>Ga0209130_1000015_pt1 | contig 409631 bp, 413 predicted proteins | sample AraplaMF_Cvi_mLB_FD_184264 | JGI IMG/M metagenome (GOLD analysis project Ga0209130, IMG submission 184264) | Arabidopsis root microbial communities from the University of North Carolina, USA - plate scrape MF_Cvi_mLB (SPAdes) (version 2) | ecosystem: Host-associated > Plants > Roots >... | reverse complement strand
CCAGCCGGCGCTGAAGGAGGTGCCATCGGAAACATCGATATGGCTATGCGGCGCCGTCTGGTAACCGCCATAGATGGAAAATTCCAGATCTTCAGCCGAAGCCGTGCCGGCCATCGATGCGAGAGCGGAAAACGCAAGGCCTGCCAGAAGCGAGGGGGCCAGAAGCGAGGTGGCCACGAGCGAGGTGGAAAGACGCAATGCATATGCCATTGAATATCCCCGAAGCACCAGAAAGGTTATCGGTTCAATTCTGTGGCAGAGTTCTGTGTCACAATCTTAAAGGAGAAAAAGGCGCACTGGGTGCGCCTTTATTTTTATTGAATGTGTTGCTCAACCGCCAAACATGGTCCGCAGAATGTCGATGCCCTTGTCCTGGAAGGCGACGTTGCCCTGCTTGTTGCCGGGGCCGACGACGATGACCTTGGTGCCGACGGAAACGCGGCTGTAAAGGTGCGAAACGTCGTCATTCATCATGCGGATGCAGCCGGAGGACATGTTGAGGCCGATCGTCCAGGGCTGGTTGGTGCCGTGAATGCGGAAGATCGTGTCGCGGCCGCCCTTGTAGAGATACATGGCGCGTGCACCGAGCGGATTGTCCGGGCCGCCGGGCTGGACGGCAGGAAGATTGTGGCCTTCGCGGGCCTCGCGGGCGCGCATCTCGGCCGGCGGTGTCCAGCTCGGCCATTCCGACATGCGGCCGACCGTGACCACACCCGACCAGCCGAAACCATCACGGCCGACGCCGATGCCGTAGCGCGTGGCGCGGTTGTTGCCTTCCACGAGGTAAAGGAACTTGTTGTTCGTATCGACGATGATCGTGCCAGGCTTCTCGCTGGTGGATAGACGAACCACGCGCTTGCGGAACTGCGGCTTGATCTCGCGGGTCTGCTTGACGCCACGCACCGCGTCCGTTGCCGTCATCACCGGTTCAGCGCTGACGGTCACAACCGTACAGGACAACGCAACGGCCGCCGCCGCTGCGAGCCTCAGAAATTGCTTCATATTCGATACCCTCTCCTTCAGGACTGCGTAGAGGCTAGTCAAATCGGTTTGAATTTCAAGCCGGAGAGGCGAGGGATACGATTTTTTGTTATCCGGCGGACGGCTGTTCTTGTCGCCCGCCGGTGTTATTTGGTCATTACATCACGATGACGCGGGTGCCGACATTGACGCGGTCGTAAAGGTCGACCACGTCCTCGTTGCGCATGCGGATGCAGCCGGAGGAGACGGCACTGCCGATCGTCCAGGGCGCGTTTGTGCCGTGAATGCGGTAGAGCGTGGAGCCGAGATACATGGCGCGGGCACCGAGCGGATTTTCCGGGCCGCCATCCATGCGAGCGGGAAGATAATGGCCCTTGGCGGCTTCACGGCTCACCATTTCCGAAGGCGGGGTCCAGTCCGGCCATTCCGACTTGCGGGTAATCTTGTGGGCGCCTGCCCATTCAAAGCCGGGCTTGCCGACGCCGACGCCGTAGCGGCGCGCCTTGCCCCCATCCATCACGAGATAGAGGAAGCGATTATTGGTATCGATGATGATCGTGCCGGGTCTTTCCTTGTTATCGTAATCGACGATCTGCGGCAGGAACTGCGGCTCGACCTGCCCGCGGATGACGGGAATACCTGGACGGACGGCCGAGACGGTTTGCGGCGCCGGCTGAGGCGCGCGCTGGATGTATGTCCGGCGCTGCTGGAAAAGGCCGCGCTGCTGATAGACGACGGGACGCTGGTAAACGACGGGACGGACCCGGCCGCCGCCGAGCTGATTGATCCAGGGGGCGGTCAAGTCAGGGCTCAGCACCACGGGTGGACGGGAAGCATAGCGGTCGTCTGCAAGGGCGGCCGTGGACAGAATGCCGAGCATGGCTGCGGCAAGAACAAGGGGTTTCATCATCGGACGAACTCTCTACAAATGACCGAAAATGCGCTGGCGAAATTGTCCGCCTGCGGTCATGCTGCCACCGCGTCAGCCAGCGAATGGTAAATGTGGATTCATTAAAAGACGAAGGACCGGATAAACTTTTCGTCAGGGTTATCGTTCGGTTTGGAAAGAAGGTTTGCAAATGGTAAAGCCGGATTCGAAGCCGCAAAAAGAGATAAAAGCATGAGCGAAACCGGCATCATCATCGGCGAGGATGGCAAGAGCCGCTGCCATTGGCATGCGAATCTCCCTGACTATCTGCGTTACCACGATGAGGAATGGGGCAGGCCTGTCACCGATGACATCAGGCTCTTCGAGAAGATCTGTCTCGAAGGTTTCCAGTCTGGTCTTTCCTGGCTGACGATCCTGCGCAAACGGGAAAATTTCCGCGCTGCCTTCGCCGGTTTCGATTTCGAGAAAGTGGCACGCTTCGGCGACGAGGATATCGCCCGCTGCCTTGCCGATGCCGGCATCATCCGTCACCGCGGCAAGATCGTCTCCACGATCAACAACGCGCGGCGTGCGATTGATCTCAGAGGCGAATTCGGCTCTCTGGCCCGCTATTTCTGGAGTTACGAGCCGCGCGCAGAAGACCGGCCAGCCGTGGTTGATCGGGAACATATCGTTGCCAATCCGACAACGGCGACGTCTGTCAGGATATCCAAGGATTTGAAGAAACGCGGCTGGACCTTTGTCGGACCGACCACAGTTTATGCTTTCATGCAGGCAATGGGTCTCGTCAACGATCATCTCGAAGGCTGCTTCTGCCGCGCCGAAGTGGAGGCGATGCGCGCAGCATTGGTGCGCCCATGAAATCGCCGATCAAGTCAATTGCCACCCTTGCCGCAGCGCTTTTTCTCTTCGCCCCGGCTGCCCTTGCGCAGACGCCGCAACTCGATCCCGGCGAGAAGCTGGAAAAGCTGCAGTTCCCGGCCGTAACCATGCAGCTGAAGGGCTGGACCAAGTTCGGCAATAGCGATGTCTATACGCTTCCGGTGCGTGCCGGCCAGCATGTGAAGATCAGCTTCGAAACGAAAAGCAAATTCGCTTTTCTGGCGATCTTCGACCTGTCGAAGCCCGATGACGAGGCCTTCTTCGGCACGGACGAGGATGGCACCAGCTATGAGACGACGGTCAAGGAAAACGCCACCTGGCTGCTGCGTCCCTACTATTCCAAGGTTTCGCCGCGGCGCGGGCTGGGCGCACCTTACAGCATTCTGATCGAGCCGCTCGCGGCCGCCCCGCAACCGGCCAAGCCGGCGACCGAACAGCCGGAGCAGCCGTCGCTCTTTCCGAAGCGAAAGTAGTTGAAGCAAAAGCTGCTTCAGCCGAGACCGTCGATCAGCCCGTGCAGTTCGCCAAGATGGACGATCTTGCGGAAGCGCGGCGCTTCTTTCGGTTCCTCGATATGCTCGAGCACCCAGGTCAGTTCGTGCGGAACGAAGACCCCGTAGCTGCCGGCGGCGATGGCCGGCACGATATCGGACTTCAGCGAATTGCCGACCATCATCGCTCGCTCCGGCCCATCACCGACCTTGGAAAAGATGCGCCGATAGGTGACAGCCGTCTTGTCTGAGACGATCTCGACAGCATCGAAGTAATCGCCAAGCCCGGACTGGGCGAGCTTGCGCTCCTGGTCGAAGAGGTCGCCCTTGGTGATCACGACCAGCAGATATTTTCCGGCGAGCGTTTCCAGCGTATCGCGCACATGCGGCAGGGTTTCGACCGGATGGGACAGAAGGTCGCGCCCGGTATCGAGGATCTTGGCAATCACGCTCGACGGCACCTTGCCTTCGGTGACCTCGATCGCCGTCTCGATCATCGATAGCGTGAAGCCTTTGATGCCGAAGCCGTAATGGGCAAGGTTGCGTTTCTCCGCCTCGAGAAGCCGTTCGGAAATCTTCACGCCGTCGGCGAAATCTGCAAGAAGCCTGGTAAAATGCTCTTCCGTCAGCCTGTAATAATGTTCGTTCTGCCAGAGTGTATCGTCGGCATCGAAGCCGATCGTCGTCAATGGTCGGGCGGTCATATGCGCACCTCTTGAAATGCGCCCTCTAGAAATACGAGAAGCAATTTATTCCTCGCCTGTGTCGAGACAAGGGCGTAGCTGCAGCGCTGGACAGAGCCGGGCTCCGTTGAAAAACGCGGGTCGGCGACCTAGATGAAAAATGCCTCACCTTGCAGCCAGCCCCGGCTGTTCCTGCTGCGCGCAGGCCAATAATCAAAAATAGAGTTCAGCAGTCCGCAAGCCCCTATCGCGGCAGACACAAGGGAATTTCTCGACATGCGTTACAATCAACTCGGAAATACAGGACTTTTCGTATCTGAAATCTGCCTTGGCACCATGACATTCGGGGAGGCCAAGGAAGGCACCCCCTGGGGCGCCATAGCCGATGTTGACCAGAAGGCGGCCGATGAGATCGTCCAGCGTTCGCTGGATGCAGGCGTCAATTTCATCGACACCGCAGACGTCTATTCCTTCGGTGAATCCGAGCGGCTGCTCGGCCAGGCGCTGAAGAACCTCGGTGTTCCGCGCAAGGATGTCGTCATCGCCACCAAGGTCTATGGCGTCATGGGCGACAAGCCGAACGATCGTGGCGCCTCGCGCGGCCACATCATGGATTCCGTCGAGGCGAGCCTGAAGCGCCTGCAGACGGACCATATCGATCTCTACCAGATCCATGCCACCGATCCGGTTACCCCGATCGACGAGACGTTGCGCGCGCTCGACGATCTCGTGTCCCGTGGGCTCGTGCGTTACGTCGGCGTGTCCAACTGGCAGGCTTGGCGCATCGCCAAGGCGCTCGGCATTTCCGAGCGCAAGGATTATGCGCGTTTCGAAACCGTCCAGGCCTATTATTCGATTGCGGGCCGCGACCTCGAACGCGATATCGTGCCGCTGCTGCAGGAAGAAAAGCTCGGCCTCATGGTCTGGTCGCCGCTCGCCGGCGGCCTGCTCTCGGGCAAATATGGTCCGGGCGCACCGGGCAATGGCGAAGGACGCCGCGCCAATTTCGATTTTCCGCCTGTCGACAAGGACCGGGCCTGGGCCTGTGTCGCCGTCATGCGCGAAATCGCTCAAAAGCATGGCGTGAGTGTCGCCACCGTGGCGCTTGCCTATATTCTTGCCAAGCCCTTCGTGACGACCGTGATCATCGGCGCCAAGCGTGTCGACCAACTCGACCAGAACCTCGCGGCCGTCAAGCTGAAGCTCGATGGTGACGACATCAAGCGCCTCGACGAGGTCAGCGCGCTCGCTTCGGAATATCCGGGCTGGATGCTTTCCCGCCAGTCCGCCGGCCGCCGACCGGTCGATTTCGAGCCCAAGGCTTAATAAAGCGGGCCGGAACAAAAGGGCCGCCGTTTTCGACGGCGGCCCTCGCATTCCTCGCGCGCTTACTTGGCGTGCTTCTTCAGCCAGGCATTCATTTCGGCGATTTCTGCCTCCTGTGCCTTGATGACGCCTTCGGCGAGCTTGCGGATCTCGGGATCCTTTCCGTATTGCAGCTCGATCTTCGCCATGTCGATCGCGCCCTGATGGTGCGGGATCATGCTGCGGACGAAATCCACATCGGTATCGCCGCTCAGTTTGATCATCATGTCCTTGTGCATCCTGTCATTGGCCTCTGTGAAGGCCTGGCTGGATGGACCATGACCGCCCATGTGCTTGGACATGTCCATCGTTGACATATCTTCGGCAAAGGCCGGCGCCGCCAAGGCGACGAGTGCGGAAAGGGTGATAATTTTCAGAGACATGAGTATTCCTTCCTCTGTCTGACAATAGGTTCCGGTGACAGCCAGCAGCTGCCTTTCTGCAAAGTATTGGTCAGATCAAGCGGGGAGGCGGCGCCTGAGGCGCGGGCCTGTTGTCCCTCAATGCCCGGTCGAGCGCCGGAGCGGGATAGGAAAAAGCCGCCTTGCCGTCATCGGCAATGAAATAGGCCGGCGGCATCACCATGCAGGCGGCGCAGAGCGGCATATGGGCGGCACCCGTGGCGCAAGGATCTTTCGCGGAATTGTTTTTGGCGGCCATGTCGCTCTTCGACATCATGCCGCCCATGTCCATGCCATCGGTGTGGAGATGCGCCGCGCCGGCTTCGGCCTGAACCGCCATGTTCATCGACGCGCAGGTCGGGCAACCCGCCCATGCGGACATGGTGCTGTAGACCAGCCAGCCGAAGAACATCGTCATGAGGGCGAAAGCGCGCATGGGAGAAACATAGGCAGCTGCAGGCGAAAAGCCAAGCGGCCTGATTAGGCGGCAATGACCTTGTGCACGATCTGGTAGTCGCGGCTCTCCTCGCCGAATGGCGCGACGGGCCAGTCCCAGCCGGCTTTCCCTCCAGGTGGCTTAACGCCGTGCAGCAGATCGGCTTCCTCATGCACCTTGCCGGTGCGATCGATGACGGCGTAGGAGATATCGGTGACCAGACAGGTCCGGCAGGGCAGGTCGGCCAGTCCATGAATATGGGCCGCGATCAGTCGTTCCACTGTAGCCGCCGGCATTCCGGGAGAGGCTTGTGCCTCGTATCGCCGTTTGACGCCCCGCCCGATCTGCGAGAGCAGGTTGGCGGACACGACGAAATCGAGATAGGGCACGCTTCTGAGGAAGCCGAGCGGCTCGGGCTCTCGCCCTGCCTCCAGGTCATCATAGCCCGAGAGATCGCGTTCGATCAGCCGCACGTTCCGATAGCGCTTGCCCTTCAGCCGCAGGCGCACGGACGCCAGATGCACGAGGTCGACGAGAACCACCGTATCGAAGCTCCCGGCCAGTTGCTCGATCGGCACGTCCCGGAGCAATCCGGAGCCGAGCACGACAGCGGTCCGTTGCTGCGTGAGGCCTGATATCGCGGTGGAAATGGCCTCCTTGCTGTTGGCCTCATGGGCTGCCCAGTCCCGGCTGCAGCGGCCAGCGCGCGACCAGAGATTGACTGAATAGCGGACGAAGCGGCGGTGCGCGCTGCCCGTAAGCGCTGCTGTGGCGAGATATTGAAGCGCTTCCGCGATCATGACGATATCCTGACGACAGGTCTTTCCGCATCGATCCATCGATTCTGGGCGCCAGATCAAGGCCCTTGCCCTTGCCGCTCCCCGCCCAATCCGCTAGGAAACCGCCACTGTCACATATGTGGAAATCCCCCGAAATGAACGACAAGCAGAAGAAACCGCAAAAGCTCAAGGCCCGCCTTCCGCGCGGCCTTGTCGACCGCTCCGCAGCCGATCTCCGCGCCGTCAACGAAATGACCGCGAAGATCCGCGAGGTCTACGAGCATTATGGTTTCGATCCGGTCGAAACGCCGCTGCTTGAATATACCGATGCGCTCGGCAAGTTCCTGCCCGACAGCGACCGCCCGAACGAGGGCGTCTTCTCGCTGCAGGATGATGACGAGCAGTGGATGTCGCTGCGCTACGACCTGACGGCGCCGCTTGCCCGCCATGTCGCCGAGAATTTCAACGAGATCCAGCTTCCCTACCGCACCTATCGCGCCGGCTATGTTTTCCGCAACGAGAAGCCGGGTCCAGGCCGTTTCCGCCAGTTCATGCAGTTCGATGCCGATACGGTCGGCGCACCGGGCGTCCAGGCCGATGCCGAAATGTGCATGATGATGTCCGATACGCTGGAAGCGCTCGGTATCAAGCGCGGCGACTATGTGATCCGCGTCAACAACCGCAAGGTTCTGGACGGCGTGCTGGAAGCGATCGGCCTCGGCGGCGACGACAAGGCCGGCCAGCGCCTCAATGTCCTGCGCGCCATCGACAAGCTCGACAAGTTCGGCCCGGAGGGTGTGGCCCTGCTGCTCGGCCCCGGCCGCAAGGATGAATCCGGCGACTTCACCAAGGGCGCCGGCCTCGACCAGAGCCAGATCGACAAGGTTCTCTTCTTCGTTGGCATCAAGGATTATGCCGAAAGTGCGGCCCAGCTCGCCGAACTGGTCGCCGGCACAAGCAAGGGCGTCGAGGGCGTCGAGGAGCTGAATTTCATCGGCGCGCTCGTCACCAGCGCTGGCTACCAGTCGGACCGCATCAAGATCGACCCCTCCGTCGTGCGCGGCCTCGAATATTATACCGGTCCGGTCTATGAGGCCGAACTGCTCTTCGACGTCACCAACGAAAAGGGCGAGAAGGTCGTCTTCGGTTCCGTCGGCGGCGGCGGCCGTTATGACGGTCTCGTCTCCCGCTTCATGGGCCAGCCGGTTCCGGCAACCGGCTTCTCCATCGGCGTCTCGCGCCTGATGACGGCGCTGAAGAACCTCGGAAAACTCGGCCAGCAGGATATCATCGAGCCTGTTCTCGTCACCGTCATGGATGGCGATGTCGAGGCCATGGGCCGCTACCAGCGCTTCACGCAGGAGCTTCGCGCCGCCGGTATTCGCGCCGAAATGTTCCAGGGCAACTGGAAGAAGTTCGGCAACCAGCTGAAATATGCCGACCGCCGCGGCTGCCCGATCGCCATCATCCAGGGTGGCGACGAGCGTGCGCAAGGTGTCGTGCAGATCAAGGACCTCATCGAGGGCAAGCGCCTGTCGGGCGAGATCGAGGACAACACGACCTGGCGCGAAGCGCGTGTCGCGCAGGAAACCGTTGCGGAAGCCGACCTCATTGCCAAGGTGAAGGAAATCCTCGCCGCTCAGGCGGAGGACCGGAAGAGGGCGGGCTGATATGGCCCTTATCAACCTTCCTGATTTCTCCGGCGAGCTTCTGGACGAGTTTTCCGCCCGCAAGGCAGAACGCATCGACACGCCGGTCATCCAGCCGGCCGAACCCTTTCTCGATATCGCCGGCGAAGATCTTCGCCGGCGTATCTTCATGACCGAAAGCGAAACCGGCGCCAGCCTCTGCCTGCGCCCGGAATTCACCATTCCCGTCTGCCTGCGCCATATCGAAAGCGCCACGGGTACGCCGAAGCGCTACTCCTATCTCGGAGAGGTCTTCCGCCAGCGACGTGACGGCAGCAACGAATTCTATCAGGCTGGCATCGAAGACCTTGGCGATATCAACATCGCCAGCGCCGACGCCCGCGCGATCGGTGATGCTGTCGGCATCCTCTCGCGCCTGCTGCCCGGCCGGCCGCTCTCCGTCACCATCGGCGATCAGGCAGTGTTCGAGGCCGTGGTACAGGCGCTCGGCCTGCCGCTCGGCTGGCAGAAGCGCCTGATCCATGCCTTCGGCAACATGATCCAGCTTGAGAGCCTGCTGGCGAGCCTCGTCAGCCCGCAATTCGTGACAGGTCTTGATGACAAGATCGCGCAATTGGTCGGTCTCGAGGATGAGGCGGCGCTGATTGCCTATATCGACGAGACGATGCAGGCGACCGGCTATTCCACCAATGCCAGCCGTTCGCCGCAGGAAATTGCACGACGGCTCAAGGAAAAGCTCGTTCTCTCCGAGACCCGACTGGATGACGCGGCCTTCCAGGTTCTGGAGCAGTTTCTTTCGCTCAACGTACCGCTCGTCAACGCGTCTGCGGCACTCTCGCATTTCGCCGATGCGGCGGGGCTGAAGCTCGGCAATGCGCTGGCGCGTTTCGATGGCCGTGTGGCAGCACTCTCCAATGCCGGCGTCGATCTCTCGCTCATCGAATACCGTGCCGCTTTCGGCCGCCCGCTCGATTATTATACCGGCCTCGTCTTCGAAGTGACGGCGGAAGATTCCCCGGCGGTTCTCGCCGGTGGCGGCCGTTTCGACAGGCTGATGACCTTCCTCGGCGCCAAGGACCGCATTCCCGCCGTCGGCTTCTCCCTCTGGCTCGACCGTATCGAAACCGAAAGGGCAGCCGCATGACGATCACCATCGCGCTTCCCTCCAAGGGCCGCATGAAGGACGACTGCTCCGCGATCTTCGAGCGTGCCGGCCTGAAAATCTATGCCGTCGGCAATGACCGCTCCTATCGCGGCCGCGTCGAAGGCTGGGACGATGTGGAAATCGCCTTCCTGTCGGCTTCTGAGATTTCGCGTGAACTCGGCAATGGCTCGATCGATTTCGGCGTGACCGGCGAAGATCTTGTGCGCGAGGGATTGGCGGAGGCCGACAAGAGGGTGGAATTCTGTGCCCGGCTCGGCTTTGGCCATGCCGATGTCGTCGTTGCCGTGCCGGAAATCTGGCTGGATGTCGATACGATGGCCGACCTTGTCGACGTCGCCGCCGATTTTCGCGCCCGTCATGGCCGGCGCCTGGCAATCGCCACGAAATACTGGCGCCTGACCCAGCAGTTCTTCTCCAGCCAGCATGGCATCCAGCTTTATCGCATTGTGGAAAGCCTGGGCGCCACCGAAGGCGCGCCGGCATCCGGCTCGGCGGATATCATCGTCGATATCACCTCGACTGGATCGACGCTGCGCGCCAACCATCTCAAGGTTCTGTCCGATGGTGTCATCCTGCGCTCGGAAGCCTGCCTGGTGCGTGCCCGCAAAGATGCCCATGCCGATACGCCAACGGTGACGGCAATCGTCGAGGCCGTGCGCTCGGTTCTCTGAGACCGAACTTGGTGACATAGAAAACCCGCCGTCTTTCGACGGCGAGTGTTGCATGCTTCTGAGGGTATGAAATTAGCGGGCAGCGACCGCCTGCGGGCCGCGGCGAGCGTCGACCGAGTAGGCGCCAGCGCCATTGGTGGCGAGCATGATGTAGGCGCCGGCAAGCGTCACGTTCTTCAGGAAGTTCACGAAGTTCAGGCTGTTGATCCAGCCGTTCGCAGCAGCCGGGAAGTCAGGAACATTGACGGTCGGCAGGTGGAAGACGATGCCGGTGAACACACAGAAGGCAGCGATCAGCCAGCCCGTGTAACGAACCTGATAGCCGATGAGCACGGAAATACCCATGACGAGTTCGAAGAGGCCGGCGAGATAGGTCAGCGCGGTTGCGGCCGGAAGGCCGGCACCCATGACCATGCCGGCGGTGGCTGCAGGATCGGTGACCTTGCCGAAGCCGGCGAAGATGAACATGAAGGACAGAAGAATGCGGACGAGAAGGATGAGGACGTTGTTCGTATTCGACATGGACGTTGCTCCGTTGAATGGCTCTTGAGGTCTTGATGCCCCGGCACCGTGTTGACCTCGGATGCAACCTATTTCGCCTTTTTTCGGTGTCAGGGAAAGATAAACACTAGCGGACGGTTTGTTCACTAATATGAAACGATGGGGCGGCTTGCCTTGCATGGCGACCATCTTCTATGGTCGCCGCCCTACCCAAGGAGAAACTCATGGCAGATCTTTCCGCATTCCCGATCACCAGCCGCTGGCCTGCGAAAAACCCCGATATTATTCAGCTCTACTCCCTTCAGACGCCGAACGGCGTCAAGATCTCCGTGGCGCTGGAAGAACTCGCTCTGCCCTACGAGCCCCATTATGTTTCTTTCGCAACGACGGATCAGAAGACCGCGGAATTCGTTTCGCTCAATCCGAACGGCCGCATTCCCGCGATCATCGATCCCAATGGCCCGGGCGGAAAGCCGATCGGTCTCTTCGAATCCGGCGCTATCCTGCTCTATCTGGCGGAAAAGACCGGCAAGCTGATCCCGGCCGATGCCGCAGGCCGCTATGAAACAATCCAGTGGGTCTTTTTCCAGATGGCAGGCATCGGCCCGATGTTCGGTCAGTTCGGTCATTTCCATAAATTCGCCGCCGACAAGGTCGCCAACAATTCCTACCCGGTGGAGCGCTACCGCGATGAAGCGAAGCGCCTGCTCGGTGTGCTGGAAAGCCGCCTGAAGGGCCGCCAGTGGATCATGGGCGACGAATACACGATCGCCGACATCACTACCTTCCCGTGGATCCGCGGCGCCGACATTTTTTATGGTGGCCGCGAGGTCCTGGACTACGCGAAATTCCCCGCCGTCATGGACTGGCTGCAGCGTTGCATCGCCCGCCCTGCAAGCGAGAAGGGGCTGAACATCCCGGTGAAGCCGACCTGATCACGAGGCAGTTCCAGCAAATTCGTGCAGCGGTTTCACGACTGGAATTGAGCGAAGTAACAGGAAAAGCCGGTCGTGAGACCGGCCTTTTTACCTCGAGCCGTTCGGACGATTATTGCCGGCTGGTGATCTGGCTGGCGCCTTCCAGCTTGAAACGCGGGAAGATGAAAACCCCGACCATGCTGCCACTGTACTTTTCTTCCAGTCCATTGGATTCACCCATGCAGAAAAGCGGCTGGCGGAAGCCGTTCGGCATGATGATGGTCGTCGAGAAGCAGAAGGATGAGGAAAGCGTTGCCGCCTGTTCGAAGAGTTGCAGGACGTGGTTGCGATCCTTGGCGTCGTAACAGCGCACCAGGCTCAACAGGCCGCATTCCTGGGCCGAGAGACCGTGCAGCATTGCGCTCCACTCTCCGAGCTTTATCACGCCCGTCGAAAAGTCTCCGATCCAGCTTTCGGAGACCGAGAACTGTGCCAACATGTCGTGGTTGTGATTGTTGTAGTCCAGCGAGCCGGCCAGCAATGGTGCGGCAGCATTGGCTTTGGCGATCTTAAACAAGGCGTTCCCCAGTTCAGGTGCGGCTCCCCTGCCACACGCTCGGCAAACACAAAGAAACAGGATCACGTAGCACCAGGCGTCATGCCTGTGCTTTCATCCTGCGGAAACAGTTAGTCGGCTGCGCCTCTGACGGTCGCCGCTCGAATATTTCTCCGCAAGATGTCATCTCGTATGTTCGCGGAGACCTTCGAAAGCCCGAATGTTCACGCGTGGCCTTTGGCGTATCCGGTCTCGTCTGTTGCGAGAATTCTTCCGGTGCGAACGTCAATTGCAGCGCGGATTTATAGGAACTTTTGCGCAAACGGCAACGGCTTTTTCCGGGGCGTTAGGCTGACGTTATGATTGGATTTTCACCCGGACTGCGCGTTATCCGCTAATTTTGTGGTCAAAAGTCTCATTTATGCGTTGTGGAAACGGTTTCACACACACCATAGCATGCAGCTTCCGTAAATTAGACAGCTCGGAAACCGAATTGAGCTGAAGGGGAAAATGCGCGGCGCGCAAGCCTCGCGAAAGCCTCGGGCCAAAGAAGAGGCCTCAGGAACCGGCCTAAGGGTTTAAGCCGCAGGTATTTTCGAATCGGCAAAAAAAGGGCGGCCCGAAGACCGCCCTTTCTATTCCGGAGACCGGAATGGATGTCAGTGACGGCTTACGCCTATCACATCATGTCCATACCGCTTGTTCAGCGCGCTTGACGCGCTGAACCATCTAAATGATGGGCGGTTTTACGGACGATGCTGTGAGAGGCCGTTGGCCTATCACATCATGTCCATACCGCCCATGCCGCCCATGCCGCCCGGCATTGCCGGAGCGTCCTTCTTAGGCAGCTCGGCGATCATGGCTTCCGTGGTGATCAGCAGCGAAGCAACCGAAGCTGCGTTCTGCAGAGCCGTACGGACAACCTTGACCGGGTCGACGATGCCGAGCTGGATCAGGTCGCCATATTCGCCGGTCTGGGCGTTGTAGCCGTAGTTGTCTTCATTCTTGTCGAGGATCTTGCCGACAACGATCGAAGCTTCGTCACCTGCGTTTTCAGCGATCTGGCGAACCAGAGCCTGGAGAGCGCGGCGAACGATGTTGATACCAGCTTCCTGGTCGTCGTTTTCGCCCTTTGCGGTGATCTTCGTGGAAGAACGCAGCAAAGCGACGCCGCCGCCCGGGACGATACCTTCCTGAACAGCAGCGCGCGTCGCGTTGAGAGCGTCGTCGATGCGGTCCTTCTTTTCCTTCACTTCGACTTCCGTCGAACCGCCGACGCGGATAACGGCAACGCCGCCAGCGAGCTTGGCAAGACGTTCCTGCAGCTTTTCGCGGTCGTAGTCGGAGGTGGTTTCTTCGATCTGGGCCTTGATCTGGGCAACACGGCCTTCGATGTCGGACTTGGCGCCGGCGCCGTCGACGATCGTGGTGTTTTCCTTGGAGATCGAGACCTTCTTGGTGCGGCCGAGCATGTCGAGCGTGACGCTCTCGAGCTTGATGCCGAGGTCTTCGGAGATGACAGTGCCGCCCGTGAGGATAGCGATGTCTTCCAGCATGGCCTTGCGGCGATCGCCGAAGCCCGGAGCCTTGACAGCAGCAATCTTCAGGCCGCCGCGCAGCTTGTTGACGACGAGCGTAGCAAGAGCTTCGCCTTCGACGTCTTCAGCGATGATGAGGAGCGGCTTGCCGGTCTGAACGACAGCTTCGAGAACCGGGAGCATGGACTGCAGGTTCGAAAGCTTCTTTTCGTGCAGGAGGATGAAGGCGTCTTCGAGGTCAGCAACCATCTTTTCCGGGTTGGTGACGAAGTACGGGCTCAGGTAGCCGCGGTCGAACTGCATGCCTTCGACGACTTCGAGTTCGGTTTCAGCGGTCTTGGCTTCTTCGACGGTGATAACGCCTTCGTTGCCGACCTTCTGCATTGCTTCAGCAATGTCGAGACCGATCTGCTTTTCGCCGTTTGCGGAGATCGTGCCGACCTGGGCAACTTCTTCCGAAGTGTTGATCTTCTTGGCCTTGGCCTGGAGATCCTTGACGACTTCAGTAACAGCGAGGTCGATACCGCGCTTCAGGTCCATCGGGTTCATGCCGGCAGCAACTGCCTTGGCGCCTTCGCGAACGATGGCCTGTGCGAGAACCGTTGCAGTCGTGGTGCCGTCGCCGGCGACGTCGTTGGTCTTCGAAGCAACTTCGCGGACCATCTGGGCGCCCATGTTTTCGAACTTGTCTTCGAGTTCGATTTCCTTGGCGACCGAAACACCGTCCTTGGTGATGCGCGGAGCGCCGAAGGACTTGTCGATAACGACGTTACGGCCCTTCGGACCAAGCGTGACCTTCACTGCGTCAGCGAGGATATCGACGCCGCGCAGCAACTTTTCGCGCGCGCCGCGGCCGAACTTTACTTCTTTAGCTGCCATTTTGAGAACTCCTGAAAAGGGGTGTCAGCGATATCGGATGAAAGACAACCGGCTGATTAGCCGATGATGCCCATGATGTCGGCTTCCTTCATGATCAGAAGGTCTTCGCCGTTGATCTTGACTTCGGTGCCCGACCACTTGCCGAACAGAACGCGATCGCCAGCCTTGACGTCGAGTGCTACGACCTTGCCGGACTCGTCACGGGCGCCGGAGCCGACAGCGACGATTTCGCCTTCCTGCGGCTTTTCCTTAGCGGTATCCGGGATGATGATGCCGCCCTTGGTCTTCTCTTCGGATTCAACGCGACGGACAACGACGCGATCGTGAAGCGGGCGGAAATTGGTGCTTGCCATTGTCTAATCCCTCGATCAAATGACATTCGCGGACCGGGGTGGCCCACAAGGTGGATGTTAGCACTCAACTCCCGTGAGTGCTAGCGCCGTGCATTTAGGGATGGCTCCAGAAGGAGTCAAGAAGAGCCTTCACGGATTTTTGTGCCGGAATTGTGGAGACATGCAGGATTTGTCCCGCGTGGCGCCGAGCCTTTGCCACAGCCTGCCTTTCCGAGCCTTGCCTGCCCGGGCGAACATGGGGTGCGGCTGGCGGGCCGGCCAACTCGCCACGCATCATCTGGCCAATGCGTGGCGATATCGTTGCCCGCCTGCTTCCAAGGTTGACCGCTTTACAGCGGAAGTCGACATTTGCCTCGGGTTGGACAGGCAAGGCAGATTGTCAGGGTCTGCACGGAAGCCGACATCATGACCGCTGTGCGCGGCCATGGTCGCCCCAGTCGCAAGAAAATGCCTAGCGTTGGAAGGTGAGGTGGATGGTGCCACTCGGCGCGGTTTCCGACGTCACCGTGCAGCCGGCTTCCAGGCCGCGCAGATCGTCCCACAGGCGTATGCCGCGCCCGAGCAGGATCGGAGCGATAGCGACATGAAGGCGATCGACAAGGCCCGCCTTGAGGAAGTCGCGAACAACGGTAGCACCGCCGCCAACCCGCACGTCTTTGCCGCCCGCGACACTGACAGCCCGCTGTAGCGCATCGGCAGGTGTAGTGGCGAGGAAATGGAAAATTGTCCCGCCAGCCATCTCCAGGGAAGGACGTGGCTTGTGGGTGAGGACGAAAACCGGACACTGGAACGGCGGCTCGTCACCCCACCAGCCGCGCCAGTCCGGATCGTCGGGAAAATTGTGGAGACCGAACATGCCGGCGCCCATGATCTCGGCCCCCACATTTTCGAAATACGCCTTCGCGTAGTCGTCGTCGATGCCTGTCGTCCCAGCCCCGCTGGTATCCTTGAATACGCGCTCGCGGAAGGTGCGGGTTGCTACATATGAGCCGACGAGACGCGACCAGTCCTCTCCGAACGGGACTTCCGGCGTCTGGTCCGTCGTTGTCGCGAAACCATCGAGCGAGATCATGAGATCGACACGAACTACCACTGTTGTTCTCCTTGCGAGTGGTTGCACCATGACAGCCTCCATCTGTAGGTCAGACATTAAGGCATGTGCCTTTGTATTGAGGGCCGAACACTAAGGCAAGTACCTTATTGTCCTTGACTGGCAATCGGTGACGTTCTAATAGGCCACATGCCCTACCACTCGACACCGCTCGACCTTGCCTTTCACGCTCTCAGCGACCCGACCCGCCGCGCGGTCGTCTCGCGCCTGGCTGCCGGCGAGGTACCGGTCAGCGTCCTGGCCGAGCCTTTCGACATGGCGCTGCCCTCCTTCGCCCAGCATCTCAAGGTGCTGGAAGATTGCGGGCTGATCGCCAGCGAGAAGCGCGGGCGCAGCCGCTGGTGCAGGCTGGTGCAGGCGCGCTTCGACGAGGCGGCGGACTGGATGGAAGCGGAGCGCCGGCGCTGGACCGAGCGGCTGGATCGGCTGGAAGCCTATTTGGACGAGACGCAAGAGGATGATGAAGGACATGGCAAACCCGTTTGAGACCTGGTCGCTCGATCGCGAAATCGTGCTGGTCAAGCTGCTGAATCACCCACGCGACAAGGTCTTTGCCGCCTGGATGGATCCAAAGGCACTGGCCAAATGGTACGGCCCGACCGGCCTCAGCATCGAGAGCCACGAGGCCGATATCCGCGAGGGCGGGATCTGGCGCTTCGATATGGTGGGCATGTTCGAGGGCAAGGAGCATCGTTTCGCGAACCTCATGCGCTTTCTGGAGATCGTGCCGAACGAGCGGATCGTCATGGATTACGGCACGCCCGATCCTGATGACCCCGACCGTTTCCGCGTTACCGTGACCTTTGATGAGCAGGCCGACGGCAAGACCGTGCTGACCCTGCGCCAGCTCCACCCCAGTGCCAAGCGGCGTCGGGTGGTCATCGGTTTCGGCGCGGTGGAATACGGGCTGCAGACGCTCGAGGGCCTTGCCGCCTGGCTGGACGGCTGATGTCATCAGAGGTGCCTGCAATATGCCTTGCCGGTTTCGACCATGCGCCGAAGCCGGCACGCCAGGCTCACCCTTCAACAAATGAACATGTTCGGTGGGGTCAGCGAAACCCAAGTCGTGCCGAAAGCTGCCATTGGCTGTATCTGTCACGTCTCTGCGGAAATGCCTTGCCAATGAAGCCTGCCTTTGCAATGTCACCGGAGACCGAAAGCGAAGCAGGAAAGCGGAATGGCAAAGCGGATTGCGAACTTCTCCGAGATCACCAATCAATATGACGCGGTGCTCTGTGATGTCTGGGGTGTCGTGCATAACGGCGTCGATCCGTTTCCGAAGGCGGGCGAGGCGCTGCAGGCCGCTCGCGCCGCGGGTCTGACGGTCGTTCTCATCACCAATTCGCCTCGCGTCTCCTGGCAGGTCGTCGAGCAGTTGCGCCAGATCGGAGTGCCCGACGACGCCTATGACCGCATCGTCACCTCTGGTGATGTCACCCGCGCGCTGATTGCCGAAGGACCGCGTGAAGTTTTCCTGCTTGGTCCCGAGCGCGACAATCCGATCCTGGAAGGCCTCGATATCGAGCGTGCGGCGGCCGGTGAGGCCACGTCGGTCGTCTGCACCGGTTTCTTCGACGACGAAACGCAGAAGCCCGAGGACTACACCGATATGCTGCTGGACTTCAAAGCTCGCAACGTGCCGATGATCTGCGCCAATCCCGATCTCGTCGTCGAGCGCGGCCACCGCATCATTCCCTGCGCCGGCGCGATGGCTGCCTATTATGAGCAGCTCGGCGGTTCCACCCGCATCGCCGGCAAGCCGCACCGGCCGATCTATGAGGCGACCCTTGCCGCCGCCCGCGAAGTGCACGGCGAATTTCCGATCGATCGTGTGCTGGCGATCGGCGACGGCATGCCGACCGATGTTCGTGGCGCCTTGAATTATGGCCTCGATCTTCTCTACATCAGCGGCGGTATCCACGCTAAGGAATATACGCTGAACGGCGAGACCGACGAAGCGATCCTGCACGCCTATCTCGAACGGGAAAAAGCTGCCCCCAAGTGGTGGATGCCGCGCCTCGCATAAGAGAATTGAAGCCGATGACCGTGTTCCACCGTAACGAAACCCGCGAGCCGCTGCCCGAACATCTGAAGGGCGGCGTCATTGCCATCGGCAATTTTGATGGTGTCCATCGCGGCCATCAGTCGGTGCTGAACCGGGCTCTCGATATCGCGCGGCAACGCGGTATTCCCGCTTTGGTGCTGACCTTCGAGCCGCATCCGCGCACTGTCTTCAAGCCGGATGCACCGGTCTTCCGCCTGACACCGGCGCCCTTCAAGGCCCGTATCCTGGAAGAGCTGGGCTTCAACGCTGTCATTGAATACCCCTTCGACTACGAATTCTCGCAGCGCTCGGCCGAGGATTTCATCCACTCCATATTGAAGGACTGGCTCGGCGCTTCGGAAGTTGTGACGGGCTTCGACTTCCACTTCGGCCGCGGCCGGGAAGGCGGCCCTGCCTTCCTGATGGATGCCGGCAACAAATATGGCTTTGGCGTCACCCTGATCGACGCCTTCCGCGATGAGAACACCGATGTCGTCTCATCGAGCCATGTCCGCGCACTGCTGAAGGAAGGCGATGTCTCCTCGGTCGCCGCCATGCTCGGCTATCACTATACGGTGCAGGCGAAGGTGATCGATGGTGAGAAGCTCGGCCGCCAGCTCGGCTTTCCGACCGCCAACATGCAGTTGCCGCCGGAGGCGGAACTTGCAGCCGGCATTTATGCCGTCCGCTTCCGCCCCGAAAGCGGCAGGCTCTACGATGCGGTGGCAAGCTACGGCCGCCGCCCGACGGTGACGGAAAATGGTGCGCCGCTGCTCGAAACCTACCTCTTTGATTTCAGCGGCGATCTCTATGGCCAGACCTGTTCGGTCTCCTTCTTCGGCTATCTGCGCCCCGAATTGAAGTTTGACGGGCTGGACCCGCTCGTCGCGCAGATCAAGCGCGACGAGGAGGAGGCGAGGGCTCTTCTCGCAGGTGTGAGACCGCTCGGCGAGCTCGACCGGAAGCTCTGTTTCGACTGAGCAATCCCAGCAAAACTGCTTGAGCGCTTTGCGTCCGGAATTGCGCAAAAACGAAGAACCGCTCAGGCAGTGCCAAGCGCAGGCTGAGCCTTCTGCCGGGGTAGCGGCGGGAACGCCAGCGCAATCGCCGCCGCACCGAGCCCGACCAGGGCGGAGCCGATGAACAGCCACGAATAGTTGGCATAGGTGTCGTAGATCCAGCCGCCGATCAGCGGGCCGAATGCCATGCCGATGCTGGAGAGCATCGTTGCCGCGCCGAAGACGGTGCCGATGATGCGCGGGCCGAAATATTCACGCGCCAGCAACGCATAAAGCGGCATCACCCCGCCATAGGCGCTGCCGAAGATGACCGCGAGTGCATAGAATTCCCCGAGCTTGCTGACGGCAAGATAGGTGGCAAGGGCCGCCGCCTGCACCAGCAGGCCTGCTATGATGACCGGCTTCACGCCGATCCGGTCCGCCAGTGTGCCATAGAGCAGGCGTCCGCCAAGGCCGGCTAGGCCCTCGACACTATAGATGCTGACGGCAGCCATCGGCGCGACGCCGCAGAGTGTCGCGTAGCTCACCATATGGAAGATCGGTCCGGAATGGGCCGCGCAGCAGGCAAAGAAGGTCAGTCCGAGAACGATGAATTGCGGCGAACGGAAAACCTTCCAGAGATTGGGAGCGCCGCCATCCGCAGATACCATGGCCTCATGCATATCCTGAGGCGGCGACGGGCGACGGCGCACGAGAAGTGCCGCCGGGATCATCAGGATCAGCGCGACGATGCCGATGATCATCATCGCCGGGCGCCATTCATAGGCTGTAATAAGCCAGCGCGCGAATGGCGAGATCGTCATCGGAGCAACACCCATGCCTGCCGAAACCAGCGAGACGGCAAGGCCGCGGTTCTCGTCGAACCACTCTGTCGTCGCGGCGATCATCGGCGCGAAGAAGGCGCTGGCCGAGAGGCCGACGAGCACGCCATAGGTCAGTTGGAACTGCAGCAGCGTTTCCGCGCGGCTGGCGAGCATCAGCGCCAGCCCAAGGATGACGGCGCCGATCAGCACCACCGGGCGTGGCCCGAACCGGTCGCTGGCCGCACCCCAGAAGAAGCCGCCGATGCCCATGACGATGAAATTGAGCGTCATGGCGCTGGCGATACCGGCATGCGACCAACCCGTCGCATCGGCGATCGGTTGCTGGAAGATTGCGAGAGAAAACATGGCGCCGAGCGCAACGCACGTCATCAGTGCGCCGGCCGCGACGATAACCCAACGATAGGAACTGCTCATATCCTCATCACTCCTTGCGAGCGGGTTTGATCGGCATGATGGATTTCTGATGCCCGCAAGTCAAAGACGTTCGGGCAATCGGGAAATCGACACGGGGTGTTGGGTTTTTTGCCTCGGGAACAACAATATTGCAGCTCCCGCCTGTTTCCGGCACTTGCCGACCGGCGCAGGCAACTGCGAGAGCCTGAGTGTCGTTCCTGAATTCGGTTGGGGCGAAGCATTCCCCTTGCAGCTTTCCGTGAGGTCGCGGCTCTGAAATCCCTCTTCCTTTTCCGCCTAAAAGCGCCTATGAACCGGCGCGATGAGTAAATTCCGGCTGGCGCATTCGATACGAATTATCGGCCCGGTCTTCCGCGCACGCTAAGTTGCCGGAAGGTCCGGGTTTTTGGCGCTTGAGCTGAGCGAGCGCTTTCCGTCACCACAGATTTCATGTCCGCGTGCCCTTTTCGGGCCGCCAGAAGCGATTGTCACACATGACCGAAACAGCCGAAAAGATCGATTACTCGAAGACCCTCTACCTGCCTGAAACGGATTTCCCGATGCGCGCCGGCCTGCCGCAGAAGGAGCCGGAGCTCGTTGCGCGCTGGCAGAAGATGGATCTCTACAAGAAGCTGCGCGCATCCGCCGCCGGCCGCGAAAAGTTCGTCCTGCACGACGGGCCGCCCTATGCCAACGGCAACATCCATATCGGCCACGCGCTGAACAAGATCCTCAAGGACGTCATCACCCGCTCCTTCCAGATGCGCGGTTACGACTCCAACTACGTTCCCGGCTGGGACTGCCACGGCCTGCCGATCGAGTGGAAGATCGAGGAAGAAAACTACCGCGCCAAGGGCAGGGCCAAGCCTGACCTGACCGAGCCGTCGGCGATGATCGAATTCCGCCGCGAATGCCGCGCCTATGCCGAAAAGTGGATCGCCATTCAGGGCGGCGAATTCCAGCGCCTCGGCATCGTCGGAGATTTCGAGAACCCGTACCTGACGATGAACTTCCACGCGGAAAGCCGCATCGCCGGCGAACTGCTGAAGATCGCCAAGAGCGGCCAACTCTACCGTGGCTCCAAGCCGATCATGTGGTCAGTCGTCGAGCGCACGGCACTCGCGGAAGCCGAAGTCGAGTATCATGACTATGAGAGCGACACGATCTGGGTGAAATTCCCGGTGGCGAAGGGCTCCGATGCCCTCAAGGACGCTTTCGTCGTCATCTGGACAACCACGCCCTGGACGATCCCCGGCAATCGGGCGATCGCCTATTCCTCGCGCGTTGCCTACGGCCTCTATGAAGTCACGGCCGCCGAGAACGATTTTGGTCCGCGCCCGGGCGAAAAGCTGGTCTTTGCCGATAATCTCGCTGAGGAATCCTTCGCCAAGGCAAAGCTGCAGTACAAGCGTCTCGCCGACGTCACTGCTGCAGATCTCGCCGGCGCCACCTGCGCTCATCCGCTTAAGGGCCTCGAAGGCGGCTACGAGTTTTTGGTGCCGTTGCTCGATGGCGATCACGTCACCGACGATGCCGGTACCGGCTTTGTGCACACCGCACCGAGCCACGGCCGCGAAGACTTTGATGTCTGGATGACGCATGGCCGCGAGATCGAGGCGCGCGGCATCGAAACCAAGATCCCGTTCCCGGTCGACGATGGCGGCTTCTACACCGCCGACGCGCCCGGCTTCGAAGGCGCCCGCGTCATCGACGACAACGGCAAGAAGGGTGACGCCAACGACCGCGTCATCAAGGCGCTGATCGAGCGCAACGCGCTCTTTGCCCGCGGCCGCCTGAAGCACCAGTATCCGCATTCCTGGCGCTCCAAGAAGCCGGTCATCTTCCGCAACACGCCGCAGTGGTTCGTCTATATGGACAAGACGCTGGCAGATGGTACGACGCTGCGCACCCGTGCGCTGAAGGCGATCGACGACACCCGTTTCGTGCCGGCTGCCGGCCAGAACCGCCTGCGCGCCATGATCGAGCAGCGCCCGGATTGGGTACTTTCTCGTCAGCGCGCCTGGGGCGTGCCGATCTGCGTCTTCGTCGACGAACAGGGCCAGGTGCTGCAGGACGATGCCGTCAACCAGCGGATCCTTGACGCTTTCGACGCCGAAGGCGCCGATGCCTGGTTTGCCGAAGGCGCCAAGGAGCGGTTCCTCGGCAACGAGCACGACCCGGCCAAGTGGTCGCAGGTCATGGACATCCTCGACGTCTGGTTCGATTCTGGCTCGACCCACACCTTCACGCTGGAAGACCGTCCCGACCTGAAATGGCCGGCCGATCTTTATCTCGAAGGCTCGGACCAGCATCGCGGCTGGTTCCACTCGTCATTGCTGGAATCGGCTGCGACCCGCGGTCGGGCGCCATACGACGCCGTCCTCACCCATGGCTTCACCATGGACGAGAAGGGCGAGAAGATGTCGAAGTCGAAGGGCAACGTCACCGCACCTCAGGAAGTCATGAAGGATGCCGGCGCCGATATCCTGCGCCTCTGGGTCATGACGTCGGACTATGCGGACGACCTGCGCGTCGGCAAGACGATCATCCAGACCAATGTCGATGCCTATCGCAAGCTGCGCAACACGATCCGCTGGATGCTCGGCACGCTGGCCCACGACAAGGGCGAGGTCATCGCGCTCGCCGATCTGCCGGAGCTGGAGCAGCTGATGCTGCACCGCCTCTCCGAGCTCGACCAGCTCGTGCGCGAAAACTACGACGCCTTCGACTTCAAGAAGATTGCCCGCGCGCTCATCGACTTCGCCAATGTCGAGCTTTCGGCCTTCTACTTCGACGTCCGTAAGGATGCGCTCTATTGCGACGCGCCCTCCAGCCTTCGCCGCCGTTCGGCCCTCTATGTCATCCGCATGATCTTCGATTGCATGGTGACCTGGCTTGCGCCGATGCTGCCCTTTACGACGGAAGAGGCATGGCTCTCGCGCAATCCTTCAGCCGTCTCTGTGCACCTGGAGCAGTTTGCCCCGGTAGCCACGGAATGGCGCAACGAGGCGCTGGCCGAAAAGTGGAAGAAGATCCGCGCGATCCGCAGCGTCGTGACCGGCGCGCTCGAAATCGAGCGCAAGGACAAGCGCATCGGCTCGTCGCTGGAAGCTGCACCTGTAGTCCACGTTGCCGACTCGGAATTGCGCAAGGCGCTCGAAGGACAGGATTTCAGCGAAGTCTGCATCACCTCCGGTATCACGATCGAAGCGGACGCCGGCCCGGCCGATGCCTTCCGCCTGCCGGAAGTGCCTGAAGTCGCTGTCGTTCCGAAGCTTGCCGAAGGGGTGAAATGCGCCCGTTCCTGGCGCATCACCACCGATGTCGGTTCCGATCCTGACTACCCGGATGTTTCGGCGCGTGATGCGGCTGCATTGCGCGAACTCGGCACCCAGGTCTGAAGATATTTGCCGGGTGAATTGCCTTTATGGTGTTCATCCGGTAAAAGCTGCCTGAAAATGGCCGGATTTTTGCGTCAGGGGGACGATTGTCCGGTGGGCAGTACTGATTCCGGCATGCGGGAAGGGTTTTCATGTTAGCGACGCATTGGTTCCGTTTGGGCGCCTGCCTGTCTGTTGTTCTGGCGGCAAGCTCCACAATGTCCGGCTGCGCCAGCAGCCCGACTTACGGCACCGACAAGACCGCCATGGAGCAGCTTGCCGACGACCTCGGCCAGTCGGTTTCGCTGACCGGCGCCGGCCCGAAAAATGCCGGTGTGAAGTATACGCCGCGTCCGACGCTCGTCATGCCCGCGAAGGACCAGAAGGAAACCCTCGTTCAGCCGCAGGAAACTGTTGCCAACAAGGACAATCCGCAGTGGGTTGAATCCCCAGAAGAAGCCCGTACGCGCCTCGTCAAGGAAGCCGACGAGAACTCGGACAATCCGAGCTATCGTTCGCCGCTCGCCAGCTCCGCCATCGAAGGCGGGCGCCAGACGACCGAAGCCCAGACCAAAGCCTATCGCGAAGCGCGCGCCCTGCAGAAGGGCGCCTATATCGACCAGCGCCGCTACATTTCCGATCCGCCGACCGAATATCGCGCTGTCGAAGATCCAGCAAAGCTCGATGATCTCGGCACGCCGGAACAGAAGAAGGCGAAGCAGCGCAAGAAGGATGCAGCCGTCGCCAATAGCGGCACAAAGTGGTGGCAGATCCTTCAGTAAGGCTCTAGCGGAATAGCGTCGATCAACTGCTCAGCGTCAGCATAGCGGTTCTCGCAACCGGCACTATCACGCGTCTCTTCTCTCCGAAAAGAATGCCCTCAGCATATCCGCCGATTCCGTCTCGTTGAAGCCGGAATAGACTTCCGGTGCATGATGACAAGTCGGCTGGGCATAGAAGCGCACACCATTGTCGACCGCGCCGCCCTTCGGATCTTCCGCGCCGTAATAGAGCCGGCGGATACGGGCAAAGGAAATAGCCGCCGCGCACATGGTGCAGGGCTCCAGCGTCACATAGAGATCAGCGCCAGCAAGCCGTTCCTGGCCGAGCCTGTCCGAAGCCATGCGGATCGCAGCGATCTCGGCGTGCGCGGTCACATCGTTGAGTTCGCGCGTACGGTTTCCGGAGCTCGCGACTGCCACGCCATCGACGACGACGACGGCGCCGATCGGCACTTCGCCGCGATCTCCCGCAGCGCGCGCTTCCTTTAACGCCATCTCCATAAATCGATTTGTCTTCACGTTCGCGAGAATTTCCACTTAACCGCAGGTGCATGACCTGATAGACAGGCGCAAAAGGCAGGCAAACAGCAAATGACACCCAAAGACAAGCCAAAACGCCCGGGCGCACGGCCCCCTGCGCGCGACGCGCGGCCGAAAGGCGGCCCGAAGGCCGGTATCGGCAAGCCATCGAAGGCAGCTTCCGCGAAAGTGGTAGCCAATGAAGCGGACAGCGACGCCAAGGCGGAACGCATTTCCAAGGTGATGGCGCGCGCCGGCGTCGCCTCCCGCCGCGACATCGAACGCATGATCATGGATGGCCGCGTCACCCTGAACGGCAAGCTCCTCGACACGCCCGTCGTCAACGTCACGCTCGAAGATAAGATCGAAGTGGACGGCGTGCCGATCCGCGGCATCGAGCGCACGCGCCTCTGGCTCTACCACAAGCCCCAGGGCTTGGTAACGACCAATGCCGATCCTGAGGGGCGCCCGACCGTCTTCGACAATCTGCCGGAAGAGCTTCCGCGCGTCATGTCGATCGGCCGTCTCGACATCAATACCGAAGGTCTGCTGCTGCTGACCAACGACGGCGGCCTCGCCCGCGCCCTGGAACTGCCGACCACCGGCTGGCTGCGCCGCTACCGCGTGCGCGCTCATGGCGACATCGATCAGGATGCACTCGACAAGCTGAAGGACGGCATTGCCGTCGATGGCGTTCTCTACGGCTCGATCGAAGCCACGCTTGATCGCACCCAAGGATCCAACGTCTGGATCACCATGGGCCTGCGTGAAGGCAAGAACCGCGAAATCAAGAATGTGCTCGGCGCGCTCGGCCTCGAGGTCAACCGCCTGATCCGTATTTCCTACGGCCCCTTCCAGCTCGGCGATCTGCCCGAAGGGCATGTGATCGAGGTGCGCGGCCGCACGCTGCGCGACCAGCTCGGCCCGCGCCTGATTGAAGACGCCAAGGCGAATTTCGATGCGCCGCTCTACAATGCGCCCGCCGTTGCCGCCGAAGAGGCCGAGGAACCGGCGCCCGAGCGCCGCGAACGCCCGCGCCGCGACGAAGACAAGCGCGAACGTGCGCTGAGCCGCCTCGACACCAAACGTGATGACAGGCGAGACGACAGGCGGGATGACCGTCGTGACGATCGCCGTGGCGACGATGACAAACCGAAGCGCCCGGCGCTCGGTACCCGTCGCAACGCCAATGTCTGGATGGCGCCCGGCGCGCGTCCGCTCGGCGAGAAGGCGGCGGCAAAGGCTGCCAAGAATGCCCAGACCGCGCGTCGTCGCGGCGAGACGGCTTCCCCGGCGAAGGAACAACGCTTCGATCGCGGCCCGGATCGTCCGCGCCCGCAGATCAATCGCGTCCACGAAGAGGATGGCGAGTGGATCCGTTCCAGCGAAGAACAGCCCCGCAAGCGCGACGAGGACGAAGGTTTCGGCCGCAAGCGCTCTTTCGGCGATCGCCCGCCGCGTGGTGAGGGTGGCGATCGTCCGCGCTCGGCCCGAGGCTTTGGCGGTGAGGGTCGCTCCGAGCGTCCGCGCGGTGACAAGCCATTTGGAGACAAGCCCCGCGGTGAGCGTCGTCCGCGCACGGATGGGGAGGAGCGTCCGCGTTCCTTCCGTGATCGTCCGCGTGGCGACAAGCCTTTCGGTGCCAAGCCCCGCGGCGAGCGCCGTCCGAGGGCAGAGGGTGAAGAAGGTGCACGTCCTTTCCGCTCGCGTGAGGATGGCGGCGAACGCTCCTCGCGTCCGGCCCGCAGCTTCGGCGGCGAAGGTCGCTCGGAACGTCCGCGTGGCGACAAGCCTTTCGGTGCGAAGCCCCGCGGCGAACGCCGTCCGAGGGCAGAGGGTGAAGAAGGTGCACGTCCCTTCCGCGCTCGTGAGGAGGGCGGCGAACGCTCCTCACGTCCAGCCCGCAGCTTCGGCGGCGAAGGTCGTTCGGAACGTCCCCGTGGCGAAAGATCCTCTGGCGACAAGCCCTTCGGCGATAAGCCGCGTGGCGCAAAGAATTTCACGGGCAAGCCGAAGGGCGATCGGCCCGATGGCGGCGGCAAGCCTTCCGGCGGGTCGTCCAGAGGTGGTGCGAAAGGCAAGGGAATGACGCGCGGTGCGGATCGTCGGCGGTGAGTTTCGCGGACGGCCGCTAGCCGTACCAAAATCCAGCGATATCCGGCCGACTGCGGACCGGACGCGTGAGAGCCTGTTCAACATTCTGAGCCATGCCTATCCGGAATGCATCGATGGCACCCGGATCCTCGATCTCTTTGCCGGCACCGGCGCAGTCGGTCTCGAAGCCGTCTCGCGCGGCTGCCGCCATGCACTCTTCGTCGAAAACAGCGTCGAGGGCAGGGCGCTTCTTTGGGAAAATATCGATGCGCTCGGCCTGCATGGCCGCACGCGCATGTTGCGCCGTGACGCGACCGATCTCGGCGGCGTCGGCAATCTCGAGCCTTTCGACATGCTGTTTGCCGATCCGCCTTATGGCAAGGGGCTGGGTGAGAAGGCGCTTGCGGCTGCTGCCGACGGCGGCTGGCTCAAGCCTGGCGCGATTACCGTTCTGGAAGAACGCGCCGATGTTGCCGTTTCGGTGCATCCTTCCTATGTTTTCCTCGAAAGCCGGATATTCGGCGATACAAGAGTGCATTTCTTCCGGTATCAGCCGCAGTAGCCGGCACGTTGGGAGCAGATCGTGCCGCAGGCGGAAATCATCAGTCCGAAATCGCCTGCGATCAGCGATCTGCCGACGGTTGCCGTCGCCTTCGGTGGGGGCGGTGCCCGCGGCCTCTCCCACATCCACATCATCGAAACGCTGGATGAACTCGGCATCCGCCCGGTAGCAATATCAGGGTCGTCCATCGGCGCCATCATGGGTGCCGGCATGGCGGCCGGCATGTCGGGTGCTGAAATCCGCGAACATGCGCTGGCAACCGTGGGCAACAAGGCTGCCGTCGTCAGCCGCATCTGGGGCCTGAGGCCGACAACCGTGCGCGACGCCGTCGCCAAGGGCATCCGCATCGGCCAGTTCAACCTCGAACGTATTCTGAAAGCCTTCCTCCCATCGGAGCTTCCGCAGAAATTCGAGGATCTGCTGGTCCCGATGAAGGTGATCACCACGGATTATTACGGCCAGGCCGAGGTCATTGCCGAACATGGCGAGCTCTTCCCGGCGCTCGCCGCGTCATCGGCCATTCCGGCCGTCTTCATGCCGGTCCGGCTGCATGGGCGGGTCATGATCGATGGCGGCATCGCCAATCCCGTTCCTTATGAATGCCTGATGGACCTTGCCGATATCGTCATCGGCATCGACGTCGTCGGCGCGCCCGAAGGCGACGGCACTCACATTCCGAACCGCATGGAAAGCATTTTCGGGTCCGGCCAGCTTATGATGCAGGCGGCGATTTCCCTGAAGCTGAAGCTCATGCGGCCACATATCTTCCTGCGGCCCATCGTCGGCCGCACCGGCGTCATGGATTTCCTGAAGGCGCGCGACGTGCTCGCCATGTCGGTCGGCGTGAAGGACGAGCTGAAATATGCCCTCGACCGGGAGATCGAGGCGCGATTGAAGCGGTAGAGGAATAAAGCATCAAGCGTCCGCCGTGACATCGGCCGTCGTCGCCAGCGGATCGTTGTTGTTGAAGGAATCGGGTGCACGCTTGGGCTTGACCAACGGTTCCGGATGGATCGGTGTCGAAAACAGCAGATCCCGTCCCGCCTGCAACCCCTCGGATACTTGCAGCACCAGTCGCGCCTCGTCGCGCTTGCGGATGTCCTCGCCGATCTCATAGGCCGCGACTTCGGACACACCGAGCGCTTCCAGAGTGCGTCGGCCGAAGAGCAGACCGGATTCCAGCGTTTCGCGCAGTTCGTAGTCGACGCCTTTGTTGCGCAGTTCGATCGAGTGGATGCGGTCATAGGAGCGCACGAAAAGCGTCGTCTGCGGGTAGTCGGCCTGGATCAGCTCGATCACCTTGTCGGTGATCTCCTTCTTTTGGGTACAGACCAGCACGATCTTGGCCCGGTCGATGCCGGCCGAGCGCAGCACGTCCTTGCGGGTGCCGTCGCCGAAATAAATGCGGAAACCGAAGGAGGATGCCTGCCGGATGCGGTCGGCGGAGAAGTCGATGACGGTCACGCTCCTGCCGCCGGCAAGCAGGATCTGCGCGGCGATCTGGCCGAAACGCGAGAAACCGACCATCAGCACGTCGGCGCCCGCACCCTCGAAATCCTCGTCGAGCTCTTCGTGCTCTTCTCCCGACAGCATCCGCTTGGAAAGCGCGGCACCGAGCGGCGTCAGCGCCATGGAAAGGGTAACGATCGCCACGAGCAGCGAAGCTGTGCTGCTGGACATCAGCCCCGCGACGGCGGCCGTGGTGAAGAGGACGAAGCCGAATTCACCGCCTTGCGGCAGCAGGAAGGCGATGCGAACGGCATCGTTGTGCGAGGAGCGTGTCGCGCGGCAAAGCGCATAGATGATGAGCGCTTTCACGGCCATGATGATAGGCACGGCAATGATGATGAAGATCACGTTGTCGAGCAGCACCTGAAGCTGCAGCGACAGTCCGACGGCAATGAAAAAGATAGCGAGAAGCACGCCGCGGAAGGGTTCGATATCGGCTTCCAGCTCGTGCCGGTAAGAGGATTCCGCCAGCATGACGCCGGAGAGGAAAGCGCCCATCGCCATCGAAAGCCCGGCGAGCTGCATCAGGCTTGCTGATCCCATGACGACGAAAAGCGCGGCCGCGATCATCGCTTCGCGCGCGCCGGTGCGCGCGATGATCTGGAAGAGGGGCGTCAGCAGGTATCGGCCCATGATGATCATCGCGCCGACGGCGGCCACCGAGATAGCGAAATCGACCAGTGGATTGCCGCTGCCCTTGTTTCCATCGAGAATGGTGACGACTGCCAGAAGCGGGACGATCGCCAGATCCTGAAAGAGCAGCATGGAGAAGGAGCGCTGCCCGTAGCTAGTGTTCACATCTCCATCGCCTTCGAGGATCTGCATGGCGAAGGCGGTTGAGGAGAGCGCCAGGCCGAAGCCTGCGACGATGCTGCCGCGCCAGTCGAGAGCGCCGGAGACCCATGCGAGTGCGGTCAGTACCAGACCCGTCACCACCACCTGCGCTGTGCCGAGGCCGAAGATATCGCGCCGCATCTGCCAGAGGCGGGTGGGCTTCAACTCAAGCCCGATGATGAAGAGCAGGAAGACGACGCCGAGTTCGGCAACATCGAGGATCTGCTCGCCATCCGTGATGCCGTGGAAGATCGGCCCGATGACGATGCCGGCCGCCAGATAACCGAGAACCGTGCCGAGCCCGAGCTTCTTGAAGATCGGCGCAGCGACGACCGCGCCGCCGAGCAGCAGGATGGTTTCCGTGAAAAGCGCGTTGGGTGCGGACATGCTTCATTTCTTTCGATGGCGGGGCAAGCAGGCAGCCAGGAAAAGAATCGGCATCCACGGCCTTGATGCTTTCAGGAGTGCACAATAAATGGAACGGGAAGGAAAGGCCAAATCATGTCCTCTGAAATCGATTCCTCGACACTTCTTTCCCGCGCAAGTCAACTGATCGATCTGGCGAAAAAGGCAGGCGCTGACGCCGCCGACGCCGTCGTCGTCCGCTCGCGCGCCCAATCCGTCAGCGTTCGCCTCGGCAAGGTCGAAGGCACCGAGTCCTCCGAGAGCGACGACTTTTCGCTTCGAGTCTTCGTCGGCAAGCGCGTGGCAAGCGTTTCCGCCAATCCGGGCTTCGACCTCACGGCGCTGGCCGAACGCGCGGTTGCCATGGCCAAGGTCTCGCCGGAAGACCCCTTCGCTTGCCTGGCCGATGAGAACAGGCTCGCAAAGACCTATCCCGACCTGCAGCTTCTCGATACGACCGAGGTCGGCGCCGACCAGCTGCGCGAGGCGGCCCTTGCGGCCGAAGCCGCTGCCCTTGCGGTCAAAGGCGTCACCAACTCTTCGGGTGCCGGCGCTTCGGCCGGCATGGGCGGGCTGGTGCTTGCCACGTCGCACGGTTTCGAAGGCAGCTACATGGCCTCGCGCTTCGGCAATTCCGTCAGCGTCATTGCCGGCGAAGGCACCGGCATGGAACGCGACTACGATTTCGACAGCCGCCTCTACTATGCTGAGCTCGACGATCCCGCCGAAATCGGCCGCCGGGCCGGCGAGCGCACCATCAAGCGCATCAATCCGCGCCAGGTGCCGACAGGCAAGGACATCACTGTCATCTTCGATCCGCGCATCGCGCGGGGTTTCGTCGGCCATATTGCCGGCGCCATCAACGGCGCCTCGGTTGCCCGCAAGACGAGCTTTTTGCGCGACAAGATGGGCCAGCAGGTGCTGAAATCCGGCCTCTCGATCACGGACGATCCGCTGATCGTGCGCGGCCCGTCCTCGCGTCCCTTCGATGGCGAAGGCGTCTCCGGCGAGAAGCTGGTCATGATCGAAGACGGCGTGCTCAAGCACTGGTTCCTCTCCACCTCCACCGCAAACGAGATCGGCGGTTTCGAGACCAACGGCCGCGGTGTCCGCGGCGGCACCTCGGTCACGCCGGCCTCGACCAATCTTGCGCTGGAGCCTGGCGACATCTCGCCGGAAGAGCTGATCCGCAGCGTCGGCAACGGTTTCTACGTCACCGAACTGATCGGCCAGGGCGTCAACATGATCACCGGCGAATACAGCCGCGGCGCGACAGGCTTCTGGATCGAGAATGGCGAGCTCACCTTCGCGGTATCGGAAGTGACGATCGCTTCGAACCTCAAGGACATGTTCATGCGGCTGACGCTTGCCAACGACATCGATCGCAAGTTCGGTGTGGCGGCTCCGACTTTCGCGATTGAAGGCATGACGCTTGCCGGCCGCTGACAAACGGATCGATACGATGAGCGACCCTGAAAACCGCTGGCAGAGCGATCTCGCGTTGATCGCCGATGCTGCAAGACAGGCCGGCGCCGTTGCACTCGGTTATTTCAACAAGTCGCCGGAGGTCTGGTGGAAGAACGAGGATCGCTCTCCCGTCAGTGCCGCCGATTTCGCCGCGAATGAAAAGCTCGAAGCCATCTTGCGCAGCGCACGGCCGGCTTATGGCTGGCTGTCGGAAGAGACTGACGACGACGCAGGCCGACTGGAATACGAGACGCTGTTCATCGTGGATCCGATCGATGGCACCCGGGCTTTCCTCGCCGGCAAGGATCTCTGGTGCGTCAGCGTCGGCATCGTCCATCGCGGCCGCCCCGTTGCCGGCGTGCTTTACGCGCCGGCGCTCGATGAACTTTACGAGGCAGTGGAGGGTGGTGCGGCGCTGAAGAACGGCGAACCGATTTCCGTCTCTACGCGCGGCGAAGCCGATCTCAGCCAGCTTGCCGTCAGCGAGGAGCTGTTCAGGATTTTGCCGGCGGCGGTTCGCGACCGCAGTGAGCGCGTCAAATATATTCCCTCACTCGCCTACCGCATCGCCATGGTGGCCGATGGCCGGTTGGACACGACGTTTGTCGGGCGCAATGCCCATGACTGGGATATTGCGGCGGCCGACCTTATCCTCGAGCGTGCCGGTGGCGGTCTTGTCGACCTTTCGGGGCATCCGACAACCTATAATAGAGAGAAAGTCAGCCACGGTGCGCTTTGCGCTTCACCGGTCCTGCGTCTCCGCGAATATCTGGACTTGTTCACTCAGCTAAGAGACGGTTGACGTTTCCGTCAAAATCCCTCAGATGAGGGGCCGGAGGAGAATAGGCAGAAAGAGAATAAAAATGACGGACTCCGGCGGTAAAAAGCAGCTCCTGCACCTCGTCTTCGGTGGCGAACTCGAAAACCTTGATGGCATCCAGTTTCGTGATCTGAAGGATCTCGATATTGTCGGTATTTTTCCCGACTATGCCACGGCACTGACGGCTTGGAAGTCGAAGGCGCAGCAGACGGTCGACAATGCGCATATGCGCTATTTCATCGTCCACATGCATCGTTTGCTCGATCCGCAGGATACGACCGGGAGCAAGTGACCCGCGCAGCAATCGGCTTGTCCTCCGCTGTCCACAGCGGAGGCCTTCGTGCATCGGTTCTCGCCCTCGTTCGACGCATTCTGAACAAATTGATCGGTCATCGCGGCCGCAACGATAATTAGGGAATTGAATTGATGTCGGTCTGCATGGATCGGAGGTCTGCTGAATGAGCTCTCGGATGGCGCGGATCGGTCTGAACGCGTACCGTCTGGCGGGAACTGTGGCGTCGCCGGTCGTCGGCCTCTACATCACCTATCGCACCGCCAAGGGCAAGGAAGACCGTGCTCGCCGGCTGGAGCGTTTCGGCTATGCGAGCGCCAATCGCCCGCAGGGCCCGCTCGTCTGGTTTCACGCGGCAAGTGTCGGCGAAACCAACGCCGTCATTCCCCTGATCCGTGAAATCCGCCGCCGCGACATCCATGTCATCCTGACGACAGGTACCATCACTTCGGCAAGGCTTGCCGCCGAGCGCCTCGGCAATGATGCGATCCATCAATATGTGCCGCTCGACCTGAAGCCCGCCGTCGGCCGCTTTCTCGATTACTGGCAGCCGGATTGCGCCATCATCGCCGAATCCGAGATCTGGCCCGCGACGGTGCTTGAACTCGGCCATCGCCGCATCCCGCAGATCCTCGTCAATGCCAGGATGTCGGATCGCTCTTTCACCCGCTGGCGGCGACGGCCCTCGCTTGCCGAAGCACTCTTCGAAAATCTGGCGCTCGTCATTGCACAGTCGGATGTCGATGCCGAACGTTTCCGCGATCTCGGCGCCGTGCCGGTCATCACGTCGGGCAACCTGAAGGTCGATACGGATGCACCGCCATATGACAGCGCTGTTTTCGCTCGCTACAAGAAGCAAATCGGCGATCGCAAGACATGGGCCGCGATCTCCACTTTCGACGGTGAAGAAAATGCCGCCGGTATCGTCCATCGTGCGCTGCGCGATCGCGACAAACAGCTGACCATCATCGTACCGCGCCACCCCGAGCGCGCTGACGAGATCGAGGCAGCCCTTGTCAAGCAGGGTCTGAAGGTCGCCCGCCGCACGCGGGACGATGTCCTGACCCCCGACGTCGACATCTTCCTGGGCGACACGATCGGCGAAATGGGCCTTTATCTTCGCCTGACCGAAGTCGCTTTCGTCGGCCGCTCGCTCTTTGCCGAAGGCGGCCAGAATCCGCTGGAGCCGGCCATGCTCGGCTGCGCCATCCTGTCGGGCGGCAATGTCCAGAATTTTCGCGAGGCCTATCAGAAGCTCGCTCGTAGCGGCAGTGCCCGCATGGTGCGCGATACAGAGATGCTGGCGAAGGGCGTGCATTATCTTCTGACCAATGACGAGGCGCGCGGCAAGATGATCCAGGCCGGCATCGCCGCCGTGCATGAAATGCGCGGTGCGTTGAGCGCCACGTTGAAGGGGCTGGAGCCCTATATCAATCCGCTGACGGTGAAGGCGCGCCTTCTGCCGAAGGCCGTGGCGCAAGCCTGAGGAGCAGCCATGTCGGCGCAGACGAAGATCAGGGGCATCCTCTTCGACAAGGACGGCACGCTGCTCGACTACGACGAAAGCTGGTTGCCGGTGAACCGTGAGCTTGCCCGGATTGCCGCCGAAGATGACGCTGTTCTTGCCGACCACCTTCTTGCCGAATGCGGCATGGACCCGGTCACCGGCCATATCATTCCAGACAGCCTGCTTGCTGCCGGCAATACCCGCCAGATAGCCGAAGGGCTCGTTGCCGCCGGCTCGAAGGTCGATATGATCGAGCTGACGATCAAGCTCGACAATCTCTTTGCCAATGCCGCCGAATTTTCCGTGCCGGTGACGGACCTTGCCGCCTTCTTCGGGCGGCTGCACGGGCGCGGCTTCAAGCTTGGGATTGCCTCCAGCGACAATGAGCGTTCGATCCGCCAGACCGCCCAGCGTTTCGGCATCTCTGAATTTGTCGATTACATCGCCGGTTATGACAGCGGCTTCGGCAGCAAGCCGGAGCCGGGCATGGTGCTCGGCTTTTGCGCGGCAACGGGCCTTCAGCCGGAAGAGGTCGCCATGGTCGGGGATAACAACCACGATCTCCATATGGGCAGGAACGCGAAAACCGGCCTGACGATTGCGGTTTTGACTGGCACAGGGTCGCGGGAATCCCTCTCGGCCTCCGCCGACCATGTCCTCGACGACATCACGCATATCGATGCCCTGCTGCCGGACCTGCAGCCGGCCTGACACCCAAAGACTTGCATTTTCACGCGTTTTGGCTTCTCAATCCGCCCGGTCGATTATGTGAGACCTCGCCATGGGGGGTGAGGGCAAGGGAAACGGACGGCATCATGATATCCGAAGCACCGCCTTTCTGGTGGAGGCGGGCAGGTTGGCAGGCATGGGCTCTGTCGCCCCTTTCTTTCCTTTATGGCCGCGTGGCAGGCTACCGCATGGTCCATGCGAGCCGCGCTTCGGTGCCGATCCCGGTCATTTGCGTCGGAAATTTCACGGTCGGCGGAGCTGGCAAGACGCCGACCGCAATTGCCATTGCCCGTGCTGCCAAAGCAAAGGGTCTCAAGCCTGGTTTTCTGAGTCGCGGCCATGGCGGCTCGCTCGATGTCACCACCGTCGTCGATCCCTCTCATCACCGTGCAGTCGCTGTCGGCGACGAGCCGCTTCTGCTGGCTCAGGAAGCACTGACGGTAATCTCCCGCAGGCGTGTCGAGGGTGCGGCAAGGCTGGTCGAAGAGGGCGCCGATTTTATCATCATGGATGACGGTTTCCAGAGTGCGCGCCTCGCAATCGACTATGCGCTTCTGGTAATCGATGCGACACGCGGCCTTGGCAACGGCCATATAGTGCCGGGCGGCCCGGTGCGCGCCCCGATCCGTCTGCAACTGCGCGAGGCGACCGCCCTTCTGAAGGTCGGAGACGGCAATGCGGCCGACCGCATCGTCCGGATCGCAGCGCGCGCTGCCAAACCCTATTTCACCGCCCAGCTGAAAGTGTCCGGAGAGAATTATCTGGAGGGCCTCAAAGTGCTCGCCTTTGCGGGTATTGCCGATCCGGAAAAATTCTTTCGCACCGTCCGTTCGCTTGGTGCGAGCATCGAGGTCGCGACTTCCTTCGGCGACCACGAGCATTTGAGCGAAGAAGAGATCGACGGTCTTCTGATGACAGCAGACCAGCAGAATCTGACGATCGTCACCACCTCTAAAGATTTCGTCAGGCTCGCCGGCCATCACGGCAAGGCGGCACAGCTCGCGGCCCGCTGCCGCGTAGTAGAGGTGGAGATGGCGTTTACAGATCCACTTGCGCCCGGGCTCATTATCGATCGCGCCTTTGAAGCCTGCCGCCAGCGGCGGCTCAGGGAAGCGAAAAAGAAAGCCTAGCGCTGGTTCGGCAGAATGCCGGCGCGTCGGTCGGCTTCAAGCGCGGTGGCGACATCGGCATAGGGTTCCTGCCGCGCCACGCTCCAGTAGCGAAGTTCATCGAGCGGGATCTGTTTGCCTGTCAGTGCGCAGACGACATAGGAACCGGGCGACAGAATCTGGAAATCGCCGTCCAGATAACGGATCTTCGCCTCGCGGTTTCCGTATCCTTCGAACAAGTTCATGCGCTCCATTCCCCGCAGTCTGTCATCTGTCTGCCATACTCCCCGAAACGTCCTTTTGCCAGCTTTTTCAGCTCCGGCCGAATAGTCGCTCGATATCGGCAAGCTTGAGTTCGATATAGGTGGGACGCCCGTGATTGCATTGGCCGGAGCCTGGGGTCACTTCCATTTGGCGCAGCAGCGCGTTCATTTCTTCAGGCCGCAGCCGCCGCCCTGATCGCACCGAACCATGGCAAGCCATTGTTGCCGCCACATATTCGAGCTTGGCCGAGAGGCCGGAGGCTGTATCCCATTCGGCGATCTCGTCGGCAAGCTGCCGGATCAGCCCAGACGCATTGACCTCGCCGAGCATCGCTGGCGTTTCGCGCACGGCAATGGCGCCTGGGCCGAAGCGCTCGATCGCAAGGCCAAGCTCGGAAAATTCCGCCGCATGCACCATCAGCCGGTCGCAATCCTCTTCGGGAATGTCGACGATCTCGGGGATCAGCAAGACCTGCGACGGCAGCCGCTTCGAATGCAGCGCTTTGCGCATGGCCTCGAAGACCAGCCGCTCATGGGCAGCGTGTTGATCGACGATGACGATGCCGTTGTCTGTCTGCGCAATGATATAGTTTTCGTGGACCTGCGCCCGCGCGGCTCCGAGCGGATAGCGCACCGCCGGTTCGCTCGCAGTTGCTGCTGCCGGCACTTGCGCGGTGGGATCGAAAACCGGCTCTGAACGCGCCGTCGGATGGGCGAGCCCGTCGAAGGAGGCTTGCGGTCTTTCGCTGAGACCCGCGGCCGGCTGATACGGCCGGGATGGGGAGGTTGCCGCCGACCAAGGTGCCTGCGGCCGCTGCGGCGCCGCCTGGAAGCCAGGCCGGAAGGCGCGCAGCATGTCGCTTGCGCCCGTCGTTGCGGCGCGGCTGCCGTCACGCGCAAGCGCTTCGCGGATCGCGCCGACGATCAGCCCGCGCACCAGTCCCGGATCGCGGAAGCGGACGTCGGATTTCGCCGGATGCACATTGACGTCCACAAGCGCCGGATCGAGCGTGATCGACAGCACCGCGACGGGATAACGGCCGGAGGGAATCGTTTCGGCATAGGCCCCGCGGATCGCCGAGAGGATGAGTTTGTCCTGCACCGGGCGGCCATTGACGAACGCATATTGATGAGCCGAATTGCCCCGGTTGAAGGTCGGCACGCCGGCAAAGCCGGTCAGTTGCACGTCTTCGCGCTCGGCATCCAGGGCGATGGCATTGTCACGGAATTCCTTTCCGAGCACCTGCGCCATGCGCGCCAGATGATCCTCGCCGGTTGCCGGAAATTCCAGCGTTGAGCGATCGGGGCCGGAGAGCACGAAACGCACGCCCGGAAAGGCGATCGCCATGCGTTTGACGATCTCGGTGATGGCCGCCGCTTCCGCCTTCTCCGTCTTCAGGAATTTCAGCCGCGCCGGCGTCGCGAAAAACAGATCGCGCACTTCGACGATCGTTCCCGGATTGGCGGCTGCCGGGCGCAGATGCACGATCTTGCCTCCGGCAACGGAAATTTCGTTGCCCGCCGCGCTGTCACGTTTGCGGCTTGCGATGCTGAGCCGCGCCACCGAACCGATGGACGGCAATGCCTCGCCCCGGAACCCGAGCGTTCGGATATCGTCGAGCGTATCCGATATCTTCGATGTGCAGTGTCGCTTGACGGCAAGTTCAAGATCGGTGACGTCCATGCCGGAACCGTTGTCGCTGACGCGCAGCAGCGCCTTGCCGCCGCCGGCGGTTGCGATTTCGATACGGGTCGCGCCTGCATCGAGCGCGTTTTCGATCAGTTCCTTGGCAGCGCTCGCCGGCCGTTCGATGACTTCGCCGGCAGCGATCTGGTTGATGAGCGTTTCGGAGAGCTGTCTGATGGCCATGGGCTTATTTTCGAGGATTCGCGGCCCGGAGGGAAGGGGTTTCATCGAGCTGTAGACAATGACTCAAGACCTCTCCCCCAAATTTGGGGGTCGTTACCGTTAAGCGGCCTTTAAGACAAAAACGGCATTTTATTCATATACCTCCGAGACTGCGAAAATCGGACAGATGTGGGATGTGAATGAATGAGTGCCGGCTTCGAAAAGGCGGACACATCATCTGTGAGTGACGCACTGCCGCCTGAAGCTGATCTTCAAGCGGTGCTTTTCGATGCGGTTTGCGACAGTCTTTCTGCTGCATTCGTCATCTATGACCGCAACGATCTTCTTCTCTTTGCCAGCCGTCAGGTCCTGGAGTTCTTTCCAGTGTCGGAGGACGTGCTGCGCCCGGGCGCCCGTCTTCGTGATTTCCTGGGTGCGGTCTACGATACCGGCATTCGCGAGCAGACCCTCGAGCGCCAGCCGGGTTTGCTCAGCCGCGAGGACTGGTTATCCCAGCGCATTGCCTCCCATTGGCGCGAACGTTTTGAATCCGTCGAGCGCCACGGTGCCGACCGCTGGGTGCGCTTCCTCAAGCGCCGCCTGCCGAGCGGTTACGGCGTGACCGTTATTTCCGATATTTCCGAGGTGCGTAAGCGCGAGGAACAGTGGCGGTACGATCTTGAGCGCGTGCAGCTGACCGAGGACATTCTCGACCACCTGCCGTTCCCGCTCTTCGTGAAGGATCGCAACCTCGCCTATGTCGCCGTCAACAAGGCTTTCTGCGAAAAATACCAGACGACGGCCGACGAGGTTCTCGGCCGCAAGAGCGGTGATCTGTTTTCGCCTGACATTGCCAAGCGCTTCGAGGAAAGCGACCGCCACGTGCTGGACACCGGCGAAATGTCGGTCTCCCGCCAGCGCCAGATCGCCCGCGACGGCACCGAGCGCGACATCGTCAGCCGCAAGCACAGGATCGGCAAGCCCGGACGTTATTTCCTTGTCTCGACCATGCAGGACCTGCCGCGCGACGGCGACGATCTCGACGAATTCCATCGGGCCTCCGAGATCACCACTTCCAGCAATCAGACCTACCGCCGTGCCTATGTGCCGGTGCCGAACGCATCGCAGCGCCGCGAGCCGGCAGCGATGGAGGCGATCGTTCCGGAAAATTTCTCCGGCCGAAAGATCCTCGTCGTCACGTCGGATCTCGCTGCCGAGACCGCCGCACTGCGCACGCTCGCCAAATACGGCTTCGAATCCTGCTCGGTCCGCGGCGAGGATGAGGAGGAGCGTTTCCTCGAGATTGCCAGCTCTTCGGGAATCTCGCTCGATCTTCTGATCATCGACAACCAGATGGGCTTGCGCTGTCTGGAGCTTGGAGAACAGTACGGCATTCCCACTCTCGTCATGGATGGCTTTCAGATCGCCAACGAACTGACCTTCCAGATTGCCCGCCACTTCAACCGCAACGGACGCGGCGGCACGGAGGGTGACTGGGAAATTACCACGACCGAAGAAAACATAGGTCTTCAGGTTCTCGTCGCCGAGGATAACGACATCAACCAGATCGTCTTCACGCAGATCCTGGAAGGACTCGGTTATCGCCATCGGATCGCAGCGACCGGCGAAGAGGTCGTTCGTCTCTGGGCAGAATATCGGCCGCAAATCGTGCTGATGGATATTTCGCTTCCGGTCTTCAACGGCTTTGAAGCCTCGCGCCTCATTCGCCAGATGGAAGAGGGACAGGGCACGCGAACGCCGATTATTGGGGTGCTGACGCAAGCCTTCGAACGCGATCGTGCAGAATGCGCCAATGCCGGTATGGATGACGTCATCATGAAACCGGTCAGCCCTGACATCCTTGAAACGGTATTTCAGAAGCATCTGATGAACGAGCCAATCAAAGCTCAAATCTAAACAACAGGCCGGTCAACTCCCCAGATTTTGGGAATGCTTGGGGTTGTATTCTGCTCGATTTACTATCGAATTGTTAAGACTTGGCCGTCATTCTTCACCAGGGTGTGGAGGAAAATCTCGGGTTTGGATTGATGGTGTCGCCGGAAATACCATTCATGGCCGTTAGTCAGAATGAGCTACAGGCGATGGCCTATACCGATCCGCTGACGGGATTGGGCAACCGCAATCGCATGCGCGATAAGGTGATGCAGATTTCGGCCGAGCGGGCCAGCGATCCGGCGCCCTTCACCATCGGTATCGCCAATCTCGACAGTTTCAAGCCCATCAACGATCTCTTCGGTTCTGCTGCCGGTGACGAAATCCTGTGTCAGGTCGCCCATCGCTTGAAGGCCTGCATTCCGGATGGTGCCCTGGTCACCCGTCATGATGGCGACGAGTTCGCCTTCGTTCTGCCGCTGATTTTCGAGCGCGCGAGCGCGGAGAAATTCGGACAGATGATCCGTGAGGTGCTCTCGGCTCCCTACGATCTCGGCGACCGCAATGTGCGCCTTTCCGCCTCTTTCGGCTTTGCGATCTATCCATTTGCCGGCGAAGACTGCGAAGAGCTTTTGAAAAGTGCGGAAACCGCACTCTATCGTTCCAAGCGCCGCGGGCGCGGGCAGATCACCGTCTATTCCCGCGAGATCGCGCAGGAAATGAAGCGGGCGACCCAGCTCGAACAGGCGCTTCGAAATGCCATCATATCGGATGCGATCGATGTGCATTTCCAGCCGATCGTCTCGCTCGCCAACAATCAGGTGGTGGGCTTCGAGGCACTTGCCCGCTGGAACGACCCTGACCTCGGCTTCGTCTCGCCCGGCGTCTTCGTGCCGCTCGCCGAAGAGCGAGGCTTCATCGACGCCCTGTCGGAAGCGCTCTTGCGCAAGGCTGCGGAAGCGGCCCTTTCCTGGCCGCGCGAACTGTTCCTGTCCTTTAATCTGTCGTCCGCCCAGCTGATGGATCCGGGCACAAGCACCTCCATCCTGTCTATCCTCGGCCGAGTGGGCTTCGACCCGCATCGCCTCGAACTGGAAATTACCGAGACCGCTGTCATGAGTTCTGCCGACACGGCGCACCGGATCATTTCCGATCTCAGGGCAGCCGGCGTGCGCATCTCACTCGACGATTTCGGTACCGGCCAGTCGAGCCTCGGGCGCCTGCGCGATTTCATCTTCGACAAGATCAAGATCGACCGCGCCTTTGTCTCGCGCATCAATTCCGACCGCGCTTCCGAACACATCATCAAGGCGATCCTTGCGATGTGTGAAGGCCTTGAGTTGGAAGTCGTGGCCGAAGGGATTGAGGATTATTCCGAAGCGGTCAAGCTGCGCACGCTCGGCTGCGGCATGGGGCAGGGCTATCATTTCGGCCGGCCGGCCGATGGCATCGCCACGCTGCGCTTCCTCCACGAGAACTACTATTACGACACGAGCGCACAGGATCGCGTCAGCGCATAGGGGCAAAAAAAGCAATGGCGCCCCATGGGACGCCATCACCTACGCTCTACTCTCCGTACGGATTATTTGTTGGTTGTCGAACCTGTCGACGTATTGTCCGTCGGCATGGCCGTGCCGGTAGCCGCCGGAGCCTTTTCGGCTGACTGCATGGCAAGTGTCTTGAACTCCGGTGCCGCCTTGAGGGATTCGGCAGTTTCCGTGGTCGTCAGCTTGACGGAACCGTCCTGCGTATTCTGCGCGACGGTGATCTTATTCATGGGAACGGCAACATTCTTTTCACCGATCCCCAGGAAGCCGCCGACACCGATAATGGCTGCAACAAGCCCGCCATCCTTCTTCATGATCAGGTCGTTGACGCTGCCGATGCTCTCATTGTTGCCGTTATAAACCGACTGGCCAATATACGTATTGGCACTGATCTGGTCCGGAGCCTGCTGTGTCAGATAGCTGTCGCCGCCTGCCTGGGCCGTGTCGGTGCTCGGTGCCGGGGCCGGAGCCTGTGCGGCATCACCTGCAGGTGCCATCGGCTTGACTGGTTCTGCCGGTGCCGGAGCGGCCGGCTCAGCGGGTGCAGACTGCGCCGGAGCAGCTGGGTTGGCCGGCTGGGGAGCTGTCTGCGAAAATGCTGCCGGTGCGAAAGCCGTGGCAAACAATGCGCCAGCGGCAACGGTCGTCAGAAGTTTGCGTGTCATTTCGAACCTACCTTCGTTTCTTGAGTGATCCCTGGCGCGAAAGGGCCTGTTTTTCAGGAATACCTGCCGCGCCGGTTCAAGAATGAAATGACCGATCAGCTTATTGGTTCCGGACGAAGACACGGAAAGTTTTGCAGTTTTCACGGAACCTTGACCGGAAAAAGCCCCAAAAAAACAAAAGGCGCCCCGCAAGGAGCGCCTTTATAAATTGCGGGCTTCGCAGTTTCAGATCACATAGGCAGGATCGAATACGCCCTTTACCGTGATGCCGAGTTCCAGCAGCGCGCCTGCGCTTGGCTGCGCGGAGCGGGCATCCTCATCCAGACCTTCCCAGGCGGTCGTCACCACAAGCCGGTCGGCATTGGCGCCGATGAAGGCCGGGCAGGAAGGTTGCGCTGCCGGCACCTTGTAGCGAGCTATGCGCAGGCCATCCGGGCTGTAGCGATCAACGACACCGGCACCCCAGCGCGCATTCCAGATATAGCCGTCGGCATCGCAGACTGAACCGTCGAGACCGCCGGGTTCGTCCATGCTGTCGACCATGACGATCGGTTCACCGGATGGCAGGCCGGTCTGCGGATCGACCATGACCCGCATCAGACGGCTGATCCGGGTGTCGGTAAAGTAGCCGATCGTACCATCGGGCGAAAAGCAGATGGAGTTTGGAATGCTGATGCCGCTGAAGATCTTCGTCACCTTGCCGGCGGCAACATGATAGATCGCGCCGGCCTGGTTTTCGGCGCGCTTGCTCATCGTGCTGATCCACAATGCGCCTGACGGGTGCGTGCGCCCGTCGTTGGAGCGGTTTTCCGGCTTGTCGTTTTCCAGCGCGGCATAGAAGGTCAGCTTGCCGCTCGCGATATCCCGCACGAACAGCCCTTCCTCGGTCGCCAGCAACTGGCGGCCAGAATCGACGCGGGCCAGAACGCTCGCCATGACAGGCAGCGGATGTACCTTCTTCTCGTCTGTCGAAAGATTGAGCTCGTGCAGTTCCTTGCCGAGAATATTGAACCACCAGACGGAATTGGAAACGGGATCGTAAGTGGGGCCCTCACCGAGAACCGAATTGGTATTGCAAAGTGTTTTGCCCTCGAATTCATAAATATCAGTCATATGCCTATGCTCCTATGGCCGCGTCATAGGCTAAGATGGTCGCCTTGGCGCGCTCGGCAACCTCTGCTTCCGTCATTCCGGGCTTGTAAATGCTGGTGCCGAGACCGAAAGCCAAAATGCCCGCTTTGGTATAGTCGGAAAAGTTCTTGTCCGACACGCCGCCGACCGCAGCAATCACCAATTCCGGCGGCAGGATGGCGCGGATTGCGGTGATGCCGGACGGTCCCAGAACGCTTGCAGGGAAGAACTTGAGGCCGGTCGCACCTGCGCGGGCCGCCTGCAGCGCTTCAGTCGGGGTAAAGACGCCCGGCATGGTCACCATGCCGTAGTCGCGGGCGCGGATGATGACGTCGGGCTCAACATTCGGTGTGACCAGCAGTTTGCCGCCGGCGGCATGCAGGCTGTCGACGGCTTCTGTCGTCAGCACGGTGCCGGCGCCGATCAGCACGTCCGCCGGCGCCATCTTGGCTGCGATTTCGATGGACTTGAATGGCTCCGGCGAATTCAGCGGGATCTCGATCGCCGTCAGACCATTTTCGATCAGCGCGCCGACCACGGTTTGGGTTTCCTCGGGCTTGATGCCGCGCAGAATGGCAATCAGCGGACGCTTCATCTTGGGGAAGGGGACACGGTTCATCAGAATATCTTTCTCAGTTCGCCTAGATGGCTCAATTCGGCCAGATGGCTTGGGCAGCGGCCGAAAGCCCGCCGCGAACGGCGGCATCGGCGTCGATGGCGGTGAAGGAAAGGGAGAGCGTATGGAAGGCCTGCTCGTAGAGCGCTTGCAGGCGTCCGGACGCGACGAGGGTAACGGGAGTATCCTTGCCGGCGTCCTGCAGCGCGCCGGCGATTTCGAGGCCGATCAGCGTGCCGGAGAGTTTGGCTTGGGCGGCGGCAGCCGAAATACCGTGCAGAAGCTGGCCGGAACGGGCCGTGAAAATCAGGTTCGACGCGAGAGCCGGCCGCTTGAAGGCAGTCGTAACCGCCGTCTCGAAGGCCGCGGTATCGGCCGGCTGGTCCTCGGCGCCGGCGACCGCATGCATGAGGATCGTATGTTTGGTAAGGGCGTCGAAAAGTTCGCCCGTCATGAACGTGGAAAAGCCGGTGACCTTGGCGTCACTGACATGCACCCATTTGGAATGTGTGCCCGGCATGCAGACGGCCTGGGTGCCGCGGCTCGTAGGCCCGAGTGCCCCGAGAAGCTGCGTTTCCTCCCCGCGCATGACATCCGGCGTCGCCGCATCGCGCTGTGCAAGGCCCGGCAGAATGCGCACGTCGCGGCTTTCGCCGGGCACCGAAACTGCTCCCGACAGGATCGAAGAGAGCGAAGCGGGCACGTCGATATAACCTGCCTCCACCCAGCCCTGCCGCGCGCCTGCCATACCGCAGACTATGACCGGCAGGTTATCAGGCGCTTCCACGGCTGCGAGATGCCCTCCAAGAACCTGGGAAAAGCCGGTTTTGGCGGCGGTCGTCATGCCTTCGCCGCTGCGGCGCTCGGCAAGTACGGCGCCACCGGCATCGATAAGCCATAGCCGGAAGCTGCTGGTACCCCAGTCCACCGCGACATAAGCGGGATTTGCCATCAGAGAACGCCTCCATCGACGATAAGGGACTGCGCGGTCATGCCGGCTGCGCAGTCGGATGCAAGAAACAGAGCCGGACCGACGATCGCGTCCGGCTTTAATGGGGTCTTCAGGCATTGCTCCTGCACGGAGCGGGCAATGCTTTCCTCGGTCAGCCATAACTTCATCTGCCGTTCGGTCACCACCATGCCTGGCAGAATGCAGTTGACGCGGATATTCTCAGGGCCGAGCCTTCCGGCCATGCTCTTCGTCAGGCCGACGACTGCCGCCTTGGCGGCGGCATAGGCAGGAAAGACGCCCATGTTCAGCTTGAAGGCAATCGACGACATGTTGATGATCGCTCCGCCGCCGGCTGCCCGCATCGACGCGGCTGCCGCCTGCGAGGTGAAGAAGACATGGCGCAGATTGACCGCCTGGTTATTGTCCCAATAGTCCTCGGTCACATCGTCGAATTCGTGCCGGTCGTCCCAGGCCGCATTGTTGACAAGTACCCGGATCGGCCCCGATGTAGCGACGACAGCGTCGACCGCGCGCCTGATGGCGTCGATATCGCGCAGATCGGTATTGTAGAAACTGACGGGGTGCGCATTCTCTTCTGAAAGCCGCTCGGCCAGTTCCCGGCTTTCCGCCTCGGCGATGTCGAGGAAGGAAACCTTTGCACCCTGCCTTGCGAAACCCTCGACGAGGGCAGCCCCGATCCCGGAACCGCCGCCGCTGATCAGCACCGTGCGATCCCTGAATTCAGGAAATTGTGCAGACATAGCGCTCACCGTTTCTCCTCCCGCATGTCACTAATTCCATTATTTGGAACTTAATTTGACTATATGGAATTATTCGAATAGGCTGGCTTTCCTGTCAAGGGTAGGAAAGGTAATGAGCTCCAAAGGCGACAGCATGGCGCAGGTGGATGACAAGGGCGCGTCGCGTGATACCGGCACGCTCGGCAAGCTCATGGTGCTGCTTGATCTCGTCACCCATGCCGACGCTCCCTTGCGCTTCACTGATATTCTCGCACTTGCCGATCAGCCGCGCGGCACGTTGCACCGGCAGCTCGGGCATCTCGTCGTAGAAGGGCTTCTCGAGCTTGATGCCGAAGGGCGTTACGCGCCGGGTCTGCGGCTGCTCGACTTCGCCTCACGCAGCTGGGCGCGCAACGAATTTCGCCTGATCGCCGCGCCGCACCTCGCCGCCCTCCATCGCGAGACCGGCGAGACCGTCCATCTCGGCGTGCTGCGTGGCTCCTCCATTATTTATCTCGACAAGGTCGAAGGGCACCAGCCGGTGCGCATGTATTCACAGATCGGCAATGCCTCGCCCTGTTATTGCACCGGCGTCGGCAAGGCCGCCCTCTCGCTTTTGCCGCCGGATAAAATCGATGCACTCCTGCCCGGTCTGCATTTCAACCGCTTTACCTCGGCGACGCATGCGAATGCCGAGAGCCTGCTGGCGGAGATTGGCGAAATCGCTGCCGCCGGTCATGCTTTCGATCGCGAGGAACATGAGGCCGGCATCCGCTGTGTCGCCGCCCCGATCTGGTCGGACGACCGCTCCTTCATCGGCGGGGTCTCGGTTACCGGTCCCGCTTACCGCCTGTCGATGGAACTTCTCCAGGAATGGGCCGTTCCGGTTCAGGTGACGGCGCGGAAAATCATGGACGAAATGCGCATCCGCCTCGGGCCAAGGCGTTGAAACGGGCTTGACCATAGTCAATTGCTGGACGTCGGATACATAGCATGCTTATGATGTGTGTGTTATTGAGATTTGACGGCGAATCACGCCAACTGGGGTCGTCCGCGAAATCATCGACAATTCACCGGCCGAACGCGCTGCACGCCGAGGCTGAACCTATTGATCTGACGGGCGTTGTGTAACCCACCCTGTACCTGCCTCTTTTCCACACAGGCTGCCAGCGGTTTACCCAAAGCCCGGTTCGGAGGCGAAAAATCTGATGGCAAGTTTACCGCAAACTTCGGTGGAAGACGCCTACGTCCAGGAGGTCGCCGGGCTAAAAACCCAGTTCGACATTTTTCGCTTCATGAAGCGGGTGACAGAGGCCTATCGCAGCCGCGCCTTTATGGTTTTGAACCTGCCGCCGATTACCTCCTTCGACCTTCAGGCCAATACGATCATCACCAGCTGGCCCGCTGAATTGCTGTCGATCTACGATCAGGAAGGACTGATGGTGAACAGCCCCGTCCTGCGGCGGCTGCGAACGTCGACGCTGCCGTTCTTCCATGACACGTCGCGCGCCAACTGGTCGCGCGATGACGGCAAGGCAGGCATCGTTGCGACTCTTTTCGAACGCTTCAAGATGGTGCGCTGCGGCTATTTCCCGACGCACGAACCATCAGGTGCGCGCGGTGCAGTCTCTTTCGCCGGTGACCGCGAGCCCTTCACCGCGGTAGAGATGCGGGAACTGAGCTATATCGCGATCCATGTCTTCGATCGGCTGGCGGAAATCCGCAATCTCGATACGCGCATAACCGACACGCTGACGGATCGCGAGATCGATTGCCTGAACTGGACCGCGGCCGGCAAGACCAGTGCCGAGATTGCCGAAATCCTCGATCTCTCGGAACATACGGTCAATCACTACCTGAACCGAGCAACGAAGAAGCTGGATACGGTCAACCGCACGCAGGCTGTCGCCAAGGCGCTGCGCATCGGCCTCATCAAGTAAGGCCCTGATTTAGTAAGGCCGGTTTAGCAGGGCTTGCAGCCCAAAATTACGTCAGTCGACTCCAGGCTGCTCAATATCTGAGCGCCAGGCCCTTCACAGGCGAGCCAGAACTGACGATTGCCATCCTTTTCCGCAAATTCAGCATTTGGCACGCTTCCTGCATTGTTATCGGCAGAGGTCCAGAGGGGACTTTGAAACAGCGCCAGCTCAATGGCGCGACCGACACGCCGCCGTCTGATATCGCGCCGCTTTTCTCCCGGCGTTCCGATATCGGCGGTGGTTGTTGCGTTTGGGCAACCGCCTGTTGCTCTGTTCCGAAAACGGACGATTTCGTTAAAATTTTTTCTGGTCTTTTTCTCCGCTTGCGCTAGTTCGCCTCGAATTGCGTCGGTTCTCGGGGAGTCCGTTGCGGCCATCAGGGCGAAAGCCCGGCGGACTTGATGGCCGCAGCGGAGAGAGAACGCATTGCCTATCCGTGATGCAAGTTATGTCTGCTGCCCGATTTCGTTTGGCGAAGCTGTCAGCCTCCACTATTTACTGAAGAGGTAGAAGCAGTGAGGGCGGAATGACCGAGGTCACCAAGGAACAGGTTCTGGAAACGCTGAAGACCGTGCGCGGACCGGATCTGGAGCATAATATCGTCGAACTCGGCATGGTTTCCGACGTCTTCATTTCCGATGGCAAGGTCTATTTCTCCATCACCGTGCCTGCCGAACGTGCCAAGGAACTGGAGCCGCTGCGGCTTGCCGCCGAGCGTGTGATCAAGGAAATGCCGGGTGTGAAGGGTGCGCTCGTGGCCCTGACGGCAGATAAGAAGGCAGCCGCCAGTGCGCCTGCTGCGCGTCCCGCCGCGCAGGCTGACCATAGCCATCACGGCCACTCCCATGCCCCGCAGCAGCCGCGCACTGCCAAGATCGGCGTTCCCGGCATCGGCGCGATCATTGCCGTCGCATCGGGCAAGGGCGGCGTCGGCAAGTCGACGACGGCGGTCAATCTGGCGCTCGGCCTGCAGGCCAATGGTCTTCGTGTCGGTATTCTCGATGCGGATATCTACGGCCCCTCCATGCCGCGGCTTCTGAAGATCTCCGGCCGGCCGACCCAGATCGACGGCCGCATCATCAATCCCATGGAGAATTACGGCCTCAAGGTCATGTCCATGGGTTTCCTCGTCGATGAGGAAACCGCGATGATCTGGCGCGGGCCGATGGTTCAGTCCGCTCTCCTGCAGATGCTGCGTGAAGTCGCCTGGGGCGAACTCGATGTTCTCGTCGTCGACATGCCGCCCGGCACTGGCGACGCCCAGCTCACCATGGCCCAGCAGGTGCCGCTCGCCGGCGCCGTAATTGTTTCAACGCCGCAGGATCTCGCGCTGATCGATGCCCGCAAGGGCCTCAACATGTTCCGCAAGGTCGAAGTGCCGGTTCTCGGCATCGTCGAGAACATGAGCTATTTCGTCGCGCCCGATACCGGCACGCGCTACGATATCTTCGGCCATGGCGGCGCCCGCAGGGAGGCTGAGCGCATCGGCGTGCCCTTCCTGGGCGAAGTGCCGCTGACGATGAATATCCGCGAGACCTCCGATGCCGGAACGCCGCTCGTCGCCTCAGATCCAAACGGCATCGTCGCCGGCATCTACCGCGCCATTGCTGCCAAGGTCTGGGAACAGGTTGGCGAGACGCCGCAGCGTGAGGCGCCTGCGATCGTATTCGAATAAAAACGAATCACGCGCCGATCACCCCGAATTGTGGGCGAAATGAGATGAAAAGGCGCAGTTCACGTAACATGTCTTGATTATTTCCTGGCTTTGCTTCATATGCGCGCCGGCGTCATGATGGCGCGTCTGCAAATGCTCTGTATGGCCGCTGCTTTATGAAGTTTCCGGCCTCTCTGCATGTTCGGAGTTGGCTTGTCGATCGACGGATTGGTGACTGCGATGCGGTGGAGCGACCCGGCCGAAAAGGCCGGATATGACCGGAGCTGTATGAACGTTCTTTATCCCCTTCCGTCTCGGTCGATGGCGAGTGCGTCTAGGCGCCATCGCGCCCGCAACGGCATGGTAGGGCTTTCGACAAAAATGGTTACACCGGTTGGGCGCCGCTGGCGCCGGAGATGCGGGCTGTGATCACAGCGTACTGTTCCAACTGCAAGTCGGTCGAGATCCGTGATCTTGCCAATCCTCCGGAATTGCCGGCGGATATGGTATGGATCGACATGATCGAGCCGACTCGCGAGGAAGAACTGCATGTCGAAAAGATCCTTGGCATCGAAGTGCCGACCCGGGACGACCTCAGGGCGATTGAGCCGTCAGCCCGCCTCTATGTCGAAGGCAACGCCGTATACATGACCGCTTCGCTGATCTGGAAAGCGGAAACGGAAGCACCCACCCTGACGGATGTCGCCTTCATCCTTGCCGGCGACAAGCTGGTGACCATACGCTACGCCCATCCGAAATCCTTCGCCCTCTTTATCGCCGCCCTGCACCGCATACCCGAGCAGTGGCGCAGCGGCGGCGCTCTGCTTGCCAAGCTCCTGGAAACGATTGTCGATCGCACCGCCGAAGTTCTGGAAATGTCGGTGTCCCGCCTGGACATCCTCTCCGTCCACGTCTTCGGTGATCGCGCCAAGAAGGTGCGCAAGCCTTCGAACTATCTGGAAGAAAAGCTGAAGGACATTGCCGGCCATCACAGGATGATCAGCAAGCTGCGCGACAGTCTCGGTTCGCTCTCGCGCCTTCTCACCTTTTTCTATACGATCCCGATCGTGCAGCACGATCAGGAAACCAAGGAACTCTGCCGAACGATCTCGCGCGACATCCAGTCCCTTTCGGAACACGCGTCCTTCGTCGCCGGCAACATCACCTTCCTGCTCGACGCCTCGCTTGGCCTCATCAACATCGAGCAGAATGCCATCATCAAGATTTTTTCCATTGCTTCGGTCGTGTTCTTGCCGCCGACGCTGGTCGCTTCCATCTATGGCATGAATTTTGAATACATGCCGGAGTTGCACCTGGCTGCGGGTTATCCTTACTCGCTCGGTCTCATGGTGATCTCCGCCGTCGTTCCCTTCTTCTTTTTCCGCTGGAAAGGCTGGCTCTGAGGAGCCTGTAATTGCTTCATGTCTGAAGAAAGCCATTCTCAAGAACGTGACCTTACGCCGCGCAAGCTCTTTTATCTTGCGCTAGGCTCCGTAGGTGTCGTTTACGGGGATATCGGCACGAGCCCGCTTTACGCGTTTCGCGAAGCGCTGAAGCCCGTCGCTCACGATGGTCTCACCCGCTTCGAGGTCATCAGCCTTATTTCACTGATGATCTGGGCGCTGACCATCATCGTCACCATCAAATACGTGCTCTTCCTGTTGCGCGCCGACAACGACGGCGAAGGCGGCACGCTGTCGCTGCTGGCCCTCCTGATGAAGACCGCCAATGGCCATACTGCGCTGCTCATGCTGCTCGGCCTGATGGGTGCGGCACTCTTCCTTGGCGACGCCATGATCACGCCGGCACTGTCAGTCCTGTCGGCGGTCGAAGGTATCAAGCTGGTCACGCCGCGGCTGTCGGAATATATCGTGCCGATATCGGTGGCGATCCTGGCGCTTCTCTTCGTCGTACAATCTCATGGCACGGGGGCGGTCGCACGCTTCTTCGGCCCGATCACGGCGCTCTGGTTCCTGGTTATGGCTGCCGCCGGCATTGCCCATATTTCGGACGATTACGGCATTCTCGCCGCCTTCAACCCCTATTATGCCGTCAGCTTCCTGCTGCATGAGGGCTTCTACGGCATTGTGGTCCTCGGCGCCGTTTTCCTGACCGTCACCGGTGCGGAAGCGCTTTACGCGGACCTCGGCCATTTCGGTCGTCGCCCGATCCAGTGGGCCTGGTTCCTGCTGGTTTTCCCGTCGTTGACGCTGAATTATCTGGGGCAGGGCGCGCTCGTTCTCGGCAATCCGATGACGATGTCCGATCCCTTCTACCTCATGTACCCGCAATGGGCGCTGCTGCCGGTCGTCATCCTTGCGACTGCCGCCACCATCATCGCCAGCCAGGCCGTCATCACCGGTGCCTTCTCGCTCGTGCGCCAGGGGATCAACCTCGGCTTCCTGCCGCGCATGGAAATCCTCTTCACGTCCGAGACCAATACCGGGCAGATCTTCGTGCCTTCGGTCAACGCGGTGCTGTTCTTCGGCGTCATCTTCCTCGTGCTCGGCTTCAAGACTTCGGATGCACTGGCCACCGCCTACGGCATCTCTGTCACCGGCGCGATGGTCGTCACCTCGATCATGGCCTTCGAATTCGTCCGCGCCCGCTGGAACTGGTCGCTTCCTGTTGCCATCATCGCGCTGCTGCCGCTGGTCATTCTCGAGCTGATCTTCTTCGGCGCCAACCTCTTGAAGATTCATGACGGCGGTTACATTCCGATCATGATTGCCACGGCCTTCACCGTCATCATGTGGACCTGGCGTCGCGGCACGGCGATCCTGACGGAGAAGACCCGCCATACGGATATTCCGCTTGCCTCTTTCGTAAGCTCCATCGAGCGCAAGAGCGAGCATTCGCCGGCCCATGTTCCGGGCACAGCAATCTTCCTGACCAGCGATCCGGACTCGGCACCCGCCGCATTGCTGCACAATCTCAAGCACAACCATGTGCTCCATGACCGCAACGTCATCCTGACGATCCGCACGGTCAACAAGCCGCGCGTCTCGCCGCAGGAGCGTTACAAGGTCGAGCAGATATCCGAACGCTTTTCGCGCGTGGAACTGCTCTTCGGCTTCATGGAATCACAGAATGTCTCCCAGGCGCTGGCGGCCTTGCGCAAAACCGGCCTAAAGTTCGACATCATGACGACCTCCTTCTATCTCGGCCGCCGCAAGCTGGTGCCTGATGCGAAGTCCGGCATGCCCTACTGGCAGGACCGCCTCTACATCGCGCTCGCCAACGCTGCCGCCAATCCCTCCGACTACTTCCGCCTGCCGGCCAACCGTGTGGTGGAGCTGGGCTCGCACGTCATTATTTGATGGGGTTGAGAGGGTGGTCTCGTCGCTCTCTTTATCCAGCGTCGGCGCTGTTTCATAAGCTTGTAAAGACCCCGCCCCAACCCTTCCCCACAAGGGGGAGGGGCTTAGGCTGCCGCGCACGATTTCGACGTGTTCAGCCTTTCGAAAGCGGCAAGGCGGTCTCTCCGGGTTAAGCCCTTCCCACCCTGTGGGAGGGGTTGGGGAGGGGACTTTCGCCGGGTGGAACACCCATCCCCCTAAAATCCCAAGAGCATTGGCATATGCAAGAATCCTCATGGTCATATTCCGGCACGGGTCGTTAACCAGCTATCAAGGTTAATGCGAGATTTTCTTGGGACTGTTCTTGCGTCCCATGCCTGGAGTCCGCGTTGCGTCGAAATGCTCGTTCCCGCAGCAAGCTGCGTCTCTTGCCCCAGAATTGGGTCTCTCCCGCGATTTTCGGCGTGGCCGGATGGCTGATCTTTCCAAGCGTTGCTTCTCATGCCGATCTTGCCACCATGCTCGCGGGTCTCGACAATGATGGCGAAAGCTGGCGCATGGTTCTGACCAATTCGCCCGCAGGCTCCATTCACCAGGCGGAACTTGCTTTTGCCGATCCTGCGGTCACCGGTTCGATCCCGTCAGGCGCCGGCATGGTGCTGCCGGATGGTCGAAAGGTCGCCTTCGTTTCCGGTGAAAAGGGCAATGAGGGCATCCCGGACGAGGATCGCGTCAATCGCAATGCCAAGAAGGGCCGCGTCATTGCCGTTGAAAGAGTGCAGCCGCCGAAGGATTTCTCCGCCGGGTCCATCTTAGAGCGCACGAAACTCCTCTTCCGCCCGGTCTTTGATCTCAAGGACAAGTCCGCCTTCGTCAAGCCGGCGATCAGGGGCAAGGAGATCGAGATCGCGACTGCCTTCTACAAGACACAGCCGGTGCAACAGCAGGACACTGCCGTACCGGAAATGCTGGCAAGCCTCGTGACCAGCAACAAGGCCGACGTATTGGCGACAGCCTATGCACCTGCCGCACCGGATTATTCCCGTCAGTCCCCCTTCGATTCGATCCTGACCGACAAGGATGAAGGCCGCTTCGTGCCGCAGATCGGTCCAAAGGACCATGCATGGGCCGCCAGCATCCTGCCACCCAGCGTCTTCTCCGCCAGTGAGCAGCAGTGCCTGGCTTCGGGCATCTATTTCGAAGCGCGCGGCGAATCCGTGAAGGGGCAGGCGGCGGTCGCGCAGGTCATCCTCAACCGCGTCCGTAACCCGGCCTATCCGAAGACCATTTGCGGCGTCGTCTACCAGAACGAGGACTGGCGCAACCGCTGCCAGTTTTCCTTCGCCTGCGACAACATCAAGGACCGCGTGAATTCACAATATCACTGGCGCGTTGCCCGCGACGTTGCCATGGCCGTGACCGCCGGCAAGATCTGGCTGCCGCAGGTTGGTTCGGCCACGCATTACCATGCCGTCTACGTCCGGCCCGATTGGGCCAGGACCATGGAAAAGGTAGGCCGCATCGGCATGCATGTCTTCTACCGGACTTATGGCGGCGGTTGGAGCTGAGGCAAAAGGGCTGCTGATTGCGGATTTTACGCAGACCGGCACCGTTCGAAGACGGATTCTTTGGATGAAATCGGGCGCAGGTGGCCGGATTCCGCTTAAATATTTGATTTTTTGCGGTTATTTTATGGCTGGACACGGGCTGTCTACGCCTTGACTATGCTAATCCCTAAAACTATGTTGCGCGCGACTTCAGAACGGGCCGGAAGGTTCTTTAACCTTTGCGTCCGTGGTTCGGAAAACCGGGGTAGCGGGATTGCGGGCGACGGGAGCGGAGGAGAGCACGATGGCGGATGACCGCGAAGAAAGTCTTGAGCAGCGCCGTCGGCAGCTGGAAGCGGAACTCGCCTCCAAGCGTGTCGATGACAGGAAGGAAGAAGCGCGGGAGGCCAGCGCCGAGCAGAGCCGTAAAGGTTATGCACAGGCGATGAAGCTCTCCAGCGAATTCATTTCCGCCATTGTTGTTGGTGCTGTACTGGGCTGGCTCTTCGACCATTTTGTTGGCACGACGCCTTGGGGGCTGATTGTTCTTCTGCTTCTTGGATTCTGTGCCGGCGTACTGAATGTTCTGCGCGCCGCGGGGAAGGTTTCCCAACCCCTGGATCGCAGGACACCTGAGAAATAAGGGCCGTTCTGGTCCAGTGCAATTTTCGCCTTCGGGCGGATCAAAGAGAGAGAGCAACCGGTGTCAAACGATCCGACTCATCAGTTCCAGATCTTCAAGATTGTGCCGATCGAGATCGGCGGGATTGATTTCTCGTTCACCAACGCATCTCTCTTCATGGTGGCTTCGGCTGCTGTCGCTGCTGGTTTCCTCTATTTCTCGACCACGAGCCGCGCCATTATTCCGGGCCGTTCGCAGTCGCTTGCCGAAATGTCCTATGAGTTCATTGCCGGCATGCTGAAGGAAGGGGCGGGCACCAAGGGGATGAAGTTCTTCCCGCTGGTCTTCTCGCTCTTCATGTTCGTACTGACGGCAAACCTGCTCGGCATGTTCCCGTATTTCTTCACGATTACCAGCCAGATCATCGTCACTTTCGCACTGGCGATCCTCGTCATCGGCACGGTTCTCGTCTACGGCTTCTATAAGCACGGCTTCCACTTCTTTAATGTCTTCGTGCCCTCGGGCGTGCCGGGCATTCTGTTGCCGCTGGTCGTCTCGATCGAAATCATTTCCTTCCTGTCCCGTCCGATTTCATTGTCGGTTCGTCTTTTCGCAAACATGCTCGCTGGTCACATCACGCTGAAGGTGTTCGCAGGCTTCGTCGCCTCGCTTGGAGCCCTCGGTGCAGTCGGTGTCGGCGGAGCCGTTCTTCCTCTCATCATGACCGTCGCCCTGACCGGTCTCGAGTTCCTCGTCGCCTTCCTCCAGGCTTACGTCTTTGCGGTACTGACTTGCATGTACCTCAATGACGCGATCCATCCGGGCGGGCACTAAGGATAACGACATCGACGTCAAAGGGCGTCAGTCATTCGCCGCAACAACCATTTCAAAGGAGTTCAACATGGAAGCGGAAGCAGCAAAGTTCATCGGTGCAGGCCTGGCTTGCTTTGGTATGGCCGGTACGGCTCTCGGCCTCGGCAATATCTTCGGCAGCTACCTCTCCGGCGCTCTGCGCAATCCGTCTGCCGCTGACAGCCAGTTCGGCCGTCTGGTATTCGGCTTCGCCGTTACGGAAGCTCTGGGCATCTTCTCGCTGCTCGTTGCTCTCCTTCTGCTCTTCGCCGTCTAATATCGGTGGATTGATGGATCACGGCCTGCGAACAGCGAGCCGTGATCCTTTGCATTTGCAGTACACCTGGAGGTGAGCATGTACTTTGTGACCCCGGCCTACGCTGAAGAGGCACCGGCGGGAACCGCGACGGATGCGCATGCCGCTCCGGCTGCCGGCGAGGTTCATACCGAGACCGGCGTCGCCGAAGGCGAGCACGCGCGTGGGCCTTTCCCGCCTTTCGATTCGTCGACCTATGCATCCCAGCTTCTGTGGCTGGTGATCACGTTTGTCATTTTCTACCTGCTCATGCAAAAGGTCATCGCCCCGCGCATCGGCGCCATCATCGAGCAGCGTCACAACCGCATTTCGCAGGATGTCGAGGAGGCCGGCCGCCTGAAGGCTGAAGCCGACGCCGCCGTCGCAACCTATGAAGGCGAACTTGCTGCTGCCCGCACCAAGGCGAATTCGATCGGCACTGCTGCTCGTGATGCCGCCAAGGTCAAGGCCGAGGAAGACCGCCGCGCCGTTGAGGCAAGCCTGACCGAAAAGCTGAAGGCTGCCGAGGCCCGCATCGCCGATGTGAAGGCAAAGGCTTTCGCCGATGTCGGCGCCATCGCCGAGGAAACCGCGTCTGCTGTGGTCGAACAGCTTATTGGCGGTTCCGCTGCCAAGACTGACGTTGCCGCTGCCGTCGCAGCAGCCGAGAAGGAGGCTTGATCGATGGAATTTGCTCTTGATGCAACTTTCTTCGCCCTTGTCGGCCTCGTTATCTTCCTGGCCCTGATGGTTTACCTGAAGGTTCCGGGCATGATGGCGAAGTCGCTGGACGACCGTGCCGATCAGATCCGCAACGAGCTGGCAGAAGCCAAGCGTCTGCGCGAGGAAGCCCAGCACCTCCTCGCCGAATATCAGCGCAAGCGCAAGGAAGCTGAAGCCGAAGCTGCCCACATCGTGGCGGCTGCCGAGCGCGAAGCCGAAATGCTGACCGCTGAAGCCAAGAAGAAGACGGAAGAATTCGTCGCTAACCGCACGGCTCTTTCCGAGCAGAAGATCAAGCAGGCCGAAGTCGATGCGATGAAGGCCGTTCGCTCTGCCGCCGTCGATCTCGCCATCGCAGCCGCCGAAGCCGTTATCGGCAAACAGGCCGATGGCAAGGTTCAATCCGAACTCTTCGGTCAGGCCGTCGGCGAAGTGAAGACCCGCCTGAACTGAGCCGCAGCTCGATAGTATTGGAAAAGCCCCGCTTCGGCGGGGCTTTTTGTTTTATTTGTATGGGTTGTCTGGCGTGATGCGCATGCCGGCGATGGCGGTCTCGCACGACCGGGCGGTCCTGAGATGCGAGTCACGACCGCGGTTATTCGCCAAGCATCTCGCCGTTCGCTTCGATCTCTACGCCATCCTTGCGCAGCGGCCGGAAGGTCATCCGGTGGAGCGAGCAAGGGCCATGCTTCTCGATACCGGAGCGATGCTGCGCGGTGCCATATCCCGCATGGGCGGCAAAACCATATTCGGGAAATACAAGATGCGCGCGCGCCATCATCCGGTCGCGCGTCACCTTCGCCACGATGGACGCGGCGGCGATCGAAACGGATCGGGCGTCGCCCTTCACCACAGCCTGCCCGGGGCAGTCGAGCCCGACAGGCACATCGAGCCCATCCGTCAGCACGTAGCTTGCCGGTACGGAAAGGCCGCAGATCGCGCGGCGCATGGCGTCGAGGCTTGCCTTGCGGATATCGGTTTCGTCGATGCGGGTGGAGCTGGAAGAGGCGATTGAAACCGTGGCGGTTGCAAGAATTTGGACGAATAGCTCCTCGCGCTTCTGCGCCGAAAGCTGTTTGGAATCGTTGAGACCTTCAGGAATGCGCTTGGGATCGAGGATCACGGCCGCAGCAACGACAGGGCCTGCCAGTGGTCCAAATTACCAGCTTGGCGATTATACGACTACATCGAAATTACGTCGTTCCAGCGCGTTTGGCCGACCCGCTTGCGGAATTGAGGAAAATAACTTACCCATGTACGAATATACGAATGAGGGTGAAGATGCGAAAGGTCGTTACGCCGCGATTTCACGACGCAGTTACCATCCCTACTGTTGGAAGACGCGCAGGCATACGAGTCGTTATGACGGAAAATGGCCCGCTCATGCCCCTCCTCAATTTCTTTCTGATCCCGAAGAACACCAATAAGAGTTTAGACTGGCAAGCAAAGGCCTGCCGAGCCGTTGGCTGTCTTTATGATTACCTTTATGCGGTCCGCGACGCAGACAAACCTGATCGGCCTATAACCTACCTCAGCGACTTCGTTCAGGCTCTACTCTCCGGCACAATGGGGCCTGATGGGGATGATCCCACCGGGTTATATTGGCCTCCATCGAGCTGGTCACGCGTGTCCGAAACCCTTTCATTCGTAAACGTGTTCTCGGATTACTGCGCCAGACAGTTTGAGACAGCTGCGCTCAATCCAAAGGAGGCCGTGACCTTCCAAGAGCGGGTGGCCGCCTATCGGAAGCTTGATGTTCGCAACGAGCATTCTTTGTTGAAGCACCTTGGGGTGTCGAAGGTTAAGAGAGAACAAGCGGCTCGCGCGAGGACGGTTCAGTCACCGAAGTCACCCATGGTAACTGACCTCAGCCCGCCACGGTTTCCTCCAGCAGCCCTAAAAGACCTTCTTTCTCATGGTTACGTTCGAGGGGAAAGGGGTAGACGGCTCGGTGACCGATACAATCTTCGCGACGTAATGATCTGCATCTTGCAGCGATTTGGCGGGCTTCGAGCCAGCGAGCCGTTCCATTTGTATGTGACCGACGTTTTGGAGGCCAAACACAACGCGGGCTCCGCAGAGGTGCGGTTGTACCATCCAGAACTTGGCAGGTTTAGCTACCGTGACGCCCTCGGCGGCAAAATTATTCATACTACTCGAACAGAATTCCTGCGTGACAGATATGGGCTCGTGCCACGCAACCTGCGGACTGACAAGAAGCGTGCCGGTTGGAAAGAGTTGATGCTCGATGTCGGTCCCCCGCACTATTACGCTGTTGTTCGGTGGTTTCCCTCATTTTGGGGCAAGGTATTTTGGAAGCTTTACCAGGCCTACGTCCGGGAGGTGTTGCCGAACAAGCTTGGTCATCCCTACCTGTTCGTCAACCTAGACAAGGGTGAGGCGTTCGGCTCGATGTACTCGCTGTCGGCCTATTACGACAATCATGCCGCTGCGATGGCTCGGGTAGGGGTCGAAGTTCGCAAATCCGAAGGGACAACAACGCACGGGTTCAGACACGCTTATGGTCACTCTCTGGAGGTCGCCGGAATCTCCGAGAAAATCATTCAGTCTTGTATGCATCACAAGTCGCTCAACTCGCAGGGCGTCTACACGCTTCCTGATGCCCTGGAGGTAAGCCGTGCTCTGGAGGCTGGTCGGATCGTTCTCACCGATGCAAACGACTTCGATGATTTTGAAAGGACGCTGATTGCCCATGACACATGAACAATCGACCGCGAACTGGCATACGAAGCCGACGCGAATAGTATCGACAATAACAAGTCGAGCAATTTTTGTTAACGATTCTGACCGCTATAGCGTTCTGCCAAGCTGGAACGAAGCCACCATCAAAGCGGCCTCTGTTTCCTGGCGCGAACATCTAACTCACTTGGCTGGAACAACGTCGAATGTCTCAGGCCGTGTTCGGCGCAATCCGGACCCTACGAAGCTTGGATACAGCCGGTTGGTCACCGATTTAATCAACGAGATATTGAGAGCTGACAATGGCGTCGATGCCATGCCGCAGCTTGAAAGTTTTATCATCGAGATGCGAAGCGTGACTTCCCTGCCCAGAAACGAGAGAAGGGGGCGGATGTTCAGTACGCTGCGGTTCGCAGAGTTCTTGTTCATCCTTTGGAAGCATGAGCTTATCACGTTCCCTGCCTCTCAGGTATGGAATCTCGGAACGTCTGATATCCCCCGGGGGTTCACCGTCGAGCTGCCTGAGCGTCTCTTCGGGGACATGGCTGAAGTTCTAACAAGTCTAACTGCGCCCCTTAAACATCCTGGCCAAGGGAGAGCGGTGCTGCGGTTTATGCTGGCATGCTCAAAGCCACACGAGATTGGAGATATCGATTATGGTGTCTTCGAACTCTTCAAGCCCTACGCCACCAAAGGCAATCACCAGTCAATCGTCTACGGCGTCTGTGACCAGATTCATGCTCAACAGCGTACTGCCTATCAAGGGAATCAGAAAGCCGAGCTTGCTCTACCTCAGTCGTATCGTGAGATATTCATTAAGCAAAAAGGCGAAGATCGCTCCAGCGACACATTTGCTTGGGCGATCAGTCGAGGTGGGCAGCGCATCGAAATGTGGCGCAGCCAACTGGCTGATTATCTTCAATCAATTCCAAATCGAATTGGGTTGAGATATGAAATCACACACCTCAATCTGGTGCTAGATTATGTAATCGAGCACGGAGACGTCCCCGACGCTCCAATCGAGTATTGTCGCCGGACCTATAACCCCATGGTCTCACTCGCGGCGTTCCAAGACACTGCCCGCAATACCGGGGAGAGTGGATCAGCGCTGGTACTTCGTGGCATTGCCAGGTTTTTCGACTGGGTGATCGCCAACTATGGTTCTGACGAGGATGGTATTCCGTACCGAGATTATCAGAATCCAGTTGATGTAGACGAGCTACCTACCTGGAGCAGATCAAAGGGCCAAACTGATCGGGCTGCCATGCCATTGCGCTTTTTGAAGATGATCCGGGAGATAATCGAAGGAGACGACTTTGCGTGGCCCAAAACCCTCGCTTCGGATTACTTGGACTACCTCGACCCTCAGACCGGACAACGGTCACGGATTTGGAGCCCCGTCCGAGCGGAATTCTTCTTACTGCGGCTGATGTTGCCAATACGCTCGCTTCAAGCACGCCTTCTGGACAGCGGAGAGGGCGACTTCGATATTTGGACATCTGATCACATATGGAAGCGTAACAGCGGTCGGCATGCTCCTGCTAGAAGGAACGACCGAAAAGATACCGGCTTGATCCGCCGAATCTGGGACCACCATAGCGGCCGAGCCTTTAACGGCTTGTTCATCACCACAAACAAGACCCAAGATCGAGAGGAGCTGTTCACTGAGAACGGTTACGAAATCCCGTGGGAAAATGCCGAAGTGATGCAACTGTTCTGCAGGCTGCGCGACTGGCAAGTAAGATATAATCCTGTAATTAGACCACTGTCCCGCGCCGATCTTAAAAGCGACAAAAAGTTGCTTGTGTCCAGCGACGTTGCAGGGCGCTTGGACAAGCTATTCTTCCTGTTCCGAGACGCAGCGGATCGTGACTTCCCGCACGAGCCACCAACCGAGGGAAGGCTCAACAGCTTTTGGAGGCTGCTCATTGCGGAGCTTGAACGACGCCTTGACGAGAGCGGCCAAAGGAACAGCGACGGTAGCAAAATCGAACTTGTCACATATCGCGAGAGGGGTACCCCCAAAAGCAGTATATTCGACATGCACTCGCTTCGGGTGTCCGGACTCACTGCGTTCATCAATGCCGGGGTCCCGATTCATATTCTGAGCGAGTTCGTCGCCGGGCACGCGACGATCCTAATGACTCTGTACTACCACAAGCCGGGGGCTGCTGAAATAACACGGGTGCTTGACGGCGCGTTGGAGGAAATGAGCGCTAATGAACGCGGCAACTGGGATGCGTTCCTAAAGAGTCAACCGGCTGAGTTGATCCACGAAATCGCCGCCTACAACAGTGAGGAAGGCGTACTCGCAGCCAAGGCTACCCAGTCATCTCTTTGGGCTCCTATGGCTGGCGGAATTTGCCCGAATGGCGCTACCATGTGTGACAAGGGCGGCCCGCTCCTTAATGAGGGCAAGCAGGTTTACGCTCCCGTAGCACCAAAGAACTGCCCTGTCTGTCGTTTCTTCGTAACCGGACCTGCATATCTCGGTGGATTGGTCGCTGAGTTCAATCAAACCGGCGGTCAAATACGCGAATTGTTCGGCTTCCTGGAGGAAAGCCAAGCAAACCGACGGGCTCTCGTCTCGGAACATGGTACTAATCCGAGCGACCGCAGAATCGCCGCCGAATTGGTGACGTTGGATGAGGCAGTGCAAACAACCCAATCTAAATTGGATTCGTTGTCTCAGACATGGGTGGGGCAGCTACGTCTGATTCAAAAGACTGAAAAAATCCTCGAAGGTCGGGCGAACGATAATCGAAAGAACGCGCTCGTTCTGAACGGCGAACTTGGTGATCTACGCGTTTCCTTAGAGGAATCCACCGAATTCGAAATGTGGGACCGTATTTGCCAGTCCTCAGTATTTTATCCCAATGTCGACGCTCGTATCCCTGCTATTCGCCGGGGTAAGATGTTCGACCTCATGCTGAAACGGAATGGGCGCACGCCTGTGTTCGGTACTCTGTCAGACCGCCAATTGATCGCCGTCGGCAATGAGGCAGCGAACCTTTTGCGGTCGATCCTCGGTGATCCCAACACAGAAGACGTGCTCCTCGGACGCCAAGCATTGGACGATTTTGGCGCTGGCCAACAATTCAATGACTTCTTACAACAGCGGATCGATGGGGGCACTGTTAGCGCTCTCGGCTCTGGACGACGGGCTGTGAAATGACGTTATCGACCCAAGAGATTGGCTTACAGAACCTGGCAAAGTTAGATGCTTGGCTTGAGTCATGCCCCGCACTCCCAGGGCGTGGTACGAAGGTAAACCTCTCGGCGGTGGCGCTAGGAGCAGGTGTCGACCGTCAGTTTTTGTACCGGCCCGAAGCGCGGAAGAAAATCGCGCGGGCAGTCCAGGACAAAGGCCTGTCGATGCCGGAGCAAGCCAGAACGACACGAGAGGAAGTTCCTGGATGGGCCACACAACGAATTTTGCAGCTTGAACAGCAGCTTACCGCAGCTCGTGCGGAAGCTCATGAGCTTCGGAGGCGGCTGCAACGCTACGAACATATTGATCGCCATGTCGCGTCTACTGGCCTGTTGCCCAGATGACCCAGACCGTATCGATCACGAGCGTACTACGCTCTCAGCCGCCGATTGTCTTCACTGCGCATACGATTGAAGGAGAGGCCGTTCGATTTGTCGACAACGGACAGGTGCTTGGGCGGGAGCCTGCCGTTGGTGAGACGTGGGAGATCACAGGGAAATGGCAGACACACCCCCACCACGGCCGCCAGGTAATATTGAGCCAAGGTTGGCCTACTCGACCTAAAGGGAAGCTGTTCATCCAGACAATAAGCGGAAGCAAAAGCTTTCCTGGCATAGGAGCAGCTCGGGCGCAGCGCCTTTGGAACCTGCATGGAGAGGCGATATACTCTCTCCTAGACGCCGGTAGTCCCTCACCCTTCATTCCGACTTTAGGTACCGAACTGGCAGGGGTGCTTATATCAGGGTGGTCGGGACTGGGATTAGAGGCGAGCACCTACCGCTGGCTGACATCTCTCGATCTCGCTCCGAAGCTTGCGGAAAAAATAATCGCGATCTATGGCGGCCTTGATGTGCCGACTGAACATGCCGACGCCGCAAAGGCTGTTGGAGCCCCCGTCTGGCATCTGCAGCGCGACCCTTATCGTATGTTAGCATTTGCCGACTGGGAAAGTGTGGATCGTGCCGCATATAATATGGGCATCTCGGGTGACGACGAGCGTCGGTTGGTCGGAGCAATCGAGGCTGCTCTGATAAAACGCCTTCACGCAAATCACACCTGGACGGCTACTGACGAACTGATCAAGCTCGCAAGTAAGTTTTTGAAGAAGCCAAGAGCGGTCTCCACCGCTGGCTTGAGTGCCGCCGTTCGAGCAGGCGCAATCGTACCGGTCGGTGACGGATTCGAGCTAGCTGGTTGCGAGATCATGGAGCGCTTTTGCGCTGATCGGTTGTCAGCGATGGCTACTGGGAAGTTTGAAGCCGCCCAGATGGCGTTGCGACCGGACTTTACAAGAGCTGAGATCGAAACGGAACTCGACGAATTTGCCAAAGCTGAAGGATACGCGCTCAACGTGGAGCAGCGCCAGTCTGTACATTCAGCTTTGCGACATCGGCTGTCTTTGCTTTTAGGTGGACCGGGAGTCGGAAAAACGACGGCCTTGAAAGCAATCCACCAGGTCGCAGAAAAAATGAACCTCGTCGTTCACCAAGCAGCCCTATCTGGTCGCGCAACTCAGCGAATGAAAGAGGCCACTCACCGCACAGCCTTGACGATTGCGGCCCTACTTGTGCAAGTCGACAAGGGCGAAATAGAATTGAGCGACGGAGTGATCCTCGTACTCGACGAATGCTCAATGATCGATCTCGGTACGCTCTACCGACTGTTGTCGCACTTCAAACCTGGAGTGCGGGTTCTTTTCGTAGGCGACCCTGGACAGTTGCCGCCAATCGGCTTTGGGCTGACGTTCCATATTCTGGCTGATGTTCCGAGCATTCCCAAAACCGAACTTACCTTGGTCATGCGGCAAACTGCCGAAAGCGGTATCCCGGAGGTTTGTAGAGCTATTCGATCCGGACAGCCACCCAAGCTCCTTCCCGGTCTTGTAGACCGAGAAGGGGTGGCCTTCTTAAATGCTAAACCTAATGAAGTATTCGATCAGACGATGGACGTGCTCGCCAGTCTGGGCGGTGTAGGGAACGCGCAGATAATCGGTTCGGTAAAGCGGGGACCGGTCGGAACCTTTGAGATCAACCGGCGGCTCCAGGCGCTGATAGGCTTCGGAAAGCGGCTCGTCTGCGGACGGTTCTTTGTGGGCGAGCCCATTATAGCCACGCGCAACGATTATGATATTGGCATCATGAACGGCGATCTCGGCAACGTGTTAGGCCAGGGGCAAAGCGGCGAGCTTGAGGCGGAGTTTACTGGTAAAAGGATAGTTATCCCGCAGGGCTATCTTCAGAATGTAGAACTTGCCTATGCCATTACGTGTCATAAAAGCCAAGGCAGCCAGTTTAAGCGCGTTATAATCCCCGTAACGGCAAGCAGGCTTTTGGATCGTACTTGGTTGCTGACGGCTGTGAGCCGTGGACAAACGCAAGTATTCCTGATCGGCGAACGATCTGTATTCGACAGCGCCGTTGTAGCGCTCCCAGTCGCAAGCCAGCGTCAGGTTGGACTCCGGTACCACCTGCCTTCAGCGGAGACGTGACCCTATGATTGGCAAGAAGCTAGACGAGCCAAAACAGTTACCTGTAGAAAAGAGCGATGCTCTCGACAGACTTTACATTGAAATCGTATCTCGGACAGGCAGTCAGCGGAGGTTGAACTCTCTTAAAAATCTTCACGACACTTTACGGCATCTTCTTTCTGTTAAATCGAAAGCTACGTCCGTTGCAGCAATTGCGGGAGCGGTTAGGTCACTTGGGTTCGATGGGCCTAAAGCTCAATCCATACGGAACGTCGAAGGCAAGGACTTTCGCGATTTAATTAACGAATACATAACCCTCAGTGACAACGGGACAACCGACGAGCCATCGAATGACGAGAAATTGGTTGGTGGTATTGATGATCTGAAAATTGCAGCTCAGGTTAAATGGCTTCTCGCTGAAAATCGCAGCTTAAAGCGACGCCTTGATCTTCTTCACGCGGAATTCCAGAAACTACAGCCGGTTAAACTGCTTGTAGCAGCTCCACCCGGTGACGAGCCAGCTGGCGGAGAATTCGTAGGATTCACGAAGATCGAAATTGACGCGGTGACAGAATTCCAGGCAAACTTGTCTGACATAGACTGCGTGATTGACGAGACCTCTGGGGCGCTGCTTTATAAGGGCAAACTGGAGATTGCCCCTCCGGGCTTTAAACAAGCGCTTGTAAAACTTACGGAGAAATCCACAAGCTGATGCCGTTCACAGCCAGAGATAGATCGAAATACCCTGTGGTTATAGGGTGCGACGAAGTGGGAAGAGGAGCCCTGTGTGGTCCGGTGGTCGTTGCTGCCGTTTGGTTTGAACCGCAGAGTGTTCCTCGAAAGCTGCTTCATGAACTCGATGATAGTAAAAATCTATCAGTTCAAAAGCGAAGTGAGCTGACAGGCTGGATAAGAAAACACTGTAAGATCGCGGTGGCTGCAAACTCCGTCACCGTGATTGACGCCCTTAACATCCGAAATGCAACTCTGGACGCGATGAGACGAGCAGTAACTAGGCTACAAATCGACTGCCCTGTAATGATAGACGGGGTCGATGTGCCGCCTGGCTTAACTTCTGAGTGTACCGCCGTCGTAAAGGGAGATAGCAAAGTTCCGCAGATTGCGGCCGCTTCGATCATCGCCAAAACGATGCGGGATTCTCTCATGGCAAGGCTCGCGTCTAAGTATCCAGCTTATGCATGGGAACGGAACTCGGGCTATGGGACCAAACATCATCTTGGTGCGATAAAGGATCACGGAACCACGCCGCACCACCGTCGTTCCTATGCGCCAGTAGCTCAATATTCATTTGATCTACAAGCGCCCGCCGGTCCGATGATCACCGAGGAATTCCAAGTTCTGACGTACGCATGAACAGATAGTTCCCTGTTCGATCCTTCTGGAGGATCGGGCGTTCGCAGCCGACGATGTTCCCCGTCCCGATAAGTCTAGCAGGCCATGTAAGGCGATCTATGTCACCGTAGGGGAATGGCCTTGGCCATTGACATAGATCGGTGTCATGGCAGGCTATGCGGATAGGGCAAGAACAGACTTGATGAAGTATCCGCCGGAAGGCGGATGCCGCTCCAATTAGGCAAAATGGGTAGCCACAGTATAAGAAAAATTGATCGCTTTGGAAGTGAAATAGTCGTCCGCGCGTTGCATACACGTGATTTAGCCTGCATGGTCGTTCCTGATTTCGGAGTCTGCCGACTCAGGGGAGAAAACGCGTGTTTTTGAGTGATCGCAATCTCAGATTGCATGATTTTACTGAACTCGACTTGGAAGAGTCGCTATCTATTATTCGTAGTGAAATTGAAGATGAATACCTTCAACCCCACGCGTACCCTTGGGTAATTGGCTACTCTGGAGGCAAAGACAGCACGATGGTTGCTCACCTCGTGTTTGAGATGTTACTTGAGCTGCCGAAAAGTCAGAGGCAGCGCGAAGTCCATATCGTTTCCAACGACACTCTCGTAGAAAGCCCATTGGTCATTGGACACATCGTGCAAAGCATGGCTCAGATTCAAGAGGCCGCTGATGCACTTCGCCTTCCTGTACGAACTCAGATAACGCGCCCGGCGCTGGACCAAACCTTCTGGGTCAACCTGATCGGGAAGGGTTATCCTTCACCGAACCGTTCGTTTCGCTGGTGTACGGATCGGATGAAAATTCAGCCTACTAGCGCGTATATAAAGGCTCAGATAGAAAGCAATGAGCAGGTAGTGCTGCTTCTCGGGGTAAGGCGGAGCGAGAGTGCAACTCGTGCTGCAAGTGTTAAACGTTACGACAATGGCTTGCGGCTAAACCGACATAATGACCTCGCCGGATGCCTTGTATTTCGTCCTATTGTTGAGCTGACAACGGACGACGTCTGGGAGTTTTTGTCTGAACACCCCGCCCCCTGGGGAGGCGATCATAAGAAACTCATTAAGCTTTACCGAGATGCGGGCGGCGGGGAGTGCCCGGTTGTAACGCAAAAGTCCGACGCTCCGTCATGCGGGAGTTCATCGTCTCGATTTGGCTGTTGGACCTGCACTGTAGTGGACAAGGATCGCAGTCTTGAGGGGTTCGTTGAGTCCGGGTTTCTGCAATTCGGACCACTCCTTGATTTTCGGGATTGGCTGCTTAGCATCCGGAATGATCCGACTAAGCGCTCAGCACGCCGCAGAAATGGTGAAATCACTATTACGGATAGTGGCACTTTTATTCCTGGTCCATTTACAGTTGAGACACGGCATGAAATATTGGACAGACTATTACTGCTTCAAAAACAGTGCGAACTGATGTTGATCAGTGAGGATGAGATCGACGAAATTCAGCGGATTTGGTCTGGGGAAATTGCCGGTTCGAAAGGGCGCGGGACGGCAACTGTTAATACGATAAAGAAGGGGGGGCGCTAGTGGTTGGAAACGTGGTGGTCTTGTTGGACAACAAGGAGGGGAGAGCCCTTGTTAAAGATGAGTGCAAAAAGCATGGATTGAACTATGCAGAGTTTACAGAACTTGTTCAGGCAGAAGTCGAGCAAACTGGTCGCCAGCGCAAGCGCGGACTGTACGATATATTTGATGATATTTTGGACAGGATTGAAATAGGCGACTGACTGCATGTACATCAAGAGCATAGTTCTTCGCGACTGGAAGGCCTACACGGTTGCCAGTTTCGATTTCCCCTCACCAACTGAGAAGCAAAACATCATCCTCATTGGTGCGCCCAACGGTTATGGCAAGACCTCATTGTTCGAGGCCATTGTGCTAGGCCTGTTTGGTCGGAGTGGATTACCGCTTGTCGCTCGCTCACCATTCGCAAGTGATGACAAGGAACGGATAGCTACTTCCTATAAGGCCTTCTTGGAGAAGGCCATGCATCGCGGTGCGGTTGAGTCAGGTCGGACGTCTTGCTCTGTTAAACTGACGTTTGTAGACGATGATCAAGAAATCGAGATTCAACGCCTTTGGTACTTCAGCGACCGTGGAGTTTTTAAGCCCCAGGACGAAGAGGTGAGGATATATGAGGGTACGACACGACGCGTCGTTGGTCCACCGGTTTCAGAGGATGGCGATGATCTTGAGTGGTACCGCGACTATATTGCAAAGCGGTTTCTGCCCTACTACCTGGCCGCATTTTTCCTTTTCGATGGCGAACAAGTCAGTGCCTTTGCTGAACGGGAAATGGCAGCGCAAGTCAGGTCTGGCATCGAAGGACTTCTCGGAATACCGATTCTCAAGGAATTGGCGACTGACATGCGCATGTATGCGCGGACCCGAAAGGGTGAGGTCAACAACGTTTCCGACAAGACTATTGACCGCCTAGAGCTGGATATCGACACCCTCAATTTTCAGGTTAACGAGAAACGACAAAGGCATGCCGAGTTAGAGCCTGAGCACATTGCGCTGCGCGAACAGCGAGACAAGCTGACCCGCGAACTGGCTGGTTTTGGTGTCGGGTCGCAGGCTCAGTTGCAAGAGCAATTCGAACGACTAAACCGACTTTCGAGGGAGATCGAAGACGGAAAGTCAAATCTGGAGAACTTACTGTCTCAAGACATAGCCCTCGCGCTTTCTGGCTTACAGCTTCGCGAGACCTTGAAAACCACGCTTAATGGTGAGGTACTTCGTGAAAGGTGGCTGGCGGGTAGGCAGCAGGGTGACGCGAACCTCGACAGGTATGTGCGAGCGGTAGAAGGCGGTCTGGAACTTGTACAGCCCGATCTCGCTAGCCAGCAGCGTGCCGCGATTCTCAAAATCACCAAAGATGCGTGGGAGACTTTGTGGTCGCCTCCTCCTGCGAATGCCGCAGAAAGGACTTTGCATACTTACCTGACCGAAATTGACCGCGTCAAGATTATTGACCGTTTAGACGCGCTTGATGAAATCGGCGCTCCCGAGATTGTAGACCTGCTTGACGGCATCGCGGCAAATGAAGAAGCGTACTCCAAGTTACAGCAAGAAATCACCAGAACCGAGGCCATCTCTCCCCATGTAGACAAAAAGAAAAATGAATTGGGTGTCGTGAACGGTCGAATTCAGGAGCTTGACCAAGAGATAGGTGCCTTACGCCGAGAAATAAGCGTAATGGATGCGGAGATTACGAAAAAGAACACTGAGCTTGCAAAGCTATCTGGTCAGTGGGATCAAGCAAAACCGTCGTTAAGGCGCGCTTCGCGAGCCCTGAACGTAGCGGCGATGCTTGATTCAATCGCAGCGCAAGCCGTTCCAAGTCAAATCTCTGCCATCGCTGACGCTATGACCTCCGCCCATAAGTCTATGGCCCATAAGAAAGACAGCGTAGAGCGCATCGAGATTACAACGGAATGCGATGTGAAACTTCTTGGTGCGGATGGGGTTGACCTTAGAAATTACGATCTTTCAGCCGGAGAGAAGCAGATATTCACGCAGGCACTCATCTCTGCGGTGGCCTCTGTTTCCCAGCGCTCGTTTCCGATGGTTATCGACACGCCCCTGGGACGTCTGGACATTGCCCATCGCAAGGGCGTACTCCAGCACTTGGTAAATCGAGGCGAGCAGGTAATCCTGCTTTCCACCGACACTGAGATCGTTGGTGAATATCTGCGGAATATCGAGCCAAATGTTCAGAAAAGGTATCTGATCACCTTCGAACGCGTCGGAGACATCGGTCAGTCCACTGTCCAAGAAGGATACTTTTCAGAGGCAGGGGCTAGAGCATGACCGTATCGATTGTTGAAGTCGCTGGTGCAAACTTCCGCACCGATGAGGCCTCTGACGACTTGAATACCAAGTTCATGGGCAGACTGGGGATGAAGAAGCGCTACCTGCCCGCGCGGCTCGCTCTTTCCCGCTCACTGGGAGTCGCTACTCCGCCACCAAGGATCGATACCGATGCGGATTGGGGTAAATCAATCAAGGGCGATACATTGTTTGGGACTGGTTCGACCCTCTCAGCATGGCTTGCCTTGCTCGTTCAGCACGGCGGCGATGAACCGGTGGACCTGCGAAGCCTCATTAGCTTCGTGGCTGCACACTGGAAACGTGGCCTTCAGCTTTTAGATGCCGATTGGACTCAATCGGGTGAGGACTTGGCGAAGTTCGTGCGGAGATTGGTTGAACATGCCGAACTTCCGTTGTCAGCAGCACGTAGGAAGCATGGCCCGGGTTTCACTGCTTCTCAGGATGGGGGAGCTTCAGGCACGATTTCTGTGCCAGTAGGCGAAATTTCCACCGACACCACCTCGGGCCAGACTGTCGAATGGACGCTCAATGGTTCTGGTTGCTCGCCTCATAGTGCGATCATGGGCGGCGTTGGTTCTGGGAAAACGCGCACCGCAGTAGCCATCCTCCGGTCTGTGTTGAAACAAGCGCGCGTACCGATGATCGCGTTCGACTTCAAAGGTGATCTTGCGACAGACGAGGCGGGGGGCGGCTATCATCTCGACGAGTTGTTTGGCGCTGAGGTAATCGAGCCACCTCGGACACCCGTACCTCTGGACGTTCTATCTTTGAATAGTCGACAGGAAATCGAGTTATCGGAGGCAGCATCGCGTTTCCGCGAAAGTTTCTCCCGTCTTAAAGGTGCACGACTTGGTGACAAGCAGCGCGATGCCGTCTACGAGGCCGCAGTGCGCGCCTTAAGATCGAACGATATATGCAGGCTTGAAGATTTTATGGCGGAACTGACGGGCGTCTATGGCGAAAGGGACCTGAAAGAAGACGGTGCGATTGCGGCTGCAAGGGAAGTCTCTCGTTTTCCACTGTTCGAGCCAACGCTCAAGCCCGCTGAATTCTTTCAAAAGAGCTGGATCATTAAGCTGCCGCCCAATGTGGTAGAAGAGAGCCGTAGCATCGTGGTAAACTTGGTCTTGGATGCTCTCGACCAACATCTCAATAGCCTTCCGGACGCTGCAGTGGGGCCGGATGGCAGCCGTGGAATGCGCATCATGTGTGTTGTTGACGAAGCTCACCGCATTCTGGGAAGCCGTCTTCCGTCGCTCGCAAATCTCGTGCGTATGAGCCGTTCAAAGGGCGGTGCGGTGATGTTGATTTCGCAGTCACCGGACGACTTCACCGGTGAGGAGGACGACTTCCTTAGTGAGATGGGTCTCGTAGCAGCTTTCTCGACAAATGCTCCTCCCAGGAACGCGGCTCGCATTTTAGGACGTGGTGCGAACCTCTCAACCTTGTCTACTGGTCAGAGCTATGTAAAGCGCAGGGGGGATCAAGCGGCCAAGAAAATTCAGTCGTGGTCGCCTAAGTAATCTAGCTTTTCGAAAGGGTATTGAAGGACGCCTAGATACCCTTTCGGACCAGAAAGACATCTTTCGGTCCGTCTTTGTCGATTCGTATCAGTTGATGCTTGAACTGATTGCACATATGCGGGATGTCGATTCTAGCTACCGGATCGGTCGTGATAACTGCGAGAATTTGTCCGTCCAGCATTGTCTTGAGCGCTTTCTTCGATTTGATTACCGGCGCTGGGCAAAACAGGCCCGATGTGTCGATGGTTTGATCCGGTTTCATTTTGGCCTCATGCGATAAAGAAGACACGGCGTATAGCGGACACGTAAGCGTTGCTGAAGCATCAGACCAGATTTTTATCCGAATTAAATTCACACCATGCTCGACAAAGCGAACCGATGGCGATTACTACAGAGATCGGCGAAGATGATGACCTAGAGCATTTCCGGTGATCATGGGATCACCCGAAATGCTCTAGGTCTTTGTTTTAACGGCATTATCTGACGCCGAAGAGACTACGCTTCGGCTGGGAGTGCTCTAGTACGATGATAGGTTTGCCCAAAAACGGTTTGGCCAACTCGATGGCGGCTTTTTTGTAACCGCTGTTCCACCCCCACGTCGTCATCGCCGCCCTGATATGAGATCGCATATCTGAGCAGCACGCTAACGGCCCTCGTTAATGGCCATAAGCAGAGCCAAATCGCGCATCTCCTGCCTTGGAACTACCGGTGTTAGGCGGTCGGCTCAAGGTTGTTTCCGTTGGCGAGGTAAAGCTTGTCTGCGTTTTACTTTTTTCCAGAGTGCGTCCGAGACGATACGCAGCGTCGGAACCTCCTGAATGATGTGTAGTTCCGGCGAATTGAGCCGAGACACCCGGCGTTCGCTAACTGGGTTCTTTCGGTATACAAGTCTGTTGAACACCAGGCGACCGATGTACATCTGATTATTTAGAATTCCGCTACCTCTTCGCCGGTGTCCCCGGATCGCCGTCCCTCTCCAAGCCAGCCCGCGAGGGCCTGGTATACCCTGGCTATTGAGGATTTCTGCGATGGTGTCAGGACTTAGGCCCTTCACGTATTGCTCAAATATCCACACGATCACAGCCGCTTCGGCGGCAATGATATCCCTCAGGCCACGGATAGGTTCTCCGTCCGCTCCAATCATCCTTTTGATCGAATAGCCGTAACAAATGCCGCCGGGAACTCGGCCCGTCTTCGCCACGGTTTTCATGCCTTCTCTGGTGCGATATCGAACCTGCTCCAGCATCTCGCTATTCAGGACCGCCCTCAGGCCAAGTTCCATTGCTGACACTTGAGAGCCACCATGCACTGTCCAAAGTTCAATGTCGTGGAACTGGAGCAGCTTCAAAACCTTAGCGCTGTGTTCCAGGTCTCGCGATAGCCGGTCAAGCGTAAGGCAGAGTAGGACATCGTAGGCACCCTCTCGCGCCCCTGTCAGCGCAGCCTGAAGGCCAGGCCTGGTTTCGAAACTAGCGCCGCTAATGCCAGCATCAACATATGTCCCGCTCAGCGTCCAACCACGCTCCACAACAAACGAAGTCCCCAGATCAAGCTGGGTTTCTATCGACGCTGGATTCTGTTGATCTGTGGAATACCGCGCGTAAATGACCACCCTCTTGCACATATTGGCCTCCCGATAACTACTGCAGGCAAAGGTATCACGACGCAGATGTGCTCAGGTGTTATCGACCTCTGCAGTCGTCAAAAGTTTGATCAAGGTGTGTACGGGGCTGCGTTTACAGTTTTTTCGAACTGGAAGCCTAAGTTTTGGACGGGGTCTCACAGCTGCCTTGCCTGAAGGATGGCCCGCCAGCCTGCCCACTAGGGTGCTAAGGGTCGGTTATTTGGGTCGCGTCCGTTGGCGAAAACTGTACTGGGGTCGCGAGAAGGCAGGAAAAGGAGAAGAGAATCCAAGTCTTGTCCGGAAACATTGCGCTTCTGTCTCAAGGCTTCGGCCAACGAGAGGACGACATCCCTATGTTTTGCAAGGGTTCTACGTGCTTCTTCGAATGCGGACTGTAAAATGTCATCGATCTCTTGCTGAATGAAAGGATATTTTTGAAACAGCGCTGCATCTTTGGTGTCGAGGAAGCGGACCGGTAAGACGTGCAATGTGTTGCCCATTCCGAAAATGCCAACCATCCGGACGGCCAATTCGGTTGCTTCGACAAGGTCACCTTTCTCCAGGCCGCCGGAAGCGGTTGATCGGTCTCCGAGGAAGAGTTCCTCGGCCGCGAGACCAGCAAGCTTCATGGCGATCTCGGCACGATAGGAACTCTCGGTGTGCAATGTGACCCGGGGGGCGAATATCATTGTTCGACCGTGAAGGTCATCGTGCTGGTCGGCGCGATGGTCATCCGTGTATATTTCGACCGAGGTGACAAGTCCGATGTTGAAAACCTTCGTGAGAACCGCGTGGCCTGCCTCGTGAAGGCATATTCGCCATAATTCATCCGGCTTTAATGGAGCGAAGACTGGCACTAATTCAAAAAGGTCTGCGATATTAACTGGTCGATTTTCGTCTCGTGCATGCTGCCGGACTTGACGGGCGATGTACTCAAGATCGGCACCGGTCTTACCGTTCAGGTTTCTGGCGATCTCTTTCACGGCACTATTGCCGGAGAATTCAGGTAAATAATACGTTAGGATAGCCTCTCGGCCTGCACTATTTGGTTTTGACAATTCGATGTGCTTTTCCAGGCGTCCAGGGCGAAGAAATGCCGGATCAATTCGTTCAGGAAGATTACTCGCAGCGATGATAATCACACCTTCACGGCCGGTAGCGCCGTCCAGTGCTTCAAGCATCGCGTTGATGACTTCCAACATGTACTGGGCATTGTCCCCAGAAAGCTTCGCCCGATGGCCGAATGAATCGAACTCGTCCACTAACAATATCGAGGGAGCGGACGCCTTTGCTTCCGCAAAAGTCGCGTACATTGCTTTAAGCAAATCTCCCATGTGCCCTGAACTCTGCCAATGACCGAGTGAGGACGCGATAAAGTGGGCATGGCACTCGACCGCCAACGATTTCGCAAATGTCGTCTTGCCGGTTCCAGGGGGTCCATAGAGCAGAATTCCTTTATCGACCTGGTTCCATGGGAGAACTCCTTCCCTCCAAAGCGCAAGATCACGCTTCAAGCGTTGTGCCCATTCGCCCGCCGCACCAAAAGACGACAATGGAAGGATTTGTTTGTCGTTGGCTGCTTGCGACAGGAGTTTCCTAAGCCGCCCGATAGCCCGTTCTGCTAACCTACCGCGACGGAATGTACTGTCGATCAGGCCGACATCCAGATGCTGAAGGAATTCCCTGTCATCGTCCGAAAGCTCTCCATTCCCCAGAAACCTACAAAGACTCGCTACACATCGGCCATCGAAAACCTCCAGGTTGACTGTCCAGTCGGCCGCTGTCTCGAATTCAGGATGCAGCTCGGCTCCTTTCGGGACGAAGACGATGGTTCTTGGTGCTGAGAGATACCTTTGTGGCTGGAATTCCCATTTGCCCTTTCTGTTCCTGGGACTGTTACAGCATACGCTGAAATCCAACGTGTCCCTATTTTTGCTTGTCCCAAAGCAGAAGTCCGCAAGAGGTTCAAAATCCTCCAAAGGCCAATGCGTCGGTACTCGCACAACTAGGACGCCGCCGTTTTTCCAGAGAAACTCATGTTTCCGTTTTAGGACGCGTACCAGAGCACAATATGCGAGGAATTCATGGGGGCTCTTCTCAAGCAACTCCCTGCCTCGTCTGCGATACAGCCGTTGAGGCGTTTTCCTAAGTACCCGATTGAGTTCTCGCGTGGCGTCTGCGACTGACCGCAGTGCGTCGATAAACTCATCGACCTGATAGCCGTGCTTCTCGTTCATCGCAGCACCGATTGGGCGTTACCAAAGGCGTAACGCTTAAAGGACATCATTGAAGCACCCCCACACTCCGCATGATATCTGGATCAAGTCGGTACCAGCGATTGAAGGTGCGAGCGAGACCGCCCTCTGGATCGTAGAAAAACAGCTCGGTCGTCGCTCCGACCTTTCCGTCCTGGATCGTTGGGTGGCCTTTCATCTTCCCAAGAAGAATTGGAACAGCTCGCTTACCTAGCACCCATTGAGAAATGGTCACCTCAGGGGACACAACTGAAGGACCGTGCAAAGCGTACTGCTCCAAGGACAAGGCCAATGCACGTAGGCGCGCAACAAGGTCGGGAAGTTCGGTGGCGGAAGCGGCATCTTCGAGTGGATTTGGCGTCATGCAGGCACCCTTACTGGGTTCGAGTCGAACAAAGGAATCGCAACTTGCGGCTTCACTAGACAATGCGGGCCGGTTTGATTCGCCCCGCGCGAAAACCAAAAGACATGATTCTAGATCGAAAATCAAAATATAAAATCGAAAATCAAAAAATAAGATCGAAAAATAGCATGTGTTGACATCTTCCCGTGCGCCTCGTTTTTGGAAGGTATGGACGCATCCTTCGATCTTCTACGCGCTGCGCGTTTTCTGCTCGGCTTGACGCAAGAGAAAGTCGAGAGCGCATGCGATTTGAAAAGCCAGTTTTTGTATAATCTAGAGGGTGGTAAGCACGTTCTTCACCCGCGCGGTGCTCTGCTCGTACAGGCGTATTACGAACGAGAGGGTGTTGAATTCTTTCAACCAACTGAAAACCACGGTGAGGGACTACGTTGGCGAAGCCCTGGAAGGCCTGATCCTTTCAGGGGTCGGCTATTCCGATGCGCTCGTGGGCTCGCGGATTTGTCTCAGGAAAAGCTCGCAGTTCGGTCAGGTGTTAGCCGAACTTTTATAGCTAAACTTGAACAGGACGTTGTAATGGGCCTTAATAAGGCCGCTGCCGAGAAACTGGAAAACACTCTTCGTGAACTCAATATCGAGATCACGGAGGAAACTCGGAAGTCTGGCGCTGGTGTTCGCTGGATTGTTCGTGCTCGTCAGGGGAATGAGGGCGATCCGCACCATTAAACTATTGACTACCTAGCAGGTTAATTACCCGGCGCTTCAAAGTTTACTCAAGTCATACGTTGGCACACTTCATCTGGCCACAATTGGCAACGACCGCTGGAAACATAAGACAACCTGTTGAGAAGGCGGATAACAACCTTCTTGTTCCTGTCGAAGCCAAATCGCATCAAGCGAGCTTGATGAAGCACACTGGTTACGATTAGCCTGCTGATTGGCTCGACGGAGTTTGCAGGTCTCGATCCGCGAGCCAATGGTCGCCCATCTCTCTGCCCCGGAATCGTGACTGCGCAGAGTGAGTTATGACAATTGAAGCAATCGTCTGGACGCTCGCTCGAAACTTTTGTCGGCGATTTCGAGGCGACCATCGGTCAGGAATAGCTTAAAACCATCCCATTATTATTTAGCGAAGTGGCCCAAGGCTTCGCTAAGCGGCGACTTCGTTGCCATGCGGACGCGGTGATGGACAAGCCAGGTCTGCAGGTCTGCTACACGCGTGCTCATCACTCCTGCCGCCCCGCCCGGCGAGCATACAGCTCAAGCCTGCCTTGGCCCCGCGTGAGGGAGCCCATCCCAGACTAGCGCCAAGTAAAAAGCCTAATCGTATAAACTAATGGTATATGTACTGAAACACGACGCCTGCTGATCATACACTTTTCAATAATCGTATATTCTCAGCTGGTAAGTCCGGCCCGCGTCCGGCCTCATCGGCGCCCGCGACGGGCCAGTGGCCGGCCTTGCGAGCCTTCAGCTCCAGCCGGAAATCCGGCACGAGGGGGACCTCTTCAAAGAGCAGAGGAGAATCGGGTGACGTGCGACGTTTCATGCGGTTCAACCTCGCACGCCAACCCGATTTCCTGCAAGCCCCCGGATCAGGGCGGCGACGGCCGGGGGCAGTCCGGCAGATGGTGCGGTCAGGGCCATCCGCAGGAATTGCGCAAGACAGAAGACGCAGGGCAGGTCTTCTTCACGTCTTGCGCAAGCTCACAAGCAATTCCAGCAAAAGTGCGTAGCGGTTTCACGTCCGGAATTGCGTAAACAAACAAAGCAATTCCAGCAAAAGTGCATCGCGGTTTTGCGTTTTCGGAATTGCACGAAAATATCCAGTCACAGCAACGAAAGTTGCACGCCGCTTCCATTCGGCGGCACGAAGAGATCGTCGCGCAAGGCAAGGCTTCGACGGGTCAACTCCAGCCGCTTCGCCGCCATCTCGAAGCGTCGGGCGATCTGCCACGCGTAGGGTCCGGCGCCTTTCATGCGCTTGCCGAACTCGGCGTCATAATCCTTGCCGCCACGCATCGAACGCACCAGCGACATGACATGACGGTAGCGGTCAGGATAGTTCTGCAGCAGCCAGTCGCGGAACAGGGGGCTTACTTCCAATGGCAGCCGCAGCAATACATAACTCGCTTCTTCCGCTCCTGCCGTTTTGGCGGCATCAAGAATGCGTTCCAGCTCATGATCGTTGAGCGCGGGGATGATTGGCGCGGCCATCACGGACGTACGCACACCGGCCTCGGAAAGCCCGCGGATCGCCTCCAGCCTGCGCGTCGGCGTCGAAGCTCGGGGCTCCATCAGGCGCGCAAGCTTGCGGTCGAGCGTCGTGACCGAAATGCCGACGCGCACGATGTTCTTTGCCGCCATCTCCGTGAGGATATCGAGATCGCGCAGGATCATCGCCGACTTGGTGACGATCGCAACGGGGTGGTTCGCCTTGTTCAGCACTTCGAGGATCTGCCGCATGATGCGCCATTCCTTTTCGATCGGCTGGTAGGGATCGGTATTGGTGCCGATCGCGATGACGCGCACCTTGTAGCCGGGTTTGGCAAGCTCGCGCTCCAGGAGCTTCGGTGCGTCCGGCTTGGCGAAGAGCTTGCTCTCGAAATCCAGTCCCGCCGACAGGCCCATATAGGCATGGGTCGGCCGGGCAAAGCAGTAGATGCAGCCATGCTCGCAGCCTCGATAGGGATTGATCGACCTGTCGAAGGAAAGATCGGGAGACTCGTTGCGGGTAATCGCCGTGCGTGGCTTCTCGATCTGGACATCCGTCTTGAAGGGGGGCAGTTCCTCGAGCGTCTGCCAGCCATCATCGAAGGCCTCGCGCTGTGTCGGCTCGAAGCGGCCGGTGGGGTTCAGCCCCGCACCGCGGCCGCGTCGCCGGTCGACTTCGACGCGCAGCCCCGAGGCCGCGATCATCGCGTCGGCAATATCTGCCTTATTGGCAGGCGCAAATGCGGCCTGTCCTGCAAGGGACTGTGGTCTCATAGGATTCTCCAGCGGCGAAAAACGTTCGATTTCGCTCGTTTTGATGATTATATTCCTATCGGCAAAAATAGAACATTGCAAGAACAAAATGAGGAAAGTCGCGCTGGCAAAATTTTGTGCGGCGCTCTATAAACAGGCAATGTTGACTGTTGTTCTTGAATGCCAGGATCAGGAACCTGAGCTGGCCCAGACCCTATCGGTATTGGTGGCGGGCGCCGTGGAAGGCCTCGTCAGTGACGTGGTCGTGCTTGATCACGGCTCCCGCGATGGTACCTCGCGGGTGGCGGACGCTGCCGGCTGCCGGTTCCATTCGCAGTGGGATATCAAGGACATCATACGATCGGCCCGTGGCGAATGGCTGCTTTTCGTCGAGCCGGGCGCAAGACCTCAGGCGGGCTGGATCGACGAAGTTTCGGAATATGTCGCCTTGAACAAGGTCCCTGCGCGCTTCACTGCCTCGCGCGGCTATCGACGTCCCTTCTTCCAGCGCGTCGGTCGTTCAAGGCCGCCGCTCGAACTCGGCCTGCTCATGCCGAAGAAACTTGCCATTTCAGCGGCAAAGAGCGGCATGCACCTTACCGAATTCGTGACGGCACAGAAGCCGCGTCAGCTTTCCAGCGAATTGATTCCCTCTTGGGTCGCCCGTGCCGCGCGGTAGCTACGACATTTCCGCGACATTGCGCAAAAATGGCGCCCAATCGAATTTTGCGCTATAATTGGAGTATGGCGCCGCCGAAGCGCCTCGCTTCGTAACGGATGCCATGAGATGCCGGTGAGCGGCAGAGCAGGTCAACGAAAATCTCCTCTTCTGCCGGGCTTCCGGCGAAAGGAGGTGCGTCATGCTACGCAATATGGTCCACGGCCTGCTGGCCGCCATACTGACGACATCGCTGATCGCGCATCCGCATCCGGCAGCATCGCAGATGATGCGCAGTTGCGCAGGCCGATCCGAGATCGTCAAATTTCTGGACAGCAACTTTGGTGAAAAGCTCACCGCAGTCGGGTTGATCAATCAGAACGCCATTCTCGAGGTCTATGCCGCCGAAAGCGGCACCTGGACGCTCCTCGTCACGGATGTTCATGGCATAAGCTGCGTGCTGTTGTCAGGCGACAGCTGGGAAACGATGCCCGCCCTGCCGGGTCTGGCAACATAGAGGACATCGCTGTCGCAGCCGGTCTATTTCGTCACGCCGCGCTTCAGATGTTCGTCGAGCCGGGGCATGATTTCCACGAAATTGCAGGGCATCTGCCGGTAGTCGAGCTGCGCCTTCAATATACCGTCCCAGGCATCCTTGCAGGCGCCGGGCGAGCCCGGCAGCACAAAGATGAAGGTGGCGTTGGCAACACCTGCTGTAGCGCGCGACTGGATCGTCGACGTTCCGATCTTGTCGTAGGAAATCCGGTGGAACACGGCCGAAAATCCATCCATCCGCTTTTCGAAGAGCGGTTCCAGCGCATCGGGCGTCACGTCACGGCCGGTAAAACCGGTCCCGCCCGTGGTGATGACGACGTCGATTTCCTTGGCTTCCGTCCAGGCACGCACGCGGGCGGTGATCCTCTCGCGGTCGTCGGGAACGATATCACGGTCGATCAGCTGATGTCCGGCTTCCGCAATTCGTGCCGCCAGCGTGTCGCCGGATTTGTCATCGGCCGGCGTACGCGTATCCGAAACGGTCAGAACCGCTATGCCGAGCGGAATAAAAGGTCGTTTTTCGTCCAGGCCTGCCATCACGCGCCTCCCGCGAAAGTCTCCGTCGCCTGGAAATACCAGTCCGGGCGCGCGGCGTGAAGACGCTCGGCGGCACGCAGCGCGGCAACGGGCGTCTCGAAAATGCCGAAGCAGGTCGCACCAGAGCCGGACATGCGGGTGAAAAGCGCGCCTTCTGCAGCGAGCATGCCCGAAATCTCGGCAATTTCGGGAACCAGCTCCCGCGCCGGCGGCTCAAGATCATTGCGTGTCGCTCGTATGGCTTCCATCCAGTGCGACGACTTTTTCAGGACCAGGCGAGGATTGTTCTTGATGACAAGCCGCCGGAAGATCTCGGGCGTGGAAACGCCTTTCAGCGGATTGGCGAGCACCACGGCGAAGGAGGGCAGGGCATCGGCCGTCTCTATCTGTTCGCCGATGCCGCGTGCAATCAGCGGCGTGCTTTTCAGGCACATCGGCACGTCGGCTCCAAGCGTCAGGGCGAGGGCAGCAATGGTTTCTGTCGGAAGCGGCACGTCCCACAGGCGCATAAGCCCGCGCAGAGTCGCTGCTGCATCGGCAGACCCGCCACCGATGCCGGAAGCGATCGGCAGGTTCTTCTCCAGATGAATGCGCACAGGCGGAGCACCACCCGCCGCTTCCCGCAGCAGGTCGCGGGCCTTCAACACCAGATTGGTGCCGGGGTCATCGGCAAGCACGTCGGCGAACTGGCCGGAAAGCGTGAAGTCATCGGCATCGGCTGGGGAAAACCCCAACCGATCGCCGTGGCGCGTAAACGTCACCAGCATTTCAAGAAGGTGATAGCCGTCGCCCCTCTGGCCCGTCACATGAAGGGCAAGATTGATTTTTGCGCAGGCATCTTCGGCAACGGCGAAATCGCCGAGCCCGGAAAGCAGCATGCCCGTTTCAGGCATGCGGCCTCAGGATTTCTTGTCGACCGGCGGCGGCGTCGCCGGCGGCGGGTCAGGCTGCTTCTTGTCGGCCGCCTTGGCATCATCGTCCTGCGCCGGCAAGCCGTTTGCGACCTTATCCTTGATCTTCGGGATCTGGGCTTCCTCGGGTTCGGAGGCGAGTGCCCGGTTCCACTGATAGACAGCTTCCAGCTTGCGGCCCACGCGCCAGTAGGCGTCGCCGAGATGGTCGTTGATTGTCGCGTCGCCAGCCTTGATCTGCGCTGCACGTTCCAATTCGTCGACGGCATCGTTGTAACGGCTGAGGCGGAAATAGGCCCAGCCGAGCGAATCGATGATGTAGCCGTCGTCAGGACGGAGCTCGACGGCCTTCTTGATCATCTCAAGGCCCTCGTCGAGGTTGCGGTTCATATCGATCCAGGAATAGCCGAGATAGTTCAGAACCTGCGGCTGGTTCGGGTTGAGGTCGAGCGCCTTGCGGAAGTTAGGTTCCGCCTGGTCCCACTTCTTCAGCCGCTCATAAGCGATGCCACGCTGGAAGAAGACGCTCCAGTCTGCGCGGCCTGGCAGCGGCCCGATCACCTCGACAGCCTTGTCGTAATTATCGGCCATCGCCTGATAATCCTTGGCGTCGGAAAGCACGCTGCCATAGGCGAGATAGCTTCTGACATCCTTCGGGTCTGAAGCGATCAGCGCCTGCAGGTGCTTGCGGGCTTCCTCCACTTTACCGCCCTGCGCGAGCGCGAGGCCCAGCTGCAGTTCGGAAATGCGGCGCATCGGCGAATTTGCCGGCACCTTCTGGTAAAGCGCAATGGCCCGGTCCATCTGTTCCTGCTTTTCGGCAATGCCGCCGAGCAGAACCAGCGTGTCGGCGCTGTTCGGATCGAGCGCATTGGCCGTCTGCAGATAGAGCGAGACGATATCTTCGGCACCGTCGCGGTTCAGCGCTCCGCCGACTGAAAACAGCACGCCGGCTGCACCTTCTTCTGCACTCTTGACTTGCTGTTCCTGCTTCTCGCCCTTTTCGATACTGTCGCGCAGTGCGTTCAGCGGCGTATAGTTCGGCAGCAGGTTGTCGCCGACCGAGACGGCGTCGAGCGCCTTCTGCTTGTTGCCCTGCGAAGCTTCGAGGCGTGCGAGTGCCATGATGGCGCGCATGAAGGTGTCGGGCGCAGTTGCGCCGCCCTCCTTGTCCAGTACGGCATCATTGAGATGCTGGCGGGCGGATTTGACGTCGCCGTTGACGATCGCGATCGCACCCGCATTGTAGTTCTGGAAGATGCGGACCCAATCCGGGCCCCTCATCTTCTCGACCATCGCAAGCCCTTCCTTGCCGCGGCCGGCGCCGACGCGCGCCCAGGCCAGCAGCAGGTCGTTCATCATGCGGTCGAGATCGTTCGGCCCGTCATATTTCAGGATCGATTCTGCGGATTTGAACTCGCCGCGGCGCATCGCATCCATGCCGCGCACGATCGTGGTGATACGCTCGACGGTCGGGTCACCCTTCAGGTCGTTCGCATATTTCACGCCGTCCTTGATGTCGCCGTTCAACAGCAGCGAGATCATCAGGCGCTGGCGGATTTCCGGGTTGCCCGGCTCGATCTGCAAGGCTTTCTTGTAGAGCTCGATCGCCGTCGGATAGTCGTGGTCCACATCGGCAGTGCGGGCAGCGAGAAACGCGCCCGAGAACGTGGTAACGCTGTCCGGATCGAAGGTCACGGTCTTGCCGGCATCATCCGCCTTGGCCGCGTCTTCGGCGTTCACGCCGCCGATCCCGCCGAGCGAAAGCACTGCCGCGAGGGCTGCGCTCGAAAGGAGACGGGTGACAAATCTCTGCCGCATTAGAAAACCTTTCTTCAGGGACGGCCGGAACAACGTGCCGACCGCAAAATCAGTTGCAAACACTGATTCACAACAGGATGGCTTTTTTGAAGCGGCCCTGCAAGAAATTCAGCCCACGTTCAAGGACGTTTGATTAAAGCCCGCCGCGCCAAAGCGGACGGCGGCCTTGCGGCAAAGTCATGCTTCTCGTTGAGGCACGCCTCAGTTCACGCGCTCGATGCAGAAATCGATGACTTCTATCAGGGCCGATTTCCAGGGGCTGTCCGGCAGCGGTGCCAGCGCATCCCGTGCGATCGTGCCGTAGTGCACGGCCCGCTGGATCGTGTCGTTGAGCGTGCCGTATTTGGTGATCAGGCCAAGCGCCTTTTCCAGATTGGCATCGCTGCTGTTGCCGCCTTCGATGGCATCGCGCCAGAAGGCGCGCTCGTCTTGCGTGCCGCGGCGATAGGCGAGAATGACCGGAAGCGTGATCTTGCCTTCGCGGAAATCGTCGCCGACATTCTTGCCGAGATCGGCAGCCTTGCCGCCGTAATCCAGCGCGTCGTCAACCAGCTGGAAAGCGAGGCCGAGATTCATGCCGTAGGATTTCAGCGCGTTGCGGTTGGACTTGTTGGTCTCCGCAACGATCGGGCCGACTTCGGCGGCAGCCGCAAAGAGGGCTGCGGTCTTGGCGCGAATGACCGAGAGGTAGTCATCCTCGGTCGTTTCCATGTTCTTGGCAACGGAGAGCTGCAGGACTTCGCCCTCGGCGATGACGCAGGCGGCCGAGGAAAGCACGTCGAGCGCTTCCAGCGAGCCGACTTCGACCATCATACGGAAGGCCTGGCCGAGCAGGAAGTCGCCGACAAGGACGCTTGCCTGATTGCCCCAGATCGTACGCGCGGTCGACTTGCCGCGGCGCAGGTCGCTTTCGTCCACCACGTCGTCATGCAGCAGCGTTGCCGTGTGCATGAACTCGACTGATGTGGCGAGCTTGATGTGATTCTCGCCCCTGTAGCCGAAAAGCGAGGCTGCAGCGAGCGTCAGCATCGGCCGCAGGCGCTTGCCGCCGGAGGAGATGAGATGGTTCGCCACCTCCGGAATCATCTGGACATCGGAGCCGGCCTTGGAAAGGATAAGCTGATTCACCCGCTCCATGTCAGCCTTGGTGAGGTCCACCAGCGGCTTGATGGAAGCCAGTTTGTTTTTGTTTTCTTCAAGCGGTATGACCACGCCCAACGACCCGGACTCCTGTTCATTCGTTGCCTTTGACAATAGAAAGGGCCGATGGAGGCGGCAAGGGGTGAATTGTCGCTGCCAGCAAATTCGGAAGGGAAAATAACGGCAAATGCATGAGCTTATCCGCGCAAACGATCCCGTTCTGCTCTCTTTTGCCGAGAGTCTCATGAAGGATGCGGGAATTGCGTGCTTCATTGCCGATCAGGGCATGAGCGTGCTCGAGGGATCGCTCGGCATGCTGCCGCGCCGCCTCCTGGTTGACGAGACGATGGCCGATCAGGCCCGGCGCATCCTCACCGATGCGGGTCTCGGTGGCGAATTGCGCGAGCGGAAGTGAAAGATGACGCAGGCGGTGACTGACACGATAGACGCCTTTCATCGCGGCCTTTTTCATATCGTTCAGCCGAAGGGCAGGGGGCATCGTGCCGGCATGGACGCCATGCTGCTAGCCGCTCTTATTGCCGATGATCGCGCGATCAAGGTGGCCGATCTCGGTGCCGGGGCGGGTGCAGCCGGCCTTGCCGTCGCCTCCCGCCTTGCAAAGGCCGAGGTCGTACTTTTCGAGCGATCGGCGGAGATGGCTGACTACGCCCGCCGCAGCATCGATCTGCCTGGCAACGCCCATATGGCGGGCCGCGTCTCGGTCGTCGAGGCCGATGTCACGCTGACAGCCAGGGCGCGAAACGACGCAGGTCTCATCGACGAAAGCTTCGATCACGTTATTATGAACCCGCCGTTCAACGATGCCGGCGACCGCAGGACGCCGGATGCGCTGAAGGCCGAAGCCCATGCCATGACGGATGGCCTGTTCGAAAGCTGGATCCGAACGGCCGGGGCCATCATGATACCGGGCGGACAACTGTCGCTGATCGCAAGGCCGCAATCGATCGCCGAGATCATCGACGCCTGCGGCAGGCGCTTCGGCGGCATCGAGATCACTGCCGTTCATCCGCGGGAAGGAGAAAACGCCGTCCGCATCCTGGTGACGGCGATCAAGGGCTCACGGGCACGGCTTTCGCTGCGTGCGCCCCTCATCATGCACGAAGAGGGGAGCCACAAGTTCTCCCCTCTCGTCGATGATTTCAACAATGGACGCGCGGCCTATGGCAGGCTCTGAAGCAATTCCACCGTTCGCAATTGCGTAAAGAACCAGTTCAGGAATTGCCACAGAACAAGTTTAGCCACCGGTCACGAAGTCGAGGAGCAACTTGACGTTCAGACCGGCGATCACGACAGCGATCACATAGGCGACGGCGCTCAGCCACTTCGGTGCCACCAGTTCACCCATCTTCGCCTTGCTGGCCGTGAACATGACGAGCGGGAAGACGGCGAAGGAAAGCTGCAGGCTGAGCACCACCTGCGTCAGGATCAGAAGTTCTGCAGTGCCCTGATCGCCGTACCAGATCGTCACAAAAGCGGCCGGAACGATCGCGATGGCACGGGTGATCAGGCGGCGCACCCATGGCTTCAGCCGAATTTTCAGGAAACCTTCCATGACGATCTGCCCGGCAAGTGTGGCGGTGACCGTGGAATTCAGGCCGCAGCAGAGCAGCGCGATGCCGAAGAGCGTCGGCGCAATCGCAAGACCGAGCAGAGGCGACAGCAGCGAATGCGCTTCACCAAGTTCCACCACATCCGTCTTGCCGTTGGCATTGAAGGCGGCTGCAGCAAGGATCAGGATGGAGGCGTTGATCAGCAGCGCGAAGCAGAGCGCCACGGTGGAGTCGAGGGTCGCAAAGGTCAGCGCTTCTTTCTTCTCCGGCACGGTATGGCCGTAGGAGCGCGTCTGCACGATGCCGGAGTGAAGGTAGAGGTTATGCGGCATCACGGTAGCGCCCAGAATGCCGAGCGCCAGGTAAAGCATTTCCGGATTGGTGACGACCTCCGTTGTCGGCAGGAAGCCCCTGATGACGGCGCCCCATTGCGGATCGGCAAGGAAGATCTGCACCGCAAAGCAGATTGCGATGACGCCGAGAAGCGTGATGATGAAGGCCTCGATCCAACGGAAGCCGAGCCTTTGCAGGAGAAGGATGACGAAGACGTCGAGCGCGGTAATCACCACGCCGATTTCGAGCGGAATTCCGAAAAGCAGATTGAGGCCGATCGCCGTGCCGATCACTTCGGCAATATCGGTCGCGATGATGGCGATTTCTGCAAAGGCCCAGAGCGGTACGGCGACATAGCTTGGATAGGCATCGCGACAGGCCTGCGCCAGATCTCGGCCGGAGCCGATGGCAAGACGCGCGCAAAGCGATTGCAGCACGATCGCCATGATGTTCGAAAGCAGTGCGACGGTCAGCAGCGCATAACCGAACTTCGATCCGCCGGCGAGCGAGGTCGCCCAGTTGCCAGGGTCCATGTAGCCCACAGCAACCATGTAGCCAGGGCCGAGGAAAGCGGCCGCGCGCCGCCACGTGGAGCTGTGCCGTCCCGTGCCAACCGTGCGGTAAACGTCGGAGAGCGAGGCTTCCCCGCGCTCGGTTCGCCAACCGCCCTTTGCGTTCGGATTTATGATGTCCATGCCACTTTTACCTGATTATCCATGCCGGCACTATGCCTGATTAGAATGATAATGCAAGTCATTCGCAACAAGAAAATTCATAGGCAATGTTTTGAGAGCGCAGCCATTGCGTTTGTCACTGCAGCGCATACATGCAATGCCCTTGTAATGTGCATATGCATGCTGGCGTCGCCGATCGTATCGAAGGAAGAGAAATGGCTGGATTTTTGAGAAAGCTGATGCCGAAGCGGTTTCGGAAGGATGGGATCGTCATACCCGTCGTCAAGCTGCAGGGCGCGATCATCAGCGGCGGCGGTCAGTTCCGCCCGACTCTCAATCTCGCCAATGTCGCGCCGGTTCTGGAGAAGGCCTTCTCCGCGAAGGACACGCCGGCCGTTGCCATCTCGATCAATTCGCCGGGCGGTTCGCCTGTCCAGTCCCGTCTTATCTTCACGCGCATCCGTGAGCTGGCGCGCGAAAAGCAGAAGAAGGTGCTGGTCTTCGTGGAAGATGTGGCGGCCTCCGGCGGCTACATGATCGCGCTGGCGGGCGATGAGATCATCGCCGACCCGACGTCCATTGTCGGCTCGATCGGCGTCGTCTCCGGCGGCTTCGGCTTTCCGGAGCTCCTGAAGAAAATCGGCGTCGAGCGCCGCGTCTATACGGCAGGCGAGAACAAGGTGATCCTCGATCCCTTCCAGCCCGAGAAGGAAAAGGACATCGAATATCTGAAGAGCCTGCAGCTCGAGATCCACCAGGTCTTCATCTCGATGGTGCGCGAGCGCCGCGCCGGCAAGCTGACGGACGATGCGACAGTTTTCTCCGGCCTCTTCTGGAGCGGCACGCGCGGCCTGGAACTCGGCCTCATCGATGGCCTCGGCGACATGCGCCAGGAACTGAAAAAACGCTATGGCCAGAAAACGAAGCTTCAGCTCGTAACGGCCACCCGTGGCCTGCTCGGCCGCCGTATTCCCGGCATCTCGCCGGTCTCGCTTGAAGGGGCGGCTTCCGGTCTCGCATCGGGGCTTGTCGAAGCGGCGGAAGAAAGGGCATTGTGGAGCCGCTACGGGCTCTAACGGGAGAAACGAGGGGACATGGCACAGCTAGTTACGTTATTGATCCTCGTCTGCGCGGGCTGGTGGCTTTACCGCCGCTTTGTTTCCGATGCACAGAGGCTTGCTGAAAAATCCCGCCGCGCCGAGAAGGAGCGCCAGACGGGAGCGGTTGGCACGCTGGTGAAGGATCCCGCCACGGGCGAATATCGCCTGAAACGGGAAGAGGATTAGCCCGAATTGGGTCGCGATTACCGCTGACCGGCCGGCCGTTTGTCGGCTTTATCCGGACACGGCGCAAAAGTCTTGACCCTTGCGGCGCTGCGTGGCACCTGTCGCGCTCATATTCCAAGCAATCGGTATTCCTCCATGCCCGCGACAATTCCAGACCATATGAACCCGAAGCGCTCGTTCCAGGCGCTGATCCTCACCCTGCATAATTACTGGGCGGACAAGGGTTGTGCGGTCCTGCAGCCCTATGACATGGAAGTTGGCGCCGGCACCTTCCACCCGGCCACGACGCTGCGCGCGCTCGGCCCCAAGCCCTGGAAAGCCGCATACGTTCAGCCCTCCCGCCGCCCCTCCGACGGCCGCTATGGCGAAAACCCCAACCGTTTGCAGCACTACTACCAGTATCAGGTCATCCTGAAGCCGAACCCGCCGAACCTGCAGGAGCTTTACCTCGGCTCGCTCGCGGCGATCGGCCTTGACCCGCTGCTGCACGACATCCGCTTCGTCGAAGACGATTGGGAAAGCCCGACACTCGGCGCCTGGGGCCTCGGCTGGGAATGCTGGTGCGACGGCATGGAAGTCTCGCAGTTCACCTATTTCCAGCAGATCTGCGGCATCGAATGCTCGCCGGTTGCCGGCGAGCTGACCTATGGTCTCGAGCGCCTCGCCATGTATGTTCAGGGCGTCGACAATGTCTACGACTTGAACTTCAACGGCCGCGAAGGCGACGAGAAGATCAGCTACGGCGATGTCTTCCTGCAGGCCGAGCAGGAATATTCCCGCCACAATTTCGAATTCGCCAATACCGAGATGCTGCATCGCCACTTCATCGATGCCGAAAAGGAATGCCAGGCGCTTCTCGCTGCCGGCGCGCCTGGCGACAATGCCAACCAGCGCCTGCACAAATGCGTCTTCCCGGCCTATGACCAGTGCATCAAGGCCAGCCACGTGTTCAACCTGCTCGACGCCCGCGGCGTGATCTCCGTCACCGAGCGCCAGAGTTACATCCTTCGCGTACGCACGCTGGCCAAGGCCTGCGGCGAAGCGTTCCTGCTAACGGACGCGGGTGGTTTCGAGTTGGTGAACGCAGCGGCTTGAGCTTGCTGCGGCGAGAGCCAAGATCGCGCCCCTCTGACTGTTTGACGATGTCTGTGAAACCTGCGTAGTCTCCCGCAAGACTTGGCTTTCGGGGGGATTCGCGATGTATATCGCTCTTGGCGTCATCGTTCTGATCGCGCTCTACGTCATCTTCATCTATAACGGTCTCGTCCGTTCCCGGCAGATGGCCGAGGAGGCGTGGTCCGGGATCGATGTGCAGCTGAAGCGCCGTGCCGATCTGATCCCGAACCTGATCGAGACCGTCAAGGGATATGCGGCCCACGAAAAGAGCACGCTTGAAGAGGTCGTCGAGCTTCGCAACAAGGCTCAGGCCGTTCCTGCTGGCGATGTTGCCGGCAGGGCGCAGGCGGAAGGTCTGCTCGGGCAGGCGCTTGGCCGGGTGATGGCGCTGGCCGAAGCCTATCCCGATCTCAAGGCCAACCAGAATTTCTCCGAACTCCAGGCCTCGCTGGAAACGATGGAAAGCGAAATCCAGATGGCACGCCGCTATTATAACGGCGCTGCCCGCGATCTGAACGTCAAGGTCGAAAGCTTCCCCTCGAACCTCGTTGCCGGCCAGTTCGGATTCTCCAAGCGTGAATATTTCGAAATCACCAACGAGGCCGATCGCGCCGTACCGTCAGTCAAGTTCTGACCTTTGTCTTTGCCCAAAAACTGCTATGAGCAGTCCGACAAGGCCGCTCGCGGCCGCTGCAAGGGACAGAAGAGACAAGCGCAATGAGTAAAGCCAAGCTCACCATCATTCCGCCGGGCAAGCCGCTCACCGGTCGTGCCGTGGTTCCGGGCTCGAAGTCGATCACTAACCGCGCCCTGCTTTTGGCAGGCCTTGCCAAGGGCACCAGCCGGCTGACCGGCGCGCTGAAGAGCGACGACACGAAATATATGGCCGAAGCGCTGCGGGCCATGGGCGTGCAGATCGAAGAGCCCGACGATACGACCTTTGTCGTTACCGGCAGCGGCAAGCTTCATCAGCCGAAAGCCCCGCTTTTTCTTGGCAATGCAGGCACGGCCACCCGCTTCCTGGCGGCCGCTGTTGCCTCCGTCGACGGCACGGTTGTGGTTGACGGCGATGAGCATATGCGCAAGCGGCCGATCGGCCCGCTGGTCGCGGCGCTGAGGTCACTGGGCATCGATGCCGAGGCGCCGACAGGCTGCCCGCCAGTGACCGTGCGCGGCAACGGGCATTTTGCCTCCGGTCGCGTCGAGATCGATGCCGGTCTTTCCAGCCAGTATGTTTCAGCTCTTCTGATGGCCGCACCGCTCGCCAAGCAGGGCGCCAACGCGCCCGTCACGATTGCGCTTGCCGGTACCGATATCGGTGCCCGCGGCTACGTGGATTTGACGCTCGCAGCCATGGAGGCCTTCGGTGCCAAGGTCGAACAACTCGATGCCGCGACCTGGCGCGTCGAACCGACCGGCTACACCGCAGCGGATTTCGTCATCGAGCCGGATGCCTCAGCGGCAACATATCTCTGGGCCGCTGAAGTGCTGAGCGGCGGCAAGATCGATCTCGGCGTAGCGAATGATGCCTTCACCCAGCCGGATGCCAAGGCCTATGAAACGATCGTCAAGTTCCCGCACCTGCCGGCCGAAATAGACGGCTCGCAGATGCAGGACGCCATCCCGACGATCGCGGTTCTTGCCGCCTTCAACGAGACACCGGTTCGCTTCGTCGGCATCGCCAATCTGCGCGTCAAGGAATGCGACCGTATCCGCGCCCTATCCACGGGGCTGAACAATATCCGCGAAGGTTTGGCGGTCGAGGAAGGCGATGATCTGATCGTCCATTCCGACCCTGCGCTCGCGGGCCAGGCTCTGCCGGCCGATATCGACACCTTTGCCGACCATCGCATCGCCATGAGCTTTGCGCTTGCCGGTTTGAAGATCGACGACGTTACCATTCTGGACCCCGATTGTGTCGGCAAGACCTTTCCGGCTTACTGGCGTACGCTTGCGGGGCTGGGGGTTGCCTACAAGGACGAGGCCTGAGCTGAGCCAGGGCTGACCGCAATCGGGAGGGGATATGGTCCGGCGGTTTTTCGGCATTTGTTTCGCGCTATTGCTCGCGCTTGTGGCACAGCCAGCGATCGGTGCGGAATTCATCGCGTCCTTCGATTCCGCCATCCAGGTGGAAAAGAGCGGGGCGATGACGGTAACAGAAACGATCACCGTCAATGCCGAAGGCGACCGCATACGGCGAGGCATTTTCCGCGATTTTCCGCTGACGTTCAGGGGTGCAAGCGGGCGGCGTCGCAGCGTCGATTTCAGCGTCGTCTCGGTCAAGCGTGACGGCAGGGACGAGCCATGGCATACGGAATCCGTCTCCGGCGGCATCCGCATTTATGCCGGCTCCGAAGATGTCACGATCTCTCCCGGCCGCCACCAATATGTCTTCACCTATCGGACCGACCGTCAGATCCGCTATTTCAACGATCATGACGAACTTTACTGGAACGTCACCGGCAATGGCTGGATATTCCCGATCCGCTCGGCCGTGACGACGGTCACCTTTCCCCAAGGGGTGACGCCAGAGGATGTGACGTTCTTCACCGGCCCGCTCGGGGCCACGGATAAGAATGCTCGCTCAAGCATCGATGACAACAGGCTGGTTGTCGCGACCACCGCGCCTCTCGGTGAAGGCGAGGGGCTGACTTTTGCCGCAAAGCTGCCGAAGGGGGCGATCGATCCACCGAGTGCCGATCAGGAAAGTTCCTGGTGGTTCAACGATAACCGGGATTATTTCATCGGTTTTGGCGGTCTCATCGTCGTCTTTCTTTATTACACGCGCTCCTGGCTGAAGGTCGGCCGCGATCCGGCGCGCGAGATCGTCGTACCGCGATGGGATCCACCTTCCGGCATCTCGCCGGCCCTCGTCAACTACATCGACAACAGAGGTTTTTCCGGCCAGGGCTGGACGGCCCTTTCGGCCACGGCTCTCGATCTCGCCGTGCGCGGATACGTCCGGCTCGATGACCTCAAGAACGCCATCGTCATACGCCGCACCGACAAGCCGCTCGGCAAGGAGAAGCTGCAGGCAGGCGAGGCGGATCTCCTGAAAGCCGTAGGCGGCAGCGGCGATACGCTGACCATCGACAAGGCCCACGGCGAGAAGGTCAAATCCGTCGGCCAGAGCTTCCGCTCATCGATCGAACGGGAACACCGCGGCAAATACTACAATTCCAATGCCGGCTATATCACCGGCGGCGTGATCCTGAGTGCCGCGGCTTTGGTGGCCCTCTTCGTCTTCGGTTCGCTGGAACCGGATACGATCGCACTGATGGTTATCCCGATCGGCATTTCCGTCTTCCTGTCCATCTTCGTTGCGGGTTTTGCGAAAGCACTGCATCACGGCGGCTCGCTCGTGAGCAAGATTTTCGCCGTTATTGCCATTGCGATCGCCGTCTTCGTGGGCTTGAGCATTCTATCGAGCGTCGTGCTGGCGCTCGCCTCATCACTGATGGAATTTCACGAAACGCCGATGCTCTTTGCCGTCGGCGGCATCGTGCTCTTCAATATCCTCTATTTCTTCATCATGGGTGCTCCGACACCGCTCGGCGCCAAGATGACGGCCGGCGTGGATGGCCTCAGGCAATATCTGACGCTCGCCGAAAAGGACCGCATGAACATGGCCGGCGTGCCGCAAATGTCGCCGCAGCATTTCGAAACCCTGCTGCCCTATGCGGTGGCTCTCGGTGTCGAAAAGCCGTGGTCGCGGACTTTTGAGTCATGGCTGGCCGCAGCCTCGGCGGGCGCTGCCGCGGCTGCCTATAATCCTGGCTGGTATTCCGGCAACTTCAACAGCGGCAGTTTTTCGGACCGGATTGGCGGCTTCTCGTCATCGATGGCCTCGACCATTGCTTCCACCATTCCGTCCCCACCGCCCTCCAGTTCGTCCTCGGGCTTTTCCGGCGGCGGTTCCTCAGGTGGCGGCGGCGGAGGCGGCGGTGGCGGGGGCTGGTAAGCATTCCCGCTTGACCTTTTTGGCCTTCCCGCTTAACCGCCAGACCAACAGGCCAGGTCAAGAGGCCTGACCGGCAGGAAAGGGATCAGGCATGAAGGTTCTGTTGATCGGATCGGGCGGACGCGAGCACGCACTCGCCTGGAAGCTGGCGCAATCGCCGCTGATGACGGAATTCTATGCCGCCCCGGGCAATCCCGGCATCGCCGAACATGCCACGCTCGTTGCCCTTGATATCGATGACCACGAAGCGGTGGTCGCCTTCTGCCGGCAAAAGTCGATCGACTTTATCGTCGTCGGACCGGAAGCCCCATTGGTATCAGGCATTGCCGATCGGCTGCGTGCCGCGGGCTTTGCGGTCTTCGGCCCGTCTGCGGCGGCGGCTCAACTCGAGGGTTCCAAGGGTTTCACCAAGGATATCTGCGCTCGTTACAACATCCCGACCGGTGCCTATCAGCGCTTCAACAACGCTCCGAAGGCCAAGGCCTATATCCGAGAACAGGGCGCGCCGATCGTCGTCAAGGCCGATGGCCTTGCCGCCGGCAAGGGTGTGACGGTCGCCATGACGCTTGACGAGGCGCTCGCCGCCGTCGACGATTGTTTCGAAGGTGCTTTCGGGCAGGCCGGGGCCGAAGTCGTCGTCGAAGCCTATCTCGATGGCGAGGAGGCGAGCTTCTTCTGCCTGTGCGACGGCAAGAATGCTTTGCCGCTCGCAACCGCGCAGGATCACAAGCGCGTCGGCGAGGGCGACACCGGACCCAACACAGGCGGCATGGGAGCCTATTCGCCCGCGCCTGTCATGACGGCGGATATGATCGAACGCACGATGAAGGAGATCATCGAGCCGACTATCCGCGGTATGGCCGACAGCGGCCATCCCTTCAGCGGTGTCTTCTTCGCTGGCCTGATGATGACCGCCAAGGGGCCGGAACTCATCGAATACAATGTCCGCTTCGGGGATCCCGAATGCCAGGTGCTGATGATGCGATTGAAGAGCGATCTCCTGCCGCTGCTGCTTGCATGCGCTGACGGTACCCTGGACCAGGTCGCGGCCGAATGGACAGACGACCCGGCTCTGACAGTCGTCATGGCCTCGAAAGGCTATCCGGGCTCCTATGAGAAGAACACCCCGATCCTCGCGCTGCCGGCCGCCGGCGAGGGCGAGAAGGTGTTTCATGCCGGCACATCGCTGAAGGACGGTGCTCTGGTGGCAACCGGCGGCCGCGTTCTGAACGTGACCGCGACCGGCCACACGGTCGGTGAGGCCAAGGACCGTGCCTATGCCCTTCTCGACGGCGTGAAATGGGAAAATGGCTTCTGCCGCCGCGATATCGGCTGGCGCGCAGTCGAACGCGAAAAGGCGTAAGCGGGGGCGGACGACGGTCCGTTTCGCTAAATTTTTACCCTTTCTTCTGACGGGATGGAAACAAAGCTGCGCTAATCTGGCTCCCAATACATCGGACCGAAAAGTGTGAAACGGTTTTCGGACAGCCGATGCTCGAACAAACTGAGAGCGGTGGACCGTTTTCCCGTCGCTGCTCTCAAGGGAGACGGAGTAATATTGATGCGTCGGATTTTCCTCAGTGCGGTATTCCTGCTGGCGGCTGGTTCCGTCATGGCGGGATCGATCGAAGTGGTCGGACCGAGCAAGGCGAAGGAAACAGGCAGCATCATTACCGAAACCTGCGACCACTGCCCGCCGCTTCAGACGGAAGCCTCCAAGAAGGATTATTCGGTGCCGGAACTTCTTCCCGGCGCCTTCCAGCAGGCCGAGGTCCGTGATGTCGACGGAGAAAAGAAAATTTATCGTACCGAAAATTGGATGGGTGGTTCCCCCGTCCTCTTCGTGAGCAAGGCAACGCCCGAGCAGATGCTTGCGCTGGCCCCGTCGGCACCGGTCGAGGGCATCGACAATGTGGCGACAGCTGCCGTTATCGGCAGCGATGCCAAGCCGGTGGCGGCTGGCGTTGTTGGAACCTTGCCTCTCGACGTCTCCGCGTTTGAGCTCCGTTTCTAGTCGGATCCTTTTGCCACTCCTATCGCAGTTTCGATCACCGCGAACGCACTCTGAACAGAAGCAGGGTGCGTTTTTCTATTAAAATAAGTATATTCTAATTTACATGATTGCATTCGCGACTTGATTGCAACTTATACAAGTCTGCAAGAAGACACCCATCAATTCTACTAGTCCGCTCGAGTAGAACTCGTGCCTTTGTTAAATGATAATTTAGTCATCCTCTCTAATTTTACTTAGGGAGGACCGGAGAGCGCATGAACGCGTTAGCTGGGCGCGCGATTTCTCGCGCGCAGGTCGGGAGTTGACCGATCCGGGATATTGCTTTTCACCTTTTCCGTGAGGTCAATCATGAAGAAGCTCAAGATTGCCCATCAGCTTTTTGCGCTGGTCGGTGTTCTGATGGCTGCATTTGCAGTCGCGACCTATTTTGAAATCCGTACATCCGAGCAGGCGATCTATGATGAGCGTTTCGACATGCTGCGCACGCAGGTCGAATCGGGCATCTCCGTCCTCAACACCTTCTACGAACGCGAGAAGGCCGGCCAGATGACGCATGAGGCCGCCCAGGCGGAAGCCTTCGACATTCTGAAGCGCGTGACCTTCCAGCCATCGGGCTATCTTTTCGGCTTCGACTACAACGTCATCCAGGTCTTCCATCCGAGCCCGGTCAATCTCGGCAAGGACATGAGCGGCCAGGTCGACAAGACGGGCGCGAAATTCAGCCAGGCCCTTGTCGACCATGGCAAGGCCGGCGGTGGCCGTACATACTATTACTGGACCAAGCCCGGCCAGCCGGAAGACCAGGTCTTCCTCAAGGGCGGCTATTCGAAGGCCTTCGAACCCTGGAAGATCGTCGTCGGCACGGGTGTTTATCTCGACGACCTGCAGGCCAAGGTCAATGAGACGATGTGGAAGGCTCTCACGGCCTGCGCCATCGTCTTCGTTGGCGGTATCGGCGCTGCCTTCTACTTCATCCGCGGCATATCGAACCCTCTGAAGGACGTTCATAACGCCCTGCAGGCAGTTGCCGAGGAAGATGTCTCTCTGAAGATCCCGCATACCGGCATGAACAACGAAGTCGGCATGATGGCGAAGGCGACGCAGTCGCTGCAGGAAAAGATCCGGGAACGCCACGCGATGTCGGATCGCGAGGCTGCCCAGCAGCTGGCTCTCGAGAGCGAGCGCGAAAGCAACCTGCGCCATCAGCAGGACGAAGCCTCGCTGCAGGCCCGTGTCGTCAGCACCATCGGCCAGGCGCTGGAACAGATCGCCCGCGGCGACCTGACGGTTCGTTGCGCCGATATCGGCCAGAAATACGCGGCACTGCGTGACAACTTCAACGATGCGCTCTCGCATCTGGAAGCTGCCATGGCCCAGGTCAGCGCCAAGGGCGGTGACATCGGCGTCGCCAAGGAAGAGATCCGCCGTGCCTCCAACGAGCTGTCGCAGCGCACCGAGCGCCAGGCCGCCAGCCTGGAAGAAACCTCGGCTGCTCTCGATGAGCTGACCGTCGCCGTTCGCCAGACGGCCGACGGTGCCCATGAGGCCAGCAAGCGGGTTCACTCGGTCTCGACCGAAGCGACCCACAGCGATGCGATCGTCACCCAGGCGATCGAAGCCATGAGCGGCATCGAGAAGTCCTCGTCCGAGATCACCAAGATCATCGGCGTCATCGACGAGATCGCCTTCCAGACGAACCTTCTGGCACTCAACGCCGGCGTCGAGGCAGCACGTGCCGGCGAAAGCGGCAAGGGCTTTGCCGTCGTCGCTCAGGAAGTGCGCGAACTGGCCCAGCGCTCGGCTGCTGCCGCCAAGGAGATCAAGGATCAGATCGCCCGTTCGTCCAGCCAGGTCGACCACGGTGTCCGCCTCGTCGGCGAGGCAGGCGAAGCGCTGAAGCGCATCTCCGACCAGATCAAGGCTGCCAACGAGATCGTCGCCAAGATCGCCCACAGCGCCTCCGAGCAGGATACGACGCTGCGCTCGATCTCGTCCTCGATGAACCAGCTCGACGCCGCCACCCAGCAGAACGCCGCCATGGCCGAAGAGACCACGGCATCGGCCGAGACGCTGGCTGCCGATACCGACGAGTTGCTGAACCTCATCCGCGGCTTCCGCATCGGCAATGCCGCTGCGGCTCCGGTCATGCATCAGGGTCGCCGCGCCGCTTAAGACGGGGCGACTGCAAGCCTTTTCATCACGAAAATATTAGCGGACCGCCGGATGAATATCCGGCGGTCTTGCTTTTGGTATACCCCCAGATTTGTAGGGAAATTTTGTCTAAAATCTAATAAAATTAAAGCTTTATTATAGGATGAATGCCAATCGTAACGAACCGGTCGCAGCATGTTCTTTTAGCAGCGGTAGATGCGTCGCCTTTATCCGGCGCGCTCGCACAGGCGGTAGAAAACCGCACCGGAATGCAGCCACCCATTCCCGTTGCGAGGCATCATGAAAAATTTGAAAATATCGAAACAGCTTATATTGCTGGTCGTCGGTCTGATGATCGCGTTTGCGATCGCAACCACCCTCCAGGTCCGCTCCTCGGTCAATGCGATCTACAAGGAGCGCTACGACATGCTGCGCTCGGAGGTCCAGTCCGCGGTCTCCGTTCTCAAGCTCTATCAGGCGAAGGTGACTTCAGGCGAAATGAAGCTGGAAGACGCCCAGAAGCAGGCCTATTCCACCCTGAACGCCATGAAATACGATCCCGACGGTTATTTCTTCGGTTACAGCTATGACATCCAGATGATGTTCCACTACGACGCCTCGAAGGTCGGGCAGATCAACAAGGGTCAGCCGGACAGCAAGGGCAAGCTCTATCGCGAAGAGCTGGTCAAGGTTGGGCAGCAGGGCGGCGGTCTCGTCGAATATTATTCCACGGCCAAGCCGGGACAGCCCGTTGGTGACTATCGCAAGACGGCCTATGCACTGGCCTTCGACCCTTGGAAGGTCGTTGTCGTCACCGGCGTCTACATGGACGATCTCGATGCCCAGGTGAACGACAAGATCCTGTCTGCACTATCCGGCAGCATCGTGCTGTTCTTCGTCGCCATCGTGGCCGCCTATCTGGTCATCCGTGGCATATCGAACCCGCTTAAGGACGTTCACACGGCGCTGCAGGCGGTTGCCGAGGAAGATGTCTCCCTGAAAATCCCGCATACCGGCATGAACAACGAAGTCGGCATGATGGCGAAGGCGACGCAGTCGCTGCAGGAAAAGATCCGGGAACGCCATGCGATGTCGGATCGCGAGGCTGCCCAGCAACTGGCTCTCGAGAGCGAGCGCGAAAGCAACCTGCGCCATCAGCAGGATGAAGCCTCGCTGCAGGCCCGCGTCGTGAGCACCATCGGCCAGGCGCTGGAACAGATCGCCCGCGGTGACCTGACGGTTCGTTGCGCCGATATCGGCCAGAAATACGCGGCACTGCGTGACAACTTCAATGATGCGCTCTCGCATCTGGAAGCTGCCATGGCCCAGGTCAGCGCCAAGGGTGGTGACATCGGCGTCGCCAAGGAAGAGATCCGCCGTGCCTCCAACGAACTGTCGCAGCGCACCGAGCGCCAGGCCGCCAGCCTGGAAGAAACCTCGGCTGCTCTCGATGAGCTGACCGTCGCCGTTCGCCAGACGGCCGACGGTGCCCATGAGGCCAGCAAGCGGGTTCACTCGGTCTCGACCGAAGCGACCCACAGCGATGCGATCGTCACCCAGGCGATCGAAGCCATGAGCGGCATCGAGAAGTCCTCGTCCGAGATCACCAAGATCATCGGCGTCATCGACGAGATCGCCTTCCAGACGAACCTTCTGGCACTCAACGCCGGCGTCGAGGCAGCACGTGCCGGCGAAAGCGGCAAGGGCTTTGCCGTCGTCGCTCAGGAAGTGCGCGAACTGGCCCAGCGCTCGGCTGCTGCCGCCAAGGAGATCAAGGATCAGATCGCCCGTTCGTCCAGCCAGGTCGACCACGGTGTCCGCCTCGTCGGCGAGGCAGGCGAAGCGCTGAAGCGCATCTCCGACCAGATCAAGGCTGCCAACGAGATCGTCGCCAAGATCGCCCACAGCGCCTCCGAGCAGGATACGACGCTGCGCTCGATCTCGTCCTCGATGAACCAGCTCGACGCCGCCACCCAGCAGAACGCCGCCATGGCCGAAGAGACCACGGCATCGGCCGAGACGCTGGCTGCCGATACCGACGAGTTGCTGAACCTCATCCGCGGCTTCCGCATCGGCAATGCCGCTGCGGCTCCGGTCATGCATCAGGGTCGCCGCGCCGCTTAAGACGGGGCGACTGCAAGGGATTTTATCACGAAAGAAGTTAGCGGCCGCCGGCATCCCCGGCGGCCGTGCCGTTGACGCCGATGCGTTCTATCAGCCGATCGATCTCGCGGTCGGAAAAGACTTCAATGCCTGCCCGTTTCAGTGCTGCCGCGGTAACGCCGTTCCCGGTCCGCCGGTTGCCCGAGAAGGAGCCGTCATAAATAAAACCGGAACCGCAGGACGGGCTGCCGTCGATCAGCAGCGCATAGCGGCAGCCGCTGTCGACCGCGAGCCGCACGGCATTTTCCGCCGCCCGCAGGAATTCCTCGGTCACATCGCCACCGGTCAGTTCCACGACGCGGGCAGCTCCTGCCAGCACATCCTCGCCGTCAGCCGCATCGCCGATTTCGGCAGGTGGCCGCGGCACAGGCATGCCGGCCGACATTTCCGGACAGATTGTCACGATCAGGCCTTCCTGCATCCAGCGTTCGATTGCCGGATGGACGAGAGGTTTCGCGCGCCCGTCATATCGAACGGCGTGGCCCATGAGACAGGCACTGACGAGGATCTTCGACATCATGGAACGAGCTTTAGTGGATATTCATGCAGGCGTCATTGCCTGACGTCAGGCACAGCCTCGGCAACGCAATTCCGAAACCAGCGCTGCGCCGGATGGGCGTCGTTGCGTCGATGCCATGACATGACGAAGGGGATGGGCTCCAGCATGAGCGGTGGCTCCAATAGGGCAAGTTCATGCGCATGGCCGCAGGCTGCCACGACACCGGCCATCAAGGTTGCGATCATGTCGGAGCGGGCAATCAAGAGCGGTGCGGCATACATATTGGGAAGCGTGAGCGCGAGCCGGCGCTGAAGTCCTTCCTTGGCCAGCGCCGCATCGACATGGCCGAAACGCTCGTTCTCAGGCGAGACGAGCAGGTGGGGAAGAGCCAGAAAGGCGTCGAGATCGAGCGCCTTGCCTGCAGCCGGATGATCCTTCCTGACGATGCTGACGAAACGCTCCTCAAACAGAGGCTGGGTCAGAATGCGCCCGGTTTTCGTTGCCGGCACGCCCACCGTCACATCGGCCTCTCCTGCATCCAGGAGATCGATGGCATCGTTACGCGCGCTGAAATTCCGGACCTGTAATGTTGCAGCCGGAGCCGCCTTGGCGAAATGCGCAACGAGTTGCGGCAGAAGCGCGAAAGTCGGGTGGTCGGAGAGGCCGATCGTGAAGGCAGCAGAGGAGGTCGCGGGATCGAACGCCTGAGTGAAATCAAGTGTGCGCTGGATGTCGGCAAGGGCGCGTGACAATGGCTCGGCGAGATCAAGCGCTCTTGGCGTCGGCTGCAGGCCCTGCGGCCCTCGCACCAGAAGCTCGTCTTTCAGCAGGCTTCGCAACCGCGCCAGGGCAGCGCTCATGGCCGGTTGTGTGCGGCCGATGCGAATGCCGGCCTTCGTCACGCTGCGCTCCTTCATGAGCGCGTCGAAGGCGACAAGCAGGTTGAGATCGATTCCATGTAAATCCATGGCGTGGATGAATGCACATACTCCATATCAATTTCAAGCATGCCGAGATCGGCGCTACCTTCGCCCGGTCGCAACATAAACCGGGCAGGAGTTCATCATGCCATTCGCAAATTACAAGTTTCCCGAGGGTACTCTGACGTCGGAGCAGAAGGAGGACATCATCCTCCGCACGACCGCCATGTTCGTTGACTTTTTCGGGGAGGGCGTCCGCCCCTACACGATGGTTCTCGTCGATGAAGTCGTCGACGGCGGCTATGGCCGCGCCGGCGAAACGCTGACCATCGCCAAGATGCAAAAGGGACGATAAGGGCAAAAGCAAAATGGGGCCATCTGGCCCCATTTTTTTGTCGGCCGCTCAGCCGGCGATCTTCGAGAAATCCGCCACCGTACCGGTCGCCGCCCGGATCATCCGCAACAGCGCAAGACGGTTGGCTCGGATCGCGGCATCCTCGTCATTGACCAGCACATCGGTGAAGAAGCGGTCGACGGGGGCACGCAGCTTTGACAGCGCTTCCATGGCCGAGCGGAAGTCTTCATGCGCAACGGCGCCGGCAGCTTCCGACGCAGCCTTGCTGATGGCCGCGAACAGTTCCTTTTCAGCGTCGAGTTTCAGCAAGGCCTCGGAAACGCCGTCCGCGACGACAGTGCCCTTCTTCTCCTCGGCGGCCAGAAGCTGCGTCGCGCGCTTGGTACCGGCCAGAAGGTTGATGCCGTCTTCCGAGGTGATGAAGGCGGTCAGCGCCTCGATACGCCGGGCGACCATCAGGAGGTCGTCGGATTCAGGCGTCAAGACCGCATCGATAAGATCGTGGCGGGCGCCCTGGTCGCGCAGATAGACCTTCAGGCGATCATGGAAGAAGGAGAGCAGGTCGAACTGCCGCGACAGGTCGTCGGTAGCAATATTGGCTCCGATATCCATGTCGATGCGCTGCATATGCGAAGTGATGCGCGGCAATAGCGTCACGCGGGCGCGCTTTTCGAGCAGGATGCGGATAATGCCGAGCGCGGCACGGCGCAATGCAAACGGATCCTTCGAGCCGGTCGGCTTTTCGTCGATCGCCCAGAAACCGATCAGCGTATCGAGCTTGTCGGCGAGCGCCACCGTGATCGCAACCTTGTCGTCAGGCACGCGGTCGGATGGGCCCTGCGGCTTGTAATGGTCTTCTATGGCGGTGGAAACCGAGACATCTTCGCCCTGCAGCGCCGCATATTTGCGGCCCATGACACCCTGCAGTTCCGGGAATTCGCCGACCGCTTCGGTGCGCAGGTCCGCCTTGCAGAGAACCGCGGCGCGATCCACGACCTTGTAATCGGCACCAACAGGCATGGCGATCTTGGCAGCCATCGCGCGGATGCGCTCGACGCGATCGCCCTGCGTGCCGAGCTTGGCATGGAAGGTCACATTCAGCGCGTCGAGCTTGGCCATGCGCTGGTCGAGCGGCTTGGCAAGGTCGAGGCCGAATTTCTTCGCGGAAGCTTCCAGCGTTTCGAGGTCCGGCAGGTTGCCCTGGTCGCGCTTCCAGAAATGCAGCGCGTCGGACAGGCGCGCACGCACGACCTTGCCGTTGCCGTGGACGATTTCCTTGCCACCGTCAGTCGCCTGGATGTTGGAAACGAGGATGAACTTGTTCGAAAGCGTCTCTTCGCCCTGTTTGCGGGTTACGAAGCATTTCTGGTTGGTCTTGATGGTCAGGCGAATGATCTCCGACGGGATCGAAAGGTAATCCTCCTCGAACGAGCCCATCAGCACCTGCGGCCATTCGACGAGGCCGGAGACCTCTTCCAGCAGGCCTTCGTCCTCGACCAGCTCCAGCCCGCTGGCAAAGGCAATGTCGCGAGCGTCATGCAGGATGATATCCTTGCGCCGCTCCGCATCGAGGATGACCTTCGCCTTTTCGAGGCTCGCGACATAATCGTCGAAACGCTTGACGGTGATCGCCTCGGGCGCGTGGAAGCGATGGCCGTAGGTCACGTTGGAGGCGACGAGACCATCGATCTCGAAGGGAATGACAACGGTTTCTTCATGCTCGCTGCCGAAGGTGCAGACGATCGACTGCAGCGGGCGCACCCAGCGCAGCGAACCCGGCTGCGAGGAAGCCTTGCCCCAACGCATCGACTTAGGCCACGGGAAATCCTTGATGATGCCGGGCATGACTTCGGCGATGATCTCTTCCGCGCTGCGACCCGGTTTGGAGATGACGGCAACGTAGAAATCGCCCTTCTTGGGATCGCTGACGACCTGCGCTTCGGAAATGGAGGAAAGGCCGGCGCCACGCAGGAAGCCCTCGATCGCCTTTTCATTGGCGTCGGTGCGCGGCCCCTTGCGCTCTTCGCGCACATCGGCGGAGCGGGCCGTCAGGCCGTGAATATCGAGCGTCAGGCGGCGCGGCGTCCAGTATTCGCGCGCGCCTTCATATGTCAGGCCTGCTTCCACCAGGGCATCGGTGAGGAGCTTCTTGAGATCGCCGGCGGCCTTGCGCTGCATGCGGGCGGGGATCTCTTCGGAGCGAAGTTCGAGAAGCAGGTTCGGCATGGTACTCTTTTCCTGGCGCCTGCAGGGCAGGGGCAATCAAAAATGGTCGCCTCTGCTACCAAAGAATGCCGCATCTGCACAACCGCAAAAACAGGAAGAAGAAGGCTCAATTGCGCCTCAGTCATGCCTCTTAAATCGCTGGGAGCGCTGCCTTCGACTGTGGAAAGCGGCGGGAGGCATTGCCTTGCCGCTTTTCGCCGCTATGGTCCGCCCACCCTAATAAACCGCAGGAAATCCCATGGCCGCTGACCTTCGTTCGCTCGCAGCAAGCATCTCCGCTGAAATCAATGCCCGGCCCGATCAGGCCAAGGCTGCGATCGAGTTGCTGGACGAAGGCGCGACAGTGCCGTTCATTGCCCGCTATCGCAAGGAAGTGACCGGCGGTCTCGACGATACACAGCTGCGCACACTGGCCGAACGTCTGGTCTATCTGCGCGAACTCGAAGCCCGCCGCGATACGATCATCGAATCCGTCACCGGCCAGGGCAAGATGACCGAGGAATTGATGGCGAAGCTTTCGGGCGCCGCCACCAAGGCCGAGCTTGAAGATCTCTACCTGCCCTACAAGCCGAAGCGTCGCACCCGGGCCGAAATCGCCAGGGAACGCGGCCTCGGCCCGCTTGCCGAGGCGATCCTTGCCGACCGCAGCAAGGAGCCGGCAACGCTCGCCGAAGCCTATATCACCGCCGACGTGCCCGACGTGAAGACGGCGCTCGAAGGCGCGCGCGACATCGTCGCCGAAGGTTTTGCCGAAAATGCCGATCTGCTCGGCAAGCTGCGCGCCCATCTGCGCAATGCCGCACTTCTGAAAGCCAAGGTCGTGGATGGCAAGCAGGCGACCGGCGAGAAATTCTCGGACTATTTCGATCATTCCGAACGCTGGGCGACGGCTCCCGGCCACCGCGCGCTCGCCATGCTGCGCGGCTGGAATGAGGAAGTGCTGACGCTGACGATCGAGGCCGATGCCGAGATCGCCTCGCCGAACAAGCCGGTCGAGCGCATGATTGCGACCGCCTATGAAATCGGCGCGTCGCGCCCCGGCGACCGCTGGCTGATGGATGCCGCAAGCTGGACCTGGCGTGTGAAGCTCTCCATGTCGCTGTCGCTCGACCTGATGCGCGAGTTGCGCGAAAGGGCGGAGGAAGAGGCGATCCACGTCTTTGCCCGCAATCTCAAGGATCTTCTCCTAGCGGCACCTGCTGGCTCGCGCGCCACGATGGGCCTCGATCCAGGTATCCGCACCGGCGTCAAGGTCGCGATCATCGATGGCACCGGCAAGCTGCTCGATACGACCACCGTCTATCCGTTCCCGCCCAAGAACGATGTGCGCGGCACACAGGCCGAACTTGCCTCGTTGATCCGCAAGCACAATGTCGAGCTGATCGCCATAGGTAACGGCACTGGCAGCCGCGAGACGGAAAAGCTGGTGGCCGATATGCTTGCCGCCCTTCCGGCGCCCAAACCCACCAAGGTCATCGTCTCGGAAGCCGGCGCTTCCGTCTATTCTGCGTCTGAAACCGCAGCCGCTGAATTCCCGCAACTGGACGTGTCGCTGCGCGGCGCCGTCTCCATCGCGCGGCGCCTGCAGGACCCGCTCGCCGAACTCGTCAAGATCGAGCCGAAGTCGATAGGCGTCGGCCAGTACCAGCACGATGTCGATCAGACGAAGTTGTCACGCTCGCTCGATGCCGTCGTAGAAGATGCCGTGAATGCCGTCGGTGTCGATCTCAATACCGCGTCGGCGCCGCTTCTGTCGCGCGTCTCTGGCCTCGGCCGTTCGATCGCCGATGCGATCGTCCTGCACCGCGACCAGAATGGTGCTTTCGAGAGCCGCAAGGATCTCCTGAAGGTGGCCCGGCTCGGCCAGCGCACCTTCGAGCAGGCAGCCGGCTTCCTGCGCATCCCTGATGGCAAGGAGCCGCTCGACGCTTCTTCCGTGCATCCGGAAGCCTATGGTGTCGCAAAGAAGATCGTCGCTGCTTGCGGTCGCGACTTGCGTTCGCTGATGGGCGACAGCGCCACGCTGAAGGCACTCGACCCGCGCAAGTTCATTGACGAGAAGTTCGGCCTGCCGACGGTCAAGGACATCATCGCCGAACTCGACAAGCCCGGCCGCGACCCGCGCCCGAGCTTCAAGACCGCGACCTTCGCCGAAGGCATCAACGAAATCAGCGATCTGAAGCCGGGCATGGTGCTGGAAGGCACGGTGACCAACGTCGCGGCCTTCGGCGCCTTCGTCGATATCGGCGTGCATCAGGATGGCCTGGTCCACGTGTCCCAGCTTGCCGACCGCTTCATCAGGGATCCTCACGAAATCGTGAAGGCTGGCGATGTCGTCAAGGTTCGTGTGGTTGAGGTGGATGTGAAGCGCAAGCGCATCGGCCTCTCCATGCGCAAGGATGACGGCGTTTCCGCGGGTTCTCCGCGTGCTGAGTCGCGCCCAAATGCCGGCCAGCGCCCGCAACAGGACCGCAAGCCGGCACAGTCCAAGCCGCAGAGCCAGGGCGCATTCGGCGCGGCGCTCGCCGAAGCCATGAAGCGAAAATAAGGGCTTAGCCCCTATATTTGCAAAAATGTCACACTTTGGCAATTGAATCTCCGGAGTGCTAAATCCGGCGCTTGTAAGGCAGAAGAGAGCTATTAAGTTGATGTGACCATCCTGTCACATTTGCGAGGCGTCCATGGCGTCGGCATTCTTATCGATTGTCCAAAAAATTGTCCGCAAGGGTTCTTTGACCCTTACTCTCGCCAATGGCGAGACCCACACGATTGGCGATGGCACCGGGGAACCGGTTGCTGCTCGTCTTGCCGATCAGGAGGCCGAGGATGCGATCCGTCGCGATCCGACGCTGAAGCTCGGCGAAATGTATATGGAAGGCCGGTTCATCCTTGAACACGGCAACATCTACGACTTCCTCGCCTTGGTGAAGCAGAACACCACCAACGAAATCTTCGATTTCAAGATGGCCGCCCTGCTGATCGGCCGCATCGCCATGCAGCAGCTCAAGAGCCGCATACCGGTCAACCATAACAAGCGTAATGTCGCCCACCATTACGACCTGTCGGAAAAGCTCTTCGAACTCTTCCTCGATGAGGACTGGCAATATTCCTGTGCCTATTTCGATCCGCCGGGCATTGGCCTGGAAGAGGCGCAGGTTGCCAAGAAGCGCCACATCGCGGCCAAGCTCAATCCGCAACCGAACCAGCGCGTGCTGGAAATCGGCTCCGGCTGGGGCGGCATGGCCATGTATCTCGCGGAATCGACGCCCGGCCTTGATGTTACCGGCATCACGCTCAGCGAAGAGCAGCTGAAGATTTCCCGCGAACGGGCTCAGAAGCGCGGTCTTGCCGATCGCGTCCGCTTCGAGCTGCAGGACTATCGTTACCTGACGGGCAAGAAGTTCGACCGTATCGTCTCGGTCGGCATGTTCGAGCACGTCGGCATCGGCAATTACGGCAACTTCTTCAAGAAGGTGCACGAATTGCTGGATGACAACGGCGTCATGCTGCTGCATTCGATCGCGCGTCCGAAGCCGAGTTTCGCCACCAACGCATTCATCGAGAAATATATCTTCCCGCAGGGCTATATTCCCTCGATCGCCGAAACGCTGGTTCCGCTTGAAAAGGCCGGCCTGCTGACCCGCGATGTCGAAGTGCTGCCTCTTCACTATGCCTATACGCTGCGCCACTGGCGCGAGCGCTTCGTGGCTCGCAGGCAGGAGGCGGTGGCACTTTACGACGAGAAGTTCTTCCGCATGTGGGAATTCTATCTGGCTGGCTCTGAAATGGGCTTCCGCTGGGATGAACTTTTCATCGAGCAGATTCAGATCACCAAGAACCAGTTTGCGACGCCCGATAACCGGAATTACATTCCGCAGAACGAGGCGAAGCTCAGGGAATTCGAGGCGACACGCCCACCCCTGGAAAAATTCACCTTCTGATGTCGAAAGCGCGGCTGGGCCGCGCTTTTTCTTTTTGGAGAGACGGATATGAGCGCATTTCCTGAAATCACCATCGTGCGCCATGGCGAGACGGCATGGTCGCTGTCCGGCCAGCATACCGGCCGCAGCGATATCCCGCTGACCGAAAATGGCGAGGCGGCGGCACGCGCGCTTGCTCCGCGGCTTTCAGGTCTTTCGGTGTCCGCCGTCTGGTCGAGCCCGTCGCAGAGGGCGCGCAATACCTGTGCACTTGCTGGTTTCGGGGAGGGGGCAATCATCAAGGCCGATCTCGCCGAATGGGATTACGGCGCCTATGAAGGCATCACCACCAAGGAAATCCTCTCCAAGCGTCCCGGCTGGCGGCTCTTTCGCGATGGTTGCCCGGATGGTGAAGCGGCAAGCGATGTCGGTGCCCGTGCGGATCGTATCATTGCCGAACTGCGCGAGGCCAATGCACCGATCCTGATCTTTTCGAGCTCGCATTTCCTGCGCGTGCTTGGCGCCCGCTGGCTCGGTTTGCCGCCGGAAGACGGCTCCCGCTTCATTCTGGATACAACGAGTGTCAGTGTCCTCGGCTACGAGCACGATCTGACCGAGCCGGTCATCCGCCGCTGGAACCAGAAGTAATTCTGATCCCCTCGATCTCGCCCTCTTGGTTAAGAATGACGTAACACCCTCGCTATAAATGTAGCGACCGCCGCCGTCCGCGGCCGTTCTTGTATTGCGTTTTCTGGAGTGCGGATTGTGTTTAATCGATCAGTCGTATCGATCTCCTTAGCTATTGCCCTTGCTTCATTCAGCACCGCCTCTGCTCAGGAAGGCGGCCATTGGTGGTCGGGTGACTGGTATCTGAAAGTCGGCGTATCGGGCTTTTCCGCACCGAAATTCGAAGGCGCGTCCACTAACGAATTCAAGTTCAGCCCGCTGATCTCTGCAGGACGTCAAGGTCCCGGCCCGCGCTTTTCCTCGCGCAACGACAATCCCTCGTTCGCCCTTGTTGATAACAGCCGCTTCCGCGCCGGTATCGTCGGCCGCTACGTGCCGCAGCGTGACCAGGATGACGACAGTGATCTCCGCGGCCTGAAGAAGGTCAAATGGGGTGCCGAAATCGGCGGTTTTGCGGAAGTCTATCCGACTGACTGGCTGCGCGCCCGCGCCGAAGTGCGCCAAGGCATCCGCTCGCATGACGGGCTTGTGGCCGACGTGGCTCTTGATGCCTTCACCGATATCGCGCCCGATTTGCAGCTATCGGGAGGCCCGCGTGCCACCTTTGCGACCAGCGGCTATTTCCATTCCTATTATGGCGTCAACGAAGCACAGTCGGCCGCAAGCGGACTGAAGCCATATGATCCCTCGGGCGGCATCCAGTCTTACGGTGCCGGCACCGCACTCACCTGGAACGCGACGGAGAACCTGTCGACGAGCGCCTTCGCGGAATATAAGCGCCTCGCTGGTCCGGCAGCCGACAGCAGCCTCGTGCGGGAGAAAGGGTCGAAGAACCAGTTCCTGATCGGTGTGTCGGCAAGCTACAAGTTCAATTTCACGCTGAACTGATCGGCTATTCGAATCGTCTAAACCCAGCCGGCCATCGATGCGATGAACTTTCCTTTGTCGCGCAGGGCCGTTCCCTTGCAGGACGAAGCACCTCCATCGAGCCGCGAAGGGCGACCTCGGAGGCGATGAAGTCTTGACCATCAACGCCGCCCATCGCTAGATGTCGGCATGCAACAGATTGATGGTCTAAACGGGCGCGTTGCCGATGCGCCCTCGGATAATTGGGTTTATCGCATCCTGCCGCCCTGGCTGTGGCCCTACGCGCAGCTTGCGCGCTGGGACCGGCCGATCGGATGGCAGCTTCTCATGTGGCCCTGCTTCTGGTCGGCCACCCTTGCCGCCAATGCGGCAATCGAACCGCGTGTGTTTTCCGGCGCGCTGCTTCTCTACCATCTGTTCCTGTATTTCATAGGCTCTGTCGCCATGCGCGGCGCCGGCTGCACCTACAATGACCTTGTCGATCACGAGATCGACACGCAGGTCGCGCGCACCCGCTCGCGTCCACTGCCCTCGGGACGTGTGACGCGCAGGCAGGCGGAGATCTTCATCGCACTGCAGGCGCTGGTCGGCCTCTTCGTGCTGTTGCAGTTCAACTGGTTTGCCGTGCTTCTCGGAGTTCTGTCGCTCGGCGTCGTCGCCCTCTATCCCTTCGCCAAGCGCTTTACCGACTGGCCGCAATTCTTCCTCGGTCTCGCCTTTTCCTGGGGTGCGCTCATGGGCTGGGCAGGCATTTTCGGTAGCCTCTCCTTCTCTGCCGTCCTGCTTTACCTTGCCTCGGTCGTCTGGACGATCGGTTACGACACGATCTACGCCCATCAGGACAAGGAGGACGACGAACTGATCGGCGTTCGCTCGACGGCCCGCCTGTTCGGCGAGCGCACACATCTTGCGCTTGTCGGCCTGTACGGGCTGACCCTAGTGCTGATGTTCCTGTCCTTCGCGCTTGCCGGCGTCGGCATTCTGGCCTTCATCGGCCTGCTGATTGCCGCCGGAATGTTCGCCTGGCAGATCAGAACGCTCGATATCGACGACGGCGCTCAGTGCCTGGCGCTCTTCAAATCGAACACCCGAGTTGGGTGGATCATCTTCCTCGGACTGTTCGTCTCGCTGCTTTTCGCCATTCCCTGAAATGAAATGAGGAATGTCCGTTAAATGAAAAACCCGGCGCGATGGCCGGGTTTGAAAACGGGTCGGAACGTATCGCTCAGTTGCGAGCGATGATTTCCTTGCCTTCGATCTTCATGAGGACGCCGAGCTTGCCGGTCGTGCGGCGCACGAGGAAGCGCGGGCGACGGTTTGCGAAATAGGAGTGGCGGCGGCGCGGCTTCATTTCGCTGGTGCGCAGTCCGCCGAGATGTTCTTCGAGGGGGCGGGCGATGCCATCGGCTTCCACCATCAGCATGGGAATGCCGAAGGCTTCCGACCAGCTGCGCCAGTCGGCGGCGATGTCGCCGAGATCGTGGGCGACGAGCAGCGGGATGCAGAGTTCCGGATCTTCGTGATGCAGCTCGAGCGTCACTGTGACTTCACCATTGCCGTGGTCGATGGCGCGGGCTGCAACGCCCTTGAAGACACGTCGCGGCAGGGCGATGGAGAGTGGCAGGCCGCTGGAGGGGAGAATCTTGCGCAGGACTGCGCCGCGTTCGTCGATCGTTATGCTGACGTCACCGGTATCGTCGTGGATGGCATAGCTTACCTGCTGCGGAAAGCGAGACGGATCAAGACGCAATGTCGTGCCAGCCCAGACGGGCTTCAGAACGGTATTCTTCATTTCATTTCTACCCTTGTCTTACCTGAGAGCCGGTTTCCGGTCTTCTCCTTGGGACTTTTCGTCCTCTATGGCCCGACAATAGGCGGCCCCCGTTCCGTACAGCTTAAAAATTGCGGTTAAGAAAATCCTGCCTCCGGGGATGGTTAGCAAAAACGAATATGGCACGGTTTCCGGAATATGAACGCGGCCCCGTGCCAGAGCAGGACAGCTTCAGGTAAGTCTCGGGTAAGTTTTGCGTGGCAAAATGCTCGCACCAATAGTCCGTCATTCTTTAAAGACTTTGCTGAAAAGGGCGCATTCATGATCACGGCATCCCTGGCATACGTCATTCTGTCTCGTGATATGCCGAAAAGCCTCGACCGCGTCGCCAATCAGACGCAGGTCAAAAAAGATGCCCAGTATTACGCCGACAACATCAACAAGGTGAAGGACGTCGACGACTTCCTTGGCGACTACAAGCTCTACAGCTACGCCATGAAGGCTTATGGGCTTGATGACATGATCTACGCCAAGGCCTTCATGAAGAAGGTTCTGGAAAGCGATCTCACGGATGCGAACAGTTTCGCCAACAAGCTTTCCGACACGCGTTACAAGGAATTTGCCTCCGCCTTCAATTTCCACGCGCCGCCCAAGGATATTCAGACGGACGCGCAGGAAGACGATCTGATCGGCCTCTACAAGCAATCCTTCGCCGATGCAGCCGATCAGGCCGCCACCGAAACGAAATACTACAGCGCGCAGATGGACGACGTGAAGAACGTCCAGGACTTCGTCGGCAATTCCCGCCTGCTGAATTACGCGTTGAAGAGCGTCGGCATCGACCCGACCTACATCTCGAAGGACTACATCGCCAGCGTCCTATCCACGGACATCAGCAAGCTTGGCGGCAATGCACCCGATACGAGCGATCCGGCCTACGATCCGACCAAGACCTATGTCGGTGACAAGCTCTATGCGCTCGCCCAGCAGTTCAACTTCAAGCCGGACAATGGCGACACCCAGTATTTTCGCGCCAATATCGGTTCGGTGCAGTCGGTCGACGACTTGCTCGCCGATCCGCGCCTGCGCACGGTGGCGCTCCAGTCCGTCGGCATCGATCCGGCAACGGCCGATGACGCTTTCATCAAGATGGTGCTGACAAGCGATCCGGCCACACTTGGCGGCGACGCGCCGCTCAACAACCCTAATCCGTCGCTCAACTATGTCGGCGACAAATACAAGGAACTTCGTTCTTACTTCAATTTCAAAGCCGATGGTTCGGTCGATGGTTCGGCCCAGAATTCCAGCCAGACCGATGAGGTCGCAGAACTATACGCGTTCCGCGCGCCTGCAGTTGGCGGCGTCGCCCAGACTGCGACACAGAAGAACAACGTCATCGAACAGTATAACATCAAGACTGCACCGCAGATCGTCGACCGTGACGGCACAGCCAGCGATGTGTACTATACCAGCCCGGCAATGTCCGATCTCAACAAGAGCTACTATCAGTCCAAGATCGGCACGATCACCAATGTCGATCAATTGGTCAACGACAAGCGGCTTGCAGACTACGTTCGCGCCGCATTCGGCATGGATCCGGGCTTTACGCAGCTGAAGAGCGTCCTGACAGATCCGACCTATGCCCGTTCGGTCGATATGGGAGAGGCTTACAAGGCCTTCAACTTCAAGTCCGATGGTACGGTCTCCCCGACGAAGCGCGCGCAATCCTATGATCAGTTGACGGGCATGGTGAATGCCGCGTCGAACGTTACCGGCTACTTCTCGAACAAGATGATACCCGCGAGCGGCCCGAGCACGATCACCAACGTCGACGAACTGCTTTCCGACAAGACTCTGACCTCTTACATCAAGGATGCCTACGGCCTTGGCCAGGATTTCAGCAATGCCGAGCTGAAGAACATCCTCACGGATTCCGCCTACGCCACGACGGCGGGCCATCAGGACATCCATGATGCCTTCAATTTCAACGCGGATGGTTCGATCAACGGCACGATCCAGAGCGCCGCGCAGCTCAAGAGCATCAATCAGCTCGCTGCAGCCAATGCGTCCTACTATCAGGCCAAGCTACCGGATCTCTCGAACAACGGCTCGACCGCGGCCGTTGACGTTTTCCTCGCCGACGACAAGTTGGTCAGCTTCCTGCGCACCAACCTGCAGATCGGCGACGACGTCAGCGACACTACGCTTCGCAGCATTCTGACCGATCCGACGGTCGCGGCGGCCCAGGGCTATAGCGACGTCTACCAGCTCTTCAACTTCCGTCAGGACGGGACGGTCGCTCAAAACACGTTCTCGCAGAGCGCGGACCAGGTTGCGGCAATGAACACGAAGGCGGACGACGCCGCCTCCTATTACGGCAGGACGATGCCTTCGATCGCCAGCGTCGATCAGTTGCTGGCCGATCAGAAGCTCAACAATTACATCCGTTACGCTTTCAGTATTCCGGCGAGCGTTTCGGACACTGATCTGCGCAACATCCTCACCGATCAAAGCGGTACCGGTCCCTATGCCAATGTGAAGGCTGCGTTCAATTTCCAGGCGGACGGCACCGTTGCTCCCGGTCTTCCGGCGCAGACAACCACGCAGATGGCCTCCTTGAACTCGGCTGCCAGCATACGGGAGCAAAGTACCCTTGACCGGATGGGCGACGTCAATGATGTCGATCAGCTGCTCGCCGATTCATCCCTGACTGACTATCTGAAGATGGCGTATGGCCTGGCCTACGACACGAGCAACGCCGAGCTGAAGAGCATTCTTACCGACCCGGCCCATGCAGCATCCGTCGGCCAGGCTGATCTCAACGCCGCGTTCAATTTCGCTGCGGACGGGTCGCTGCCGACCTCGACCTCGCCCCAGACCGGTGAGCAGACGACGAACACGTCAGACAATTACGGCGCTCGCGCCAACAATCAGGGCAACGATCTCATCGATCGCATCATCGCGAACTACAAGTCGCGAATGGATGACGCCAATGGCGTGAAGAACGTCAATGATTTCATGAAGACCAACAAGACCGCCGATACGCTCCTCGGTAACGACTCCTATCCGGACCTTTATCAGATGGCGCTGCAGGCCTATGGTCTGACGACGAACGACGTCTCGCGCTCCACCATGCGCAAGCTGCTCGTCAGCGACCCCTACGATCCGAAGGGATATGTCGCGTCATTCAAGGATGAGCGCATCACCAACATGGTTCGTGCTTTCAATTTCGGCGCCGATGGCAAGGCTGCCGAGCCCATGTCGGCCCTCTCTGCTGCCACCATGGCGAAATATGCGACCGATTATAAGTCGCACGTGACCATGCTCATGAAGGACGGTCCTGCAAAAGACCGCGCTTCAAAGGATGCGACCAAGGAAGTGGATTATTTCGGCAAGACCATTCCAACCATAACGTCGCTCGATGATTTCCTGGCCGACAAGCGCCTGACGGATCTTGTGCTGAAAGCAAATGGCCTCGATCCGAAGAAATACGACAAGGATACGCTGAAGAAGATCTTCACCTCCGATCCTGACGACAAGAAGAGCTATCTCAACACCACGGCTGACGCGCGCTTCAAGGAAATCGTCGCCTCCTTCAATTTCGACAAGGACGGCAACCTGACCCGTGCCAAGATGGGAGCCATCCAGGACAAGCAGGCCGAAGCAAGCACGCAGCAGCAATATGTGCAGATGACCCTGGAAACCCAGGAGGGCGAAAAGAACGATGGCGTTCGCCTGGCGCTCTATTTCAAGCGCAAGGCCGGTGACGTCACGTCGCTCTACAACATTCTCGGTGACAAGGCACTCTATGAGGTCATCCAGACCGCCTATAGCCTGCCCCAGCAGATTTCGGCTATGGACGTGACCAAGCAGGTCGACCTTCTCGGTCGCTTCGTGAAGCTCGAAGACCTGCAGGATCCGAAGAAGGTCGACAAGCTCATCAAGCGTTTCACGGCCATGTACGACATCAAGAACAACACGCAGCAGTCGCCGGCGCTCCAGCTCCTGACCGGCGGTACCGGCCAGGCGTCATCGCTGCTCTGATAATGGTGTAGCCTGCCGGAGCCCACGACGTGCAGAAGCAAGCCTCTAAAGCGTGGCAAGGCACGCTTTAGAGGCTCACCACCTTGTCCGGGTTCATGATACCGGCTGGATCGAAGGCGCGTTTGATGCGACGCATCAGCTCCATCTCGATGGCGGGCCGGACCGATGCCAGCTCGTCACGCTTCAGCTGACCGATACCATGCTCTGCGGAGATCGAACCGCCATGGGCAAGCACCAGCCCATGCACGATATGGTTCATCTCGTGCCAGCGGGCGATGAATGCATCCTTATCGGCTCCAACCGGCTGCGAGATGTTGTAGTGGATGTTGCCGTCGCCCATATGGCCGAAGGCACAGATGCGCGCGCCGGGCATTGCCGCCATTACCGCCTCTCCGGCCTCCTTCATGAAGTGCGGTATCTTCGAAACTGGCACGGAAACATCGTGCTTGATGGAACCGCCCTCGGGCTTCTGAGCGTCCGACATGCTTTCGCGCATATGCCAGAGCGCCTTCTGCTGCGCGACGGAGGAGGCGATTGCCGCATCCTGCACGAGCCCTGCTTCGAAACCCTGCTCCAGAACGGCATTCATCATCCGCTCTGCCGTCTCGGCGGAATCGGAGGTGGAGATATCAACAAGCACATACCAGTCATGCGGCGTCTCCAGCGGATCGCGCACGCCGTCGATATTGCGCACGGTGATCTCGACGCCGAAACGCGGCATCAGTTCGAACCCGGTCAGCGAAGTTCCGCAGAGGCTGGAAGCGAGATTGAAGAACGCCAGCGCATCCTCGACAGACGAAAGCCCCGCAAAGGCAACCTGATGGCCGAGCGGCTGAGGGAAGAGCTTCAGCACTGCGCCGGTAATAATGCCGAGCGTGCCCTCCGCGCCGATGAAAAGATCGCGCAGATCGTAGCCGGTATTGTCCTTCTTCAGACGACGAAGCCCGTCCCAGATCTCGCCCGTGGGCAGGACGACTTCGAGGCCGAGGCAGAGCTGGCGCATGTTGCCATAGGCGAGAACTGCCGTGCCGCCGGCGTTGGTGGACAGGTTGCCGCCGATGCGGCAGGAACCTTCCGAGCCGAGCGAGAGCGGAAACAGACGGCCATGCGCTTCGGCCGCCTTCTGCACCTCGGCCAGGATCGCCCCGCCGTCGGCGACAAGCACGTTTGCGACCGGGTCGACATCGCGGATCCTGTTCATGCGCTCGAGCGAAAGGATGACGTCCGCCTTGCCCTCACGCGGCGTCTGCCCGCCGACAAGGCCGGTATTTCCGGTCTGCGGTACGATGGCCGTGTCGGTTTCGGTGGCAAGCTTCATGATCGCAGAGACTTCTCCGACCGTCCCGGGCTTCAGCAGAAGAGGGGAGGAACCGTGATAAAGGCCGCGATTTTCGATGAGGTGCGGCGCGAGATCGGCTTCGCTGCGTAGCGCATATTTCTCGCCGACGATGGCGGTGAAACGCTCGATAATATCTGCAGAAATGCCTGTGCTGCTCATGGAACCCGGTCCCTCTTCCTTACTCGCGCGGAGCCGCTGCTCGCCGCAGTCGATCGTTGATTGCCTCTCCAAGCCCTTCGTCCGGGATCGGTGAAAAGGCGATTACGGCCGCGCCGCTGGCATCGGCCCTCTTCATGTAGTCGAAAAGATTGGCGGCCGCCTCCGAGAGATCGCCTCGCGGGCTGAGGTTCAGCGCGATTGCCGCCTGCTCGGCGCCTGCCATCCTGTCCGGACCGAAGGCAATCAAAGCTTCGCCGGGTTCCAGTGCCGTAGCGTCGAGCCGGACGGCCGCACCTGGCGCATAATGCGAGGCGAGCATGCCCGGTGCTTCGATCGCCGCTGCCGCCTTTTTTGAACGCAGCAAACGCTTGCCTGTCACGCGCTCGATTTCCTTGGCCGGCAGGCCGCCGGGCCGCAGGAGGCGCAGCTCGCCGTTTTCGACCTTGACGATCGTCGATTCCACGCCGACGGCACTCGCGCCGGCGTCGAGGATGAGGGGTATCTTTCCCCCGAGATCGGCTTCGACATGGGCAGCGCTCGTGGCGCTCACCTTGCCGGACGTATTGGCGCTCGGAGCTGCAAGCGGCCGCCCGAAGGCACGAATGAGATCGCCGGTAAAACCTTTGGGTATACGGATCCCAACGCTGTCGAGGCCTGCAGTCGCCAGCGCATGGATCGCGGTGCCGCTCTTCAGCGGCAGTACAAGCGTCAGCGGGCCCGGCCAGAAGGCTTCTGCCAGGGCACGGGAGATGGGATCGAATTCCGCATAGGTCGCGGCCATGGCAAGATCCGCCATATGGCAGATCAGCGGATTGAAGCGTGGCCGCCCCTTTGTCTCATAGATGCGGGTGATTGCCGCCGGATTGGTGGCGTCGGCGGCAAGGCCGTAGACCGTCTCGGTCGGTATGGCGATCGCAAAGCCTTCGCCAAGTGCCGCGCAGCCGGCTTCGAGTGCCGTCTGCCTGTCCGCCTTGATGTCGATTATTCTTGCCATGTCCTGCCCGGTTTTGCTGCGGCAGTCATTAGGCCTTCCTTGCGGCGCGATCAATCCCGCCCGGAACGGTGGATCAGCTGTCGCTGGAGCTATAGTTGGCGAATGATCTGGCGAAGCTGCTCGTTGCGGGCACCGAGCAGGAGGATGTTGCGGATGGCGATCTGCGGATCGTTGGTACGGAAGAGCAGGCCATTGCCGCGCACCGAGCGGTCGACCACCATCCTCTCCGGCGTACTTTCACCCGCCTTGATCGCCACGGCGAAATACATGCGGGAATTCTGCACTGCGATATTGTCGAAGAAATTGTCGTTATCGCCGATGTCGGAATAGAAGTTGGCGATGTAGAAGGCCCACGCCACTTCGTCGTAGCGGGCGAATTTGGTGCGTGCGGCCGTGACATGGCAGTAGCCGAGATGGGGGCTATCGGCCAGCGTCCTATGGAAGATCAGCTTGGGGAACTGGATCGAGCGGTGGAAGCCGTTGATGTTCTGATGGGTCTTTTCGCCGGCTGTCTGCAGCTTGCGTGCGGTCTTTTCGGCGACTTCGTCATGTGTGAGATAGCGGCGTTCTTCCGGCAGCCAGTCCTCGCGGCGGCGGCTGATACGGCCGGTGCGCAGGAATTCCGAATGCTTGGTTTGAAGCCGCGGTTCCGCAGGCTTGATTTCTTCCCGCGTGTCGAAATATCGAAGTTTGGCCATGGCTTGCAGTCTTCGCTGTGAAGGGTTGCCGACAAGGATAGAATTTCATGCTTAACGCCCTGTTAAAATAACGGGAAGAAGGCACGGGAGCTGAAGGTTGAGGGCCGCATGTCGCAAATGCGATAGAGCTGTGCCCGGCGCATTGGATTCGCTTGTGTCTGAAGCACCAAGAAATGTCGCAATTGACGATAATCAAAGGCTGGTGAGTGTTTCTGAGGGCCGCTCGGTTCCCTGTCGTCAATTTCGAAGCGGATGTCGCTTTACAACCAAACGGCCGGCATGCTCGGTGCTTAAATAACGCCATGACGAGTTTTCCTGATGGAGAAGGAAGCGGGCGCGCTTCCGCTGCGGGGCTCTGAGAAGAGTAGCAGCCACATGCACGAGGATAGGCAGATGGATATTCGCAGCAACGTTTTGCGCCAGCTCAAGAGCCGCCGCGAGGGCTTCAGTCTCGAACAGCCCTTCTACATCGACGAGGATTATTTCCGTCTGGATATGGAGATGATCTACTATCGCGATTGGCTCTTCATCGGCCATGATTGCGAACTGCCGAAGCCGGGCGCTTACTTTACCGTCCAGATTGGCGAATACCCCGTCGTCATCGTGCGCGGACGCGACAATGTCATTCGTGCCTTCCACAATAGCTGTCGCCACCGTGGCTCGCGCGTCTGCACCAAGGAGCACGGCTCGTCGGTGCGCCTCGTCTGCCCCTATCACCAGTGGACCTACGACCTCGACGGCAAGCTCGCCTTCGCACGCCATATGGGCGATGATTTCGACAAGAGCGGCTACGGACTGAAGCCGGTTCATTGCGAAATCGTGGCCGGTTACGTTTTCATCTGCCTCGCCAATAACGCACCGGACTTCCAGTCCATGCGCGACAAGATCGAGCCCTATATGGCGCCTCATCACATCAGCGAGGCCAAGATCGCATTCCAGAGCACCATCATCGAAAAGGGCAACTGGAAGCTGGTATGGGAGAATAACCGCGAGTGCTATCACTGCGCCGCAAATCATCCTGAGCTCTGCCGCACCTATCCGGAAGCGCCGAGCGTGACCGGCACGGATGGTGGTGCCGACGATCCCGAGATCGCCGGCCATTGGGCGCGCTGCGAGGCCGCAGGTCTGCCGAGCAAGTTCCAGATCTCGCCAGATGGACAGTTCCGCACCGCCCGCATGCCGCTGATCGAGGACGCCGAAAGCTACACCATGTCCGGCAGGCCCGCCGTCAAGCGCCCGCTCTCCGACGACGTCAAGATCAGCCGTATCGGCACGATGCTGCTCTTCCACTATCCGACGACGTGGAACCATCTGCTCGGCGATCACGCCATCTCCTTCCGCGTTCTGCCGCTGAGTGCCAATGAGACGGCAGTGACGACGAAGTGGATCGTCCATAAGGATGCCGTCGAAGGCGTCGATTACAATCTTGAGGAACTGACCCACGTCTGGACCGAAACCAACGATCAGGACCGCCGCATCGTCGAAGAGAACGCATTCGGCATCCGCTCGCCGGCTTACGAACCTGGTCCTTATTCGTCGGTCCATGAAGGCGGCGTCATGCAGTTCCTCGAATGGTATTCGAACTTCATGGTCAACCGTCTGCAGGGCGATCAGGCCAAGCTCTCGGTCGTTGCCTGAGAGCAAAGATCACCCGGTTAATGTCCGGTTCATTTCGCCTCCGGTAGAAATAAGCGTGAGGGCCGTTTACGGGTTGTACGGGAACATTTCTCCGTTTTATCCGTTGTTCGGCAGGCTTTTTCGCTCTTGATCGGAGATATGCAATGTTTGGGCTGAGTAAGAAGGTCGCGACTGCGGTTATGGCCGCCGCTGTCGTTGTGACGAGCTTTGTGCCGTCGCAGGCAATCCAGATGCCGGCCGCCCCGCAGGTGGAAAAGTCTTCGCCTGTCGAAAACGTCCAATATCGTCGCTATTATCGTCCGGGTTATCGCCCCGGCTATTATCCGGGATACCGTCCGGCCTATCGACCCGGCTGGTATGGCGGGTATCGCGGTTATTCCTACTATCGCCCAGGCTACCGTCACTATGAGGGCTACTGGTATCCGCTGGCAGCCTTCGGTGCCGGTGCAGTCATCGGCGGAGCCATCGCCTCTCAGCCGCGCTACTATGCACCCGCGCCCGCGCCCACCGGCATCAATCCGAGCCATGTCGCCTGGTGTGAAGACCGCTACCGGTCCTACAGGGCCTACGACAATACTTTCCAGCCCTATAACGGTCCGCGCCAGCAGTGCTATTCGCCCTACTATTGAGGCGGAGCCAGAGTCCAAGATGAAACGCCCGGCCCAGTGAGCCGGGCGTTTTTGCTTAGAGGATATGTACGCGCTTCAGGAGCCACCACGCAAACACGATGGAGGCGATGATCAGCCCGATGGCATATTCCGTTCCGTGGTCGCCGATGGCGAAGGGCAGGTTGGCCGTGTTCATGCCGAAAAAGCCTGTGACCAGCGTCGGTGGAAGCAGGAAGGCCGTCATGATCGACAGGATGTAAAGGTGGCGGTTCGTCTCCGAGGAGAGCTTGGAGTCGATTTCTTCGTGCAGCAGCCTTGCCCGGTCCTGCAGCGCGTAGACATCATGGTCGACAGTCTCCAGCCGGCTCGTCAGCCGCCCGGCAATATCGTCGAAGCCGAAGGGCATTTCGTCTTCGTCGGAGGCTGCGGCTCGGCGCATCAGCGCGAGCACTGTGCGGAGGTGCCGATGCAGACGGACGATCGTGCGGCGGACGGGAGCAAGCCTGCGGCGTTCGTCACGCGGCGCGTTGTCGTAGACGAAGTCCTCGATCAGGTTGAGCTCTTCGGTGAGCTCCATGACGACGGAGATCAGCGTGCGCTGGAACTCGGTTACAAGCAGTTCGAACAGATCGACGGGACGAGTGAATTTGCCAGGATTCTTCTCGATCATGACACGCGTCCGCTCGACGCTTCTCAGCGGCTGCAGGCGCGTGGTGATGATGAAACGGTCGGAGATGGCGAAATGCAACCAGCCGAGATCGGCCGTGTCCTGATCGAATTCGCGCTGGCAGTCCACCAGCGTACCATAGAGCATCTGCTCATCGACGGTCAGGACGGCATGCGTGTCTCGGGTGGTCAGCGCCGACTTGGCGTCATCCATCACCCCGAGCGTGTCGAGCAGGGCGGGCACGCGGGCATCGGCAAGATTGAGATGCAGCCAGTAGAAACCGTCATCGGCGGTCAGTTCCGCGGCCGTCGCGCTGTTTTGCAGCCGCACGGCCTTCTTGCTTTCCGGCGAGAAACGGTAGGCCCATACGAGACCGGGTATGTTGACGGGCAAGGTATCCATTATTGCCGATCCTCTCGCGAAAGCGATCAATCCTACTAAAGCATGTCGCTAAAAACTGCACAGTGGTTTTGCAATAGCGGCACGCGTAAAACAAAGACCTGCTGCGCGGCTGCCGACCTGAAAGATCGCGACACGCTTAGAGATTCTCCATGACGTTTGTTTGTGCAAGTGCACAAGGGAAAAGGCGCGCACGTCAGAGGTTATCGACGGAAACCAAATTGACGTTTACGTAAAAATCAATTAGCTCTTCAGCTGGAGGGGCTTGCGCGTCGGCTTTGCCGCGCGTGCGCCGAAAGCGAGGAAAATAAGATGTATAAGGCGCCTGTCGAGGAAATCGCGTTCACGCTGAAGCATGTTGCCGGCATGGTCGAAGCGATGGGCAGCGGCCTTCTGGGCGATCTCGGCGAGGATCTGGTCGATGCCATCCTGACCGAGGCGGGACGATTTGCCACGGAGGAAATCGCCCCTCTTGCCGACATCGGCGACCGCCAGGGCGCCCGTCTTTCCAACGGGGAGGTAAGAACGCCGGACGGCTGGCGCGATCTTTACCGCAACTGGGCAGCCGGCGGCTGGAACGGTCTGACCGCGCCGGAGGAGTTCGGCGGCCAGGCCTTGCCGCACATGCTGAATGTCGCGGCACTCGAAATGTGGAATTCCGGGTCCATGGCCTTCGCCCTCTGCCCGACCTTGACGATCGGCGCCGTCGAGGCGCTCAATGTGCACGGCAGCGTAGCTTTGAAGGACAAATATCTGGCGCGCATGGTGTCTGGCGAGTGGACCGGCACCATGAACCTCACAGAGCCCCATGCAGGCTCCGATCTCGGCGTGCTGAAGGCGCGTGCCGAACGCCGCGAGGATGGCAGCTATCGCATTTTCGGCCAGAAGATTTTCATCACCTGGGGCGAGCACGACGCTGCCGACAACATTATCCATCTCGTCCTTGCACGCCTGCCGGATGCGCCCGCAGGCACACGCGGCATCTCGCTCTTCCTCGTGCCGAAATTCCTCGTGAACGAGGACGGCTCGCTCGGCGCTCGCAACGATCTTCACTGCCATTCCCTAGAGCACAAGCTCGGCATCCACGGTTCGCCCACCTGCACCATGATCTATGGCGACGGCAAATTCGGTGATGAGACGGGGGCGGTCGGCTGGCTGATCGGCGAAGAGAACAAGGGCCTCGCCTGCATGTTCACCATGATGAACAACGCCCGCCTCGCTGTCGGCATGCAGGGGGTAGCGATCTGCGAAGCGGCGACGCAGAAGGCAATCGCTTACGCAAAGGAGCGCACCCAAGGCAAGGCGCCGGGCTGGAGCGGCCCGGGCATGAGCCCGATCATCGAGCATCCTGATGTCATAAGGATGCTGCTCACCATGAAGGCGCTGACGCAGGGCTCACGCGCCATTGCCTATACCTGCGCCCACGCAATCGATATGGCGCACCGCGCTGCCGATCGTCGTGAACATTGGCAGGAACGCGCCGCTCTCCTGACGCCCATCGCCAAGTCCTTTGCTACCGATGCCGGCGTGGATGTCGCCTCTCTCGGCATTCAAGTTCATGGCGGCATGGGCTTCATTGAGGAAACAGGTGCTGCCCGCTATCTGCGCGACGCCCGCATTGCCCCGATCTACGAAGGCACGAATGGCATTCAGGCGATCGATCTCGTCACCCGCAAGCTGCCTTTGTCTGATGGCAAGCAGGTCGGGGGCCTCATTACCGAGTTGAAGGCGATCGCCGGGGCTGTTCGCAGTTCAAACCTCGACGGTTTCGGAACAACGGCGGACAGGTTGGATTCCGCCCTTGCCGATCTGGAGCAGGCGACAAGCTGGCTGCTCGCGCGTCTTGCAGAGAGCAGGTCCGCCGAGGCTCTGGCGGGCGCGACGCCCTATCAGCGCCTTTTCGGTCTTGCACTCACCGGCTGCTATCTTGCCAAGGGTGGTCTGGCCCAGACCGAGGACGGGGCAGGCGAGAGCCGCATCGCGCTCTGCCGCTTCGCTGCTGAAAATCTTCTGTCCGAAACGGCGGCACTGAAAGACCGTGTCGTCAAAGGCGCCGATAGCCTTGCCGCAGCCCGTGCCATCCTTGCCTGAGGAGATGAAAATGAGCGAGCCTGTCATCATCGAGCGATACGCGGAAAACAGCGCTGTCCAGGTCATCCGCTTCAACCGGCCGGAGAAGAAGAACGCCTTCACGCGTGACATGTATCGCACGATGACGGATGCGCTGAATGCCGCAAACAGCGATGACGGCGTCAGGGTGACTGTGTTCTTCGGCACGGAAGGCTGTTTCTCCGCCGGAAATGACATCGGCGATTTCCTCGCTGCAGCCATGGGCGGCAGCATGGGCCAGGATCTGATCGATTTCCTTTACGCACTCGCCAAAGCCGAAAAACCGCTCGTCTCGGGCGTCGATGGTCTTGCGATCGGTATCGGCACCACTCTCAACCTGCATTGCGACCTGACGATCGCTTCCGACCGCAGCCAGTTCCGCACGCCCTTCGTCGATCTGGCGCTCGTGCCGGAAGCGGGCTCCAGCCTGATCGTTCCGCGCATCATGGGGCAGCAGCGCGCCTTTGCGATGCTCGCTGCCGGCGAGGCTTTCTCGGCGGAAGACGCCAGGCTGGCCGGTCTCATCTGGAAAGTGACGACCGCGGAACAGGTAGAACACCAGACGCTTTCTGCCGCCGCGAAGCTGGCCGCCAAGCCTCCGGAAGCGCTGAAGATTGCCCGCGATCTTATTCGTGGCCCGCGTGAGGAGATTATTGCGCGGATTGACGAAGAGGCCCGTCATTTCGCAGCGCGGTTGAAAACGGCTGAGGCCCGCGCGGCTTTCGAGGCTTTCATGCGTCGCTGAGCACCCCTAAAAATTAGCTAATATTATCAGTTGTCAATTTAAAGCATCCCTTAAGCATAGAATAATTATTGAATAGAGGACGGATCCCCCCAACCGTCCGGGTGTGACGTGTTTCGTACGACCCTCTGTCCGAATTCACCCACGGCCATCGCCCGTTCGCAGCGCGCTTAACCCCCGCGCTGCGAAGCTTTTGGGCCGCCTGCATCCCGGCTGTACCTTTTCCAGGCTCAGAATAGTTAGGCGTTTGCCAAACTATTAATTGACTCCGATCTCGCCGTGCCTATAGTTAGGCGTATGCCTAACCAATCGCATGCACTTGATTTGATGTTTCAGGCTCTGGCGGACCCGGCCCGGCGCAGCATGGTCGATCGGCTCTGCAAAGGGCCAGCCTCTGTGAAAGAACTGGCCGAGCCGCTGCCCATGGCGCTGCCTTCCGTCCTCCAGCATCTGCAGATGCTGGAAGCGAGCGGCCTGGTGCGTTCGGAAAAGACCGGCCGTATTCGCACCTGCCGGATAGAGCCGCAGGCGCTGCGCTCCGCCGAAGACTGGATCAATGAGCGCCGCATCCTCTGGGAGCGCCGTCTCGACAGGCTCGGTGCCTATCTCGAAGCCAATCCGGATATGCCGGAGAACCCTGAAAAGACCGAAAGGGAGTAAGTCCATGCAGGAAGAGTACAGTACCCTCCATTCCACCTTCTCCATCGAGCGCACATACGATGTGCCGGCCCCGCGTGTCTTCGCCGCCTGGTCCGATCCGAAGGCGCGCCTGCAGTGGGAGGCGATCGGCGAGGACTTCACAACCACCTATACCGAGAATGATTTCCGCGTCGGCGGCCGCGATATCAGCCGGTTCAATTTCGGCAAGAGTGACGAATATGTCGCCGACGCGCGTTACGAGGATATCGTCCGGGATCGCCGTATCGTCTATGCCTATACGATGTCGCACAACGAGCGGCGCATCTCCTCGTCACTGACGACGATCAGCCTGACGCCGGTGCCGGAAGGCACGCATGTCCTAGTGACGGAACAGATCACGATCCTCGACGGCGGCGACAAGGTCGAATATCGCCAAGCCGGCATCGCCGGACAGCTCGACCAGCTCGGCCGCTACCTCGCCGGCGAGAAGGTCGCCTGACCGCTTACTTTTCCAGCGTTGCCACCACCTCGACATGCGAGGTCCAGAGGAACTGGTCGATGGGCGTTACCGAGGTAATCCGGTAGCCGCCCTCGACGAGGATAGCGAGGTCGCGGGCAAGTGTGAGCGGATTGCAGCTGACGGCGACGATCTTCTTCACCGCCGAGCGGGCCAGTTCCTTGCACTGGAATTCGGCCCCCGCACGCGGCGGGTCGAAGACAACGGCGTCGTAGACCTTGAGCTCCGATGTCATCAACGGCCGGCGGAAGAGATCGCGCTTCTCGACGGTGACAGGCTTCAGGCCCTGCGTATTACGCGCTGCGTGGTCGAGTGCGGCGATCGCCTTGGCGTCTCCTTCGACGGCATGCACGCGTCCGAGGCGGGCAAGCTGCAGCGAAAAGGTACCGGCGCCGGCAAAGAGATCCGCTATTCGCTTGGCTTTGCCGACATGGGCAAGCACGAGCTTCGCCATCGCTTCTTCGGCGGGCTTCGTCGCCTGCGTGAAGCCGCCGGCCGGCGGCGAGACCTGCACGCCACCGAATTCGACGATCGGCTTGGCTGGCTCGATGAGAATTTCGCCGTCGAGCGAAACGCGGGCGATGCCGCGAAGGCCGAGCACGACTTCGATCGCCTTGCGACGTTGTTGGTCGGAAAGCTTCTTCACGCCTTCGACTGCAAGATCGAGGCCGGAGAGCGTTTCCAGAACCGCGATGCGGAAGGCCTCTGCATTGGTCGCGATCGCCGCTCCGACTGCCCTGATCGCCGGCAGCCGGGAGATGATCCCGGCCGACGAGATGGGACATTCCTCGATGGCGACGATATGATGGCTTTCGGCCTGGTTGAAGCCGATGAGCATGTCCTTTTCGGTCTTGCGCGCCGCAAACACCACTCGCCGTCGCTCGCCGGGATGGGCGGCGACGATTTCGCCGACCTCGGGCGTCAGCCCCTTGGACTTGAGCGCATCGACAACAAGCTGCCGCTTGAAGGCGCGGTAAGGCGCGTCGGCCATATGCTGGAGCGTGCAGCCGCCGCAGGTGCCGTTGACACCGTCAGGCCCGAAATGCCGGCAAGGCGGCTCCTGCCTGTCGGCCGAGGCCGAGGCGATCGACATGACGGTGCCCTGGTTCTTGACGCGGGCGATCGCCACCGTCTCTCCGGGCAGTGTGAAGGGTACGTAGACAGGCCCGTCCTGGCTGGCGGCAATGCCGTCGCCCTGTGCGCCGAGCCTGTCGATGGTGATGGTTTCCGTGCTCACGCTTTCGTCCCTGCCAGTAGAAATTCCTGATTGCCGTCTCCGCCTGAAATCGGCGAGGGGATGAGCCCTAAACTCTTCCAGCCCATATCTTCAGTAAACCAGCGCTCCAGTTCTGCCGCCACGTCGGGGCCGGAGGCCGGATCCTTGAGCAGCCCGCCCTTTCCGATCGCCTCGCGCCCCGCCTCGAATTGCGGCTTGACGAGGATCGCGGCGATCGCATTCGTTTCGGCAATATCGAGTGCGGGAGCAAGCGCCAGCTTCAGCGAGATGAACGAGACGTCGGAGACGACGAAGTCCACCGGATGGTCGATGTCCTCAGCCGTCAGGTTGCGGGCATTGAGCCCCTCGATATTGGTCACGCGCGTATCGGTTGATATTCTCGGATGCATCTGCCCGTGGCCGACATCGATGGCCGTGACATGCACAGCCCCCCTTTCGAGCAGCACTTCCGTGAAGCCGCCGGTCGAAGCGCCGACATCGAGACAGTGCCGTCCTGCCGGGTCGAGCCCGAAATGGTCGAGCGCCGCAACGAGCTTCAATGCTGCACGCGAAACATAATCCTGCGCGGGGTCGTCGATCTCGATTGCCGCGTCAGGCTCGAAGATGGCGCCGGCCTTCGTCACCACCTTGCCGGCGACCTTGACGGTGCCGCGCGACACGGCGTCCCGTGCCCGTGAACGGCTCGCAAAAAGGCCGAGGGTGACGAGAAGCTGGTCGAGGCGTTGGCTGTTCTGATCGGACATTGGCTGTGAATGACCGGCAAAGCCTCGGGTTGCAAGCATTTTGTTGATATTGCCGATACGCGGGCACGGTCTCACATCGTCGGTCTGGAATAATTCGAAGCAACTTGTGCTGCGGCGCACAAATTTAAACAATTTTAAATCCGACCCGCCTAGGTTCACCTTGATTGTAGCGGTTCGCCTTTGAATCGCTTGGTGCCATGAAGGCTCCCGCGTCCTCCCCGCCGATCATGTTCCTCATCAAGAAGTCTTGTGGCTGCGCATTTGCGTGGTCGCCCCTTGTCGCGCCTGATGTCGCCAGGAGAAATTGACCGATGTTCGCCCGAAACATATCCTTGAATGGTAAGCTTGCGGCCACTTTCGCAGCACTCATCCTTATTTTCGTTTCCGTTTCCGCTTTCGTGTATTCCAAGGCAACGACATCGGCGAGCGCTTCCGCCGAACAGGAAAAGTCCGAGCTTCTCGTCAACCAGATCGATGACGCGCTTCAGGCCATGCTGGAGCAGGCCGTCAACCTGCGCGGCTTCATCCTCTTCCGCAGCGACAGCACCTATGGCGATATTTTTGCCAACCGCGAGCGTATGCTGAAGGCGATTGCCGCTGCCAAGCAGACCGCCGCTTCCCAGCCCGAACTGCTGTCGATGATCGACGACATGCAGAAGGCTGCCGACCTTTATTTCCATGAGCTTGCCGAGCCGCAGGCCAAGGCCCGCAAGGAAACCGAGACCCCGATCGCAGACGTCGTCAAGATCGGTGTCAACGCCACCAAGGGCCAGCTTGACGGCTTCCGCGCCGCTTCCGCCAAGATCAAGTCGCTCGCTCGTGACAAGTCGACGGCTCTCGCTGCCGCGCAAGCGGATGCCAACAGCGACCTCAAGACCACGCTTCTGGTTGGTGGCGTTGCCGCTGCCCTTGCCGCGGCTGCTCTTGCCTGGGCCTTGTCGCGAACCATCGTCCGCCCGATCGTCGGCATGACCGCTGCCATGGACCGTCTCGCCGGCGGCGACCACAATATCGAGGTTCCGGCAACCGGCCGTCAGGACGAAGTCGGCCGCATGGCCCAGTCCGTGCTGGTCTTCAAGGATGCCGCGATCGAAAAGCAGCAGCTTGCCGGCGAAACCGACCGCATGCGCGGAGAAGCCGAGCGTCAGCGCCAGGCCAGCGACGAGCAGAAGGCCCGTGAAGAGGGCGAGATCCGCTTCGCCGTCGAAGCTCTGGCCGGCGGTCTTGCTGGCCTTGCCGTTGGCGATGTCGCAGCCCGCATCCACACGCCATTCGCGCCGCAATATGATAGCCTGCGCAACGACTTCAACAACGCCGTCGAAAAGCTGCAGGCTGCCTTGCAGTCCGTTGGCCGCAACGCTTCGGCGATCAATGCCGGCGCCGGTGAAATCCGCTCCGCCGCAGATGATCTCGCTCACCGCACCGAGCAGCAGGCCGCGGCCGTCGAAGAGACTGCGGCCGCCCTCGAAGAAGTCACGACCACGGTCCGCGACTCCGCCAAGCGCGCCGAGGATGTCGGCAATCTTGTCGAGCGCACCCGCCTCGGCGCGGAAAAATCCGGCGAAGTCGTCCGCAAGGCGGTTTCGGCCATGCAGCAGATTGAAAAGTCCTCGGGCGAAATCTCCAACATCATCGGCGTCATCGACGACATTGCCTTCCAGACCAACCTTCTGGCTCTGAACGCCGGCGTCGAAGCGGCCCGCGCCGGTGAAGCCGGCAAGGGCTTTGCCGTCGTCGCCCAGGAAGTTCGCGAATTGGCCCAGCGTTCAGCAAACGCCGCCAAGGAAATCAAGGCGTTGATCAACACGTCAAGCGAACAGGTCAATTCCGGCGTCGGCCTCGTCGGCGAAACCGGCAAGGCGCTGGAAGCGATCGTCGCCGAGGTGCAGGAAATCAACCGTCATGTTGGCGCGATCGTCACAGCCACCCGCGAACAGTCGATCGGCCTGCAGGAGATCAACACCGCCGTCAACAACATGGACCAGGGCACCCAGCAGAACGCCGCCATGGTCGAAGAACAGACGGCGGCAAGCCACGCGCTTGCCCAGGAAGCCTCCGCCCTCGACGATCTGTTGCGCCAGTTCAAGCTCGGCGCGCAGGCTGCCGCTCCAACTCAGCGGACGGTTGCCGCAACCGCCACGTCCCGCCCGGTCGCCTCTCCGGCCCGCGCGCTTGCCAGCAAGGTGACCAAGGCCTTCGGCGGCAAGCAGGCGACGGCAGCCGCCGTCGTCCAGGAAGACTGGACGGAGTTCTGAGAGCGACCTTTTCGGAAACGAAAAAGGGCGGCATTCAGTGCCGCCCTTTCTTTTTGCTCTATCTTTTTGTTTTCACGCAATTCCGGACGCAAAACCGCTGCACACTTTTGCTGGAATTGCTTTAGCCGGCGGAAGCGCGCATCCGCTCGATATCGCGCCGCGGCGGAACATTATGGATGCGCACATAGTCCCGGCTGAACTGCGAAGGGCTGTCATAGCCGACACGGAAACCGGCCTCGGCCGCAGTCAACCCTTCTGTCACCATCAGTCGCCGCGCCTCCTGCAGGCGAAGCTGGGTGCGGAATTGCAGCGGGCTCATCGCCATGACAGTCTTGAAGTGTTCGTAGAAGGATGAGGCGCTCATGCCGGCGACCGAAGCCAGATGTTCGATGGCGAAAGGCTCGCTGAAATTCTTCCGCACGAAGTCGATCGCCCGACCGATCTGGTTGAGCCGGCTCTCGCCATTGGCGATCTGCCGCAGAAGCGCGCCCTGCGGCCCGCGGATGAGCCGGTAGAGGATTTCCTTTTCGATCAACGGCGCCAGAACCTCTGCATCATCGGGTGTGTCGAGCAGGCGTAACAGCCGCACGGCTGCGTCGATGAGCTCAGGTGTCGTGGCGCTGACACCGGCGGCAGGGCTCTCCGATAAACGTCCCTGGACGGCAGGCAACATCTCGGTAAGCAGGCCGCGATCGAGCTGCAGCCGCAAACACAGATAGGGCCGGTTGGCGCTTGCCTCGACGACGGCGCCGATCACAGGCAGATCGACGCCGACGACGAGATAGTGCGCCGCATCATAGATATGCGCGACATCGCCGATCACGGCACGCTTTCGCCCCTGGGCCACGATGCACAGGGAGGGTTCATAGAGTGTGTGGATAGGCTCCGTGCGAGCAGAGGATCGTATGATGCCGACCCTAGGCAACGCCGTGTCGAAGTTGCCATCTGCCGCGGTATGACGATCAATCAGGGTTGCAAGTTCGGCGATTTTTTCCATGAAGGCAGGATGAACCGCGCTGCGTCAAATGCCAAGTGCTTTCAACCGCTTTCGGAAGATCGTGCAAGAAATCCGGAAAAGTTTGCTACCGGCTGGCGCCCTGCAAGCCCAATCTCATGCGTATGGACCAGCGGCATCCGGCTGCGGTCCCGATTGAAGCATGAGGAAAGAACATGACTGGTATCAAAGGCAAGACAGTTCTGATTACTGGCGCCAGCAGCGGCATCGGCGCCGGCACCGCACGCGAACTGGGCGCGGCTGGCGCAAAGCTCATGATCGGCGCGCGCCGCACCAACCGGCTCGAGGAACTGGCAAAGGAAATCCGCAGTAGCGGCGGCACGGTGGAATTCCGTGCGCTCGACGTTACCGACCGGGCCGATGTCGAGGCCTTCGCCAGGGCAGCGGTGGATGCTTTCGGCAGCATCGACGTGCTCATCAACAATGCCGGCGTGATGCCGCTCTCTCTGATGTCCTCGCTCAAGGTCGAGGAATGGGATCGCATGGTCGACGTCAACATCAAGGGTGTTCTCTACGGCATTGCCGCCGTGCTGCCGATCATGAACGCACAGGAGCGTGGGCAGATCATCAACATCTCCTCGATCGGAGGTCTGTCGGTCGTGCCGACCGCGGCGGTCTATTGCGCGACGAAATATGCGGTACGGGCGATTTCCGATGGGCTTCGCCAGGAAAACAGGAAACTGCGGGTGACCTGCATCTACCCGGGCGTCGTCGAATCCGAGCTGGCGGAGACGATCACCGAACCCTTCTCGGCCGAGGCGATGGTCTCCTTCCGCGAGATCGCCCTGAAGCCTGACGCTATCGCCCGGGCAATCCGCTTCGCCATCGAGCAGCCCGAGGATGTCGATATCAACGACATTGCCGTCCGCCCGACGGCCAGTATGGGCATGTGACCATGCGGATCCGCGAGGCTATTGTCGGGGCGGCTCTTTCGTTTGCCGCTCCATCTCCGGTCTTCTCAGAGGAAAGCAAAGTGCAGAACCATCCCTATCTCGGCATGTGGATTACAGGTGACGGCCATATCCGCCAGGAATTGCTGCCGAACGGCCGTTATGACGAGGCGCGCGGTACGCGAACGAGCGCCTATCGGGGGCGCTATGAAGTGACCGGCGATCATATCGAATATTGGGACGATACCGGTTTTACCGCTGATGGCGATTTCATCGACGGCGCGCTGCATCACGGTGGAATGATCTTCTACCGTGATGGCAAAAAGCCGGAATAGGAATAAGAGAAGCGTGTCGGCGTGCTGCCTTAGCCGGCCACGCCGACCGCAACACCGCGTCCGAGTGCATTGAACACCGTCGAGACGATGCCAGCGCGGTCGAGGCCGGCATGGGCGATCATCGCCTCCGGCTTTGCCTGCTCCATCCAGATATCGGGCATCACCAGCGAGCGAACCTTCAGGCCGCGGTCGAGCAGTCCGTCCATCGCCATGAACTGCATCACCTGGCTGCCGAAGCCGCCGACAGCGCCTTCTTCGACGGTGATGAGGATTTCGTGGTGGCGGGCAAGCTGGCGGATCAAGGCGTGGTCGAGCGGCTTTGCGAAACGCGCATCGGCAACCGTCGTCGAAAGACCAGCGGCATCGAGGTCTTCGGCCGCCAGCAGACAGTCGGCAAGCCGCGTACCGAAGGAAAGAAGCGCAACCTTCGTACCTTCCTTGACGATCCGGCCCTTACCGATTTCCAGGATCTGGCCGCGCTCGGGCATGTCGACGCCGACACCTTCACCGCGCGGATAGCGGAACGAGATCGGGCCGGCATCATAGGCAACGGCGGTGCGCACCATATGCTTCAGTTCCGCCTCGTCAGCGGCGGCCATGACGACGAAGCCGGGCAGGGTGGCGAGGAAGGCCGTGTCGAAGGAACCCGCATGCGTCGGTCCGTCGGCGCCGACGAAACCGGCGCGGTCGATCGGGAAGCGCACCGGCAGGCCCTGGATCGCCACATCATGCACGACCTGGTCATAGGCGCGCTGCAGGAAGGTGGAGTAGAGCGCTGCAAACGGCTTGAAACCTTCGGCGGCAAGGCCGGCGGCGAAAGTCACGGCATGCTGCTCGGCAATTCCGACATCGAAGCAGCGGGACGGGAAAATCTCCGCAAACTTGTCGAGGCCCGTGCCGCTTGGCATGGCGGCGGTGATGCCGACGACGCGATCGTCGAGCGTAGCTTCCTGGACCAGCGTCTCGGCAAAGACATTCGTATAGCTCGGCGCATTCGGCTTCACCTTCGCCTGTGTGCCGGTGATGACATCGAACTTGTTGACGCCGTGATACTTGTCGGCTGCAGCTTCCGCCGGGGCATAACCCTTGCCCTTCTGGGTCACGACATGGATCAGCACCGGGCCATTCGCATTGTCGCGGACATTGCGCAGGACGGGCAGAAGGTGATCGAAGGAGTGACCGTCGATCGGGCCGATATGATAGAAGCCCATCTCCTCGAACATCGTCCCGCCGGTCACGTAACCGCGGGCATGCTCGACGGCGCGGGTAATTGCGCGATCGATATTCTTGCCGAGATAGGCCGTCAGTTTCTTGCCGAAATCGCGGAAGCCCATATAGGTGCGACCGGAAGCAAGGCGGGCGAGATAAGCGCTCATTGCGCCCGTTGGCGGGGCGATCGACATGTCGTTGTCATTGAGGATGACGATCAGTCGCGCATCGAGCGCGCCGGCATTGTTGAGCGCCTCATAGGCCATGCCTGCCGAGAGCGCCCCGTCACCGATAACGGCAATCACACGGCGGTCCGTCTTGTCGATATCGGCGGCGACTGCCATGCCGAGGCCGGCGGAAATCGAAGTCGAGGAATGTGCGGCGCCGAAGGGATCGTATTCGCTTTCGGCCCGGCGGGTGAAGCCGGACAGTCCGTTTTCCTGGCGCAGCGTCCGGATCCGGTCGCGGCGCCCCGTCAGGATCTTGTGTGGATAACACTGGTGGCCGACATCGAAGATCAGCCGGTCGTCAGGCGTATTGAAGACGTTATGGATCGCGATCGTCAGCTCCACTACGCCAAGACCTGCGCCGAGATGCCCGCCGGTGCGGGAGACGGCGTCGATCATTTCGTCCCTGACTTCGCGTGCCAGCTGCGGCAGGTCGCGGTCCTCGAGCTTGCGCAGGTCGGCAGGATAGGTGACCTGATCGAGCAGCGGGGTCTTCGGGGATTGTGTCACGGGCGGGCGCTCTTCTTTGACTGATCGGCTTTGCTTTATTCGATTGAATTGCGGCAAAACAACTACATTTGCATAACCGCAAGATTTTCACCTTAGAGCACTTCAGCCCTCCGGCAAAGGCACGAATTCCTCTTCGTCGCCGGGGACGATATCGAAGCGGCCGGTGCGCCACTCCTCCTTGGCTTTCTCGATCCGCTCTTTCGAGGAGGATACGAAATTCCACCATATGTAGCGTTTCGAGTTGAGTGCAGCACCGCCGAACAGCATCAGATGACAGCCCTCGACGCCCGCTTCGAGCGTGATCGCATCGCCTGGCCGGAAAACGAGAAGCTGGTCTGGGGCGAACCGGTCGCCGGCTATGACGACCTCGCCCGAGAGCACATAGACCGCGCGTTCTTCATGGGCGGCGCCGAAGGGAAATTTCGCGCCCGGCTGCAGGGCAATATCCGCATAGAGCGTATCGGTGAAAACCTTCACCGGCGATTTCAGCCCTTCGAACGAGCCGACTACAACACGGCCGGTCACCCCTCCATCGTCGATAACAGGCATGTCGCCCTTTTCGGTATGGGCAAAGGAAGGATCGATCTCCTCCTTGTCGTCGGGCAGCGCCAGCCATGTCTGCAGGCCGGACATGGAGAGCGGATGGCCGCGCAGATTGTCCGGCGTGCGCTCCGAATGCACGATGCCGCGCCCGGCCGTCATCAGGTTGATGTCGCCGGGCCGGATGACCTTTTCCGTTCCGAGGCTGTCGAGATGGCGGATTTCCCCGTCAAAGAGATAGGTGACGGTTGAGAGCCCGATATGCGGATGCGGCTTCACGTCCAGCGCCTCATCCGGCTTCAGGATCGCCGGTCCCATGCGATCGAAGAAAATGAATGGCCCGACAAGCCGGCGCTGGCGCGTCGGCAGGGCACGACGAACCTGGAAGCCACCGATATCGCTGGTGCGCGGGATGATCAGGTTTTCGATCGCATCGCAGGCGAAGGCATCGCCGGGGAGGGGATCTTTACCGGGGAAGAAGGACATGACGCACTCCGATCACAAAGGCCTGGGCCACAGATAGCGTCTGCCGGTCTGTGGCGAAAGGGTCAGTTTGTCAGATAGCGGCTAAGCGCTCAGATCGCCGTGAAGCCATTGTCGACGAAAAGATGCGCCCCATTGACGAAGATCGATTCATCGCTGGCAAGATAGAGCGCCGCACGGGCGACATCCTCTGGCTCGCCGATCCGGCCCTGCTGCGCGGCAATCGCTGCGTCCGAAACATCGACGCCATGCGCCTGCAATTCCTTCACTTCGCGCAAGCCGTGCGGGGTGCGGATGAAGCCCGGGCAGACGGCATTGCAGCGGATGTTGCGGTCTCGGAATTCGACCGCGATGGCACGCGCAAACATATGCACCGCGCCCTTCGTCGTATCGTAGAGCACTTCCATCGGCGTGGCGGCAACCGCCGAGATCGATGACGTGCAGACGATCGATCCGCCGCCGGCTTCGATCATTTTGGGCAGTACGGCCTTGGTCATCAAAAACATCGAGCGCACGTTGACGGCGTGCAGCCAATCCCATTCCTGCAGCGTGGTTTCCAGGAACGGCTTGATGACGATCGTGCCGGCATGATTGAAAAGCACGGTCACCGGCCCGTAGCGTTCCTCGACGCCGGCGACCGCGGCATTGACGGCTGCCTCTTCGGAGACGTCGGCCGTCCAGTAATCGGCTTCGCCGCCCGCAGTGCGGATTTCATTGACGGTTTTCGCTGCCGCCTCGCCATTGCGATCGATGATGGCGACGCGCGCGCCCTCAGCCGCAAAGAGCTTCGAGGCAGCGCCGCCCATGCCGGTCGCGCCACCCGAGATAATGGCGACCTTGCCCTTCAATCTGTCCGTCATCTTGCTGTTCCCTTGATATCTATCGAGGGATCATAGATCGGTCAGAAGCCGGTCGCCAAGTGTCTTGAAAGGGAGTTTCGGTACGCGTCTCAGGCGCCGTCGAGCGGTTCCACGCCCTGCGGTTTGCCGGCGCGGTCGAGGCGGATCTTCTCGATGCGGTTTTCGGCGGCCGAAAGCAGCGTCTCGCAATGCTTCTTCAGGGCTTCGCCGCGCTCGTAGATCTCGATGGATTCATCCAGCGCCACGTCGCCGCGTTCGAGGCGCGCAACGATGCTTTCGAGTTCGGCAACCGCCTTTTCGAAGGAAAGGCCGGAAACCTCCGGCTTGGCGCTGTCAGTCATTCTCAACCCTTCATCATTCTCAGAATATGCATGCCCGCCGATTCGGCGAGTCCTTCCAGATCATACCCGCCTTCGAGCAGGCTGACGACCCGGTTATTGGCACTACGGTCGGCAACTTCGAGAAGCCGGCCTGTTGCCCAGTCGAAATCCTCGCCTGTCAGGTTGATCTGCGCCAATGGATCGCGGTGATGCGCATCGAAACCGGCCGAGATGATGATGAGGTCGGGCCGGAAATCGGTAAGCGCCGGCAGCACACGCGACTTGAAGGCCTCCCGAAAATGATCGCTGCCGACATTAGGCGAAAGCGGTGCATTGACGATGGTGCCATGCGCGCCATTCTCGTCCTTTGCCCCCGTGCCGGGATAGAGTGGCATCTGGTGGGTGGAGCAGAAAAGCACGGAAGGATCGTCCCAGAAAATATCCTGCGTGCCGTTACCATGGTGCACGTCCCAATCGACGATGGCCACACGTTCTGCGCCATGCGCCTTCTGCGCATGGCGGGCGGCAATCGCCGCATTGTTGAAGAAGCAGAAGCCCATGGCGGTCATCTTCTCGGCGTGATGTCCCGGCGGGCGGGCGGCGACGAACACATTATCCGCCTTGCCGCGGAACACGTCGTCGACGGCGGCCATCGCTCCGCCGATACCGGTCAGCGCCGCCTGCAGGCTCTTCTGGCTGGCATAGGTATCGGCTTCGAGCTGGTTGATCTTGTCTTCTTCTTCCGGGATCTGCCGCATGACGGCGATCAGATGCTCTTCCGGATGGGCAAGCAGCACCGCATCCTCGTTTGCCTGAGGGGCTTGCTTGCGGTCCAGCCGCTCGAAGTTCGGATGCTCCAGCGCCACATTCAGCGCACGGATACGGTCGGAGCGCTCGGGATGGCCAGACGGCGTCACGTGCTCGAGAAAGATGGGATGTTCGTAAAGACGGGTGCTCATGTCGGCACTCTATCGGTCGTATATGTCATGATCCACACGAGATGGGGCGCTGCCTGCCGATTTCAACAAGCCGCCTCGCCGCAGTTAAGAGCCATGTGCCGGCGTTTACGCTATTTTAATTGTTTCGTTTACATCGCCGGACCCCGTGCTAGGGTCGCAGTGATAACCTGCAAGGCAGACCAGTAAATGAGTAAGACGAACCGCCCGGACATGGTGGAATTGCGTGTGCCGTTTCGCGATGTGGATATGAACGGCCAGATGTTTCTGGCCTCCTATATTTCCTATGCGGAATCCGTACTTGCAGGTTTCTGGTCATTGAGGCCCGGCGTAGAGGACGAGCCTGTTTACACTCCTGCCAAGGTGTCCTGCATCCTTCACCGGCCACTGCACTATCACGAGACGGTAACCTTCACTGCCGGCGTCGATAAGATCGGCGTCCGTTCCATCGGCTTCCTTATCGCTGCCGAGATCGAAGACGAGCGTGCCGCCGAAGTTGAGATCACCTGGCAGGCACGCAGCCGTGAGGACGGCGAGCCGGTCACGCTCCCCGAAGAGACGCGCGACTGGCTCTATGGCTTCCTGGATTAGGCGCGAACCGGCAGCAACGGATAGCCGACCATAACAGCCCGGCCAACAAGGGCCGCTACGAAGGCCTTGAGGACGTCCCCAGGGACGTAGAAAAGGCTGCCGAGGAAGGCCTTCTGCAAGGTGACATCGGCCACGATAGCCGCAAAGATAATGCCAAATGGATAGAGCACGAAGATGCCGCCGATGACGGCAGCAAGGAAAAAGCTCACCGTCTGCACGAGGCCTGACTGTCCGGCGTTGACCAGCCGCTCGCTGAGGAAGCCTGTAACAAAAGCAGCGAACACCCAGCCATACAGGAAACCTGAGGTAGGGGCGACAAGGGCCGTCATTCCGCCGCGGCCGCCCGAAAGCACCGGTAGGTTCATTGCGACAAGCGCAATTACAATAAGCACTGCAATAGAGCCACGTTTTGCGCCAAGGACGACGCCTGCCATCATCACGCCGAGCGATTGTGCAGTAATCGGAACTGCGACAATACCGACATAAATAGGCGGCAACAGGCCGAGGGCCACGATGATCGCGGCGAAAAGAGCGGTAAGAACGAGGTCGCGCGTGCTCATCGTGATCTCCAATTCACAAAACGTTAACTGACATGCCGTCGAATGCCGCGTGCGTCAATTGCCGCAGCAACATTATCCGCATCCCTCAGCGTTAAAATGATGAGCGGGGTAAGGATCGTCGTCGGTCGCACTTTCAGCCCGCGAGCCGCATGTGCCTCGCTGATCGCATGGTAACGGGCAATGATCTCGGGCACGAAACGCAGCACGAGACCGACCGCCAAACCAACATCAGTGGCCTTCACCCAGCCGATGCGTTCCAGTGGCCGCACAAGCGTCGTTATCTCGTCCATGAACTGGGCGATCGTCGTTGTGGCCGTCACGGCGGCGGCAAACAGCATCAGCGCAGTCAGCCGTAGCAACGTTGCCAAAGCTTGATGCCACGGATTAACAATAAAGGTGACGAGCGCCACGAACGCGATTGTCAGGAGGATCGGTTTCAGCCGAGCGGCTGATTCCTTCTTCGGCATGCCGACGCTGCGATAGGCGAGCACGGTCAGCAGCATGACGACTGCGAGCAGCGGAATATTGTTGCTGATGAACAGCACTAAGCCGAGCAGGAAGAGCGAAAAGATCTTTGCCCGAGGCGAAAGCCGGTGCAGGGCGCTGTTGCCTTCGAGATAAAGTGACTGCATCAGGCCGCAAGCTCCCTGTAGTGGGCGATCGCTTCTGCTGCCGGCGCATCGGCTGCCAGCTTGCCTTCGTGGAACAGCAGCACTCGCTCGAAACCTGAAATCAATTCAAGATCATGGGTGATGACGACGACATTTTCTTCGAGCCCGTCGATGGTCTTCTGCACCAGAGCGCGGTTGCGCAGGTCGAGCTGGTTGGTAGGCTCGTCGAGGATAAGGATATCGGGACCCGTAGCCAGCACCGAGCAAAGCGCCGCGATCTGCAGCTCGCCGCCCGAAAGCTCATGCGCCCGGCGAGGAGCCAGTTCCTCGGCGTTAAACCGGGCGAGCACCAGCTCGACCTTTTTCTCGATCTCCGCCTTTGTGAGGCCTCGGCCGTTCAGTCCGAAAGCGATGTCGTCCCTGACGATCGGCAGGATGATCTGGTTCTGCGGCGACTGGAAGATGAAGCCGACTTCGGCAAGCGCCGTCTTCTCGTCGCGCGTATCCCGTCCATTGACGATAACCTTGCCCGTGGTGGGTTTCATGAGCCCATTGACCATCCGCGCGAAAGTGGTCTTGCCGGAGCCATTGAGCCCGATGACGCCGAGGCGATTTTCGGTGAGAGACAGCGTCAGCGGCTCGACCGCTACCCTTGCTCCGAAACTGGCCCCTGCGCTCTCGAAACGAATATTCAATTCTGGTCCCCGTGTTTGAATTCCCGCTTTTATAGAGCGCTGATGACCCGATAAAGGATCAAAATCAAATCGGCTGGAATATCGTATCGGGTGGCTAGGAAGATTTTCCGCGCTATGATGGCTGGATGACGAATCTGCTCTCCAATTCCGATGCCCGCCGTATCTTTCTCGCCAAGCAAGGTCTGAGCGCGCCTCCGAACCGCGCGCTGACCAAGGCCGGCCTGCTGGACCTCATTCATGATCTCGGCTTCGTGCAGGTGGACAGCATCCAGACGGTGGAGCGCGCCCATCACCAGATTCTCTTTTCCCGCAACCAGACCTACCGGCGCGAACACTTGACCGCGCTGTTGGAGAAGGATGGCTCGCTCTTCGAGCACTGGACGCACGATGCCTCCATCCTGCCCAGCGCCTTCTTCAAATATTGGAAGCACAAGTTCCTCGACGAGGAGAAGGCAATCATCGAGCGCTGGCGCAAATGGCGTGGCGAAGGCTTCGAAGCCTCCTTCGAGGAGACCTTTGAACGGGTGGCAAAGAACGGCGCGATCCTGGCGCGCGACATGAAGGCGGACGGGCATGTTTCCGGCGGCTGGTGGAACTGGCACCCGAACAAGACGGCGCTCGAATATTTCTGGCGCACGGGCAAATTCGCGATCGCCGGCCGCTCCAATTTCCAGAAGATTTATGATCTCGCCGAACGCGTCATCCCTGCCGAATTCCACGAACCGGTGGTAAGCCGCGAGGAGTTCGTCGACTGGGCTTGTCGCAGCGCGCTTGCCCGTCTCGGCTTTGCCACGCACGGCGAAATCGCAGCCTTCTGGGATCTGCTCTCGCCGGATGAGGCGAAGGCATGGGTGGCCGATCATCGGGATGAATTGATCGAGGTGCTGATTGAACCGGCCCTTGGCGGCAAGCCACGTTCCTCCTGGGCTTCAGCCGATTTCCTTGGCACGCTCGATGACTATCCGGAAGCGCCGCCGCGGATCCGGGTGCTCAGCCCGTTTGACCCGATGATCCGGGACAGAAACCGGACAGAGCGACTGTTCGGTTTCTTCTACCGCATCGAAATCTTCGTCCCGGAGCCGAAGCGCGAATATGGCTACTACGTGTTTCCGCTCCTGGAAGGCGACAGGCTCATCGGCCGTATCGACATGAAGGCAGACCGCAAGAACGGCACGCTGGACGTCAAAAGGCTATGGCTGGAACCGCGTGTCAAGGCATCCGCCGGGCGGCTCGAAAAGCTCGAGGCAGAACTGGAGCGTCTGGCGCGTTTCGCCGGCGTGGAGAAAGTCGTCTATATGGACGGCTGGAAAGGATGATCCCTTCTCCTTGAGAGCAGAAGGGATCGCCGGTCAGCAGATCTCGGTGGTGGAAATCTTGATGCCGAAACCTTCCAGGCCGACATAGTGCCGCTCGCGGCTGGTCAGAAGCTTGATGGAGCTGACGCCAAGATCCTTCAGAATCTGTGCGCCGAGGCCGATTTCAAGCCATTCGCTATCGCGTGTCTGTGCCTCGACATGGGCCTCGCGGCCCTGATTGCGGGCCTTGCGGCCATTGTCGTAATGGCCGACGCCGACCGAGCCTTCACGTAGGTAGACGATGACGCCACGGCCCTGTTCGGCGATCTTCTGCATGTAGAAGTCGACCGGTTTGCGCTTGCCGAACAGGTCGTCGGCGACGTTTTCAGGATGCAGACGCACCGGAATATCGACGCCATCCCTGATATCGCCGAAGACGACGGCAAGATGCTGCATCGGATCCCAGGGTAGCGAATAGGTGTGCGCCTTGGCCTTGCCGAACGGTGTTTCGATATCGAAGCTCGAACCGAGTTCGATCAGCGTTTCCTTTCGCTGGCGATAGGCGATGAGGTCGGCGACCGACAGAAGCTTCAGTCCGTGCTGCTCGGCGAAATCCACGACCTGCGGGCCGCGCGTCACCGTGCCGTCGTCATTGACGAGTTCGGAGATGACGCCGATCGGCGGCAGGCCGGCAAGCTTGCAGAGATCGACTGCCGCTTCCGTATGGCCGGAGCGCATCAGCACGCCGCCTTCGCGGGAGACCAGCGGGAAAATGTGCCCCGGGCGGACGAAATCCGACGCGCCGACATTCGGGTTGGCAAGGTTGCGCACTGTCAGCGTGCGGTCGTCGGCGGAAATGCCCGTCGTCGTACCATGCTTGAAGTCGACCGAAACGGTAAAGGCGGTGGTGTGGGCAGAATCGTTTTCCGCCACCATCGCGTTGAGGTTCAGTCGCTTGGCCTCTTCCTTCGGCATCGGCGCGCAGACGATGCCCGACGTGTGGCGCACGATGAAAGCCATCTTTTCCGGCGTCGCGTGCACGGCGGCGACGATCAGGTCGCCCTCGTTTTCACGATCATTGTCATCCATGACGACGACGATCTCGCCGGCTTCGAAAGCCCTGATAGCATCGACAACACGCTTCTGGTCATAAGGCATGGGACAAGTCCTATTTCAGCCGGCCGGTCTGGCCGCGGTCGCGAAGATAGTGGTCGGCAATGGCGCAGGCGATCATCGCCTCGCCGATCGGCACGGCACGGATGCCGACGCAGGGGTCATGACGGCCCTTGGTGCGGATATCGACATTCTTACCGTCGGCATCGATCGACTGCCGTTCGGTGAGAATGGATGACGTCGGCTTGACGGCGAAGCGGGCAATAACCGGCTGGCCGGTCGAAATGCCACCGAGAATGCCGCCGGCATTGTTGAACAGGAAAATCGGCTTGCCGTCATTGCCCATGCGCATTTCGTCGGCATTGTCCTCGCCACTCGTTTCGGCGGCAGCAAAACCGTTGCCGATTTCCACGCCCTTCACGGCATTGATCGACATCAGCAGCGAAGCGATATCCTGGTCGAGCTTGCTGTAGATCGGTGCGCCGAGGCCGGCCGGCACGCCTTCAGCAATCACCTCGACGACGGCGCCGATCGAAGAGCCGGCCTTGCGGATGCCGTCGAGATACTCTTCCCAGACGGGCACGATCTCGGCATCGGGAGAGAAGAACGGGTTCTGCCCGACCTGATCCCAGTCCCAGTTGGCGCGGTTGATCTTGTGCTTGCCGATCTGCACCAGCGCGCCACGGATGTTGACACCGGGCAAGACGAGCCGGGCAATGCCGCCTGCCGCAACGCGGGCTGCAGTCTCGCGGGCAGAGGACCGGCCGCCGCCGCGATAGTCGCGGATGCCGTATTTCGTATCATAGGTGTAGTCGGCGTGGCCGGGGCGATACTGCCGGGCGATCTCGCCGTAATCCTTGGAGCGCTGGTCGGTATTTTCGATCAGCATGGAGATCGGCGTGCCGGTCGTAATCATCGTCTCGCCGTCGGCATCCATCATCACGCCCGAGAGAACCTTTACCAGGTCGTCTTCGCGCCGCTGGGTGACGAAACGGCTCTGGCCGGGCTTGCGCTTGTCGAGCCAGACCTGCAGGTCCTCCAGCTTGAAGCGCAGTCCCGGAGGGCAGCCGTCGACGACGGCGCCGAGCGCCGGCCCGTGGCTTTCGCCCCAGGTGGTTACACGGAAGAGATGACCGAATGTATTGTGCGACATGTGTTCCCGCCGGATGCGCGGAGCCGGTCGTCACCGGCCGCGCCATTACTCAAAAAGGCGCGACACTCATAGGCCAAAAAACCGTTCAGGCAAAAGCCTTTCTTTGCGCCTGATGGTGCGATCGCGGAAATGGTATTTCGGAAGTTTGCCTTCGTGCGTCCGAATGGATGCACAGCGCTCTAGGATGCCAGCAGCCAGGCCGTGCCACGCGCCTCGATGGCGAAATCATCGAAGGAGAGGGGGCGTGCGAAGGCGTAACCCTGCAGGAGATCGCAGCCGAGATCGCGCAGCAATTCTGCGTGGGCGAGCGTCTCGACGCCCTCGGCAACTGTCTCCACGCCGAGCGAGCGGGCGATGTCGATGATGGAACTGACGAGCGCGCGCTCCTGCGAGGAGCCGACGATCGGCTTTACGAGCTGCCGGTCGATCTTCAGCCGTTTTGGCTTGAGCTTGAGCAGCGACACGATCGACGTATGACCGGTACCGAAATCGTCGATCTCGATATCGATGCCGAGTGCCTTGATCCGTTCGAGGTTATGCGAAACCACGTCCTCGCTTTCATCGAGGAAAATGGATTCCACCAGCTCGAAGGAAATTTCGCCGGGACGGATCTGCAGGCCTTCGAGCGATTCCAGAAGGCTGCCATCATGCAGGCGCCGTGCCGAAACGTTGACGGAGATTTTCGGTATGAAGATACCCTGTGCCGCCCAGCGCATCTTGTCGCGCAGCGCGGTCTCCAGGACGATGCGGTCGAGCGTCTGGACGACATTGATCTCGTCGGCAATGCGCAGGAACTTGTCCGGCGTGAGCAAGCCCCTGGAGGGATGGCGCCAGCGCACCAGCGCCTCGACACCGGTCAGCTTCATCGTGCGGGCGCTGAACTGCGGCTGGTACCAGGCCGTGAACTCGCCGTTGTCGATCCCGGCGAGGATTTCATCAGCCGTGCGTTTATTGTTGATGATGTCGGCCTGCAGATTGTGGTTGAAGAATTCGAAGCGGTTGCGGCCGAGGCTCTTGGCCCGGTAGAGCGCGATGTCAGCATTGATCAGGACCTTGCGGGCGTCGACATGGATGCCGTTCGCCAGCGCAATGCCGATCGACACACCACAGCGGCAGGGAAAGCCCTGGAAATCGATCGGCTGGCGCATTTCCTCGATGACGCGGCCGGCAAGCTCCGCCATCTCCTTATCGCCCACGTCGAAGGAGAGGATGACGAACTCATCACCGCCGATACGCGCAACGACATCGCTGTCGCGCAGGCTTCTTGAAAGTACGCGTGAGGCATGCACCAGCATCGCGTCGCCGGCGGCATGCCCAAGCGTGTCGTTGATTTCCTTGAAGCGGTCGAGGTCGATATGCAGGATCGCAAATTTCTGCCGCTCGCCGCGGCCGGCATCCGTCAGGTTTTCCAGCGCGATATCAAGCTTGCGGCGATTGGCGAGCGAGGTCAGCGGATCGTGCAGGGAGTTGTGCTCGATCCTGTTCTTGGCGAGTTCCAGCTCGATGTTTTTGGTGATCGCCTCATCCTTCGCGGCCTTGAGGCGCAACGTCATCAACGCATCCTCGGTCGAATCGAAGGCGATGCCGATGATCTTCATCTCGCCGGCCGGCGTGCGATGCACCTTGCCGACGGAACGCACGTAGCGCAGGCCGCCATTTTCATCCGGCACGCGGCAGACGAGCGTATGCGTGTCTCCGACCTGCTTGAAATGCCGGGCGCTTTCGAGCGCCAGTCCGCGATCATCGGGGTGAATGCAGGAGAGCCAGGCATCTTCGGTCACGAAGGCATTGCTCTGCTTCAATCCGTAGAGCTCGTGCATGCGCTCGTCCCAGATCGAGCCGCGCTTGCCGAGAATGGCTTCCCAGATGCCGCATTGATAGGAATCGAGCGCGAGGTCGAGCTTGCCGGAGAGTTCGGAAAGCTCCGCCTCGCGGCTCGAAAGTTCTTCCAGCGCGAGTTCCAGCTCGGCATTCTTGAGCTCGCTCGTTTCCTTGGCAAGGCGAAGCGTGTTGGTGACTTCCGCATCGGCTGTCACATCCCAGACGATGCCGATTGTTTTTCCTGTGCCGCCGGCATCCGTGTAGAAGGCGCCGATGGAGCGCAGGTGGCGGATCCGGCCGTCTTCCCGCATCACCCTATACTGTGCGGTGCAGGCTTCTCCCGCGATGCTGCAGCCGAAGAAATGAACCTCGGCGATTTCGCGGTCTTCGGGCACGATCGTCGAAAGCCACACTTCCAGCGGCCGGCTGCCTTCGATCGACTTGAGGCCGTGAAGGGTGGATGCACGTGCGTCCCAGGAAAGGTTGGTGGCGTTCTCCTGCAACTCCCATATGCCGATGCGGGAAGATTCCAGCGCCAGGTTAAGGCGCTGCGACAGTTCGAGAAGTTTGGCTTCGCGGGCCTCGAGCTGCGTGATGTTGCGGTTGCGTTCGCCAAGCAGCAGGGTCGCGAAGAAGATCGGGATGATGATCACGCAGCCCGCGGCGACGATGATCAATCGCAGTTCATGCCGATTGCCGGGAACCGCGTGCCAGCCGTCGTTCGGCACTGCCGCCAGTTCCCATCGCCCGCCCGCGAAGCTCATCTTGCGGCGGAGCGGGTCCTTTTCGTAAATATTGGCGGGGCCGAAGAAGGGCGCGGCGGTCTCATTCGGAATGCCGATGTCGCGCACCGCGATCGACAGATGGTCGAGATGCGGATAGCGCTCCTGATTTTCGCTGTTGCGCGCTGGCATCAGGCCGGTCGACTCGTAGAACATGTTTTGGTCTATGACCACCTCGACCGCGCCCCAGATGCGGCGCTGGCCGTTCTGTTTGACGAAAACCGGAAAGAAGATCGCGAAGGCGTTTTCTGCATCCGTCGTCTTGAAGGGGCCGTAGAAGCGTGCGGACTGGTCGCCGGCATTGCGGCTGATCGACATGCGCTCCATCAGCCGCTCGCGCACATCCTTGCCGATTCGGTCCTTGTCGGATTGCGCCGGATAGACCGATTTGACAATGAAATCAGGCGCGAGCGCAATATTGATGAAATGCGGGTTCTGGATCAGCAGCCAATTGATCTGCCGCTCCATCTCCGCCTCGTTCGTCTGCGTGCTGAGCGAGATCAGGTTGGAAAGGTCGCGGACGGCGGTAATATCCATATTGATCTGCGCCATCACGCGGGCACGGATCAGGTTGGTCTCGTTTTCAGTACGGATGTGCAGCTCGCGCAGATAGGCAGCAGTATTCGCGCGGTCGAGTGCAAAGCCGACGGCAATAACGACGATGGCCACGATGGCGGAAACCAGCAGAGAGACGCGCGTATTCTTCAGAACACGCCGCAGCTGGTTGCCGTTGCTCAGCCGGAATTGCAAATCACACACCCCTACATTCGCGCCGACTTTAGGGGGCAGGGGTTAATTTACGATTGCGCGCATTCGCGGCCGCTAAATCACGTAAACAGAGAGAAAAAGACGGTTAAACAGGCCTCTTGATTATCCGTAAAATCCTATTCATCAATTGGGCGCCGAAAGCCATTCTTCCGGGCAATTTTCGCCATATTCAGGAGTTTATCTGTGGCCACTCGATATTCATGGCAGCGCTTAAAGGGGATTGCCGACATGCGTTTCGTTATTGCTACGCTTCTGGCGACGGCAAATTTTCTTTCGCCCATGAGCAGTTTTGCCGAGAGTGCCGATGTCGAGGCGACGATCAAGAAGGTCGACACTACCAATCTCGTCCTGACGCTGGATGACGGCAAGACCTATCAGGCGCCCGAGGAATTCGATTTCGAAGGCCTGAAGGCCGGCGTCAAGGTTGTGATCTTCTATACGGAAGTCGACGGCAAGCGCGTCATCAACGATCTCGACATCGTCAAGTAAGCAAGGATCTGCAGGATCAGATCCAGCCGATCTGGCCTCGCGACGTCTCGATCTTCAAAATCCGGTCCTGCGGGATTTCGCCTTCGGACGCGACATCCTTGGGAAGGTTGGAGATTAGCTTGAACAGACTTCTGATGACACCGCCATGGGTGACGCAAACGGTTGGCCGGTCGACTGAATTCAGCCATGCGCCTGTTCGCCACGACATGATCTCGTAGCTTTCCGCATCCTCGCCCGGCGGAATGAAATCCCACTTGTTGATGTTGCGTTCCGTCACTCGCTCGGCCTGAGAGACCCTGAGCTGCTTTATCGTATAGCCTTCCCAGTCGCCAAAGGAGACTTCCACCAGGCGTTCGTCGGTTCGATAGTCCTTGGGCGGAAGCCCCATGGCTGATCGCATGATCTCCATGGTCTCGCGCGTGCGCCCGAGCGGGCTTGCGACGAAATCGAATTCCGTATCCTCGCCCTTCAGGACCGCCGCAAGGGCGATCCCGTTCTGTCTTGCCTGTTCGCGGCCGATCGCATTGATCGGAATATCCTTCTGCCCCTGCAGGCGGCGTTCCGCATTCCAGTCGGTCTGGCCGTGTCTGATCACATAGATAAGCACGGGGATCGGCTCCGCTTCGCAGGTAAGGACGCTCAGTCCTTGATGACGGAAATGTCAGGCGCGTCCACAGCCTTCATGCCGATGACATGATAGCCGCTGTCGGCGTGATGCACTTCACCCGTCACGGAACGCGACAGGTCCGAGAGCAGGTACAGGCCGACATCGCCCACTTCCTCGATGGTCACGGTACGACGCAGCGGCGCGTTATACTCGTTCCACTTGAGGATGTAGCGGAAATCGCCGATGCCGGAGGCCGCAAGCGTCTTGATCGGGCCTGCCGAAACGGCGTTGACGCGGATGTTCTTCGGTCCGAGGTCGACGGCGAGATATTTGACGCTCGCTTCGAGTGCCGCCTTGGCAACGCCCATGACGTTGTAGTTCGGCATCACCTTCTCAGCACCGTAATAGGTGAGCGTGAGCATCGAACCGCCTTCCGTCATCAGCTTCTCGGCGCGGCGCGCGACCGACGTGAAGGAGTAGACGGAGATCTGCATGGTCTTAGTGAAATTGTCAGGCGTCGTATCGACGTAACGGCCGGTCAGCTCGTCCTTGTCGGAGAAACCGATCGCATGCACGATGAAATCGATCTTGCCCCACAGCTTCTCGACGTTTTCGAAAACGGCATCGATCGTCGATTCGTCGCTGACGTCGCAATGGCCGACCATGACGGCGCCGATTTCGGCAGCCAGGGGCTCCACGCGCTTCTTCAGGGCATCGCCCTGATAGGTGAATGCAACTTCTCCGCCCTGCGCATGAATGGCCTTGGCAATACCCCACGCAATCGAACGATTGTTGGCGACACCCATGATGACGCCGCGTTTGCCTGCCATGAGGCCGGATGCTTGAGCCATATTTCGCTTCCCTAGGAATTCTGATGATCCTGCCTATGGCATAGGCCGTTAATCGGTTCAAGCAGGCCCAAGATCATCAACTGTTAGGCATCGTAACAAAGGGTGCGATTGTCACCAAAATTTCATAAAAATAGCCCTTCACGCATGCTGCGCATGAGATCGGTGACCTTATCGTCAGGTTTTTCCCACAACATAATGCGCAATTCGACGACGAGATCGCCTTTTCCACCGCTGTCGTTGGGCAGCCCCTGGTCGGGAATGCGGATCGTCTTGTCGGAACCGGACCAGGCGGGGACCGTTACATTGACCGGTCCCTGCGGACCATCGACGCGCGCTTCGGTGCCAAGCACTGCGTTCTCGATGTTGAGCGGCAGCACGGCATGCACGTCGAAACCATCGACGGTGAATCTCGGATCGGGCGCGATATGGATGTTGATGACGGCATCGCCGCGTTGCATGCCCGGCAACTTGAATCCCTGGCCCTTGAGCCGGACCTGATGGCCTTCGGTCGTGCCGGCTGGCAGGGCAAAGCCGACTTCACGGCCTTCCGGAAGAGAAACCGTCGTCCAGCTGCCCCTCATGATGTCTTCGATCGTCACGGTGGCAGTTGCCACCTCATCCGGTGCTTTTTCAGGGCCTGGCTGACCGGTGCCGGTGAAGCGGCGCACGAGCGAGGTCAGAAGGCTGAGCGGCAGGGACATGTTGACGCCAGTGCCGGTCGTGGCCTCCGTCTGCTCATCCTCCGCCCTGGCGGTTTCGGATTCTGCTGTATCCTGTTCCGGCTGCCTGGCCGCCTCGGCTGCATGCGGCTTGGCCTGTGCCTGCTGGGAGTGCGCCTGCTGAGAGTATGCTTGCTGTGCCTGCGGTTGCGCCTGCGCGCCGGCGCTGCGGGTCGCTTGTGCGCCAAAGATGCGCTCGACCATCTCTTCTGCCGCTTCGGTCGAACCTGCCTGCTGCTGCTGCTTGGCACCTGCCGCTGCGGCCTTCTGTGCACTGGCATTGGCGCGTGCAAGCTCTTCCATCACCCGCTCGGCATTGGCCTGAGCGGCCTTGGCGCGGGCGGCAGCCTCACGCGCAGCTTGACGCTGCTGCATGATCGTCTGCTCCTGCTTCTTTGCTTCAGCCATGCGTACGGCGCTGTCGAAGAGATTGCGCTTTCGCGGATCTTTCAGTGTTTCATAGGCGCGGCCGATCTCGGCGAAACGCGCGGTGGCCGTGGGGTCGCCCTGATTGTGATCGGGATGCACGGCCTTGGCCATGTTGCGCCAGGCCGCCTTGATTTCGTCCGCATCCGCGTCGCGCTTGACGCCCAGAACCTTATATGGATCACGCATTGTTCGCACCGCCGCTGTCGCAATCCGGGAGGCATCTTCCTCGTGGCGCTCCCGGAAACCGAATCTCAACTCATGACGCGCCTCCCGGTTCACGACAGGAAAGCACGCTCGTCGGCCGATCGTGCGGGAGAGTTGCTAATCACTTCTTATTTCCGAAGCTGGATATGGGGTGTTTTGCCACTAATGGTTAGTCTTTCACTAAACATTGAAGCGAATCGGCACGCCGCATTAACCCTGAAGTTTCAGGGTGGCCAACGCCGCAAAACGGGTAAAGGAGCGGTTCAGCTTTCCGGCTGGAAGCTCAGAAGCTGCCAGTTTCCGCCGCCGACAAGGCAGGTCTTGCCGTAGAATTTGGCGATACCGACATAGGAATGGCGTGTCGTGCGGAATTGCCGGCAGACCTGACCGGCATCATTATTCTCGACGATCGTGTCGATGACGCCGGCGCTGCCGGTCGAGGCATTGGCCCAGGGAAGCGGCTGCCCCTCGAGTTTCTGGATATCGGCCGACGTCACGGCGTTGCGCACCGTCATCTCGTCGGAAAGCGTATCGGTGCTCGGGGCGGGCTGCGGCACCGTGCCGGTCGCAACCGAACGATCCACCTTTGCCGAGCTCAGGAAGTCGAACCCTCCGGTCATGCAGCCGGAAAGTGACAGGATCGCAATACCGACGATGGAGAGTCTGACGCTGCGGCGCAGCGAACCCTTTGTATGGCGATGTGTCTTTGCTATGACTTCCACCCTGCATCCTTCCCCAGTCTGAGAGGCTGGGTCAGTTTTTAGAAACCTCGGGATTTGAATTAATATGTCGGCAAACGGGTTAACAGCTGGTGACTTTACGGAAAGTGAAGAGCCCTTCAAGCTCTTTGGGGAGTGGCTGAAGGAGGCGGAGGGTTCCGAACTCAACGACCCCAATGCTGTCGCGCTCGCGACGGTCGATGAAGATGGGCTGCCCAATGTCCGCATGGTTCTCCTGAAGGGTTTCGATACTGACGGATTCGTCTTCTACACGAATTTCGAGAGTCAGAAAGGTCGCGAAATCTTGGGACAGAAGAAAGCTGCCATGTGTTTTCACTGGAAAACGCTGCGCCGTCAGGTGCGCGTTCGCGGCCCTGTCGAACTGGTCACCGACGCAGAGGCCGACGCCTACTTTGCGACGCGTGCCCGCGGCAGCCGCATCGGCGCCTGGGCTTCCAAGCAGTCGCGCCCGCTCGAAAGCCGTTTTGCCCTGGAAAAGGCGGTTGCCGAATACACCACGCGCTACGCCATCGGCGATATTCCGCGCCCGTCTTACTGGTCTGGTTTCCGGATCCGCCCGACCTCGATCGAGTTCTGGAAAGACCAGAAGTTCCGGCTGCACGACCGGATCGAATTCCGCCGGCCGACGCCCGAGGGGGGCTGGGACAAGGTGCGGATGTACCCGTAAAGAACCTATTTCCCAAGCAGTTTCAATGGAATGCCTGATGCCAGCGCCGAAACGTAGCGTGACCTCTGGTAAAAGCCGTTGAGCGAGATACGCGGCATATAGGTGGGCTGGCTTGCTGCCGGAAAGCCCGGCTGTGTTGTCACGGCTACGGCAAAGCCGAGCTTTGCCGCAAGCTCCGCTTCACGGCCCTTTGTTGCCTCCTTCGTCCCATAGGGAAAAGCGATTGTCCGGGGACGAATGCCTGTGATCGACTCGACATAATCTGCCGAGATTTCCATCTCGATCCGGGCTTCGGCATGCGGCAGGCGGGCAAGTGCCCTGTGGCTGATAGTATGGGCGCCGAGACTGGCGAGCGGGCTTGCCGAAAGCTTGCGCAGCTCCTGCGGTCCCATGACCAGTTCCCGCGTAATGTCGAGCGGCTCGATCCCGTGGCGCCGCGCCAGCGCATCCACCTCGGCGAGCGCGCGGCTCTCGTCCTGCCTGTGGATAAACTCGGCAAGCCTGTCGAAGGCGTCCCATTTCCGGACGAGCGTATCGAGCGCCAGTCTCTCCCTGCCGCGGCCGAAATTGAACTCGATGCTATTTTCCCTGTTAAGCAGCAGTGCCAGCGTTTCCCACCAGATGCTGTGCGAGCCCTCGGCAAAGCCCTGCGCTATGAAAATGGTAAAGGGCGTCTGATGCCGTTCGAAGACGGGCAGGGCATGGATCAGATTGTTGCGATACCCGTCATCCAGTGTGAAAGCGGCGAACAGGCGATCGTCCTGCGGGTCCGACAACAGGGAGGGCACCGCATCGAGCGGCACGAAACGATAGCCGATCCGTCTCAGGCGCCGGAGCGTTGAATCCAGAAATTCTGGTGTTATTTCAAGATGCTGGTTCGGTTCGAACGGTTGGGCGACATGCGGGCGCACATGATGGAGCGTGAAGATGACGCCGCGTCCGCGGGCCTCCTTCATGAGCCCGGCAGCGCTCGCCAGCCACGCCGCTTCCAGCCCGCTGCCGATCGCGATGCGCTTCAGCCGCCGCTTCCACTGCCCCATTTTTTCCGTGACCCCGCTTTGTAATCGTGTCACACAGGCTACCAATGCCGCCGTTAAACCTTGCTGAATCCCGGAGGGAAAACGGGTTGTTGACCGGCTGTTAACCAAGCGAAACAAAAGCTTGGAAAAAACTTGGGCGTTGCCTCAAAGTCGCGCCAGATTATGGGCATCTGTCACAATACGGGACATAATTCCGGTTGTAGCGACTCGCCGGGTATAATGAGGGGAAGTGCATGAGAAGGCTTTTGGCTGCCATTTTGACCGCGTCGCTGGCACTTTCTGCACCTGTTGCGGCCTTCGCCGGTAGCGCTTCCCTCGTCCTCGATGCCCGCACCGGCAAGGTTCTTGCCTCGGAAAACGGTGATACGCTGAACCATCCGGCTTCGCTGACGAAGATGATGACGCTCTATCTCACCTTCGAGGCGCTCAATCGCGGCAAGATCACCTGGGATACACCGATCACCATGTCGAAATATGCTGCCTCCCGTCCGCCGACAAAGCTCGGCGTGAAGGCCGGCGGCACGATCACGGTGCGCGAGGCGGTCTATGGCATGATCGTCAAATCGGCCAATGATGCGGCCGCCGCCATGGGTGAGAAGCTCGGCGGCTCGGAAAGCAATTTCGCCAGGCTCATGACCCAGAGGGCCCGTCAGCTCGGCATGGGCCGCACGGTCTTCGTCAATGCGTCCGGCCTGCCGGACAAGCGTCAGGTCACGACGGCGCGCGATATGTCCACGCTCGCCGTGGCGCTGATGAAGAACTATCCCGGCGAATATCGCCTCTTCTCCATCGCGAGCTTCAATTTCCGCGGCCAGACCATCCGCGGCCACAACAATCTCATGTACCGCTATCAGGGCATGGACGGTATCAAGACCGGCTATACCAATGCCTCCGGTTTCAACATTGTCAGCGCCGTGAAGGACGGCAGCCGCCGCGTGGTTGGCGTTGTGCTCGGCGGCCGCACGGCCCGCAGCCGCGATGCCAAGATGGCCGGATTGTTCGACCGCTATATGGGCAGAGCTTCCTCCGGTGGCGCCAGCTTGACTGCAGCCATCAATGCCAAGCAGCAGGTCGAGGTCGCCTCGGCTGCGGAGCAGACGGATGTTCCCGTGCCGGCGAACGCGCCGCGCGTTGCGGACGAGGCAGCAGCACCCGCACCGAAGGCGCTTGGCTTTGCCAATGACGGAGTTGTCCCGCTTGAGCGCCCGGCGGCAATGGACGAAATCATGAATGCCGGCAAGGCGGCGAAAGCGCCGGCCGGCAAGACAGGCGGCTGGCAGATTCAGATCTCGGCTGCCCCGAGCGCCGATGCTGCCCGCGCGCTCCTCGCGCAGGCCCAGTCCGAGGCCGGTGCGCCGCTGGTTTCCGCCTCGCCTTACACGGAAGCTGTCGGCAAGGGCGCCAATGCGATTTATCGCGCCCGTTTCATTGGTTTCCAGAGCAAGGAAGACGCGACCTCTGCCTGCGACGCCCTGAAGAAGCGCTCCTACGACTGCATGCTGTTGCCGAACCAGGGCTGAGCCGCGGCTCGCTCTGGACAAACTTCGGGAATCGGCGCTCTCCTGGTAAACAAAAGGAGAACGTCATGCTGCAACGGCTCGCCGACCAGTTCGAGACCTCATCGTCCGCCTACGCCGCCGCCAATGACATCGAGCGCGATGCCGATTGGTTTCTGCTGAAGCTGCAGGAGGAAATGGGAGAACTGACCCAGGCCTGGAACCGCCTGACCGGCCGCGGCCGTGCCAAAGGCCGTTCGCCCGAGGAGATGGAGCGCGACCTGGCCGACGAAACTGCCGATATTCTCGGCCATGTCCTGCTCTTTGCTCGGCGTCACGAGGTGGATCTCGCCGCCGCAATCGAGCGGAAATGGCGGTTCAAGCCTTGATAGACCTGACAGGGCATGACGTATGCTGCTTTGAGACGGGATAGACGCATGCGCTGGATAGGACCGGCAGGCGCTTCTGTGGATGGCGCCGGTGACGCTTTGCAGCTGGAGATCTGGGAAAACGTCTTGAACTACTGGACGGTCGTCGGTTTCAAGTCCGTGATTTGTATCGTCCTCGCGCTGATCGCCAGCGGCGAACTGGTCTTCCAAGCCTTTCCTCCATTCATGGCCGGTCTAGCGCTCGTCGTCATGTCGGCTCAACTCGCCCGCTCGATCTACCGGGCTTCGAAGATCACCTTCAGCAGACCGCTCATTGTCTTATCACCCGAAGGCATCCAGCATCAGGGCTTTTCGGCCAGCCTTCACTGGCGGGTAATCAGCAAAATCAGCAAGGTGAATCGAGCACGCACATCGGAAAGAACGCTAAGATTGGTCGTCCGGGATGACGCAGATCCGAAACTTTTGAGTGATCTCTTCGCATGGAACTGGGGAATCCTGCCGAGGACGATTTTCGTTCCCTTGGATCGGCTCAAGGGCTGTTCCGCGAAAGACGCGACATCAATAATCGATCGTTACCTTAAAGAGCCCGTGCTGTAAGTGTCACTGCTGTCATCGCTCCTATCGGCTTGTATCAAGTTGTTCCGAGTGACGCACTTGAAGCGAAGCTATCCGGCTTCGGGAAATCCGGCTGCGCCTCCGGCCGAGCCGAGCGGAAGGCATCGAGAACCACACAGCGCTGCTCAATCGAGAGCAATAGGGGATAGGGCGAGAGATCATGGCAAAGACGGCGGGCGTTGCTCATCTGCGGAATCAGATGCAGGTCGGCCCAGCCCGGACGATCATCGAAACAGAAGGGCGACTGGATTTCACGCTGCGCGAGCGTTTCTTCAAGCGCGGCAAAGCCAAGTCCCAGCCAGTGGCGCACCCATCGCTTTACTTCGGCCTCGCCGCCGCCAAGTGCCTCCTGCAAGAAATACCGGACGCGCTGGACCGTTAGGGAGTGCATCTCCGAAGCAATGTGGGCGGCAAAACCTCTCGCCTGCGCACGCAGTAGCGGATCCTCGGGCAGGAGGCTCGGATCGGGATAGTTCTCCTCTATGTAAGCCAGGATCGCCGACGATTGAGGCACAACACGACCGCCGATATCCAAGGCTGGCAGCAGCCCCTGTGGATTGAGCCGATTATATTCGCCCGCTTCAAGCGAACCGATGGGAACGTAACTGTAGGAAATACCTTTGAGATTGAGCGCAATCCGCACCCGTTCTCCTGCGGAATTCTGCCATCGCGAGATCAGCCGCATAACAACCTTCTGAAAGTCTGAGTCAGCCGAACTTATATCGGTAGAACTTGCTGTCGACGGCCATTCGCGGGAACGCTCGCGGCAGGTCCTTGCTGGCGATCTCTGAGAAACCGTTCTTCTCATAAAACCGGTGCGCGGCGACGAACTTGTCCGTCGTGCCGAGGAAGATATCGGTGACGCCGACTTTGCCGGCATGGGCAAAAAGCGCTTCGAGCAGCCGGGCGGCCACACCGTGTTCGCGGCCCCGCACCTCGGCGGCCACGAACATCTTTCGCAGGGCCGCCTGGTTGTTGCCGATATCCTTGAGGCCGAGCGTGCCGACGACGGCACCATCCTTGACCGCCACCCAGAACTGGCCCTTGCCGGACTGGTAGAAATCCGAAATGACGCGCAGGTCCGGCTGCGTGTCGGCGGTGATGTCGATGCCGAATTCTTCGCGCTGGATCGGCAGGATGACCGAAATCACGCCATCGGCATCGTCAGGAGCGAAGGTTCTGATCTCGATTTCGGCCATGATCGCACCGCCTCAGGTCTGCGTGCCGCCGACCGTCACCTGATCCATGCGCAGGTGCGGCTGGCCGACGCCGACGGGAACCCATTGGCCGGCCTTGCCGCAATTGCCGATACCGGTGTCGAGCTTCATGTCGTTGCCGATCATCGATACGCGTTTCATGGCGTCCGGGCCGTTGCCGATCAGCATGGCGCCCTTGATCGGCGCACCGATCTTGCCGTTTTCGATGAGATAGGCCTCGGTGCAGCCGAAGACGAACTTGCCTGACGTGATGTCCACCTGGCCGCCGCCGAAGGAGACGGCATAGATGCCCTTCTTGACCGAAGCGATGATTTCTTCCGGCGTCTTGTCGCCGCCGAGCATATAGGTGTTCGTCATGCGCGGCATTGGCACATGTGCATAACCCTGGCGACGGCCGTTGCCGGTGGGCGCCATGCCCATCAGCCGGGCGTTCTGCCGGTCCTGCATGTATCCGACCAGTTTACCGTTTTCGATCAGCACGTTGTAGGCGGAAGGCGTGCCTTCGTCGTCGATGGTGATCGAACCGCGGCGGCTGTCGATCGTACCGTCGTCGACGACGGTCACGCCGGGGGCGGCCACCATCTGGCCGAGGAGACCCGCAAAGGCAGACGTCTTCTTGCGATTGAAGTCGCCTTCGAGACCATGGCCCACGGCCTCGTGCAGCATGACGCCGGGCCAGCCGGAGCCGAGCACGACATCCATCGTACCGGCGGGTGCATCGATCGCTTCAAGATTGACGAGTGCCTGCCGCAGCGCTTCGTCCGCACCGTGCTGCCAGCTTCCTGTCGCGATGAAATCACCGAAACCGATGCGGCCGCCCTGGCCGTAGGAGCCGCTCTCCTGCCGGTCGCCGTCGCCGACCATGACGGAGATGTTGATGCGCGTCATCGGACGGATATCCTGCACGCGATAGCCATCGGCGCGCAGGATATCGACCACCTGCCAGCTTGCCGCGACCGAAGCAGTGACCTGCCGCACCTTGTCGTTCTTGCCGCGCAGATAGGCGTCGATATCAGTCAGCACCTTGACCTTCTCCTCGAAGGTCGGCGAACCGATCGGGTTCTCGTCGGTATAGAGCTTGCGGTTGGTACCCTGCGGTGCTGCCGCGTAAGAGCCGGAATAACCGCGCGTGACGGCGCCGACCGCATCGGCAGCCCGCTTCAGCGCCGAAACCGAAAGGTCGCCCGCATGGGCATAGCCAACCGCTTCGCCGGCAACCGCGCGCAGGCCAAAACCCTGCTCCGTGTTGAAGCTGCCCCCCTTGAGGCGGCCATTGTCGAAGGTCAGCGATTCCGCCTGCGCGTGCTCGATGAAGAGCTCGCCGTCATCGGCGCCGGAAAGCGCCTCGGCGACATGCTTGCGCATCGTCGCTTCATCGGCATCAAAAAGCGTCAGGAGATCGGTGGTCATGGTTTTATGCTCCGCAAGAAGAGCGGTAATGCTCAATAGCCGATGTAGGTCTGATGCACTGCGCGAGCAAGCCCCGCATCAGGGCAGGGCGTCGTAGCCTTCTGCGAAACCCTTGAGGTCGACGGGTATGCCGATGCCTTCTTCCGGCGTCTGGAAGACGATGAAGGTTGCCTGCGCGCCGCTGCGGAAGGTCTTGAGCAGCTCGTCCTCGAGAACGACTTCGGCATAGCAGCCGTCGGCAAAGCAGCGCACGAAATAGGCGCGGCCGATATCCTTGCCATCGACATTGAGGCCGAGGCCGTTCGGCAGCAGCACGCCGAGCGGTGCCAGCACGCGCAGGATCTTCGACTTGCGGTCGGCCGTCTTCAGGACGACAACGGAGAGGCCTACTTCAGGACGGTCTTCGGCAATGACGTTCTGCATCAGCGCGCACTGCTCGGCCGAGGCGCCCGCCGGCTTGTCGCAGACGACGGACCATGCGCCATGGTTGGAACGGACCGTGCCGGGAGCCGGCGGCTGAGCCTGGCTGGGCGTTACCTGCTCGACGTTCGGCGTCGCAGACGGTGCGGGCTGCTGTGTCGGGGCGGGCTTCGCAGCGGGCGCGGCAGGACGCGACTGCGCGGGCGTCGGCGTCTGCTGCGCGAAAACGGGGCTCGTCGCGGCGGTCGCGATGCCTGCGGCCAGAACAAAAGGCCGCGCGAGGGAACGGAAACCCATGAAAACCTCTGGATATCGAATCATTGCCGCTATTTGTGAAGCTGCCCACAGAAAATGAAAAGCCCCACCCCGTGAAAACCGGGGGACTGCGGCAGAAATAGGACCTCGCTGAAAGAATGTGCAGCGGGCGGATTGGCGCTGGAGCGCGTTTTTCGTATGCTGATGAAAAGCTTGCAATGTTTTGCCGTGGCTGAGGAGGCAGTCTTTGAGCAAAAATGCCGCATAGACAATTGCTTCTGCCTGTTGCGGCGGATGCCAAACTGTGGTTTGAAGCGCACAGGATGGCAAGGATTCTGCGCTCGATTTATCGCAGATCAGCGCTCGAGGGAGATTACAAGGTGATTAAGAAGGCTTATGCAGCCCTGACCGCGCTGGTCTGTCTGCTTTTTGCTTCCGGCACATATGCCGATCAGCCGATGCCGTGGCAGGCGACACTGCAGCCGGCAGCAACGCCGATCATGCGGGAGATCCACTGGTTCGAACAATATACGCTGTGGTTCATCGTTCCGATCACGCTGTTCGTTCTCGTTCTCATTCTGGTTGTCTGTTTCAAGTTCCGGGCTTCGGCAAACCCGGTTCCCTCCAAGACGAGCCACAATACGGTAATCGAAGTCATCTGGACCGTGGGGCCGGTTCTCATCCTTCTTTTCCTCGCTGTTCCTTCTTTCACCCTCCTGACGGCGCAGCTCACCCTGCCGGAAAATCCGGATGTGACGATCAAGGCGACCGCGACCCAATGGCAGTGGAACTATGAATATGAGGGCTCCGGCGAAACACCCGTCGCCTTCGACTCCTATCTTCTGAAGGAACCGGATCGGGCCTCTGCCGGCAAGACCGACCTTGCTGTCTATCCGCGCCTTCTGGCCGTCGACAACGAACTCGTACTGCCTGTCAACAAGACCGTTCGTGTTCTTGTCACCGCTGCGCCGACCGACGTCATTCATGCTTTCGCCATGCCGTCCTTCGGCATCAAGATCGACGCCGTACCGGGCCGCCTGAACGAAACCTGGTTCCGCGCCGAGCGCGAAGGCCTCTTCTACGGCCAGTGTTCCGAGCTTTGCGGCAAGGACCACGCGTTCATGCCGATCGCGATCCGCGTCGTCTCCGAGGACAAGTACAAGCAGTGGCTGACCACGGCCGCCAGCGACTTGCCCGGCGCCTACAAGACACTGATCGCTGCTGCCGATGGTTCTGCAAAGACCGTCGATGTCGCTGAAAACGTCGCAAAGTAAGATAGGGGATCGGGACAATGGCTGGACCTTCCGCTCACGACGATCATTCTCATGATCACCACGCTCATGACGCACACGCGCATGACGACCACCACGATCACTCGCATACGCCGAGCTTTGCAGACCGCTGGTTCTTCTCGACGAACCACAAGGACATCGGCACGCTCTATCTGATCTTCGCGATCTTCGCCGGCATCGTCGGCGGCCTTCTTTCCGTCGCCATGCGCATGGAGCTGCAGGAGCCGGGCATCCAGATCTTCCACGGCCTGGCCTCCATGGTCTACGGCTTCGAAGGTGATGCCGCCATCGACGGCGCCAAGCACATGTTCAACGTCTTCACCACCGCTCACGCGCTGATCATGATCTTCTTCATGGTCATGCCGGCGATGATCGGCGGTTTCGCCAACTGGATGGTGCCGATCATGATCGGCGCGCCGGACATGGCTTTCCCGCGTCTGAACAACATCTCCTTCTGGCTGATCGTTCCGGCCTTCCTGCTGCTGTGCATCTCGATGTTCGTCGAAGGCCCGGCCGGCGCCTATGGCGCAGGTGGCGGCTGGACCATGTACCCGCCGCTTGCCGTCGGCGGTCAGCCGGGTCCGGCAGTCGACCTTGCGATCTTCGCGCTTCACATTGCCGGTGCGTCCTCGATCCTTGGTGCGATCAACTTCATCACCACGATCCTCAACATGCGCGCTCCGGGCATGACGCTGCACAAGATGCCGCTGTTTGCCTGGGCCGTGCTGATCACCGCCTTCCTGCTGCTGCTGTCGCTGCCGGTTCTGGCGGGCGCCATCACCATGCTGCTGACCGACCGTAACTTCGGCACAGCCTTCTTCGCGCCGGAAGGCGGCGGTGACCCGATCCTCTACCAGCACCTGTTCTGGTTCTTCGGTCACCCGGAAGTCTATATCCTGATCCTGCCGGGCTTCGGCATCGTCAGCCATATCGTATCGACTTTCTCCAAGAAGCCGGTTTTCGGTTATCTCGGCATGGCCTATGCCATGGTCGCCATCGGTGCCGTCGGCTTTGTCGTCTGGGCTCACCACATGTACACGGTCGGCCTGTCGCTCGATGCGCAGCGCTACTTCGTCTTCGCAACGATGGTCATCGCCGTTCCGACGGGCGTGAAGATCTTCTCCTGGATCGCAACGATGTGGGGCGGCTCGATCAGCTTCCGCACGCCGATGATCTGGGCGATCGGCTTCATTTTCCTCTTCACCGTCGGTGGCGTCACGGGCGTCCAGCTTGCCAATGCCGGCCTCGACCGCTCGCTGCATGACACCTATTACGTCGTGGCTCACTTCCACTACGTTCTGTCGCTCGGCGCCGTCTTCGCCATCTTCGCTGCCTGGTACTACTGGTTCCCGAAGATGACCGGCTACATGTACAGCGAATTCCTCGGCAAGCTGCACTTCTGGGTCATGTTCATCGGCGTGAACCTGGTGTTCTTCCCGCAGCACTTCCTCGGCCTCGCCGGCATGCCGCGCCGCTACATCGACTATCCGGATGCATTCGCCGGCTGGAACTATGTCTCGTCGATCGGCTCCTACATCTCCTTCGTGGGCGTGATCATCTTCCTCGTCGGTGTCTGGGAAGCCTTCGCCAAGAAGCGCGTTGCCGGTGACAATCCATGGGGTGAGGGCGCAACGACGCTTGAGTGGCAGCTGCCTTCGCCGCCGCCGTACCACCAGTGGGAACAGCTCCCGCGCATCAAGTAAGATGCCGGTTTTCCAGACGCCGCAGGCTTCTGCGGCGTCTGTCAGTTAATTTGATCAGGACGGAATGATGACGGTAATCGACAATCACGAGGCTCTTGCTGAAGACGGCGATTTTCGCCTGTCGGAGGCCAGTGCGCGCGATTATTTCGAGCTTCTGAAGCCGCGGGTCATGTCGCTCGTGGTCTTCACCGCCTTTGCCGGCCTGGTGCTGGCGCCGGGTCACATCAATCCCGTTCTCGGCCTGATCGCCATCCTCTGCATTGCCGTCGGCGCAGGTGCGTCGGGTGCGCTCAACATGTGGTATGACGCCGATATCGACGCCGTCATGAGCCGCACCGCCAAGCGCCCGATCCCGGCCGGCCGTATCCTGCCCAAGGAGGCTCTGGCCTTCGGCCTCGTGCTCTCCTGCTTCTCGGTGACGATCCTCGGTCTCGCGATCAATTGGCTGTCGGCCTTCATTCTCGCCTTCACCATCTTCTTCTACGCCGTCATCTACACAATGTGGCTGAAGCGCTCGACGCCGCAGAACATCGTCATCGGTGGCGCGGCCGGTGCTTTCCCGCCGATGATCGGCTGGGCCTGCGTGACCGATTCCGTCACGATCGAAAGCACTGTTCTTTTCCTCATCATCTTCCTCTGGACGCCGGCGCATTTCTGGGCGCTCGCGCTCTTCAAGATGAGGGATTACGAAGCGGTTGGCGTGCCGATGCTGCCGAACGTGTCGGGCGAGCGCACCACCAAGCATCAAATCGTTGCCTATGCCGTGCTGACGGCCGTCTGTGCTGTGCTGCCGACCTTCCTCGGCTTCGCCAGCGTCGGTTATGGCGTCGTCGCTGCAGCCCTCGGCGCGGTCTTCATATACTGTTCCATCGCCGTCTGGCGCATGCCCGACGGCGATCTCAAGATGATCCCTGCCAAGAAGCTGTTCGGCTTCTCGATCTTCTACCTCTTCGCCGTGTTCTCCGCGCTGATGCTCGACCGGCTGGTCGCCACGCTGGTCTCGTACGCAGGAGGCTCGTTCTGATGGATCTGGTCAAGCTGACCGAAGCGCAACGCAAGTCGCGCCGCAATCGCAACATCGCGCTCGGTGTGGTCCTCGCCGGTCTGGTGATCCTTTTCTACGCCATCACCATCGTCAAGTTTCTGGGACATGGAGGCTGATGGAATGAGCGACGCCGTCAACGCACCGAAGAAGCCGCGCAACAATGCTGCCGTCGTCTTCATGTGCCTGAGCTTCGTCGTCGGCATGGGCGCTGCGAGCTACGCCGCCGTCCCACTCTATCGGCTCTTCTGCCAGGTGACCGGCTACAACGGCACGACACAGCGCGTGGACCAGATTTCGAGCGTCATCCTCGACCGCACGATGCGCGTCACTTTCGATGCGAACGTCGCTCCCGGCCTGCAATGGGAATTCAAGCCGGTCGAGCGCGAGGTCAATCCGAAGATCGGCGAGACCATCCAGGTCAACTTCATCGCTGAGAACCGCTCTAACGAAACCCAGCGCGGCCAGGCGATCTTCAACGTCACGCCAGGCGAAGCGGGCGCCTATTTCAACAAGGTGCAATGTTTCTGCTTTAATGAAACGGACCTGAAGCCGGGCGAGAAGCTTGAAATGCCGGTCGTGTTCTACATCGATCCGGAAATTACCAAGGCCGCTGAATCGAAAAGCATTCACACGGTCACGCTGTCATACACGTTCTATCCCAAAGAGGGTCCGAAGCCGGTGGCTTCGAATGAGGGTAGTGCGGGACAGGCTGAAAAGAAACTTTGATTGAGGAGTGTTTCCGGCAGTGCCGGAAGCGGAGAAGGAAGACACCGGGGATCTGACATGGCCGATGCTCATCAGAAGAATCACGACTACCACATCATAGCTCCGAGCCCGTGGCCGATACTGGCCTCGCTCGGCGCATTCCTGATGGCCTTCGGCGGCGTCGGCTATATGCGCTACCTGAACGGCGGCTCGCTGCATGTTCTCGGCATCGAGTGGGCCCATCCGTGGCTCTTCTTCATCGGCCTCGCTCTCGTTTTCTACGTCATGTACGGCTGGTGGTCCGACACCGTGAAGGAAGCCCACGAGGGCGCCCATACCCGGGTCGTGTCGCTGCACTTGCGCTATGGCATGATCATGTTCATCGCTTCGGAAGTGATGTTCTTCGTTGCCTGGTTCTGGGCCTATTTCGACGCCAGCCTCTTTCCGCATGAAGCCATCCAGGCTTCGCGGCTCGCCTATACCGGCGGCGTCTGGCCACCAAAGGGCATCGAGGTTCTCGATCCCTGGCACCTGCCGATCTACAACACCGTCATCCTGCTGCTCTCGGGCACGACGGTAACCTGGGCTCATCACGCTCTGCTGCACAACGACCGCAAGGGCCTTATCCAGGGCCTGACGTTGACGGTCCTGCTCGGCGTGCTCTTCTCCTCCGTCCAGGCCTATGAATATGCTCACGCTCCGTTCGAGTTCCGCAACTCGATCTACGGTGCGACCTTCTTCATGGCCACCGGCTTCCATGGCTTCCACGTTCTGGTCGGCACGATCTTCCTGCTGGTCTGCCTCATCAGGGCCTTGCGCGGTGATTTCACGCCGAAGCAGCACTTCGGCTTCGAGGCGGCAGCCTGGTACTGGCACTTCGTTGACGTCGTCTGGCTGTTCCTGTTCTTCTGCATCTACGTCTGGGGCGGCTGGGGCGCTCCGGTCGCGGCAGGCTGATCGAGGTCGGATAGAAATCAAAAAGGCGGGTGCCTTCGGCCCCGCCTTTTTCTTTGCCGCAACGTGGCTCTCTAATTTATCGCTGACCGGCCAGCCTCTCGAAGGCCGAAGGCTCGGGGATACCAAGATCCAGCTGATGGCGGATTGCCTCGGCGCATTCGAGCGCAGTCAGCACGGATGTATCGACCTCCATGTCGTAGAGACCTGGGCGATGCACTTCGTCCTGCCAGCGCTGCACCGGCTCCGGCACAGGCGTCCCCTCGGTGGCACGCAGGTAGAGGGTCTCGCGCCCGTCCTGATTGACCTCGCGCCGCTGCATGATCGTCTCGATCGGACATTTGACGCCGACGAACAGTACGGAAAATCCGTCGAGTCGCCTGGCGCAATCGCTGAGAATGCCGAGTGGCTGCGAATAGCTGTCGTGGTGGCCGAGATCGGCGACGACGTTGAGGCCCAATCCGGCATGGATGGCGATCGTTTCGTAGAGCGCCGCGTAGAGGAACGGCACGAGTTCTTCGAGGTCCGGCCGTTCGCCGCCGGGCCTCAATCCGATACCGGGCAGGTAGCGCTCCGGCGTCATGGCATTATAACTGTCGACGCCGAGGTTGATCCACGGCCCCTCGAATTCTTCCTGGATTGCGCGCGCAATGCTGGATTTTCCGCTTCGCGGCGCACCGTTCAGGATAATGATCTGTCCGGCATGGCTTTCGTTGGTCATCAGTCTTCTTCTTCTGTTGGCGCGAATCACTGAGGCGAAAACGCGCAGGTATTTCCATTCGGGATGCGAATACTTTATGGGAGAGTTATGGCAGACGGCGAAAAGCCGTTTGCATGGAGATGGTCATGAATGAAGACAACGCGCAATTTCCCCCGGTCGATCCGGTCAAGACCGGCATCAGGGGATGCTGCCCGCGCTGTGGCCATGGCCAGCTTTTTGACGGCGTTCTCGGTCTGAAGCCGCGTTGCGCCGCCTGCGGGCTCGATTATTCTTTCGCCGATGCAGGCGATGGCCCGGCCGTCTTCGTCATTCTCATCGTCGGTTTCATCATCATCGGCTCGGTGCTCTGGCTGCAGGTCAACTATGCGCCGCCGATCTGGGTTCACATCCTGCTCTTTGGCCCGCTGACGATCATTCTGTCTCTGCTCGCACTGCGCTGGTGCAAGGGCATACTCATCGCCATGCAATATCGTCACAATGCCCGTGAGGGACGCCTGAGTGACTGACATCCAGAGCCCGGCTCCGCGCCGTAAGCTGCCGATCTTTACCGGCATTGCCGTTCTCATCGCACTCGCCATCCTGATCTCGCTCGGCACCTGGCAGGTGGAGCGCCTGCACTGGAAAGAAGGCCTGCTCGCCGATATTGCCGAGCGTCGTGTCGCAGCCCCGGTTCCGCTTGCCGATATCGAGTCCATGGCATCTCGGGGCGGCGATATCGAATACCGCACGGTCACCGCCACCGGCCGCTATATCAACAACAAGGAGCGCCACTTCTTCGCCACCTGGCGCGGCCAGACCGGCTATTACATCTACACGCCGCTGCAGCTTGAGGACGGGCGCTATCTGTTCGTCAACCGAGGCTTCGTTCCCTACGAGAACAAGGAGCCGGAAATGCGCATGCAGGGCCAGCTGACCGATCAGCAGACGGTGACCGGCCTCGCGCGCGCAAAACTTCCGGGAAAGCCGTCCTCGCTGGTGCCGGACAATGACGTGGCGAAAAACATCTTCTACTGGAAGGATCTCGATGTGATGGCCTCCAGCGTCGATCTCGACAAGGCCAGCGTCATCCCCTTCTTCGTCGATGCCGATTCCACGCCCAACCCTGCGGGTTTTCCGATCGGCGGCGTCACGCAGGTCGATCTGCCGAACGACCATCTGCAATATGCCTTCACCTGGTATGGGCTGGCGGTGGTTCTCGCCGTTGTCGTCGCCATCTCCTGGTTCCGCCCCCGCAAGGGTGCTGCGTAATAGTATCGCTTCAATTCCGCCCCATATTGGGTTAGAGGTCCCTGAAGCTCAAACTGGGTATGTTATGAATATTGCGGCTAAACCTCCTTTGACGATCAGGCTTTGTGGTCCGCGAGGCTTCTGCGCCGGCGTCGACCGCGCAATACAGATCGTCGTACTGGCGTTGAAGGCCTATGGCGCACCTGTCTATGTCCGCCATGAGATTGTGCATAACCGATATGTCGTTGAAGGGCTGGAAGCAAAAGGTGCGGTCTTCGTCGAGGAGCTTGACGAGATCCCGGCCGAACACCGTGCCCAGCCGGTCGTCTTCTCCGCCCATGGTGTGCCGAAATCCGTGCCCGAGGATGCGAATGCCCGCAACCTCTTCTATCTCGACGCCACCTGTCCGCTGGTCTCCAAGGTTCACAAGCAGGCAATGCGCCACAATCGCCTCGGCCGCCACGTCATCCTGATCGGCCACGCCGGCCATCCGGAAGTGATCGGCACCATGGGCCAGCTGCCCGAAGGCACCGTCTCGCTCATCGAAACGGTCGAGGATGTGGATGCCTACGAGCCTGGTGATCCCGATAATCTCGGCTACGTGACGCAGACGACGCTTTCGGTCGACGATACCGCAGGCGTTATCAAGCGTCTGGAAGAGCGCTTTCCCAAGCTGCACGCGCCGGCTGCCGATTCCATCTGCTATGCCACGACCAACCGCCAGGAAGTGGTCAAGGAAGCGGCCCCCGGCTGCGATCTCTTCATCATCGTCGGCGCCCCGAATTCTTCCAATTCCAAGCGGCTCGTCGAAGTGGCGCTGCGGGCAGGAGCGAAGAAGTCGATCCTCGTGCAGCGCGCTTCCGAGCTCGACTGGGATGAGATCGGTCCGATTGCCACTCTCGGCCTCTCCGCCGGCGCTTCCGCCCCGGAAGTGATCGTCAACGAGATCATCGAGGCATTCCGCACTCGCTTCGACGCCCGCGTCGAGCTTGCCGAAACGGTTCAGGAAAACGAGCACTTCCTCGTCAACCGCGAACTGCGCAGCCTTGAGCTGACGACGGCTGACATGGCATTCGTAAACGGGGAATAAGGCGAGGGGAGTTCTCCTCCGCCGCACCCATCTGAAAACATCGCCTCGACAGTGAGAGACCCACCTTGGCAGTTTATACCGATATCGCCGAAGACGAGCTGAAATGGTTTCTCACTGAATACGATGCCGGCCAGCTGCTCTCCTACAAGGGCATCGCCGAGGGCGTCGAGAATTCCAACTTCCTGCTCCATACGTCGAAGGCGCCGCTCATCCTGACGCTCTATGAAAAGCGGGTGGAAAAGAACGATCTGCCTTTCTTCCTCGGCTTGATGCAGCATCTGTCGGCAGGCGGCCTGTCTTGTCCGCTGCCATTGCCGCGCAAGGATGGCGCGTTGCTCGGCACGCTGTCGGGCCGTCCGGCCGCGCTCATTTCCTTCCTTGAAGGCATGTGGCTGAGGAAGCCGGAAGCAAAACACTGCCGCGAGGTCGGCAAGGCGCTGGCGCAGATGCATGTCGCTGGTGAAGGTTTTGTACTGACACGGCCGAATGCGCTGTCGCTTGATGGCTGGCAGATGCTCTGGGACAAGTCGGAGGAGCGCGCCGACGAGGTGGAGTTCGGCCTGCAGAATGAAATCCGCAGCGATCTCAATTTCCTGCGCGCCTATTGGCCGAAGGATCTGCCCGCCGGTGTCATCCACGCCGATCTTTTCCCCGACAACGTCTTCTTCCTCGGCGATGAGTTGTCGGGCCTCATCGATTTCTATTTCGCCTGCAATGATCTGCTGGCCTATGACGTCTCCATCTGCCTCAATGCCTGGTGCTTCGAGAAGGACGGCGCCTATAACATCACCAAGGGTACGCAGATGCTGGAGGGTTATCAGAGCGTGCGCCCGCTGAGCGAGGCAGAGATCAAGGCTCTGCCGGTTCTCTCTCGCGGTTCGGCGTTGCGCTTCTTCCTGACCCGTCTCTACGATTGGCTGACGACGCCCGAAGGCGCAATGGTCACCAAGAAGGATCCGTTGGAATATCTGCGCAAGCTGCGCTTTCATCGCCAGATTTCGTCGCCTGCGGAATACGGGTTGAGCCTATGAAGCACATCGATATCTTCACCGATGGCGCATGTTCCGGCAATCCAGGCCCAGGCGGCTGGGGCGCTGTGTTGCGTTACGGCGATGTGGAGAAGGAACTCTCCGGTGGTGAGGCTGAAACCACCAACAATCGCATGGAACTCATGGCTGCCATCTCCGCGCTCAGCGCACTGAAGGAGACTTGCGAGGTCGATCTCTACACCGACAGCGCCTACGTGAAGGACGGCATTTCCAAGTGGATCTTCGGCTGGAAGAAAAACGGCTGGAAGACCTCCGACAACAAGCCGGTGAAAAATGCGGAGCTCTGGCAGGCGCTGGAGGAGGCTCGCAACAGGCACAAGGTCACGCTCCATTGGGTCAAGGGCCATGCCGGCCACCCTGAGAACGAGCGCGCCGATGAGCTCGCCCGCAAGGGTATGGAACCTTTCAAGAAGAGCAAAAAGGCAGGCTGATCAGGCCGCCTGTCGCTGCTCGTTGGCGGCAGCCTGGATCAGCTGGTGCATATATTCCAGCTTCGCTACGACCGGCTGCGACAGCACGAAGGGATAGGAATCGGCTTGTCCCATGCTGCGCTGGATGGCGTTGATCGCCAGGCTGAGCGGCACCCAAGCGCTGACGAGCTGTTCGGCGCTCTGCGCCCGGTAGGGATTGAAATCCACTTCCGCTGCGATCTCTTCATGTCCGCGTGGATCGATCGCTATGCCGAAACTGCGGGCCGTTTCCAGCGTATCGACGATGTGCAGGTAATGCGCGAAGCATTCCGCAAAATCCTCCCAGGGATGGACGGAGGCATAGGCGCTGATAAAACTTTCCTGCCAGCCGGGTGCCGGCCCATTGGTGTAGCGCTCCTGAAGGGCTGCCGCATAATCCTGCCTTTCGTCACCAAAGACGGCGCGGAATGCGTCGAAGCCGTTGCGGTCACGCACCAGCTTGTCCCAGATGAAGTGCCCGGTCTCGTGACGGAAATGTCCAAGCAGGGTGCGATAGGGTTCATCCATTGCCGTGCGCGCCTGCTCGCGCGTCAGGTCATCTGCTTCCGCAGCACGGATGGCGATCAATCCTTCCTCGTGCCCGGTCATCGCCGGCACGACATTGCCGTCATTCTGGACGGTGTCTTCGAGGAAGTCGAAAACGAGGCCGCCTTGCGGATCTTCCTGCCGGTCGGGATGCGGCAGCTTCCAACGCAACAACGAATAGAAGAGGTGGCGTTGTGCCTGGCTGATGCGCCGCCAGCGATCGATACCCTCCTGCGTGTCGGTATTCGGCACAAGTCGGTTATGTCGGCAGGCAATGCAGAAATCATTGCCGTCATCGACCAGCCAGTTGCAGATGTCGAGACCCGCATTGGCGCAAAACCGCACGAGCCGGTTCGGATCGGAGACGAGCTGCCAGTTCACCTCGTCGCGTGATTCCAGCGCATGCATGGACAGATCGCTGGCGAAAAAGCCCAGGCGATGGTTGCAGCGCACGCACAGCCTGTTGTCGAAATGAATGACCTGATCGCAATTGTCGCAGGTAAACAACCGCATGGCAGCCCCCTACAGGTAGGATATGACGGAAAATGCCCGCCGCACATGGGTGCGACAGGCATTGAACTGGGCATGAAACCGACGGTCAGAGGCGGTCGACAGCGCCCTTAAGCTTGTCCTTCACCTTGCCGCTTGCGACCTGCGCCTTGCCCTTGGCTTCCTGCATGCCGCCCTTGGCCTGCATTTCACGGTCGCCGGTGGCCTTGCCTGCTGTCTTCTTTGCCTTTCCGGCCATCTCGTTGACCTTGCCGGAAATCTTATCGCCAGTGCTACCCATTTCGATGTCTCCTCTCGGGTGATCGCGGACTGGGTGCCCGCGCTTGCCGATTGGAAACGCCAATGGAAGAATTTCGTTCCGGAATGGTGCAGTCTCAGGCGTGACCGGCTTCGGCCGAAAGCATGGCCGGTGTGATACCCATGCTGGCAAGCGCCCGCTCATACTTGTCGTCGAGGCAGCGATCGAAGATCAGCTCCTCATTGGCCGCGCAATTGAGCCAGCCGTTGGCGGCCACTTCGTTTTCGAGCTGGCCCGCACCCCAGGAGGAGTAGCCAAGCAGCATGGTGGCCCGCTTCGGGCCGCCACCCTTGGAGATGGCGCGCACGATATCGAGCGTCGCCGTCAGGCAGATATCGTCGCTGACGGGAATGGAGGAGTCGCTGATATAATCGTCGGAATGCAGCACGAAACCGCGACCGCTCTCGACCGGCCCGCCGGTCTGGATCGGAAATTCCCGGGCATCTTTCGGCAGCACGATGGAATCTTCCTGCTTGATCATATCGAGATGCAGCAGCACATCGGTGAAGGTGAGGCTCTGCGGGCGATTGATGACGAAGCCCATGGCGCCCGCATCCGAGTGGGCGCATATATAAATCACCGTGCGTGCGAAGTTTCGATCTTCCATGCCGGGCATGGCGATCAGGAACTGACCATCGAAAAATCCGCGTTCCCGTCTGTTCTTCAGCGTTGAAAGGGACATGGTTCCTCCTGCCGCCAGACTGCACTAAGGCTCCGACAAGAGAAACATGGGGCAATGTCACAAATCAATCAACTGAAAATGAAGATTTAAATGGGCGGGACTTCTAGCGGCAATTGGCGAGTTTCGGTAAACCCTTGTTCCATGAGAGTTATTTCATTACTTGTGCGGCCCCTGTTAATTGCAGTCGTTTCGGCTTCATCCATGCTTGGATTGTTGCCGGTGGCGCATGCAGAAATGAGCAACTGGGCGGAGAATGAGGGCGGTCGGATGCGTCTCGTGGCTCTGCCGCCGGATGCTGATGGCCATATAAGGGCCGGCCTCCAGATCGAGCCGAAGCCCGGCTGGATTACCTATTGGCGTGAGCCGGGCAATAACGGTATCCCCCCGCAGATCACCATCGTACCGCAAAGCGGCGTAACGCTTGACGCAATTTCCTATCCCGTCCCGAAATATATCTCCCGCGGTAAGGTCGAGGACATCGGCTATGATGCACCCGTAACCCTGCCACTATCGCTGACGGCTTCGAAGGCAGGGCCGGTCGCAATAGACGCCACTGCGTTCATCGGCATCTGCAAGGATATTTGCATTCCTTTCCAGGCGCAGCTTTTACTGAAATTCGAAGCTGTTGCCCAATCGCGCCCGCAGGAGGAGATGATCCTTCGCGACGCTGCCGCCCGTCTTCCCGAAGCCCCGACTGCCGATTTCAAGGTCGTGGCACACGCCGTATCGAGCGACCTCAAACAGCTCTCATTGAAGATCACACTGCCGGAGGCGGGAGGCGGTACTCCCGATATCGTCGCGACCGGTCCCAGCGGCTATGCCTTTACGAAGCAGACGAATATCGGCCGCAGCGGCAAGGCCTACTCCACCGATATTACGATCGGCAAGCTGCCGAAGAATTACGACATAAGGGGCAAGCAGTGGGGTGTGCTCGTCATTGACGGCACGCGCGCCATGGAAACCACGCTTGCCTTTGATTGACCGCATCTTATAGTCCCTGCCCATCCCTGCGGCCTTGCCGCGGCCAGCCTGAACCGAGGAGAAAATCCATGACCATCGCGATCGGCGACAAGCTTCCTGCCGCCACCTTCAAGGAAAAAACCACCGACGGCCCGGTCGAAACCACCACCGAGCAACTGTTCGCCGGCAAGCGCGTCGTGCTCTTCGCCGTGCCGGGTGCCTTCACGCCTACCTGTTCGCTGAACCACCTGCCAGGCTATCTGGAAAATCGCGATGCCATACTCGCCAAGGGCGTCGACGATATTGCCGTCCTTGCCGTCAACGACTGGCATGTCATGGGCGCCTGGGCGCAGTCCTCGGGCGGCCTTGGCAAGATCCACTTCCTCGCCGATTGGGATGCCGGCTTCACCAAGGCGGTGGGCCTCGATGCCGATCTTTCCGGAGGCGGCCTCGGCGTGCGCTCCAAGCGCTATTCGATGCTCGTCGAGAACGGTGTCGTGAAGTCGCTCAATGTCGAGGAATCGCCCGGGCAGGCGACGGTTTCCGGTGCCGCAGCGATGCTTGAGCAGCTCTGAGCCGGAACCCATCGATGCTTATGTGAAAGGCGCCTTCGGGCGCCTTTTTTATTTGTCGTTGAAACAGGCGCCGATATGGCGCCGGTCGTCTTTGCCTCATTCTTGCCATAATTGTTATAACATAACCGTAATGTTATTACATAAAAGGATGAGCAATGCCGACTGCCCCCCAACGTTTCGCCGTCAGCCTGCTCGGACAATCGGCGCTGCTGCGTGCCGGCGGCGCAATCATTATCGTTGCGCTCCTGTGGCTTGCGATCTATTGGGCGATCCTGCTGCCATGAGCCCGCCGGTCATCCGCCTCCACAATCTGACAGTTTCCTATGATCGCCACCCGGCGGTCCATCACCTCTCCGGCACGTTCCAGCCCGGGAGCCTGACGGCAATCGCCGGGCCGAACGGGGCGGGGAAATCCACGCTGCTGAAAGCGATCATGGGGGAACTGCGCCCGGCTGAGGGGCGAGTGGAGCACCGGCTGCAGCGCGCCGATTTCGGTTACCTTCCGCAGGCAGCAGACATCAACAGGCGCTTTCCGATCTCCGTTCTGGATACGGTGCTGCTCGGAAGCTGGCGCTCGGCCGGCGCTTTTGGCCGCGTTGCAAAACAGGACGGTATGCGCGCCCGCGCCGCACTCGGCATCGTTGGACTGGAAGGCTTTGAGGCGCGCCACATCGGCTCGCTCTCGGCTGGCCAGTTCCAGCGCGTGCTCTTCGCCCGCCTGCTGCTGCAGGATGCCCGTGTCATCCTGCTCGATGAACCCTTCACCGCCATCGACGCCCGCACGACCAGGGACCTGCTCGATATCATCGCCCGCTGGCACGGCGACGGCCGGACAGTGATCGCCGTGCTCCACGATTTCGAGCAGGTGAGGGCGCATTTCCCGGAAACCCTACTGCTCGCCCGCCGGCTGATCGGCTGGGGGATGACGCAGGAGGTCATGTCGTCAGCCAATCTGCTTGAGGCTCGCGCTATGGCCGAACGTTGGGACGAGGATGCCGAAGCCTGCGAGCCGGCGGCATGACGGCCTACGATATCTTCTTCGCTCCCTTTGCCGATTATGGCTTCATGCGCCGCGCGCTCGTCGCCTGCCTCTGCCTTGGTCTCGGCTCCGGTCCCATCGGCGTCTTCCTGATGCTGCGACGCATGAGCCTCATGGGAGACGCAATGAGCCATGCAGTGCTTCCGGGGGCGGCGATCGGCTATCTCATCGCCGGCTCGCTGTCGCTGACGGCAATGGGCGTTGGCGGGCTTGTTGCTGGCCTTTCTGTCGCACTGCTGTCCGGCGTCGTCAGTCGCATGACCGTGCTTCAGGAAGACGCGAGCTTTGCGAGCTTCTATCTCGCCTCGCTGGCCCTCGGCGTGCTTATCGTCTCGCTGCGAGGCTCCAACATCGATCTGCTGCATGTGCTGTTCGGCACGATCCTTGCCATCGATGCACCGGCACTGACGCAGATCGGCGCCATCACATCGGTCACATTGCTGGCGCTAGCGGTCATCTACCGACCTCTGGTCGCGGAATGTTTCGATCCGGGTTTCCTGCGTGCCGTCGCCGGGCGAGGCCCGGTCTATCATTTTCTCTTCCTACTCTTGGTGGTGCTGAACCTTGTCGCGAGCTTCCAGGCGCTCGGCACGTTGATGGCCGTTGGCTTGATGATGCTGCCGGCGGCGATCGCCCAGCTCTGGTCGCGCAGTCTGCCGGCCATGATGATGACAGCAGCCGTCAGCGCCGCAGCTTCCGGCTATCTCGGCCTCATCGCGTCCTATCACCTCGAGCTTGCCTCCGGCCCAACGATCATCATGACGGCGGCGCTGTTTTACGGGCTGTCCATCTTCTTCGCGCCGTCGGGCCTTGCCCGACGTTTCTTCCCCCGCCCGCATCTGAAGGGCTGATCACAGGAGCCATCAATGATATCCCGCAGACTGCTTCTCTCCGCCGCCTTGCCCGTGCTGATGGTACTTTCAGCCGTGCCGGCTTCGGCCGAAACGCTGAAGGTCGTCGCTTCCTTCACCGTGCTTGCCGATGTCGTCCGCCAGGTCGGCGGCGATCACGTCAAGGTCACGAGCCTCGTCGGCCCGAACGGCGATCCCCATGAATTCGAGCCGTCGCCGGCCGATGCCAAAGCGCTGAATGCCGCAAAGGTCACCTTCGTCAGTGGCGAGGGGCTGGAAGGCTGGATGGATCGCCTCATCACCGCCTCCGGCTACAAGGGCAAACCCATCACGGTCTCCGAGGGCATCAACACCCGCACCATGGAAGAGGACGGAAAGACCGTCACCGATCCGCATGTCTGGAACAGCCCCGTGAACGTGAAGATCTGGGTCGCCAACATCGAAAAAGCGCTGTCCGCTGCCGATCCGGCCGATGCGGCAGCCTTCAAGGCCAATGCCGAAAAGTACACGAAGAAGCTCGACGAACTGGATGCCTATGCCCATTCCAAGTTCGACAAGATCGCCGATAACAGTCGCAAGGTGCTGACCAGCCACGATGCTTTCGGTTACTTCGGCCGGGAGTATAATGTCAGCTTCCTGGCGCCGCTCGGACTTTCGACTGAAAGCGAAGCGTCTGCCGCTGACGTCGCCAAGCTGATCGAGCAGATCAAGCAGGAGCGCGTGAAGACTTACTTCTTCGAAAACTCGAACGATCCGCGGCTCGTCAAACAGGTTGCCACCGCCACCGGAGCCAAGCCGGGCGGTGAGCTTTACGTCGAATCGCTGTCGGACACCAAAGGCCCGGCGCCGACCTACGAGAAGATGTTCCGCTACAATGTTGACCAGCTCTCCGCCGCGATGGCGAAATCGAGCTGATCAAGGAATATTAGAGAACCAGATCGAAGACGAGGAGGCCGGCCAGGCCTCCATCCGTTGACGTGACGATACGCTCGCCCACGGCCACATGCTCGGGATGCACGAGATAGGTATCCCGGGCCTCCGGGCTCTCGAAGGTCACTGCAAATCCGTCGACGAAGCCGCCATGCAGCCCCTCGGGTGAAACATTCGGCCCGTATTTGATATCCAGAATGCCTGGAATTACCTGCTTCAGCGCCACGATGGCGTCGAACAGCGCCTGTTTGTCATCTGGTGTCATGGCGCTCTTCAGCCGCATGAATACGCAATGCAGGATCATAAGGGGCCTCCCGGTTGTGTTTTCGGGCAGAATAACTGTCATTGCCGGGAGGGCAAGGCGGTAAACCGCGCCCTCCCCGCATTCCTCTGTGGGCACTGGGTCGAGCTAAATCCGCTCAGGCCCGCTTCGTCAGCGGAAACCGTTCCCTCAGCAGTCGGAGCACCGATTCCGACGGCATCGGCGGACCGAAAAGATAGCTCTGGCCATAGCTGCAGCCCATCTTGGCAAGCTCGATCGCATCCTCGTTGGATTCGATGCCCTCGGCGACCACCTTCATCTCCAGCTCGCGCGCCATGGAGATCACCGATCTCAGCACGGTTGCCTTCTTGTCGCTGTTGTCGCGCACCAGCGCCTTGTCGAGCTTGATCGTGTCGAAGGGGAAGCGGGTGAGATAGGCAAGCGAGGAATAGCCGGTGCCGAAATCGTCGAGCGCCAGGCCAAGGCCTGCTTCCTTCAGCTTCTGCAACACGAGACGGGCCTGTTCCGGATTTTCCATCACCATGGATTCCGTCAGTTCCAGTTTCAGCCTTGAAGGATCGCAATGGGTTTTCGCCAGCACCGAGCGGACGTCGTCGTAAAGCTCGTTGTTGAGAAGCTGCACGCTGGAGAGGTTGATGGAGACGAAGATCGGCAATTCGCCGGTCTGGTTCTGCCACCCCATCAGGTCGTTGGTCGCCTGTTCCAGCGCGAAGATGCCGAGCGCGCCGATGATGTCGGAAGCTTCGGCGATCGGGATGAATTCCGAGGGCGGGATATTGCCGCGTTTGGGATGTTCCCAACGCATCAGCGCCTCGAAACCGGCAATCTCGACATCCTCCAGCCGCGCGATCGGCTGGTAGACCATCGAAAGTTCCTTGCGTTCGATGGCGCGGCGCAGATCCGATTCAAGCTGCAGGCGGTCGGTGCCGAAATCGCGGAAGGCCGGCTGGAAGGGCTCGACACGGTTGCCACCGGCGCGCTTGGCCCGATACATGGCAAGCTCGGCGTCGCTGAGCAGGCCGGATGCACTTTCCTGCTGGTCCACCCAGGAGGTGAGGCCGATCGAAGCGGTCAGGATGATCTCGCGGTTGGAGAAATTGATCGGCACCATGATCGCCTTGCTCATCGCATCGGCGAAATCCGCGACCTTGGCCGGATCGTGCTCGGAAACAAGGATGAGACCGAACTGGTCGCCCGAGAGACGCGCCAGCGTATCCTGCGGTTTCAGAAGCCGGCGGAGACGCCGGGTGAGTGCGATCAGGATATTGTCGCCCGCGGCCACTCCGAGCGAATCGTTGACCAGCTTGTAGCGGTCGATGTCGATCACCATCACGGTCGGGCGCAGCGTCTCGCCACCCGGTGCCAGCGTCAGCACCGACTGCAGGCGGTCTATGAAGACCTGCCGGTTCGGCAGGCCCGTCAGGTTGTCGTGCAGCGCATCGTGCAGCAGCCGCTCGACGGAATTCTTCTGCTCGGTCACATCGACGATCGTGCCGACGCAGCGAATGATTTCGCCGTTCGAGCCGAGCACCGGCCGGGCACGGATCAGGAGCCAATGGAAGTGCCCGTCTTCGGCGCGGATGCGGAACTCGTGGTTCAGACGGCCGCGGCGATGTTCCAGCAGCACGTCTAGCGTGGCGCGAAAGCGGTCGCGGTCATCGGGGTGCAGCCGCGGCAGCCAGTTGCGCGCCGCGCCATGCATTGTGCCCGGCGAAAGCCCGAGTTTTACGGAAACATCGGGAATGGTGACGACACGGTCGCGCGCTACGTCCCAGTCCCAGACCATGTCGCCAGAGCCCGTCAGCGCCAGCGACTGGCGTTCGAGATCGGAGAACAGGCCCTGCTGGAAGGCGCCGCCAGCAAAGGCGTGCTGCATGACCGTGAAACCGATCAGGAGCACGATGAGGACGAGACCGCCGCCGAGTGCGGGCTGAATGATGTCATTGTCGAGCCGGCCGGTGATCGTCATCCACGCGCCAAACAGCCACACAAGCGTCAGCGCCCAGGCAGGCACAAGCAGGATGGCGCGGTCATAGCGGTTGAAGCCGAGGTAGATGATCAGCAGGAGGCCGGTCGCCGCCGTCAGTGCGAAGGAGAGCCGAGCAATGCCGGCCGCAATCGACGGATCATAGATCGCAACGCCGAAGAGCAGCGCAAGACCCAGCACCCAGGCAAGCGTGGCGTAACCCAGATGCACATGCCATCGGTTGAGATTGAGATAGGTGAAGAGGAAGATCACGAAACTCGAGGCGAGCGCCACCTCCGCACAGGCACGCCATATTCGTTGATCCGCCGAGGCGACGCTGATCAGCTTTCCGAGGAAGCCGAAGTCGACGCAGATATAGCCGAGCACCGCCCAGGCCAGTGCCGCCGTCGCCGGCAACATCGAGGTTCCCTTGACGACGAAAAGGATGGTCAGGAAAACCGCCAGCAGACCGGCAATGCCGAGTACGATGCCGCGATAGAGCGTGAAAGCGTTGATCGTGTCCTTGTAAGCATCCGGCTCCCACAGATAGATCTGCGGCAGGTCGGGTGTCGCAAGCTCAGCCACGAAGGTGATGACGGCACCGGGGTTCAGCGTGATGCGGAAGACGTCAGCTTCGTCGCTCGGCTGGCGGTCGAGCGCAAAACCTTCGCTGGGGGTAATGGCAATGATGCGCTGCGAGCCGAGATCGGGCCAGAACAGCTTGGAATTGACGAGACGGAAGTGCGGCGCGACGATGACGCGCTCAAGCTGCTCTTCCGAGACATTGGCAAGCGCAAAGACTGCCCAGTCGCCCTGATGGTTTTCCGAACTTGCGCGCACTTCGATACGCCGGCGGATACCATCGGCGCCGGCCGCGGTGGAAACCTGGAAGGCTTCGCCCTGGTTGGCGTAGATTTCGGTCGTGGCAGTCAGGTCCAGCGCAGTATCGTCGCGGGAAATCTTCACCGGCTCGGCCGCCTGCACGGTTCCCGCCGCAAGGGCGAATACCGACAGGAGAAGGGCTGCGATCACCGTGATCACTCGTCCGGACGGTGACGTCAGCAGCATGCGGTCTTTGTTCATCGGCTGTTGGGTTTCCTGCCTGTATCCGCGTCACTGGCCAGACGTGAAAACATCACGTGATCATGCCACTGACCGTTGATCTTCAAATATCCGCGCAGGTAGCCTTCCCGCTGGAACCCGGCTTTCTCAAGCAGGCGAATGCTCCGTGCATTGTCTGGAATACAGGCTGCTTCAATACGGTGCAACTCAAGCCCGGCGAAGATATAAGGAATAACCAGTTGAAGTGCGGCAAACATATGGCCCTGGCCGGCAAAACGCTCGCCCATCCAATAGCCGATCATGCAGCTTTGGGCCGCACCCCGGCGGATATAGCCGATGGTGACGCCGCCAACGAGCGTCATGTCCTTTCTTAGAAAAATGAAGAGCGGGACTGCCTGTCCCGAAGCATATTCCTGTTTGCCGCGGATCACTCGGGCGCGAAACGATCCCTCGGTCAGCTCGTCGCGCCGCCATGTCGGCTCCCAGGGCTCCAGAAATCGGCGGCTATCGGCGCGAAGCCGGTGCCACTGGCTGAAATCCTGATAGCGCGGCAGGCGCAGGACATATTTATCGTTTTCGAGTTCGACCGCTTCAGGCTGTCGCGATAGGAACCGAAAAACCGATTTTGGCATCGATACCCCTCGGCGCAACGGATGTGTCGGTCAGAGGCTCGCCTGCTTCGTCTTCGGTGCCGGGACCGAAAGCGAGGCGGTGATGTCTTCCATCGGGGCAAGCTGCTCGAGCGGACCGATCGCCGAAAGCGTCGGAACGGTGTCGTAGAACAGGCGACCCGCTAGGTCGGTCAGACGCTCTATGGTGATGCCTTCCAAGCGCTCCATCATCTCCGGATTGGAGATCGGGCGACCGTAGAGCATCATCTGCCGGGCGACCTGGCCGGCACGGGCGGCGGGGCTTTCCTGGCCCATGAGAAGCTGGGCGCGGATTTGCGCGCGGGCGCGCTCGATTTCCTTCTGATGGATGCTGTCGGCCGACTTGTGCAACTCGTCGATGATTACGGGCACCAGTTCCGGCAGGTTCTCACCGCCGGTTGCGGCATGAATGCCGAAGATGCCGGTATCGGAAAAGCCCCAGTGGAAGGCGTAGACCGAATAACAGAGGCCGCGGAATTCGCGCACTTCCTGGAAGAGGCGGGAAGACATGCCGCCGCCGAGGATATTCGCGAGGATCTGAGAGCAGTAGAAATCGCGGGCGTGGTAGGCCTTGCCCTCGAAGCCGAGCAGGATCTGCGCGTCCATGAGGTCGCGCGGCTCGCGCACATTGCCGCCGATGTAGCGCGCTGGCTCCATGACCGGCGGCGCATTGGGCGTGGTCGGCAGGCTGGCGAAGCGGTCTTCGACCAAGCGAACGAATTCGTCATGCTCGACGGCGCCCGCCGCCACCACGAACATCCGGTCGGTCGTGTAGTTGCGGCCGAGATAGGTGCGGATCTGCTGCGGCGTGAAGGAAACGACGGTTTCCGGCGTGCCGAGGATTGGTCTCCCGAGCGTCTGGCCGCGATAGGCAACCTCGGAGAAGCGGTCGAAGACGACGTCGTCGGGCGTGTCGTTGGCCGCGTTGATCTCCTGCAGGATGACCTGCTTCTCGCGCTCCAGCTCTTCTTCCTCGAAGGCGGATTCCGTCAGGATATCGGCGAGGATATCGACGGCGAGCGGTACATGATCCTTCAGGACACGGGCATAATAAGAGGTCGTTTCGGTGGAGGTCGCAGCGTTCACTTCGCCGCCGACATCCTCGATTTCCTCGGCGATCTCACGGGCGGAGCGGCGTGCCGTTCCCTTGAAGGCCATGTGTTCGAGCAGGTGGGCAATACCGTGTTCGTCTTCCGTCTCGTTACGCGAACCTGATTTGATCCAGACTCCGAGCGCAGCGCTTTCAAGGTGCGGCATGGTCTGTGTGACTACTGTCAGCCCGGATTTGAGCCGGGTGCACTCAACTGTCATGTGCTATCTTTCTGCGCTTGCCGTCATCTAGCTGCGGGCATGCTTGCCGATAAAGGTTTCAACCGCTTTGAGCTCGGGCTCGATGATCTGGAAGCGCTCCTCCCTGTGCATCACATCAGCAAGCCACGTCGGAAGCGCCGGGTCAATACCGGAGGCGGATTTTACGGCAGCGGGGAATTTCGCCGGATGCGCAGTCGCAAGCGTCACCATCGGCGTATTCGGCTTTTCCCGCTTGGCGGCGACGAAGACGCCGATCGCGGAATGCGGATCGAGGAGATAGCCGGTTTCTTCATAGGTCTTGCGGATCGTTTCTGCCACCTGACGCTCGCTTGCGCGACCGGCACGGAAATCCTTCTTGATGAATTTCAGCGCTTCGGGCGAAATTTCGAAGCCATTGGATTGCTTGAGGCTTTCCATTGCGGCGCGAACCTTGGAGGCGTCGCGGTCATAGGCTTCGAACAGCAGCCGCTCGAAGTTCGAGGATATCTGGATATCCATGGAAGGCGAAGTCGTAGCCTTAACCGCTTTCATATCGTAGCGGCCGGTTTTCAACATGCGCGCCAGAATATCGTTCTCGTTGGTGGCGATGACGAGTTTGTCGATCGGCAGTCCCATCCGCTTGGCGCAGTAGCCGGCGAAGATATCGCCGAAATTGCCCGTTGGCACCGTGAATGAGATCTTCCGGTCCGGCCCGCCGAGTGCGATCGCCGTCGTGAAATAGTAGACGATCTGGGCCATGATGCGCGCCCAATTGATCGAATTGACGCCCGAGAGCTTCACCTTGTCGCGGAAGGCCGTGTCATTGAACATGGCTTTGACGAGGTTCTGGCAATCATCGAAATTGCCTTCCACGGCAAGCGCGTGCACGTTGCCCGATGTCGACGTCGTCATCTGGCGCTGCTGTACGGGCGAAACCTTGCCATGCGGGAAGAGGATGAAGATGTCGGTGCGCTCGCGGTTGGCAAAAGCATCGATCGCGGCACCACCCGTATCGCCCGAAGTGGCGCCGACGATGGTTGCCCGCTCGCCGCGCTTTCCCAGCGCGTAATCCATCAGGCGGGCAAGAAGCTGCATCGCCACATCCTTGAAAGCGAGCGTCGTGCCGTGGAACAGTTCCATCACGAAACTGTTCGGGCCGGTCTGTACCAGCGGCGCGATCGCCGGATGGCGGAAAGTGCCGTAGGCTTCGTCGATCATCGCCCGGAAGGTTTCGTCCGGGATTTCGCCATTGGTGAAGGGCGAAAGGATGGTGAAGGCGATCTCCTGATACGTCTTGCCGCGCAGCGCCCGGATTTCCTTTTTGGAAAAACTCGGCCATTTGCGCGGAACATAGAGCCCGCCATCGCGCGCCAGCCCTGCCAGAAGGGCGTCGCAAAAGCCGAGGGAAGGGGCCTCGCCGCGGGTCGAGATATAGTCCACGTTCGTCATCCTTGATCTATGGCTGGAGAGTTTCCGCGCGAAAAACGGACAGTCGCCGCGTTGAAAAGAGGGAGCTTGCCGGCTCGCCGGGGCATTGCCGCAGGTATGTTGTTGAAGTTGCCCGCATCCGGCGCCGAAAAGTGCATCAAAACGGTGCTTACCCAATCGATTTTTCTTTGCGCCGCTGATATAGACCATCGCCAACTGTCATGAAAGGCCTTGCGGGAAAGTCGCAAGCACCTAGAAGAAAAGCGTCTGCAAGGGGTGGAATATCGTGCTCGGCAAGGTCTCGCGTCTCATTGTTTCTGCATCGCTTTTTGCCGCCCTTGCCGGCTGCAATTCGCTTGGCCTCGGCGGCGACAGCAAGCCTGAGGCGACCGCCGCGGCAACCGGCCCGGCGCCGCTTCAGCCGAATGGCGATGCCCAGATCATGCCGGTCGCACCGACCAATCCTTCGTCGAACCAGGCCCCGATCGGCACCGGCGTTACCGCACAAGGCAGGGTCGCGCCGGTGGTTCAGGGCGCTTGCCCGCAGATATTCATGCGCGATCAGGATGCGATCTATCGCACCTACGCGAAGGGCGCAAAGGCCGGCGACCCGCAGCAAGTCGTCTTCCAGGCATCCTTCGGTGACTACACCCGCCAGTGCACGCTGAACGATACGGCACTTTCGATGACCGTCGTGGCGCAGCTTCGCCTCGTCGCCGGCCCGGGCGGCGCCTCCGGCCCGGTCACCCTGCCGATCCGCATCTCGGTGCTGGATGGTCAGGATGTTTTGTCGTCCGAAGTCGTGAATTTCCCAGCCCAGATCCCCTCCGGAGCACCGGCCACCCAGGTCATCTTCCGCCATGAAGGCATCAAGATGCCGGTCGGCTCCGGTGCTCTCGTGCGCGTCAATGTCGGTTTCGACACTCAGCCCCCCAAGAACGCAAAGAACTCGAAGAAGAAGAGCAGCTGAAGCGTCGGCGCTTGATCACTCCTGTAAGACCCAACGCGCCCATTGGCGCGGTCGGTGCTGCCGCGCGATAAACATCACCCTGAATGCAAAAAAAGCCCGCAGGTTGCGGGCTCCCGGTGCGGATTTCTTCCGCTAGAGTTTCAAGGCGACGCCCTTAAAGCACGCCTTCCCACTCCGCCAATGCGGCGACAACGCCCGGCAGATCGTTCATGCGTGAAATCACCGTCTCTGCGCCCGCATCCGTCAACTTGTCGGCATGCGACGGATAGGTATGCGAGCCGCCGGTGAAGCCGATAACGCGCATGCCTGCCGCGCGCGCGGCATGAACGCCATGGGTGGAATCTTCGACGACGACAGTCCTGGAAGGCGAAACGCCCATCTGGCTGGCGCCATGCAGGAAAATATCCGGCTTCGGCTTGGCGCGATCGGGGCCGAGATCCTTGGCGGAGAAGATGTTTGGCGCAAAGAGCTGCTTCAGGCCGACCTTGCCAAGCATCATATCGAGCCGCTTGCTCGAGGAATTGGAGCAGATGCAACGCTTCATCGGAAGGCGGCCGACGGCATATTCGACACCGGGGATAGCCTGTACTTCCTGTTCGAGCCGCACGTCCAGGATCTGCTGCGACTTGTCGAGCAGGGATGCCGAGATCGGAATGCTGGCCTCGCGCTCGATCTGGAAGAGTATGTCCTGCCAGGTCAGGCCGGCGAAGCGCTCGTTCATCTCCTCGACGCTGATCGGATAGCCTGCTTCGGTCAGCAGCACCGATTCCACGTTGGCAGCGATGATTTCGGAATCGACCAGAACGCCGTCGCAGTCGAAGATGATGAGGTCGAAGCCGTCCATATACTCATGCCTTATTCGGGGATGATGCGGCTTTACACGATGGCCGCCGAAAGCTCAATCGGCTGCACGGCATGGCTGGAATGCGTTGTGCGGGCAGCTTTGCCGTGAGCAGGTTTCGTCCCACCTCGACAAGTCCTGCAGGGCTCGCTACTTGATGGCAATGAGCAGGGAACCTGAAGACACCATCACCGCGCGCATCGCCCGCGTGCTTGCAGAGCGCATCGTCCATGGCGAGATTGCGCCTGGCGCTCGTCTTCGACAGGACCATATTGCCGAGGAGTTCGACACCAGCCATGTGCCGGTACGCGAGGCTTTCCGTCGGCTGGAGGCGCAGGGACTGGCGATCAGCGAGCCGCGCCGTGGCGTTCGCGTCGCCTCCTTTGATCTCGCCGAGGTGCGCGAGGTCGCTGAAATGCGCGCCGCACTCGAAGTGCTTGCTTTGACGCATGCCAGCCGCCACTTGACGCCCGCCATTCTTGACGCTGCGGAGGAGGCGACACGCGAAGGTGATGCCGCTGCCGATGTGCATGCCTGGGAAGAGGCGAACCGCCGCTTCCACCGTCTGATCCTCACCCCTTGCGCCATGCCGCGCCTGCTCGCCTCGATCGACGACCTCCATGCGGCAAGTGCCCGCTTCCTGTTTTCGGCCTGGCGATCCGGTTGGGAAAAACGCACGGATCACGATCACAGGGCCATCCTTGCCGCACTTCGCCAGGGCAAGGCGGAGGAGGCTGCCGCCATCCTGCAGAAGCATGTGCAGTGGATCGGACGTGCCCCGCAAGCCGCCCAGAAGGGCGGCGAACGTGAAGCTTTTGCCATCGTCGGCTGAATTCTCAAAATTGTAGGTACCTGAGCGCGTCTTACACCACGGTCGCTCGCAACCATTCGGGAATACGCTTGTCGCGCCTTAGCCTTCCAGCGGAAAGAGCTTGAGGAATTGCCGCTCGCCCTCGGGTGAAAAGACCACAGAGCGGCTTTCCGGTATCCGCCTTGCCCAGCCCTTCTCCATGAAATTCGAAAGCAGCGCCTTGCCGAGGCTGCCGGCAAGATGGGCGCGGCGTTCGCTCCAGTCGAGGCAGGAGCGGCAGAGCGGCCGGCGGGAGGACTTGAGGCTGCCGACATCAATGCCGATACATTGCAGATCGCTCTCGCCTTTCGCCGTCACCGCAAGCCCGTCGCCGATGGCATCGATCGACCCAAAGGCAACGAGGCTGTCCAGCATGCGCACGCCAAAATCGCCTGCCAGATGATCGTAGCAGATGCGCGCCTTGCGCAGAGCCGGGTCTTTCGGACCGGGCTGATGGCGCAGATGCCCTCGGCTTGCCGCAAGGCCCATCATGCTTTCGATCAGCCGTGCGACTGCCTCGTCGGCGAGCGTGAAGTAGCGGTGTCGCCCTTGTTTACGCTGCGCCAGCAAGCCGCCGGCTTCGAGTTTTGAAAGGTGCGTGCTTGCGGTCTGCAGGGTGATGCCGCCGGCCGCAGCAAGTTCGGTTGCCGTCAGCGCACGCCCGCCGGTCAGCGCCGCCAGCATATTGGCGCGCGCCGGATCGCCGATGAGCGCGCCGATCTGAGCAATGTCAGGCCCTTCTTTCATACTTCGATCGTAACCGAAGCATTCTCGTACGGCAATGTGCGAAAACGCTTCGCATACGAAAGGAGAAAACGATGATCACTTGCTTCATCCGCTACGAGATCGACCCGTTCCGCAAGGATGCCTTTGCCGAATATGCCCGCAACTGGGGGCAGGCGATCCCGAGAAACGGCGCCGACCTGATCGGTTATTTCGGCCCGCACGAGGGTTCCGCGACGACGGCATACGGTGTCTACAACATCGAAAGCCTGACAGCCTATGAGGCCTATCGCGCAAGACTTGCCGCCGATCCGCTCGGTCGGGAGAACTACGAATTCGCCCGCCGTGAACGCTTCATCCTGAAAGAGGACCGCATCTTCCTGAAGAATGTCTCGGCCCCCCATGCGAGACTGGTACTGCCATGATCGCCGTCATCTTCGAAGTCATCCCCTATGTCGGCGAACGCCATCGCTATCTCGACTTGGCCGGCGAACTCAGATCCGAACTCGAAAAGATCGACGGCTTCATCTCCATCGAGCGTTTCGAGAGCCTGACTATGCGCGGCAAGATCCTCTCACTCTCTTTCTTCAGGGACGAAGAGGCGGTCCGCGAGTGGCGCAATCTCGAGGCCCATCGCGCGGCCCAGAAGGCCGGCCGCAACGGCATTTTCGCAGACTATCGCCTGCGTATCGGCCAGGTGATCAGGGATTATGGCATGATCGAGCGGGCCGAAGCACCTGAAGACAGCAGGCACGTCCATAGCCTTCATGTAGTGGAATGAAAGGGGCAGACACCGGCTTGTGCCTGCCTCTCTCCTACGCGCAAACCCGAATATTTTCCCGAAACGGGTCGATGCTTCAGTCTTTGGTAACCAACTTGCGTAACCATAACGGACAGTTAAGCGTAAAGCGTATGAGTGAGTATCTAAATGGCGTCTGTTTTTCCGCTTGCCGACCTCAAGGCTTCCGTCAAGCCGGGTTCTTGGGTCGACACGATCATCAAGGGCGATTGCGTTGCAGCCCTTGACGCTCTTCCGAACCAGTCGGTTGACGTCATCTTCGCCGATCCGCCGTATAACCTCCAGCTTGGCGGCACACTGCACCGGCCGGACCAGTCGCTGGTCGATGCGGTCGACGACGAATGGGATCAGTTCGCCTCCTTCGAGGCCTATGATGCCTTCACTCGCGCCTGGCTGCTCGCCTGCCGCCGCGTTCTGAAGCCGACGGGCACGATCTGGGTCATCGGCTCCTATCACAATATCTTCCGCGTCGGCGCCACGCTGCAGGATCTGAACTTCTGGATCCTCAACGACATCGTCTGGCGCAAGACCAATCCGATGCCGAATTTCAAGGGCCGTCGTTTCCAGAATGCCCATGAAACGATGATCTGGGCGAGCCCGAACGCCAAGGCCAAGGGCTATACCTTCAATTACGATGCCATGAAGGCCGCCAATGACGATGTGCAGATGCGCTCCGACTGGCTCTTCCCGATCTGCAGCGGCAACGAGCGCCTGAAGGGCGAGGATGGCAAGAAGGTCCATCCGACGCAGAAGCCGGAAGCGTTGCTCGCCCGCGTCATCATGGCCTCGTCGAAGCCCGGCGATATCATTCTCGATCCCTTCTTCGGTTCGGGAACGACCGGCGCCGTTGCCAAGCGTCTCGGCCGCCACTTCGTCGGCATCGAGCGTGAGCAGGACTATATCGATGCGGCCTCTGCCCGCATCGCCGCCGTCGAGCCGCTCGGCAAGGCGGAACTGACCGTCATGACCGGCAAGAAGGCCGAAGCCCGCGTCGCCTTCAACGTGCTGGTCGAAAGCGGCCTTATCAAGCCCGGCCAGGTGCTGACGGATGCCAGACGGCGTTACAGCGCCGTGGTGCGCGCCGACGGCACGGTCGCCGCTGGTGGCGAGGCCGGCTCCATTCATCGTCTCGGCGCGAAAGTGCAGGGCCTTGATGCATGCAACGGGTGGACCTTCTGGCACTTCGACGACGGGCAATCCCTGCGCCCGATCGACGACTTGCGGTCCATCGTCCGCAGCGACCTTGCAAAGATGGATTGAGCAACATCTTGCAGGATTGAGATACAGCTTCTTCCGGTTTGTACCTCCAGTTACGGAAGAAGAAACAAGAAGCCCGGGGCCGAAAGACCCCGGGCTTCTTGTTTCTGCAAAAGCGGCAGCAATCTCGCCTCAGAATTCCTGGTAGTCGGTCACATCGACCCGCGTAACCTTGCCGTCCGCATTGAAGGTGATCGTCTCCTCGCCTTCGCGGATCAGCGGTTTGCCGGTCTTGCTGTGTGTTGCCCGAACAGACCAGACGGCCCGGCCGGAAAGCGGCGTCAGCGTTTCCACCAGGGAGTTTTCCGCTGTCTGGTCAGGGTAATCGTCGAAATAGCGTCGGAAGGCAGCCATGATCTCGGCCCGGCCGGCAAGGCTGCCGACGCCGTTGGAGACGTAGGTCGCATCCTCGGCGAACCAGCGCTCGATCTCGGGAAAATCGAGCGCGTTGATCGCCGCGTGGAAGCGATCGATGGCGTCAGCGGGATCGAAAGCCATGGCTCAGGCCCTCAAACCGTAAGTCGCGAGGTCGGCGCGCAGCTTGTCGGCGCCGGTGAAGAGCACAGCATTCCAGCCGGCGGCCTTAGCGCCCTCGACATTGACGGGTGCGTCGTCGATGAAGATTGTCGCGGCCGGATCGAGGTCGAAACTCTTCGCATGCGTTTCGTAGATCGCGATATCGGGCTTGATGAGGCCGACATCACCGGAAACGGTTACGCCGCGCGGCTTCTTGAGGAAGGGGAAGCGTTCCTGCGCCTCGCGGAATGTGTCGGACGCGAAGTTGGTCAGCATCGTCACGTCCCGGCCTTCATTGATGAAGCCCTCCATGATCGCGACGCTGTCTTCATAGGCGTGCGGTATCATCTCGTGCCAGTTCTTGCGAAAGCCGCGGATATGCTCTTCGCGGGTCGGATGCTCCTTGATCAGCAATGCCTCGGCATCGGCCCAGGTGCGGCCGCGGTCCTGCTCGACGTTCCAGTCGTGCGTGCAGATATTGGCGAAAAACCAGGTGCGCTCGGCCTCATCGGGAATGAGGCGGCTGAAGGGAATTTGCGGATCGTAATGAATAAGAACTTTGCCAATATCGAAAACGATATGCTTGATGTCGTTTGCCATAATCATCCCTTGGCTGTTTTGAACGCGAGAGGAATAGCCGCTGCGATCGCTTTTTTCATGATAGTCGGCAGCGCCTGAGCTTCAAGATTTATAACTGGCTCCCACCAGCCGTCATCGATTTGAAGGCGATTGGTAATTGCCACGCGGAAGATCGAAAGCCTGAGCTCGAAATGGGTGAAGATGTGGGTGACGCTGCCGGCGCTCTCCCAGTCAGCCTTGAAGGGTGCGGCTTCGGCTGAGGTCTCGCCGTCCTGCCGCGCTGTCCATGCTGTCGTCGGAATTTCCGTCATGCCGCCGAGCAACCCGCTTTCAATCCGTCGCCGAAGCAGGATATCGCCATCGGACGTGACTGCCACGAAGGCCGCACCCCGCCGGATCGGCTTTTCCTTCTTGGCGGCCTTGACCGGAAACTGCTCGGGATCATGCAGGCTGAGCGCCTCGCACGATCCGTTGAACGGACAGAGCGAGCAGGCCGGGCGCTTCGGCGTACAGATGGTGGCGCCGAGATCCATCATCGCCTGGGCAAAATCGCCGGGTCGGTCAGCCGGCGTCAGCAGCGCCACGTTCTGGCGCATCAGCGGCTTGCCGGCTGGAAGCGGCGTAGCGATGGCATAGAGCCGCGAGATCACCCGCTCCACATTGCCGTCCATCACGGCGGCCTGGCGGTTAAAGGCGATGGCCGAGACTGCTGCGGCCGTATAGTCGCCGATGCCGGGCAGCGCTTTCAGGCCTTCTTCGGTGACGGGAAAGATGCCGCCATGCCGGCTCGCGACCGCCTCGGCGCATTTCTTGAGATTGCGTGCCCGTGCGTAGTATCCGAGCCCCGCCCAGGCTGCCATGACAGCTTCAACGGGTGCATTGGCGAGATCGGTCACTGTTGGCCACTTCGCCAGGAAATTCGCGAAATAGGGTTTGACCGCTTGCACCGTCGTCTGCTGCAGCATCACCTCGGACAGCCAGACGTGATAGGGATCGGCCTTGATGCCGCGCTTGGCCATCGGTGGCGAAACCCGCCAGGGCAGGTCGCGATGATGGCGGTCGTACCATTCCAGGAGAGGGGAGGCAGTCGGCGCGTCCAATGTGCGTATCGTCATTATTTGCCGCGATCGGGGGAAGTGATCTATACTTGGCGAAGCAAGGCGGCGTGATCAAGCCGGCAGCCGCCGATGGACGTCGCTTACCAAGGTTTCGATGAGTTATCCACGCAAAGATGAGAAGCAGATTGCAGAGCTGACGAACGGCATCATCGATCCCGTTCTCGCTCGCCGTGCCGGCATCAACAGCGCACTTCTCGGCTCCTGGGACGAAATCGCCGGCGAGGACTTCGCCGATTGCACCCGCCCGGAAAAGATTGCCTGGGCCCGCGGCGGCGGCGATGATGGAAGCTTCCGTCCCGGTGTGCTGACGGTTGCCTGCGAGGGCGCACGCGCTCTTTTCCTTACCCACGCGCAGGGCGAGCTTATCCAGCGCATCAACAGCTTCTTCGGCTTTGCCGCCGTCCACCAACTCCGCATCGTCCAGAAACCGGTCTACCAGCCGGTCAAACGCTCCCGCACGCCGCCGCCCTTGAAGGGCGAGGCGGCCCGCAAGCTGGAAGGGATGATGCAGGGGTTGGAGGATGAAAAGATCAGACAGGCGATCGCTCGCCTGGGGACGGCGGTATTGGGCAAGCGGGGCAGATAGGTGTCGTTTGATGCCTCGCCGGCGACTGTCGCGTGATTGACGATCTCGATGACGACGCGGTCCGGTTTCTGGTTCTGCGTGTCGGCAATCGTCGCGATCTCAATCGATAGGGCAAAATCCTTCACTCTTTTGACTATTCGTCTTTCGCAGGTCACAATTCTTTGAAGAAAGTTGGCGAAGCGTGCCTTGTTAGCGGCTTCTGGCCGTTATATCGCACAAGCAGCTGCCACACTTGTTTATGGGGAACCCATGCGCATCTCTGAAATGCAATTGACGAAACGCCAGCTTCTGGGCGGTGTCGCCGCCGCAACCGCATCCATGGCGGTATACGGTACGGCGCAGGCGCAGGCAGCCCCGGAAATTCCGAAGCCGGACGGCGATGTCGACATAGCCAAGGTGCTGGAGCCCGGCGCGCTGCCGGAAATGGCACTCGGCAAAGCCGATGCCCCGGTCAAGATCGTCGAATATATGTCGATGACCTGCCCGCACTGCGCCCACTTCCACAACACGACCTTCGACACTATCAAGCAGAAATACGTCGATACCGGCAAGGTCGAGTTCATCCTGCGCGAATTCCCCTTCGACCCCCGCGCTGCCGCTGCCTTCATGCTCGCCCGCTGCAACCCGCAGAAGCCTGAGGAGCTCGCAACACCCGAACAGTATTTCCCGATGGTCGCCATGCTCTTCAAGCAGCAGCAGGTCTGGGCAGCAGCCGATGATGGCCGCGCTGCGCTGCTGCAGATGTCGAAGCTTGCCGGATTTACTGAGGATAGCTTCACGAAGTGCTTGACGAACCAGAAACTGCTGGATGAAGTGAATGCCACGCGGGAACGGGGTTCCAAGGACTTCGGCGTCAATGCCACGCCGACGTTCCTCATCAATGGCAAGCGCTATTCTGGAGACATGCCGGTTGACACTATGTCGGCCCTCATCGACAGCCTCCTCTGATCCGTACCGTTTTGCGAAGGCGGGCGACGGCGAAAGCCGTGCGCCCGCTTTTTCTTTTGCGCGGTGTGAGGCCGTGGCATGAAGTTCAACAAGCTCCGCGTTGTCGGCTTCAAATCCTTCGTTGAACCGACAGAATTCATTATCGAGCGTGGCCTGACGGGTGTCGTCGGACCGAACGGCTGTGGCAAGTCCAACCTCGTCGAGGCCCTGCGCTGGGTCATGGGCGAGAATTCCTATAAGAACATGCGCGCGTCCGGCATGGACGACGTGATCTTCTCGGGCTCGGGAAACCGCCCGGCGCGCAACACGGCAGAAGTTGCGCTCTATCTTGATAATGGCGAACGTACCGCGCCTGCCGCCTTCAATGACAGCGATGAAATTCAGGTCACCCGACGCATCGAGCGTGAGCAGGGATCGATCTATCGCATCAACGGCAAGGAAAGCCGCGCCAAGGATGTTCAGCTGCTTTTCGCGGATGCTTCCACCGGCGCTCGCTCTCCCTCAATGGTGGGGCAGGGGCGTATCGGCGAACTGATTTCCGCAAAGCCGCAGGCACGCCGCCAGTTGCTGGAAGAGGCGGCCGGGATATCCGGCCTGCACTCCCGCCGCCATGAGGCCGAGCTTCGGTTGCGCGCCGCAGAAAGCAATCTGGAGCGGCTGGATGACGTCACTTCGCAGCTCGAAAGCCAGATCGAGAGCCTGAAGCGCCAGGCGCGCCAGGCAAACCGCTTCAAGACGCTCTCTGCCGATATTCGCGCCCGCGAGGCGATGCTCTTGCACATCCGTTGGGTGCAGGCGAAGGAAGCCGAGGCTGAAGCCGATAGCGCACTCAATCAGGCAACCGTCGTCGTCGCCGAGAAGGCGCAGATCCAGATGGAGGCGGCTAAGAGCCAAGGCATTGCCAGCCTGAAACTACCTGAACTGCGCGAAGGCGAGGCACGGGTCGCGGCCGCCCTCCAGCGCCTGCAGATCGCCCGCAGCCAGCTTGAGGAAGATGCCAACCGCATCCTGCGCCGTCGCGATGAACTCACCCGTCGTCTGACGCAGCTTGCCGAAGACATCAGGCGTGAGGAACGGCTTGTCGCCGACAATGCGGTCATCCTGGCAAGGCTCGATTCCGAAGAGGCCGATATCGCCGAAATCCTCGCCGATTCCGGCCGTTATGCCGAGGAGACGCGGCAGGTATTCGAAGAGGCTGCCACCAAGCTCGCAGATAGTGAGCGTATCTTCACCACCCTGACCGCAGAGCGCGCTGAAGCTGCAGCCGGACGCAACCAGCTGGAACGCGCCATCCGCGATCTCGCCGATCGCAAGCTCAGGCTCGAACGCCAGATGGACGAGGCCAACCGTGAACTTGCCGGTGTCGGCGAGAGGATCGCAACGCTGCCGGATCCGGAAGAAAAGCGCGCCGTGGTGGAAGCCGGCGAGATCGCCGTCGCCGAGGCCGAAGCGGCGATCCAGTCCGTCGAACTGGCGCTCGCCAAGGCGCGCGAGATGGAAGCGCTCTCCCGCGGTCCGGTTGATCAGGCACGCAGCAAGCTCAACGCGCTTGATACGGAAGCACGCACAATCCAGCGCATGCTGGCAGGCGCCGCTACAGGCGAATTCCCGCCGGTCGCCGAAGAGCTGAAAGTCGATCGCGGTTTCGAAACCGCGCTCGGTGCCGCCCTCGGAGACGACCTCGAATCCCCGCTCGACCCGAATGCGCCCGCCCATTGGTCGGAAAACGGCGATGGTGCCGGCGATCCCGGATTGCCTGCTGGTGCTGAGCCTCTGCTGAACCACGTTCGTGCACCCGCCGCGCTGATCCGTCGCCTGCGCCAGATTGGCCTGGTGGCCGCCACCGATGCGCCGCGTCTGGTGAAGGAACTCAAGGCCGGCCAGCGGCTGGTCACCAGGGAAGGCGCCGTTTATCGCTGGGATGGCCATGTGGCCGGCGCGGACGCACCGAGTGCGGCTGCTCTTCGTCTCGCCCAGAAAAACCGCCTCGCTGAGCTCGAAGGTGAGGCTGAACTCGCTCGCGATGTTCTGACCGAAGCAGAGGAGCGCCTTGCGGCTGCGGCCGATGCGATCCGTGAAGAGGAGCGCAGGCTCACTGACGCCCGCGACATGAACCGCCTGTCCGCCCGTCATCTGGCCGAGGCACGCGAGGCTCTGGCCGCTGCTGAGCGCGCCTCGGGCGATCTCATTCGCCGCCGCGATGTCGTCGCCGAAGCCGTCAGTCAGTTGCAGTCGCAGCTCGAAGATGTTGCCGTTCAGGAAGAAAATGCTCGCATCGAGCTCGAAGATGCGCCAGATCTGACCGCGCTCGATGACCGTCTGCGCTTCCAGCAGGCCGAAGTCGCGACCGATCGCGGTGCGCTTGCTGAAGCGCGCGCTCGCCATGAGAGCCTGAACCGCGAGAACGATGCGCGCCAACGCCGCATCGTCGCCATCGGCCAGGAGCGCGAGACATGGCGACAGCGCGCCGCAAGTGCGGAAGATCACATCGCAACGCTCCGCGATCGTGAGGAGGAGGCCCGCGAAGAAGCCGCCGAGCTTGAAATGGCGCCCGATGAATTCGATGACAAGCGCCGCGCTTTGCTGACGGAATTGCAGAAGGCCGAGGAGGCCCGCCGTCATGCCGCTGATCTGCTGGCTGAAGCCGAGCTGCTGCAGCGCGACGCCGACCACAAGGCGGCGACAGCGCTTTCGGAGCTTGCTGAAAGCCGCGAGCGCCGCGGCCGCGCCGAGGAGCGCCTCGTCTCCGCACGCGAGAAGCGGCAGGAGAGCGAACAGCGCATTCGTGAGACACTCAATGTACAGCCCCATGAGGCGTTGCGCCTCGCCGGCCGGCCGGGACTGCAGACGCTGCCGGATCCGCGCGAGGTCGAGCGCGAAGTGGAGCGGCTAAGGATAGAGCGCGAGCGTCTGGGCGCCGTCAACCTGCGGGCCGACGAGGAGCAGAAGGAGCTCAGCGAGAAGCTGGAAGCGCTCATCAAGGAACGAGACGACGTCATCGATGCCATCAGAAAACTGCGCGGCGCGATCCAGAGCCTGAATCGTGAAGGCCGCGAACGACTGATTGCCGCCTTCGACGTTGTCAACGCCCAGTTCCAGCGGCTCTTCACCCACCTTTTCGGCGGTGGCACGGCGGAGCTGCAGCTCATTGAATCAGACGATCCGCTGGAAGCCGGCCTCGAAATCCTCGCCCGCCCGCCCGGCAAGAAGCCGCAGACCATGACGCTGCTTTCCGGCGGCGAGCAGGCGCTGACGGCAATGGCGCTGATCTTTGCCGTCTTCCTCACCAATCCCGCGCCGATCTGCGTGCTGGACGAGGTGGATGCCCCGCTCGACGACCACAATGTCGAGCGCTATTGCAACCTGATGGACGAGATGGCGGCCTCCACGGAGACACGATTCGTCATCATCACCCACAACCCGATCACCATGGCGCGCATGAATCGCCTCTTCGGTGTGACGATGGCCGAGCAGGGTGTTTCTCAGCTGGTCTCGGTTGATCTGCAGACTGCAGAGCGTCTCCGTGAGACGGCCTGAGGCGGCATTTTAATTAAAGACCAAAAAAGGTCACCCTGACATCGGGTGCGTACCCCATTTGGGTGATGCTCTTTTGCGCGCATTGCATTAGAAGTTGTTTTATCGCAACCGCGCCGGTACGGATAAGTAGCAATCGGTCGTTGCGTACCGTGGAATTTGCAATGCTGTCTTCGGTTTGGGGGCGAACGGTCGAAGATCACATGGCATAGATGGACCCCCCGTCCGGTTTTCCTGGCCGGACGGAAACAAGGCTTTGCGGGACCGTTGTTGCAGTCCCGCAAAGCTTTTTTTATGCGCTTGCACCGCGCCTCCTCCGTTTCAACCGTTTGATCTTGCCTCCTGTTGCGGATTTATTGTGCGACGCAACATTTCGCCGCATTTGTCGATTTTCATTTCAACACCAAGGGATTAAGCTGGTCCCCGAAATGGTGTTGGGGGGAAGATGACCAAGTGGGTCTATACGTTCGGCAATGGGCAGGCTGAAGGCCGGGCGCGAGACAAGGAGATCCTTGGCGGCAAGGGCGCCAATCTCGCCGAAATGTGCAGCCTCGGCCTCCCGGTCCCTCCTGGCCTCACCATCGTCAGCGAAGCCTGCACCACCTATTACAAGAACGGCCGCAAGATCGATCCCGCATTGAAGGAGCAAGTGCTCGCAGGTATTGCGGATATCGAGCAGATCACCGGCCGCCGTTTCGGCGCGGGCAAACAGCCTCTTCTGCTCTCCGTTCGCTCAGGCGCTCGTGTTTCCATGCCTGGCATGATGGATACGGTGCTCAATCTCGGCCTGAATGACGAGACGGTGCAGGCGCTCGGTCATGATGCCGGCGATGCGCGCTTTGCCTGGGACAGCTATCGTCGCTTCATCCAGATGTATGCCGATGTCGTCATGGGGCTCGGCAACGATCTCTTCGAGGAAATTCTCGAGGATGAGAAGGCGCGCCTTGGCCACGAATTCGATACCGAGCTCAGCGCTTCCGAATGGCAGCATGTCGTTTCGCTCTACAAGGCGCTGATCGAAGAAGAACTGGACGAGGCCTTCCCGCAGGATCCGGCGGTACAACTCTGGGGCGCCGTCGGCGCGGTGTTTGCAAGTTGGATGAACGCGCGCGCTGTCACCTATCGCCAACTTCACAATATTCCGGAAGCCTGGGGCACTGCCGTCAATATCCAGGCCATGGTCTTCGGTAATCTCGGCAACGCGTCGGCGACGGGCGTTGCCTTCACCCGCAACCCCTCGACGGGCGAGAAGATCCTCTACGGCGAATTCCTGGTGAATGCGCAGGGTGAAGACGTGGTTGCCGGCATTCGCACGCCGCAAAGCATCACCGAGGAGGGGCGCATAGCCTCAGGTTCCGAAAAGCCCTCGATGGAAAAGCTGATGCCCGAGGCCTTCGCCGAGTTCGGCCGCATCTGTGCGGAGCTGGAGTCGCATTACCGCGACATGCAGGACATCGAATTCACCATCGAGCGTGGCAAGCTCTGGATGCTGCAGACGCGCTCCGGCAAGCGCTCGACGAGGGCAGCCATGAAGATCGCCGTCGACATGGTGGACGAAGGTGTCATCACCGAGGACGAAGCCGTCCTGCGCATCGAGCCGTCGACGCTCGACCAGCTCCTGCATCCGACAATCGATCCGCGTGTCAGCCGCCAGGTGATCGGCTCCGGCCTGCCGGCGTCACCCGGTGCAGCGACCGGAGAGATCGTCTTCACGGCGGAAGAGGCGGTTGAGGCAGAGGCGGAAGGTCGCAAGGTCATCCTGCTGCGCGTCGAGACCAGTCCCGAAGACATTCACGGCATGCATGCTGCCGAAGGCATCTTGACCACACGCGGCGGCATGACCAGCCATGCGGCTGTCGTCGCCCGCGGAATGGGGATCCCTTGCGTCGTCGGCGCCGGCACCATGCGCATCGACGCCCGCAATGAGCGGTTGATGGGCATCGGCGTGACGCTGAAAAAGGGAGATGTCATCACCATCGACGGTTCCGCCGGCCAGGTCCTCAAGGGCGAGGTGCCGATGATCCAGCCGGAACTGTCAGGCGATTTCGGCCGCATCATGGGCTGGGCGGATCGTGTTCGCCGCATGACGGTGCGCACCAATGCCGACACGCCGGCCGATGCCCGCGCGGCCCGTTCTTTCGGTGCCGAAGGTATCGGCCTTTGTCGTACCGAGCATATGTTCTTCGAGGGCGAGCGCATCCATGTCATGCGTGAGATGATCCTGGCCGAGGACGAAAAGGGCAGGCTGCGCGCTCTCGACAAGCTCCTTCCGATGCAGCGGGGCGATTTCACCGGCCTGTTCTGCGTCATGCACGGACTGCCGGTGACGATTCGCCTCCTCGATCCGCCGTTGCATGAATTCCTGCCGAAGAGTGACGAGGAGATCGCCGAGGTCGCCTATGCCATGGGCATGGAGCCTTCGGCACTGCGCCAGCGTGTCGACGCGCTGCACGAATTCAATCCGATGCTCGGCCATCGCGGCTGCCGCCTTGCCATCTCCTATCCCGAGATCGTCGAGATGCAGGCCCGCGCGATTTTCGAGGCGGCGGTCGCGGCTGCAAAGGAAACGGGTGCCGCCGTCGTTCCCGAAATCATGGTGCCGCTCGTTGGCCTTCGCTCCGAACTCGATTACGTCAAGGCGAAGATCGATGCCGTGGCACAGGATGTCATGTCGGAAGCCAAGATGCGCATCGATTACCTCGTCGGCACGATGATCGAGCTGCCGCGTGCCGCACTGCGTGCCCACGTCATCGCCGAGGCGGCCGAATTTTTCTCCTTCGGCACCAACGACCTGACGCAGACCACTTTCGGCATTTCGCGCGACGATGCCTCGGCCTTCATCCCGACTTACCAGCGCAAGGGCATCATCGAGCATGATCCCTTCATATCCCTGGATTTCGATGGCGTGGGCGAACTGATCCGCATTGCCGCCGAGCGCGGGCGGCGCACCCGCAACGACATGAAGCTCGGCATCTGCGGCGAACACGGCGGCGATCCCGCCTCAATCCATTTCTGCGAGACGATCGGCCTCGATTACGTTTCCTGCTCGCCCTTCCGCGTGCCGATCGCCCGGCTTGCGGCCGCCCAGGCGGTCATTGCCGCCGCTCAGTGACGGTAGCGGTAATAGCGCGGGTAGTAATAGGGACCGTTCAGATTATAGGCCATATCGGCCATCACCCAGTCGCTGTCGTAGCGGGCCTGGGCACGGCGGTCGAGCTCGATCCGCTGCAGGCAGGTCGCAAAACCATCCGTTCCGCGCTTGAAGCCGTAGCCGGTGCAGGTCTGCTCGTCACGTGCCCGCCGCTCCTCGGGCGTCAGCGTCTGGCAGGCGGCAAGCCCGGCGGCCAGAACGGCAAGAAGGGGCAGGATATATGGGCGCATCGGTATCTTCCTCGAGCATGAACGCCAGGCCAGGAGAATCGATCCGCCTGACGTCGTCAACCCGACTATATTATCAGGCTGCGCCCGCGGGGTCACCGATCGGCAGAAGGGCTGGATCGAGTGGCGGATCCTCCGGGTTCTTCGTATCGCTCGGATCCTGCGCCGGGGTCAACGGCGGTTTTTCCTGGATGCGGTCGGGAATACCCGGTGTTGGCTGCCGGCCAAGCGGCGACTCTGCGCCGGGTGCGGGGATGGGGTCTCTGTTGGGCATGATTTACCTCCTTCACTGAAGAAGGAACGGCAGGGTGCAGGCTTGGTTCCACTTTCACCGCCATGCATTCCTATGTAAGAGCAAAGGCAACTCACAGGAAAGAGCACCATGGCGATCCGCGATCGATTCTCGAAGAAACTCACCTGTCCGCAATGCGGCAATAGCGGCTTTGCGGAGGCCTCCGAGATTGATGATGCCAAGCGCAAGACTCCCGATTTCAAGGTCGATCAGCTGCCGCGCGGCTTCTTTGTGCAGCGCCCCTCGGTGCATCAGGAAACATTCATGCTGAAATGCGAATGCGGCCGCAAATTTCCTTTCCGCTCGCTCGCGGAAGCTGCGGCCGGCCGCGATTGAAGCATGGCTCGCGAAATCTGCAGCGGTTTTCCGCTAACGAGACGCTTGGGATTCAGATCCGCTCGAGGACCTCGATGAAGGCATCGGCGAAGCGCACCAGATGTTCGGTGTCCTCATCAGGCGCCTGCATTCGGATTTCCGTACCGTTTTGGTCGAGCAAGGCTAGAACCACCCGCATCGTCTTGTCCGACGTCGGGATGCGCAGCACGGCGATTCGCCTGCAATCTTCGACGAGCCCCGCCGCCGGCAGGTCGAAGAGAAATTCGCCTCGGGTTTCGGCAGCAGCTCTGCGCACCGCTTCGCAGAATCCGGCCTCGCCATCGGCATAGCCTTCCAGCGAGAGTTCGAGTTCGAGAAGTTCCAGCGGCAAGAGCGGCTCGCCACGCTCGATGCCGCCAAGCGAAGATGCCTGCGGCCTTTCCCTCATTTCGGACGAGATCATCTGTCTCTCCTGTTTCGTGGGACATGTATCAGACCCCGGTAGAATGGCCTTTTTACGGCATATCAGCAATAGCTTACAGAGGGAGCGCCCTCAGACTTGGACCTTTGACGTGGATTGCTTCGGCAATGCTCAGACAAGAGTTTCAATTTAGACGAATCTTGCACTAGAAAAGTCGATGGCAGCAGCTTCATTCGATTGCTCGCCGCCGACCAACCGGTAGTTTTGATGGCCATCCGTTTCGATCGTCCCGTTTCCAGCGCTGCCCGCTTATCGCGGCATTTCGGGGCGTTTGCGCTCGTGCTCTCGGTAGCGGTGCTGATTGCCCATCGCTTCGGCGGTCTGGCGACACCCTATCTCATCCTCGTGCTGCTCGTTTCTGTCGGCTGCGCGGTCCTCGCGACCCTCTTGGCTGCCATCGGCCTGCGCAGCCTCTGGATGACCGGCGCCGAGGGCGGGACGAATGCGCTGGCGGCGCTCATCTATGCAGCCTTTCCGCTCGGCATCGGCGCCTTTGCGGCGGAGCGCTATTTCACCCTGCCGGCAATCTACGACGTGACCACGGATACCGCTTCCGCGCCCGACTGGCTCTCGACGCCGCAGGCCGACCAGATCTGGCTGCCTCGTGAACCAGTCGTGACGTCAGGCGACCGCGAGAAGCAGCTTTCCGCCTATCCGGAGCTCACGGGCCGCCGTTACGACGGAGCGCTCGACCGTGTTCTGGAGGCCGTGAAGAAGGTCGCCAAGCAGAACGGCGTCACCATCACCAAAAGCGAAGGCGATACGACGCCCGGCCGCGAGCTTGAGGACAAGCCGGTTCCGGCTCAGCCGGAAAGCGGTGTGGCCGATTCGCCCGATGTCATCCCCGTGCCGACGCCGCGCCCCTATGAGGATGATGTGGCGAAGATGATCCGCGGCGCCAATGGCGTGATCCTGCAAGGCACGACCCGCACCCTCGTCCTCGGCCTGCGTTTCGATTTCATCATCCGCCTGCGCGAAGAGGCCGAGACCACCTTCGTCGACGTGCGCGTCGCCTCCCGCTATGGTCAGCACGACCTCGGCTTCAGCGCCGAAGAGGCCGAGCAATATCTTGGTGCCCTCGATTCAGAGCTTCTCGGGATTGCGGGTGGGTGAGCCCCGGTGCCGCAAAGCGGCAGTAATCGATCCAGTGGATCGATTACAGGGGCGAACGCCCTGAGCCATGCGAAGGGCCGGGATACGGTGAGGCACACGAAAACGCCCTTACCAGGAACTTGTCCGCTATCATGCACCGAGGCTTAGGGAGACTACCCCAAAAACCGCTCCCGCACGTCAGCCGTCGGCACCATGCAACTCTCCCGCCGCCCTGCAATCCTCAACCGGTTCCGCGCAACCACCCCATAGACGACATCCGCAATCCGCCGCGGCACGATCCGCAACACACCGGCCAGAGCCCAAGGCAAACCAAGCCCTTCCAGCATCCGGATCGTCGCATCGGATTTGTAATAGGCACGGCCCTTGTCGATCAGCAGATTGGTCTCGTAATCCCGCGTCTCCAGCCCGTAGTGCCGGTAGAGTGCCTCGCCGAGCGGCGTCTGGGCGACGATGAAGCGGTAGCGCTTTTCCTTGTCTCGCTTCAACAGGAACTGAACCCAGCCGGAGCAGAAGACACATTCGCCATCGAAGAGGATCAGCGGCTTGTCATCAGCAAAGGCCGGCACGGAAGGATCGTCGCGATAGGTGTAATCCGCGGACCTTGCCATTCTCAGCCTCCGGCCAACCGATAATGCGCAACAAGCGAAGGCGGCCCATCGGCGGTGACTTCGCCACGCTCCATCAGTTCTTCGATATGCGCCAGTACCGAAAGTGCCGCCGCGCCATGCAGTCGCTTATCGGTATCGCGGTAGATCATCTCGACCATCCTGGGGATGGTACTTTCCCCCGTCCGGATACGTTCGATGATCGAGCGTTCCCGCAGGCGCCGATGCGTCTTCAGCCCGCGCAGGAAGGGCGCAGGCGAAGTCACCGGCCCGCCATGGCCGGGCAGCAACAGGCCGTCATCGCGGGCAAGCAGCTTGTCGAGCGAGGCCATATAGTCCGCCATGGATCCGTCCGGCGGTGCGACGATCGTCGTTGCCCAGGCCATCACATGATCGCCGGAAAAAAGGATGCCGCTTCCCTCGAGCGCGAAGGCTGCGTGATTGGCCGTGTGGCCGGGCGTCAGCACCCCCGTCAGCGCCCAGCCGTCGCCGGAAATCGTCTGCCCGTCACGAATAGCGATATCGGGCACAAAATCCGTATCGGAGCTTTCGGCAAAGAGGTTGACCTCGCCCTCGCGCAGCGGCCGCGAGGGGCGGTGCGGTCCTTCGCCGACCGTCAGCGCGCCGGTTTCCGCCTTCAGCCGTTTTGCAAGCGGCGAGTGGTCCCGATGAGTATGGCTGATAAAAATATGCGTCACCTGCCGGCCGGCAAGCGCTGTCATCAGCGCTTCGAAATGCGCCGCATTCGCCGGTCCCGGATCGATAACGGCGACCGATGAACCGCCGACGATATAGCTGTTCGTGCCGTGAAAGGTGAAAGGGCTCGGATTATTCGCCGTCAGGCGCTGGATGCCCTCTGCGACCGGAACCGCCCGCCCATAGGCCGGATCGAAGAAAAGATCGAAGTTCGCGCCGGACATGTCTATTTATATTCGATCTCGATGAAGGACATGGGCTGCTCGCCGGCATTGACGACATTGTGCTCGGTACCGGCCTCGCGGCGATAGGCAGCCCCTTTGGCTACATCCACCCGCCGGCTGCCCTCGGCATCCTCGATCAGGAATTGGCAATCGGTCATCGGCACGACCACATAGCCGAAGCCATGCGTATGGACGCCAGTATCGGCACCCGGCTCGAAATCCCACTGGGTGATGCGCACGATGGCATCATCGAGGATCAGCGTCGCAAGCGCTGGTGGACGGGCGCGATATTGGCTCAACGGTGTCTCCATTGGCTGTTCGATGCTTGCAGTCCTACCATGCCGGCATGGCCGCGCATACAAATATGACGTCGCAGTGAACTTAGTGATTGTGGGGCAGTCCGACCTTTGCTAATCAGGCCACGTTTTGGCGAAGCGGCATTCGCTTCAGCTCTGGTGGGGCGTAGCCAAGCGGTAAGGCAGCGGTTTTTGGTACCGCCATCCCCTGGTTCGAATCCAGGCGCCCCAGCCACAACGTTCAAGTAGCTTGTAAACGCCTTGTCGCCGCACCCGCGGCAATCGTCACCACAAGCTCATCTACTTCCCGCGCAAGGCGCTCGGCCGGCAGACCGACGAAGCGGCCTTCGAGACTGATGCTGACGACGCCATGGACGGCGCCGAACAGCGTGCGGGCGCGTATCGCCCTGTCTTCCGCCGTCATATCAGGCTGCAGTTCGGCGAGCGGTTCTGCGATCACGTCCATCAGGAAGAGATGTTCATCGAGATGCCATTGCGGCGTCGGGCTGGTTTCAGGCGGGTAGTGCTCGAAGAGCGCTTTCCAGAGGTTCCGGTTTTCCACTGCGAAACCTAAATATCCCTGCGCCAGATTGCGCAGCCGGTCGGTCGGTGTCCTGTCCCTGGTCTCGGGCAAGGTGAGCCTTGCTTCCAGCGCCTTCAGTGTCGTGGAATTCACATGGATGACCAGTTCGGCGAGGTCGGCGAAGACCGTATAGAGGCCGCCGAGCGCACAGCCGGCATCCTGGGTGATCTCGCGCGCCCTGAGGTTTGCAAGCCCTTCTCGCATAATCCGGCTTCGTGCCGCATCGATCAGCCGCGCCCTCAGATCTTCGCGTTTTTCTTCTCTTTTCCCGGCCATTAACCATCTCGCTTCGATTTCATGAACGCCGTTCAAAATTATTCTTGAACGGCGTTCATGATTCTGCCATAACTCAACTCGTGAACAACGTTCATAAACCGGAGGAAAGAAATGTTCAAACTGATTTCGACTTTGTTGCGGGGCAGGGCTTACGATGCCGAACAGGCCTTTGCCGACCGCAATGCCGTACCTCTGCTCGCCCAGCAGATCCGTGATGCCGCACAATCGATCCAGTCGGCCCGCCGCAGCGTGGCGATCGCCATTGCCCAGGACGAGCAGGAGCGGGCTCAGCACGCAACGATCGTCTCCCGGATCGACGATCTCGAGACCCGCGCCGCTGCTGCACTTGCCAAGGGCAATGAAGCGCTGGCCCGTGAGGCTGCCGAAGCGATCGCCTATCTCGAGGCGGAGCGCGATCAATCCGAAAAGGCTCAGGCGCAGTTCACGACTGCTATCGACAAGCTGAAGGGAATTGTCCGCATCTCCGAAATGCGGTTGCAGGAACTACAGCGTGGCGAGCGTCTGGCCCGCGCCACCGAAGAGACGCAGAAGCTCGATGTCGTCGTTGCCGGCACAGGCCTTGCGACGCTTGACGATGCCGAGGAGACGCTTGCGCGCCTTCGCATCCGTCAGAACCAGAATGAGATAACGGCCTCGGCCCTGAAGGCGATGGAGACTTCGACCGCTCCTGCCGGCATCATCGAGAAGCTAGCCAATGCCGGATACGGTGCGCCGTTGCGCTCTTCCGCCGATGACGTGCTCGCCCGCCTGCGTAGCCGCATCAATCCCGCCGCTTAAAATCAGCATCATCAAACCTGAGGGAATCACGACAATGAACGACAGTTTCCAGAAACATTCCGCCAGCTGGGTCAGCTTCTCCTACATCTCCTTCGGCGCCGCAGCCTTCATGCTGGCGCTCGGCCTCTATATGATGCCGCTCGATCTCTGGGGCAAAGGCTACCTGGCAATGGGCATCCTGATGCTGGTTCAGACGACGGTGAATATAACCAAGACGCTGCGCGACAATGCTGAATCCGAAAAGCTGATCCGCAAGGTTGAAGACGCCCGCACTGAGAAGCTGCTCGTCAAGTTCAATCGTAACGGTGAAGACTAATCTTCATTAACTACACCACAGAGTTGTTGCTATACTCAACTTTTGCGTAACAACTCTGTGGCCTTCTCTGCGAGCCAATGGAGGATCTGCCGTGCAAACCAACCTGATGACATCAAGGAAATTCGCGCCGCTGTTCTGGACGCAGTTCCTCACCGCGTTCAACGACAACTTCCTGAAGAATACTCTTGTATTCCTGATCCTCTTCCAGATGTCGGCTGCCGAGGGCGCGGCACTGGTCACACTTGCCGGCGTCGTCCTGATCATTCCATTCCTGTTGCTCTCGGCAATCGGCGGCGAACTCGCCGACAAGCACGACAAGGCCAAGGTCGCCGAACTCTTGAAGAGATGCGAGATTGCGGTGGCGGTCGTTGCTGTCGTCGGTCTTGCCTTCTCCTCCATCTGGATCCTGATGACGGCGTTGTTTGGCTTTGGCGTCATCTCCGCGCTTTTCGGCCCGATCAAATACGGCATTCTGCCTGATCACCTGGAACGCCGCGACCTGCCGAAGGCCAATGCCTGGATCGAGGGCGGCACCTTCATCGCCATCCTCGGTGGCACCATCGTTGCCGCATTCGCCTTTTCCGGCGGCGATAATGTCCTCGTCTTCGGCACGATGATGATCGGTCTTTCGGTGCTGTGCTGGTTTGCCAGCCGAATGATCCCTGCAACCGGCTCCAAGGCTCCCGATCTCGAGGTCGATACCAACGTCATCCGCTCCAGCTACAACCTCGTCATGGAAATCCGCAGCGACAAGCGCCTGTGGCGTTCGGCGCTGATGAACTGCTGGTTCTGGCTGGTCGGCGCATTCGTGCTCTCTATCCTGCCGACCATGGTCACCGAATTGCTCGGTGGTTCGGAAATTGTCGTGCCCGCCTATCTGACGGTCTTCGCCGTCGCAGTCGCAGTGGGCTCCGCCATCGCCGCCTGGATGTCATCAGGCCGCATTGTGCTTCTGCCTGCGCCGATCGGCACGGCCCTGCTTGCCATCTTCAGCCTCGATCTCGCCTGGAACCTGTGGGGTCTGCAATCGACCAGCCATGCGACAACCATCCTGGCTTTCTTCGCCGGCCAGAACACCATCCGTGTCGCAATCGATCTCGCCGGCATGGCGATATCAGGCGCCTTCATCGCAGTTCCGACTTTCGCCGCGCTGCAGACCTGGGCGCATGAGGACCGCCGCGCCCGTGTCATCGGTGCCGCCAATGTCCTGTCGGCGCTCTTCATCACTGTCGGCCTCGGTGCTGTTGCCGTCGTCCAGGCCTTCGGTGCCTCTATTCCGCAGATCCTGATCGGTCTTGGCATCATCAATTTCGCCGTTGCCTGGCTGATGCTGAAGACGCTGCCGACCAATGCCTTCCGCGATTTCGTCTCGATCCTGTTCCGTGCCTTCATGCGGCTGGAAGTCGAAGGCCTGGAAAATATCAAGAAAGCAGGGCCGGCCCCGATCATCGCGCTCAATCACGTCAGCCTGCTCGACGGTGCGCTGGCGCTCGCCATCACCGAGGAAGAGCCGGTCTTTGCGGTCGATTACAAGATCGCCCAGGCCTGGTGGGTACGACCCTTCCTGAAAATGTGCAAATTCCTGCCGCTCGATCCGACCAAGCCGATGGCGACGCGCTCGCTGATCAAGGTGGTGCAGGACGGCAGCCCGATCGGCATCTTTCCCGAGGGGCGCCTGACGGTAACCGGCACGCTGATGAAGGTTTATGACGGCGCCGCCATGGTTGCCGACAAGACCGGAGCGATGGTTGTTCCGGTGCGCATCGACGGCCTGGAGAAGAGCTATCTCTCTTACCTCAACGACGGCAAGATCCGCCGCCGGCTGTTCCCCAAGGTTAGGGTCACCATTCTCGAACCGGTGAAGCTCGAAGTTCCGGCCGAACTCAAGGGCCGCAAGCGCCGCACGGCAGCCGGTGCCGCCCTCTACCAGGTCATGTCGAACCTGATGTTCAGGACCGCCGATACATCCTCGACCGTCATTGACCGCATCATCGAGGCCAGCCACGAATTCGGCATGGGCAAGCTCGCCGTCGAAGATCCGGTTACTGGCAAGCTCACTTACGGCAAGCTGCTGACGGGTGCTGCTGTACTCGGCGCGAAATTCCGGAGCATGTTCCCGGAACGCAATCTCGGCGTCATGCTGCCGAACGCCAATGGTGCCGCCGCAACCCTCCTCGGCGTGATGACGGCAGGCAAGGTGCCGGCCATGCTGAATTTCACCGCCGGTGCGGCCAATATCCTGTCCGCCTGCAAGGCGGCGGAAGTGAAGCATGTCCTCACATCCCGCGCCTTCGTGGCCCAGGCCAAGCTCGGCCCGGTCATCGAGGAGATGGAAAAGCAGGTTAAGATCGTCTGGCTTGACGATCTCCGCACCGAAATCGGCCTTGTGAGCAAGATCAGGGGCTATCTGCACAAGGCAAGGCCGCTGGTGAAGCGCAAGCCTGATGATCCGGCCGTCATACTTTTCACCTCGGGCTCAGAAGGCACACCGAAGGGCGTGGTGCTGACCCATCGCAACATCCTGTCGAATGCAGCCCAGGCCGCCGCCCGCATCGATTTCCACAGCGGCGACAAGGTGTTCAACATCCTGCCGGTCTTCCACTCCTTCGGGCTGACGGCGGGCACAGTGCTGCCGCTGATCTCGGGTGTGCCGGTCTATTTCTATCCGTCGCCGCTGCATTATCGTATCGTGCCAGAGCTGATCTATGTCTCGAATGCTACGATCATCTTCGGCACCGATACCTTCCTCAACGGCTACAGCAGGACGGCCCACCCTTACGACTTCCGCTCCATCCGCTATATTTTCTCCGGTGCCGAGCCGGTGAAGGCGTCCACCCGCGCCACCTACATGGAGAAATTCGGCCTGCGCATTCTGGAAGGCTATGGCGTCACCGAGACGGCGCCGGTGATTTCGATCAACACGCCGATGTACAACAAGTCCGGCACTGTCGGCAAAATCCTGCCGGGCATGGAATGGAAGCTCGAACCCGTACCCGGCATCGATGACGGTGGCCGCCTCGTCGTCCGCGGCGCCAACGTCATGGCCGGCTATCTGCGTGCCGAAAATCCCGGTGTGCTCGAACCGCTTGTAGACGGCTGGCATGATACCGGAGACATCGTCACCATCGACGAGGACGGTTTCGTCAAGATCCGCGGCCGCGCCAAGCGCTTTGCCAAGATCGGCGGCGAGATGATATCTCTCGCGGCCGTCGAGGCCCTTGCCGCAGAACTCTGGCCGGGCGCTCTTTCGGTCGTCTCCTCGATTCCAGATGCAAAGAAGGGCGAGCGGCTTGTACTTCTGACCGATGCGCCGACTGCCACTCGCGCCGAATTCCTCGCTTTTGCCAAATCGAAGGGCGCCATGGACATGATGGTGCCGGCCGAGGTTACCATCGGCAAAGTGCCGGTCCTCGGCTCCGGAAAGGTGGATTTTGTGACGGCGCGCAGATTGGCCGAGAGCGCGGCCCAGCCGGAGCAGGCGGCGTAAAACCGGCTTCATTCTCCGGCAGCAGTGATCATAAGTGAAAACAAAACAGGCGGCTTGCGGGCCGCCTGTTGGCATTATCGGACGAATAATCCGGTTTACTTCTGTTCCGGCGCCAGGAATTCGGCGCAGTAGGAAGGACCGTTCACACCGGGGATATCGGTGACGGTGCGGATATCGCGGATCGTATAGTCGGAACTGGTGGTGATTTCGGCCTGGCAGCGCAGGTAAAGCGTGCGGGCGCTCGCAATCTGCTTGCCGCGCTTGCCGTCAGCACCTTCGGCATATTTCGCGGGCACGCGCACCGTCTTGTAACCGCCCTTCCAGGTGTAGATCGTCGACGAGCCTTCGTCGCGGTCGCTGAGCGGCGGGCCATAGGCGGCAAAGAACTTGCCGGCCGACTGGCCGACCCAGCGCGCCTCGATCGGGTTGCCGGCGGAAGGTATGGTGGTGCATCCGGCAAGCGCAATCGCAAGCGCGGCGGCCCCGGTCATGGTGCGGAGTTTCATCGTGTCGTCCCTGATATCTAGCCAGTGGCTGCGAAGCCGCCTTCGCGACGGTTTCGCCTGTCCCGTCAAGCCCTTTAACCTGTAACCCGGCAAAAGAAAATTGCCACTTGGCTGCTTCTGAAGAATTTGCCGAGGGTGTGGCTTTTTGCTGCACGGTGGGCTGAAACACCTTGTCACGAGCCCGTCAAAAATTCCCGCGCCTTTTTGAATTTTGGTGCTTGCGCAACATAATAGGCCGGTCTATAGAGGCGCCGCTGGTCACGGAGTGTAGCGCAGTCTGGTAGCGCACCACGTTCGGGACGTGGGGGTCGAGTGTTCGAATCACTCCACTCCGACCAGCCGAAAACCCCGCTTCGGCGGGGTTTTTTCTTTTCTGGCTTTCTGTCCTTCCTCGGCGTCCCCTGGGACGCGCTCGCCACGCCCATCAGATCGCTCCCGCAAATGCACCGGTTTGAACCACGCAAGCCCATAATTTTAGATTTTGCTAACGAACAAATTGGCGCTAAGCTGGTTTCCTTCGGAGGAGGAAGCATCAATGAAGAAGATGAACAATCGACAAGTTCGAATTCCCGGCCCGAAAGATCAGGACATCACCGAGCATTGCCGAAAATTCGGCATAGGCCCGGCCGAGGAGGAGAAGCTCAAGAAGCTCCTGGGCCATCGGGCACCGCTCCATGAGATCCAGGCGAATGCTCCGAAGCCTCAGCCGAAGTGGCGCTGACTGGAATCTCTTTCACCCAAAGCTTTGCTCATGATCGTCGGCGCCAGTCCGCTCCGACGCGGGTAAGAGTTCCCCGTTTTCTGACACTGGAATAAAAAAGCCCCGCCGGTGGCTTTCGGCGGGGTAGATGGGGAAAGCTCTCCGAAAGGTGGCAGGAGAGCTTGGGCATTTCAGCAAGACTGGAAGAATGAGGCGAGGGCACTTTTGCCGAATTCGGTACAGTTCGCCTAAAAACCCATCATTTTTAGTGGGAAAAATTTGCGATTTCCGCCTCGCGCCGTTTTTTCTCCGAGCGCAGGCACGCCATCCGCAGCGGCGCGCCTGACCTTTGATCCCGTCAGCCGGCTGCCTGCAGCTTGTCCTGCGTCTTCGTCTCGAAGTCGCTGGCGTCATGGCGCTCGTGGAGCTGGCTCGATGGCTCGCCGCTGACGCGGTTGACCATGCGGCCGCGCTTGACGGCCGGGCGGTCGCCGATCATGTTGGCCCAGCGGTTCATGTGTTTGTACTCCTGCACTTGCAGGAATTCGGCGGAATCACCGTACATCCAGCCTTTCACGAGGCCACCATACCAGGGCCAGATCGCCATGTCGGCGATGGTGAACTCGTCGCCGGCGATATATTCGCTTTCGGCGAGACGCCGGTCGAGCACGTCGAGCTGACGCTTGGTCTCCATGGCGAACCGGTTGATCGCATATTCGATCTTCGTCGGAGCATAGGCATAGAAATGGCCGAAGCCGCCGCCGAGATAGGGCGCGCTGCCTACCTGCCAGAAGAGCCAGGAGAAACATTCGGCGCGCTTGGCCGGATCGGTCGGCAGGAAGGCGTCGAATTTTTCCGCAAGATAGGTGAGGATCGCGCCGGATTCGAAGATCCGAACAGGCTTTTCGCCACTGCGGTCCATCAGCGCCGGGATCTTGGAGTTCGGGTTGACCTCGACGAAACCGCTGCCGAACTGGTCGCCATCGCCGATCCTGATCAGCCAGGCATCGTATTCCGCGCCGCTATGGCCAAGCGCCAGCAGCTCTTCCAGCATGATCGTCACTTTCACGCCATTCGGCGTTCCCAGCGAATAGAGCTGCAGCGGGTGCCGGCCGACCGGCAGTTCCTTTTCACGGGTCGGCCCGGCAATCGGGCGGTTGATGCTGGCGAACTGGCCGCCGTTTTCCTTGTCCCAGGTCCAGATCTTGGGGGGCGTATAGTCGGACGAGCTGGTCATGTGATCTCCTGACGGAATAACTTCGTGCGTTGAATGAGCGGCCCAATCCTTAACGTCAACTGGGACCCCTGAACATATTGGTAGCAATGAAGTTATTGTCATCAGGGCGGCGGATTTTTAATCGCCGCGGGTGGCAGTACTCGCGCAAACGTGCACTGCGTTTTGCGATAAGCACGTGCGACACAGAAGACCAAGGCGTGACACGTCCATCTGAAAGATCGTGAGACGCTTTGGATCTCTATTGGAAGCTGAGCTTGCTCTTCTGCTGGCCCTCGGCGTCGAAATTCTCGGGTGCCAGCCATGCCTCGTATCCCGCCTTTAGCTTCGGCCAGTCGCCGTCCGTCATCGCAAACCAGGCGGTGTCGCGGTTGCGCCCCTTTTGCACCATGTGCTGGCGGAAGATGCCTTCGAATGCGAAGCCGAAGCGTTGTGCCGCGCGCTTCGAAGGTTCGTTGAGGTTGTTGCACTTCCACTCGAAACGGCGGTAGCCGAGTGTGTCGAAGACGTAAGCGGCGCAAAGATAGAGTGCTTCGGTTGCCACCCGCTTGCGCGCGATCTCAGGTCCCCAGAGAATGTTGCCGATCTCGATCACGCCATTGGCGGTATCGATCCGCATCAGCCCCTGCCGGCCTTCGGCACGTCCCGTCGCCTTGTCGACCACGGCAAAGAACAGCGGGTCTTCGCTCGCGACGGATTTTTCCAGCCAGGGCATGAAGGCTTCCATATCGGCCGGTGCCTGTTCGAAGAGATAGCGGAAGCGGTCTTCAGCGCCCGGCTGTTGGGCCGAGCGGAGCAGATCGGCGCCGTGCTTTGCGGCGTCTAGTGGCTCCAGGCGGGTGTAGTGGCCTTCAATCGGTGCGCGGTCGGGGCGCGCAACACCCTTCCAGTCGGTAAGATCCTTTGTCATATCCGTCATTCCATTGAAGTGATGCATTGAACTCCTGCTACACTTGCCTTGCAAATGGACTGGAGTAAAAGTCCAGTTTTAAACTTATTGGCAGACCAGTTGACTGATGACATCGGCACCTGCATGGCTGAACCTCGATCGAAGCGGCGGCGATCTGTCAGGCCAGATTTATCGAAGCCTGCGCGACCGAATCCTGCTCGGCCAGCTTCCGGCCGGACACAAATTGCCGTCCACCCGCGCTCTTGCGGCCTCGCTCGAGGTCGCGCGGTCTACGGCGGTGGAAGCTTATGAGCGGCTGAAATCCGAAGGTTATATCGAGGCCTCCGCCGGTGCGGCGACACGGGTTGCCGTCCTCGAACGCATGCGGCCGGAACGCCAGCGGGACGACCGCGCTCCTCTTGAGGAGGCGAGATCGGACCGGCCCTCCTATCGCGGCCTGTTCCGGCCCGGTGTGTCCGATGTATCGGATTTCCCGCATGGTGCCTGGAGCCGTCACCTCGCTTCGTCCAGCCGGTCTCTGCGCAGCCATCATCTCGGCTATGAGAACCCGACGGGGATCCACGAGTTGCGCGAAGCGATCCTCGAACATATCTCGACGACGCGCGGCGTGGTCGCCGAGCCGGGGCAGGTCATGATCGTGCCCTCTACGCGCGCGGCGATCGACATGCTTGCAAGGGCAATGCTGAGAAGGAGCGGGCGCAAGACCGCATGGATGGAAGACCCGGGCTATAGCGCCGCCCGCCTGCTGCTCGACGATGCGGGTGCCGACATCGTGCCGGTCCCCTGCGATGAGCAGGGCATCGACGTCTCCAGGGTGGAAGGCCCGCAGCCGGCGCTGATCTACGTGACGCCATCGCACCAGTATCCGACCGGCGCGACGCTGAGCCTGCCGCGGCGGCTGGCACTGCTGGAAGCTGCACGCCGGCACGAAAGCCTCGTTGTCGAGGATGATTATGACAGCGACTTTCAATATGGCTCGCGGCCGATCGCCGCCCTGCAGGGCATCGACAGAGCAGATGTCGTGGCCTACATCGGCACCTTCTCCAAGGTGCTGGCTCCCGGCCTGCGCGTCGCCTACGTTGTCGTGCCACGCTGGCTGGTGCCGGAGGCGTCGGAAGCGCTGCATCGCAGAGGTGTTGCCGTCGCCACTCATATTCAGGCGGCTCTTGCCGATTTCATCAATGAAGGCCGGCTGCGTGCCTATCTCAGGCGCATGAACCAGCAATATGCCGAACGCATGGCCTTGATGACCGACATGCTGGAGAGCCGTTTCGCGGGCACGCTGGCCGTTTCGGGTGGCAATGGCGGACTGCAGCTTGCCGCCTGGTTTTGCGACCAGACGGTGGACGACCGGGCGTTCGTCGCCAAGGCCAATGCGTTAGGCTATGGACTGATGCCGATGTCAGCCTTCTTCATCGGCAAAGCCGACCCCGGCATCCTTTTCGGTATCTCCCAAGCGGAAACGGCTGCCGTTCAAAGACTGGCAGCCGATCTCGATCGGATCCTGAGCTGAGAACACATGCGCCCGGAGCGGGTCCGGGCGCAGTGCTCACGTGGGTGCCCTTCAAGCGGCGGCGAAGGGCACGGCCACGAAGGTCTTGTTGCCGCCGCGTTCGATCAGGAGCAACACCGACTTGCGGCCGGACTTGCCGGCATCGGCAACGGCGGTCTTGACGTCACGGGCATCGTGCACCGGCTTGTCGTTGACAGAGACGATCACGTCACCGGGCTGGATGCCGGCAGCAGCGGCTGACTTGTCCGGGTTGACGTTGGCAACGACGGCGCCGGCAACGCTGTGGGGCAGGTTGAGCTGCTGGCGGATATCAGGCGTCAGGTCGGCAAGGCCGATGCCGAGGCTCGGCTGACCGGCAGCCTGGCCCTGATCATCGCTGCTTTCGACGGCTGCCTGCTTCTGCGTGTCTTCATTGCCGCCGACGGTCACGTTGAGATCGACCGTCTTGCCGTCACGCCAGACGGCCAGCGTTTCCTTCGCACCCGGCGACAGGTCGGCAACGAGGCGCGACAGATCCTTCGGCGTCTTGACATTTTCGCTGCCGACGGCGGTTACGATGTCACCTGTCTTGATCCCGGCATGGGCGGCAGGCGTCCCGTTGGTGACGGCGGCAACCAGCGCGCCTTCAGCCTTGGAGAGACCGACAGCATCGGCGACATCCTGGGTGACTGGCTGGATTTGCACGCCGAGATAGCCGTGATCGATCGAACCGTCCTTTTGCAGCTTGGCAACGATCACCTTTGCTTCGGAGGAAGGAATGGCGAAGCCGACGCCGACGCTGCCGCCGTTTGGCGAGTAGATGGCGGTATTGATGCCGACGACATTGCCATCACGATCGACCAGCGGACCACCGGAATTGCCATGGTTGATCGGCGCATCGATCTGGATGAAATCATCGTACGGGCCGCTGTGCAGGTCGCGGCCACGGGCCGAGACGATGCCCGCCGTTACCGTGGTGCCGATGCCGAACGGATTGCCGATGGCCAGGATCTGGTCGCCGAGCTTCAGCTTGTCGGAATCGCCCCAGGCGACTGTGGCAAGCGGATGCGGAGCCTGGACCTTCAGAACGGCGAGGTCGGACTTGGGATCGGCGCCGAGCAGCTTGGCCGGCAGTTCGGTACCGTCGTCGAGCGTGACCTTGATGTCGATGGCGTTATCGATGACGTGGTTGTTGGTAACGATCACGCCGTCGGGGCTGATGACGAAACCGGAGCCGAGCGCCATGGCATGCTGCTGTGGCTGTTGCTGCTGCGGTGCCTGATGCGGCAGCGGAATACCCTGCTGTTCGAAGAATTGCCGGAACTGCTCGTCCATCGGCGAACCGTCTGCACTGGCATTCGTGGCCTTCATCGTGGTGGTGATGGTCACAACGGCCGGCTTGTCGGCATCGACGACGGCAGCAAAGGAGCCGCTGGAGGTAAGAGCGCCCCCTGCCTCAGCCGGCGCGGCAAGAGCCGTCGAGGAAGAGGAAAGGGCAAACGGCAGGGAGGCCGCGCCGAGAACGATGGCCGCTCCGACAAGTGCTGCGGCCCGGTGCTTGCGAAGAATGTTTGACATAGTGGAAGTCCCTTGCGAGAGCGTTGGCATTGAATGGCGTCTTGGTTCCATGCCATGGACCTTGGCGTCAACGAGTATTTCCACCAGCTTTTACCGTTGATTACTTATATTTCGCCTGCATGATCTGGCGAATACTATGATCGGTAAGAATTGGCGCTTGATACCTATATGATCCGTTCTGCGGGATTTACAAATTAAACATTGATCATGTTTATATTACGGTACCGTAACACATTACTATAATTTAATCTTGACTGGCCAAGCATTGCCGAAATTATCCCGGCGCTCGTGTTGCCTGCCTCGCGGGGCGCCAGAATAGTGAAATATATTCCACTTTTCCGTGATCCATCAGCCTGCAAGCGACGTATTAAACCGAAACATTTGCGATATTTGTTCATGTTTTTTCGTGTTTCGGTTGAGATGGACTTTAAAATGTTAGTAGACTCTAAATTAAATTTTCTTCAGAAAAGGGAAGCTGCGAATCGACGGGAGGCGGGGCTCGCGGTGGCATGCGGGAAGCGATGAGGGATTCAGTGAAGCCGGGGCGGGAAAAGAAGCGCGGTTCCCATGTGAAGCTGAGCGACGTCGCAAAGAGGGTAGGGGTCAGTCCGATCACCATCTCGCGCGCGCTTCGCAACCCCGAAATCGTCTCAGAAGAGCTGCGCGAGGTCATCCTGCGCACTGTCGACGAAATGGGTTACATCCCCAATCTCGCCGCTCGCGCGCTTGCCGGCCGTCACAGCGGCATCGTCGGCGTCATAACGCCCTCGCTTCACCACCCCTGCTTTACCGGTGTGATGATGGGCATCGAGGAGCGGTTGCGCGCTACGGATCTGCGCGTGCAATATGCCAACACCCTCAACGACGCGGATCAGGAAATCAGCCAGTTCAAATCCTTCCTGGCGCAGAAGCCGGCCGGGATCATCCTCGTGAACGCGGAATATTATGACGGCCTTGCGATGCTGATGGATGCAGCCGCCTTTCCGGTCGCCCATGTTGCCGATCTCAGCCAGCCGCCGGAAACGCTGCTTGTCGGCATGTCGCATCATGTGGCCGCGACAGCCGCCACCCGTTTCCTTCTGTCGAAAGGATACAAGCGGATTGGTTTCATCGGCGGGATAAGCGACATCCGCTCGCGCCGCAGTCGTGCGGGACATGAGGAGGCCATGCGCCAGGCCGGCCTCGGCAATCCATCGCTGATGCACGGCGTCGACGGCTCCACGAGCATCGGTCTCGGACGGCGACTGTTCACCGAGTTGCTGGAGCGGATGCCCGATCTCGATGCGATCCTCGCGCAAAATGATGATCTCGCCCTTGGAGCTCTGATCGAGTGCAATGAACGCGGCATCAAGGTGCCCGATGATTTCGGTATCTGCGGATTCAACGATCTGGAATTCGCGCAGTTTACCTCGCCATCCCTGACGACGGTGCATGTTCCGCGTCATGACCTCGGCCGCCGCGCCGCCGATATGCTGCTGCGCGCCATCCGCGAGGAACCGCCGGAAGAGCAGAGGGTCGATCTCGGCTTCTCGATCATCGAGCGCGGGTCGACACGCTCGGTGCCGAAGCAATAAAAAAGGGGCCGGTCGGCCCCTTTTTTTCTTAGATATCGCTTGCCGCGCTCGACCAGAGTTCGGCCGCTTCCGATGCCGTCATGCGGCGCACCTCCGCTTCGTGGCTGCGCTTGGCGAACAACTCGCTTGCCATGATCTGCTCCGCGAGATCGGCCGGAAGCGACAGGATCACGCGGGCATCATTGCCATGAAGGCCGCTGACGTCGGCGCGCTTACCGGTCACCATACCGCCGGCGATCGTGTTGTTGGTCTCCGGGTCGATCAGGATGAAGGAGCCGGTGGCCCGGTTCTGTTCATAGGGATCGAAGATCGCGGCTTCGTCGAAAACCAGGCGCACCTTGCCGATGGCGTTCATGTAGAGCCGCTGAGCCGAGTTCCAGGTACCGCTCTTCAGCTCCAGCTGGCTGACGGGTTCGACCTGGACACGCTGGCGGCGCGAGCCGCTCTTCAGCCAGTAGCGCTTGCCGGCTTCAATGCCTTCGGGCTGCAGGGCAACGACCTGCGCGTCGAAGGAAAGCCCGGTCTGCGGCTGGCTGTCGATCGAGACGATCATGTCGCCGCGTGCGACATCCACCTGACGGTCGAGAACAAGCGTGATCGCATCACCGGCAACGGCCGCATTGCGCACCAGATCGAAGGTGACGATCTTGGTGACATTGGCGACCATGCCCGACGGCAGGATCATGACGCTGTCACCAGGCTTCACCGAGCCGCCGGCAACCGTGCCCTGATAGCCGCGAAAGCTTTCGCCGGGACGCGAGACGCGCTGCACCGAGAGGCGGAAGCCGGTCGACTGGCCGGAGCGCACGGTTGCGTGTTCCAGCGTCTCGACCAGCGTCGGGCCGTTATACCACGGCATGGCTGCCTGGCCGGAATAGACGACGTTTTCGCCCTTCAATGCCGACATCGGGATCGCGGTGATCTGCTTGACGCCAAGCGACAGCGCAAATTCCTTGAACTCGTGGGTGATCTTGTCGAAGCCGGCACGGTCATAGTTCGTCAGGTCGATCTTGTTGACGGCGAGTACGAACTGCTTGATGCCGAGCAAGGAGGCGATCGTCGCATGGCGGCGCGTCTGCTCGAGAATGCCGGCGCGGGCATCGACCAGCAGCACGGCAAGATCGGCGGTCGAGGCGCCGGTCGCCATGTTGCGGGTATACTGCTCGTGGCCGGGTGTGTCGGCGACGATGAAGGAGCGCTTGTCGGTCGAGAAATAGCGATAGGCGACATCGATGGTGATGCCCTGTTCGCGCTCGGCCTGCAGGCCGTCGAGCAGCAGCGCGAAATCGGGCAGGCCGAGATCGTTCTGCTTGCCGGTGGAATCGCGGCGAAGCGCTGCTGCCTGGTCTTCCTTGACTGCCTTGGTGTCCCAGAGCAGGCGGCCGATCAGGGTAGACTTGCCGTCATCGACGCTGCCGCAGGTGATGAGGCGCAACGGGCGCGAGTCGCGCACGGCCTTCAGAGGCTCGGCGGCGGGCACGGCGACGACGTTTGCGGGAATTGCTGCACTCATCTCAGAAATATCCTTCACGCTTCTTCTTTTCCATGGAGCCGGACTGGTCGCGGTCGATGGCGCGGCCCTGGCGCTCGGAAACCGTGGCGATCTCCAGCTCCGCGATAATGTCTTCAAGGGTGGTGGCCGTCGAGCGGATCGCGCCGGTCAGCGGGAAGCAGCCGAGCGTCCGGAAGCGGATGAAATCTTCCTGCTTCGTTTCGCCGGGCAGCAGTTCCAGGCGCGGATCGGATGCCGCGATCATCATGCCGTCGCGCTCGACATAGGGGCGCTTGGCCGCAAAGTAGAGCGGTACGATCGGGATTTCTTCGGCCTGGATATAACGCCAGATATCGACTTCGGTCCAGTTCGACAGCGGGAACACGCGAACGCTCTCTCCCTTGCGGATCTGGCCGTTATAGACGTTCCAGAGCTCCGGGCGTTGGTTGCGCGGATCCCAGCGGTGGTCGGGCGTGCGGAAGGAATAGATGCGTTCCTTGGCGCGGGACGCTTCCTCGTCGCGCCGCGCGCCGCCGAAGGCCGCGTCGAACTGGCCGGCATCAAGCGCATTGCGCAGCGCTTCCGTCTTCATGATGTCGGTGTAGCGGGCAGAGCCGTAGGTAAACGGCGTGATGTTTTCAGCCTTGCCGCGCGGATTGATATGTTCAATCAGGTCGAGATCGTATTTCTTCACAATCTCGTCGCGAAAGGTAATCATTTCCGCGAACTTCCAGCCGGTATTCACATGCAGCAAGGGGAAGGGCACGCGGCCGGGATAGAAGGCCTTGCGTGCCAGATGCAGCAGCACGGAGGAATCCTTGCCGATCGAATAGAGCATCACCGGACGCTCGAATTCGGCGGCGACTTCGCGGAAGATGTGGATCGCTTCGTTTTCCAGCGCCTTCAGATGTGGGTCGAGCGGCGGCTTGGCGCTCTGCGGATTGGTGAGTTCCGTATCCTGACGGGTATCGGGCATAAAATACTCCAGACTTCTTATTGCTGCACGGCGATCGCGGCGGCCTCTTCGGCGACATGCAGACCGCATTCGCGCTTTTCGTCCTGCTCCCACCACCAGCGGCCGGCACGTTCGGGCTCGCCGGGCTTGATGGCGCGGGTGCAGGGCTCGCAGCCGATCGAGGGGTAGCCGCGGGCATGCAGGGGGTTTACCGGCACGCTGTTATCGGCGACGAAGGACTTGATCTTCTCGATGTCCCAGTCGGCGAGCGGGTTGACCTTCAGCAGATGACGCTCGGCGTCATATTCAGCAAAGGGCGTCTCGGCGCGGTTGGCCGACTGGCCGCGGCGCAGGCCGGTGATCCAGATCGTGGCGCCTGCCAGCGCCCGCGCAAGCGGCTTCAGCTTGCGCACGCCACAACAGGCATGCCTGGCTTCGACGCTCTCGTAGAAACCGTTCATGCCGTATTTCGCCGCATAGGCGTCGATATCCGCCTGCTCCGGTTCGTAGCGGGTTATGTGGATGTCGTACTGGCTCTCGGTCTCGTCGATCAGCGCAAGCGTTTCGGGGAAAAGCCGGCCTGTCTGCAGCGTCACGACGTCGATCGGCAGGCGATGCGTGCCGATCTCGGCTGATATGACCTGGTCCTCGATGCCGAGCGAGGTGGTGAAGACCACACGCCCGCCAAGGCCGGCGACGAACGAAAGCCGGCCGGCAAGGTCGAGACCCGAAAGCTTGTCAGCCAAAGCCTCGGCTTCTTCGATCGGATTGATAACAGTCATGGGGGATCCTGTCCTTGATATTGGCCGGAGTATCGCAGCTCAAAGATGGATCGGACAGAAAAAGGGATTTCGAAAGGACTGCTTAGCGGAGCAAATATCTCTCCCATCCTGCCGCAATGCAGAAAAGCAGCCGCAGGCGCAGAAATCGCACCTCGAACTTAATGTCTATAGAAATAGTAGTGTTACACGGCGCCTGTCAATTGGAAATCTGAATTGATGGCACGGATGATGAAAATTGCCCTCTTTTGTAATAGATTACCAGCTGTTGGCCGAGGGTAAAAAACAGGGCCAAAATACTTGTCTCTCAAGGCTTTTTCCAGCGCGTTCAAATTCCGTTCATGCTGGCCGTGCAATAGAGGCAATTAGCTTTTTTCGCGATGTCGGATTCGACACCGCCCTGTGTGTGTCGACGGTCCGAGATGATTACGCAAAAGGCAAAATATGCGCTGCGGGCGCTCACGGTTCTGGCGGAAGCTGCGGCCGACGAACCGGTCATGATTTCCGACATTGCTGTGCAGCAAAAGATCCCGAAGAAGTTTCTCGAACAGATCCTGCTCGACCTCAAACACCACGGCATCGTCGTCAGCCGCCGCGGCAAGCAGGGCGGGTACCTGCTGTTGAAGCCAGCCCACAGCATCACCTTCGGCGAGATCCTGCGCATCATCGACGGCCCGATCGCCCCGCTGCCCTGCCTGTCGATCACCGCTTACCGCAAGTGCGATGATTGCGAAGGCGAGCAGACCTGCCAAATTCGCCACGTCTTCGCCAAGGTGGCGGATGCCACACGCAAGGTGCTGTTCTCCACGACGATCGCCGATGCCGTCGGTACCAAGCGCGGCGCGGAAGTCACCCGGCTGCTTGCCTGACCTCCTCTCACCGGCCTTCAAGATTCGGTGAGTGACCTTTCCATCTGCCTGACATGCTCCACCTGCCCGTGCATTCGGGTAGGGAGAAATATGATGTTTGCACTTTCGACAAAGAGAGCGCTGGCAGCCGTCCTGCTGTCGGCGACGGTCGCAACCGGTGCCGCGGCCCATCACGGCTGGTCGTGGGCGGAAGCCGATCAGATCGAGCTTCGCGGCACCATCCAGCAGATTTCCATGGGCGGGCCGCACCCGACGCTCGATGTCGAGACCGTTGATGACGGTGTCTGGCGCGTCGAGCTCGGCAATCCGCGCCAGACGGAGCGCGCGGGCTTCGTCGAAGGTGTCGCAAAGCCCGGCGATCAGGTCACAGCGCTCGGAAACCGCTCACAGGACCGCACCGAGAAGCGGATGAAGGCGGTACGCATCACCGTCGGTGAAAAGCGCTACGATATCTATCCGGAACGCATCCAGACGAACTGACGCCTCGTCATGGAGCTTCTCGAATGGCTGGCTGCCACCACGCTTGCGGTCGAGCTTCGCCGCTCCGCAACGCTCTATATGTTCGTCAATGCCGCCCATATCCTGGCGATCGGCCTCCTGGTCGGCGCCATCCTGCCGCTTGATCTCAGGCTCGCCGGTTTCTTTGGCAAGGTGCCTGTGGAGGTCGTTGCGCCATTCCTGTCCCGCTCGGCCGGCGTCGGCCTCGCTCTGGCGCTGCTCACCGGCTTCTGTCTCTTTAGCGTTCGTCCGATCGAATATGCCGCCAATCCTGCCTTTCTTGCCAAGCTGGGGCTGATCGCTTTCGGCATTCTGAATGTGCTGGCAGTACATGCCGGGCGGGCTTGGCGAACCGCAGTCACGATCGGCATTATCCGCCCCGTTGTGCGGTTCTCCGCAACTCTCTCGGCGATCATATGGATTGCGGCCGTCATAGCCGGAAGGTGGATCGGTTTTCTCTGAGCCAATCACCCGTCTGATGTTGCCCAGCCGCGTCCACGCACGAATTGCAGCGTTGCTTCGGCGACCCGCTGGCCGAGATGGCGGGCGGTTGCGAGGTCCGCTTCGGGCGGCACAATGTCAGCGCCTTCGTCGACATTCGATTGCGCGGCTGCGCCGAGCCAGAAGCCCAGCCGATTGAGCTCCTCCTTGGAGCCGAAGGAGGAATTGTTGGCTGGCGGCAAGTCGAGATTGATCCAATGCATGCCGTGTTGGGCGGCAAACAGCGCGATCTGCATCAGGGTGGCGAGCTTGTCGCCCGCCTGGGAACCCGAATTGGTGAAACCGGCCGCAATCTTGTCCTTCCAGCGATACCCGGCCGCCATGACCGCGTGCGAACTTGCCTCCTGAAAGGCCTTGAAAGCGGCAGAGGGTCCGGCGACATAGGTCGGCGCACCGAAGATGATCGCCTCCGCTGCGGCGAGATCATCCCAACGGTTCGGCGCTTCCTCCACGGTCAGCAGCAGACCGCTGACAGCGGCGACCCGGTCGATGCCCGCCTTTACCGCTTGTGCCTGGCGCGCGGTGTGGCCGTAGCCGCTGTGATAGACGATGGCGATACGTGTCTCTGTCATGGGTCGATCTCCTCTGATGTGAAAACGGGTGCCCCCTCCGCGGTCGACTGCGGATGGTGAAAAGGGCAGATTGTGAGCGTGATGCACCCTAGTGCAGGGCGTTCTGTTCCAGATGCGCGAGCTTCTCGGGATTGCGCGTCACATAGATCGCGGTGATCCTCTCACCCTCGATCTGAAGGGCTGTAGTCTGCAGCCAGCCGTCTTCCTCGATGCTGACAAAGCCCGGCAATCCGTTGATCAAGCCGTAGTGAAGCATGCGCGACATATGCGCGGTGAAGATCGGTGCCAGCGCGACAAAAAGCCTTGTCACCTTGTCGCGACCGATGATCGGCTTCCGCGGCGCCACTGCCTTGCCGCCACCGTCCGTATAGACGGTTGCATCCTCGGCAAGCAGCGCCTGCAATTCCTGGATATTGCCGCTGCGCGATGCCGTGAAGAAGGCAGAGGCGATCTGCATTCCGTGCTCGGGCGGCAGGGCATAACGCGGCCGCGCGCTCCGGACATTGGCCCGTGCCCGGCTGGCAAGCTGGCGGCAGGCCGCCGCTTTGCGCCCGATCGTCGCTGCGATCTCTTCGAAACCGACCCCAAAGACATCATGCAGCACAAAGACCGCGCGCTCGAGCGGCGAGAGCCGTTCCAGCGCCAGCATCAGCGGCAGCGTAACGTCGTCGACTTCCTCCTCGGGCGCGACCACGATAGGCTCCGGCAGCCACGGCCCGATATAGGTCTCACGCCGGCGCCGGGCCGATTTCAGCTGATCGAGGCAAAGCCGCGTCACGACCCGATGCAGGAAGGCGGCCGGCTCGCGGACAGCGCTGCGATCGGCATCGAGCCACCGCAGGAAAGCCTCCTGCACAATGTCTTCCGCCTCTGCGACTGATCCCAGCATGCGATAGGCAACCCGCGTCAGCCTAGGGCGCAGCGGATTGAAAGCGGTACTCGCATCTCCCTCTGCCGCTGTCATCTGATCCAGCTTCGCCATTGCCGTCGCCATTTCCTTCATCTTGTCCATTCGAGAAGGCTGGACGAGATGAGGCAGCGATTTGTGACACGCTGTCCAGTTTTTTGTGCAGCCTTACCGGTCGCTCACCGCCGCACGTGGATTGATCCACGGTTCCTGATTGGAGCGGGCTATCAGCTGTTTGCCGAGAATATGGTCTGCGGCCTTTTCGCCCGTCATGATCGATGGACCATTCAGATTGCCATAGGTGACATGCGGGAAGATCGAGCTGTCTGCGACCCGCAGGCCATCGACGCCGATAACCCGCGTGTCGGGGTCGACCACCGCCATCGGATCGTTCTTCGCGCCCATCCGGCAGGTTCCGCAGGGGTGATAGGCGCTTTCAAGGTGTTCGCGCAGGAAGGCGTCGATCTCATCGTCCGTCCGGACCTTCTCGCCCGGCTGGATTTCCGGGCCGCGATAGTGGTCGAAGGCCTTCTGGCCGAAGATTTCGCGGGTGAGGCGCACGCAATGGCGGAATTTCTCCCAGTCTTCGGCATGGCTCATATAATTGAAGCGCAGCACCGGATCCGCCTTCGGATCGGCCGAGCGCAGCGTGACATTGCCCCGTGACTTGGAAAGATTGTAGCCGACATGCACCTGGAAGCCGTGCGTATTGGCAGCCGCCTTGCCGTCATAGCTGATGGCGACCGGCAGGAAATGATACTGGATATCCGGTTGCTTCAGCCCCGGTGCGGAACGCAGGAAGGCGCAGGCTTCGAACTGGTTGGATGCGCCGAGGCCGCCCTTGGAAAGCAGCCATTGCGCGCCGGCGACACCCTGCCAGAACCACGGCAGCCAGGAATAGAGCGACACCGGCTTCGTCGAGATCTGCTGGAAATAGAATTCCATATGGTCCTGCAGATTGGCGCCGACGCCCGGCCGATCGACCTTTACCTCGATGCCCATGTCCTGCAGATGGCCACCTGGCCCGATGCCTGACAGCATCAACAGCTTCGGAGAGTTGAAGGCGGAAGCCGAGACGATCACCTCGCGATTGGCCTTGACGATCTCGACTGCGCCGCCGCGTTCGATCTCCACACCTGTCGCGCTGCCGTTCTCGATGATGATCCTGCGCGCAAAACCCTTGACGAGTTCAACGTTCGGCCGCTTCAGCGCCGGCTTCAGATAGGCGTTTGCCGCCGACCAGCGCCGGCCGCGATGGATGGTCTGTTCCATCAGCCCGAAGCCTTCCTGCTTCGAGCCGTTATAATCCTCGGTCGTCTCGAAACCAGCCTGTTTGCCGGCATCAATGAAGGCGTGAAACAGTGGATTCTTCAGCACGCCGCGCTGCACATGCAGCGGCCCGTCCGTGCCGCGCCAGCCTTCTTCTCCGCCGTGCGAATGCTCCATGCGCTTGAAATAGGGCAGCACATCCGCATAGGCCCAGCCGTTGGCGCCGAGCTCTTCCCATCGGTTGTAGTCTTCCGCATGGCCGCGCACATAGACCATGCCGTTGATCGAGGAGGAGCCGCCGATCACCTTGCCGCGCGGGGCTGTAATGCGCCGGTTGTTGAGGTTCGGCTCGGGCTCGGAAAGATAACCCCAATTATAGCGCTTCATGCTCATCGGCCAGGCAAGGGCCGCCGGCATCTGGATGAACGGCCCGAAATCCGAGCCGCCAGCCTCGATGACGATGACCGTGTTCTTGCCGTCTTCCGAAAGCCGGTAGGCAAGCGCCGAGCCTGCCGAGCCGGAGCCGACGATGACGAAATCTGCCTGTTGCATGCTGTTCCTTTTGGATTGTCGTGTGCAACGGATGCGTCGATTTTGGATGGGCTCAGTAGGGTGAGACGACTGGCCCCATGCCGACATAAACCGTCTTCAGCTCGCTATAGTGTTCGAGTGCTGCCAGCGAATTCTCGCGCCCGAAGCCCGATTGCTTCGACCCCCCGAACGGGATTTCGACCGGGCAAAGATTGTAGGTATTGATCCAGAGCGTGCCGGCTTCCAGCTGGTCGACGACGCGGTGCGCGCGGGTCAGATCGGCAGTGAAGACGCCGCCGGAAAGGCCGAATTCGGTCGTGTTGGCGCGCTTGATCACCTCCGCCTCGTCGTCGAAATCGAGAACGCACATGACTGGGCCGAAGATTTCTTCGCGGGCAATCGTCATGCCATCGGTCACATCGGCAAAGACAGTCGGCTGCACATAGTAGCCTTCGCCGGTCACGTGATTGGGAATGCCACCGCCGGTCACCAGTGTCGCGCCCCCGGCCTTGCCCTTCTCGATATAGGACAACACCTTCTCGCGCTGTGCCCAGGACACCATCGGGCCAAGCTGGCTGGCTTCATCCATGGGGTCGCCGATCAGGATCGCCTCGGTGCGCGCCTTCAGCCGCTTCAGGAACTCGCTCTTGATCGTCTTCTGCACGAAGACACGGGTGCCGTTGGAGCAGACCTGGCCCGTCGAATAGAAATTGCCGAGCATCGCTCCGCCGACGGCGCTGTCTAGATCGGCGTCGTCGAAGACGATCAGCGGCGACTTGCCGCCGAGTTCCATCGTCACATGCTTGAGCTGGCCCGCAGCCGCAGCAGCCACCTTGCGCCCTGTTGGTACCGAGCCAGTCAGCGACACCTTGGCGACATCAGGGTGGTTGACGAGCAGCGGTCCGGTGTCCCGGTCGCCCTGGATGACGTTATAGAGGCCCTTCGGCAGGCCGGCCTCATGCAGGATCTCGGCGATCTTGAGCGCACCGAGCGGCGTGGTTTCCGATGGCTTGAAGACCATGGCATTGCCGGCGACCAGTGCCGGCGCACCTTTCCAGCAGGCGATCTGCTGCGGATAGTTCCAGGCACCGATGCCGACGCAGACGCCGAGCGGCACGCGTTTCGTATAGGCAAAATCCTGGCCGAGCGGGATATGCGAGCCATTCAGGCCGGCGGGTGCCACGCCGCCGAAGAATTCGAAGGCATCGGCGCCCGAGGTCGGGTCGGCAACGATCGTTTCCTGTATCGGCTTGCCGGTATCCAGCGTTTCCAGTTCCGAAAGTTCGCGATTGCGCTCGCGCATGATCTCGGCCGCGCGCTTCAGGATGCGCCCGCGCGCCATCGGGCTCATCGCTGCCCATTCCGGCTGCGCGCGCTTGGCAGCCGCAACCGCCTTTTCGACGATGGCGGGTGTTGCGGCATGGAGCCGGGCAATCACCTCGCCGGTTGCCGGATAGATGCTCTCGATGACGGTGCCGCCTTCATCCTCGACATATTCCCCGTCGATGAAGTGCGATGCTTTCGGCTGGGCTTTCATGTCGCTGGTCCCTGGCTTGATGTTGCTTGGTTCATGCCCCCGATACGGGCGAGTTGTGTCGTGACATAATCCTCAGTCAGGGCGATCGAGGCTGTAATGCCGATCGGCGCCGATTTCAGACTTTGCCGAATATAGAGCCCGTCGATCATCGCGGCCGCGCCTTCGGCGATGCGTTCTGCGGCATCGGCAGGGCAGAGCGACCTCAGCGGTGCCAGCAGGTTGGAGCGCAGGCGCCGGGCATAGATGACGAGGAAACGCCGTGTCTCCTCGGATCGCTGGGCCTCGGCATAGAAAGCAAGCCAGGCGGCGATCGTCTGCGGCGCAAACTGGTCGGCCTGGAAGCTAACGCGGATAATGGCTGAGACCTTTTCGCGCGGTGTCGCTGCTTCTCTCAGCGCCGTCACCGCATCGTTGCGCAACTGGCGTAGAAGGAAGCGAACCGTCTCGATCAGCAATTGCTCCTTGCTGCCGAAATAATGATGTGCAAGCGCCGGCGAGACGCCGGCCCGCCGGGCGATATCAGACATGGTGACGGTGAGCGAGCCGTGATCGCCGATCACTCGCAGTGCCGCATCCACAAGCGCCTTGCGGCGCACCGGTTCCATTCCAACCTTCGGCAAGCCAATTTCTCCCGAGAATATAAGCAACGTATTTTTGATTGACTGATCAATCAATAAAAATCTTTCGCCAGATTGATCTCGCTCATCTCTTTCCGTGCAAATTTGTTGCAGCATATCTCCGGCAATCAGGAGGTGCGCAAATGGCCAATATTTATGACGGAATGTCCGCATCCCCGCTGCGGTCGAAGTGGGCCTGGTTCGCCGGTCTCGGCGTGCTGCTTCTCATTTGCGGTCTCATCGCTGTCAGCAACCTGCTGATGGCGACCGTCGCTTCGGTCTTTTATGTCGGCATGCTGATGCTGGCAGGCGGTGTCATCTATCTCGTCCACGCCTTCCAGGTGCGCGGTTGGGATCATGTGCTCTTCTGGGCGTTGAGCGGCGTGCTCTATGTGCTCGCCGGCATCTGTGCTTTCATCAATCCCATCCTCACATCTGCCGCCTTGACCCTGTTTCTGGCCATCGCGCTGCTCATTGCCGGTGTCTTCCGGCTCTTCGTCGGCATCCGCATGCGGCCCCTCAAGGGCTGGGCCTGGATTGTTGCGAGCGGCCTCATCACTGCTCTCGCAGGCTTCGTGATCGCGCTTGGCTGGCCTGTCAACAGCCTCTGGATCCTTGGCCTCTTCCTGGCAATCGATCTCATCGTTCAGGGCTGGACAATGCTCGCCTTCGGCCTAGGTATCCGCTCTTGAGACTTTGGAGAGAGGCGGGATGATGGTTCGATCCGACCGTTTCTTTTTTGACAAGGTCATGACGGGGGACTAATGTTCTCCGCTGGAGATCGGCTTCGCAGAAGAGCCGCCTCCTGTGCTCAGGCACTTCGGCATTGGCGCTTGTCGCCTTGAGAAGCCGAAAATGGACCCCCGAGGCAGTCTCTGCCGAAATAGAATGGGAGGAGAATTCCATGCCGATGGTCACCGTTTCCATCTCACCGCTCCAGGCAGCCGGCATCCGCGATGCTGTTGATCAAGGTGGATATGCATCGAGCAGCGAAGTCGTGCGCGAGGCACTGCGACTGTGGGATGCCGCCCGCAAACTGGGCGAATACAGCAGCGAAGTCCTTGCTGACGAAAGCGCACCCGGCAGCGGCAGATGCGTCGCCGATATGTTCGCCGATCACGAAGCCGAGCATCGCCGTTCGGCCTAGCCAAGCCGTTGATTGTAAGATCAAAATATCTAATAAGCGCGCAGCGTGCATAAGCGTTTGCGCGGTCATGAAAGTTTCACACTGACGAAAGGGTTCGTTGACCCTTCTGCTCCATTGTCCGGCCGAAAAAGAAAAGGTCACAGTGGAGATTGGCATGTCTTTGGCTGCCAGCGTCAAACCGGGTGTCGTGCGTCGTTACGCCAGCGATCAGATCGTCACCCTCGCCAAACTCGTCATTGAAAATGCGTTTCAGCCGATTGTCGAAGCCGGTACCGGCACGGTTTTCGGTTATGAATCCCTCATGCGCGGGCAGGAGCGTATCGGCTTCGAGACACCGATCGAAATCCTGGATGAAGCCCATGAGAACGGACAGCTTCTGCAGCTCGAGCAAATGGTGGCCAGCCGTGCGCTCGCCAAATTTGCCACGCTGTCGAACTTCGCAACCGCGACGCTGTTTCTCAATCTCGATGTCCGCCTGATCCCGCTTGGCAATCGCCTTCTCGAGAGCCTGCTTCTGCAGTTGAAAACGGCCAATATCCCACCGTCCTCCGTCTGCTTCGAATTCTCAGAGCGCTTCGACAATACCAGCGTGCCTGAATTCGCCGAGCTCGTCTCGCGCCTGCGCAAGGCCGGTTTCAAACTGGCGATCGACGATTTCGGTGTCGGTCACGGCGAAATGAAACTGCTCTGCGACTATTCCGTCGATTACCTGAAGATCGACCGCCACTTCGTCGCCGATATCGATCGCAGCCCGCGCAAACGGCACCTGCTGAAGAGTATCGTCAATATGGCTCACGTCCTCGGCACCCGCGTGATCGCCGAGGGTATCGAGACGGAAGCCGAATTCATCGTCTGCCGAGATTATGGCGTCGATCTCGTGCAGGGCTGGTTCATCTCCCGCCCTTCCACGCATCTCTCGGAACTGGTGCCGGCCTTCCCGCATCTGCAGGAACTCGGCAAGAACAAGGGCACCAGCCAGTCGCTCGACGAAATCCTCATCCGCAAGCAGATCGAAATGCTGCCGACCGTCTACGAGAGCGACGCAATCGATACGGTCTTCGAGCTCTTCCGCCGCAATCCCCGCCAGGCCTATTTCCCGGTCCTGAATGCCAATGGTGAGCCGCGCGGCATCATCCACGAGCACCACCTGAAGGAATATATCTACCAGCCCTTCGGCCGCGATCTTCTGAAGAACAAGGTCTACGAGCGCGCCATATCGCATTTCGTCGAACGCGCGCCGATTGTCGGCCTCGACAGCGACGCCGATCAGCTGATGGCGATCTTCGCCAATATGGAAGGCAGCAACTGCCTGATCCTGACCGACAACATGCGTTATGCCGGTGTCGTTTCCGCCGCCTCGCTGATCAAGGTCATCAACGAGAAGCAGCTGAAGACGGCGCAGGACCAGAACCCGCTGACGGGCCTGCCGGGCAACCGCGCCATCCGCGACTTCATGCGCCATTCCGGACGCGACGGCGATGAAGTGCGCCACTTCTGCTATTGCGACTTCGACAACTTCAAGCCCTTCAACGATGCCTACGGCTTCCACCTCGGTGACCATGCGATCTCGCTCTTTGCCGCGCTGATGCGCCGCTACTTCTTCGCCGAGCGCCATTTCCTCGGCCATGTCGGCGGCGATGACTTCTTCATCGGCGTCGTCGGCTGGACGAAGGAGGAACTGACGGAAATCCTCGATCGTCTCATCAGCGACTTCCATGACGACGTGCTCGATCTCTATTCGGATGAGGACCGCGCCGCCGGCCGCATCCGCGGGCACGACCGTGCCGGTGCGGAAGCCTTGTTCCCACTGATGCGCTGCTCGATCGGCGTACTGGAACTGTCCGAGGGTCTGGTTATCGACGATATCAATCGCGTCAGCGCCGAGATCGCCCAGGTGAAGTCGAGCGCCAAGGAGAGCGACGAAGGCCTCGTATTCCATACGTTAGGCGAGGCGAATTGACGCCTCTGCCACTTCCGGCCTTCCCAAGCCCAGGACCCTGATTTATCTCCATTGCTTAGGAATAGGGAGAGCCGGTCATGTCGTTGCCGTCGCGTATGCGTTTTGTCGATGTGCCCTCGTTCGGTGGGCCGGAGGCGATGGTCATTGCGGATGGACCTGTGCCGGCGCCGTCCGAAGGTCAGATCCTTGTCCGCACCGAAGCGGTAGGCGTCAACCGGCCCGATATTTCCCAGCGCCAGGGCAGCTATCCGCCGCCGAAGGATGCGAGCCCCATTCTCGGCCTCGAACTTGCGGGGGAGGTGGTCGCGATCGGGCCTGGCGTGACGGGTTATTCGCTGGGCGAAAAGGTCTGTGGCCTCGCCAATGGCGGCGCCTATGCCGAGTATTGCCTTCTGCCGGCCGGTCAGGCTCTGCCCTTCCCGAGAGGGTTCGATGCGGTGAAGGCAGCGGCCCTTCCCGAGACCTTCTTTACCGTCTGGGCAAACCTTTTTCAGATGGCCGGCCTGACGGAAGGCGAGAAAGTGCTGATCCATGGCGGTTCCAGCGGCATCGGCACGACCGCGATCCAGCTCGCCAAGGCTTTCGGTGCCGAGGTCTATGCGACCGCCGGCTCGAAGGAAAAGTGTGATGCCTGCGAGAGGCTTGGCGCCAGGCGCGCCATCAACTACAGGCAGGAAGATTTCGCCGTCGTCATCAGGGAAGAAACCGGCCATGGCGTCGATATCGTCCTCGATATGATTGGCGCGGCCTATTTCGAGAAGAACATCGCCTCGCTGGCCAAGGACGGCTGCCTCTCCATCATCGCCTTCCTGCAGGGCGCGGTTGCCGAAAAGGTCAATCTGGCGCCGATCATGGTCAAGCGCCTGACTGTGACAGGCTCCACCATGCGCCCGCGCACGGCGGAGGAGAAGCGGGCGATCCGCGACGATCTTCTCTCCGAGGTCTGGCCGCTTCTGGAAGCCGGCACGGTCGCACCCGTCATCTACGAGACCTTTGCATTCGAGGATGTAGCGGCCGCTCACCGGCTGATGGAGAGCAGCAACCACATCGGCAAGATCATGCTGAAACTCGGCTGAAGCATGTCGCGCAAAAGTGGATAGCGGTTTTGCGATCGCGACACGCTCTAACTCTTTGAATCTACGAATCACGCTTTCCGAAAATCGATTCCGATTTTCGGTTCGATGCTGTGAGCGACAGCGCTGCGCCTGTCGCAATCAGCCCGGGCAAGGCCATGATAAGATAGAGCCAGCTCGCCGCAGACAATGCACCCGCAATGCCGCCCGGCTCAACCAGTCCCGTGCCGTTGGCAATGACACCGGCGAAGGCCGCGCCGAAAGCGCTGCCGAGCGAGCTTATGGTCGGGATGGCGGCTGAAGCCTTGTCCTGCTCGCTGTCGGCTACCAGCTTCAGCACCTTGGCGACGAGATGCGCCCAGCCAAGGCCGACACCAAAACCCATCATGAACATGGCGATGGCAGCCGGTGCGAGGATGATGAGGCGCGCCTCGGGGTTCTCGCGGGCAAGGAAGACGGCGAGCACGGCTGTCGCTGCGGCTTCGGTCGAACAGCCCGCAATGATCGCGGCGTTGGCTTTCCTGCCGGAGAAGGAACCGCTGAAAAAGGCCGCTGCCGTCCAGCCGAGCGCGACGAGAGCCACCAGATAGCCCGAAATCAGCGGCGTTACCCCGTGCAGAACCTGCAGGAAATAGGGAATGAAGATATCGCTGACGAGAACGAAGTTGAGGCCAAGCATCGTCAGATAAACCCGTGATATCGGCTGGCTCAGCGTCACTGCGCCCGAGGGCAGCAACCGGTTGGTACCCTTGCGTTCCATGATAAGCATAGCGACGACGGCGCCGACTGAAACGGCGATCAGCCCAACCTTGGCCGTCGCCATCTCGGTTGTGCCAGCGGTGCAGACCAGCAGCACCGCTGCAAGCAGCAGGCAGATCTGCGCGACCGGCATTTTTGTGTGTTCCCGGTCATCCTTGGCCTGCGGCAGGAGCCGCGGCGCCAGCACTGCCATCAATACGCCGAGCGGGACAAGCACGGCGAAGGCGTAGCGCCAGGCGCTGCCATGCGCAAAGAAGCCACCGAGCGTCGGGCCAATGACGGTCGAAATACCCCAGATCGCCGCATAGAGCGTGGACGCCTTGGGCCAGAGCGGCTCTGGATAGACAAAGCGGATGAAGGCGTAACAAAGGGCGGCGAGTGCGCCGGTGCCGAAACCCTGCACCGTCCGGCCGATCAGCACGACCGGCATTGAAGGTGCAGCCGCACAAAGCAGGCTGCCGACGCCGAAGATCACAGCCGCGATGACATAGACACTGCGCAGCCCGATAGTCCTTGGCCGCATGGCCATGAAGATCGCGCCCAATATGGTGGCGGCGATATAAAGCGTCGTGACCAGTGAAAACAGCTCCAGCCCGCCGACATCGCGCACGATGCTCGGCGCGATCGTTGCTGTAATATAGCTTTCCACGGCAGAGATCGTCATACCGCCGCCAAGCATCAGCGTCGCCGGCAGAAGCGTGGGAGAAAACAGCTGGAAGACGGAAGTGGTCGAGCCTGACGGTTCCAAGGCGGTCTCGGACATGATGAATCCTTGCGTTTTTCCTGACCCGTGATTATTTTCCAAGTTATGAATTGGAAAATTGCATGAGCACCAGATTAAAACAAGAGATAACTTGGAAAATATGCGCCAGTCCCCTGTCAATCGTATCCTGATCCTGTTGAAGACAGAAGGGCCGCTGCTTGCTGCTGCGCTCGGCGATGCGCTCGGTATTTCCGGCGAAGCCGCTCGCCAGCAGCTTGCGAAGATGGCGGAGGAGGGGCTGGTGGAGCCCGTCAGCGTCGCCGCCAGGGGCAGGGGGCGTCCGAGCCAGCTCTGGCATCTGACAGCGGAAGGTAACAGTCATTTCCCTGACGGCCACGCCGAGCTCACGGCGACGTTGCTGACAACGGTTGTTCAGCAACTCGGCCCCGCAGCACTCGATGCCGTCATAACGGCCCGCGAAAACGAAACGCTGCAGCGCTATCGCGACGAACTCGCAGACAAGCCGGATCTTGCTGCCCGCGTGGAGGGGCTGGCCGCCATCCGCAGCCGCGAGGGCTATATGGCAGATAGCTGGCAGGAGGAGGATGGATCATTGATGCTGGTCGAGAACCATTGTCCGATCTGCGCGGCGGCAACCGCCTGCGCCGGTTTTTGCCGTTCCGAACTCGATACTTTCCGCAGCGTGCTTTCGGCCAGGGTCGAGCGCAGCGAACACATCCTGCTTGGGGCACGACGCTGCGCCTATCGCATCACACCGCGATGACTTAGGCAGGCTGGCGCACGCCGCTGCCGCTTTCCAGATAGAGCAGGATCACGATGGTGGCGATGCCTGTCGCCGCCCCGACAAAGGCCGTACCGGAATAATCCGTTACCGCTGTTCCGAGCGCGAAAAGACCTGCGGCAACGCCAATGCCGATAAAGGTGTTGAGCGAGATGAGCGAACTGCCGAGACCCGGCCGGTCGGCGATGAGGTCCTGCAGATAGGTGATCGGCAGGCTGAGGATGGCAGCAGCCCCACAGGCATTGAGACCGAGCAGCGCATAGAGCTGCCAGGGTGCGGTGGCAAAGCCGAGCAGCACCAGATAGAGGCAGTAAAGCACCGAGCCGAAAGCCAATACATGCACGGTGCGGAAACGTCGCTGTACAAGCCCCCACATCATCATGAAGGGCATTTCGAGAAAAGCCGTCAGGCCCGAGAGAAAGCCGACATCGACGACGCTGCCGCCGATCTTGTGCACGACGATGAGCGGCGAAACCATGCCGCTCAGCCGCTGCAGGCCGAGAAGCAGCGACATGACGAAAACACGGATGAAAACATCGGGCGCGAAGACCCGCTTCAGTGAAGCGAAGAAGCCCGGCTGGTTGGGGATCGTCTCGCGTACCGGGCCATTGCCGGGTGCAAAGAAGAAATAGAGACAGAAGCAGATGAGGCTTGCCACCGCCGCTACGCCATAAGCCGGCGTCATCGATGGCGAAGTGACCAGCGCAAGCCCGACCAGCCCGGGCGCCACCGCCCAGGACCCCGAATAGAGTGCGCGCACCGTCGAGGTGATGGCGACTGCTTCGCCGCGGACCAGTTGGTTGGTGCGCGCCCGCACGCTGGCAAAGAGCAGCGAATAGGTGGAATTACTCATCGGCACGAGGAGCAGCACCGAGAAGATGAAGACGGCGGGACTATGGATGAGCGCGATCGATCCGAAGCCGATCATACCGGCAATGGAAAGCGCAAGCACCAGCGGTCGCCTTTCCGTCAGCCTGTCCGACCATATGCCGAGCGTCAGGCTGATCGAGACATTGACGATGGCAGCGAAGAAGACCAGCGCCGAATAGGCGCCGTCACTCATGCCGAGTTCGCTGATGCCGATAATCGACTGGTAGGGAACGGTCGACGCATAGGTGAAGGCGAGCGCCACGAGCGTGACGGTTGGAATGCGGATGCGGCTGTCGCGGATGATGGAAGAGAATGAGGATGGCATGAAAACGAGTCCTGATACCCCACCTTTAGCCCCATAGCGTCCACACGGAAAACGATAGTTTGACGCACCGCCGGTCACTTCGTGTGATCGCTGTTTAGATGCTGTGATTGGCCGGCATCAGGCGCGAATTCCGTTGGCTTTCAGAGATGGAGGGGCTATGCCTCCTGCAGTCTCTTTACCCACATCCGGATCCTTGCCATGCCCAATCCCGTCCTCGTCGAAGTCACCAGGGGCCTTCTCGTCGAAAGCCGTCACAGCGGTTCTGTTGCGGTCGTGGATGGCGATGGCCGTGTCGCCTTTTCGCGTGGTGATATCGAAGCAAGTGTCTTCCCGCGCTCGGCCTGCAAGGCCATGCAGGCCCTGCCGCTGCTCGAAAGCGGCGCGGCGGATGCCTATGGCTTCGGCAACAGGGAGTTGGCGCTCGCCTGTTCCTCGCATAGCGGCGAGGATGAACATGTGGCGCTTGCCGCCTCCATGCTCTCGCGTGCCGGCCGTGACGTGGGGGCGCTGGAATGCGGCGCGCATTGGTCCTCGGACCAGAAGACGCTGATCCATCAGGCGCGCACGCTGGAGAAGCCGACGGCGCTTCATAACAATTGCTCCGGCAAGCATTCCGGTTTCATCTGCGTCTGCTGCCATCAGGATATCGATAGCAAGGGTTATGTCAGCTACGATCATCCGCTGCAGCAGCAGATCCGAGACGCCATGGGGGACCTGACGGGCGCCACACTCGGTCATGATGTCTGCGGCACCGACGGCTGCTCCATTCCGACCTATGCCGTGCCGCTGAAAGCACTTGCTCATGGCTTTGCGAAGATGGCGACGGGTAATGGCCTCGGCCCCGAACGCGCGAAAGCTTCCCGCCGGCTCATCGAAGCCTGCATGGCCGAGCCCTTCTATGTGGCCGGCACCGGCCGTGCCTGCACCGAACTGATGCAGATCGCCCCCGGACGGATCTTTTGCAAGACGGGCGCGGAAGGCGTCTTCTGCGCGGCTATCCCGGAACAGGGAATTGCGATCGCATTGAAGTGTGATGACGGCACCACGCGCGCTGCCGAGGCCATGGTTGCCGCGACGCTTGCACGCTACTTCGAGAAGGGCGGCAAGGAACATGCCGCGCTGAGCGCTATGGCAAATAAATCGATGCGCAACTGGAACGGCATCCATGTCGGTGATGTCAGGGTGACAGATGCCTTTGCCTGATCGCTGCCCCGATCGCTGCATTGTTAAATATATAAGTTATAAAAAAATAAGAATTGCCTAATATAAATGGAGGCACGTCCGGCGGTCAGCCGTGTCTTCGCCGCGACGGAGCGCATGAATACGGTTCCTCCTGATCTGCGAGGGCAGAACATGTTCGCAGGCCGCTATTTGTGGTGGATGCTGACTGGCATCACCCTCCTGATGTTCTTTACGCTCTGCTTCGATTACTTCACCTGGCTTGCGGTCCAGCTCTCCAATTGTGTGGAAATGGCCGGCTCCTGCATGCCGGTGGTGCAGTTCATGGCCGGTACGCTGAAAACTGCAGGCGTGTGGATTGCGATCGGGATCCTGTTTGGCGCCGCGCTGCTGCGGCTGAGCTACCTTTCGCTGCTGCGGCTTTGGGGGTTGCCGGTAACCCTGTGGTTTGTGGCCTCCATGCCCTTCCTGCTGTTCGTCGCGACCGGCGAACGCCTGCAATGGGCCGCGATATCCGAAGCGCTTCCGCTGGCTCTCCTGTTTCTCGCCTCCTTGCTTGCCTATCTTGCCATTCCCTTTGAGGACGATGACACCAGGCCCTTCGGCGCCTCGACCGTCCTACGTGGCATTGTCTACGCCGCGGCCTTCTATGGTGTCCTCGCCGCTGTCACTGAAATGAACTGGCTTTCATCGATGGTGGCTAAGCTTCTAGGCATGCCGGCGCTCGCGGCCATCATTGCGAATATCCAGCCACGCTTCCACGAGATACTGACGCTTGGGTTCGGCAATGTCCTGCCTGGTGTCTTCGTGCTGATGGTTTTCATCGCCGCGCTTGTCCTCAGCCTGCTGCCGCCGGGCCTTGTTCCTCCGCTCCGCCGAAAGCGGGTCAAGCTGAGGCAATTGCGACATTGAGTTCGGCGTAGGGCTGAAGCCTTTCCCTAGGCATTTCTGCGGGCACGATCAGCCCCGCCACTTCGCCTGCGGCAAGCACTGTGCAGGGTGAAACGAGATCGAATTTCTCCGCCGTCAGCAGCACATGCGTCTCAGCCGAACACCGGGAGATATGCCGCTTGATGGCCGCCTCCTCGAAATCCCCGGTCGAAAATCCGTGCACGGGATGGACGGCCGTCACGCCGAGAAAGAAGAGATCCGGCCGCAAAGCGGAGATTGCAGCCATTGCGACCGCGCCGGTCGCCACCATGGAATGCTTGTAGAGCCTGCCGCCGCAGAGGATCACCTCGGCCGTCGGATGATGCTCCAGCTCGGCGGCGATCGTCGGGCTGTGGGTGGCGATCGTGAAGGCGATGTCGCGCGGCAGGTGACGGGCAACTTCTGCCGTCGTCGTGCCGCCGTCGAGAAATACCATCTGTCCGGCCTTCACCATCTGCGCCGCCCTCGCGCCGAGCCGCGCCTTGACGTCGGAAGCGACGTCGCGGCGGGCCGTGAAGTCTGGCAGGTCGGGGGCAATGGGCAAGGCGCCGCCATGCACGCGCTTCAATAGCCCTTCCGCCGCCATCTCCCGGAGGTCGCGGCGGATCGTGTCTTCCGAAAGCTCGAAATCCTCCGCCACGCGCTTGGCGATCACCTGCCCGTCGCGGCGCAGGATGTCGAGAATGAGGGTCTTGCGTTGGCTGGTCAGCATGAATGTTTCTGCACGAAAGTTTACGGAATATCGTGAATATGCACGAATTGACTCGACATTCAAGAAATATCGTGCATTTTCGCGAAATCCCGTGCATGAAGCCGGGACTTGATGGAGTAGATCATGTTGATTTTGATTGCCGGGCCTTACAGGTCCGGAACGGGCGATGACCCGACGAAGATGGCTGCCAATCTCAAGCGCCTCGAGCAGCCGTCGCACGCGCTCTTCAAGGCTGGCCATGTGCCCATGATCGGCGAATGGGTGGCATTGCCGGTGTGGAACGCTGCCGGCGGCAAGTCGGTGGGTGACGATCTCTACGAGGAGATCTTCCATCCGGTCGCAGGCAGGCTGCTGCAGCTTTGCGAGGGCGTTCTGCGCCTGCCGGGCGACTCCAAGGGTGCCGATAATGACGTCCGCATCGCCACCGAGCGGGGCATTCCCGTCTGGTATCGGCTGGAGGACGTGCCGGGTTGCGCTTGAGGCCCTGCCTCTTCTTCCCGAGAGGGGGAAGAGAAAGCGCCCCGGCGTCTTTCGCCGGTCCTGAAACTCGCGCTATAAGGCTCCCCGAAAGGGGAGTCTCATTATGCACACACTCTATTTCGCACCGGGTACCTGCGCTCTCGCAAGCCTTATTGCCCTGGAGGAATCCGGCCTTTCCTTCGATACGAAGAAGGTCAATACGCGGGAGAACGAGCAGCGCTCGGAAGCATTTCTGAAGATCAATCCGAAGGGCCGCGTTCCGGCGCTCGTCACCGACCGTGGCGTACTGACGGAGTCGACGGCGATTCTCGCCTACATCGCCCAGACGGCGCCGACCGCGAAACTCGCCCCGCTAGACGATCCGTTCGAGTTTGCCCGGCTGCAGGCTTTCAACGGATACATCTCTTCCACCGTGCATGTGAACCACGCCCACCGCCCGCGCGGTTCCCGCTGGGCTGATGACGAAGCTGCGCTGGAATCCATGAAGGCCAAGGTGCCGCAGACCATGGGTGAAAGCTTTGAGCTTATCGAGGCCGCCCTGTTCAGGGGGCCATGGGTGATGGGTGACAGTTATACGGTCGCCGACCCCTATCTTTTCGTCATGACCGGCTGGCTGCCGTCCGATGGCGTCGATCCCGCGCGTTTTCCGGGGATCAGCGCGCATTATGCCCGCATGCTGGAACGCCCTGCTGTTCAGCGCGCGCTGGCACGTGAAAAGGCCTGAGCACGGTAAGCAGATATCAGCTTCTTCGGCGCCCGGTACGTCCAGGCGTCGATCAGTCGCTGCTTGAGTTCATCGTCGCCGATGGCGGCGATCCGGACGGGCAGGTGCGGCCAGCCGACATAATGGTTCGTCTGAAAGTAGATGTCTGGCGCCATCGTCAATAGATGTTCCTTGTGGTCGATCGGGATCGAGATCACCACCGTTTCATCGTTCTTGACCGCGACGAAGCTTTTGCCCCCGACCTTCAGCGCCAGGTTGCCATAAGACGTGCTTTCCTCGATGCCGGAAAGGCCAGCCTCCTTTGTCAACCGCTTCAATCGCGCCAGAATGCTCGCTATGCTTTCCATCGTAATGTCCGCCCTGAATCGTCCCCGGGCAGATTCTATCATATGTTCAGGCGCATTTCTCTAGTTGTCGTTGCAGGGGGCGTCCGGGCGCGGGGACCGGCAACGGCAGGTCGGCAAGCTCCCGCTGCGACATCGAGGCGATATCCGGGTGATCGAGAAGATCGTCACCCCTGTCATGTTCGCTTTGCGGAACCCTGGAGACAGGGTTGGATTGGTTCAAGAAAAACTTCAGCAACGACATCTTGCTCTCGCTTTCTGAGGGCGCAGCTCGGCTTTTGGCGCAACGGATTTCAGTTGGCCGGGCGCTCCCATCTAGTTATGGAATGGAGATCGGCGTCCAATGATCACAATATCCGCCGCGAACGCTTGCTTTTCAATTGAGATTACCGGTTTGCTGCTATAGGAAAACTATATGAGAAATCTCAGCTCCGTGCATCTCAATGGCCTTCGCGCACTGGAAGCCGTCGGTCGGCTTGGCTCGCTTCAGGCGGCTGCAGATGAACTTGGCGTTTCCGTTGGCGCTGTCAGCCAGCAAGTCATCAAGGCCGAAGCGCAGCTTGGCCGACTGCTCTTCGAGCGCACGCCGAAGGGCATGCTGGTAACGGAAGCAGGCGGACCTGTCCTTGCCGCCCTGAACGAAGGCTTCCTCCGTCTTTCGGAAGCCGTCTCGATGGCGCAGCGAAAGGACGAATGCATCCTGACCATCTCGGTCGCGCCGGTTCTCGCCGCCCGTTGGCTGGTCTGCCGCCTCGACCGGTTCATGGAGCGCCACCCGGAAATCAACCTGCGCCTCGATGCGACGACGAGGCTCATCAATCCGGCCGCCTCCGATATCGATGTCGCGATCCGCGTCGGCAAGGGTCAATGGCCCGGCGTGAGGATCGAGCACCTTCTGGATCAGCAGGTCTTTCCCGTCTGTTCTCCGCAGATGGCCGCGAAACTGAAGAGGCCGGCCGATATCCTGAAGCTCCCGGCCGTCATCGATGCCCATGCCATGTTCACATGGGATGTCTGGATGCAGGCGGCCGGCCTATCCGGTGCCCCGCCCGCAGTACGCCACAGCTTCAACGATGCCTCGCTTTGCCTCGATGCGGCGATTGCCGGGCAGGGCGTGATGCTTGCCTGGCAGACGCTTGCGGGCTTTTCCCTGCAGGAGGGCCGGCTGGTCGCACCCTTCGGCATCCGCGCCAATACCGGCGACGGCTATTATTTCGTAACAGCCGAAGGCAGCCGCGAGCCGAAGAAGGTACGCGACTTCAAGGCCTGGATTCGCGAGCAAATGGCTGAAACTGCCGCGATCTTCGGCTGATCCTCAAATCTCGATCGGCTCCAGTGAGCGCTTGCGCTGCATCTCCAGATAGGCCGGACGCGACTGGCAGCGCTTGATCCAGGCGTTGATATTCGGATGTGCCTCGAAGAGCGCGGTTTCGCTCTGGGCATAGCGCAGCACTTCCGCGATGTTGAGATCGACAACCGTGAAGCGTCCGCCGACGATCCAGTCCTTGCCGTCGAGATGCTTTTCGAGAACCGAGAGCGGCCGCTTCATGGTACGGCACGCGACATCGATCACGGCGCGTCCTGCCTCGGTGTTTTCCCTGCCGTCATCATAGGTCGAGACGATCTTGCCCGTATTGCCATCGAGTTCGGAAACCGCCCAGACCGTCCACATCGTCATCAAACCGTCTTCTTCGACGGTATTGCCGCGGAGCTCGCCGCCATATTTGCGTGCGAGGTAAAGGTTGATTGCCAGCGACTCGTTCAGCACGAGATCGCCATCCTTGATGGCGGGGATCAATGCCATCGGGTTCAACGCAAGGAACTTCGGCGACAGAGTATTGATAGGCGCGTCCGGTGAAAGCGGATTGGCAAGCCGTTTGGCCTGCAACACCGGCACGGATTCGAATTCGATCCCGAGTTCCTCGGCCATCCAGTAAACGCGGGCCGAACGCGAGCGGTAAACCCCATAAATCGTCAGCATGGAAATGTCCCTCTTCTTTGGTGCGCCGACCCTAAAGCCAGCGCGATCGTGAAGAAAGCATCCGCGGATGATATGTCGATGAAAGCTTTTGATAGCGTTCAGGAAATCCGGTTTCGCTCGACGGTCAGCTGCTTATAGCGGGAGTTATTGTCAGCAAGCTCGTCAGAAACCTGCTTCTCCCACTCGAACCCCATCACAGCGCCCTTGCCCATCTCCTGGAAGATATTGTCGGTGATCACGGCGGAACCGGCGCCCTCGGCAACCGAGACCGCGCAGCCGACCGGCGACTTGCGCACGACATTGCCGTTGACGACGACATTGCGCAGATAAGGCCCCCAGCCGATCTGCAGCCCCCAGCGCGGCGCATCCTCGATGACATTGCCAGACACCAGCGTATCGGCCTCCGCCGCAATACCGATGCCGAAGCCGACCTCGTGCTTGTAAGGCCCCTTGAGCGTCAGGTTGCGGATGACATTGCCCGTCACACTTGCCAGCCGGCCGCCCTGGTCGAAATTGGCAATCGATATGCCGTTTGCCGCCCCGTCGATCACATTGCCGGAGACGACCGCGCCGACGAATTCGAACTCCACGTAGATCGCCGTCTCGCCGGAGCGGCGGCATTGGTTGTTGCTGATCAGGATGTTGGAGCCGGAATTGGCGCGAACAGCGGTGAAGGCGCAGTCGGAGATCTGATTGTTCGTCACCGTTACGCCATCGGCGCGGAAAATATTGATGCCGTTGCCGTTCTCGCCGGTGCCGCCATCATTGGCGCGGATATTGAAAACGCGGTTGCCGGACACGACCGTGCCATCCTCGGCCTTCTTCCAGCGGTGCACCAGAATGCCGCCATTGCCGCAATCCGAAACCGTATTGCCCGATATTTCAAGTCCGGCAGATTCCACCGCATAGATGCCGGACTGTCCTGCGCCCGAAATCGTGCTGCGCTCGATCCGCCCGCCGCAGCGCTCGAGCTGCAGCGCGTGCTTGCGGCTGCCGACAATCTCGCAATTGTCGATCAGGACCTCACCGACACCGGTGAGCTGGACGAGCCCGCCGGCATAGTCCGCAAGCAAGCGGTTCGATCCGTCGATCACGAGGTTGGAAAGCTCGATGCGGCCGACATTTTCAGCGGCGAAGAGATGGCCTTCGCCGGTATAGACGATCCGCGTTGCACCGGCCACGCCAGTGATGCGCGTATTGTCTGGCAAGGTCAGGTTGGAGATCCGGTAGGTCCCCGGCGGCAGGAAGACCGGTGCGTTCTCGCGCGCCGCCTGATCGATCATCTGCTGCAGGTTACGGTTCTTCCTGTCGCCGCTCTCGGGAACGGCGCGATACCGGACCGCATTGATCGAGCCGCGCAGATCGGGTTGCTCCGCACCAACGGGAGCCGCCGTCATGGCTGCCGCGGAGGCGGCCAGCATGCCAAGCAGATCTCGTCGGGAGATTTTGCTGAAATCTTTCTTCATATCGGTGCCCACGCAGGAAACATGCCAGTAGAAATGTCCTCTTTTGATGCATATCCGCAAAAGAAGAATAACCGTCGGTCGAGTAAGAAACGCAACCTCTCGGATATTGTCGTCTTGTTCACCTTTCCATTTAAACAACCTGAAGGAAATGCTCGCTATTTTGGAAAGCGGTTTCAATTATGACTATTGTGGACAGCGCCTGAGGTTACCGGGAGAACAGCGTCATGAATGGAATTGGTGCCCGGCGTTGGGAATCTGGTGATAGCTTCAGTGCCGAGACACAACGTATCGTAGCTGCCACCGAGGCAATGATGGCGGCGACCGCGCACCATCTTTCCGAAGGCATAGAGAACCTCCGCCTCAAGGCGATCGTCCACGAGCTTCCCGATTTTCTGTACGTCAAGGATCGCGACGGCCGCTTCGTTTTCGCCAATGCTGTCACGGCGCGCAGCCACGGATTTGAGAACGCTGCCGAGATCGCCGGCAAGCGTGATTTCGACCTGTTCGATTTTGAGACGGCCCGCCGGTATTTCGATGTCGAGCAGGAGATCATGTCGGGCGGCGAGCCCCGCATCGACCTGGAGGAATTCGTGCCGCTGCCTGATGGCGGTACCATGTGCCGCCTGACCTCCAAGATACCGCTGCGCAATGATCGCGGCGAAGTCGTCGGGCTCATCGGCGTCTCCCGCGATATTACCGAGCGCAAGCGGCAGGAGGAGCTCTATCGCGGCCAGGCGAACCTATTGGAAATGATCGCCCGCAACGAACCGCTGCCGATGATCCTCGAAGCGCTGGTGCTGATGATCGAGCGGCAGATGACCGGCATTTCCGGCTCGGTGCTGCTGCTGGACAGCGAGGGTACGCGGCTCTACCACGGCGCAGCTCCCAATCTGCCCGGCGCCTACAGCCGCATGATCGACGGCGTTGTCATCGGCCCGAAGGTGGGCTCCTGTGGCACGGCAGCCTGGCGTGGCGAAACCGTCATCGTCGAGGATGTCATGGCCGACCCGCTCTGGGAGGATTTCCGGGCAATGGTCAGCCAGTTCGGCTTCCGCTCCTGCTGGTCGACGCCGATCTGCACCTCGCAGAAGAATGTCCTCGGCACATTCGCGCTTTATTCGAAAGAGCCGCGGCGCCCGACCGAACACGAAATGAAGCTGGTGGCGCTCGCCACCCACGTCGCCGGTATTGCCGTAGAGCGCAAGCGTGTCGATGACCGTATTCATTTCATGGCCCATCACGACGATCTTACCGGCCTGCCGAACCGTGCTTTCCTGAAGGAGCGCATGGCGAAGATCCTCGATCAGGCCCGGCGCAACAACCGCAAGGTCACCGTTGCCTACATCGATCTCGACAATTTCAAGGAGATCAACGACACGAGCGGCCATGCCGCCGGCGATGAGGTGCTGAAGGAAACCGCCACGCGCATGGCGAATTGCGTACGGGCTTCGGATATGGTCGTACGCCTCGGCGGTGACGAATTCCTCGTCGTGCTTGTCCACCAGTCCAGTCACGATGCCGGCATCATGCGGCGCCTGCGCGATCTGCAGAAGGCGATTTCCAAGCCGGTCCGCTCCGTTGTGGGTGAAATCGCTGTCACCTCAAGCATCGGCATCGCCGCCTTCCCATGGGACGGCGCCACACCGGACGAACTGCTCACCAATGCCGATCGCGCCATGTACCGCGCCAAGCAGCTCGGTCGGAATACGCTGCAGTATCACGACGGCGTTGTAAGCGATTCCGTCGACCTGCCGCTCACCGAACAGGAGGAATTGCGCCAGGCGATCGTCGCCCACCAGCTTTTCCTGCTCTACCAGCCGCAGGTCGATGTCGCGACAGGCCGCGTTACCGGCCTCGAAGCACTGGTGCGCTGGAACCACCCGACGAAGGGTGTGATACCGCCTGTCAATTTCATTCCGCTTGCGGAGGAAACCGGTCTCATCGTGCCGCTCGGCCTGTGGGTGCTGAACGAGGCCTGTCGCCAGGCTCGCGCCTGGCAGGACATGGGCCTGACGCCACTGACCATTGCCGTCAATGTCTCGCCCAAGCAGTTTGCCGATCCGGACTTCGCCTCCCACGTCGCCGAGGCGATCGACAGCCATAGGCTCAATGCGCGATGGCTGGAGCTGGAGGTGACCGAAAGCGTCATCATGCAGGATGCGGCCCGAGCGCTCGCCATCATGCTCTCTCTGCGCGCGCTCGGTGTGCGCCTGTCGATCGATGATTTCGGCTCCGGCTATTCCTCGCTTGCCGCATTGAAGACCTTTCCCTTCGACCGGCTGAAGATGGACCGCTCGCTGGTCGAAGCTCTGCCTGCAGATACGACTGCCGTTGCCATCGCGTCGGCCGTCATTTCGCTTGCCCAGACACTGAAGCTCTCGGTGCTGGCCGAAGGCGTGGAAACCGATGCGCAGCTGGAATTCCTGCGCCACGCAGGGTGCGAGGAGGCGCAGGGCTATCGCTTCTCCAAGCCTGTTGCGCCGGAAGAAATCGTCGTCATGCTGCTCGCGCGGGGCGCTTGATCACTTCACCAGATCGGCGACCGTCTCGATCTCGTTCGTCCATATGCCGCCGGAGTAATTGGCTGGCAGTTGCGCAAAGCGTTCGGCACTGTCGATACCGGTCGAAAAGCCGCCGCCGTGATAGGGGCCGATCACGAAGACCAGCGTATTCGCATCCTGCATGCGGTTGAGGAACCGGTCCGGCCATCCCCACAGCCAGGGCGCGTAATTGATCGGCACCAGCATCATCGCATTCCTGCAATCGGCAGGCAGCGCACCCGTCCAACCATAGCCTATATAGCCGGTAAGGCAGCCCATGAGACTGGCGCGCGAAGCCGTGCGGATCTCGGGCGCCAATTGCCTGAAGCGATCGATCGGCTCATCACCGCCATAAACGATGATCCTGGCGCGCCGCTCAGCCGGCAGGCCATTCAGCACGGCAGCGAGCTTTTCGCCCTCCGCGGGGTCGCGGCTTTTGACATTGATGAGCAGATGTTTGTCCGGGAAGGTAGAAAGCACCTCATCCAGGGTCGGCATCTGACCGACGCCTTTGCCACGAAAAGGAAATGTCTTGCCGTTATCGGCGGTGTAGCCATAGCCGATATCGAGCAACTTCATCTCGGTCATGGAATGCTCCCGCGTCACGCCATGCCCATCTGTCCGGCAATCGAGTGTCCAGTCATGGAAGATGGCAAACTGCCCGTCCGTCGTGGGGTGGATATCGACCTCCACCACGTCCGCACCGGCATCGAAACCCGCCTGCATGGAGCGGATCGTGTTCTCCAGATAGTCGTGCCTTGGCGGCAGCATGCGTGCAGCCGTGCAGGTGTCGTTCTTGAGATCCGTCTCATCGAAACGCTGGGCAATGCCGCGATGCGCCAGAAGCAACGGCTTGCCCTCGCGATGTTTGGCTAGAAAGCTGGTATTGTTGAGATAAACTGCGGCGACAAATACGAGAATTGCCGCGCCTGCATATTTGAGCTTCCGTCCCATCATCCCCTCCGGCCGTGCCTCGGCAATGGCTAGAAAGCGATTCCGGTGGTTCTTTGGCTCATTTGGGGCTTTTGTGCGTTAAAGCTCGCCTTCACGTTGCAGAAACCCTATGTTTAGCCCACAAAACAGGGAGATGGTGATGGCGGCGATTGCACTTTTTCACTCGGTCTACGGATTGCGGTCCCTTGAACGCGACGCCGCGGCGCGTCTGCGCGCGGCAGGCCATCAGGTCGTAACGCCGGATCTTTACGAGGGAAGAGTAGGGGGTACGCTCGAAAAAGGCTTTGCCCTCAGGAAAGAGATCGGCTGGGCCGAACTTTGCGGGCGCGCTGAAAAGGCGATCGCCGACTTGCCGTCATCGGCCGTCCTCGGCGGCTTCTCCATGGGCGCAGGCGTAGCCGCGAGCCTCTGGCCGGGACGACCGCAAGCGGCCGGCATCCTCTTGCTGCATGGTATCGCAGAAATTCCGGCAAACGCGCGCGAAGGCATTCCCCTTCAGGTCCATCTGGCGGACCCCGACCAGTTCGCGCCCGCGGATGAGGTGGCTCCATGGCGTGCGCATGCCGCAAGAGCTGCTATCAGCCTGGAGGTCTTCCTCTATCCCGGCGTCGGCCATCTCTATACCGATCCGTCGCTGCCAGACTACGATGCAAAGGCGGCGGAGGCCACCTGGAGCCGCGTCGACACTTTCCTCGCGGCGCTCTGAACCGCTCAGGGACCGTTCACCAGCTTCAGGATGAGCTGTTGGATATTGCCGCCCTCGCTCATTTCCACGCGGTCGAAATCCCGGCCGCGCTGACGCTGCCTGTTGGAGAGCTCTCCGAGCCGCACCGTCAGCTCCGGCCTGATCTTCTTGCAGCCGGGATCATCAGGCACGGAGAAGCCGTTGCTCAGCGTCTCGATCTCCTTGACCATTTCGATGATCGTCTCGCCGTGCCAGCGCTCATGGGTGCGCACACCCGATATGAAGCTCTCCCAACTTGCCTTGGTCGCCGCCGGCAGGTCGTTCGGCGCCTTCGGCAGCGTGTAGATGATGATGAGCTTCGGCTTTGCAAAAGTCAGCGTGCAGGCACTGCCTTGCTGTTCGTATTTGCGCGTCCAGGTCAGCTTGAAAGTCGTATGCGCGATGACCCGGCCCGGCCCGACCTGCGGGCCGCGCTCGCCGATGGACTGGTAGAGCTGCATGCCGGTGCGGCCGGCGATTGCATATGCCTTCACTTCCTCACTCGGTTGCCAGTCTGTTGCCGCGGCTGCGGCAGGCAGAGCCAGCCCGAACGCCACCAACGCATATCCGAAAACAGTCCTCATATGCCTCTCATCCGCTTCCTTGCCGTAGCGCGGGCGAAGCTAACGAGGCTTGGGGGCGGATGCAACGGACGGAGGCCGCATAGCCCGCCTTCACCCCTGAATTTGGTTCTGCGTATCCCTCTGGCGCAAAACGCATTTCCCACTATCTTTGCTGTCATGAGACCAGACGCGCTGCTCTATCCCGCCCCTGAAGGGCTCTATTGCCCGGAAGGCGGCTTCTATGTCGATCCGGTGCGGCCGGTGGAGCGGGCGCTGATCACCCATGGCCATTCCGATCACGCGCGTCCGGGCCACGTGAATGTGCTCGCCACCCGCCAGACACTAGACATCATGCGCATCCGCTACGGCGACGGCTTCTCCGCCAGCGAACAGCCGGTCGCTTTCGGCGAAGAACTCGTCGTCAACGGCGTGAAGGTAAGCTTCCATCCTGCCGGCCATGTGCTGGGCTCGGCCCAGATCGCCATCGAGAAGAATGGCACGCGCATCGTCGTATCGGGCGACTACAAGCGCCGGCCCGACCCGACCTGCGAAGCCTATGTGCCCGTGCCCTGTGATGTCTTCATCACCGAGGCGACCTTCGGCCTGCCGGTCTTCCACCATCCCGATCCGATCGACGAGACCGGCAAGCTGCTCGCCTCGTTGCGCCAGTTTCCCGAACGCACACACCTCGTCGGAGCCTATGCGCTCGGCAAGGCGCAGCGTGTCATCCGCCTGCTGCGCGACGCCGGTTACGGTGAACCGATCTATATTCACGGCGCGATGGAACGTCTCTGCGATTATTATGTCAGCCAGGGCATCGATCTCGGCGAATTGTTGCCGGCCACGATCGAAAGGCGCGACAAGTCCATTTTCAAGGGCGCCGTCGTCGTCGGCCCGTCCTCTGCCTTTGCCGACCGCTGGGCCCGCCGCTTCAACGATCCGCTGCCGTCCTTCGCCTCCGGCTGGATGATGGTGCGCCAGCGCGCCAAACAGCTCGGTGTCGAACTGCCGCTCGTCATCTCCGACCATTGCGACTGGCCGGAACTGACCGAGACGATCACCGAGCTTGCCCCGCAGGAGGTCTGGGTCACCCATGGCCGCGAGGAGGCACTGGTGCGCTGGTGCGAGCTGCAGGGCATCAAGGGCAAGCCGCTGCATCTGGTGGGTTATGAGGACGAGGGGGATTGAAGCATGAAAGCCTTCGCCGACCTCCTCGACCGCCTGGTCTTGACCCCCAGCCGCAACGGCAAGCTCAAGCTGCTGACCGACTATTTCCGCGACACGCCTGACCCTGATCGCGGCTACGGCCTCGCTGCCATTGCCGGCACGCTGGAGGTGCGCAACGTCAAGCCCGCCATGCTGCGCGAACTGGTTCTGGAGCGCATGGACGATGTGCTCTTCCGCTACTCCTATGATTATGTCGGCGACCTCGCCGAAACCATCTCGCTGGTCTGGGACAATGAGCGCGATATCGACCGCTCTGCGCTCGCCCAGCCGCGTCTTGGCGAGGTGGTCGTCAGGATGAATTCGCTTGGCCGCACGGAAGTACGCAGCTTCGTGCGCGACCTGCTCGATCGTCTCGATTCCTCCGGGCGCTTTGCCTTCATCAAGCTCGCGACCGGGGCGTTGCGCATCGGCGTTTCCGCCCGCCTCGCCAAGCAGGCGCTTGCCGATCTCGGCGGCAAGGACGTGACCGAGATCGAAACTCTGTGGCACGGCCTGCAGCCGCCCTATGAAACGCTCTTCAAATGGTTGGAGGGTGGTGAGGAAAAGCCGGTGCTTGCAACGCCTGCGATCTTCCATTCCGTGATGCTAGCCAATCCGGTGGAGGAGGGCGATCTCGATAGTCTCGATCCCGCCAATTATGCCGCCGAGTGGAAATGGGACGGTATTCGCGTCCAGCTCTCCCGCTCCGGCGAGACACGCAGGATCTATTCCCGCTCCGGTGATGATATATCCGGTGCCTTTCCTGATGTTCTTGATTCGATCAGCTTTTCCGGCGTCATCGACGGAGAGCTTCTGGTTGGCGGCACGGCGCGTTCCAACAACCCGACCCGCACCTTCTCCGACCTGCAGCAGCGCCTGAATCGCAAGACGGTGACGGCACGGATGCTGGAAGAGTATCCGGCATTCATCCGCGCTTATGACATGCTTTTCGACGGCGACCAGGACGTGCGCGGCAAGCCCTATATCGAGCGTCGCGACCGGCTCACGGAAATTATCGATCGCGCCCCGCACGACCGCTTCGACCTCTCGCCTCTGGTGCCGTTCTCCACCTGGGAGCAGCTGGACGATCTCCGTGCTGCCCCGCCCGATCCCGTTATCGAGGGCGTGATGATCAAGCGCCGCGACAGCATCTATCAGGCTGGTCGAATGAAGGGGCCGTGGTTCAAGTGGAAACGCAATCCTTACAATGTCGATGCGGTGCTGATGTATGCCCAGCGCGGCCACGGCAAGCGCTCCAGCTACTATTCCGATTTCACCTTCGGCGTCTGGGCGGAGGATGAGGATGGCGAACAGCTCGTCCCTGTCGGCAAGGCCTATTTTGGCTTTACCGATGCCGAGCTCGAAGTGCTGGACAAGTTCGTGCGCAATAACACGACCGAGCGCTTCGGCCCGGTCCGCGCAGTGCGGGCGGACAAGGAGTTCGGCTTCGTGGTGGAAGTCGCCTTCGAGGGAATCAATCGCTCCACACGCCACAAGTCGGGCGTAGCCATGCGGTTCCCCCGCATCGCGAGATTGCGCCCCGACAAGCCCTCCTACGAGGCCGATCGCCTGCGCACGCTCATTGCTATGATCGACGCCAAGGCGGGTTGATATCATCTGCCTGCGCAAAAATGACGCAGTCCCCCGTTTTCAACAGCATGTGTATTGGCGGCAAGGTTCGTCCGGTGCAGATTTTTTGGGCCGGGGAAATGATGGGTGCCGCGTATGAGCTCGCAAGAACGAAATGCCTTTTTCCGTCAACGCCGCGGCGTGCTTGCCGGGATAGCCGGCTCTCTTATGCTGCCTCGCCTCGCGAATGCCTTCGATGTCCCCGATGTTCCAAGGCTCGCCAAGCATGACTATGCCAGTGTCCGCCATCACTTCCGCACCAAGCTGCTGCAGAAGGGGCCGGCGCCGGATAAATATGAGCCGCTGACGGCACCTGCCGATGCCGACCGGATATTCTATCGCTCCGGCTATGGCGGCGAGCTGGAGTTGACGGCCTGGGTGTCCAAATACAAGCGCGGGACCAAGTCGAAGCCCGGCATCCTCTTCCTTCACGGCGGCAATGCCATGGGGATCGGCCATTGGCAGCTTATGAAGCCCTACGTGGATGCCGGCTATGTGGTGATGATGCCTTCCATGCGCGGCGAAAACGGCCAGATGGGCAATTTTTCCGGTTTCTATGACGAGGTGGACGACGTGCTTGCCGCGACCGAGCGCCTGCGCCATCTGCCGGGCGTCGATCCCGCGCGCCTCTTCATTGCCGGCCACAGCATCGGCGGCACGCTGACCATGCTGACGGCGATGAGTACGCATCATTTTCGGGCGGCGGTGCCGATTTCGGGCAATGCGGATGCCTTCCGCTTCTTCAACCGCTATCCCGAAGACATCCGCTTCGACGATTCCAACGCGCATGAATTCGAGGTACGCACGGCGCTTTGTTATGCGCACAGCTTCAAGTGCCCTGTACGTGTGCTGCACGGCACGGAAGAGTCTCATTTCAACGATCGCGCCGATCTTCTCGTTTCGCGTGCCCGTGCGGCCGGTACGCATATCGAAGCAGATACGGTTGACGGCAACCACACTTCGGCACTGCCGGCCGAGATCGCGCAGAGCATCGCATTCTTCCGCGGTGTGGCGGCCTGACAGCTGCCGGATGCATCTCCGGCAGGGACCTGCGTCATCCGTCTTTTTCGGCGGGTTCCAGCTTCTGGCACCAGCCTCGCGCCAGCCGCGAATGCCATCCTGTGAGCAGATAATGCTGTCTCCGTGATCGCTGATGAGGGTGGTTTCATGAATTTTCTGCGCCGGGCTTTCCCGTTTGTCGGGCTCGCGGCTGCTGCAACGATGCTCAGCGGCTGCAACATTCTTGTCCCCGATGTCGCAGCCGATTCCCCTGCGCGCTTCGTGCAGGAGATCTCACCGGTCTTCTACGAGCCGCCGGGCGTCGATCCTCGTCGCGTCAAGCCGCTTCCCGATCAACCGGTGCCGCATACACGCGAACTCTACAGGACGCAGTTCAATCAGACCTATGGCCTGCCGGTCAGCAACCCGCTGAACCTCGACATGGGCATGTACGGCCAGGTCAGGGACGGCGATTTCACGCTGCCGGCCATCCCCGCCACTCGCATCCGTCCGGAATATCTGCGCCAGGAGGTCGAGTACCAGACCAACGAACGCCCCGGCACGATCGTTGTCGATACCCAGGACCGCTTCCTCTATTTCGTTGAAGGCAATGGCAGGGCCATGCGTTACGGCGTCGGCCTCGGCCGCGAGGGATTTGCCTGGAAGGGCCGCGGCGTCATCCAGTGGAAGCAGAAGTGGCCGCGCTGGACACCGCCGGTCGAAATGGTCTCCCGCCAGCCGGAAGTTCGTCCCTTCTCTGCGGAAAATGGCGGCATGAATCCGGGCCTTGCAAATCCGCTCGGCGCCCGCGCCATGTATATTTTCAAGGATGGCCAGGACACGCTCTATCGCATTCACGGCACGCCCGACTGGCAATCCGTCGGCAAGGCGGTTTCCTCCGGCTGCGTACGCATGCTCAACCAGGATGTGGTGGATCTCTACGACCGCGTGTCGGCCAAGTCAGAGATCGTGGTGATGTAGGGCTGCAACAGGGCAGGCGAGATCGTCTGCCCGAAGCCGGACACGTCTGCGTGATGCTATGGTTTATTTAGTATAAGCCGATAGATTTTTTCCTTGTCGATTTCGGCATTGGACGAATCAGGGGTGAGCTGCGTTTATGGCGAGCCCCGCATCACGAAGGAAATCAGTCCCGCGTCATGAGCCTCGATAACCCCATCTCCCGTCGTAGCTTTCTTTCCTTTTCGGCTTTGACAGCGGCTTCCGCGCTGGCAGGCTGTGCCTCCACTTCGAATACGGTCGAAAATGGCGGCATGTCGATCAGCTACCGTTCGCCCTTCCGCGCGTTCCAGACGACGAGCGTACCCAGCGAAGCAGAACTTGCCGTCATGTACGGCCCAATCGAAGACGGCGGTTTCCTCATCCCCGCCGTTCCCTACCAGCAGATCGACCCACGCTACTATCGCCAGCAGGTCGTGGATCCGACCGGCCAGCCGCCGGGCACGATCGTCGTCGATACGCCCTCGCGCTTCCTTTATCTCGTCCAGCCCGGTGGCATGGCGATGCGCTACGGCGTCGGTATCGGCCGCGAAGGTTTCGCTTGGTCGGGCAATGGCGTCATCCAGTGGAAGCAGAAATGGCCGCGCTGGAAGCCACCGAACGAGATGGTCGCCCGCCAGCCGGAGCTTGCGAAATACTCGATCGAGCGTGGCGGCATGGAGCCAGGCCTCTTGAATCCGCTCGGTGCGCGTGCGCTCTACATCTTCTCGAACAACGAAGATACGCTCTACCGCCTGCACGGCAACCCGGAATGGCGCTCCATCGGCAAGGCCGTCTCGTCGGGCTGCGTGCGCCTGCTCAACCAGGACATCATCGACCTCTACGACCGCGTTCCCAACAAAACCCCGATCGTTGTTTGGCAGTGAGCTGCGGTCGGGCGTAGCCCGAGCAATCGATCCAGTGAATCGATTGCAGCGGCGAACGCCCGAAGCGTAAGCGCAGGGCTGGAAGGGCGCCTAACCCCAAAACACAAAAACCGCCCAACACGGGCGGTTTTCTTTTGACTTGATAGTTACGCCGCCTCAGCGCAAATCCCAGCCTTGCACCCCGAGGCAAGCAGCGCCTTGTCCGCCACCTCGACAAACAACTGCCGAAACCACGACGCCCGCTCGTCCGCCCTGTCGACCCGCCGATACAGCATCGACACAGGATCGGCCGGCAGCTCGATCGGCGGCATCGAGACCTCTAGATTGTGAAGCTGCGCCATGCAGCGTCCGAGCGATTCCGGCACGATGGCAATCGACGGCATGGCTCTGAGCGCCGGCGGCACCGCCGAATAGCGGGGCACAGTCGCCACCACGTTGCGGCTCAAACCCACCTTGTCGAGCGCGGCATCGACCGCCGTCGTCGCACTACCGACGAAGGAGATGGCGATATGCGGTGCGGCGACGAAATCCTCGACGCTGATCGGCGGCTTCAGTTTCAATTGCTGCGGATCGTAAATAGCGATCGAACACTGCTCGAACAGTGGCATGCGGATATGCCAGGAGGCGGGTTCGCCATGCACGGAAATGCTGAATTCGTAGGCGCCGTCATCAAGCATCTGCGCCGCATCGCGTTTGTCGGCGGCAACACCTACAAGCCGCGCGCCCGGCGCAAGCTGACGTAGCCGCGCAACCAGCGGGCCGAAGAAAGCGGTTTCCAGATTGTCGCACATGCCGACGCGGAATTCGCCCTGCCAGGTCGATGGGTCGAAACCCTTGGGCGGGCGGATCGCCCGTTCGATGCCGGAAAGAGCATCCTCAATCGCTGGGGCGATCGCCAGCGCCCGCGCCGTCGGCTGCAGGCCGCGGCCGACGCGTATGAAGAGTTCGTCGTCCAGCGCCTCGCGCAATCGCTTGAGCGCGGCGGAAAGTCCGGGCTGGCCGAGCAACAGCCTTTCAGCTGCACGGCTGACATTGCGCTCCTGCATCAGCACTGAAAAGGCAAGCAGCAGGTTCAGATCAATTTTGCGAAGGACAGCATCATTCATCATTATGGGTAATACCTGACATGGCTACTATCAATTTGCAATAGGGTTTGAAGCTGTACATTTTCTCGTTCCCTGCCGCCCGCCAGCCTCCCGGCGAAGGCGGCAGCAAAGAAGGAACCGAGATCGATGACCAATTCCCCATCTCCGCGCGGAGCCGGCCTGGCGTTGCTGCTGCTCTGCGCTGCGAATTTCCTTGATGCCATGGATGTTTCCACCATCGGGGTCGCCCTGCCTGCCATCCAGACCGAACTTGGTATGCCGCCAACCTCGCTTCAATGGGCCGTCAGCGCCTATGTGCTGGGTTACGGCGGGTTTCTGCTGCTCGGCGGCCGTGTCGCCGACCTCTTCGGCCACCGCCGCGTCTTCCTCTGGTCGCTCGGCATCTTTGCTGCCGCCAGCATCGCCGGCGGTTTCGTCGATAGTGGCCCGACGCTGATCGCTGCCCGCCTGGTAAAAGGCATCGCCGCAGCCTTCACCGCTCCCGCGGCCCTTGCCCTGCTGCTCTCCGTCTTCGGCGAGGGCGAGAAGCGGGCAAAGGCGCTTGGCGTCTTTGCCTCGACGGGCGCCACCGGCTTTGTGCTCGGTATGGTGCTCGGCGGTGCCGCCACCCTCGTGAGCTGGCGGGCAACGCTCGTCATGGGCGCTCCGGTCGCAATCCTCACGCTGGCGATCGCTCCCTTTGTCCTGCCTCCGGATGTCCAGCGCGGCGAGGGACGCAAGCATTTCGACTGGGCGGGCGCCTTGACGATCACCCCCGGCCTGCTGCTCTTCGTCTTCGGCATTACCAACGCTGCCGCAGCCGGCTGGAATGACTTCTTCACCTGGGGCTCGCTCGTTGCTTCCGTGGTGCTGATCGCACTCTTCCTGATCGTCGAATCGCGCCATGCCGATCCCATGGTGCCGCTGCATATCTTCCGCCGGGCAAAGCTCAGCCATGCCAATGCCATCGCCGCTTTGTTCCAGGGCGCCTATGTCGGCTTCCAGTTCATCGCCACGCTCTACTATCAGGATGTGATCGGCTGGTCGGCCTTTGCCACCGGCTTCTGCTTCGCCTTCGGCGGTGTCTGCGTGATGTTCCTTGCACCGCGTTTTGCCACTGTCGCGCAGAACCGCGGCACGACGGGCCTGATGGCGGTTGGCGTCGGGTTGCAGGCGACGAGCTATATCCTCTGGGTTGCTCTGGTCGGCCACATCGATCCGATCATCCTGGTTGCCTTGAACCAGATCCCGCTGGGCGTCGGCTATGCCATGACCTATCCGGCAATCCAGGTTGCAGCACTGTCTGATGTCGAGGAAGACAAGTCCGGCCTTGCCTCCGGCCTGCTCTTTGCCTCCTTCCAGATCGGCGGCGGCATCGTGCTTGCGGCCGCTTCCGCCATCTTCGCCGCAGCCCCGCACTTCGGCTGGGATCCCTATGTCGGCGGCATCGTCTTCGTGGCGCTGCTGGCGATTCTGATCACCCTGCTTGCCGCTGTCGGTCCGAAGAGCGCCACGCTTCGCCCGCAGGCCTATCAGGCAGCGGAATAATGCAAATTGCCCGCGCCGAGGTGGCGCGGGCATCGTCTTTCAGGCCGTGCTTGGCCTCGGCCTATATGCTTGCGTTGAGATTTCCGCGCAGCCGGGTCAGCATGTCGCGCATGACCGCCATTTCCTCCAACGTGCAGCCGATCGCCTCGCCGATCGACGACATGATCGTATTGACCTCGCCCCTCATCGCCTGACCTTTCGGCGTCAGCGACACGATGACCTGCCGCTCGTCGCGGGAATCTCGGGTGCGCTTGATGAGGCCGTTCTGCTCCAGCCGCTTGAGGAGAGGGGAGAGCGTGCCGGAATCGAGATCGAGCTGCTCGCCGATCGTCTTGACCGGCAGTTCGGCTTTTTCCCATAGAACCAGCATGACGAGATATTGCGGATAGGTCAGGCCCACCTTGTCGAGTATGGGCTTGTAGGCGCGGGTAAAGGCATGCGCCGTCGCGTAAACCGCGAAACAGAGCTGCTTCTCTAGCCGCTTTTCCTCTTCCGGTATTTCCATCACTTTCGCCGTTCTCGCTTTCATCGCTGTCATCCTCAGAGGTCCCATTGTCCTCTTTTCAAATTCCGAATGCAATTTGCAAAATTCACTTGCGTACAATTTAATTGGGCGTTATTAAAAACTCAACCCGAACGAACGGGGCCAACCAAAGGAGATTGTCATGCCTATTCTCTACACGACCAAAGCTTCCGCCACCGGTGGCCGCGCAGGCCGCGCCGTTTCCGAAAACGGCGTTCTCGACGTCACGCTGACCGTGCCGAAGGAACTCGGCGGCGACGGCGCAACCGGCACCAATCCCGAACAGCTCTTTGCGGCCGGTTATTCCGCCTGCTTCCTCGGTGCTTTGAAATTTGTGGCCGGCAAGGAAAAGGTCAAGATTCCCGAGGAAACCACCGTCTCCGCAACTGTCGGCATCGGCCCGCGTGAAGATGGCGGCGGCTTCGGCATCGAAGTGGCCCTGACCGTCAACATCCCGGGTGTCGACCGCGAAACTGCTGAAAAGCTCGCAGCTGCGGCCCACATCGTCTGCCCCTACAGCCACGCCATGCGCACCTCGACCGAAGTTCCGGTCACGGTTGCCTGATTACTTGCTACACCAGTGAACAAGGGCCGGGGCATTGCTCCGGCCTTTTCCTTTGGATCAATGTGCCGCCTGCTGTGCTGGCCCGGGCAACTGATCGGCATCGGTCAGGGTGCCGAGGAAAGCGACGATATCGTCGATTTCCGATTCCGTCAGTGCCGGCGGATCGCCGGGCTTGCGGCCGAAGGGCGGGTCTTGATTGAGATTGCCCCAATAAGCCTCCGGGATATCGTCATATTTGCGGATCGTGCCGTCGGCGTTCTTCGGATACCAGCGGCCCGGATCGCTGTCACGTGTGGCATAGAAGGAAACAACGTCGCGCAACGAGTGGAAATAGCCATTGTGGAAGAAGCTTTTCTTCAGTGCCACATTGCGTAACGTCGGCGTGCGGAACAGGCCGCAATAATCCGGCCGATCCTTGAAATCGGTACGCTGAGGGCCGCAAAGGCCGAGATCATGGTAGTTGGGATCGGCATTGGCCGGGATTGCCATGTTGCGCGGTACCGCGAGACCGAGGAAGCCGAAGTCGGAAAATTGCGGCGGCTCCCCGTCGTTGGCGGGCTCGCTCAGATGGCAGCTCGAACAGTTTCCCTTGGCCGGGTCTTCGAAGACTTCGCGCCCGTGAAGCTCCTGTGCCGTCAGGGTGCCCTTGCCGGCAAGAAAGGCATCATAGCGGCTGGAATAGGGATAGAAGTCTGCGCCGCTCTGCTCGAAAGTGCTGAGCGCCTCGACTGCTCCTTGGAACGCATCCCTGGCATTGCCGAAGACATCCTGGCCGAAAATCTCCCTGAAGTCGCCGGAATAGGCTGCCTTGCTGAGCGAGGTGACGACCTGGTTTTCGTCCTTGTTGCCCATTTCGAAAGGCGAAAGCAGCGGGATCTTCGCCTGATCATAGCCGTGGTCCACGCGCCCGTCCCAGGTCAGGCCGCCCGTCGGCCCGTTGTCGACGCTCTCGTCGCCTTCGTCCTCGGAATCGTAGAAATGCTCGGTGAAGGAGGGGACCGCCTGCAGGTAGCGCAAGGTCGGCACCGCGCGCAGGCCCGGCCGGTCCAGATGCGCCCCGCCCATTTCGACCGGTGTCGCGGTATCAGGAGCGAAACCATGATGCGGGTCGTGACAGGAGGCGCAGGCCTGCATGCCGGAGGCCGAAAGCGAGGAATCGAAGAACATCTTGCGGCCGAGTTCCGTCAGCGCCTCGGCGCGGGCATAGGCTTGTGCCCGCGACATGGGGCCGGGGTGCACGCCGCCGGTGACGGCCGCGCTGCTTTGCCGCAGGGGAAAAAGGCTGAAACCAAGCGTGCTGGCCGCCAGACCAAGCGCCAGTCCGGACCGCAGAAGCCAGATAATCTTTGTCGCCATGTCAGCGATTCCAACGAGTTAACATAATGCATGCTCATGATCGAACCTGACTGCAACAGATTGATGACGCGCGCGTACCGGCCGCAGCAACAACCCGCCCGATGTCACAAAGTTGATAGATGGCGGGAATAGCGTCTCGCCTGCGCTGGGTCTTTCCACGTCCGCCCGACGCCCCTCTAGCCACGCCCCCTTAGCCATGAGGTATCCCGCCATGACCAGACTGAAATTCCTCCGCAATCTTTCGCTGGCCGGCTCGGCCATGCTGCCGCTGGCGCTTGCCACGGCCGCCCATGCAGCACCCGGCGGCATGGACAAGATCCAGAATATCGTCGTCATCTACGCTGAAAACCGCAGTTTCGATAACCTCTATGGCAGCTTTCCGGGTGCCAACGGCCTCGCCAATGCAAGCGAAAGCCAGGCACGCCAGCTGGATCGCGATGGCGCGCCGCTTTCCGAACTGCCGCCTTCCTGGGGCGGTCTCACCGCCAAGGGTGTGACACCCGCCGTCACCGAGGCCCAATCCGCTCACCTCGCCAATGCCGTCTTCTCGATCGACGATCCCAAGGGCTTTGCTCAATCGACCAATGTCATCACCCGCGACCTCTGGCACCGCTTCTATGAGGAGCAGATGCAGATCGATGGCGGCAAGAACGACAAGTTCGTCGCCTGGGCAGATTCAGGCAGCCTCGTCATGGGCCACTATGATGGCTCGATCCTGCCCATGTGGCAGGTCGCCAAGAAATACGTCCTCGCCGACAACTTCTTCCAGGGTGGCTTCGGCGGCTCCTTCTTCAACCACTTCCAGCTGATCTGCGCCTGCGCGCCCTATTATGCCGATGCCGACAAGAGCCCCGCCAAGCCCACGATCGCCAAGGTCGATGCCGACGGCATTTCGCTGACCGTTGCCGAAAATGCACCAAAATCCGCGCTCGACGGTGCCCCGAAATTCGTCTCCGACGGCAACCTCACGCCGGATTTCTATGCCGTCAACACCATGCAGCCGCCCTACCAGCCGAGCGCCAATGCACCGGCCAAGGACGGTGATGCAGCCTATGCCGATCCCTCGCAGCCCAACACCTTGCCGCCGCAGCACGAGATCACCATCGGCGATCTCCTGTCGCTGAAAGGCGTCAGCTGGGCATGGTATGGCGGCGCATGGCAGGCAGCCCTCGATGGCAAGAACGCCACGCCGGTGCCGAACTTCCAGTTCCATCACCAGCCCTTCAACTACTTTGCCAATTTTGCGCCGGGCACGCCCGCCCGCGCCGAGCATCTGAAGGACGGCGGCCTCGGCGGCGAAGGCTTCATCAAGGATATCGACGACGGCAAACTGCCGGCCGTTTCCTTCTACAAGCCGCAGGGCAACCTCAACGAACATGGTGGCTACGCCGATGTCTCGAGCGGTGACCAGCACCTCGCCGATCTCGTCTCCCATCTCGAAAAGAGCCCGCAATGGGGTCATATGCTCGTCATCGTCACCTATGACGAAAACGGCGGCTTCTGGGATCACGTCGCTCCGCCGAAGGCCGACCGCTGGGGCCCAGGCAATCGCATTCCGGCCTTCATCATCTCGCCCTATGCCAAGGGCGGCATGGTCGATCATACGCAATATGACACGACCTCGATCCTGCGCCTGATCACGGCCCGTTACGACCTGCCGGTGCTTCCGGGCCTGCTTGCCCGCGACAGGGCGCTGGCGCTGAACAACGAGCCGCCGATGGGCAACCTGACGGCATCGCTTGACCTGACGCGCTGATCGTCACGATAACGCTGTCTTCTCCCCAGACATTGGGGAGAAGACTTCTTGCTTTCCGGATGTCCTATCCGTTGAGCGCGCGCATGCCGACTTCGCTGTAGCGATCTCCGACAGCGCGGGGCAGGGCGCCGGCGATTTCCTCGAGATCCTGCTGCGTCAGGTCAACGGCAGCCGCTCCAAGATTTTCGTCGAGCCGCGTGCGGCGGCGCGTGCCGGGAATAGGCACGATATCTTCGCCCTGAGCCATCACCCAGGCGAGCGCCAGCTGTGCGGGTGTTGCGCCCTTGCGGCGCGCAATCTCTTCGACCACCGCGACCAGTTCAAGGTTCCGCTGCAAGTTCTCACCCATGAACCGCGGCGAGCTGCGCCTGTAGTCGTCGGGCGCGAGTTCGTCGACAGACTTGATCGCACCGGACAGGAAACCGCGTCCGAGCGGCGAATAGGCGACAAGCCCGATCCCGAGTTCACGAAGCGTCTGCAGCACGCCGTCTTCCGGCTCGCGCGACCAGAGCGAATATTCGCTTTGAACGGCAGTAATGGGATGCACGGCATGCGCCCTGCGGATCGTCTCGGCGCTGGCTTCCGACAGGCCGATATGTCGGACCTTGCCGGCTTCGACGAGTTCCTTCATCGCGCCCACCGTCTCTTCGATCGGCGTATCGGGATCGACACGGTGGAGATAGTAGAGATCGATATGGTCGACGCCGAGCCGGCGCAAAGACCCTTCGCAGGATGCCTTTGCATAGTCTGGCCGTCCGTTGGCCGTCTGGGCGCTGACGCCGGGCATCGCTCCTGCTGCGCGTACGATGCCGAACTTGGTTGCCAGTACAACCTGGTCACGCCGGTCCTTGATCGCTTGCCCAACGAGTTCCTCGTTGGTGTGCGGACCATAGGTATCAGCCGTATCGAGCAGGGTGACGCCGCGCTCAAGCGCATGATGGATCGTGGCGATCGCCTCACCTCTATCGTCCGCCGTTGCGCCATAGGCCCAGTTCATGCCCATGCAGCCGAGGCCGATCGACCCGACCTCAAGTCCTTGCCCGAGCCGGCGTGTCTGCAATCTTCCGTTTGTCATCTCTCATCCTTTCTTCCGCCTCCTCATAGGAAGCGATTTTGCCGTCGAGGACGCGAAGGCAGGATTCGAGATCGGCCACATGGGCCCGCACATGCTCACGATGCTTTTTGAGCATCTCGCGACGCTCGCTGAAAGTGGCTTTCCCGCTACCGGCAAGCTTTGCATAAAGCAGCATGTCGCGGATCGGCATGCCGGTCGTCTTCAGACGGCCGAGAAACTCGATCCAGGAAAGGATTGAAGCGTCGTAGTCGCGTTGTCCGGATCGGTCGCGATCGGCATAGGGCAGCAGGCCGATACGCTCGTAATAACGCAGCGTATGAGCCGACAGACCGCACCGTTTCGCGAGGTCACTGATCTTCATGAAACACCTATTCTCGTCACGACGCCAAGGAAGCTACGGCTTCGAGCGCGCTCTAAGTCAAGAGGCTTTTTAAGGCTGATTTTGCAGTCGTCTTGTCCCCGGCTGAATGAAGATCACGCCAGGTATTGCAGGTCTCGCCTCAGCCCATCCGCATTGCCCCCGGGCATTTTCGCCTCGAGCGACGCATGCGTGCTTTCCCAGATTGGCAGAGCCTTCTGTAGCACGGCTCGCCCCTCATCCGTCAGCCGGAGTAGCCGGCCGCGCCGGTCTTTCGGGTTGGGCACGATGTCGACCAACCCCCTGCGCTGCAGTGGTTTCAGCGCTGCCGTCAGCGTCGTCTGGTCCATTGCAAGCAGGCTTGCGACCGGGCCCATCGGCGGCGGTTCCGGCCGGTTCAAAGACATCAGCAGCGAGAACTGGCCGTTGGTTAGTCCGACGGGCCGCAGCGCATCGTCGAACAGGCGGCCAAGCGCGCGGGCGGCGCGCTGTACGTGCAGGCAGAGGCACGTGTCGCGCACCAGAAGCGTCGTAGAAAATGGAATCATTATCGCGTTTGACATGATCCATTTCTATTGATATCAATCTATTTAGTCAAGAAGAGGAGACTATTTGCCGGAACTTGCCGGCCGCGCCGGAGGAGGGCGTAGACCATGCTGAACAAGGTAACTCAAAATCCCGTCGTTTCCCGCGAGGAATGGCTTGAAGCCCGCCGCTCCCTGCTCTCGAAAGAGAAGGAGGCAACGCATCTGCGAGACAAGGTGAATGCCGAACGCATGTCTTTGCCTTGGGTGAAGGTGGAGAAGGACTACACGTTCGACACGCCTCAGGGGCCGAAATCGCTCGCCGACCTCTTCGATGGCCGCAGCCAGCTCATGGTCTATCACTTCATGTTCGGCCCCGAATGGGAAGCCGGATGCCCGGGCTGCTCGTTCCTGGCCGATCACCTCGACGGCACGTTGGCTCACCTCAACCACCACGACGTCACCCTTGTTTCCGTCGCCCGCGCGCCGCTCGCCAAGATCGAGGCCTACAAGACGCGTATGGGCTGGAAATTTCCCTGGGTTTCGTCTTTCGGCAGCGACTTCAATTTCGACTATCACGTATCTTTCACGCCCGAGGACCTTGCCAAGGACAAGGTCTTTTACAATTTCACTTCCGTAGCGCCTGATGAGGCCAATGACGAACTGCCCGGACTTTCGGCCTTCTACAAGAATGAGAAGGGCGAAGTGTTCCATACCTATTCGAGCTACGCCCGCGGCGCGGAAGAAATTCTCGGCACGTTGATGATCCTGGATCATGCCCCCAAGGGTCGCAACGAGGATTCGACGATGGATTTCGTGAAGCGTCACGATGAATATGAGGAAGCCCCCCAGGCCTCATCCTGCTGCCACTAACGCAATTCCCGCAAGACTGTCGTGGTTTTGCGTTCGGAATTGCATGAAGCATCCAGCCAGCCATCCATCATCCGGAGGAGAAGGACGATGAAGACTGCAGAAGTGCTGAAGGAGCATGCTTTCCTGGAGAAAATGGTCGGCGACTGGACCGTCGCCGCCTCAGACATGACCGGCGACAAGCCTTGGCAGGAGACCGTTCGCTCCCTGCAGGGCATCTGGTTCGTTGCCGAAGGAGCCGGTCAAATGAGCGACGGCAAGCAGGCAACGACAATCCTGACCCTCGGCTACGACTCCAGCAAAGGCAAATATGTCGGCAGCTGGATCGGCTCGATGATGGATTACATGTGGGTCTATGAGGGCGAGGTCGATCCCTCGGGAAATGTTCTGTCGCTCTACACCAGAGGGCCGGCCTTCGAAGGCGACGGCCTTGCCGATTATCGCGAGCAGATCGCCTTTCTCGACGACAATGTCAGGACCTTCACATCGAGCGCCAGGGAAGCCGACGGCACCTGGAAGCAGTTCATGGAAGTCAAATATACCCGCAAGGGCTGAAATCGCCGGGGCATTTCAAGCGCAATTCCAGCAAAAGTGCGAGAGCGGTTTTGTGTCCGGAATTGCGTAAAAACAACGAGACAGAACTCAAGCGTGGACCGAGGAGAACACGATGTCCAATACGCATGGCAAGTTCATATGGTGCGAACTGATGACGCCGGATCCCGATGCGGCGGCAAAATTCTACGGATCGGTCGTCGGCTGGACATCGAGCAAAATGCCGGCGGCGGACCAGCCGGAATATGTCATCTTCGAAGCAAACGGCGTCAGGGTCGCCGGCATGATGCCCTTTCCTGCAGAGCTGGAAGGGCAGGGCATTCCGCCGAACTGGACTGGTTATGTCGCCGTCGACAATGTCGATCAGTCGGCACGCGACTTTTCAGCAAATGGCGGCACCATCCGCCGCCAGCCTGCGGATATTCCAGGTATAGGCCGTTTCGCGGTCGTCGCCGATCCGGACGGAGCGGTGCTCTGCATCATGACGCCGCTGCCGATGGAAAACCCGCCGCCGGAATTGCCCTTCGACACGCCCGGCCATGTCGGCTGGCGCGAGCTCTATGCCAATGACGGGGCAAAGGCTTTCGACTTCTATTCCAGGCTCTTTGGCTGGACGAAGGATCAGGACTTCGACATGGGGCCGATGGGTGTCTACCACATCTTCGCCGAACACGGAAAACAGACCGGCGGCATGATGACCCGCCCGCCTGAGGTCGGCATGGCCTTCTGGTCCTACTATTTCACTGTGCCCGCGCTCGATGCTGCGATCGAGCGCACCAATGCCGGCGGCGGCAAGGTCGTCAACGGTCCGATGGAAGTCCCCGGCGGCTGGGTCTGCCAGGCCGTGGATCCACAGGGAGCGTTTTTCTGCCTCTCGGCGGCTGTGCGGTAGTCATCGTCAACAAGGAGGGAGCACGAATCCGCGCGCTCCCTCATCTCTGCAGGCCTTACCCAGCCCCTCCCACACTTGCAAAGAAGCCTTCAGGACTCTCCACCTCCACGAGCTTCTTCCGCTCGATCAGCCAAAAGCGGTTGCCGACCGCGCGCACGAAGCTGCGGTCGTGAGAGACGAGCAGGCAGCTCGCCTCATGCGCCAGCAGTTCGTTTTCCAGTGCTTCCTGACCCTCGATGTCGAGATGGTTCGTCGGCTCGTCGAGCAGGTAGAAGTTCGGCTGCGTCAGCCTGAGCACCAGCATGCCGAGCCGTGCCTTCTGCCCGCCCGAGAGCAGTTTGACCGGCTTGCCCTGCATCTCGATCGTCATGCCGGCGCCGGCAAGCAGTGAGCGCGCCCGCTGGTCGCCGACATCGAAGCGGCGGATGATCGTCTGCAGCGGCGTGTCGGCATCGCTGAGATCGGCAAGCAGCTGATCGCCATAACCGAGCACCAGCGAGGGCGTGGCCTTGATGCCTGCCTTTGCTGTTTCCGGCTCGGCGATCGCCGCGCGCAGCATGGAGATCAGCCGCGACTTGCCGGCGCCGTTGAGCCCGAGCAGTACAATGCGGTCGCCCTGGCAGATGAACTGCTTTCCCGTGCGGAAGAGCGGCGTGCCGTCAGGCGTGGTGACTTCCGCATCCTCAAGCGTGACCAACACCTTGGCATGCGTGCCGCGATTGGCGAGGCGGATTGCGCCTGCCGAACGCTCCAGATGCGCGGGCTTGGCCGTTTCCTCCAGCTTTTCGGCGCGCTGTTTCAACTGCTTTGTCTTGACCACCAGCAGGTCGCTGCCGGAATTGATGCCGATATTGTTGAGCTTGGCCGCCTGCTTCCGCAACTGCTCGACCGTCTTCATATCCTTCTCGTAACGCCGCGCATCGGATGCGTCCGCCTCGTCGAGTGCCGCTCTCGCCCGGCTGTAGGGCAGGGAGAAGACCGGCGATTGCTCCGGCCGCAGGAAGAGCGTCCGGTTGGTCGTCGCATCGAGAAAGGCACGGTCGTGGCTGGAGATGATCACGGGCGTATCGCGCGGCAGCGCGTTCAACCAGTTTTCCACCTGCGCGATCTTTTCGAGATCGAGATGGTTGGTCGGCTCGTCGAGCAGCAGCACGTCCGGTTCGTTCACCGAGGTGCGGGCGATCAGTGCCAGCCGCTGCCAGCCGCCGCTGAGCTGTCGGAGCGGTCGCTCGCGCAATTCCTCGGGCACTTCGAGCGATTCCAGCACGACATCCGCACGCCAGCTTTCACCGTCGGCCTGATCGGGAGGAAGGGCGTGCAGCACGGCGTCACGGAAGCTGGCGTCGAGAAGTGTCGGCGGCACATTCTGCTCCACATGGCCGATGGTGAGGCCGCGCGCCCTGGTGAGCTCGCCTTCGGTCGGTTCCAGCTTGCCCGTCATCAGGTTGAGCAGGGTGGATTTGCCGCGCCCGTTCGCAGCCACGAGGCCGATCCGGTCGCCGGCATTGACGACGAGATTGAGCTTTGAAAACAGCGGCGCGGAGAGAACGATGCCGAGATTGCGGATATTGATGAGGGTCATGATCGTATCCTGGTCTTGCCAAGCGATCGCGCATATCCGGGGCTTTCAGCCATCGACGGAAAAGCGCGTTATGCTTGGCGGATTATGAAATGCTTGCAGCTTGAACGGCGGGCATTCAGGTGCAGCAGTGCCACTAGGGGCAGACCAGGAAGAGATTTGCGAGAAACGGTCTCTGGTCAGCCCTGCAAACGCATCTGCAGGGCGTTGACTGGGCCACGCTGGCGATGATGTCGGAAATAGATATTCATGCGCAGCCCTCCTTTCTTTCTCGATTGCACGAGGGAAATACCATTGCTCGCGCCTGGAAACAAGGGATCACGATAGAGATAGCCGCATCGCACTCGCACCCTTTCACACCATGCCGGCAGAAATCAGCCACACCGAAGTCTTCATGTCGCGGCCGCTTTGATCCCGACACAATCGCCTCCTAGCGATGTCAGGCGTCACAGGGAGGCACCGCATGCTCATCGCTCATCTGCCGGCAGGCTATATTCTTGGAACTGCCGCGCGACGCAGGGCATCATCCTCTGCCGTCATGGCGGCAGCGCTGATCGGCAGCGTCGCGCCGGATTTCGACGTGATCTATTTCTACGCCTCCGGCGGCCGGGTTCATCACCATGCCTATGTCACGCATTGGCCGCTCTTCTGGCTGGTCGCGGCGGTCCTGGTCCTGCCGTTCCTCAAATGGCTCCGTCCGGACTGGCTCGCCACGGGTTTCGTCTTCTTCGCAGCCGCCATGCTGCATATGGTCATGGATACGATCGCGGCGCCGCTCCTTTGGTTGGCACCTTTCTCCTTTCATGAGTTCGAGCTGGTTCGGGTCCCCGCAACCCATGTCAGTTGGATCGTGAGCTTCCTGCTTCACTGGACATTCCTGCTGGAAATCTCGATCTGCCTTTCGGCGCTCGCCCTCTTCCTGATGCGCCGCCGACGCGCCGAAGCCGGCCGAACTGCGGTCTGACCAACATGCGACGGCCTCGCGCCGGTGCCGGAAAAGCTGCATTGAGTTCTGCTAACGGAGGCTTACCGGAGCAGTTGCGCAACACCCTGTGATCGTTATAAGCCGCCGTCCAGGGCTGAAGAGACATTCATGATCGGGGGCGAAATGATGGCAGTTGGTGACGACGACTATGTTTATGACGAGGCGACAGGCGAATGGCGCCCGGCCTCCGAGATGGCTGCAGCCGCGCAGGCTGCATCCGAGGTTCGCGACGCCTCCGGAAACGTGTTGAAGGACGGCGATTCCGTCACGCTCATCAAGGACCTGAAGGTAAAGGGCGCCAACCAGACCCTGAAACAGGGCACGGTTATCCGCTCGATCCGTCTGACAGATAATCCCGAAGAGATCGACTGCCGTCACGACACGATCAAGGGCCTTGTCCTGCGCACGGAATTTGTCCGCAAGCGCTGATCAAGGCTGGTTGCGCAAGAGCGCGCAGCCGTTCTGCGATGCCGGCCGCGCCGGACAGACTTAAAGCGTGGCAGCGGATCCGAGAGATCGCACCACGCTTCAGTCCTACCGCTTCAGGCTTCCCAGGATCCCCCGCACCAGCGCCCGGCCGACCTGCGTCGCCACCGTACGCGCGACGCTCTTCATCGCCGCTTCCATCACCGTTTCGCGTTGGTAGCCGGAACGGCCACGCGGCTGTGCCTTGTCGTCGTTATCGCTGCCGCCGAAGCCGGGCAGGGTCCAGCCTGATGTCGTGCTGCCCTCCTGCGGCGCCGGCGCTTGTTCCTGCGCCCGCTTGGCCGCGTCGGAATCAGCGGCCTTCTGGGTGCGGGCGGCCAGCATCTCGAAGGCGGATTCACGGTCCACGTCCTCGTCATAGACGCCGAGTACGGGGCTGTGATCCATGACCAGTTGGCGCTCGGCATCCGTCAGCGGTCCGACGCGGGCGGACGGCGGGCGAACGAGTGTACGCTCGACGATCGAGGGTGCGCCCTTGGCTTCAAGCGTCGAGACCAGCGCCTCGCCGGTACCGAGCGTGGTGATGACGGTGGCGCAATCGAAGGCCGGGTTGGGGCGGAAGGTGTCGGCCGCCGTCCTCACCGCCTTCTGCTCGCGCGGCGAATAGGCGCGCAGCGCATGCTGCAGACGGTTGCCGAGCTGGGCGAGCACCGTCTCCGGAACATCGAGCGGGTTCTGCGTCACGAAATAGACGCCGACCCCCTTGGAGCGAATGAGGCGCACGACCTGCTCCACGCGCTCGATCAGCACCTTCGGCGCGTCGTTGAAGAGCAGATGCGCCTCGTCGAAGAAGAAGACGAGCTTCGGCTTGTCGGGATCGCCGACTTCCGGCAGTTCCTCGAAAAGCTCGGAAAGCAGCCACAGCAGGAAGGTGGCGTAAAGGCGCGGGTTCATCATCAGCTTGTCGGCGGCAAGCACGGAGATCTGCCCGTAGCCATTGTTCGACGTGCGCATGATGTCGGTGATCTTCAGGGCTGGCTCGCCGAAGAAATGTTCCGCACCCTGCTGTTCCAGCACCAGCAGCGCGCGCTGGATGGAGCCGACCGAAGCCTTGGAAATCAGACCGAACTGGCTGGAAAGCTCTGTGGCATTCTCGCCCATATAGTTGAGCAGCGCAGTAAAATCCTTGAGGTCGAGCAGCGGCAGTCCGGCCTTGTCGGCGATCTTGAAGGCGATGTTGATGACGCCTTCCTGCGGCTCGGAAGCATCCATCAGCCGGGCGAGCAGCAATGGCCCCATCTCGGCGATGGTGGTGCGCACACGATGGCCTTTCTCGCCGAACAGATCCCAGAAGATGACCGGGAACTGCTCGAGTTCGTAATCGTCAAAGCCGATCTGCTCGGCTCGCTTGGTGAGGAAGTCCTTCGCTTCGCCCTTGGCGGCGATGCCCGAGAGGTCGCCCTTGATGTCGGCGGCGAAGACCGGGACGCCGGCGCGAGCAAAGCCCTCGGCCAGCACCTGCAGTGTCACCGTCTTGCCGGTGCCGGTGGCACCGGTCACCAGTCCGTGACGGTTGCCGAACTTGAGGTCGAGATATTCGCCCTTGTTGATGCTGTCATCAGGATTGCGGCTTGCGCCGATGAAAATCTTGCCGTCCTCGAGCATGTAGAATGTCTCCCTCGGTCGATGCCGCCGCTCAATTCCAGAATATGCGGAGTGCTCTTTCCGCACAGTCATGCAAATATCGTTTCTCTGTTATAAGCAGGCGACAGGAGACGGACAACTGCCTGTGTTAAAACGGAAAGCGGGAGCGGACGCTGACAGGGAGAGCCGCTTGAGTTGCCCTCTCAATTCGATTACGTTGACGTTAACGTCAAAAACAGGAGGCTGACGATGAATGAGATTGTGACTGAAATCGCCAATCGTGTGGGCATTGCGCCTGATCTGGCCGAAAAGGCGCTCGGCATGATGCTCGGCTTCCTGCAGCGCGAAGCGGCCGATGGTCCGGTCACCGAAATGATCGAGAAGATCCCGGGTGCCACCGAACTCGTTGCCCAGTTCAACGGCGAAGGTTCCGGCGGTGGCGGCGGTCTGCTCGGCGGCCTGATGAGCGCGCTCGGCGGTGGCGGCATCATGGGCCTCGGCCAGCAGTTGATGAGCGAGGGTCTCGGCATGAGCGAAATAACCTCGCTCGCCAAGGAAACCATCGCCATCGCCAAGCAATATGCCGGCGAAGAGGTGGTCGATCAGGTGGTTGCTTCCGTTCCCGGCCTGAGCCAGTTCGTTTAACCCGATCCATCATTTCAGTGAGCCCTCGGCATCGCCCGAGGGCTTTGTTTTTCAAGCACTTTCCTCGTCCTTCCCCGAGTGTTTCATGGCTGGCGCGAGCCCGATCAGCGCTGCTATCCGGGCCTGGCGGTCACTGTCACCACGCATATATTTCTCAAACGCGCAATCGCCTTTTGATATGAGATCAAACCTTCGGGAACATCGCCCGCTGCATGGAAATTCGCGCTCACCCTCCCTAGATTAAATCAAGCCGGATCTTTTACCGACGGCCGGATCGGCTGGAACGATGCATGCTCAAATCTCGTTTCATATCGGCCACATAAGAAGGAATTTGGTCATGCGTACGGTGATTGCAGCAGCCTCGATCATCCTCCTCGGTTTCGCCGCCCCGGTCTTCGCCCAGACCCTCGGCGATATGGATTATTCCGGCCGCTTTGGCGGCATGCCGCCCGGCACCGTGCCGGACGCCAACGCAAACGGCGGCGGCATCTCGATTCCGCTGGATCCCGTTGAAAATGACAATGTCACAGTCGTTATTCCGTCGGAGCGGACAGTCTGCCCGAAACATGGTACGCGCGCTTATCGTAATGCTGAGCGTGACCACACGCTGGCAGCGGCCTGCCGCTGACGGGATAAGGTCGAGGTGGACCGAGAGCAGGAACGGCTATTTGCCGTTCCTGTGAAGGATCACGCCCAGTTCGTGCCACTCGCGGCCGTCGCGCTGGATCAGTTCGTCGGCGCAGGCGGGTCCCATGGTGCCGGGAGTGTAGGGATCCGGAATGCGATCGTCCTTTGCCCACTCGTCAAGGAAGGGCTGCACGGCCGCCCAGCCGGCCTCGATGCCGTCGGCGCGCTGGAATAGCGTCTGGTCGCCGATGAAGAGGTCGTAGAGCAGCGATTCGTAGCCGGTCGTCTTGCCGATATCGAATTTGTCGGCATAGCGGAAATCGAGCGAGACCGGCACTGTGTCGACGGATTGTCCGGGCGACTTGATGGAAATCTCCATGCTCATGCCCTCATCGGGCTGCACCTGGATGACGAGCCTGTTCGGCGGCAGGCGGCGGTTGACCTCCGTCTCGCGAAACTGCGCGAAGGGAACCGGTTGGAAGGTGATGACGATTTCCGTATCGCGCGCGGTCATCGCCTTGCCGGTGCGCAGATAGAAGGGAACGCCGGCCCAGCGCCATGTATCGGCATAGAGCTTCAGCGCCACATAGGTCTCGGTCTTGCTGGTAGGCGAAATGTCCTTTGTATCGCGATAGGCGGGCAAGTCGGTACCATTCAGCGGACCGGCGGTGTAAGCCCCGCGCACGCCATTCGCCTTGGCTTCCTCTGGCGTATAGATGCGCAGCGCCTTCAGCACCTTGCTCTTCTCGTTGCGGATCGCCTCGGCGTCGAAACTGTTCGGCGGCTCCATGGCAATCATCGCCAGAAGCTGGAAGAGATGGTTGGGGATCATGTCGCGCAGCGCGCCGGTCGCGTCGTAGAATTTCCCCCGCGTGCCGACATCGACAATCTCCGAGGCGGTGATCTGTACGTGGTCGATATAGCGGTTATTCCACAGCGACTCGATCATCATGTTGGCAAAACGCGCCGTCATCAGATTCTGTACCGTTTCCTTGCCGAGGAAATGATCGAGCCGGTAGACTTGGCTTTCTTCGACCTGAGCGAGGATGCGCTCATTCAGGGAACGCGCTGATGCAAGGTCGGTGCCGAACGGCTTTTCGATCGCCACACGGCGGAAGCAACCCTCGCTCTCGTCCATTAGCCCGAGACTGGCAAGTTTTTCGACAATCGGCCCGAAGAAGCTCGGCGGTACGGCGAGATAGAAGGCCGCATTGCAGGTCTTGCCAAGCCGCTTGCCGATTTCGATGAAGATATCGTCCTTGGTGAAATCGCCCTGCAGATAAGAGATGCGCGATCGCAGGCTCTCCCAGGCTTCGTCCTTCGCGCTTGCCTCCTCGCCTTCGAGATGGGCGAGAAAGGCATCCAGCCGTTGGCGCAGGAATTCATCGTCGCCCGGTTCGATACCGACGCCGAGGATGTTGAGATCCGTGCCGACGAGGCGGCTGCGTGTGAGATTGATGATGGCCGGCACCAGCAGTCGCCGTGTCAGGTCGCCGGTGGCGCCGAAGATGACGAGAGTGACGGGCGGGGTGGGGTGAGCGTCCATGCGTGTCATCTCCTGCTGAATTGTCCGGCCGAATATAAAGCGCTCCGGCTTTGCCGCAAGCACCTTGCAGCTCAAGGATAACGAGTGTTTGACACGGCGCCATAATTATATAAAGACATAAAGATATCGTTATGTCATTGGGTGGTGCATGATCGATCTTGTCAGCGCAGGCTTCTTCCTCACGGCTGCTCTTGCTCTTCTCGGTTCGCCCGGACCGGCAATTGCTGCTCTTCTGGCGATCGGCCGCCAGCACGGCATGACGACCGGCCTGCGCTTCTATCTCGGTCTGCAGATCGGTCTGGCGGTTGCGGCCGCAGCCGCTGCTGCCGGCCTGTTGTCATTGATCGCGGCGATCCCCATGGCAATGTTGGTAATGACGGTCGCCGCCGCTCTCTATCTGGTCTGGCTGTCGTGGAAGATTGCCTCGGCACCGGTCGGCGCTGATCTCTCGGCCGCGCGTCGGCGCGCTTCGCCGACCGTTGCTGGTGGTGTCGTGCTCGGTCTCACCAATCCCAAGGCCTATATCGCCTTCGCCTCGCTGTTTGCCGCCTATCGGCTCTCGCAGGACGGCGCGCTGGACATGCAGGCCAAATGGGTACTCTGCGTCCTCGTCATGATTGTCGTCGACATTTTCTGGCTGTGGCTGGGTGTCGTCTTGGGCAAGATGCGGCTTGAGCCGTCGAGCGAAAGGATCCTCAACATCTGCTTCGGCCTCGTCATCCTTGCGACGGCTGTCCTGTCGCTGGCCGAGCTTGCTGTCTCCTGAAAGAAAACGGCCATTGCGGAAGAACCTTTCGCAATGGCCGTCGTAGAACGTTGGTCGCTTATGCCTTGGAGTCGGACTTGTCGGTGGTCGTATCGGTGGCCGGCTTTGAACCGGTGCTGTCGGTTGCCGGCTTGTCCCCTGTGCCATTGGCGGGCTTGGTCTCGGACTTCGCCGGCCAAGTGATGTAGTAGTTCTGCGAGCCGACCTGGCCGAAATAGACTTCGTTGCCGGTGCCCTTCTCGATGAAGCTGCCGTTTTCGCTTCTGACAAGACGGCCATGCGAATCGCGCTGCAGATGGTCACGCAGGAAGTCGTTCCAGTCGTCGGTCTTGATGTCGGTGCCCTTCTTCTGGTCGACATCGGCCTCCTTGGGATCGGTCACGTCCCAGGCCTTGATCGAAACGCCCTGGGTCGGATCGGTGACCGTCAGCTGGCCCTTCTTGAAGGCGGCAAGCATGGCGGCTTCCTGGCTACCCGCACCCTTGGCGTCGGCCGCGGCCGTCATGTTCTGGCGCAGCAGCGCCATGAAGGAGGCGGTGGTGATATCGGTGCTGGCGACCGTATTGCCGGCTGCGTCAGTCGATCCGGCCTTGCCGGCATTGATCTTGTCGAGCATGACCGAGAGCGCCGAGCGGGTCTGTGAGGGCAGGCTGGAATAATCGTGGTCGGTCGTGCTGCTGCTGGAGCTGCTCTCCGAAGAGCCGCCCTTGATCACCTGCAACGCTATCTGCGCGGTCTGCAGCCTGATGTTGGAAACAGAAGAAACCATCTCAAAATCTCTTTGTCGGTCCTCGCGCAATGCGCAAAGGCGTTTAACGGATAGCGATCGGCGTCGATGACGCCGGCAAAAGCACGTCTGGATTGAGAAACCCCAGAACGGATGGCTACACTTCAAACTTTGCGTGTGGCTTGCGAAATGATGACAAAATGATGCCGGCAGCGATGGATGAATCGCTGCGGGCGCCAGAGAAATCAGGATTTGCCGGTCAGGCCTTCACGGCCACCATGAAGAGACGCGGGAATTTCAACAGCAACTTGCCGTCGGCCGCCTTTGGATAGACCCTGTCGACGCGTTGCAGATAGTCGGCCAGAAACGCCTCGCGATGCTCTTCGCCGGCATGGTCGAGATAGGGGCGAAGACCCGTTCCCTTGACCCATTCGACGATGGCAGCCGCGTTGTCCATCGGATGATTGTAGATCGTATGCCAGATGTCGACCCGCGACGACTTGGCGATCAGCCGGCTGTAATAGGTCGAAGGAGGTGGCAGCACGTTGCGACGTACGCTCTTCTTCTCGAAGGCACCCTTCCACGGGCCGGCATGGGCCGTTTCCTCCATCATCAGATGGCTCGGCTCGCCGAGATTGTCGGGCATCTGCACGGCGAGCACGCCGCCCGGCGCCAGCCCGTCCATCAGTCTGTCGAAAATGTCGAGATGGCTGGGCAGCCACTGGAACACGGCATTGGCAAAGAGCAGGTCCGCCGGCTCCGAGGGCTGCCAGGTGGAAAGGTCGGCCTCCACGAAAGCCGTGCCCGGCAGACGCTTGCGGGCTGCCTCCAGCATGTTCAGGTCGCTGTCGAGACCAGACACATTTTGCGCACCGTAGCGGTCGATGATCAGCTCGGTCGAATTCCCCGGCCCGCAGCCGAGATCGACGGCGTGGCGCAGCTCCGTCAGGGGTACCTGCGCCAGCAGGTCGCGCGCCGGGCGCGTGCGCTCATCCTCGAATTTCACATATTGGCTGGCTGACCATGCCATCGTTTTTTCTCCTGATATCAGGCCACGTCCTCGACGCGGCGGATGCGAACTTTGTCAATACGAACCGACCGATTCAGGCGGCCAGAATCGCCGCACTAGCGCTTGCACATTTCCGATCTCGACGAATGTCAGCGGGTTCAGCGAAGGTTTTCTTTTATCGGCTTGTAGCAGGCATCGGTGTCGCCGATCTCGGTTTTGCTGATGGGCTTCCATGTATTCCGATCAAAGTCAAAGAACTCGATGAAACACTTGTTGACGTCGTAACTCAGCCACTGGACGGCAACAAGTCGGCTGTCCCGGCTATAATCCAGGTTCAGATACATGTTGTCTTCGCCACCACGGGGGAAAGATGCCGGACGACCGGTCTGGTTGTCGGCGACTATGGCGAAAGAACACCCTGCACCGCAACCAATCTGGATAAGCGTATAGTGTCCTGCAAAATTCGGTCCTTCGCGCATTCCCTCACGGATGCGCGTTCTGAAGCTGTTGAACTCACGGTCTCGCCTTTTGAAATCCGGCAACACTGTCTTTCCGGTAAACCGACCTTGAATCGGGAAGTCGCTTGCGTTTGGCCGCTTGACCTTGATTGCGGGAGACGCTGCGGCGACTGCTCCGTCCTGTTGAGGTGACGCAGCATCGCAAGCGTGCCATTCCATCTGGTACCCGTACTCGCCTTCACGGCCATAACACCAGCCCACAGCCTGGAGCTTCGTTCCGACGGCCTCGCGCCGGTCGCAGGCCGCCATTGTCTCGGCAGAATCTCCGCTGCCGCCTCGGCACGCAGTATTCTGCTCCTTCCATTGCGATATCAGGCGAGTGGGTTGGGACGCGCCCTTGTCGGTCGCTATGACCCTCCCCGTCTCCGAGATAATGGTTCCGGCCCTCTGGTCCCAAACGAGCGAGAATTCCGCTGTCCCCGAAGACACCCGGTCATCAACGTCGCGCTTGGCGTACCAATCAAGGACGCCATCTATCCTGCAGGTCTCCGAACATGTCACCCGCGCCGACCCAGGTTTCACACTGTAGGCTCGGATCGGCCATCTTGATGCGAAGTCTCGTTTTTCACGAATTACGATCGCTTTGGGAGTAGCCTTGCCGTAGAAGTCGACCGTGTCGGCGTAAGCCTTCTCCACGAAATCAAGCGCTTCGGAATTCCCGCGGGACCATGCGTCGTGGTAAGTTGCCACAAAGGCGAGAGCCTTTTGCTCGGTCGTCAGTGGAGTGACTTCAGTATTTGTCGAGGGCGGGACGGTGGTCGGAGCCGCTTCGGTCGATGCAGCGCGCTCCGGCAGAGCGGGCAGACTGCCCCACGTGACCTTGTAGTTCTGCATTTCGTTCGCGGTGAGATATCGCATGTCATCGCTGGGAACCGATAAGCTAAGCTGGAGCAGCTTAGGATCGACATCCATCTCGATGAGGTATTTCATGATCTCTGCGGTCATCGCCTGAACCGCGGCGACAGCAGCATTGCCTTCGATATTGCTCTCCGGCGAGAAGGAAGACTGGTGGACGCCGATCGCGCCTGGCTCCGCTTGGCGGTTCACGCCGCCGACAAACGCCAGCGCACAAGCAGAGGCACATTGCGAGGACCGAAGCTGCAGAGTTGATAATCCTAGCGACCGGATCATTCGCCCATAGGCCATTGCCGAGAGAACGTGACCACCATTGCTGTCAAAGGTGATTACCTTGGCTCCGCTTGCCGCAACTTCGCGGGCAAGCAGTTCGGGATTGTCGGATTGGCTAAAATCACCTTTGAGGAGCAGAACCGGGGAGGAATTATCAATCGGCACACGCTGAATTGTGATGTCTGCGCATGCAGTTCCGAACCAGATTGTCGACGCCAAGATCCCTAAAACGACAGCACGCAGAAACACGACCACAAATCCCCAGACACCGCGAAATATATGCTAGCGCATCAACCGCTGCGCGCAATACGAAAGCTATGCTTGGGTTTCTCAAATAGAGAATGTGTTTAACGCGCAGCCTACCGTCGGAGACGATCTCTTCGCTGGCCGTTGCGCGGCGTCAAGAGAAACTGACGGCGCTTACGCCGCCAGTATCGTGATCCCGTGGGCGTTTGCAGCCGCCCGCATACGCGCCACCGTTTCCGGCGACGGGCTGCCCTGCGGCTGCTCGGTAACGCCCTCGGTCTCGATGAATTCTGCCATCTCGCGGTCGACGATGGCCGAAAAGACCGCAGGCACGGTTCCGTTGTTGGAATAGCCGTGCACCATGAAGGGGGCGATGGTGACGATGTCGCCCGCGCTCGCCTGAATCTCTTCCGGCCCGGTATCGGTCAGCCGCCAGATCGTCAGCGTACCCTCGATGATCCGGAAGACTTCCGGGCTTGCATGGGCGTGACGCGGCGTCTTACCGCCGGGCGCAACCGTCATGTCGAAGATGTTCAGCCAGTTGCCGGTGAGGCGAGCCCGTCGCTCGACCTTGTCGCCCAGCACGAAGAAGCTTCTTGTCTCCGTCCGGGCATCTGTTTTCACAAATGAGTTGGACATGGTGTCTCTTTCTTTTTCTTGCGGGGCGGTCCGATAGACCTTCGCGGTCGTTTTGGCAACCGCCGCAAAATCGGGGGAGGGGCGAAGAACAAGCGACTTTGCGCGCTTTCAGGCTCCGAAGCCGACCGCGATCATATCGGTATGGCTTCCCCGCAGCGCAAGTGCGACAGGTTGGCCGTCGTCTTTTCTGTAATATCGGCGACACAGAAGAGGCGCATAGAACGCGCCGATCCTTCCCTGCCAATCCGGCATACCATCAGCGGAGCACCCCCATGTCTTCTCTTCCCATCGTCGGCGCCGCCATGACGATCAACGAACTCGAAAACCATCGTGACTGGCTCTTCGAAAAGTCTCGTGATCTCGAACTGCAGAGCTTCATCAATGCAGATGTTCTGAATGGCGATTGGACCCCGCGCGCCGATCACGTCAGGAAGCTGCTCGACGGCTACAAGGGACGCGTCGGCATCCATGGTCCGTTCTGGGGATTCGTCATCGCCTCGCAGGATCCGGATATCCGCGCCGTCGTCTCCCGCCGCATGCTGCAGGGCCTCGATGTCTGCGCTGCGATCGGCGGCACGCATATGGTCGTCCACAGCCCCTATACGACGTGGGGCTACAACAATCTCGACAACAATCCCGGCGAGCGCGAAAGCATTGTCGATTACTGCCATCAGACGATGCGCGACGCGGTGAAGCGCGCCGAGGAAATCGGCTGCACCCTCGTCATCGAAAACATCGAAGACAAGGACCCGCATATCCGCGTGGCTTTGGCCGAGAGCTTCAACTCGCCGGCCGTCGCCGTCTCGATCGACACCGGCCATGCCCACTATGCCCACGGCTCCACCGGCGCCCCGCCTGTGGATTATTACGTCCATGCCGCCGGCAACCGCCTCGGCCATGTGCACCTGCAGGATGCCGATGGTTATGCCGACCGCCACTGGGCGCTGGGCGAAGGCACGGTCAACTGGCGTGCGATCTTCGCTGCCCTTGCCAAGGTCGAAAGCAACCCGCGCCTGATCATCGAGATCAAGGACAAGTCGAAGATCATCGCTTCGGCTGAATACCTGGCTTCGATCGGCGTCGCCCAGTAACGGAGACAGGCGGCGGGCTGTTCATCCCGCCGCCGTCCGCTTTCAGGCAGGCGCATCCTTCGACCGGCGCGTGAAGGCAACGGGCAGGCAGAGCACATAGAAACCTGCGCCCAGGACCCAGACAAGCCCCGGGAAAACATCGCGCGAAGCGAAGTAGATGGTGCTGATCGCCAGCGGCCCGATGATCGAGGCAAGGCTGGTCATGCTCGCAAGCAGCCCCTGCGCACGTCCCTGATGATCGTTGTCGACGCGCCCTGTCACCAGAGACTGCAGGGCGGGCGCCCCGATGCCGCCGAGGCAGAAGAGCGGCATCAGCAGGAAGGCCATCCAGCCCTCTGTCACCAGCGCGATGATGATATAGGCGGCGCTGTCGGCGACGATGCCGATCAGGAGCGCACGATGCTCCCCCCATCTTTCGCTGATCGGCCCGGCGATGAAGGCCTGCACGACGGCATGGAAGAAGCCGAAAGCGGCGAGCGAGAGGCCGACCATCATCGGCGACCAGGAAAACTTGTCCTGACCATAGAGCACCCAGATCGTACCGCCGACCTCGCCGACAAGCGCAAGGATGAAATAGGCGCCGGCGAGGGGCAGCAGCAGCCGGTAGCCCAGCAGCCAGCGGAAATGGGCCAGCGGCGAAAATTCTTGGCTCTCGGCTTGTGCACCGGTTTTGCGCGTCTCCGGCAGAAGGAAGAGGGCCATCAGCAGGTTGGCTGCATTGAGCCCCGCAGCGGCGATGAAGGGCAGCCGCACGGAAAACTCACCCAGCACGCCGCCGATCGCCGGTCCGGCGATGAAGCCGATGCCGAAGCAGGCGCTGAGCTGGCCGAAGCGACGCGTGCGCTCGGCATCTTCGGTAATGTCGGTCACGCATGCCGCAGCGACCGCATTGCTGGCACCGGTAATGCCGGCGATCGCCCGGCCGATGAAGAGCAGCCAGAGCGATGGAGCAACGGCCATGAACACGTAGTCGAACGCCGCCCCGCCAAGCGACAGCATCAGCACCGGCTTGCGGCCGAACCGGTCCGACAGCGACCCGAGCACCGGAGAGAAGATGAACTGCATCAGCGCATAAAGCGCCAGAAAGGCACCGAATCGCCATCCGAGATTGTCGGTATGGCCGACCTCCTCCAGGAGCCGCGGAAAGATCGGCAGGGTCAGCCCGATGCCGGCGGCATCGAGGATCACGGTGGCATAGATGACGGCCAGCGCCTTTTTCATGGGATTACTCGAAAATTTATCACTGATAAGTTCCTTATCGCTGATAAATTGAAATGGCAACAGGGAATGGAAACAGGATGAAGGTGGACCGGGCGCAGATCGTCGACGAAGCGCTGAAGCTCTTGAACGAGGTGGGCATCGATGCCCTCTCCACACGGCTGCTCGCCGATCGGCTGAATGTGCGCCAGCCCGCGCTTTACTGGCATTTCAAGAGCAAGCGAGCACTGATTGAAGCCATGGCCGAGGAGATCATGGCGCGCGGCCACACCCACGACTGGCCGGTCGTGCCCGAGAACTGGCGGGACTTCATGCTCGAAAACACCCGTGATTTCCGTCGCACGCTCTTGAGCTATCGCGATGGCGGCCGCGTGCATGCCGGCACGGAAACCAGTCCGCAGGACCTTCCCAATGTCGAAGCCCATATCGCTGTCCTCGTCGGAGCGGGCATGGAAGCGGAATTCGCCATGGAACTGCTCGTCGCCCTTGCCCGCTACACGGTCGGCTGCGTCATCGAGGAACAGACAGAACCGCCGCCGGAGCAGGAAAAGCTCGACGCAGCCGCAGCCGATTTCCCGCTCACACACCGGGCAATTGTGCATTACCGCACATCCGGCCACGAAGCTTTCTTCGAAGCCGGGCTGCAGATGATGATCGATGGCGCTGAACGGCGGCTCGCAGAGCGCGCCTGATGCTCAGTCGCGCATTGCCCAGCGAATCCCGGCAGCGACAGACAGTCCCAGCATCGGCCAGATCGCCCAGAATGTCCCGTGCCACGTCAGCATGTTGATGGCAACGATGCCAACCCCGATGACGGCGAGCGCGGCGACGCGATGGTCGAAACGGTCCTGCATGCGCACCCATATCATGGCCGCGACGAAGGCGAAGGCGAGCAGCGGCCATACTGCCCAGAACTCCCCCTCCCAGGTGGCAATATTGATGATCAAGATCATGGCGCCGATGACAGCCAGAATGCCGCCAAGCTTGCGCAGCCTGCCGCGTGGCGCCACCGATCGTGATTTCGGCATCTCGACAGGCCGTTCGGGAGCGGCCGCCGGCTTCTGTGGCTCCGGACCGACAGCGCCGATGCGCACGGCATAGCTTGGCACCGCGTCGGCGATATTCTTCATCTCCAGGGCCCCCAGGAAATCAAATCCGACCGCCACCTTGTTGCGCACCTGGTCATAGACGGTGTTGGAGATCACGATCCCTCCGGCCGGCGCGGAGGCCTGCAGGCGGGCCGCGATATTGACGCCGTCGCCGTAGATATCCTCACCTTCGACAATGACATCGCCGAGATTGATGCCGATACGGAAGAGCATGCGTCCGTCCATCGGTCGTGCCGCATTCTTGCCTGCAAGCTCGTTCTGAACGTCGATTGCCGCCCGGACCGCCTCGACAACGCTCGGAAAATCGGCAAGCAACCCGTCGCCCCAGGTGTTGACCACTCGCCCGCCATGGGAGGCGATCAGGCGCGACATGGCATCGCGATAGTGCTTGAGCATGGCGAGCGTACCTTCCTCGTCCTCGCCCATCATGCGCGTATAGTCCTGCACGTCGGCTGCAAAGATCGTTGTCAGCTTGCGTTGTGTCTCGCTCATGAAGTCCCCCATCGCCGCCGGCATATCGCTGGCTTCGTCACTCTATAGATGGGATCGCAACCTCTGGTTCGGTAGCCCGACGGCACGGGCCACCGTTTTGCGACCGCCTAGAACTGCGTAATCACACTGATGCCGGTGCCCTCGGCCCTGTCGAGCGTCATCAGTGCCGGTACTGCCTCTTCAAGGCTGATGCGTCTGCCGATCAGTTTCTGTGGCGCGATCTTGCCGGCAGCGAGCATGGACATCATCGCATCATAACGCCAGGCCTGCATGCCGTGGCTGCCGTAGATTTCCAGCTCATGGCCGATCACCTGCGCCATCGGGATCTGCGGCGTCGAATGCTCGCCGAGCATCAGCCCCACCTGCACATGCCGGCCGCGCCGGCGCAGGTTCTTGATCGAATTGAAGCAGGTGACAGGGTGGCCGAGCGCATCGATGGAGACATGCGCGCCACCCTTGGTGATCTCGCGCACCGCTTCCGCCACGTCGCCGACCGCGGCAGCATTGATCGTGGCGACCGCCCCGCATTCGCGCGCAAAGGCAAGCTTCTCCACGGAAATATCGACGGCGATCGCATTGGCCCCCAGTGCACTGGCGATCATGATCGCCGAAAGCCCGACGCCACCACAACCGTGCACCGCGATCCATTCGCCCGGGCCGGTGCGCGCCTGGTCGGCGACAGCGCGGAAGGAGGTGGCGAAGCGGCAGCCAAGGCTCGCCGCGGTGGCATCGTCCACGCTTTCTGGCAGATGCACCAGATTGGTGTCGGCATAGTCGATCCCGACATATTCGGCGAATGAACCCCAATGGGTAAAGCCCGGCTGAAACTGGTTGGGGCAGACCTGCTGGTTGCCGGAATGGCATTCGCCGCAATGGCCGCAGCCGGAAACGAAGGGCACCGTCACCCGATCGCCGACCTTGAAGCGTACGACGCCCTTGCCGGTCGCGACGATCTTGCCCGCAAGCTCGTGGCCCGGCACATGCGGCAGACGGATATCCGGGTCATGGCCCATCCAGCCGTGCCAGTCGCTGCGGCAGAGGCCGGTCGCGCCGACCTCGATGACCACGCCGTCTTCCGAAGGCGTCGGGTCCGGCACGGTGCGGATCTCAGGCGCCTGTTCGAAGGCTTCGTAATACATGGCTTTCATCTGTTCATCTCCTTGTCCGCCCGCGCCTTTCCGCCTGCCATGATGGCACGCGGCAGTGGCATCCATCCAGTCGGCCTTTCATCATTTTCCTTTATGCACCCATCGTTTTAGCACCATCAAACGCGCATCAATATTTCAATCGTAACGCGGTCTCCGGCATTTTCTTGCGTCGATGTTTCAACCGTCAATTTGCGCTTGACCGCCCCCGGCAGTGAGGATTTTGCTTTGCCGACTTCAGGAGGAGAGCTGAAATGCGCGTCGATACGTCACCCCGCACGACCACATGGACCTATGTCGACGGAGAATGGATTGCCGGCAACCCGCCGCTGATCGGGCCGACTTCTCATGCCATGTGGCTCGGCTCCACGGTCTTCGACGGCGCCCGCTGGTTCGACGGCATTGCGCCCGATCTCGACCTGCATTGCCAGCGCGTCAACCGCTCTGCAGTCGCCATGGGCCTGAAACCACTCAAGACCGCCGAAGAGATCGAGGCGCTGACTTGGGAAGGGGTCAAGAAGTTCGATGGCAAGACGCCGATCTATATCAAGCCGATGTATTGGGGCGAGCATGGTTCGCCGGGCAGTGTCGTGACTGTTGATGGCGAATCGACGCGTTTCGCACTCTGTCTTTTCGAAGCGGCAATGGGCGGCCATGGCGGTTCATCGCTCACGGTATCTCCCTATCGCCGCCCGACACCGGAAACCGCGATGACCGACGCCAAGGCGGGCTCGCTCTATCCGAACAGCGGTCGGGCAATTGCCGAAGCGAAAAGCCGCGGCTTCGACAATGCGCTGATGCGCGACACGAACGGCAATGTCGTGGAAACCGCCTCGTCGAACATCTTCATGGTCAAGGACGGGGTGATCCTGACGCCTGTCGCCAACCGTACTTTCCTCGCCGGCATTACCCGGCAGCGCATTCTCGGCCTCCTGCACAAGGCCGGCTTCGACGTGCGCGAGGCGACGCTCTCGGTCGACGATTTCATGGGTGCCGACGAGATTTTCACGACCGGCAACTATTCCAAGGTGGTCGGCGTCAACAGGCTCGACGGCCGCAATTTCCAGGAAGGTCCGGTCACCCGCAAGGCGCTGGAACTCTACATGGATTGGGCCTACGGCCGCTCCGCGAGTGATGAGTAGCAAGCTGCGCTGCCGCGCCGTGCTACAATTGATCCAGTGAATCAATTGCAGCAGCGAACGCCCTAAGGCATGCGAAGGGCCTGCGGTACAGCGCGGTTCACCTACCTCACCCTGTACAACTCAACCCCATCAGGGAAGCCCTTCAACCGATGGCTTCCCGCCGAAACCGCATCGTCCGGCTTCACCGCCTCGTAAAACGCCTCCGACATCAGCAACTGTTCCCCAAGCTCGCTGCATGCGCCCTGGATGCGGCTCACAAGATTGACGTCCCCGCCGATCAGCGTGAAATCCAGTCGCCGGCCGGAGCCGATATTGCCGTAGCTGACCTCGCCATGATGCAACGCGATGCCGGCCTTGGCGCCGATGCCTTCATATTTGAACCCATCGAGCGCTTCGAGGATCGCCCGTGCCGCCGAAAGCGCTTCATTGCAGGTACGCGTCGCATCATATCCGGGGAAGAAGGCGAGCACCGCATCGCCCATGAACTTCAGCACTTCGCCGCCTTCGTGCGTAATCGCCGGAATGACCCGGTCGAAATAGGCGTTCAGCAACCCGAGCACCGTTTCGCCTGGCAGGCGGTTGGAGAGTTCGGTAAAACCTCTGAGGTCGCAGAGCAGGAGGGCCGCCTGCATGGATTCGATTTCGCCCTGGCGGATGCGGCCGGCCAGGATGCGGCTCGCCGTCAACGGGCCGATATAGGTGTCGAGCAGGCTGAGTTCGACCTGGCGCAGGATACGGAGTTCACTGGTATTGCGCAGCGCCGGGGTTATGCGTTCGATCACCTGCATTTCCGATGATGTGAAACCGCCCGGCCGCTTGGTGCCGAAGATCGCGGCGCTGACCGGGCCATCGGCATTGCAGAGCGGAGCGATCATCAGCTGCACCAGAGCGCGTCCGGCAAAGACATCGATATGCTGCCAGCGGCCATGTGGGCTCTGGCCCGGACCGACGACGAGCATTTCGCGGCTTTCGAAAACCCTCTGAAGCGGCGTGTTGGCGATGGCTAGCCGCGTTCCGTGCTCGCGGTCATGGATCTCCACCGGTTCGCTTGGCGCCCAGGCGATGGTGCGGCCGATATATTCCGGATGCAGCGTCATGAGATGCAATGTCAGCCGGTCGACCGGAACGCCGAGCGCACGCAGGCGGCGGCCAAGGCCGGAGACAAGGCCGACCTCGTCGAGGGCATGGCATTCGTCGCCGGTCAGCCATTCGATGAGGCCGAGCACCGCCGTCGTGTTGAGGCTGCCGGCGGGCGTCCTGGTTTCAACGGCATAGTCGATGTCGAGCAGATTGTTCATGGGTGTTCTCCTCCTTGGGAGCGGGGGCGCTCAGTGAGCGCCGCCGCCGGAGACTTGGCCGGGTTTCTTGAGGAGCAGGGTAGCAAGCAGGGCCACCACAAGGGCGACGCCGAGCAGGAAGAACGTGTCGCTGAAAGCCATGATATTGGCCTGCTTGCGCAGCTTCAGCGTGATGGCAACGACTGCCTTGTGAGTGGCAAGCGCCTGATCGGTGACGCCATGGTTCATGAAGTAAGCGGTCATCCTGGCGACACGGTCGCGGGTGGCTTCCTCGAAGACCGAGACCGAGTTGGTCAGGATATTCGAATGGAACTGCTCGCGCTTCGAGAGGAAGGTCTGCAGCGAGGCAATGCCGACGGCGCCACCGAGATTGCGCATCATGTTGAAGAGCGCGGAAGCCGAGCCGGCATTCTCCGGCTCTATGCCTGCTGTGGCGATCGCCGAGAGCGGCGTGAAGACCAGTGCCTGACCAACGGCACGCACGACATTCGGCCAGAAGAGCTGATCGCTCGCGTAGTCGCCTGTCATATGCACGTTCATGAAGTTCGAGACGGCAAAGAGCGCAAAGCCGACGATGATCAGCAGGCGAATATCGAAGCGCTTCATCAGGCGCGGCACCAGCGGAATCAGCAGGAGCTGCGGGATGCCGGTCCAGGCAAGCACAAAGCCGATCTGCTCGGAGTTGTAGCCCTGGATGCGGGCCAGGTAGATTGGCAACACGAAGACCGAGCCATAGAGCGCGATACCGAGCAGGAAATTCGCAAGGATGCCGAAGCCGAAATTACGGCGGGCAAACAGCCGCAGGTTCAGGAGCGGATGGGCGACCTTCAGTTCGATGATGAGAAAGAGCGTCAGCGAGACGGCTGCGATGATCGAGAGCCGGACGATGAACTCCGAGCCGAACCAGTCTTCCTTGTTGCCTTCTTCGAGCACGGTCTGAAGCGCAGCAAGACCGATCGCCATGGTGATGATGCCGGGCCAGTCACCCTTGGCGAGCAGGCCGAGGTTCATCGGCGCACGGTCGAGCGAAGCCCAGAGCATGCCGACCATCAGGGCGCCGGGAACGAGGTTGATATAGAAGATATATTCCCAGCCCCAGTTTTCGGTGAAATAGCCGCCGATGGTCGGGCCGATCGCCGGCGCGAAGGTGGCCGAAAGGGCAAAGAGCGCGAGGCCGATCGGCTGTTTCGGCTTGGGCAGCAGCGTGATGATGATGGTGAAGGCCATCGGGATCAGCACGCCGCCGGTAAAGCCCTGGATAGCGCGCAGGATGATCATCTGCTGCAGGTTGACAGCGAAGGCGCAGGCGACCGAGAAGACCAGGAAGAGGATGGCGTTGACGAGCAGATAGTTGCGGACCGAAAAGACCCGGGCAAGCCATGCGCTGAGCGGAATGACGACGATCTCGGCAATCAGATAGGAGGTCGAGATCCAGCCGCCATCGTCGGTGCCGGCGCCGATAGCGCCCTGGATATCGGCCAGCGAAGCATTGACGATCTGGATGTTGAGGATCGCCATGAAGGCGCCGAGCGTGGAGCCGACGACCGCGGTCCACATGCGAAGCGGGCTCATGACGGGTTTGGCAGCAGGGACGATCGCAGCGGCAGGGCGCGCGACCGAATTGCTGTTTGCGGCGATCTGAAGCGTAGCCATGACTTATCTCCTTCCGGCTCTGCGGAAAACTGTCTCATGACGCTGTTCGGGTGATAATTGAGAAAGGAATGGAAGGATCATCCAGCAGGGGTGGATAATCCTTCCGCCGCGGCCGCGGAGGTCTGGGCGGCCTTGGTATCGATGTCGGGGATCACGGACATGCCGGAGCGCAGCAGGCCGGCAAGGCGTTCGTCGTCGATGACGATCTTGACCGGGATGCGCTGGACGATCTTGGTGAAGTTGCCGGTGGCGTTGTCCGGTGGCAGCAGCGAGAATTCGAGGCCGCTGGCCGGCGAAACGCTGTCGACATGGCCCTTGATCGCAACATCGGGGAAGCTGTCGACCTTGATCTCGACCGTCTGGCCGGGGCGCACGAAGGTCAGCTGCGTTTCCTTGAAGTTAGCGATCACATAGACCGCATGCAGCGGCACGACCGCCATCAGCTGCGTGCCCGAGGTGACATACTGGCCGACGCGGATAGAGCGGGCGCCGACCGTGCCGTCAACGGCAGCGACGATTTCCGTGTAGGAGAGGTTGAGCTCCGCCTGGCTGGCGGCGGCAACGGCGCGGTCGCGCTGGGCAAGCAGCTGTTCACGCTGGGTCTGTAGCACCGGCACCTTGTTCTCGGCGGCGACGACAGCAGCCTGATCGCGCTCGACCGCAGCGGCGGCCTGATCCTTCAGCGATTGGCTCTGTTCGGCGCGGGATTGCGTTCCGGCACCATTGGTAATCAGCCGGCCGGCACGGGCGGCATCGGACTGGGCGAAGGCAAGCGAAGCCTGCGAGGCATCGAGTGTCGCATGGGCCTGTTCGATGATCGACTGCTGCAGCGAGATCTGCGCGTCGAGATTGGTGACGGCAGCCTCGGCTGCTTTCACATCGGCCTTGGCCTGCGAGAGCGCTGCCTGGAAATCACGGTCATCGATGCGGGCGAGAACCTGTCCGGCCTTGACCGTGTCATTGTCGTTGACGAGCACCTGCTTGATATAGCCGGCGACCTTCGGGGCGACCGTCGTATAGTCGGCCTTCACATAGGCATCGTCGGTGGATTCGATGAAGCGGCCGACGGTCCAGTAATGGTGACCGAAATCACCGGCGAAGGCGGCGCCGGCGAGCAGGGCTGCGGCGATCACGGCGCGCTTGAAGAACTTGCGGCCATTCTTCTTCGGGGTCTCCACGGCCGCTGCCGCTGCAGCCATCGCTTCGGCGGCGGGGGCGCTTTCGGCCGGCTGGACGGTCTTGAAAGCTTCGTTGCGGGGCAGTTCAACCATTGTCCTTCTCCATTCGTCTTTGCTTCGTTCGTGCGAAGCCCTGTTCGATGAGTGGAAGATGGACCCAGCAGTGCTTTCTGATAATCTGCTGTTTTCGGGAAGGATCATCAACTCTCAGCGGATAATCGAGGAGCGATATGGATCGGCTGACCAGCCTCACAGTCTTCGGTCGGGTGGTGGAGTGTGGCGGCTTTTCCGCTGCCGCGCGGCGCCTCAACATGTCCGTCACCATGGTGGGCAACCATGTGCAATCATTGGAAGATCGCCTCGGCGTGCGGCTCCTGAACCGCACTACGCGCAAGGTAAGCCTGACCGAGACCGGCAAATATTATTACGAGCGCTCGTCGCAGATCCTGGCCGATCTCGAAGAGGCGGATCGGGCTGCGGGTGCCCTGAGTTCGACGCCGCGCGGCACTCTGAGATTCTACACCAGCAGCGCCATCGTCCGTTTCCTGCTGCCCGTCATCAACGAGTTCATGACGCTCTATCCTGCCGTCCAGATCGATTTCAACATCGGCGAGCGCGCGGTGGACATGATCGAGGACGGATATGATCTGGTAATCCGCACGACGCCATCGCCGGATTCGAGCCTCGTTGCGCGCAAGCTGACGCCCTGGCGGCATTTCCTCGTCTGCTCACCCGATTATCTGAAGACCCACGCCATGCCGACGACGCCGGCCGAAGTCGCCGAGCACAATTGCCTGCAATATGCATACTATCCCTTTGGTGAGGAATGGCGTTTCGAGGATGCCGAGGGGCGGCAGGAAAGCGTCAAGGTGGGCGGAAGCATCATTTCCAACAGCGCCGAGACGCTGCGCTATCTGGTGCTGAACGGGCAGGGCATCTTCCTCGCGCCGAGCTTCGTCGTCTTCGAGGATCTGGAGGCAGGTCGCCTCGTGCGGATGATGCCGGACTATCGCGGCGTCGAGATCCATATCAACGCCGTCTATCCGAACCGCAGCCATCTGCCGACCAAGGTGCGGCTGTTCCTGGATATGCTTGTGGAGCGGTTCGCCGAGCACCGCAAATGGATGGCGTGATAAAGCGTCCGTTGGGACTGTTTATCCCATCGAACGCTGTCTGGGATCATCTCAGGCGACTTGCAAGACGATCTTGCCCTTTGCATGCGGGCGTTTGCCCTCCAGCATCTCATGCGCCGTGATTGCCGCATCGAGTGGCAGCACATCGCCGACATTCGTTTCGAGTTCGCCGGCATTGACCATCGCAGCGATGTCACGGAGCTCCTTCGTCGTGACATTGACGAGGAAGAAGAGCGCTTCGACGCCTTTGGCCTTGGCAAGCGCCTGATTCGGCTGCGAGACGGCCGAAATCAGCCTGCCACCCTGCTTCAGCACCGCGAAGGAACGCGTCTGCGTCTCGCCGCCGACAAGATCGATGACGGCATCGACATCGCGAGCGAAATCCTCGAAGCGCTGGCTGCGGAAGTCGACGACCACATCGGCGCCGAGCCGCTTGACGGTGTCGATATCGCCGCCGCTGGCCGTCGCGATCACTTTCAGCCCGGCCTTGTGGGCGAATTGCACGGCATAGGCGCCGACATTGCCGGCCGCGCCATGGATGAGGGCGGTTTGTCCGGCGGTAAGTTTGGCTTGGTCGAACAGCGCCTGCTTTGCCGTAACAGCGATAACGGGGATCGAGGCAGCTTCGACATGGCCGATGCTTTCGGGCTTTGCAGCAATCATCCCGGCGACTGCAATCGCATATTGCGCATAGGCGCCGATGAAGCGGGGATTGGTAACGCCATAGACGGCATCGCCGCAGGCCACGTGCGTAACACCTTCGCCGACCGCTTCGATCGTGCCCGAGAGATCGGAACCGAGTGTCAGCGGCAAGGGCTGGGGCAGGGCGCTGTTACCGGATCGGATCCAGCCATCCCAGGGGCCGACACCGGCCGCATGTACCTTGATCAGAACCTCATCCTTGCCGGGCGCAGGGATCTCTACCTCCTCCTGAATGATAGCTTCCGGCGGTCCGAACGCGTGGACCCTGTAGGCTTTCATGGTTTTATCTGTCTTCGCGACATTCTCCGCTGAGGTGGTCATTGTTCGCTCCTTTGTGTGACCGGGCTTCCGGTTTCGATGGAGTGAAGATGCCGCCATCGAAGGCTTTCGATAATCCATGCTGTTCGGGAAGGATTATCAACCATCAAAGGATAATCCGGTCCGGCGGCGCTTCCTGCCGGACCGGCATTCTATCACGGACGGACCGGAGAGCCGACATATCCGGCGGACTGGATATAGGCGATGGGGGCAAAGAAATTGCCGCCGGCATTGAAAGCCATAAGCCCTTCCTCGCTCAATGCCGCCCGTACGGCCGGACGGGCAGCGACGCGCTTCATGAAGGCGGGAATAGCAGGAAAAAGATCGAGATCGATCGCAATCCAGGGCGACCAGTTGAGGCAGACGAAGAGATAGGCATCCGCGACCGTGAAATTCTCGCCGGTGAGATAAGGACCGGCAAGCCTTCCGTTGATCCAGCCGAGGCGCTTCTGAACGACCGCACGCATCGCCTCATGCACGGTGGCGTAATCAGCATTGAAGAGCATCACCATCGGCTTGTGCAGCTCCGATGTGATGAAGTTCAGCAGGGATTGCACCTGATTTCGGCCGAAGCTGCCGATCTCGGGCAGCATGCGTCTTCCATCAGGAGCGCTGTCTGCAAGAAACTGCACGATCGCCGGCCCCTCCGTCAGTACCTTGCCATCATCGAGCATAAGCGCCGGCACATAGCCGTTGCCATTGATGGCGAGATAGTCCTCGCCGTTGCTGGTGCGATGTGTCTTTCGATCGACCGTGATGAGCTCGATATCGATACCGAGCTCCCTGCAGACGATATGCGGCGAGAGCGAACAGGCGGCCGCGTGCATATAGAGCTTCATGTTTCCTCCTCCTGCGACGGTGCGAGGCCGTCCGCATCAATCCATTGGACATTTGTACTATTTCGCATAAAATTCTCTTGGTCAATTATTTTATGCGAAATGGTACAAAATGAGTGAGAAAAAGCGTGGGCGTCCACGGGCCTTCGATGCGAAGGTGACCTTGCAGAAGGCAAGGGAAGTCTTCTGGGATCGGGGCTTTGCCGGGACGTCGCTGGATACGTTGAGCGCGGCTACTCAGCTCAATCGCCCGAGCCTCTATGGCGCCTTTGGAGACAAGGAAGACCTCTATCTCGATGCACTCGAGGGCTATCGCGCCGAGAGTATGGATGTGCTTGCCGATGCGCTCGATCCATCGCTGCCGCTGCGCGAAAACCTTGCACGTGTCTATCAACGGGCTCTGGAGATCTATCTTCACGGCGAAACAGCCGCGCGCGGCTGTTTTCTCATCGGAACCGCAACAGCCGAGGCGATCCAGCATGAACGGGTCCGGGAAGTATTGAGCCGCAGCCTGGACGATTTCGACGGCGAGATCGAAAAGCGCCTGAAGCTCGCGATAGAGCGGCGCGAGTTGCCGGATGGAAGCGACCCTCACACTCTTGCAAGGCTCGCCTCCGCCGTCATGCATTCGCTGGCCGTCCGCGCTCGCGCCGGCGACAGTCGCGAGACGCTGGAAGCCCTGGCACAGTCCGGCGTCGACATGATTTGCGGTAAAGCCTGAACCTCAGGCTTCCTCGCTCTTCGTGCGCACCAGCCATGTGAAGGCCGCACCCGCAAGAAGCAGGACGCAGGTGCCGAGAAAGACTGCCGGCATGCCGATATGCCCGCCGACAAAGCCGCCGAGAACGGGTCCGGCGACCTGTCCCACATATTGCGAAGAGATGGACAGGCCCAGAATACTGCCGGCGGCACTATCAGGCACACTATGCCGGATGACCGCGGTGATGCAGGGCAACAGCCCGCCAAGCGCCAGTCCCATCAGGAAGCGCAGGCCGATCAGTTGCCATGAGGCGTTCACGAAGGCCTGCGGAATGAGCAGCAGTCCCGCGATCGCGAGCGCGCCGGCAATGACCGGCCAATGGCCGATCCGGTCGGCAAGCTTCCCGAGCCGCGAGGCAGACAGAATGCTGCCGAGCGCTGCCGCCGACATGACGATGCCGGAAATCATCGTTACCTGGCCCTGATCGGGCACGATCTGTGCCAAATAGACGGTGATGATCGGCTCGATCGACATATTGGCGAGCATCAGCAGTAGCCCGGTTGCCAGCATTGCGACGACCGGCCGCTTGTCGGGAATGGATTTCCAGCCGCCGGATGCTTTGGCCGCCTGTTTGCGGGCCGCCGACTTCTCTTCCTTGATCAGGAAGGTCGTCGCCAGGAAGGCGAAGAAGATCATGCCGCCGGCCGCCAGAAACGTGCCTCGGATGCCGATGATAGGCGGCAGCGCCCCGCCGATCAGAGGACCGACGAGATTGCCGGCCATGATGCCTGACGAGAGCACGCCAAGCGCCCAGGCGGAGCGGTCTTTCGGCGTCTGTGTCGCCACCAGCACCATCGAGCCGGATGCATAACCGCCGGCCAGGCCGACGAAAAGGCGCAGCGCCACGAGTTGCCAGACGCTGCCGGCCATGCCCATCAGCGATATGGCGATCGTCATGCCGAGGCTGGCGCGCACCAGCATGAGCTTGCGTCCGTAGATGTCGCCGAGCCGGCCCCAGATCGGCGCCACGCAGGCGGCAGCAAGGAAGGTCGCGCCATAGGCGATGCCCGACCACTGCACGATCGCCGCATGGTTACTCACGCCGAGCTCCTCCACATAAAGCGGAAGGAACGGAAGCAGCAGCGTCATCGCCACAATGGTCGTGAACGAGCCAAGCAGCGAGATGACGAGGTTGCGTTTCCAGTAGGCGGAGCCGGGCGCCACCTTCGCGGCGTCCCATTGCGTATCGGTCATTGCGGATCTTCTTCGGTACAGTCTGGCTAGCGCCAAGATGAAGCTATCCTCACTTTACGCACCGCCCCGCGGCCTGCCAAGGACGGATTCCGCCCGATCAGACCTGCCCCCGGCGCAAAAGGCGGCTTGAAAGTCAGGATCGGGCCTCTAACTGATTGCAAATTGAAATCAGAACATCGAAGGAGGAAGCGATTATGACCAGCAGGAACGAGGCCCGCGTACGGATGCTGCGCGATCTCTACGCAGCCTATATCGATCAGCGGAAGGATATCGTCGATGCGATGCTGATGGAGGACTTTACCTTTTCCAGCCCGCAGGACGACCATATCGACCGTGCGACCTATTTCGAGCGCTGCTGGCCGAACGAGCCGGCACTGACAGGCTTCGAGATCGAGTTCCTGGCGGTCGACGGCGAAGAGGCTGTCGTGCGCTACCGGGCCGAGACGACCAGCGGCAAGGCCTTCCGCAATATGGAAAGCTTCCGCTTCGACGGCGAGAAGATTTCAAGCGTCGATGTCTATTTCGGCCGAAACACTGGCTAGAAAAACCGTATCGCAGATGTCGCGATAATGATGATTGAAACTGCGACCATCAGCGGTTTCACCCGCAGGCGCTTGACGAGGATCGCCCCGAAGGGTGCCGCGATCACCCCGCCGATGATCAGGCCCGCTGCCGAGCCGAGCTCCGACCAGCCGAGTGTCAGCAGGAAGGTGATCGAGATCGTCAGCGTCACCGCGAACTCGGTGAAATTGGTCGATCCGATCACCCGCTTTGGATCATGGCCGCGGCCGACGAGCGAACTGGTGACGATCGGTCCCCATCCGCCGCCGCCGATCGCATCCAGCACGCCGCCGCAAACCCCAACCGGCGGCACCATCCAGTCGCGGACATCACGCTTTGGAGCCGGGTGGAAGGCCTTCCAGAGAATGAGGAGGCCGATCACGATCAGATAGGCCGAGACGAAGGGCTCGATCACCTTGCCGTCGACACTGGCAAGCAGGAAGGCGCCGACGGCCCCGCCGATCATGCCGGCCGGCGCCAGCCGCGCCACGAGCTTCCAGTCGACGTTGCGGTGCCAGGCATGGGAAATGCCCGATGCTGCCGTCGTGAACAGCTCCGTCACGTGCGTCATGGCGCTGGCATTGGCGGCTGGCACGCCGAGTGTCAGCAGGCTGGTCGTGGACAGCACGCCGAAGGCCATGCCGAGCGCGCCATCGATGATCTGTGCGCAGAAGCCGATGACGATGAAGAGGAAGAAATCCGTGCTCATGAAAATCCTTGACGAGCAAAGGGCCGATCCGAAGGCATACTGCAAACACGCTGAGGGCGAAAAAAGTTCCGCCTCAAACGTTCGGCGAGTGCCGTTTGAGGCGGATGACCTTGAAGAAGCCGTTCGGGAAAACCGGCAAGATTTCAATGGCATCGAAGCCGCTCGCGCGCGCCCAGTCGGTGATCCGGCTGATCCGGAAAGACGAGCTCCATCCGATCCGCCGGGCAAGCGGCGCCACCGCGTCCTCGATTGCTCCCTGCAGTCCTGCGCCGTCGCCGAGCTTGCTGGCCAGGATGATCTCGCCGCCCGGCCGCAAAACACGCGCGCATTCGTCCAGTGCCAGTTCCGGCTCGGGAATGAGCGTGATGACAAAAGGCAGGCAGACGGCATCGAAAGACTTGTCCTCGAAGCTCAGCGCATGAGCGTCCATCACCTGTAGGTGCCGCACGTGGAAAAGCTTGTGGCGGGCAATTTTCTCCCGTGCCTTGGCGATCATATGTTCGGAAATGTCGATGCCCGTCACCCGGGAACGCCGGGGATAGTGCGATAGCACCAGGCCGGTGCCGACGCCGATCTCCAGAATGTCGGTGCCGGCGCCAGCGGCAAGCCGTGCTAGCGTACGATGCCCGTCACGCAGGAGACTGCGATAGACCCGGTCATAGACCGGTGCCCAGCGCTGATAGATCTTCTGCTGGTCTTCCGCCTGATTTTGAATTTGACCCCGATTTTGAACTTGTCCCATGAGAGCGCCTCCTCCAGACCCTGCCTTCAAACTCGTGAAGGCAGGCTCCGGTTCCGGCGCATGGCAAAGGACCTGTCCAACCCGCTGCTTTTGCCTTCAGCGGAAAGGTCTTTTCGTGACCAAGGAAGCCTCGATCACTCTGCCGGCGGCGTGCGCAGATTGGTTTCGATGGCGGCAAGCTCGTCATTGACCGAGCCGGCGACGGCGCCACTGCCGCGCAGCGACTTATTGGAAATGTCGATCATCGGCGCGAAGCTGGCGGCCGGCATGCGGACATCTTCCTTCACCGGCTCTTCGACGGGCAGGGCGTCTGCGAGGCTCGGACGATCGCCGCGGGCCACTTCGAGCTGGCCGCTGAGGATCGCGCGTTCGGCGCGGAGCTGGCGGATTTCCGACTTGGCGATTTCGAGGCTCGTCCGCAGCTGGCCGATTTCGTAGCGATCGGTGTCGAGGCGCGTATCCAGATCGTGCTTGAAGGCTTCGATTTCGCGGTCGCGCTTGCTGCGCTGGCTTTCGGCCTCACGCAGCTTCATGACAAGATCGTTGCTGTGGGCAGCGAGCTCGCGGCGGGCAGCTTCGCTTTCCGTACCGTTAAGGCGAACGCGGTTGAGCTCGTCGGTCATCCGCTCAAGGCGCGCCAGTGCCGTGGCGAGTTCGCCCTTCGTGCGCTTCAGTTCCGCGCGGGTCGACTGCAACTCCTCGTCCGTCATCTTGTTGCGGCTGTTGGCCGTCGACAGCAGCTTCTCGACGAGTTCGGACTTCGAACCGATCGCTTCATGCTTGGTGCGCAGGTTGGCAATTTCGAGCGTCGAGGAGGTTTCCAGCGTTTCGAACTCGGCTTCCAGGCGGCGGTGACGCTCCTCGGAAGCGGCCAGATCCTGCTTCAGGTTGGCGACGGAGGACTGCAGGCCGCGCGTCAGCGCCTCATGCTCTGAAAGATTGGTCTTGAGGTGGGTGCGCTCCTCATTGAGGCGGGCGATTTCGCGCAGCTGGATGCTGTTTTCGCGGCGCGAGCTTTCGGTGAGCAACTGATGGGCCGTGGTTTCCAGCTCCAGCTTCTCGCGGGTACTCGCCAGTTCGCGGCTGCGTGCATCATGATCCTGCTGCGTACGACGAAGCTGCGAGGAAACGTCGTCGAACTGCAGCGCCCGGTCGCGGATCTCGCGTTCGGCGTCGATCAACCGCGCTTCGACGACGGTGAATTCTTCCCGTGTCAGCTCATGCACGCCCTGCAGCTTCACCAGCTCTTCGCGGTAGGTGCCGGCTTCGACGCGAAGCTGGCTGCCGTCGAGCTTCAGCTCCTTGTTGTCGGCCGTCAGGCGCTGGTTTTCCTGATCGGACTTGCGCCGCGCATTGCTCTCATAGTCGAGCAGCGAACTCAAACGCGAACATTCGGCCCTCAGCGCGCCCGTTTCGTTGAGCGAGTGGCTATGCGCGCCGAGCAGCGAGGAAACCCGCTCCTGCAGCGACGTCAGGCTGACGAGCAGCTCTTCGGAGGATTGCTTGTTCTCCTCGATTGCCGTGCCGAAAGCCTGGAAATCATCGACTTCCGAAACGTTGTACTGCACTGGCGGCCTCTCCACGAGGCCCGTCTGTTCGGTGATGGAAAATGTCTGGCGATGGCTCGATACTCTCGAACCCGGCTTGACCGGTTCTTCATTACGACGAAAAAAGCTCATGACCATCATACGCCCCGAAGTTGATGTCAGAAGTCCCTGAAATGATTTATGCAATGCTAATTAAGCAGATCCTATCAAAGGTTGTGCTAACCCTCTTTAATAGCCCTGGATTGCATCTAAGACGTGCGGTTCATCGTCTGTCAAAAGCGCCCACGAGAAATTAACAGTTTTTTATTGAAATATCGGCGGCGTCCCCTAAGCGCGGCTACGGGACGCGAGCGTGCCTCATTTTTGGGCGCGACGTGAACGCCGGCGAGGGGAGGGATCTATTCCTGTGCGCGGCAGTCTTGGTCTTTTTCGTCGCGCTGCCTGTGCATCCTTGAAAGCGCGGCATCCACTGTGATTTATGCGTGTTGGGAGAGCCCGTCACGAGAGGCAATTTTTCCTCGAAGCTGTTGTTTTTTGATAATTCGCCGGTTGCCTCTCAATGCTTCCCCTCCTATGTTCCGCCTCACCTGCCGATGACGCAATCTATTGCCAAGAGGAGATCTGATATGGCTTTCGAATTGCCTGAACTTCCCTATGACTACGAAGCCCTTGCTCCCTTCATGTCGAAGGAGACGCTGGAGTTCCACCACGATAAGCACCACAAGGCTTACGTCGACAACGGCAACAAGCTTGCAGCGGAAGCCGGCATGGCCGATCTCTCCCTGGAAGACGTCGTCAAGAAGTCCTTCGGCACCAACGCTGGCCTCTTCAACAATGCTGCCCAGCACTACAACCACATCCATTTCTGGAAGTGGATGAAGAAGGGCGGCGGCGGCAACAAGCTGCCGGGCAAGCTCGAAGCTGCCTTCACCTCCGACCTCGGCGGCTATGACAAGTTCAAGGCGGATTTCGCCAATGCCGGCGCCACCCAGTTCGGCTCGGGCTGGGCCTGGGTTTCCGTCAAGAACGGCAAGCTCGAAATCTCCAAGACGCCGAACGGCGAAAACCCGCTCGTTCACGGCGCCACCCCGATCCTCGGCGTCGACGTCTGGGAACACTCCTATTACATCGACTACCGCAACGCTCGTCCGAAGTACCTCGAAGCCTTCGTCGACAGCCTGATCAACTGGGACTACGTCCTGGAACGCTACGAAGCAGCAACGAAGTAAGCGCTTCCGAGCATCCGCTTTTCAGCACCCGGCGCCGCAAGCGCCGGGTGTTTTCGTTTCTACTTCGGTTGGCCTGCAATTTGTCAAACAAAGATGGCTTGACTAACTCATACCCGGTTGGCTATAAATCGATCCATAGCCAATCGGGTATGAATTCAAATGTCGAATGTTCAAGATGCGCTGTTCAGGGCGCTTTCCGATCCGACCCGTCGGGGCATCTTCGAGCGTCTGTGCCGTGAAGGTGAGAAGACGGTTGGCGCTCTGACGGCCCACGCCGGTGTTTCTCAGCCGGTTGTTTCCAAACATCTCGCGGTACTCAAAACCGCCGGCCTGGTGCGCGACCGCCATGAGGGTCGTCAGACGCACTACAGCGCCGAAATCCGTGCACTTGCTCCGCTCGCCGACTGGACGACCGAGATGGCCGGCTTCTGGGAAAGCCGGTTCGACGCCCTGGAAGATTTACTCAAAAGGATGGACCAATGACCGACACCGCAACTGAACTCCGCTCCGTCGTCGTCGAACGGGAGATCGCGTTCCCGCCGGAAAAAATCTGGCGTGCGCTCACCCAGCCGCACCTGATCCAGGAATGGCTGATGAAGAACGACTTCAAGCCCGTTCCGGACCATCGTTTCAAGCTCACCGCCGAGTGGGGCTCCGTCGACTGCCGGGTGCTGGAAATCGAGCCGAACAGGACGCTTGCCTATACTTGGGATGCCTATGGCCTTGAAAGTACCGTCACCTGGACCCTGACACCGATCGGCTCGGGCACGCACCTGCGCATGGAACAAGCCGGCTTCCGCCCGGATCAGGAGCAGGCCTACCAAGGCGCCAGGTTCGGCTGGCAGCGCTTCTTCGAGAATCTGGAACAGGTGCTGGCACGCGCCGACTGATGCAGGACACGCGGCGTCTGATTTTTGAGGAGGAAGAACAATGAATTGGAATAAATCTGTCCGCCAGCTCCACCGATGGCTGTCGATCATCTTCACGGTGACCGTCATAGCCAATTTCGCCACCATGGCACTCGGCACCCCGCCGGCATGGGTGGTCTACTCGCCGCTGCCACCGCTTTTCCTGCTTTTATTCAGCGGCCTCTACATGTTCGCATTGCCCTATTTCACGGGCAGGCGTGAGCCGGTATCAGCCGCAAGCTGAGGCATCGCAAGAGCTACTCACTGAAATGCCGCGACTGGCAGCGCCGTCACATCGCTGTCATTCGCGGCCTCTACATCACGCCGCATGTCATCAGCCGATCTTCCCCTTTTCCGCTTCGGCATCATCGCCGATCCGCAGTATGCCGCCATCGAACCGCAGGCCGAGATGGGGCGCTATTACGCCAACAGCCTGGCCAAGGTCGGTGCTGCCATCGAGACTTTCAACGGCGAGGAGCTGAGCTTCGTCATGACGCTCGGCGATATCATCGACCGCGATTTCAATAGCTTCGACGATATCCTGCCGGTCTATGAAAAGCTGCGCCATGAGGCGCACTTCCTGCTCGGCAATCACGATTTCGGCGTTGCTCCCGAATACCTGGAAAAGGTTGTTGAACGCGTCGGCATGCCGGCACCCTATTACAGCTTCAAGCGCCACGACTACCGTTTCATCGTATTGAACGGCAATGAGGTCAGCACTTTCGCGACGCCGGAAGGCCATCCCTTGAATAGGCTCGGTCACGAGCGCCTGGCAGCTCTATCGGCAGCAGGTGCCGACAACGCGCATGCGTGGAACGCATCGCTGAGCGACGAACAATTTGCCTGGCTGGCGAGCGAGATCGAACAGGCGAAGGCCGCAGGCGAGAAGGTGATCGTCATGAATCACTTCCCCGTCTATCCACCCTGCGAACACGACATGTGGGACCGCGAGCGGATTGTCGAACTGCTGGCTTCGCAGACAAGCGTCGTCGCCTATCTCAACGGCCACAACCATGTCGGCAATTACGGCAAGGTGGCCGGCTGCCACTTCGTCAATTTCAAGGGCGTGGTCGATACCGAGAGCGAAAACACCTTCGCGATCGTCGATGTCTATCCGGACCGGATGGAAATCCGCGGTTTCGGCCGCGAGGATAGCCGCACGCTACCCTACTAGGCGGCTCCCGCCACATCGGGTACAGGCTGTGCCCGGTGCTCCAGCGCATCTTTCTTCGGCGGTGTGCCGAACATGCGCGCATATTCGCGGCTGAATTGCGAGGCGCTTTCATAGCCCACTCGATAGGCGGCATTGGCAGCATTGATGCCGTCGGCCACCATCAGCCGCCGCGCTTCGAGAAGCCGGAGCTGCTTCTGATATTGCAGCGGGCTCATCGAGGTCAGCATCTTGAAATGCTGGTGGAAGGAGGAGGCGCTCATTCGCGCTGCCGCCGCAAGCTGCTCCACGCGCAGGGGCACTGTGAAATTATCGCGCAAGATATGGATGGCATCGGCCACGCGCCGCGTCTGGCTGCCGGGCAGAGCGAGCTTGCTGACCTCGCTGCCGTTTTCGCCCGAGAGCAGCCAGAAGCTGATTTCACGCAGGATCGACTGTCGCAGGATCGGGATAGATTTCGGCGTGCCGAGCATGCGCATCAGCCGCAGGATGCAGTCCTGCAGTTCGGCTCCGAAATTCTGGACGAAAACGCCCGGACCGCCATCTCCCGATGGCTTCGGCGGAGCTTCCATCGCCTCCAGAACCTCGCGCAGAATGGTGACGTCGAGCTCTAGCGTCAGCGCGATCATCGGCCGCTCCGGGCTTGCCTCGATCACCTGGCCGAAGGCCGGCATCTCGACACCGATGACAAGCGACTGCATGGCACTATAAGTGAAAAGCCGCTCTCCGAACATGATCTGCTTGGCGCCATCGACGATGATGCAAAGCGCCGGCTTGTAGATCGCCGGCTTCGGCATGGTGAGCGTGGAAGAGCGCATCAGATAGAAGCCGGGCAGGGCGGTCGCATAGAGCCCGTCGCCGCCGCCATGGCTGTCCATATACTGGGTGAGCGCTGTCTTGATCTGGTCAGACATCATTCGTCTCCGGTGGCGGTCTCTGTCGCGCCTTTGCCCGCCATCTTACTCTACGAACGGAAGGCGACAACCTGTCTGGAGGAATAGGCAAGAAGTTCGACGCTTTCGGCATTCGGGAAAAGGGGTGCCGGACCTAGATTCTGGTCATCCGAACAAGGAGCAATTGAGATGACCGATCCGAATGTAAATGCCAAAATCGCAATCCTCACCGGCGGCAGCCGCGGTCTCGGCCGCAACACCGTCATCAGCCTCGCGCGCGATGGCGTCGACGTAATCCTTACCTATAATTCCAACCGCGAGGAGGCCGATAAGGTCGTCGCCGAAGTGGAGGCGCTTGGCCGCAGGGCCGCCGCCCTGCAGCTCGATACCGGCAATGTCGCCACCTTTGATGCTTTCGTCGACAATGTCCGCTCGGTCCTGAAGGGCTGGGGTCGCGAGCGTTTCAATTTTCTCGTCAACAATGCCGGCACCAGCTACCACGCCTCGATAACGGAGACGACCGAGGAGGAAATGGACAAGCTCTACAACATCCATTTCAAGGGCGTCTTCTTCCTGACGCAGAAGCTGCTGCCTGTCATTGCCGATGGCGGCCGCATCGTCAATCTCTCCAGTGGCCTTGCCCGCGTCGCCGTCCCGGGCTCCTCGGCCTACGGATCGCTGAAGGGCGCCGTCGAGGTGCTGACGCGCTACATGGCCAATGAGCTCGGTGCCCGCGGCATTGCCGTCAACACCGTCGCACCTGGCGCAATTGCCACCGATTTCAGTGGCGGCATGGTGCGCGACAATCCGGAGATCAACCGCAGGGTTGCTTCGATGACGGCGCTCGGCCGCGCCGGCGTCCCTGACGATATCGGCCCGATGATCGCTTCGCTGCTGACGGAGGCCAACCGCTGGGTCAACGCCCAGCGCATCGAGGTTTCCGGCGGCATGGCGCTCTAAGCATTGGCTGTCAGCTGCTTTTCCGTCCAGCTCTCGGTCCAGAGCGTGCGCAAGCCGTCGCCTTCCCCCTTGAAAAAGACGTCTGCCTCAGCGCAAGCCTCCACGCGGTCGCTGCGGAAATTGCGGATCGCCTGCCTGAGTTCGCACCAGGCGACGATATTGGCGGTCTGGGAATAATAGATCAGTGCGATCGGGCGGATCATCCGCTCGGTCGCACGTCCCATTTCGTCGCGATAGGAGAGGGTAAGCTTGCGCTCGTCGCGGATCGCTCCGCGCACGATGGCGAGGTCCAAACCGGCAGGCGCCGGCGCGACCGTACCCCAGGCATAGAGCGCCTTGTTTTCCATCGCCTGTCGCAGCGGCGGCGGCACTGCGCCGACAAGCTTCTGGTTGACGCGCCGTGCGGCGAGCTTCAGCGCTTCATCGCCGGTGCGCTCCAAAAGCGCCAGCGACAGCACGATCGCTTCCGTCTCCTCGATCGAAAACATCAGAGGCGGCAGGTCGAAGCCCGGCCGCATGATGTAGCCGATGCCGCGCCCGCCTTCGATCGGCACCCGCATCGCCTGCAGTGCGGCGATATCGCGGTAGATCGAGCGAACCGTCACTTCAAGCCTCTCGGCCATGACGGCCGCTGTCATCGGCTTCTTCGCCAGCCGCAATATCTGGATGATCTCGAAAAGCCTGGAGGCCTTGCGCATTTGCCGCCCTTTCTCCAACGCTCCTGACAATACACTGTCAGTTGGGCTGCCGTATAGAGCTGTCTATCGAATTGAAATTCAAAGCTCTTCCTTAAAAGCGTGATTGAAAGCGGGACGGACAACTGACATGGATTATCACCAAAGCCTCTGGCTCTACTTCACCCTTCTCTTCGGCATCATCATCGTGCCCGGCATGGATATGCTCTTCGTGCTCGCCAATGCCCTGACCGGCGGCACCAGGCGCGGCCTTGCGGCCACCAGCGGCATCATGCTGGGTGGGGCGGTGCATTCGGCCTATGGTGCAGCGGGGGTGGGCATTCTCGTCGCCATGCTGCCCGGTCTCTTCAACCTGCTGCTGTTTGCCGGCGTTGCCTACATGATCTGGATCGGCGTCTCGCTGATGAGAAGTTCCATCAAGGTCGAGGCAGTCGGTCCCGGAACGGCGCGCTCCACCTGGAAGGCTTTCCGGCAGGGGGCGGTTACCTGCCTCGTCAATCCCAAGGCCTACATCTTCGTACTGGCGGTCTATCCGCAGTTCATAAAGCCGGAATACGGGCCGATCTGGCTCCAGGGGCTGATCATGGGCATCATGACCGTGCTCACTCAGCTTGCCGTCTACGGCACCCTGGCCATGACGGCCGGCCGCAGCCGCGACCTCCTGTTGTCGAATCCGAATACGACTGCCGTCATCGGCCGTCTCGCGGGCCTGTTGCTGGTCGTCATCTCCGCGATCAGTCTATGGCAGGGCTGGAAGACGGCCTGATTCCGTCTATGTTTATCACGTTGTTTTTATGAGGATCCGGCCAAACGTGACTATGCGGCCAGATGGATTTTGTCATGATCGCGGTGCAGATTGCCCTCGGCCGGCTTCGCCGGCGGAACAATGGAGAGAGAATAATGAATTGGAAAACAGTAGCGGCGGCTGCGGCGCTCGCCGGCATTGCCCTCGGTTCGGTCATGGCGGCCGACGGCACGCATGACGCGCGCATTGGAATGATGAAGCAGATCGGTGGCGCAGCAGGCTCGCTGTCGGCCATCGCCAAGGGCACGAAGCCCTATGATGCGGATGCCGTCAAGGCGGCGCTGACGACGATCGCCACCACGGCGAAGGCCTTCCCGGACCAGTTCAAGCCGGGCACCGAGACGGGCGACGAAGAAGCAAGCCCGAAGATCTGGGAAAACATGGATGACTTCAAGGCGCGCGCCGCGAAGTTGTCCACCGACGCCGAAACCGTGCTCGCCCAGCTTCCGGCTGATGCTGCCGGCGTCGGCGCGGCGCTGAACACGCTCGGCGGCAATTGCGGTGGCTGTCATCAGCTCTATCGCATCAAGAAGGACTAGGCGATAGAGCTATTCTCGCATGATCCCGTCATCCGCACCGGCCCTTGCCGCCGGTGCGGATCGCCTTATTCTCTTCCGGCACCGGGGCCGGGGAACGCCCCTGAACATTGATAGTAAGGAGAGGCGGCGCATGGTCCGCAGGTTCATCCGCTTTGTGCTCTGTCTCATCGGCGTCGTCTTGATCGGCGGCGCAGTTTTCTATTTCGTAACCGCGCCGGATCCGTTTCCGGATAGCCACTGGGCCAATCTCGGCGCGCCTGACGTCGCGAATGGCGAGAAGGTATTCTGGGCCGGCGGCTGCGTCAGCTGTCATGCCACGCCCGGCGCGCAAGGCGATGCGAAACTCACGCTGGCCGGCGGCCTTGCCCTGACGAGCCCCTTCGGCACCTTCCATGTGCCCAACATTTCTCCGGATGAGCAGGCAGGAATCGGTCGCTGGACGCTGGCTCAGTTCGGCAACGCGATAAAGCGCGGCGTCGGCCCCAACGGGCAGCATCTCTACCCGTCCTTTCCCTATGGCTCCTACACGCGCATGAGCGACAAGGATGTCAACGATCTCTTCGCTTATCTGAAGACCCTGCCGAAGAGCAGCAACGTTGCCCCGCCGCACGAATTGCCTTTCCCGTTCAACATCCGTCTGGCGCTCGGCGGCTGGAAGCTTCTCTATTTCAATGATCAGCCCCGCGTCGTGCTTGCCAATGCTGACGACAAGGTGAAACGCGGCCAATATCTGGTCGAGGGCCTCGGCCATTGCGGTGAATGCCACACCCCACGCGATTTCCTCGGCGGCTTCCTCCGCGATCAATGGCTTGCCGGCGCGCCGAACCCGGAAGGCAAGGGCCGCATACCCGATATCACGCCGGGCTCGAAGAGCGTTGGCTCCTGGAGCGAGGCCGATATCACCAACTACCTGCAGACCGGCTTCACGCCCGATTTCGACTCCGCCGGTGGCCAGATGGTGGACGTTCAACAGAACATCGCCCATCTGCCGCAGTCCGATATCGAGGCGATCTCCGCCTATCTGAAGGCGGTTCCGAGCAAGTAGCGTCTGCCTGGGGCAAGCACCGCCGGCCACATTGTCAGCATGAAGCACCCGACCCTTGAGGAAACAGACGCCGCAATTGCCCGTATGCGTGAACGGCTCGCCGCGCGCAATGCGGTTCTTGCGCGCTGGTTTTCCGAAACGCTCGCGACGATGGAAGCAAAGATTGCCAGCCGCCTCGATGATCCCGGCGATCTGGCGCAGGCGAGGGCCGCAGCATTCCTGTTCGTCAAGAGAGCACTGCACCAATGGGCAACCCGCCCGGCGCATGAGGTCGCTGCCGAGGATGCTCCGACGAAAGAGACACCGCCGTCACCGCGACTCGGTATACGTTGAGGCCTCAATCTCCAAATGGAGGAACGGTCTTGAAACGACATGCCTGGCAGATCGAACCGCGTGAATATGCACGGCAGGAAGAGCGCCGCGGGCGGCGTTTCGCTTTCACCAGTCTCACACCGGCAAGGACCGCCCTGGTCGTCATCGACATGATACCCTTTTTCGTGACGCCGGGCAGCTACGCGGAAGGCATCGTTCCGAATATTCAGGCGCTCGTTGCTGCGGGGCGCGCGTGCGGCGGGCTGATCGTCTGGGTGGTGCCCGCTCCTCGCCAGACCTACCCCGAACTGGCGCGCGAGTTCTTTGGTGAAACCATCGCGGAACTTTACCGCACCTCGGGCGGCGAAGGACCGGTCGAAGGCAGGCTTGCGCCGGATTTCGTTCCCGAACCGCAGGATCTATTGATCGAGAAGACTTCTTACAGCGCCTTCCATCCCGAAAGCGCTCCGCTTGCGGCCATCCTGAAATCGCGCGGTGTCGATACGGTTCTCATTACCGGCACGCTGACCAACATCTGCTGCGAATCCTCGGCTCGCGATGCCTGCAGCAGCGGTTTCCGCGTCATCATGCTGGCTGACGCTAATGCCGCTCGCCGAGACATAGACCACAACATGGCGCTCTATTCGGTCTATCGCAGCTTCGGCGATGTGCGTACGACGACCGAGGTGATCGGCCTGCTCGACACGTCTCAGGCAGCCTTCGGCTGATGCTCCGCGCCGAGGATCTGCACATAGGTGTCGAGTTCTTCGCTGCCGAAGCCGAGCGCCCGGTAGATCTCAGCCGTAAAAGTAATCGGCGCCGAACCGGGCGCAGTCACGATCATACCCGATCTTACGGCCTGCGGACCGTCGCGATAATGCGCCTGGCCGCCATAGCCCTCAGCACCGGCAATGAAGTCGGGCGCGTTGCTGGTATGCGGAATATTGTTCAATGCACCCGCGCGTGCCAGTGCCAGCGTCCCGCCGCAGATCGCAGCGGTGACCTTGCCACGCGTGATGAAGTCGTTGATGACGGATGAAAGGTCGGGCGCCCTTTCGGTTTCCCAGATCGTGCCCCCGCAGATAACAAGCGCATCGAAAGCGTCGCCGTGCAGGTTCTCGGCCACAGTATCGGCCGCCACCCGCATGCCGCCCATAGAGCGGATTTCCGCGCCGCCGGGACTTGCCGTCACCACATCGAAGCCGAAATGGGTGCGAGCGGAGGCAGCAAGCTGCCCCACTTCCCAGTCCGCAAAGCCTTCGGTCAGAACCACCGCCAGTCGGGTCATGCTTTCCTCCCTTGCAAGATGGCCGAGCGGCTGGAGCCACTCACGACAGAGCCTGCATATAGCGCATGCCGGTGACCGGGCGAGGGGTGAAGTCCATCTGTTCGTAGAAGCGGTGAGCCTTGAGATTGCCGGTTGCAGCGCTGACGGAGAGGTAGTCGCAGCCCGCAATGCGGGCCGTTTCCCGGGCGCGGTCGACGAGAAGCTGGCCGGTGCCATGACCCCGATGACCGTCGCGCACGAAAAGGTGATGCAGGTCCATGCCGCGCTTGCCTTCCTGCGCCCTGTAAAGCGGAACGAGGATCGCGTAACCGATCAGCCCCTCGCTGCCGTCGGCGACAATGGCAGAAATCCAGGGCGTCGGGCCGAAGAGGTCGCGCTCGAGCTGTTCCGGCGTCGAGGCGGAGATGTCGCCATGATGGGCGGCAAGCAGGCCGATCATTTCGTGGAGTTCGCAGATGTCGCGGGGTTTGGCGGTGCGGATCGTCACCACCGGCGGGCGCATGAGCGATATTTCGCTGTCTTCGATTTCAAGCATGGTCTTCGCGTCCTTTTTACGTTTATGCCGCCAGGACGCTGCCGATACAACAAAGCCGCCTGACGGCGGCTTGTTGACATTGTGATCTGTCTCGGCCGCCCTTTACAGGTACAGCCAAAAATACGAGCGGTTATGGTGCGCGTTCTTGATCATGCGCCATTGATTGTCCGAAACCGCCCGTTTGTCAATGGCAGCTTGGGCCCGGATCGGAGCCGTTTCAGGCCGCATCTGCCGGTACGGCGCAGACACCGGCCGCGCAACCCTCAATCTCCTCAGCTGACGTCGCCGTCGGGATGGGTGCTGCAAGCGCCATGCCGATGCGGGCGCCGAGCGCTATATCGTCCTCGACGCCGAACGCATGATGCAGGATCACACCATCGCGGCCGATCAGGACGGATGAGGGCGTTCCCCTGAAACCATAGCGGCGCATGGTCACCGGTATGACGGAGCGCTGGTCGGCCTGATCGACACCGATGGGCGAGGTCAGCCGGTATTCGTGAATGAAAGCCCTGAGCACGGTTGGCGTCATCGCGTCGTGATGTTCGAAGACGGTGTGCAGGCCGATGACCTGGAGATCCGTGTTGGCGAAGATGCGTTCGATGCGGCGCACCTGCGGCAGGCTTTCAGCCACGCAGCCGGGGCACAGCAATTGGAAACTGTGCAGGAAGATCACCTTGCCGCGCAGTCCCGCGATGGAGAGCGGCTGCGATGTGTTGAACCATTCGCTGACCGAAAGCTCCGGTGCGAGTGTCAGATCGGACATGTCGAAATCCTTTGTCGTTGGGCAGGCGGTCCCGCCACCCGTTGCATCCGGGCTGCAATGGGATAAATCTGCCTGGTGTTTTCTCTTCTCTATTTGCCTGGAGAGAGGAAAGAGCCGGTCCGGCGATGGCAGTCGGCGGACCGGCGCCCCTGTTACTTCGCAGGCATGACTTTGCCCGGCAGGCTGAGATTGCCGGAGGCGACCTTGAAGACATTATCGACGCAAAGCAGCGGGGCATGCAGGTTGCCGTTGACCTTCAGCCCTGCCGTCACGCCGTCGTAGGATGCGCCTGTGATGCCGCCGATGAGCGACAGCGGGATGGCGACATCGACACGGTCGCCCTTCAGCACCGTCTGATATTCCGGGCTGTCGATCAGCAGCGGAACGCCCGGCCATGTGGCGGGAAGCTTCGGCTTGGCGCCGTCAGGGATGTCGGTCACTTTCAATCCGCCGGCGCAGGCCTTGTCCTCGTTGAGCACGACCCAGTGCGGATGCCAGACATCGCGGTTTTTGCCCTTATTGGCGGCATCGTCGAAGTCAGGATGGAAAGTCACGGCCAGCGCCACGATGCCCTGATCCCGGTCGAAGCCGATATCGCCGCTGTTGAGCGAGGTCGGCCAGACATAGGCATAGACGCCGGAGCCTTCGAACTTGCCGGTTGCAGCGGGCTTTTCAACGCCGGCCTCGCCGCGCACCCGCGTCGAAAAGATCGCCTTGTCGCCCTTGGTAACGATCTGTGTTTCGATAATGTCGAACGAGGCTTTCACGCCCTTGGATGGTTCGGCCGTGACGGGATGGGCCATGGCCGAGCCCAGCCAAAGCGATAGCGTTCCGGCGATGGCCGCGCCGGTGATAAACTGCCTTAACATTTTGAACGTCCTTCTCTTTTTAGTTTGCCTGGAGAGTGCGCCTATCCTTTTTCAAAGGCGTCCCAGGTGGCAGCCCGGGTTGCCGGATCGGCGGTTTCATGGTCGCGGCAGTCGATGCGCAGTTCATTTCTGCCGAAGGCCGCGTTCACGAAATTGCAGTGGTGCGGTTTGGCCGCACCGGAATGCTGGTAGGGACGGAAGTAACGACAGCTCGTGCACATCCGCTGGATTGGTATGGCATCCGCCTCCTGCAGATGCCGGATCATCTTGACGAGCGACAGCAGCAGGCCTTCCTGCTCGCCGGGGGAAAGCGATCGGGCTGCTTCCATCGCTGCCGTTTCGATCGGCGAAACGGACCCGAACGCCGCCATTCCCTCCGTCGTGATGCGGATCGCGGTGGCACGTTTGTCGCCGGGAGCGCTCGCCTTGGCGACCAGCCCCTTGCGCTCCAGTGCCGCAATCGAATCCGTCGCCGTCGGCTGCGAGACGCCGAGATGCGCCGCAATCTCCTTCACCCGCGCACTATCGCGGCCGGCGAGAAATTCGAGGATCGCAAGTTGCGTCGGCTTCAGTCCGGCCTTTTCGGCCTTCGACCATTCGTCGCTGCGCATTGCGATCGCGATGCGGGTCAAGCCTTCGCTGATGCGGTTGTCGATCGATGTCGGGTCTTTTGGCGTTTCCATAGGTTCAATATATAGGAGTCCTATGTAAATTCAAGAGCCGCTGCGATGGATTGCCGCTTTCGTTTTTCGTGAAGGTAATATAGGGTACCCCCCTATACTACATCAGAGACTGCCATGTCCCATACGACCCATCAGAAGAAGAAACTCATCGCCCGCGTCAGCCGTATCCGCGGGCAGCTCGAGGCGGTCGAACGTGCGCTGGAGGGCGAGCGCCCCTGCGGCGAGATCCTCCAGCTTCTTGCCTCCGTGCGCGGCGCGCTGACGGGTCTCACAGGCGAGGTGCTGGACGACCATCTGCACGAACACGTGCTGCATGCCGCCGACGAGAAGGCGAGGGCGGAGGCGGTCGAGGAAATATCGGAAGTATTGCGAACCTATATCCGCTGAGCCGGATCGATATCGGTAAGGAGCTGGTAATGAGTGCCGGAACGAATAGCTACGGACATGAGCATGTCTTCCTGGGGCAGGACCATGCCCGCAACGAACGCCGCATCTGGCTGGTGATCGCGTTGACAGCGGTGATGATGGTCGTCGAAATCGGCGCCGGCACCATGTACGGCTCGATGGCGCTGGTGGCCGATGGCTGGCATATGTCCACCCATGCCAGCGCGTTGCTCATTTCCGCGCTCGCCTATCTCTTCGCCCGCAAGCAGGCCCGCAATCCGCGCTTCACGTTCGGCACCGGCAAACTCGGCGACCTCGCCGGTTTTGCGAGTGCCATCATTCTGGCGATGATCGCGCTGCTGATGGGCTGGGAAAGCTTCCTGCGCATCACCTCGCCCGTGCCGATCAGCTTCAGCCAGGCGATCGCCGTCGCCGTCATCGGCCTTGCCGTCAACCTCGTCAGTGCCTGGATGCTGAGCGGTAGCGGCGGCCACCATCATGGACACGGGCATGATCACCATCACGATCATCACCACGGCCACGATCATGGCCACCATAGTCATGCGGATAACAATATTCGCTCCGCCTACATGCACGTCATCGCCGACGCTTTGACCTCTGTGCTCGCCATTGCCGCACTCACCTTCGGTAGCCTCTATGGCTGGCTGTGGCTTGATCCGCTGATGGGCATCGTCGGCGCTCTCATCATCGCGCAATGGTCCTGGGGACTAATGAAATCGTCGGGCGCCGTGCTGCTCGACGTGCTCTCGGAAGGAGAAACACTGCCGGACGAAATCCGCGGAGCGATCGAAGGCGATGGCGACCGCATCACCGATCTTCATGTCTGGCAGGTCGGTCCCGGCCACCATGCGGCGATTGTCGCGGTGCTGACGCCGCAGCCGCGCGATACCGCCTTCTACAAGGAGAGGCTCGCGAGCCTGGACGAGTTGTCGCATGTGACGGTGGAGGTCACGCGCGCTGCCTGATCCTGCCAAAAAGCCGAGATGCCGCCGCAATCGGGCCTTACGCCTGTGATCCTGATTCCCGGAGGTCTTCATGAATCACAGCCTCACCCGCCGCAGCTTCATGGGCTCCGCCTTGCTGCTGCCCGCGCTGGGCTTTGCGTCTCGCGTGCGCGCCGAGCAACAGAATGACGATATCGACAAGCGGCTTGCAGCGCTTGAAGCGCGCATTGGCGGGCGCCTCGGGGTTTCCGTTCTCGACAGCGACACGAATGTCTCCTTCGGCTATCGCGGCAGCGAGCCCTTCGCCATGTGCAGCACCTTCAAGGTCCTGGCTGCAGGCCTCGTTCTTGCCCGTGTCGACAAGGGCGATGAGAGCCTCGACCGGCGTATCACCTACGGCAAGGACAAGCTCGTCACCTATTCCCCCGAGACCGAAAAGCACGCGGGCGGTGACGGCATGACGATGGCCGAGATCTGCAAGGCCGCCATTACGCTGAGCGACAACACCGCCGGCAATCTGATGCTGGAAAGTTTTGGCGGCCCGGCCGCACTCACCGACTGGCTGCGCTCCATCGGTGACGGCACGACAAGGCTCGACCGCATGGAAACCGCGCTGAACGAAGCCACGAAAGGCGATCCGCGCGACACCACGACGCCGGATGCAATGCTGGATTCTCTTGGCAATATCGCGCTCGGTTCGGTTCTGGCAGAAACCTCTGCAAATCAGCTGATCGACTGGATGATTGCGAACACGACCGGTGGTGCGCGCCTGCGCGCAGGCCTGCCCGGCGATTGGAAGATCGGTGACAAGACCGGCACGGGCGACAATGGTTCCGCCGGCGATATCGCCATCATCTGGCCGCCCAAGCGCGGCCCAATCGTCGCCGCCGTCTACATCGGAGAAGCGACCGTGAAGATGGATGAATTCAATCCCGTCTTCGCCGAAATCGGCAAGATGATTACCGAGATGGTCTGAAACGGAAAGATCCGCCGTTCGGCAGCAGCTTAGCAACCATGGTTTCGTCGCAGCAATGCAATTGAACCTGCCGGTTATCGCATTGACATCAAGTTCGTGATCAGACCTGCTTTGATTTCGAGCGTCGGGCGATTGATTTCGGGTTGACCGATATCTCTCAGCTGATCGGACGTCAGGTCTGCCAGCACCCTCCGCCTCGCGGCAGCTCTGCGCCACTGCCTCACGGCAGCGGCCAGCGCAGCAGTCAATATTGTGATGCTGTTCACCCTGGACTCGGACACCTGTTGTATCGGTGCGCTGGCGGCGTGAGTTTCCGTGTGAGCCATTTCCCAGTCTCCTATTTGTGAAATGTGTGAGTGGGAATGTGCCATGGGGGTGTTTTCGGCCTGTTGAGCTGGGCGTGAACGGCCAGGAAAACTTCGACAAGCCGTCGCTAAATCGGTGTTAAATCCGTCTTCCCAAATGCTATTCTGCAGCGGCGATCCAAATCGGGAGGCTTTCTGTGCGTATCAGGTTGCTAGGCGGCCTCGAAGTTGCCTCCCCGGAAGACCGGCAAGTACGCTTCGCCACGCGCAAGACGTCGCTTCTTTTTGCTGCTCTGGTTCTTGCAGGGCGCCGCGGCTGTCGCCGGGAATTGCTTTCCGAAGCCTTCTGGCCGGGACGAGGCAATGAACAGGCCCGCAACAGCTTGCGGCAGGCGCTGGTCGATATCAGGCGGGCGTTTCCGGCGAACAGCGAAGCCACTGTCTACATCGACGGAGACCAGGAGACGGTCGTCCTGATTTTCGGCCTGGACGAAGCCGACATTTCGATCTTCGACCGCAAGCTGGAGGCGGGCGGAGCCGCGGATCTTGCCTTTGCGGCAGACCTCTACCGCGGTGAGGTGCTTGCGGGCGAGTCCATTCCGGACGGGCTGGATGAGTGGTTCGGACCTTACCAGAGCACATATCGGCGCAAGGCGCTGCAACTCGTGGAGCGGTTGAGCCTCATGCTCTCCGATCCGGGCTCCGCCGAAGAGCCAGCCTGCGAAGGGCTCGCCGAGAGATTGCTCGCCTCGGACCCGACGATGGAGCCAGCCCACCGGGCCCTGATGCGGCTCCATATTCTCAGGGGACACGAGAACGCGGCCATCCGCCAGTTCGAGACCTGCCGGGCTCTCTTGAAGAAGCATCTCGGCGCCGAACCGGAAGCAGAGACGTCCTCCCTGGCCGTTTCGCTGCAGTCGCGACAACAACCCTTACATCAGCGAGCCGAACCGGGGCCTGACGTCATCTCGCAGATGCAGGCCGTTTCAGCCCCGACGAAGCATCACGATCGGCCCTCGGTCGCGGTATTGCCATTTCAGAATTTGAGCGGCGATGCGGAGCAGGAATATTTTGCCGATGGCATCGTGGAGGATATCACGATCGCCCTTGCCCAATTCCGCCATCTCTACGTCATCGCGCGGAATTCGAGCTTTACCTACAAAGGGCAGGCCGTCGACATCAAGCAGGTCGGGCGCGAGTTGAACGTGCGCTATGTGGTCGAGGGAAGTGTGCGTCGGACGGGAGACCGGCTCCGCATTGCCGGACAACTCATCGACACATCGACGGGTGCGCACCTTTGGGCAGACCGTTTTGATGGGACGCTTGCAAATATATTCGATCTTCAGGATCAGGTGGCCTCCAGCATCGTCGGCGCGATAACGCCGAAAGTAGAGGAGGCGGAGATAGAGCGCGCCAAACGCAAGCCGACGGAGAGCCTTGACGCTTACGACTATTATCTGCGCGGGTTGGCAGCGTTTGACCGGACGGTCACCAATAGATCGGTAACCGATAAGGCCCTGCGGCTGTTCATGAAGGCGATCGAGCGCGACCCGGAGTTCGCCATAGCGTATGCCCGGGCGGCGCGATGCTACGCGACCCGAAAGAGCAATGGCTGGATGGCCAATCCCGCCGAGGAGATTGCCGAAGCGACCCGACTGGCGAGAAGAGCGGTCGAACTCGGCTGGGACGATGCGGTTGCGCTCTCCTACGGTGGATATGTCCTCGGCTATGTCGGCGGCGACCTTGATGATAGTGCGGCCTGTATCGATCGCGCGCTCTTCCTCAATCCGAATCTCGCCGCTGCTCTGGGCACCAGCAGCTGGGTGAAGACCTGCCTTGGCGAGCCCGACAAGGCCGTCGAACATGCAGCCCTCGCCATGCGTCTGAGCCCTTTGGATCCCCGCCTGTTTGCCTGGCAGTTCAACACCGGCCTGGCTCATTTCTGCGCCGGACATTACGAGGATGCCGCCGTCTGGGCGGCGAGATCGTTACGCCACCAGCCGAATTATCCGAGCGCGATGCGTGTTATGGCGGCAGGTCAGGTCATGAGCGGGCGGAGTGCGGAAGCGCAGGGAACGATCGCTCGCCTGTGCCAGTTGGATCCCGCGCTCCGGCTTTCGAATCTTGCCGATATCCTGCCGCCGTTTCGGCGACCGGACGACCGTAACCGATATATCGAGGCTCTTCGAATGGCGGGGTTGCCGGAGTAGAAAAGCGGCGGAGAGTGCTTTCCGCCGCATGTCGGTTGGTGTTGCGGCCTCAGGCGGCTGGAACGTCGTCTGTTGTCGCGGTTCCGTTATCCTCAATGCCGGCGAGTTCACGCTTGATCTGCTCGGCAATTTCCTTCTCGATCGCCTCGCGCTGATCGGCAGGCATGGCCTTCAGGTCGTCCTCGGTCAGGCCGCGTGATTCCAGGTATCGGGCACGGATGAATTCGGCCGGGTCCATGTTGCTCCAGTCGGTGAATTCATCGACCAGGTTCCTGTGTGCGGCCTTGGCTTCCATTTCCGCGTCCGACGGGTTGATATAGGTCTCGTTGCCGGCTTGTACCGCCCACATCGTATTGGCGATCGACGGCGGGGTCGCGCTCGGCTGCAGGCCGGCGCCGGATTGATTACGCGCACTGCCGCCAAATTCGTCGGCCTGCTTGTTCTTGGATTTGCCCTGCTCGAAAAGTGCACCAAGGCCAGAGTAAATTGAAAGGCTGCTACCGATTTCCATGAAAAAATCCCCCTGAAAAACGGTAGCAGTATGGTGGGGCAAACCTGCCCGGAACTGGTGTCTCCTTCTGGCTGCACTACGGCAGCGAGTAGGCGATCACGTAGTCGCCCGGCTTGGTGCCGACCGAACCGTGGCCGCCCGCAACCATGACGACATATTGCTTGTTGTCATCGGTCATATAGGTCATCGGCGTTGCCTGACCGCCGGCCGGCAGCCGGGCTTCCCACAATTGTCGGCCGTTCGTCACGTCATAGGCGCGCAGGTAGTTGTCGACGGCGGCGCCCAGGAAGGCGACACCGCCCTTGGTCATCATTGGCCCGCCGATACCGGGCACGCCCACCTTGAAGGGCAGTGGCAGTGGCGTCATGTCGTGCACGGTGCCGTTCTTGTGCATGTAGGCGATGCGGCCGGTGCGGAGATCCACGCCGGCGACATAACCCCAAGGCGGCGCCTGGCAGGGAATCTGCAGCGGCCCGAGGAAGGGACCCATGAATACGCCGTAGGGCGCACCGTCATTGCGATTGAGGCCCTGTTCGCTGCCCTTCTCATCCTGGCCACGCGGCGGAATATCGGCGGCCGGTACCAGGCGCGAGGTGAAGGCCAGGTAGGTCGGCATGGCGAACATCACCTGGCGCTCCGGATCGACGGCGACCGAACCCCAGTTGAACGTGCCGAAATTGCCGGGATAGACGATCGTTCCCTGCAGCGAGGGCGGTGTATAGCGGCCCTCGTATTTGTAGCGGTGGAATTCGATGCGGCAGGCAAGCTGGTCGAACAGCGAGACGCCCCACATGTCCTTTTCCCGCAGCGGCTCAGGCGAGAAGGTGAGATCGGAGATCGGCTGGGTCGGCGCGCTATGATCTTCCGGGATCGTGCCACCGGGTGCCGGAATCTCCTTGAAGGGAATGATCGGCTGGCCGGTGCGCCGGTCGAGCACGTAGATGTCGCCCTGTTTGGTAGGCGCGACGAGCGCCGGCACCGCTGTTCCATCTTGCTTCGTCAGGTCCACGAGCACCGGCTGTGCCGGCACGTCCATGTCCCAGAGATCGTGGTGAACGAATTGCTGCACCCATCGCAGCTGGCCCGTATTGATGTCGAGCGCCACGACCGACGACGAGAACTTCTCGACATTGGCGCTGCGGTTCATGCCGAGCTGGTCCGGCACCTGGTTGCCGAGCGGAATATAGACCATGCCGAGCTGGTCATCGACGCTGAAGACCGACCAGCTGTTCGGCGAATTCGTCGTGTAATGCTGGCCCTCGGCCAACGGTGTCGTCTGGTCGGGATTGCCGGAATCCCAGTTCCAGATCAGCGCGCCGCTGTTGATGTCATAGGCGCGGATGACGCCGGACTGTTCTTTCGTCGAATAGTTGTCGTTGACCGCCCCGCCGATGATGATCTTGCCCGCGACGGCGACCGGCGGCGACGTGGAGTAGTAGTAGCCAGCTGGGTTGTATTGCATGCCGGTCTGTAGCTGCAGCACGCCATGGTCGGCAAAGCTCGCGCAGACCTGCCCGTTGGTCGCGTCGAGCGCGATGAGGCGCGCATCCGAAGTTGGCAGGTAGACACGCTCCTTGCAGGGCTGGCCGGCAGGTGTCGCCTCGTCGCTGTAATAGGTCACGCCGCGGCAAGTCTGGTGCTGCCGGTCCGGGTTCATGCCGGAATTGGCGTCATATTTCCATTTCTGCTGGCCGGTCTTGGCATCGAGCGCAATCGCCCAATTGTGCGGCGTGCAGAGATAAAGCGTGTTGCCGACTTTCAGCGGGGTCACTTGATAGGTGGTCTCGCCGACATCGTCGGGCTTCTTCACGTCGCCGGTCTGGTAGCGCCATACCTCATCGAGGGTGGAAACATTTTGCACAGTGATCTGGTCAAGCGGCGAATAGCGCTGGCCGTAGGGCGTGCGGCCATATTGATGCCATTCGCCGTCAGGCACATTGCCGCCAAAAGCCGGCGTTGCAGCGGATGATTGCGTCGGCAGATCGCCGGCGAGGTCGTGCGGATCCGTCGTCATGGAATATCCGGCGACGATGATGGCGAGAATGACCGGAATGGCCAGCGGCCAAGGATTGGCACCGTAATAGATGCCGGTCGGGCTGCGAAAGCCGAGCGGCCTGCGGATCCATGGCGTCAGCAGCCAGAGCCCGAAGAGGATGATCAGGCCGCCGCGCGGACCGAGCTGCCACCAGTCGAACCCCACCTCCCAGATTGCCCAGGCGAGAGCCACGACGACGAGTACCGCATAGACCCACAGCGCGACTGCCTTGCGCATGAGAAGCAGGCCTGCCGTCAGCAGGAACATCAGTCCCGCGAAGAGATAGAAGACGCTGCCGCCAAGCGTGACGAGCCACAGCCCCCCGCCGCCGAGCGCCAGTCCGAAAATGATGAAGAGTATGGAGGTAATGACGATTGCCATAAGGCAGTCTCCCGCTGGTTAGCCGGATCGGAGAATGGCGAAAAACATACGCCGATCAGGCAGATAGAGCGGGAGGCCTGCCTTTCAACCGCCGCATTTAGCCGCGGTCGAAACTGGCGCGCTAGTTGGCTTTTGCAAGCTCTCGGTCGATTGCGGAGACCAGGCGGCTATCGTCCGCCGTCACGTCGGGGGCGAAACGGGCGACGACCTTGCCATTGCGGCCGACGAGGAATTTCTCGAAGTTCCAGAGGATTTCCTTGTCGTCGCCGGCGAGGCCGGCGCCCTTCAGCCGCTCACGCATCGGCCCTTCGCCTGTCGTTTCCACATCGGAGCCGGTCAGGTTCTTGTAGAGCGGGTGCTTGTCCGGTCCCTTGACGGAAATCTTCGAGAACATTGGGAAATCGACGCCGAAGGTGCTGGTGCAGAAATCCAGGATTTCCGCATCCGTGCCCGGCTCCTGGCCCTTGAAGTCATTGGCCGGGAAGCCGGCGATGACGAAGCCGCGCTCGCGCTTGTCGGCATAGAGCTTTTCAAGCCCTTCATACTGCACCGTCAGGCCGCACTTGGAGGCGACATTGACGATGAGCAGCACCTGGCCGCGATATTCGTTGAGCGTCGTCTCACGTCCTTGCACTGTCTTGACCGGAATATCCAGAAGGTCAGTCATTGTTATCTCCAATGAATTTGGGGCGAGTTGAATTGGAACTGTCTGAAATCAGGTTCCGCAGAAGGTCTGGAGCACCCGCTCTTCCGGCTTCGGCGGGTCCATATAGGCTGCAAAAGCCGGCTGTTCCTCATAGGGGTGCGAAAGAACTGTGAGCAGCGCCTCGAACAGCGAAAAATCGCCGTCCTCAACGGCCGCCACAATCGCCTGCTCGACCCGATGGTTGCGCGCAATGAAGGCCGGATTGACCTGCTTCATTGCTGCAGCCCGATTACTGGGCATCTGCGGATCGCGCGAAAGCCGCTCGCGCCAGCGCGCCAGCCATTCGGTGCCGGCAGCAGGCTCGCGGAAAGTCGATGTGAATACCGCCTCGGACGCCTCGTCGCCTGCAACAGCCGACAGCCGCCGGAAGGTCAACGTAAAATCCGCTCCCCCTGCCTGCATCAGCGCCAGCAATGACTGGATGAGTTCGAGATCGCCGTCTTCGATTGAAGTCAGGCCGATCTTGCTGCGCATACCCTGCAGCCAATAGGCGTGGAAACGCTCGCCATAGGCCTTGATGATGGCGTTGGCATGCTCGATCGCCTTGTCTTTGTCGGCATCAACAAGCGGCAGCAGCGCTTCACCGAGCCGCGCCAGGTTCCATTGCCCGATGCCCGGCTGATTGGCATAGGCGTAGCGCCCGTGCTGGTCGATCGACGAGAACACCGTCATCGGATCGTAGATATCCATGAAGGCGCAGGGACCGAAATCGATCGTCTCGCCCGAGATCGTCATGTTGTCGGTATTCATCACTCCATGGATGAAGCCCACCTGCAGCCAGTGGGCGATCAGCGCCGCCTGCCGGTCGCAGACAGCTTCATAGAGCGCGAGATAGGGATTTTCCGCCGCCCTCAGCTCGGGATAGTGCCGTTCGATGACATGATCGGCGAGCGCTTTGATGCCGTCCTCGTCGCCACCAGCGGCAAGATACTGGAAGGTACCGACGCGGATATGGCTTGCTGCGACGCGCGTGAAGACGGCGCCCGGCAAGATATCCTCACGCCGAACGCCTTCGCCGGTCAGCACGGCGGCAAGCGCCCGCGTGGCGGGAATGCCGAGCGCAAACATCGCCTCGCTGATGATATATTCACGCAGCACCGGACCGAGAGCTGCCCGCCCGTCGCCGCGGCGCGAAAACGGCGTCTGGCCCGCGCCCTTGAGCTGGATATCGCGGCGCTTCCCGTTGCGGTCGATCACTTCTCCGAGAAGGATCGCGCGCCCGTCGCCGAGCAATGGCACGAAATGCCCGAACTGATGGCCGGAATAGGCCATCGCCAGCGGCTCTGCGCCGCCAGGCACGAGATTTCCGGAAAAAATTGCTGCGCCATCGCGCTTCAGGACCTCGACATCAAGCCCCAGTTCTCTAGCCAGCGGTTCGTTGAGCTTGATCAGCCACGGCTCGGCTACCTGCGTTGGCGCCTGCAGGGCGAAGAAGTTCTGCGGTAGCCGCACATAGCTGTTGTCGAAGCCGAAGGCGTTGTCCGGCGGGTTTGTCTGCAGGGCGGAGGTCATGACTAATAGGTAGGGCCGCAGATGCGGTCACGCAAGCCGCCTTAGGTCCAAACCATCCGCTTCACGAAGGGCAAAAAAGTGCAAGGAATGGTGATCGGCCTTTACCTCTCGGCAAAGCAGATGTGCCATAAAAGACATAGCGCCGCCATGATTGCAGGCGTATAGCAAACCATCTCCTCTTGGCATTTTTGCCATGTCATCCCCGCGGCCCTGTCGCCCCGTGTGCTCCGCTGCGCCTTTGCGAGTGATCCCTGACGATGTCGGATCAGATTTATCATGCGCCGATGGTCCGGCGTGCAGCACCCAATTTCCGGGTGATCGCGATGATTGTCGCGAGTGCCATGCTCATGGAAAATGTCGACGCAACCGTGCTGGCGACCGCGCTGCCGACGATGGCGCGCGATTTCGGCGTCGACGCTCCGGCCATGTCGATTGCGCTGACCTCCTACCTGCTCAGCCTTGCGATCTTCATTCCCGCCAGCGGCCGCGTGGCAGACAGTTTCGGCTCGCGCACCGTCTTCCGCTCGGCGATCGCCGTCTTCGTGGTTGGCTCGATCCTCTGTGCCTTTGCGCCGACCTTGACGTTCCTCGTGCTTGCCCGCCTGCTGCAGGGCATCGGCGGCGCCATGATGATGCCCGTCGGCCGTCTGGTGCTGATGCGCAGCGTCGACCGCAAGGATATGGTCAGCGCCATGTCCTGGCTGCTGGTGCCGGCGCTGATCGGCCCGATCGTCGGCCCTCCGCTCGGCGGCTTCATCGTCACCTATCTCGACTGGCGTTGGATCTTCTACATCAACGTGCCGATCGGCATCATCGGCATGATCTTCGTGTCGATCTATATCGACGAGGTGAAGGGTAAGGCCGCCGGTCCCTTCGATACGATCGGCTTCATCCTCTCGGGCATTTCGCTCGGCTCGATGCTGTTCGGCTTCGAATTGTCGAGCCATGAAGGGCAGGGTTCCTTCTCGATCTTCCTCATTGCGATCGGCCTGCTCTTCGGCATTGCCTATCTGCGCCATGCGCGCAGGCATCCGGCTCCGATCATGGATTTCTCGCTGATGAAGGTGCCGAGCTTCGGCACCTCTGTCATCGCCGGTTCGCTGACGCGCATCACGCAGGGCGCGCAGCCCTTCCTGCTACCGCTGCTCTTCCAGATCGGCTTTGGTCTTTCGGCCGCCGCCGCGGGGCAGATCGTCATTTCCACCGCACTCGGCGCGCTGTTCATGAAACCCCTGGCAAAGGCCGTCTTCCGCCGTTTCGGTTTCCGCCGAAGCCTTATTATCAACGGCATTCTCGGCACGATCGGTTATGGTCTCTGCGCCGCCTTCCGGCCGGATTGGCCGATGCCGCTGATCTTCATCGCGCTCGTGCTCAGCGCCTTCTTCATGTCGTTCCAGTTCACCGCCTATAATACCATCGCCTATGACGAGATCAGCCAGGAACGCATGAGCTCGGCCACGAGCTTCTACACCACCTTCCAGCAGCTGATGCTCTCGCTCGGCATCTGCATCGGCGCACTGGCGCTGCATGCCTCGATGGCGTTCAACGATGTCGAAACGCCGAAGCTTGGCGATTTCTCCGCCGCCTTCATCGTGGTTGCGATCATTTCGATCAGCGCCACCATCTGGAACCTGCGCTTCTCGCCGACGGCGGGCGAAGAGATCAGCGGCTACAGGGTCAAGCACAAGAAAGGCGCCGCAGCCTGAAGCTGAGGCGCCTTCCTCTTCGTCAGAGGCCGACAGGTTCCCGCAATCGCCTGCGCCGCAATGGACGCACCTTGCGTTGGTCCGCCTGGAGCCCGTAGGCCATGCGGCGGTCGAGGTCCTCGAAAGCTGCAAGATCCATATCCTGCAATGCCACCTCGACAGCCGCCTCCGGTCTGGCTTGCGTCTGTTGCCCTTTAATCGCAAGCCACAGATCACGCCAGCTGCGCCGGCGTGTCATTGCCCCCGCCATCGTCACACCATGCCCTCCCGCTCACTCCGTCACGCCGCCCGGGGCAGGCACGCTTCGCAGATCGCCGCGACATGGCGGTGGTCGGTGCCGCAGCAGCCGCCGAGCACGCGCACCTGCGGCATGCGGCGAAGGAGCTCGCGGTAGCGTTGGCCGAGATCGGCAGGGTCGCCGGCATCCAGCACCTCACTGTTGTCGAGCTGTTCATGGCTCATGGTCGAAGCGTTGGCGCGGATGCCGGAAATGCGCTTTACCCAGCCGCTGCCATGATCGAGCGTCGCCTCGAAATGCGTCGGGTGGGCGCAGTTGATCATGTAGTAGGCCGGCGATCCGCCGGTGGCCGCATCCGTCGTCTCGATCGCATCCTGAAGGCTGCGGCCGGTCACCAGCCTGCCATCTGTCTCCAGCGTGAAGGAGATGGCACAGGGCATGCCGAGCGTGCTGGCTGCCCGCGTAATGCCGATCGCCTCGTCTATATTGGTCAGCGTGAAAGCGGCGACCATATCGGCCTCGGTGCCGGCGAAGGTCTCGATCTGGAAGGCGTGATAGTCCTCCGCTTCGTCGGCGCTCATGACGCCCGCCTTGTAGCCGTCGCCGCGCGGGCCGATGGCGCCGCTGACGACGATTGGCTGCTCCGGTCGCTCATAGTCGTGGCGCAAGCCCACGAGCAGTTCGACGGCTTGCTCGTTTGCCGTTTGCAGCGCTTCGGTCGTATAGTTGAGCTTCTGACCCCAGTCGGGATTGGCACGCCATGTGGCTGTGTCGAGTACGAAGCCCGTGCCGTGTCGCCGGGCGATATCCAGATAGCGGCGATAGTAGTTCTTCGTGCGCTCCCGCCCGTCTTCGGATGCCAGCAATACGAAGGAGGCGAAATGCGGGAGATCGATGCCTTCTTGAAAGATCATCGTGGTTTCCATGCCGCCATCGCTAATGAAGGCGCCGCCTTTAAGCTGCGGCAACCCATGCCTGTACTTTGCCATCGTGAAACCTCTCCAGTCGAGGCGCCTGAAATGACTGCCGTCGATGGTCATGTTCTGCCGCTTATTCTGGTGTCAAACTAGGCGACTTACGGTATACTATCACAGGTTTCGAATTTTGCGGATTGAAATCAATCCCTTGCATGGGCCGGTGCTGCCGGGGGCGCAGGCGGGCTCGATCTAGCTGTCCAGAAAACTGTACCGTGGGTACAGGAGGGGAACATGCGAAAGGGCGAAGAAACGCGGAATCGCATCCTTGATGTGGCGGAAGCAGCGGTCTTGCAGAAGGGGTTCGGCGGCACGTCCATCGAGGAATTGATCGTCGAAACCGGCATTACCAAGAGCGGCTTCTTTTACCACTTCAAGGACAAGAACGAGCTCGCGAAAGCGCTGCTCAACCGCTACATCGAAAACGACGAACGCATCTATGACGAGATCTTCAGCCGTGCGCGCGATCTGATGGATGATCCGCTTCAATCCTTTCTGCTGGGCCTGAAGCTGCTCTCCGAGCTGGTGGCCGACCTGCCGAACGGTCATCCGGGCTGCCTCGTGGCGACCGTCTGCTATTACGAGCGGCTCTTCGATCGCGAGATCCAGGAGACCAATCGCAATGCCGTACTTGCCTGGCGCCGCCGCTTCGGCCGCATGTTCCGCGAGATCATGGAAGTCTATTCGCCACGTGAGCCCGTCGATGTCGACCAGCTCGCCGATATGGTTTCTTCGGTGCTGGAAGGCGGCATTGTTCTCTCAAAGACGCTGAAGGAGCCGAATACGCTCGCCGAACAGGTGCTGATGCTGCGCATCTTCGTGAGGATGCTCTTCCTGCCCGCCATCGAGTCGCCGCTCGTTGCCGTCAGACATGAACATATCTATGGCACGGTAAGGAGTGGCGAGCAGCTTTAGGCTTTGCCGTCTTCCAGCTCAGCCGCTAGGCCGGCAAGCTTGCGTACGGTGTTGAGGTTGCGGGACGTGCCCGCCTTCAGTGCCGGAAGCTTCAGCTTCGATCGGCCGGAGCCGATGGGATAGTGCACATAGATTTCGCGCCCGGCGAGCTTTGCTTCCTCGCCGTCGGGCGCCACCATCTTTTCCAGCGCATCCTTGGGTGCTGCCTCGGGCAGGAAATAGACCAGCAGAAAATTCGGCTTGGCCTCAGGGAAGGGCGCGTGGGCGATGATGCCGTCAAGCTCCCTGCGGCTGCGCACCATCACGCCCGGCCGCTTGCCCATCTTCTTTCCCAGTGCCTCGTCGAGCTTCTCCTCCACCGCCTTTTCGGCCCCATCCGAACGGAACAGGACGTTGCCGCTCTGGATGTAGGTCTTCACGTCGGTGAAGCCGAGCTGCTCGCAGATCGACTTCAGCTCGGCCATCGGCAGGGAGCCCGTGCCGCCGACATTCACGGCTCTCAGCAGCGCGATATAGACGGCCATTTCTCCCTCCCTTGAGCGAGTGGCGCACCAGGGCACGCCACATCCGCGCGCCTTACATCTTGCCCGCTACCTTGATCGCAAATGCATATTCGAATGCGATCTCTTCAAGCCGCTGGAAGCGGCCGGAAGCACCGCCATGGCCGGCGTCCATGTTGGTCTTGAGCAGGATGGGTGCGGCACCCGTCGTCTTGTCGCGCAGCTTTGCGACCCATTTCGCCGGCTCCCAATAGGTGACGCGCGGGTCCGTCAGTCCGCCGAGCGCCAGGATCGGCGGATAGGGCTTGGCGCCGACATTGTCATAGGGCGAATAGGCGGCAATCTGCTCGTATTCTTCGCGGCTCTCGATCGGGTTGCCCCATTCCGGCCATTCCGGCGGGGTGAGCGGCAGCGTGTCGTCGAGCATGGTGTTCAGCACGTCGACGAAGGGAACGGCGGCGATGAGACCCGCGAATTTCTCCGGCGCCATGTTGGCGACCGCACCCATCAGCATGCCGCCGGCAGACCCGCCCTCGGCGATAATGTTCGCGTAGGACGTGAACTTCTCCTGATTCAGATAGTCAGCGGCAGCGACGAAGTCCTTAAAGGTATTGGTCTTCTTGTCCATCTTGCCGTCTTCGTACCAGGCAAAGCCCTTGTCCTTGCCGCCGCGAATATGGGCGATGGCATAGACGAAGCCGCGATCGGCGAGCGACAGGCAATTGGTGTTGAAGCCGGCTGGAATGGTAATGCCATAGGCGCCGTAGCCATAGAGCAGGCAGGGAGCGGAGCCGTCGAGCGGCGTATCCTTGCGATAGAGCAGGGTCACCGGTACCTTTTCGCCATCCCATGCCGGTGCAAAGACGCGGCGGGTGACATAGTCGTCAGGGTTATGGCCCGATGGCACTTCCTGCGTCTTCAAGAGCGTGCGCTCGCGGGTGACCATGTTGTAGTCGTAAAGCTGCGAAGGCGTCGTCATCGAGGAATAGGAGAAGCGAATGACATCGGTGTCGTATTCGGCGGCACCCGAAAGGCCGAGCGAATAGGCTTCCTCGTCGAAGGCGATTGCATGTTCTTCGCCGCTCAGGCGGTCGCGGATCATGATCTGCGGCAGGCCGTCCTTGCGCTCGAGCCACAGGAGATGGCGGGCATATGCCATGTGGCTGATGATGAGCGTGCCCGGCTTGTGCGGCACGATCTCGCGCCAGTTTTCCTTGCCCGGCTTGTCAACGGGCGTTTCCATGATCTTGAAATCCTTGGCGCCGCCGTCATTGGTGAGGATGTAGAAAACGTCGCCGCCTTCGGTCAGCGAATATTCGATGCCTTCTTCGCGCACCGCCACCAGCTTCGGCTCGGCGTTCAGGTCCTTCGTCGACAAGAGGCGATATTCGCTCGTCTCGTGGTCATGGATGTCGATGTAAATGAAGTCGTCGAGCAGCGAGCCGCCGACGCCCATGAAGAAGCCGGCATCCGCCTCCTCGTAAACCAGCCGGTCTTCGCTCTGCGGCGTGCCGAGGACGTGGTGGAAAACCTTCGAGGGGCGGTGGTTCTCGTCGAGCGCCGAATAGAAGAAGCTCTTCCCGTCGGGCGCCCAGACCCCGCCGCCACCGGTATTCTCGATCACGTCGGACAGGTCTTCGAGGCTTGAAAGATCGCGAACCCTGAGCGTGAAGAATTCCGAGCCCTTGTCGTCATAGCCCCAGATGCCGCGGCTGTGGTCCGTGCAATGATCGAGGCCGGCGAGTCGGAAATAGGCCTTGCCGGCGGCTTCCTTGTCGCCGTCGAGAAGGATTGTGCGGATCGTCTCGTCCTTCACATTGCCATCGCGCGGGATGCGGAAATAGCGTGGCTGCTCGCCGCCGGTGACAAACGACGTGCCGTAGGCATGAGGGCCGTCCTTCATCGGGACCGAGCTGTCGTCTTCCTTGATGCGGCCGCGCATTTCGGCAAACAGCACCTTCTGCAAGGCCTTGGTGTCTTCCATGGCCGCGTTCATGTAGCCATTTTCGGCTTCCAGATGGGCGCGGATATCCGCGTCGAGAATGGAGGGATCCTTGAACATGGCCTGCCAGTTGTCGGCCCGCAGCCAGGCATAGTCGTCAGTGCGCGTGATGCCGTGCCGCGTATCGGAGACGGGTCTTTTTTCAGCGGCGGGCGGGGCGGGCAGGTTCTTGAAAGCGGTCAAGGAAAGCTCCGTAAAGGGCGGTATCGGTGGGCAAGAGATAGAGGTGCGGCGGGTCATGATCAAGCGTCGGCCGGTGAACCTTATTGAGACAAAATGGCCGGCGCGTTGCCTTGATGTCACCACATTGTTTAAGAATGTCCGCTAGCGCTGCGCGAAAATTGCACCCGCGTCAGGCCTCCGGCAAGCTTCCGGCGGCATTATGATGAATACATAACAGTAAAGGTTTCTCCGTAATGCCGAAACGTCTGGTCCTGTTTATGTCGCTTGCAGCCCTTGCAGCCTCGTCTGCCCTTGCTGTCGATCCCGCCATCAAGAAGCAGCTCGAAAAGCTGGATCCGGCCACCCGCCTCGAGCAGAGCTGCGATACCGAAGCCATGAGCCGCATCAACCAGGACGGCACCGGCTTCCGGCCGGACAAGGTCATCGCGTACACATTCAAGGACCCGATCCCAAGCGATGACCGCCTCGAAGCCCCCGGCGCCGTCTTCCGCAGCAAGGGCGATTGGTATCACCTTTCCTACACCTGCATTACCGGCCCGCAGCACATCAATGTGCGTAACCTGCAGTACAAGATCGGTGACAAGGTGCCGAAGGATAAGTGGACAAAATACTATCTTTACGATTGAGCCCTCGGCCTCTTCCCGGCACTCTCGCATTCCGGTGACGGGCACAGGAATGCGGGCAGATTGAGACATGAACCGCTCGCGCCGGGCGGCATCAGGCCACATGGCCCGCTTCGTTTCTTTGTTTTAATATTGCCTGAAACATCAATTGAATCTGATTCTTCATGAAACGCTTTCTTCTTGGTTCTGCGATGCTCCTGGCTGCCCCGTCGGCATTTGCCGCCGAAATACTTGTTCCTGCCATGCCAGCCCATACGCCAGCGGCAGCCGGTCCGAAGCTCGTTGAGCCGCATCTGCACATCGCTCGCTCCAACGTATCAGGCCGCGCCCGTATCGCGCTCACCTTCGATGCCTGCATGGGCGAGGCTGATGAGCGCATCCTGTCGACGCTCGTCAGCGAGCGTATCCCAGCGACGATCTTCGTCACCGCCCGCTGGCTGAAACGCAATCCGAAGGCGGTTGCCGTCTTTCTGCAGAATCCCGACCTTTTCGAGCTGGAGAATCACGGCGAGAAGCATATCCCGGCAATCGACAAGCCGGTGCTGGTCTATGGCATTGCATCCGCCGGATCGCCCGATGCCGTCAGGCAGGAGGTGGAGGGCGGTGCTGCCGCCATGGTCGCATCAGGCATTCCCGCACCCCACTGGTTCCGGGGCTCGACTGCCAAATACGATCTCTCGGCCATCGGCCAGATCCGTGCCATGGGATACCGCATCGCCGGTTATTCCGTGAATGGCGACGGCGGCTCGCTGCTGGGTGCGGCGGTCACCGAAAAGCGCATTTCCTCGGCCAAGGATGGCGATGTCGTCATCTCCCATATCAACCAGCCGACCCATGCGGCCGGTGAGGGCGTCGCCAAGGCGCTCGTCGATCTCAAGGCAAAAGGCACGGAGTTCGTCCGGCTGCAGGATGTTGCCGATACGGGCGACGACAAGACGACGGAATAGAGCAACGCCGCAAAAGTGTGCAGCGGATTGCGTCCGGAATTGCGTGAAAGCAAAGAGATAGAGAACTTTCCTGATTCAAAATAAACGGAAATGCTCTGGGACGGGGCTTATCTCAGTTCCTCGCCGGTCCGCGTCCAATCCGCCGCGAAACTCCGCATGGTCGGCGCATCCCTGTCGAGGGCGAAATCCTCGAACCAGTCACGATGCATGCCGGCGAGCATTGCGCCGATCATCTGCCCGGCGAGGTAGGAGAAGGTGATGCCGTTGCCGCCGTAGCCGTAGGCGGCATAGACGCCGGCCATGCCGGGCACAGGGCCTATCAGCGGCAGGCCGTCTGCCGTCTCACCGAAGGTGCCGCACCAGGCATGCTCCACCCGTGTATCCGCCTTCGGCCATAGCCGCTTCAGCTTTTCCCGGATCGCCATGATCTTTCCCGGCAGCTTGCGGTCGCGCTCTTGGGGGGCGGTCGTGTCGTCGTCCTCGCCGCCGGCGATGATACGGTTGTCGTCAGTGGTGCGCACGTAGAGATAGGGATGGCTGTCTTCCCAGAGCATCATGCCATCCCGCCAGAGATCGTCAGGCTTCTGCGGCACCGTGGCGAGCGCCCAGCTGGAACTGGTGCGATGCAGCTTCGGCATGTCCAGGCCGGGCATGGAATATCCGGTCGCCAGCACCACATGCTGCGCCTCGATCACATGGGCGACGTTCGTCTCGGCCGTGACGCGTCCGCCTTCGCTGTGGAGCCCGGTCACCGAGGCGTTGATCAGCCGCGCACCGCGCGAAAAGGCAATCTGCAGCAAAGACCAGGTGAGCAGCAGCGGATCGGCCTGCGCTGACCCCGGTGAGAGGATCGCTGCATCGCGGTCGAATTCGTATTGGGTGAGGAGATCGGGATGCTCGAGATAATGGCCCGGCAGTCCCGCTCGGCGGCGAAGCTGCCGTTCCTCCATCAGCTCGCGCGCACCCTCGTGGTTGTTGGCGAGGTAGAGCGTATTGCGGGGCTGGAAACCGCAGGTAATGCCATGGGCGGCAATCAGCTTGGCAAGCCCCGCGACACAGGCAGCGCTGCGTCGATAGATGCCGGCCGCCCGCTCGAAGCCATAAAAGGTCTCCAACTCACCGAGCGTGCGGTCGATCTCCCATTGCAGCATCGCCGTGCTTGCCGCGGTGCTGCCGAGCCCGGGCTGTTCGCGGTCGATGACGACCACCGAGAAGCCGCGCGCCGTCAGATGCTCGGCGGCAAGCGCGCCGGTGATGCCGCCGCCGATAATGGCGATATCGGTCTTGAAGCTCTGCTCCAGCGGCTGATAGACCGGTTGCACGCCGTTCCTGCCCCAGAGCGAGCAACCGCCCACGAGCTCGTCGTGGCTGGCTTCGTTGAGATGCAGGTCGGATGCCATAGGCTTGTCTCCCGGCGCTGTCGTTACTTCGGCAGTTGCGGCTGTGGTTTTTCCTCGATCAGCAGTTCGTCGATGATGGTCATGACGACGAGCGACAGCGGCAGGGCCAGCATGGCGCCGACCGCCCCCCACATCCACGTCCAGAAGATGATCGCCAGGAAGACGACGAAGGGGTTGATCTCCAACCGCCGCCCCATGACCGCGGGGAAGATAAGGTTCTCCATGACGAGGTGCACGGTGAAGAATGCTGCCGCCGGAATCAGGCCGATGACGATGCCGTCATGGGACATGACGCCTGCGATGGCCACGGCAAAGGTCATCATCGTGATGCCAAGATAGGGGATGAAGCTCGAGATGAAGGCGAAGAAGCCCCAGAGAACAGGCGTCGGCAGACCGCCGGCATAGGCGATGATGGTCATGACGACGCCGAGGGCGACATAGATCAGCGAGGCTGTGGCGAAATAAAAGCCGAGCGCCTGTTCCACCGCATTGATGACGCGGATTGCCGCGAGCCTCTGCGCACGCTCGCGGAAGGTCATGATGATCGTCTTGCGCAGGCTGACACGGCTGGCAAGAAAGAGCAGCAGGGCAGCAAAGAAGATCAGCCCCTGTACCAGCGCCGGCGTCAGGTTCGTCGTCACCACGTGCAGGACGTTGCCGGTATTCGCAAGCAGGGATTCGATGGACATTGGCCCGCTCTGGAAAGTCGCGGGCGTGATGTGCAGCCACTCGATCCGTTCCAGATAAGGCATGATGCGCTGTGTGGTGCGATCGATGAAATCAGGCGCGTCATTGGCAAGCATCGTCAGTGGTCCGGCAAGCGAATTGACGAGCAAAAAGATGACAAGCGCGACGCCGCTTGAAAGCAGTACGGCATTGGCAAGCCGCGGCACGCCCATCTTCGAAAGTTTCTCGGCTGCCATCCCGAGGATCATGCCGACGACCACGGCGAGCGTGATCGGGATCAGGATCAGCGACATCTGATAGACGGCGGCAAGCCCGAGGATGCCGAAGATGCCGATGATGGCCCAGGCCATGCTGACATCGAGCCCGTCCTTCTCGACGCGACGCACCGGTGCCGGCGGAAGCCCCTCGGCTGCTTCCTGCAGCGTTCGTGCCCATGCGCTGGTATGGCGTTCGCCAAGACGGATCTTGTTTGCCTGTTTCCGGATGCCGTTGGCGATACCCATGTGCGATAAGTCCCCGAAGCCCGATTGCTTCGCCAATCAACGCACAGGGGTTGCCACAGGTTCCCCTCTGGTATCGAGCCATCTAGGCAGCCCGCTGTCGCGCGACGAAATCCACGAAGGCGCGTAGTGGCGGCGGCATCTGGCGACGGCTCGGATAATAGAGGTGAAAGCCGGGGAAGGGCGGTGTCCACTCGTCGAGCATACTCATCAGCCGCCCGGCGGCGAGATGTTCCGCGACGTGATAGTCGAAGAGATAACCGATGCCGACGCCATCGAGCACGGCCCGCAGCATCAGATCGTTGTCGGTGGTGCTGAGCGGTCCCGAAACGGCAACCTCAAGCTTCTCGTCGCCGCGCTCGAATTCCCAGTGATAGAGGCTGCCATCCGTCGGCCAGCGGGAGACGACGCAGGAATGGTCGCGCAGGTCGCGCGGCGTGTCCGGGATGCCGTGGCGCGCGATATAGTCGGGCGAGGCGACGACGACGAGCCGCATCTCGCCGCCGAGTTTCACGCTCACCATGTCCTTTTCCACCATTTCGCCCAGCCGGATGCCGGCATCGAAGCGGTCGGCGACGATATCGGAGAGTTTGTCATCCACGATGATGTCCATGACGATATCGGGAAAGGCCGCGTGGAAAGGCGCAATCAGCGGCGCCAGCCTGTGTACGATCGCAACCCGCGGCGCGTTGATGCGCAGCAGGCCGGCCGGCGTATCGCGCAACGCAGAAACATCCGCCACCGCCTGGTCGAGATCGGCAAGTGCCGGCAGCAGCCTCGAAAGCAGGCGCTGGCCTGCCTCGCTCGGCGCCACGCTACGGGTCGTGCGGTTGAGCAGCCGGATGCCCATCCGCTCCTCGAGCGTGCGGATCGTCTGGCTGAGCGCGGAGGCGGATATGCCGAGCCGGGCGGCCGCACGAGCAAAATTGCCGTGCTCGGCGACCGCGGCAAAAGCCCTGAGCTCCGCATAGTCGCTACCGCGCATTATACTCTCTTTTCTAAGGAAGCCATGCCGATAATGTAGCATTGTTATCAGTATCGGCAAGGCGCATCTTCTGTCTGCAACACAGGAGATTACCCATGACTGATACATTGTCCCTTGACCGCTACCGTCTCCTCGGCCGTTCCGGCCTGCGCGTTTCGCCGCTGTCGCTCGGCGCCATGACCTTCGGAACAGACTGGGGCTGGGGCGCGGATGAAGAGGAGTCGCGCCGCATGTTCGACGCCTATGTCGATCGCGGCGGCAACTTCATCGATACCGCCAATCAATATACCGGCGGCACCTCGGAAAAACTCGTAGGCCGCTTTGCCGAAGGCCGCCGCGACGAGCTTGTCATCGCCACCAAATATACGATTACCTCGCGCCCGAAAGATCCGAATTCCGGCGGCAATCATCGCCGCAGCATGATCCGTTCGGTAGAAGACAGTCTGAAGCGACTGAATACCGACTACATCGATCTCTTCTACCTGCATGCCTGGGATTTCACGACCTCGGTCGAAGAGGTCATGCGCGGGCTCGACGATCTCGTTACTGCCGGCAAGATCGTTTATGCCGGCATCTCCGACACCCCTGCCTGGCAGGTTGCGCGCATGCAGACGCTGGCCGACCTGCGTGGTTGGGCGCCGCTGGTCGCCTTGCAGATCGAATACAGCCTGATCGAACGCACGGTGGAGCGCGAACTGATCCCCATGGCCCATGAACTCGGCCTCGGCGTCATTCCCTGGTCGCCGCTCGGCATGGGCGTTCTGACAGGCAAATACAGCCGCTCCGATCTCGATATCGGGGCGGGAACGGCAAGTGCGGTCGGCACCCGTAAGAATGTCGCCGCCGGCAACGGTGCGCTGACGGAACGCAGTCTCGGCATCGCCGATGTCGTGAAGCAGGTCGCAGCCGAAATCGGCAAGACGCCGGCCCAGGTGGCGATCGCCTGGACGCTCACCAACCCGGCCGTGACCTCGCCGATCATGGGCGTCAAGACGATGGCCCAGCTCGAAGACAATCTCGGTGCGCTCGATGTCGCCCTGTCGGACGAACACCGCGCCCGCCTCGCCGAGGCAAGCGCGATTGTCCTTGGTTTCCCGCATGATTTCCTCGCCAAGCCGCTGACGCGCGGCGTCATGTTCGGCGAGGTGACCATCGAGCCCCGTCATTGAAGTCCGAGGTTATTCAAATGGAAATGGCGCCGGAAACGGCGCCATTTGTCGTTTGGAGTCTTTGCTGCGAAAAGCCTAGGCGTGCCGTTCCAAATTCAGCGCCCAAGTGCAATGGAAAGCGGGACGGCAATGTAGCCTGATGGCGGTGCCGTTTCCGCTCCGGCCGGCGCAAGCACCGGCGGCGGCAGATTTTCATCTATTTTTGCCGGGCCGATACGGTTCCAGTCGTAGAGGAAGATTTCCTCGTAGAACTTGGCGATCTCCACATCATAGAAGATCAGGCTCGCATCGCGGTTGAAGCCGGTGCCGGCTGTCGTCCAGTTGTGGCTGCCCATCAGGACGGCTTCACTGTCGATGATGATCCCCTTGGTATGGCAGTTCTTCTGCTTGCGGATCTTGTTGGTATCGAAGCCGTAATCCTTGGCATTGCTGATGACGTCGCGGTCCTCGGAGCCGAAGCTGCGGAAGATGATGCGCACGTCGAGGCCACCCTTTTGCTTTTCAAGCAGCGCATCCAGGAGCCGGCGATAATTGTCGCCCACCGTCCTGGTATTGAAGCTCTGGTTCTGGAAATAGATCCGCCTCTTGGCCGATTGGATGAACGGCAATACGACGTCGATATAGTTGTCGGGCGTCAGGATTGGTTGGACGTCGATCGTGCGTTCGCCGGTCAGCGGCTGGAAATAGCGCGGCTTCTGAGGCGCCTCGAGCGTATCCATGGCGAGATTGGCTGGCAGGAACACCAGCTGTTCCGGCACGATGCTCGCCTCCGTCACCGTCTTGGCCTCTGCAAGATCGCGGAGGATATGCGCCTCGTAGAGTTTGCTGAGCTCGGCGTTTTCAAGGATGGCATGCCATTCGCGATTGTAGAGACGCAGCGCCGATGCCTCGTCATCCTTGTTCGTCAAAGGCGCCACGTTTGGCTGGTTGGAACTTTGCCAGTTGCCGCTCGAGAGCCACATGGCCTTGTGGTCACGCACGGCGACCTTGATATGATAGGCGGAATCGAAGATGCCATCCTTGCCGACGCTCGCCGGCGCGAAATCGAACTTGTTGCCCTTCGCATCGCGGATCTGCGCGACCGCCTCGGCATCCGTCAGGTCGCCGTCATGCACCTTGCCGCCCATCTGCAGCACCATGGAGATGGTCTCGGCCTGGCCTTTGACCGCGTCCAGCACGCCATTGGCGACATTCGTCGCTCCGAAATCGTACATGGCAACGACCAGCGAGGTGCGGGTCTTCGACAGGAACGGGCCAAGCTGCGGCCAGCTTGCGTCGGGTCCGGTATGGATGACGAATTTGCCGCTGACCGGGCGCCGGCTCAGTGGCAGATCGGGGCGCGGCTTGTAATTCGTGTGCCAGCTTGCCGTCGCGGCTTCGTCCAGATCGATGCCGAAGAGATCCTGTGCGGAGGCGACGGTGATATCGGTGCGAACGCCGTCGATATAATCAGGCAGTTTCGTGCGGCCGCGTGCTTCCAGGGCACCCAACTCGAGCTTGCGATTGACCGCAATCACGACGGCGCGCTGATCGGTGATCTCGCCATTCTCGAAGCGATAGCCCGGTTTGATTGCGACGACATCCTCGCGATTGGCAAATTGCGATCGCGCGCTGCGCACCGCCGCAAACACCTGTTCCTTGGTCGGCATCGCGATCGGCGCAACCGCTGCTGCATCGGTGCCGGAACCGGCCGTATTCACGACGAAAGTCGATCCCGAAGAAGAGAGTGTCGGTCCGCCGGAAAGCGATGATTGCAGCGCAGCGGTATCGAGTTCAACGGTGATCTTCAGTGGTACTGTGAACGTTACTTTCCCGCCGCTGCTGCCTGTTCCGCTTCCGCCGCCGCTATTGCCGTCCTTGCCGCTCACGATGATCTCCCCGTTCGATGGCGCTTCGAGCAGTCCGCGGGCGCGTTGCAGGCAGCGCTGCAACACGGCTGCCGGGACCGCGTCATTCTCGATGAATTCGGTGCCGCTGTAGTGAAGCCCGGTCACTCTTCCGGTGCCGATGTCGAGCAGCGGAGAGCCGGAATTGCCGCCGAGGGTGGAGCAGGAATGCGTGACACGGATCTCATCGGCGGCCAGCAGGTTTCCGACCGCAAGCCGCTTCTTGGTGAAGACACCGCCAAAGATCTTTTCGGCAAGCCTCTGGTCGGAAAAGCGGGAATCGCTGGCGGGATAACCGATGGCGGCAACCGGCAGATTGCGTACTGGCAGATCGACAGCAAGGTCGAGTTTCAAACGTCCGACCGGCGAGGACTTCTGCTCCAGTTTCAGGAAGGCGACATCGGGCCCGCTTTCCGGCGCCACCCAGACGACGCGTTCGATCTTCACCTCGTCGCTGGCGTCATTGCCGTATTCTTCCAGGAAGTCGATATTGACGCCGATCTCGCGGCGTGCGTCGAAACCGATCTTGAACCTGAAGCCGGTGCCGCTTGCTTCGGCGAAAAGATTGGCCACATGCCGGTTGGTTACAACGAGGCCATCATCGATCACCCAGGCCGTGCCGGCATAATCGCGATCGGCGTTGCTCACGTCGACACGGCCGATCGAGACCATCGCCCGGTTCACATTCGCGGCGTTTTCCGTGAGGATGCGACGCCACGCCCTGGCCTCCTCGCGGGCGCTGTCGATATCGACGGCATTGTTCTTGACGAGGAAAACCGGCGTGCCCACGGCAAAGACGATCGTCTCGTCGTTACCAACAGGTGGCGGCCCGATATCCACCCCTTCCTCGACAGGCTGGTCTTTGTTCATCAGGGCGCGCACGCCCCCATAGCGCACGTTCATGGCGCGGCCGGCTTCGCTAAGCCATTCCGGTTTATCGGCGCTGTGCATCAGCGCCCGGATATCTGCCTGCACATCAGGCGGACTGGCAGCCGCGACCTGCTGCGCCACCAGCTTGACGCGCTGGGAGTCCTCGACTGTCATTCTGCCTCCTCAGTCCGTAAGCGGACATTTCGTTGGGATACGATCGGGAATGGCTGCGAAATCTATTGAGGGTTGCAAAGTAGATGGATACGCCCAGTTTATTACAGCGGCATGATGGCGTCGAGACCCGCTGCATCGCCAGGCTGTGGCGACTGGTAATTGCCTGAAAACAAAAGGGTCGTTTCGGAAAATTCCGAAACGACCCTTCTGATATTGTCTGAGGGTGGTCGCCTTAGGCTGAAAGCGTCAGCCCTATGCCCCACGGATCCCTGAGGAAGACGCCGCCGTCGCGTTTCTCGCTCCTGATCTCCAGTTCGTCGAGCTTCAACACGGCCTTGTCGAGCGTTTCCTTGTCGTTGAAGCGGATCTTGTAGTCGGAAAGGCCGGTCATGTGGTCGGCGCGCATGCCGGCGCCGCGGCTGTTCCAGATATTGGCGGCGAGATGGTGGTGATAGCCGCCGCTCGCAAAGAAGCTCGCGCTCGGATAACGGGCCATCACCTTCAGGCCAAGCACGTCGCGATAGAAGGCATCCGCCTGCGGAATGTCGCCGACCTGCAGGTGGATGTGACCGATCGCAGTGCCGTCAGCCATTCCGGTCCAGGCGTCATCAGGGGCGCTGTTGTAGAGCGCCTGCAGATCGAGCCGCAGGGTCGCCATCTCCACCATGCCGTCTGGGTGGAATTTCCAGCCTTCATGTGGCCGGTCGGCATAGATTTCGATGCCGTTACCCTCCGGATCGGAAAGATAGATCGCCTCGCTGACCACATGGTCGGACGCGCCTTCGAGCGTGACATTGTTCTGCGCAGCATGACGGAGCCAGCGCGCGAGCTCGGTACGATTGGGTACGAGGAAGGCGGTGTGAAACAGGCCGGCGGCGTTGCGGGGCGCTTCGCGTGCGTTGCTGTCCGTCGTCAGCGTCAGGAGCGGCAGACCGGCAACACCGAGAACCTCACCGCTTGCGGTCTTTTCGAGCACCGAGAGACCAAGCATCTTCTGATAGAAACCGGAGACCGCAGCCAGGTCTTTTACGACCAGGTGCGACTGGTCGATATAGGCAGGGCGCGTCAGCGCATAGGAAGTTTCTGATGATGTCATGGAATGATCTCCTGCCCTGGAATTAAAAGGCGTACCGGCGGTGGCGGCAAGTGTGCCGCCCGTAGCGAGCGCGAGGAATTTTCGCCGGTCCATTCGCCTGTAAGCTCCCCTCGGCTGCTGTACTTGATATCTATATGGCCTATTCACATTGTTCACAGAAGGCCCATTTTTGACGATGAAGCGTTCTGAAAACGTTGACGATGCCTGGCTCTCCACTTGATATCAGTCAATGCGCTTTATCTATCCAGAGAGGATAGTTGACGGTGAAGAGCAACACCTCAAGGAGGATCGCATGTACAGGAAGATCATCGTTCCGATTGAAATCGGCAGCATCGAAAAAGGCGAGAAGATTTTCCGCAAGGCGGAAAAGCTGCTCGACGATGGCGGCGAGATCATCCTCCTCAACGTCGTCGAGGATATTCCGACCTACGTCGCCATAGAGTTGCCGGCAAACGTCGTCGAAAACGCCATGAAGGAAGGCCGTGACAGGCTGGATAGCCTCGTTGCCAAGACCGGCATTCCGGCCACCGTCGAAGTCCGCAACGGTCCGCCCGCCAACGGCATTCTCGCCGCTGCCGAAAACCACGGTGCCGATCTCATCATGGTCGCCTCGCATCATCCCGATATCTACAACTACTTCATCGGTGCCACCGCCGATCGCGTGGTGCGTCACGCCAAGTGCTCGGTGCTGGTGGACCGGTAGGACGTGAAACCCATGGACATGAAATTACAAGAAAAGATCCTGCGTGATCGCTGGCACGAACTGACAACGCGCCTGCGAAAGATCGACACGGATCTCGGCCGCACCAAGGCGATCGATGACGAAGACCGCGCCATCGAAAACGAGAACGACGAAGTGCTGGAAGGTCTCGGCCAGGCCGGAGAAGAGGAGTTGCGCGCCATTGATGCCGCCCTCGAACGCATCGCCAAAGGCACTTACGGCACCTGTGCCCGCTGCGGCGCCGGGATCTCCGCGGCCCGCCTTGCGGTGCTGCCGCAGACGCCGCTCTGCGAGGATTGCGCGGCGGGCAAGTAAGCGCGCCATCAAGAACACGCTTGGCTCGTCACAAAGATTTAACCTGACGCCACCAGGCGTCCGGTTGCGCCTTGCCCAATTCGGTGCGACCATCCCATCACTCTGAGTAAGGGTGCGTGCATGGGCGAGTTCAACGGCATTCGCTGGGCCTACGACAGATATGAACTGATCGCGGACGGCATTGTTCATGGCGTCGGGCTGTTCTTTGCGCTGATCGGCGTGACCGTACTGATCTTCTACGCCACTCTTTGGAGCCCGGCCGGCGCGCTTGTTGCCGCCTGGGTTTACGGCGTGGGACTGGTGCTGACGCTCGGCATTTCCTTTTCCTACAATATCTGGCCGGTTTCGCGCACCAAATGGTATCTGCGCCGGTTCGATCATTCGGCGATCTTCATCCTGATCGCCGCCACCTACACGCCCTTTCTGGAGCGCGGCGCCGATGACCCGCTGCTCTTGGGCACGCTGATCGCCATCTGGGCGATTGCAGCCTTCGGCATCTTCGTCAAATGTGTTTTCCCGGGCAGGTATGACCGGCTGGCGATCCTGCTTTATCTCGCCATGGGCTGGAGCGGCGTACTGGTGGCAGAGCCCGTCGCTTCGCGCATTCCCTATGCCTCCATGCTGCTGATCATCATCGGCGGCATCATCTATTCGCTGGGCGTCATCTTCCATGTCTGGGAAAGGCTCCGCTTCCAGAATGCGATCTGGCACGCCTTCGTGGTGGCCGCCGCCGCCGTGCACTATTCGGCCGTGCTGACCTGCTTCAGCCTCTCGGTCCCCGCCTTCTGACATCTTGCGTTTACATAAGCCCGCGCCCGGCGTATTCCCCGTGCAAAAACAAGCTTATTCGAACACGACCATTCCGAGCCGGGCCTGCCACATGACCAATACCGTTCTTATCAGGGACGCTGCCGAAGCTGATCTTCCTGCTGTCAGAGATATCTACAATCACGCCGTCGAACATACGACGGCGATCTGGAACGAAACGCTTGTCGATCTCGACAACCGGCTGGAATGGTTCAAGGCCCGCAAGGGCAGGGGCTTTCCGGTCATCGTCGCCGAAATGGATGGCAAGGTCGCCGGCTACGCCTCTTACGGTGATTGGCGTGCTTTCGATGGCTACCGCCACACGGTCGAGCATTCCGTCTATGTCGACAAGGATTGCCGCGGCGCCGGCATCGGCGAAAAGCTGATGCGCGCATTGATCGAGCGCGCCAGCGCCGCCAACATCCATGTCATGATTGCCGGCATCGAGGCCGAAAATGCCGCCTCCATCAAACTGCACGAGAAGCTCGGCTTCCGCATCGCCGGCACATTTTCCGAGGTCGGCATCAAATTCGGCCGCTGGCTGGATCTGACCTGCATGGAACTGCGCGTACCGAAGGTCTGATAGGGCCGGTTCCAGATTGATTGCTGGCGAGGACTAACCATATTTTTATCGTAGTCTGCGCCTTGTAGGAATCTCTGATGGCGCGACTCGCGGAGGAGAGGTTGATGTTTGGACGCTCGGTGCTCGGTCTTTCGGCCTTCCTGGTCATGACAGCTTATTCGCTGCCATCGATGGCGGCCAGTTGCGGCAGCACGGCTTCGCCGGAGCTCGACTGGCAGGAGTGCAACAAGAAGAACCTGATGCTTCAGGGCAGCGACCTGCAGGGCGCCAACCTTGCCGGCACGGATTTTTCGCTGACCGATCTCGGCGGTGCCAACCTCAAATCTGCCAATGCGGAAAAAGCAACCCTCGTGCGCGCCTCTCTGGCCGGAGCAAGTGCCCAGGGGGCCAATTTCGGCAAGATCGAGGCCTACCGCTCCACCTTTGCAGGTGCGGCCGCCGACGGCGCAAGCTTTGCCGGTGCAGAGCTGCAGCGGGCCGATTTCACCGGTGCGCAACTGACGAAGGCCAATTTCGAGAAAGCCGAGCTTGGCCGCGCCAATTTCGACAAGGCGGTGCTGACGGGCGTCAGCTTCGCGCTCGCCAATCTCTCCCGCGCCGATCTGACGGGTGCACGTTATGAAGGCCCGATCAGCTTCGACCGTGCCTTCATGTTCCTGACCCGCATCGAGGGGCTGGATCTGTCCGCCGCCAAAGGCCTGCAGCAGGCGCAGATCGATCTTGCCTGTGGCGATTCCTCCACGAAGCTGCCTTCGGGGCTTACCGTCCCGTCAAACTGGCCTTGCCCGCAGGAGCAGGATTAACTCAGGCGAGGCGGCCGACCGGAATGATCTCCCGCGACTGTGCCTGGAAAGGGTTGCCTTCCCAGTCACCATGCCATGCATCGACGGTTAGCCCGGCATCGCTGATCATTGCGGCAAGCTTGTCGCGCGGGGTGTAGAGGATTTTCGAACGTCCGGCGAAACGCTCGCCGGTCGAGAGTACGCGATAGCCGTTCTCGTAGGAAAGAATGCCGCTCGTCTCATCGTAATGCGACTCGTCCGAGGCCTCGATCGCACCAAGCTCCACATGTTCGAGCTGGCGCACCTTGCTATGACGCACGTCGTGCTGTCCAAGAAAACCGGGATTGCGCGTATCGAAGACAAACCGGCCGATGGGACTGAGATGTGCGGCAATTGTCGCAAGGGCGGCGCGCTGGTCTTCTTCCGTCAGAAAGACCTGGAAAGCGTGGCCCGTCAGCACGATGAGATCGTATTTCTGCCCGAGGCGAACGGTGCGCGCATCACCCTCGATCCATTCCACCTTGTCGCCGCCTGGCCGCGCCCTGCCGATATCCAGCATGGCGGCGGCCGGGTCGACGCCGGTGACGTCGCGTGTCGCTGCGAGCGCTGCCGTCAGTTCTCCGGTGCCACAGCCGAGGTCGAGCGCGGAATGGGCGCCTTCCGCAAGCTTCATGCAGAAGTCGAAATCCGGCCCCCAGCGATTGGCGGTATCATAGAATTGCGCAAGCGAAGGGTCGCGGTAGAGGGGATCGTCGGAAACTGCGCTCATACGTCTGATGCCCTTTCGCTGATGTAGAGATAACGTTCCACCGTCTCGCCGGCCGCGTTCTGCTTGCTGAAGATCTCTCGCCGCTGATGCACGCGTCCGGCGACCTTCTGCGAGGGAAGATTTTCCAGGCTGACGATACTGACGAGGCGCGACAGCCCCATGGCCGAAAAGGCATGATCGCGGCAGGCAAGCGCGGCCTCGGTGGCATAGCCCTTGCCCCAGTAATCCGGCCAGAGGTGGTAGCCAAGCTCGGGCTCCAATCCGCGCGACGTGTCCTGCAGTGTGATCCCGCAGTCGCCGAGCAGTTCGCCGCTCTCGCGATCGATCATCGCCCAGAGGCCGAAACCATTTTTCTCATAGCTTTCGAAGGCGAGCCTGTCGAAGAAATCGCGCGTTGCCGCGGCATCCTTCACGGAAGGGTAATATCGCATGCACAGCGGATCGGCGAAGATGCGCTGGAGCGCCGGCAGGTCCGCGACGGTGATTTCGCGCAACACCAGCCGATCGCTGCGCAGGATTTCGCGGACGATGGACATTGTTTCATCCCTCTGTCATCCAGCGCGCCTAAGCCCGCCAACTTCTTCAGTCCGCTTTATACGAGAGCTTCCGCCATGGCATCTGCAAAGATACGCGTCATTATCGTTGGTGCCGGCGTTGTCGGCGCTTCGCTTGCCTTCCATTTGGCCCGGCGTGGAGCCACTGTCCAAGTCGTGGATGAAAATGAGCAAGCCGGCAGCGGCGTGACGGCACGGGCCTTCGGCTGGGTGAATATCATCAATGTCGTGCCGGGAGCCGTCAATTACGGCCTCGTGCAGCAGGCGCTCGCCGACTATACCCGCCTGCAGTCCGATCTGCCGGATGCCTTTGTCGCCGCGCGTCCCGGTTCCCTGTTCTGGCTCAAAAGCACTGCGGAAACCGAAGACTTCGCCGCAGCCCATCGCGCCGAAGGGACGGATGTCGAACTGGTCGATGCCGCAAGGATCGCAGTATGGGAGCCCAATCTGCTTGAGCCTCCCGCCTGCGCGATCTACTCGCCTCGCGATCTCGCGCTCGATCCTGCAAGGCTGGCGCGGGACCTGATCGATGCCGCCGGCGTGCCCGTTACCTTCGGCCGGAAGGTCGAAAGCCTCATCCTTTCGGGCGATCGGGTGCGTGGCGTACGTCTGGCCGATGGCACGATCGAGGCCGATCTCGTGATCCTCGCAGGCGGAACAGCGGTCGACCGCCTGACGGAAAGCGTGGATTTCCAAACGGGCGTCGAAGCCTCACCCTCGATCATCCTGCGCTATAGGTGCGCAGAGCCTGTCGTGAACCGCATTCTCCGCGGCCCCGGCCTGGAAATTCGCCAATCAGCGGACAACATGTTGCACGTCGCCAAGGGCTATATCGATGATTCCGCGGAGAACGCACCGGAAGAGGTTGGTCAGCGGATCTTGAAGATCATGCATGAGCGCCTGCGCCTGCCCGAAGGCGTCTCATTGGTCGAGGCTGCTGCCGGTTACCGGCCATTCTTCTCCGATGAAATGCCGCGGCTCGGTTTCCTGCCCGGCATCGAGGGCGCCTATGTCGCGGTCGGTCATCCCGGCGTCATTCTCGCGCCGCTGCTTGGACGGCTTGCCGCAGAGCATGTGCTGGAAGGCCGGCGTTCGCCGCTCATCCCATGCGCCGGCCTGATATGAAAAAAGCGGACCCGTGGGTCCGCTTTTCGTTTTGGTTTCAAGCTCTTACTTGCCGGGCTCGAAAACCATCGCATGCCCGTTGATGCAGTAGCGAAGGCCGGTCGGCGGCGGCCCATCCGGGAAGACGTGACCGAGATGGGCCTCGCAGGTGCCGCAGCGGATTTCCGTGCGCACCATTCCATAGGTCGTGTCGCTGTGTTCGGTCACGGACTCCGGAGAGACCGGCTCGAAATAGCTCGGCCAGCCGCATCCGGCATCGAACTTCGTGTCGGAGCGGAAGAGCGGCGAATTACAGCTGACACAGCGGTAGAGACCGGTCTCGAAGGAATCCCAGTAGGGACCGGTAAAGGCGCGTTCGGTACCGTGCTGGCGGGTGATACGGTACTGCTCGGGAGTCAGCAGTTCCTTCCATTCGGCATCGGTCTTGTGGACTTTTGGTGTGGTGGTCGTTTCGGCCATGGAGTGCTCCTTTCGCCGATGGGGGCAATCTCTTTTCGTGCGCAAATGTGGTGCGTTGAGCGCAATTGATCAAGACTGGGATCGCGCCTCCGGGAGCTGAACCTGGGGGCATCGCACGTGATCGGAGATATTTCTGCTCTCGATACGCCCCTAAGCAACGAGCAAAGCCTGTATCCTGGGGCAGGAGACCACGAGATCACACAGAACAGCAAATTCATTCGCGTCGTGAGGCGCAGACGCAAGCCCAAACCAGTTCTGCCCTTTTTCTCGTGGCGCCCATACGAGCCGTTGCTCCAGAAGATAGATGCCGTAAACGACATCGATCGAATCGCTTCCGGTTAGCCCGAGGCACGTCCGAATGCTATAGGCGGTGAGAGCGGCGTTCAGCACGATCGCAACCTCGACCAGTGCGGCGCGATAGCCCGGTTGGCGAATGACCTCCACTCCATGAGCCCTTTCCAGCCAGGTCGCTGCGAGCTGGACGATGACCAGTGTGCGGTCCACGATGCACCGCAGATCCTTCAGCGGCACGATATGCATGTATTTGGCGGGCTGCAAATAGACATCGACTGCCGTAGAAACGGCGCCGCACCGGCTGTGGCCAAGAACCACGATAGACTTGAGACTATGCCCGAGATGGCTAATCGCATAGCTCAGGCTCCCCACGACATCATCTCCGATGCCGTTGCCGGCGGTCCTGACGACGAACAAGTCGTTCGGGCCCTCGGAAAAGACTAGCTCGACAGGAACACGGGCGTCGGCACAGCCAACAATTGCCGCGAACGGTTGCTGAGCTGGCGCGCCGCTGCCCCTTGGATAAAGGCCGAGATCCCGCGGGTCGATATCGATACTTAATGTTGTCGCCTTGGAAGATCCGAATCGGGTTAGGAGTTCGGCGAAAGCCCGATTGCCAGCCTCGAGCCGCAAACGGGCAGCATCTGCATCCTGCGGCAGGGGCCTGTGTGGCGCATCGAACGCGAACCGATAGATCACTTCGGCCAGCAACGCAGAGGTTTCACACGAATGGTCTTCTGTAGAGCCCTTTGCCATGTCGACACCCCCCTTGCACAGACAGATCCGGCGGCTGCGCGCAGTTTGTCGTTGAAAGGACGTGGTCGCTGCGCGCAGTTGCCTTGGCTAACAGTTATAGACACCTGCCGCGCATCGCCTTGCGCTCCTGCGGGCAACGCCGGCGACGCTGACGGGTGTCAGCGGGCGCCCAACCCTGGCCTCTGCGGAAGGCATCAGGTTGAATTCGACCGGGAGGGCGCCGCGAAATTCGATGCTTGAGCCCCCGGCGACTACAGCAAGCAACGTGATAGCGATCCATTTAAGCATGCCGTCTCTCCTTTCAAGTTCGATCATTTCATGGAGAATATTTCTGGCAGTTCGTCAGCGTCTGGAAGCTTGCTCAAATCCCGCTTTTGAGCCCCGTCGGGCGCCTTGAAGCTGAAGTCGCCTGCCGCCACGTCCGCCCCTGCCTTCCATGACCGTATGTCAATCGTATATTGCGGAAAGCCTGCGACCTTGGTGCTGGTAACAACGTAGCGGCAAGGGTAGGGGTTCTGTCCCTGGGCAATCCAGATTTGCCAATCCACCCCTTCCTTGGTGCGAAATGCCAGGTGATCGCATTCCTCGCCGCGTATTACGCCACTCCCGAGATCCTTGACGTCGGTGACCTCGGACATGAGCGCGTCGTAAGGGTGTGACATCAAGATGTCGCCGGCCGGCAGCGGCCGATGGAATTTGTCCCGCAAGGCGTCGATAAGCTGGTCGGTCGTTCCGGGCACTTCCGTCTGAGCGTAAAGGTTGGCGTCCTTCCCGAGAACCGAGAGTGTCTTGCCGTCGAAAACGATTTCGACGTTAGCGAAGCCGCCCTGGCGTGTGACGTTCAGCTTGTCGGGCCGATTGAGCTTCACCGCGCCGGAGCTTGCAAGTGCCAGTTTCTGCTTCTGTTTGGTAACGACCTCCAGGCTCGTGTCATATTCGAAGGAGATTGCGTCCTGCGCTGCCATGTAGTCCGACATCGCCTTTAGCAGGCTCTTCGCTTGTGTGTCGTCGGCCTGGGCGGACGTCGCGCAAGTCAGCGCCGCCAGGGCAAGCCCAGCGGCAAGCAGGCGGGCATTCTGAAAGGGGTTTTCCGATCGAGATCGCATGGGTGTTTCCTCCGCTAAGATAGTGAGAAGACGACCCGCGTGGCTCAAACAAACGCGCGGGATGGATTGTCCTACAGCGCTCGTGTGGGCCTCGCTGAGACGGTCCACCAGCGACTTTCGGCTGAAGTAGCTTGCTCCCTCAAAAAGACTGCATTGCAAAGATTGAAGATGCCAAGGAGAGCAGCGCAGCGACGCACCACCGCAATGCTGCCGGCTCCAGTCCATGCCTAGCTGCCGCTCTTTTGCTCCAAATGGCGTTGCAGAGCGGCATTCATGCTAAAAAAGAGGCGCTCACGGCCGAGCTTGTCGGCGAAACCGGAGGCGCGAAGATAGTCGAGTACATCGGAATTCAAACCTGCGAGCCAGACGGTTATGCCCTGGTCGGTAACGCGGCGTTCGCTCTCAATCATCGTCTGGAGAGCGGAATACTCGATGTCAAAGACCCCGCTCATATCGAGTGCGAGCACTTTCGGTTTGTATTCGGCTACGAATGCCTGAATCTGATCCGCGACTTGCTGGACGTTGGCGAAAAACAACCGTCCCTCCGGGCGCAGTATCAGCAGACCATCAAATGTTTCGTCGTCAGGATGGTCCGAAGACAGCGGCCGGAGCACGTCAGTGCCCGGCTTGCGGCCGATGACGTAAACTTTCGGTTTCGCCGACTGACTGGCCAAACCGATCAGCGAAAGAACGATCGCGACGACGATGCCCTGAAGCGTACCGAACACGAGCACGCCGAGGAATGCCGCCAGTGCCCAGCGAAATTCCATTCGCCGCACCTTGCGGATGGCCGCAAATTCCGCCGGAGCGATGAGGCCGACCGAGTAGATGATCACAATCGCGGCGAGAACGGCCTGTGGTAGCAAGCCAAGCAGCGGCGCAAGGAACAGCATGGTGGCCGCAGAAGTCGCAGCAGTGACAAGCGAGGCCGTCTGGGACCGCCCGCCCACTGCGCGGACGACCGCCGTCTGCGAAGTGCCACCACCTGCGGGCATCGAGCCGAAGAATGCGCCAACCACGTTGGCCGTGCCTGTCGCGAGAAGTTCGCGGTTGGGCCTGATTGGGGGCTCGGACGGTGCGGCAAACGCCCGACCCGCGGCAATCGTTTCGGTAAAACTCATCAGTGCGATGCCGAGCGCTCCGGGCAAAAGTTGCTCGACCAAACTGGCGCTCGGGAGAGTGAGTGACGGCAGCGACCGCGGGATGAATCCGACTGTCGCGATACCCAAGGCATTGAGACCGGCGAGCCAGGATACCAGAATACCCGCGCCGACGACCACGAGTGGGGCCGGAGAGTGGGGCCAGAGCCTTTCCATCATCCACAAGGCGATCAGCGCCACGGCTGCAATGGCCAGCGTAAGCAGCGACGTTTCGGGTATATGCTGGACCACGCTCATGATGTCGCGGAAAAAGCCCGCCTTTTCAATATGCACGCCCAGCAGTTTCGGTATCTGATCCAGTACGATCACCAAGCCGATGCCTGCTTTGAAACCGGTTAACACTGGCGATGAAATGAAGTTGGCCACAAACCCCAGGCGCAGCACGGAGGCTGCAATGAGGAGAGCCCCGGTCAACGCCACAAGTGTCGCAACGGCGGTGACCAGCTTGCCTGGATCGCCATCTGGAACGGCGGTTCCAAGCTCGGTCCCGGCCAAAATGGCAAGGGTGGTGGTCGAACTGACGCTTAGTACGCGTGACGTGCCGAGTAATGCGTAGACAATCATCGGCACGAATGCCGTATAGAGACCGACGCTCACCGGCAGCCCGGCAACCGTGGCATAAGCCATGGCCTTGGGCAGTACGACCGCAGCGGCGACAAGGCCCGCCATTATATCGAACCGAAGGCCAGCCGCGAACGAGGCACCGCCATCGTTTCTACTGACTGCCATGTGGGTTTCGTGGGACACGGCCACTGCTCCGATCGGAAATTCAGTCGCTTTCGTGACATTTCACCGGGCATTTTGACGATGTCACTATAGCCGCGTCCCGGCGGCAGCGGCTGTCTTGCTCCAGTTCAAAACCTTGTGCTCGCTTCGTAGAAACTCAATTGAATACACATGCCACGCACTCTGCCTCAGCAGAGTTGGATGTTTACTGGACGGGTGCGAACTAAAAGAGGTGCCATTATAACGTAAAATACGTGCGAAAAGAAGTGAGTATGGGGGTCGTTGCTTACATCTTTCTTGCGGTCATCGTAGGAGAACTGATGTTCTCTTGGGGCGAAGGCGGTCGCCGCGGTTTTTTCGCCCGCCAATAGCCGTCTCGGCCTGTCCTGAGAGTGCCTGAGGATGGAAGCCTCGGTGTGATCAACCCGAAAGCAGACCGTGCCGCTTCAGCGCCCCAATTGTCATCTACCCAATTCGGGGGAAGACGACGAATCACCCGTGCTTTATCTTTAGTGTGCCATTAAGCTTAATGCTGCGTGTTTCGGGGACAAACGGTGTTTCATACTCTGATGATTGTTCTGTACGGCGCAGTCGCCGCGATTGCCATGGGTGTGACCCTGCTGGAGGGCTGGGTCAATCATGATCGCTGGACGGTGTTCCGTATCGCAGGGCTGGTCGCCTGTTTGGTCTGGCCTCTGCCGCTCGCTTTCTTCATCCTGCACGGTTCCGTTTTGCGTCTCGCCACGCGCCTTTCCTGAACGTCAAGCCTGTGAACACAGCCCGCATCCATTGCGGGTTGTCGAAATTGCTTGAGGCTATCAGCCGATTCACCTAAGCCTTGGAAAAGGCTGATTGCCGGCTTTCATCCGTGCTCACGGGGAGGGGACATGGCCGATGTCACGGCTCTGACATTTCTGGCCCTGTGTCTGCCGTTGATCGGCGCTCTTGCGGCGCCCTTTATCATTCGTGCCTTCGGCGCAGGCGGCGCCTGGCTGCTCGCCGTCGCCCCTTTGCTCGCCTTCCTGCATTTCCTGCGTCTCGTGCCGCAGATCGCTGATGGCGAAATCATAACCGGCGGTTATGACTGGGTGCCGGGCCTGGGCCTGCGTTTTTCCTGGTTCCTCGACGGATTGTCGCTCACCTTCGCCCTGCTCATCACCGGCATCGGCACGCTGATCGTACTTTATGCCGGCGGGTATCTGAAGGGCCATCCGGATCAGGGTCGGTTCTTCTCGTTCATCTTCCTCTTCATGGGCGCAATGCTCGGCGTCGTGGTGTCGGACAGCTTTCTGATGTTCTTCATCTTTTGGGAGCTCACCTCGATCACCTCCTTTCTGCTGATCGGCTTCGACCATGAACGGCAGGCGGCACGGCGCGCCGCTTTGCAGGCACTCGTCGTCACAGGCGGGGGAGGGCTGCTGCTGCTTGCCGGCTTGCTCCTGCTCTGGGGGCAGACAGGCGTTGCGCAGCTGTCGGAACTGATGCAGTTCGGCGATGTCGTCAGAGGCAGCCCGCTCTATTTTGCCACCCTGTTGCTGGTGCTCGGCGGCGCCTTCACCAAATCGGCACAGTTTCCATTCCACTTCTGGCTGCCGAACGCCATGGAGGCGCCGACACCGGTTTCAGCCTATCTGCATTCCGCCACCATGGTGAAGGCCGGCGTCTATCTGCTGATGCGGCTGAATCCGGTCATGGGCGCAACACCCGCATGGGAGGTTCTGCTGCCGGTCTTCGGCGGCCTGACGCTCGTCACCGGCTCGGTGCTTGCGATCCGACAGACGGATCTGAAGCTGAAGCTCGCCTATACGACGGTCTCCTCCCTTGGCCTGCTGGTGCTGCTGACCGGCTTCGGATCGGATTATGCCATTGAAGGCGCAGTGCTCTATCTGGTGGCGCATTCGTTCTTCAAGGGCGCGCTTTTCATGGTCGCCGGCATCATTGACCACGAAACCGGCACGCGGAACATCACGCGGCTGCGGGGCCTGCGAAAGGCCATGCCGCTGACCTTTGCGATCGCTATCGTCGCCGCACTTTCCATGGCCGGGTTGCCGCCTTTCTTCGGTTTCCTCGCCAAGGAGGAAATTTATACGGCTATCGTCGGCAGTGATCTCTATCCCGTCCTTGCCACCACCATCGCCGTCCTCGGCAATGCGCTGATGTTTGCGATCGCCTTTGCCGTGGGACTGAGGCCTTTCGCCGGCAGGCTGGTGGAGACGCCCAAACATCCGCATGAGGCGCCGGTCCTGCTTTGGCTCGGCCCTGCCGTCCTTGCTTTGGCAGGTCCGCTTGCTGCAGTCTTTTCCGGCGTCACCCACAGTGCGATCTCCTCGCCCATGGCCTCCGCTATTGCTGGCGCTTCCAAAGAGGTTTCCATTTCGCTGACCCCGCATATCGGGCTGCCGCTTGCCTTGTCGTTGCTGACGATCGTACTCGGCATCGCTGTTTACTGGCAGCTCGACCGTAGCAGGGCTTTCGTCGCCTACGTGCTGCACTCCGCACGTGGCCCGGATCGCGGTTTCGATCATTTCATCGCCGGACTTGTCCGTTTCGCCCACGGTTTCATCGGCATCGTCCAGCCAAGGCGGCTGGATATCTACGTCGCCTGCACATTCCTCTGCGTTGCCGCAATCCTGCTTGTGCCGCTCGTCATCCATGACGGGCTGCCGCCAGGCTTTTCCTGGCCTGCAGACCTGCGCCTGCGGGAAGCGGGCATCATGGTCATCGCCGTACTCGGCCTTGTCGCCGTGCTGATCGCCCGCGACAGGCTGACGGCGATCGTATCGCTCGGCATTCAGGGTTTTGCCGTCGCGCTGATCTTTCTGCTCTTCGGCGCCCCGGATCTCGCCTTCACCCAGTTCATGGTCGAAACGCTCGCGGTCGTCATTCTTGCCCTCGTCATGACCCGTCTGCGCCTGTCGCCGACCGATCCGCGCCACGGCGTCCGCCGCTTCTTCGATATCGTACTTTCACTCGCCTGTGGCCTCGGCTTCGCGCTGCTTTTGATGCGCGCCACGCAGGCGCCGTTCAACACGGCGCTCAGCGATTTCTTCAATGCCCATTCGAAGCTGATCGCCCACGGCGCCAATGTCGTGAACGTCATCATCGTCGATTTCCGCGGCACTGACACGCTCGGCGAAATCGCCGTCGTGGCGGTGACAGGCCTCGCCATCCTTGCGCTGATCCGCATCCGCGGCAACACGGAGCGCCGGCTGGCGACGAACGATCCGGATGCGGAGGAGGCATGAGACAGGTCTCTTTGGAATCTGATTCTGTCCTCGCAGCGAATGCAGCGTTCGAGGTATCGCGAGACGTTACCGTTTCCCCTCATTCCTGTGCTGGTCACCGGAATCCAGCCTGCCCAAGTCCTTGGGCAGGAGAGACTCTTTGGTTTGCTGCAAATGAGTCATTCACGACGCAGACGCGTCGTGGCTGGATTCCTGTGACAAGCACAGGAATGAGGGAGGTCGGTAGACGTCCCCGGCCTTCTCAGGCTCTTCGTGGAGGCTCGGCATGAACACCCTCATCTTCCGTACGGTCGCCCCCTTCATCACCGCGCTGATGCTGCTTTTTTCCGTTTTTATCCTGCTGCGCGGCCACAACGAGCCGGGTGGCGGCTTCATCGGCGGCTTGATCGCCGCTTCGGCTCTGGCGATTTACGGCATTGCTTTCGGCGTGGACGCGGTACGCCGGGCGATCCGCGTACATCCATTGGCGATTGCCGGCTTCGGTCTCTTGCTCTCTTGCCTCGCCGGCCTGATCTCGATCTTCTTTGCCGTGCCATTCATGACCGGCCTTTGGGTCTATCCCGTCCTGGCAGGTGTGGAAGTGCCGCTCTCCAGCGTCATGCTCTTCGATCTCGGCGTCTATTTCGTGGTGCTCGGCGCCGTCGCTTCGATCGCGCTGGCGCTGGAAGAAAGGGAGCTGGACTGATGGAAGCGCTCTTTGCCATTCTCGTCGGCCTGTTCTTTTCGGCCGCTGTCTATCTGATCCTGTCGCGCTTCTCGATCCGCATCATGCTCGGCATCGCCATTCTCGGTAACGCCGTGAACCTGCTGATCTTCACGGCAGGAAGGCTGACCCGCGTCGTGCCGCCGATCATACCCGCAGGGGCCGACATGCTGCCATCAGGTGCGGCTAATCCGCTGCCGCAGGCGCTGATCCTGACGGCCATCGTCATCTCCTTTTCTTTCCTCGCTTTCCTGCTGGTGCTGACCTACCGCGCCTATCAGGAGCTCGGCACAGACGACACGACCCGCATGCACGATGCCGAACCTGAAGAACGGCCGCTGCCGCCTTTGGGGTATTGATCGTGAGTAAGATGCGGATGCTCGATGCCCATGCGCCGACCCTCGCGGGAGGCACCCACTAATGGCCGCTCCCGTCACCGACCTCTCGGCCGCCATGGTCACCGCTCCCGTCCCGCCCGCCCACTGGCTGGCGATCCTGCCGGTCGTGCTCTGCATCAGCCTCGGTGCGCTGCTCCTGATGCTGCGCAGCCTTCCGCGCCTGCAGGCATGGATCGGAATTGCCGGCCTCGTTGTCCTGCTGCTCCTTGACGCAGCTCTCCTGCAGCAGGTCGTGGGACACGGCCCGCTCACCATGGTCATGGGCCGCTGGCTGCCGCCCTTCGGTATCGCCTTTACGGTCGATGTCTTCAGTGCGCTGATGGCGCTGGCCGCAGCGGTCGCTGCCCTGGCAGCCGGCATCTATGCCCTGTCAGATACCACCGAAAGCGGCCGCCGATACGGTTTCTTCCCGCTGCTGATGCTGCTGATGGCAGGCGTCACCGGCGCCTTCCTGACCGGCGATATTTTCAACCTCTACGTCTGGTTCGAGGTGCTGCTCATCTCCTCCTTCGGCCTGCTGATCCTTGGTTCCGAACGGGCGCAGATCGATGGCGCGCTGAAATATGCGGTTCTGAACCTCATCGCCACGACGCTGTTCCTAATCGCCGTCGGGATCCTCTATGCGAGTTTTGGCACGCTCAATATGGCCGATATCGCCGAGCGGGCAGCAGGCTTGAGCGGCACGGCGCCGCTGATGACGCTCGCTTGCCTCTTCCTGCTCGCTTTCGCCATGAAGGCTGCGGCCTTTCCGGTCAATTTCTGGCTGCCGGCCTCCTACCACACGCCGCGCATCGCGGTTTCCGCACTCTTTGCCGGCCTCCTGACCAAGGTCGGCATCTATGCGCTGCTGCGCGTCCTGGTCATGCTGCTGCCGGCCGAGCGCGATGAACTCAGCCTGCTGATAGCTGTCGTCGGAGCCCTGACTGTCCTCGTCGGCGCACTCGGTGCACTCGCTGAAACCGACCTGCGTCGTCTGCTCGGCTATGTGGTGATCTCGGGCATCGGCAATATGCTGATCGGTGCAGCACTCGGCACCGCCGAAGGCCTCGGCGGCGCAGTCTTCTATGCGCTGCATTCGGTAGTGCTGATGACGGCGCTCTATCTTCTGGCCGGCGAAGCAGGCAGGCGAGGCGGCTCATTCTCGCTGGCCGCGCTCGGCGGCCTCTATCGTCAGAATGGCTGGTTCGCGGCGATTTCGCTGATGCTGCTGCTGGCCGCCTGCGGCCTGCCGCCCTTTTCCGGCTTCTGGCCGAAGGTGCTGCTGGTCAAGGCCTCGCTCGATGTCGGTGCGTGGTGGCTGGCGGGCACGATCCTGCTCGGCGGCTTCCTGTTGACGATTGCCTGCGGCCGCGTCTTCCTGTTTGCCTATTGGCGTCCCGCGTCCCCGGCGCTCCCTCCGGTGCGGACCGGCTGGACGGCTGGTCTTCCGCTTGCGGCGTTGACGATCCTCGTCATCGGCATCGGTCTCCTGCCGGAACAGTTGCTGCAACTCGCGCGCTCCGCCGCCGACGGGCTTGCTGATCCCTCCGCCTATATCTTCTCCGTCTTTCCGGAAGGGACCATACGATGACAGTCCTGTTCCTCAGCCTGCCGCTTGCCGTCGCCTGGGTCGCCGTAACCGGCAGCGCCTCGCCGCTTAATTTCGTTCTCGGCCTCGCCCTGTCGCTGCTGTCGCTCGCAGTCGTGCGCGAGGCCTTCGCCGGCCGTTCGCCGCCGCGCCGCATCCGCCCTTGGCACATCTTCCTGCTGGCGGGTCTTTTCCTTTGGGAACTGGCGCTTTCGGCCTGGCGGGTGGCATTGACGGTGCTTTCGCCGCGTATGCAGCTGGCGCCCGGTATCCTCGCATTCCCGCTGACGGTGAGAACCGATTTTGAGATCACGCTCCTTGCCAATCTCATCACACTGACGCCGGGTACTCTTTCGGTCGATGTTTCCGAGGACCGGCGCACGCTCTATGTGCATGCGCTGGACTGCGCCGATCCTGCCGCGGTCAGGCGCGATATTGCTGGCGGTTTCGAGCGCCGTATCATGGAGGCCTTTGGATGATAACGCCTGCCGCCATCGTTTCCGCCGCCGCCATCGCAGCCCTCGGTATTCTCTGTATTGCGCTTTTTGTGACCGTCTGGCGCGTCATTGCCGGCCCCACTCTTCCCGACCGCATCCTGGCGCTCGACATGATGACGGGCATCGCCATTGGTTTCATTGCCGTCGTTGCGGTGCGCACCGGATTTTCGCTTTACATCGATATCGCCATCGCGCTCGGCCTCGTCGGTTTTCTGGCGACCGTCGCCTTCGCCCGTTTCGTGCTCTCGCGGAGAGCCGTGGCATCTGGGACGCAGGGGAGAGGCGAATGATAATGGACTATGCGCTTGCTATCGTCACTGCGGTCCTGCTGCTGGCAGGTGCCTTCTTCGCCCTGGTGGCCGCGATCGGTATCGCGCGCTTGCCGGATCTCTACACGCGCATGCACGCCGCTTCAAAAGCCGGCACGGTCGGTTCCGGTTTGTTGTTGCTTGCTGCCGGGCTTTATTCGGGCGAACTTGCTGTGCTTGCAAGAGCGTTGGCCGGTTTCCTCTTTTTTATCCTGACTGCACCGGTTTCTGCACACCTTCTTGCGAGAGCTTCGCATATATCAGGATATTTTCCGGCCGATATCTCAGTACGTGACGATATGCGAATGCGCTGAGGGCGAGGGCTACTCAGAATTTTAAGCAATTTTACGCAAACTTATGCACTGGAAGCACGAGTAAAGCTTGCTGAACCGCTGACCAATTCTTTGTGATGGATTTTTTTTCTAGGAAAATCACAATTAATAATTGGCCTTTTGCGAAAACGATGCTATTTGAAAATCCAAGTAGAGTTCTGATTGTGAATTAGAATCGTACTGCTTCCAGGTCTCCTAGCCTTGTTTGTCAATGTCTAACTGGGTGACGGCCTGGAAGAATACGTAGTAGCTCACCGTCAGGCAGTATTGGTGCAGAGTACGGTCTTCGGAATCTAGGGGTGGATTCCGGTTTTTCGAAACAAAGGCTGTAAGCTGCTCTTTTGGTGTTTGGCTCTACGACGAGGGTTCTTTATCTTTTTGGGAGAAGGACCGTTTGAGCATGCTAACAGGAGAAAGAATATGACGGATATGGCGACCGGCAATGCGCCGGAGCTGCTTGTGGAACTGACGGCCGATATCGTCGCGGCCTATGTCAGCAACCACGTTGTCCCGGTCAGCGACCTGGCTAATCTGATTTCCGACGTACATTCGGCATTGAGCAACACATCCGTACCGCAGCCGGTGGCAGCGGTCGTCGAAAAGCAGAAGCCTGCGGTCTCTGTCCGCAAGTCCGTGCAGGACGAGCAGATTACGTGCCTCGAATGCGGCGGCAACTTCAAGTCCCTGAAGCGCCACCTGATGACGCATCACAATCTCGCGCCGGAAGAATATCGCGAGAAGTGGGACCTGCCTGCCGATTACCCGATGGTAGCCCCGGCCTATGCCGAAGCGCGTTCGCGCCTTGCGAAGGAAATGGGCCTGGGACAGCGCCGCAAGCGCGGCCGCGGCTGAGTATTGCACCGCTGCATGATAAAGAGCCGGGCCTGTTGCCCGGCTTTTTTTGTATTTACCGGTCGTCTCTTCCGGTGATTTCGGCTCTCGTCATCTATCTTCAAAAAAAGCGCGGCAAAAAATGTCGGTCCCGCGATTGCTCATCCGTCTCTAAAGCATGTCGCGCAAAAGTGCGCAGCGGTTTTGCGATAACGACGGAATGACATGAAAGATCGAGGACGGGCGGGCACTCATGCCGCCGCAAACAAGAGGAGAAGAGACATGCGCGTAATGGTCATCGTCAAGGCGACGGCAGACAGTGAAGCGGGCATTATGCCCACGACTGAGCTTCTGGGCGCCATGGGCAAGTATAACGAGGATCTGGTCAATGCTGGCATCATGATGGCGGGTGAAGGCCTGCATCCGTCTTCCAAGGGAAAGCGCATCGCCTTCGATGGCCCGAAGCGCATGGTCATCGACGGCCCCTTCGCAGAGACCAAGGAACTGATCGCCGGTTTCTGGCTGTGGCAGGTCAAGGATATGGACGAAGCCGTCGAGTGGGTAAAGCGCTGCCCCAATCCAATGCTCGGTCCAAGTGAGATCGAAATCCGTCAGGTGTTCGAAGCGGCCGATTTCGGCGAGGCCCTGACGCCGGAGCTTGCCGAGCGGGCCGAACGTCTCGGTGAGAGGATGACAAACGGCAAATAACGAATCGGCAAGATCAGGTTCGGCGCCCGGCGTATTCCTCCGTGCGCCGAACCGTCTGGTCTCAAGGCTTGTTTTCTCGTGCGGGTCGCACCTGTCAGGCAGGAGCCCGCACGCGCGCTTCCTCGCGGATGCGGTTGACCATCGAGCGCAAGCCGTTCGAGCGCTGCGAGGAGAGATTTTCAGTCAGACCGATCTTTGAGAAGATCTCGAAAGCATCGAGCGAGGCGATCTCGGCAGCAGTCTTTCCGGAATAGGTGGCAAGCACGATGGCGACGAGGCCGCGCACGATATGCGCGTCGGAATCGCCTTCGAATGTCATGACCGGATTGTCGGGATTGCCTGCTGTATGCGTTACCAGCCATACCTGGCTGGCGCAGCCCATCACCTTGTTCTCGGAAGTCTTCTTCTCGTCTGCCAGTTCAGGCAGCGCCTTGCCGAGTTCGATAACGTAGCGGTAGCGGTCTTCCCAATCGTCCAGGAAGGAAAAGTCGTCGATGATCTGGTCGAGGGTCGCCATGCTTGTTCAGGCCTTTCACTATTATCAGTTCATATAGGCGAAGCGACCGCAGATTTGAACCGTTAAAAAGAAACGCCGTGAGGGATGGGCATCCTCACGGCGCAGCAAAGTGCTGAAATAAACAGGGCAGGCACGTCAGGCATGGGGCATCTCCGCGTCATGCGGACCACCGATGCAAGCTGGGGTGCGGGCGGGGTGCCCGCGAAATTCGTCAGATCGCCGGTTTCGGCGTCGGCAGCGGGATCGACCCGGCCGGAATGGTTCCGGTTACCACACGTTCGGCCGAAGCGCCGTCGTCTACCGGTGGGCGGTAGGGCTGCGGCAGGTGCGGCATCGGCTGGTTCAGCGCGGCCTGAGCCTCGCGCATTGTATTAGTGATGGCCTCCGGCAGGGAAGGAGCGGCAAGCGCGACAGGCGCCGGCGGCACGGCCGTCTTTGCGGAGGCCATTTTGGAGTTGTCGTCCCTGAACTGGCTGTCGAGCAGCTCATAGGCGACACGGGCGCCTTCGCGGGCCCGGTAGCCGAGAGCCGTCAGGGTCTCCCCACCCTTGCTGCAGACCTCGGGCTTTTCGGAGCACATGCCGGTGATATAGACATAAGCGCCGCTTGCCGCGGTGAAGGCGTCGGAAAGTTGCAATTGCGGGTGGCCGGCATTGTCGGAGCTCTCCGAAGAGAAAACGGAGAGAGCGACGAGCACAAGGCCAAACCAGAATGATCCTTTGATCAGAAACCACATTGTCTTGCCCATCCTGTTTTTCCCGTCCGGTCTTGTCGCCGAATCGGGCCGGTTGTCCGGTATGTCTGCACCTTACAGCCGAGTTGCGAATGCAGCTTTTCGAAACTCATCGGCATTTGCGGCAAATTTATCTCAAATTTTAATGATCGGTATTTTCGGGGCATTTCACTCAAATTCTAACAGATGTCGTTAAGCATGGTGGCAGCCGCCGCCTGCAATTGCTGGGCTTTTGCCCCGCCGCTCTGCCACAAGAGTTAACGTGATGCTGAAATATGAGGAAAATCCGGCGCTTACCTGCTATTAACCACGAAATTCAAAGAGCCAGGCAGATGGCCCAAAACGGGACTTTTAGCATTTTTGGGCTGTGGAAGGCGACTTTGCCTTATCCTTTCCTTAAGCCGCGGGGGCCTATTGTCCGGGTCAATGAAAGGCCTTTTCGGGCAGGTATTGCGTGCGTGTATTGAGTGACATTGGCGGTTGGGCGACAGCCCTCGTGGACCGGGCAGCTGCAAGCTGGCTTTCCCGCACGAGCGGCGGCGAAGCTGTGCGTCAGAGCGAGCTCACCATTCTGCGCCGCCTGGTCTTCCTCTCCTCTGCCGCTCTTGTCGCCGCTCCGGTCGGCCTCTCCATCGTTACCAGCCCCGCAGTTGCACTGCCGGCCGGCGTCGCCACGGTCTGCGCCGCCTTTCTTTTTTCTGCCGTCGGCAGCATTGCGCTCGCCCGCCAGGCTATTCCCCAGCACGTAGCCGCGGCCAGTGCCGACGATCTCTTCCTTGAGATGAGCCCGGGCCTCGTCCTCTTCCTCGATCCGCTTGGCAGCGTGACGATGGCCGGCGGCCGCGACAAGCGCGACTATCTCGGCTGGATGCGCGACCTGAAGGGCCGTGGCTTCTTCGAGCAGGTACATGTTTCCGATCGCATCCTTTTCCTGCAGGCGCTGGATGCGCTGCGCCAGGGCGAGGAAAAGGCGACCGTCGATCTCAGGTTGGAGCGTCCCTCCGTCTCGCGCGACAACAGGCAGTTCGCTTATCTGCGCATGGATATGACCGCACGGCGTGATGTCGACGGCATGCTTTCGGCCGTCATTGCCCAGTTGCATGATGTTTCGGTGGAGCAACGGCTTCGCGCCGAGGCCCAGACGCGCGCGGCAGATGCGGAATCGGCCAACGATGCCAAATCCCGTTTCCTCGCCGCCGTCAGCCACGAGCTACGCACGCCGCTGAATGCCATCCTCGGCTTTTCGGACATCCTGATCGGCGAATATTTCGGCAAGTTCGAGAACGAGCGCCAGCGCGAATATGTCGGCCTGATCCGTGAATCCGGCGCGCATCTGCTTTCCGTCGTCAACACGATGCTGGACATGAGCAAGATCGAGGCCGGTCGTTACGAGCTGCTGCTCGAGCCTTTCGATATCGGCGCATCGATCCGGTCCTGCGAATCCATGCTGGCGCTGCAGGCCAAGAGCAAGGGCGTGACGCTCACGAGCCGTGTCCAGCGCGGTATCGCAGAGGTCGTGGCCGATCAGCGCGCGCTGCAGCAGATCCTTATCAATCTTGTCGGCAATGCCGTGAAATTCACCGAATCGGGGGGCGTGGTCACCGTCGATGCGGCCATGCGCGACGGCATTCTGAAGCTCACTGTCAGCGATACCGGCATCGGCATTCCTGCCGACAGGCTCGCCACACTCGGCCAACCTTTCGTCCAGATCCAGAACGATTATACCCGTCGATTCGAGGGCACGGGTCTTGGCCTGTCGCTGGTCAAAGGCCTTGTCGCCCTGCATGGCGGCAATTTCGCCATTGCCAGCCAGCCGGGCGAGGGCACGATCATCACCATCGAGATTGCGGCGGATGGTTCCGGAGCCCCGGCGGCAGAAAATGCCGGCCAGGTGGAAACGGTCGAGTTTCCGCCGCGGCTGAAGGGCGCGGCGGGTGCCGCAGAACTGGAAGAGGGGCTTTTCGATGGCCGCGCGCAAGCGAAAATCGCCTAAGGGCAGGAAGGGGCGGCAGCAGCCGGGCCTTGTGATGACCGGTGCGGCAGCACTCGGCGGCATCGGCCTGCAGGGTGCGACTGCGCTGGGTGGCCTCGGTCTTCAGGGCGCCGGTGCGCTTGGCGGCGTCATCGGCCGTAATCCGTCCATTGCCGGCGGCACGATCGCCTTCGTCGTCATTTTCTCCTTCGTCGCTGCCAATGCACTCTGGTATCAGCCAGGCGCGCATCCGCACCCAATTTTCCGTACCCGCGATCCGGGCGCGCCGACCGCCATAGGCTTCCGCCCGCAGGTCGAGCCGCAGGGCGATGTCACCACGTTCCGCATCGAGCGGCCGGACGACGCCGCGGCAACGACCCAGACCACGCCGCCATCTGCCGCGGCCGGCCAGCAGCCGAGCCAGCTCGTGATGGACATCCAGAAGGAACTGATCCGCCGCGGCCTCTATAACGGCAATGCCGACGGCGTCATCGGCCCGCGCACCAGCGCAGCCATCCTTTTCTTCGAGGAAACGGTTGGCATGGCACAAAGTGGCGATGCGACGCCCGACGTGCTTGCGGCGCTCAGAACTGATGCAGTCGGTCCCTCGACCGTCCCCCCGGAGAAACCTCGGGAAGATGTGACATCGAAGGCGACGGAGGAAGATCCCGTCGCAGCCGCAATCCGCAGCGCCGAAAAGACCGTCAAGACGGCGCCCTCAGGGCCGAAACAGGTTCCGCTGTCAGGCATTTCCAGTGTCGACCTGGTGCTGAAGATCCAGAAGGGCTTGGTCAACATGGCCTACGCCAATGTCGGCGTCGACGGTGTCGCCGGCGAACAGACCCGCGCTGCCATCCGGCACTTCCAGAAGCACTACAATCTCCCGGAAAATGGCGAACCCAGCGAAGCCGTCCTGAAGAAGCTCAAGGAAATCGGTGCGCTCTGAGCAATAACGGACTGAAATCAGCCCTGCTGCGACAGGGCTGACGGCTGGCTCGCCAGCCGCAGGAGCCGGTAGTCCACAGTTCGCACCCGGCCTTCGACATCAACCACCTCTTCGATCGGCCCGACATTGATGGCGGCCGAAGTCCGGTAGCGCTTCGGCGCAATGCCGGTCACGCGCTTGAACGCATTGCTGAAGGCGCTCTCCGAGGTATAGCCGAGTGAAAGCGCCAGCGAGGAGACCGGCGTCGATCCCTCGCGCAGCGCCCGCTCGGCAAGGCGCATGCGCCAGGCGGTGAGATAGGTGAGTGGGGCAACACCCGCGACCGTCTTGAAGCGCAGGGCGAAGCTGGTGCGCGACATGCCGGCCGATTTTGCGAGCTCTCCGAGCTGCCAGTCATGCGCGGGGTCCGAGTGCATCAGTCGCAGCGCCGGCGCGATCTTCTCGTCGCCAAAGGCGCGCAGCCAGCCGACCGTCAGCGGCTCCGACGTCATGATATGCGCGCGCAGCACCTGCACGAAGATGAGCTGAGAAAGCTGGGCCGAGGCAAGCAGCGCGCCCGGCTTGCCGGCCGCCATTTCCCGCACCAGCTGGTCCAGCAGCCAGCGCAGCACGCCGGCCTCGGCAAGGGTCGCCCGCACATGGATGACCGGAGGCAATACGTCGAGCAGCAGCGCCGTGCCGGTCGGCCCAAGCGCGATATGCCCGCCGATATAGAGGAAATCCTCGCCCACGCCATGCCGCGCCATGCCATTGACCTTCTTCTCCTTGAAGGTTGTGACGGCATCGGCGGGCTCCATCGCAAGATCGGTTGCCAGCATGAAGGAATGCTTGCCGTTGAGCAGGACGACGTCACCGGCTTCGAGCAGGATAGGCTCGCTGCCATTGTCGAGCACCAGCCAGCAGCGGCCTTTGGCCACAGCGCTGATCTTGATGCGGTTCGGCTGCGGAAAGGCAAGCGCCCACGGGCCGCCGGCAATCAGACCGCCCGCCATCAGGCAGCGGGCATCGAGCAGGCTGAGCATTTCGGAGAGGGGATCGCTTGTCATCTTTGTACGATGGCGCAAGAAATCGGGATTTACAAGCATTCAGAATCCCACCTGCCGGACATAGATATTCCTCGACCAGAGCAATTTCGGCAGACGTGTTCAGCGGTTTTGCGTGTCGAACTGCATAAAAACAAAGAGATAGAGCATTTCCGTCACCCACGGGACGGAATCCTCTTGAAAGGAGACATTTCATGTCCACTCCCCAGGCTCCCATCGGTTCACGTTTCGGTGCAGCGTCCACGGCGCAAGAGGTGATTGCCGGCCATGACCTCACCGGCAAGGTGGCGATCGTCACCGGCGGTTATGCCGGTCTCGGCCTCGAAACCGCCCGCGTGATGGCGGCCGCCGGCGCCAAGGTGATCGTGCCCGCCCGCAATATCGAGAAGGCGAGGGCGGCGGGCGAAAACGTGCCCGGCCTGGTATTCGCCTATATGGATCTGATGGATCCTGATACGATCGACGAGTTCGCCGATCGTTTCCTCGAAGACGACAAGCCACTGCATTTCCTCATCAACAATGCCGCCGTCATGGCCAACCCGCTGACGCGCGACAGTCGCGGTTATGAATCGCAATTCTCCACCAACCATCTCGGCCACTTCCAGCTCACCGCGCGCCTCTGGCCGGCGCTGGTGAAGGCGGAAGGCGCGCGTGTGGTTGCGGTCTCCTCGCGCGGCCATGTCCGCGCCGGCGTCGATTTCGACGATCCGATGTTCGAGAACCGCGAATACCAGCCGTATGTCGCCTATGGCCAGTCGAAGACAGCCAACGCGCTATTTGCCGTTGCGCTGGACGCTTTGGGCGCAAGAGAGGGCGTGAGGGCCTTCTCCCTTCATCCGGGCGGTATCGTCACGACCGATCTCATTCGCCACCAGTCGCGCGAGTATCTGCTGGCGAGCGGTTATGTGGATGCCGACGGCAACCCGGTCATCGACCCTGAAAACAACAAGAAGACCATTGCCCAGGGTGCGGCAACCACTGTCTGGTGCGCTGTCAGCGACGAGCTGGATGGCATGGGCGGCGTCTATTGCGAGAACTGCGATATCGCCAAGGCTGTGCCTGCCGACTCCGAGGAACTGCTCGGCGTGCGCCCCTGGGCGACCGATCCCGAGCTTGCCGAGCGCCTCTGGCAGCTAAGCGAGAGACTGACCGGTCTGACGCAGAGCTGAAGGCATAAGCGGGCAGGGGTCTAAGACCTAAGTATAAGCGCCGCTATTCTTAGCCAGTTGTTAACCATGTTGTTTGAAGCTTCCCTAATGTAGCTTGGGGGAGCTCGATCATGCAGGCGTTGAAGGCGGTGGGGGAGAATGCCGGAAGCCCGGCTTACGAGCCGGATGGACCGGATCGCGACGCGCTGCGCCATATCCTCTCGCGCCTTGCCGAAGAGGCCTCAACGCTCGGCGTCGACCTCGTCGATATAGCCGGCGCCATCCAGGACATGGCGGCAATGTCGGCCCGCCATGCCGCCGCCTTCGACGACGTCACCCGCACGGCCCTTTCCATCGCCGAGACCAATCGTTCTGTCGCCGTTTCGCTGCGCGAGACGGACAGTACCGCCACGCAAGCGCGCCACATGCTGAAGGAATCGGCCGATCGCCTGTCCGGATCGGTCTCGGAAATCCGTCACATGGTACAGTCCTCGGAAGAGATCAGCACGGAAATCTCCGGCTTCTCCCGCTCGCTGACCGATGTCGACAAGGTGGCCGCCGAAATTAGCACCATCGCCCGCCAGACCAATCTTCTGGCGCTCAATGCGGCAATCGAGGCCGCTCGTGCAGGCGAGGCTGGCAAGGGCTTTGCCGTCGTCGCCTCCGAGATCCGTGCCTTGTCGCTGCAGACCTCCAAGGCTACGGGCTCCATCCAGGAAACGCTGGAGCAGCTTCGGCTCAAGATCGACCGTCTCTCGACTGTCGGCGGCGGCGCCCGCAAGAGCGCTGCCGGCGTCAGCGAAAAGTCCGAAGCGATGCGTGGCGCCTTCGAAAGCATGGAACATGTGATTACGCGCATCCTCGATTCATCCGCGGTCATGGCCAACACGACCGAGGCCGTGGATCGCGATTGCGCCGGCTTCGTCGCCAAGCTCGGAGAGATGTCGGCCGAGGTGCTGGATTCCAACGGCCGCCTGCAGCAGGCCGCCAGGCGCGTCGACAGCGTCGTCGGCCTGTCGGAAACGCTGATCCAGCTGACCGCGAGCGCCGGCGTGGAAACCGCCGACCGCCACTGGATCGAACAGGCCCAATCCGTCGCCGGCCAGATATCGCATGCCCTGGAGCGTGCCGTTGCCGAAGGCGCAATCGGCATGGAGAGCCTGTTCAACCGGCAATACCAGCCGATATCGGGCACCGATCCGGTACAGATGATGGCACCCTTCACTGAACTCGCCGACCGGCTGCTGCCGCCGATCCAGGAGCCGGTGGCTGGTTCCGACCAGCGCATCGCCTTCTGCGCCGCCATTGATGAAAACGGCTACCTGCCGACCCACAATCGCAAGTTCTCCGAGCCGCAGCGGCCGGGCGATGTCGTCTGGAATACTGCCAATTGCCGCAATCGCCGCATCTTCAACGATCGCGTCGGACTTGCTGCCGGCAGAAGCACTGCGCCCTTCCTTGTCCAGACTTACCGGCGGGACATGGGCGGCGGCAACTTCGTCATGATGAAAGATATTTCCGCCCCGATCACAGTCCGCGGTAGGCATTGGGGTGGTTTGCGATTGGCGGTAAAAGTATAGCGTTGCCGCCATCTGCCATCCGGTCTATGTCCCGCCCATGAGATTGCGCGCCGATATCTACGTTTCCGCTCTCGTCCGCAGGGTTTTCTCCGCCGGCGATTTTGCTGCCGTGGAGAAGAAGGGCGCGGAAGAAGCTGGCGCGATCTTCATTCGCCAGCGCTTCCGCGACGGGCTTGAAACCCTCTATGCGCCGGCCCCGCAAAGCTTCTTCGACGAGGAGAGCAGCGGCGACCGGCTGTTCGAAATCAGGCTGGAACGCGCCGAGCCCGAAAAGGTGCAGGAAATGCTGGAGCGCGAGCGCAAGTTCGACCCGGATCTCTGGATCGTCGAGCTGGAGGCGGACGAGGTCTCGGAACTCATCCCGACGGCCAGCTGACCGCTGCCTTGAATTTACGCCAATTCCCGCCTAGTTTACCGCCATCCGCAATACCAACAGGATGTGTGCTCAATGGATATGAACCTGATCGCAACGCCAATTCGCCTTGCCATCGGGGATTTCCATGCCTGCATCCATTACAGTTTCCAATCTTTCGTGGTCCACGCCTGACGGCCGGCCGCTTTTCTCCAATATCGATCTGAGCTTCAACGCGGAGCGCGCCGGCCTTGTCGGTCGCAATGGCGTCGGCAAGACAACGCTCCTGAAGTTCGTCGCCGGCGAACTGCAGCCGCAGACGGGCTCCGTTGCCGTATCCGGCACTATCGGCATCCTGCGCCAGAGTGTGCAGGTTGGGCCGGATGAAACGGTCGCCGATCTTTTCGGCGCAACGCAGGCGCTTGCCATTCTCAGCCGTGCCGAAAGCGGCGAAGCCACTGCCGATGAGCTTGCTGTTGCCGACTGGACGCTCGAAGCCCGCATCGAAACCGCACTGGAACGTGCCGGTCTTGCCGCTGGGCCGCAGACTTTGCTGGCAACTCTCTCCGGCGGCCAGCGCACGCGCGCGGCATTCGCCGCCCTGATCTTCGAAGAGCCGGATTTCCTCATCCTCGACGAGCCGACCAACAATCTGGACCGGTATGGACGCGAAGCGGTGATCTCGCTTCTTGGAGGCTGGCGCCACGGCGCCCTGGTCGTCAGCCACGACCGCGAACTGCTGGAGACGATGGATGCGATCGTCGAGCTGACGACTTTGGGCGCCACCCGCTATGGCGGAAACTGGAGCGATTACCGCGCCCGCAAGGCGCTGGAATTGGCCGCCGCCGAGCACGATCTGGCGGACGCCAAAAAGCGCGTGGCGGAGGTCGCCCGCAGTGCCCAGGAAACGGCCGAGCGCAAGGCCCGCAGGGACAGTGCCGGCAAGAAGAAAGCGGCCAAGGGCGACATGCCGCGCATCGTTGCCGGTGGTCTCAAGCGGCAGGCGGAAAATACCAGCGGCGAGAATGCCCGCCTTGCCGAACGCCGCCATAGCCAGGCGCTTGAGGATGCCGAGGAGGCCCGCAAACGCATCGAGGTCCTGCAGCCGCTCTCCGTAAAACTGCCCTCGACCGGCCTGCCGCCGGGCAGATCGGTATTGAAGATCGACGCGGTGACCGCCGGCTACGAAATCGACGAGCCGATCATCCGTAAACTATCCGTCGACATGACCGGACCCGAACGCATCGCAGTCACCGGCCCGAACGGCTCGGGCAAGACAACCCTGCTGGCGTTGATCGCGGGCGATCTCCAGCCATGGGAGGGAGCGGTGCGTGTTTTGACCTCTTTCTCGATGCTCGACCAGCGCGTCAGCCTGCTCGACCCCGAAACCTCGATCCGCGACAATTTCCGTCGGCTGAACCCGCAATCGGATGAGAATGCCTGCCGCGCAGCCCTTGCCCGTTTCATGTTCCGGGCGGATGCTGCGCTGCAGATCGTCTCTACTCTGTCAGGTGGCCAGCTTCTGCGCGCCGGCCTTGCCTGCGTTCTCGGCGGTGCGACACCGCCGTCGCTGCTGATCCTCGACGAGCCGACCAATCACCTCGACATCGATTCCATCGCGGCCGTCGAAGCAGGCCTCAGAGCCTATGACGGCGCGCTGCTGATTGTCAGCCATGACGAGGTGTTCCTGGAGATGGTCGGCATCACGCGTCGGCTGGAATTGCCTGGGAGAAAGTTACTCGAATGAGATACCGAGCAGCTTTTCGCTCAGCGTCCAGAGCCTCGCGGCGGCCTCCTCGTCCATTGCCCAGGGCATGACGCCGCGCAGCTCCGTCGTATCGGCAGGCAGCGCCTCGGCAATATCGCAGTCCTCGCAATAGACGCCGCCCATGCCGTCGAGCTGGCGGCTCGTCGCACACCAGACGGTGGTTGCCGCACCCTGTTCGATCGTCTTGAAGAGGGCCGCGATATGCGAGGGTATATTGCCGTCGGCATCGCGGAAGCCGATCGCTTCCATATCCGCGTCCGAGACATAGCGGGTCAGCTCCGTCCGGATCGAGCCGGGGTGGACCGAGAAGGCGCGTACGCCGTGTTCTGCCCCGCGCCGGTCGAGCTCGAGTGCGAAGAGTGCGTTGGCGGTCTTCGACTGGCCGTAGGATTTCCAGGCATCATAGGGTCGGCGCTGATAATTCGGATCGTCGAAATCGATGGCGGAGAAGCGATGCGCGCCCGATGACAGTGCCACGACGCGGGCATTGCCGGAGCGCTTCAGCGCCGGCCAGAGCCATGCTGCAAGCTGGAAATGACCGAGATGGTTGGTCGCAAACTGCCGCTCGAACCCCCTGTCGTCATGGGCACGCGGCGTTGCCATGATACCGGCATTGCCGATGAAGAGATCGAGCGGCCGGTGGCTCGCGGCAAATTCCCGGCCGAAGGCATTGATCGAGGCCGGGTTGGAAAGATCGAATGAATGGATCTCGATACGCGGCAGGTCTTTGAGCGCCGCTTTGGCCTTCTCGGTATCACGCGCCGGCACGATGATCGAAGCTCCGGCCCCCGAAAGCACCCGCACCGTCTCGAGGCCAAGGCCGGCATAACCGCCGGTAACGATGGCAAGCTTGCCGGTGAGATCGGCATTGCCGAGCGCTTCTTCTGAGGTCGTCGAGCGGCTGAATCCGGAGGGAAGAGGATATTGGGAAGTCGGCATGAAGTCCTCGCATTTGTCTTGTGGGCGGCTTGTCCGCTCCTACTGGACTAGACCTAGGCCATCCGATGTAGGATTATCCATGCGCTGAAATCCAATCTGCTTGCGTGATCGTCCTAAATGTTTCCTGTCGACCCTCTCTCCGATGTCCTGTCGCTGCTCTCGGCCAAGAGCCTGCTTTCCGCCAGTCTCAGAGCCAAGGGTGACTGGTCCATCCGCTTTGCCTCCGATGGCGTGAAATTCAATGCAGTGCTCGAAGGCGGCTGTTATCTGGTCTCCGAGGGAAGTGAACCACGCTGGCTGGAGGCCGGCGATTGCTTCCTCCTGGTCAATTGCGGCACCCATATCCTGTGCAGTGATCCCTCGCTGACGCCGCTTTCGCCGTCCGAGGTATTCGGACCCGACCATGTCGGTTCCATCCATGCTGACCTGCCGGGAGAATGCCTGTTTGCCGTAGGCGGGCGCGTGACCTTCGATGATGCCGATGCCGGCCTGTTGCTCGATGCGCTGCCTCCGATCCTCTTCGTCAGTGGCAAGTCGCGGGAGGCAGCCGCCATCCGCTGGCTGCTGTCGCGCCTGGGAGAGGAATGGGATGAGAAGCGCGCCGGTGGGTCGGTTGCGGCGGATCATTTGGCCCAGCTTCTCTTTGTGGAGCTCATCCGTGTCTGGCTAGCTCAGGCCGAGACGGCAGCGCCGGGCTGGATGCAGGCCTTGAACGACCGGCGTGTTGGCGCGGCGATCCGATTGCTGCACGGCGATCCCGCGCGAAACTGGCGGCTGCAGGATCTGGCGGATGCGGCCGGCATGTCGCGCTCCAATTTCGCACTGCGGTTCCGGGAGCTCGCCGGCATCTCGCCGCTCGATTATCTGCTGCGCTGGCGCATGCGGCTTGGCGCGAAGGCGCTACGGTCAGGCGCAGAGCCGATCTCGGCGATTTCCTATTCGCTGGGCTATCAATCGGAAAGCGCTTTCAGTAATGCGTTCAAGCGTATCACCGGCGTCGCGCCGCAGCAGTACAGGCGCGATCACCAGATGGCTACAGCATCGGCCCGAAAATCGGAATCGATTTTCGGAAAGCCTGATGCGTAGAATCAAAGAGTTGGAGCGTCCTTTGTGCGTCCGAACGGACGCACAGCGCTCTAGCGCGCCCGGTTGACGCTCTTGAGGTCGCGCAGCGGCGCCTGCCGGATGAAGCGATAGGCGGGAGCCTGCGCCTGGGCTGCGGGAGCCGGTTTGGCTGCGGCCGGGCTGTCGGGATTGTAGGTATAGCTGTCGGCCCGCCGCCAGGCTTCGACACGGGCATGGCACTCTTCCGGGTCCAGCGCATCGAGGACGAGGAAGGCGCGGCTGACATTGTGCTGCACCTCGGCAAGATGCGGATAGAGCTTTTCCAGCACGAAGACGGCGTCAAGAAAGCCCATGCCGAGGCTCGTCAAAGTCGTGGCGAGCTGCTGGCCGGAGAGGTCGAGCATGATACGTTCAGCAAGCCAGCGGCTGGCGGAAAGCGCATCGGCAAGTGCGGTGGCGAAATGCGTGGCTTCCCGAGAGCGGGCAAAGCGCACCAGCAGTGCCTCCTGAATGTCGGATAGCGAACGAAGGCCAAGCCGGTCGTCGTCATCGCGGCCAAGATGGCCGGCAAGGCCGCGGATGCGCTCGCGCAGCGCCTCTTCATTGGCGAGACGCTGGGCTTCTTCCTGATCCATTTCCGGCGGAGCAGGCATCGGCGAAAGAGGCATGGGCGGCTGTTCGGCAGGTGTGGCGGCGGAAGGACGCGGCTCGGCCTGTCGCAATGCCACCAGCGCATCGATGACCTTGGGCGAGAGAGAGTCCCGGCTGACGATTGCCTTCACATGCGAGGCACCATGGGTGCGGGCAATCGTGATCAACGTATCGTCGCCGATTGCCTTGGAGGAGGTGAGGAAAGGAGCGGCGATTTCGATCGGCTGGTTGCCGATAAAGAGGGCGACTGCTGCCGGCATGTTCTCGCACTGGGAAAGTGCGGCGACGGCCTGGCGCCGTGCTTCCTCGGAGGATGCCTGGAAAAGCGGCATGAAGAGTTCGGCAAACTGGCGCAGTTCGGAGCGTGTCGGATGTGACAGGTTCTCGAAACTGCTGACAGTCGCCATTAACACCACGTCCTTCTTCCTGATGGCCAACGGGCCCTCTAGGTCTCGAAACCGGTCACGCACAAGCACACCCTGAAAACGCAGAACAAGCGGGACACCGTGGGCCGACAAGCGCTGGCGGGGCGCGCGTCAGACCATACGGTTATGAACAAATCCTACACCGGCACGGTTAATGCATGCTGAAGATTCTATTAAAATGCAACAGAAATATACACGTTTCGCGTGTCGCATAATAATAAGCCGGCAAAATAAAATCACGTGCCCCCGGAACACGGGGATTCGCAGTTTCGAGACATGCGGATAAGTAGCCGGCAAATAATCTATAGGCCGGTGCGGCCGTTGAGTGCCGACAGAAGCTTGTCGTACTCGTGGTGGCCCGACTGGTAGAGGTCGAGTGCGGTCGAAGCAGCGAACTGCGCCTCGACACTTCTGATGTCGATATGTCTTTCAGCGCACCACGCATTTAGCACGCCACTTAACACGTCCAAATCCTCTGACGTGAATGCGCAACCATATAAAAAGGGCATGGGCTGCTCTCCGTATGACAGCAAGAGCACGTATGACTTCCAAGCGGCCATCGCCTTAAAAGCTTTGGGCCGATGGAGTTACGATACACCCATCCACCCTGGCCGCAATTCATATTTTAATGATGCATATTTGCAACAGTGGGGGCTTGGGCGACGTTTCAATGGTGGGGAGCCATTAACTATATGAATTATCTCTAATTTTATCGGACGGCTTTCAGCCTGTCTTTTCTTTTCCGCGGCTGAAACCAAACAACCGTTCTGCGCGTTATCTGAGTGCCGAGCAGGCTGCCCAAAGCAGCGGCTGAATATTAGTAATCTGTTAACGGTCGTGTGTCTCAATTCGGACAGGAACGACGCGATTTGGGAATATGGATCGTGGAAGCTCCGCAACATCACGGTATTTCGGTAGGTGCCGTGAGAAAGGCGCGAATGCCCTCGGTCCGGTTCATCCGGCGCTTGAGGACGCGCTGGCCCGCAGCAAGGCGGGCAGGGTGAAATCCAACGCAAGTTCATCCGTCTCGGGCAGTGCATGGAGACGAGAATGGCAATTGTAGTCGCATTGGCGGACCGGCTGCCGCAGGCGCCGCGTCGCTCGGGCAAGGAGCCCGGTGAGGCAAAAATACTCTGGTTCACCGGCGTCCGTTACGAACGGATCGTCGAAACCCCGAAGAAAAATCCGGCGCATTCTGCGCCGCGCGTCAAGAATAAGTAATTCACGAAAACAACCCTAGCGGGCGTCGAGTTCCTCGCAGCCCGCTTCCGTCAGGAAGGCGCGCGCAGCCTCGTCGAAGCTTGCCTGCGGCGCCAGCGTGCGCAGCACCGCATAGCCCTCGGGATGCGCCATCTCGACCATGATCGTCTGCTCCAGCTCTTGCGGGAGGTTTTTTCGAAGGTCCGTCAACTGGATCGGGCCTGCTGCGAGAACATCGAGAGCGCCGCCGACAGAGGTGCGGTCGTTCATGCTGAAGACCTCGTTCGAAGCGCTGTCATAGATCGCGATCGACCAGAAGGGCACATTTCCCTTGGCGGTGAAGTGCACCGGATCCTCGCCCACATCGAAGGAGCAGACGGCCGTGCGCACGAAGGGATCGCCATTGGCGAGCCCTGCTTCATCATATCGGCCGGTCAGCAGATAGAAATTGTTCGGATCGCCCTCCGCTTCCACCCGCGTCGCCGCATCGCGGCCGGTGAAGTGCGGCAGTGCCAGAATGATCACCAGATGCAGAAGCGCTGCGCCGAAAAGCCCGGCGAGAAGGGCAAAGAACACCCTAAGCATTGCCGCATCCGATCTTGGTCAGTTTCGGCATCGACAGGTCGATGACGCCGGAGCTGCCGGCCGTTGGCGTGTCGAACAGCGTCAGCACGAGCCGGAACGTACCGGCTTGCGGCAGTGCCAGCCAGTTGCCGGGCTCGGCCCGCGTCGCAATGTCGATGGTGAAGCTGCTGTCCGGCTGGCGAAGGACCGTCCATGAATTCAGCGCCGCCGGCAGGGCCTGCTGCAGGGAGGCGGGATTGCCGGCATTGTCTGCGGTAAACAGAGTCCACAGCCGTGCCGGCGGCGTCTGGCCGCTGATGCGGTAATGGCAGGCAGCGTTCAGCCGCTCGCCGCTGTCGTCCACGCTTGCTGTAAAGGTCAGGCCTTCGGCGCTGCCATAGAGCAGCTTGCCGGCGCGCGCGCGATGCGACTTCGCATAGGGGTCGGCGTCGACGGTCTGGAGTTCCGGAAAGGCCTCCCAGGCGCCGAGCTTGATCGCTCCGAATCCCTGCGTCGCATCCAGCGCGTAAAGCGAAATCATGATGCCGCCGCCGAAGGCGACGATCAGCGTGATCAGGATGAAAAGGGGAAACCGAAACACCTTGCGCCCTTGAAGATCAAACTTGAAGATCAAATCAGTTGAAAGGGTTACCACTGATTCTGGCAGGGTGGAATGCCATGGGGCGATGTGTCCCCCAACTCTTGGCAAGTCGAAGGGCGGTCCGACTAAAACAACGGAAGCATCATTCCGCGCTCGCCACCTTCTGCACCTCGAGCGGCGCCGCATCCTTCAGCTTCTCGCCGATACCCTTGAGAATGTTTGTCGATTGCACCGACAGCATGCGCGGGCGGACAAGCGTTGGCACGCCGTCCTTCGGCTTGTTGGCCTGTGCCTTGGCGACATCCTTTTCGGATGGCAGCGGATTTTCGATGCCGGGGATGGGGCGCAGCGTGACGCCCTGATGGGCATAATCCATGGCGCGCTTGAAGGTCATGGCCGGCAGCGAGCCGCCGGTCATGTTGTTGGTCGACGTGTAGTCATCGTTCCCGAACCAGACGGCGCAGGTATAGTTGCCGGTGAAGCCCACGAACCAGGCATCGCGATAGGCCTGCGTCGTGCCCGTCTTGCCGGCGGTGACGACACCGTTATCGAGGGCCGCCTTGCGCGCCGTGCCCACATAGGGCACCCGCGACAGCATCTGGTTCATGTAGCTGTCGGCCTGTTCGGATAGCACCCGCTGGGCGGGCGGCTCGTCACGATCGAAGTCGTAGAGAACGTCGCCGTCATAATCGAGAACCTGCGTAATGCCATGGCGGCGGGACTGATAGCCGCCGGTCGGGAATACGGCATAGGCGGTCGCCTGGTCCAGCACCGTCACCTCGGACGTGCCGATCGGGATCGTCACGTCGTCGCGGATCGGCGTTTCGACGCCCATGGCCTTGGCCATGGCGCGGATCGGCTGGATGCCGAGCTTCTCCTTGGCAAGGCGCACCGGGATGGTGTTAATCGACTGGGCGATCGCAGTCTCCAGCGTGATGCGGCCGGCATAACGGTTTTCGTAATTGTGCGGGCTCCAGTTGCCCCAGGAGATCGGCGCGTCGATGATCGTCGTTTTCGGCGTCATCCCGCTCTCCATGGCCACCGAATAGGTATAGACCTTGAAGGAGGAGCCCGGCTGGCGCAGCGCCTTGGTGGCGCGGTTGAACTGGCTCTCGCCATAGTCGCGTCCGCCGACCATGGCGCGCACGGCCCCGCCGTTTTCGATCATCACCATCGCGCCCTGCTTGGCGTGATATGCCTCGCCATATTCGCGCAGCGACGTCTCGATGGAATCGTCGGCCGCCTGCTGGATGCCCATGTCGATCGTGGTGCGCACGATCAGCGAGCGCTGGTGGAAGCGCGGCGACAGGCGCTGTACCTCGTCGAAGGCCCAGTCGAGGAAGAAGTCGGGCGATTCCACCTCGTTGCGGTCGACGACATTGGCCGGATTGCGCCGTGCCGCAATCACCTGACCCTCGGTCATCAGCCCGCTCTGCACGAGATTGGTCAGCACCTCGTTGGCGCGGCCGCGGGCGGCCGGCAGGTTCACATGCGGCGCATATTTGGCAGGCGCCTTGAACAGACCGGCGAGCATGGCGGATTCGGCCAGATTCACATCGGTGATGCTCTTGCCGAAATAGAATTGCGCCGCGGCCGCCGCGCCGAATGTGCCGCCGCCCATATAGGCCCGGTCGAGATAGGTCGCGAGGATCTCTTTCTTGGAGAGATTGGCTTCCAGCCAGAACGCCAGGAAAGCTTCCGTGATCTTGCGGTCGATCGAGCGCTCGTTGGAAAGGAACAGGTTCTTGGCGAGCTGCTGCGTCAGCGTCGAGCCGCCCTGCACGACTTCGCCGGCCTGAGCGTTGGTCACCATGGCGCGGAAGAGGCCGATCACGTCGATGCCGAAATGGTCGAAGAAGCGCCGGTCTTCTGTGGCGATCACGGACTTGATCAGGGAATCCGGCAACTCGTCGATCGGCACGGAATTCTGATGGATGACGCCGCGATGGCCGATCACGTTGCCGTAGCGGTCGAGGAAGGTGACGGCAAAATCGCCGCGGTTGCGCCAGTCTTCCTTGGTGGCCTCGAAAGCCGGCTGGGCGAGCGCCAGCATCAGCACCATGCCGACGGCGCCGAGCGTCAGCCCTTCGCCGGCGAGTTCGAACACCGCACGTTTCCAGCCGCGAACGCGGAAGCGGCGGAAGAAGATAGTCGTGTCTTCCCAGATTTCTGCGGCGCGAAAACCGGCATTCCAGACGGTCGAGTCGATCCACGAATCGATGCGCAGCAGCAGGTGACGGTTTTTCGACTGCTGCTTGCCATGCCCGTTTTCCGGGCCTTCTGAACCAACATCTGACCCATTATTTGGGTTGTCCGGATCCTGCACGTCCTATATTCCCGCCTGAGCACGCTCGGCGACCGTAAAATCCGGACGCCGGAGCGGGGCCTGAAAGGGGCCGCAACTCTCCGGATAGCCGGAGCAAGTTGAATAATTGGTTGATTTTGCGCACGAGAACAAGAGAGTTGAACGGTCGTCACGCGAATTTGCGGGCGGCTGTTGCAAGAAACGAACGATGAACGATCTGCCCTTCTGGAAGCGTAAGACACTTGCCGAAATGAATGCCGAGGAATGGGAAAGCCTCTGCGACGGCTGCGGCCTCTGTTGTCTGAACAAGATCGAGGAATGGGATAGCGGCGATGTCTATTTCACCTCGATCCGCTGCAAGCTGCTCGACAGTGAAAGCTGCCGCTGTTCCAGCTACGCGAACCGCTGGGATTTCGTGCCCGACTGCGTTCAACTGACCAGGGAAAACGTTCCCGAAATCGCATGGCTGCCGCCGACCTGCGGCTATCGGCTCGTCAATGAGGGCCGTGATCTCTATTGGTGGCATCCGCTGGTCTCAGGCGATCCCGAGACGGTCCATGCCGCCGGCATTTCCGCCCGCGGCCGCACCATCAGCGAAAACGAGGTCGCTGTCGACGATTTCGAGGATTACGTCGTCGACTGGCCGCTGACGGTCGGAGATGATGCCAAAGAGCCCGAGGAAAAGGCCGGCTGACCGTCATGACCAGGTGCTGTGAGGGATCTGGAACAGATGCCTTATGCGCGTCGTCAGCGTCGTGGGATGGCTGGCTTCGGCCGACACGCCTGCACTGAAGTGATGCTTCTCGGATTCGATCCGGCGAGACAGCAGCAGACCAAGCTCTTCGGCAAGTGCCGGCCGCTCCTGCATGATCGCCGCGAGGTGATCCTTGGCGATTTCGTAGACCACGACGGATGTCAGCGCACGGATATTGGCCGGCTCCAGCGCACCCATCAGCACGCCGCGTTCGCCGAAGAGATCACCGGGCGCGATTCTGGCGAGTTCGATCGTCTCGTTGCCTTCCTTCCGCTCGACGACGGCAACGCCGCGCCGCACGACCATCAATGATGTCAGCGACGTATCCTGCGTGGCGATCAACGCATCCTTCCTGAAGGTCAGCCGCTTCATGTCGGCCGCAAGCGATTCCTTTTCGTCTTCCGTCAGCGTCGAGAAGAGCGGAATGGCGTTGAGCAGGCGCCAGGCCGAGTTCGGATGTTTCCCGGCGTCCTCCGGCGGATCCGCAGCCGGGGGAAGCGACGACCCTGCAGGTGACGCAAGCTGCAGGCCTGACGCCTTGATGTGACGATAGACGAGATCGTAGACTTCGTTCCGGGCAGCGGTCGCCTCGCCCAGTCCGGAGACACGGAAGGAGAGCTCGAATTCGATGGCACTGCTGTCCAGCCCGGTGACGCTGACAGTCGGGACGGGGGACTTCAGGATGGCGTTGCTGCTCAAGAGTACCGTGCGCATCGTCTCCTCGATGGTCGCCGGCGGGCTTGAAGGCACGACCCGGATTTTCAGCGAGACGCCATGGGCTTCTTCAGGGCTGGTCAGGTTCGTCAGCCGCGCCTTGGCGAGTGCGCTGTTGGGTACGATGACAAGGTCGTTTGTGCCGTTCAGGAGATGGGTGGAGCGCCAGTTCGTCTCCACCACGCGGCCCTGCACGCCGTCTTCGAGAACGATCCAGTCGCCGACGCTGTAGTGCCTGCCGAGATTGAGCGCGACGCCCGAGAATACGTCATTCAGCGTACTCTGAAGCGCAAGGCCGAGCACGATGGCGAAGACACCCGATGTTGCAATCAGTGTGCCGATCGGTGCGCCGAAGACGTAAGCCACGACCGACAGCCCGGCGCCGAGATAGATGATGCCGACGACGAGATCCTGCAGCAGCCGTGCCTCGCGCGGCTTGCGCTCGAAGATCAGGAAGAGCCGCACCGAACTCGCCAGTACCATTGCGCCACCGATCCACCAGACGGCCTTGGCGACCCCGACGAAAATGCGCCGGAAAAGATCTTCGGCCTTGCCCATGTCGGACGTATAGGGGGCAATCTCGTGTTTCACGAGCAGCACGGTCAGCAGCGCGAAGAAGATGAAGTTGGCGATCAGGCGGAAGGCGGGTTCCCGTCCGAAAATGAACCGCGCCGCGGCACTGGCCAGAACGAGAACAATAAACTGGTACAGCGGATCTTCGAGCGTCTGCCATGACATGCAGGACATCCTGATTGGGGGTTGGACCCTATATCACGGAAGAAGAAGTCCTGTCCTCTGACACGAATGGATAGGGTGTCGTGACCGCTGACAACGCCGGCCGGGATTGTTGCCCGGCCGGCCATTTGACAGCTATTGCGCCGCGTAGGATTCCAGCGCCTGGACGAGCTTCAGCCCCGCTTCGGCGCGGACCGTGTTCGGATAGTTCCGGTTCGCCAGCACCGTCAGGCCGATATGCAACTTCGGCACCAGCACGACATAGGCGCCGAAACCGTTCGTCGATCCCGTCTTGTTCATCAGCATCGCCGTCTGCGGCGCAAGCGGCTTTGTCCGTTTTTTCACGGGCTGGCTTTCCAGGCTCATCTTTGCGGAATTGCCGTCGAGAAGCTGCTTTAGCGCGACGGGCCAGGCATATTGCTCCCAGACCATGTCCTGCGTGTAATAGGCCGTATCGAAATATCCCGTATGCGTTTTCTCGATCGCAGCCCGGAATTCAGGTGCAAGAGCGTCCGGCTTCAAATTGGCGTCCAGCAGATGCACCATGTCGCGGGCGGTGGTCTTGATGCCGTAGGCCTCGTCGTCGAGGACGCCAGGTCCGACGCGGATCGGCTTGTTCGCCTTGCCATAGCCGAAGGCGTAGCGATCCATGGCATCAGGCGGAACCGCGATGAAGGTGCTTTTCAGACCGAGGGCGGGAAACAGCTGCCCTTCGGCGGCTTGCCGGTAGGTGCCGCCGAGACGCTCTCCGGCAATACGCCCGAGCAGGCCGATGCTGACATTGGAATAGGAGCGCATGGTGCCGGCCTTGTAGGCCGGCTTCCAGCTCTTCAGGTAGGTCATCAGCTCGCTATCATCAGTCGCGCTGTCTGGAACCTGCAGCGGCAGGCCGCCTGATGTATGGGTGGCGAGATTGACGAGGGTGATCTTGTCGAAAGCGCTGCCCTTGAGCTCCGGCAGGTAGGTCGAAACCGGCTGATCCAGCGACAGCAGGCCGCGCTGTTCGGCGACGGCGGCAAGCGTGACATTAAAAATCTTGCTGACGGAGCCGAGTTCGAAGATCGTGTCGCTGGTGACCGGCGCTTTCGTCTCGCGCGAGGCTTCCCCGCGGGTATAATAGAATTCCGAGCCATTGATCGTCACGCCGACGGCCAGTCCCGGAATGTCGTATTCCCTGATCACCGGCTGAAAAACGCGATCTGCTATCTCCTGGAATGCCTTGTCCGTCATGTCTGCCGCGTGAAGCGGGCTCGCCGACAAGGCGAGGGCGATAAGGCAATGTCTTGTGTTCATCGGACGGTTCCTCTTTGCGCAGCCGGCGATACGGCCGACACACCGTCGATAGCGTGGCCGTTTGCCCCTCCACAAACGATAAGAACTCGCAGGAGGCCCTAGTTTAATTTGGGCTTGAGAGCGGCAAGAAAGAGCCGCAGTTCCCGCTCCACGTAATCGGCAACCGCGCCATCGGACGAGAAGCCCCACCAGAGCAGCGATCCCTGCCATTGCGAGAGCATCAGCCTGGCAATGGTCTGTGCTTGACTGTGCCCCTCGAAACGCTCGGCAAGTGCCGAGATCAGTGCGGTCCCCCACGCCCCGCCGCGGGCGCGCAACACCGGGTCGCGGAAGTCTTCGCGCAGCAGAAGCAGGCCTTCCGCATAGGAGGCGGGATTATCTCCATAGTCCTGGGAAAGGGCGGCCAGAAGCGCGATCGCTCCGTCCGAGGTCTTCGGCAATGTATCGGCAAGTCGGGCGGTTTCAGCATCCAGCCGGTCCCAGGCGTGGAGCAGGGCGGCGCGCAACATGCCGGCCTTGGTGGCGAAGCGCTGCACCAGCGTCGAACCGGAAAGGCCGCTCGCCTTCGAGACCGCCGCAAAGGTCGCTGCATCCGGTCCCTCCGACTGGATCACATCGAGAACGATCGAAAGCAACTGTTCATCGGAAAGCGTGCGCGGACGCGGCATGAAATTCCCTCTTGCGCTCGCCTTATTTATGAACGAACATTCGTTTATATACAAGTGAGCCGATCGATATGGCCAATTCTTTCTAGCGGGGAGGACAGCGAAGTGACAGTGAACTTGAATGGAAAGGTAGCACTCGTTGCCGGCGGAACGCGTGGTGCCGGCCGTGGCATTGCGGTGGAACTGGGCGCGGCAGGCGCGACCGTCTATGTGACCGGCCGGACGACACGCGCGCAGCAATCCGAATATGGCCGGCCCGAGACCATCGAGGAAACAGCCGAATTGGTGAGTGCGGAGGGTGGGCGCGGCATCCCGGTGCAGGTGGACCATTTGGTGCCCGAGCAGGTCGAAGCGCTGGTTGCCCGCATCCGAGCGGAGCAGGGCAGGCTCGATATTCTCGTCAACGACATCTGGGGTGGCGAACATCTGACGGAATGGAACAAACCGGTCTGGGAACATTCTCTCGACAAGGGCCTGCGCATGCTGCGGCTTGCAATCGACACCCATTTCATCACCGCCCACTATGCGCTGGCGCTGATGATCGAGCAGCCGGGGGGCCTGCTGGTAGAGGTCACGGATGGCACGGCGGATTACAACGCCACCCATTATCGCCTCTGCCCCTATTACGACCTGGTGAAAACAGGCACGAACCGCATGGCCTGGGCGCATGCCAAGGATCTGGCAGCCCATGGCGCCACTGCCGTCTCGCTCTCGCCGGGCTGGATGCGTTCGGAAATGATGCTGGAAATTTATGGGGTTAAGGAAGAAAATTGGCGTGACGGTACGAAAGTCCAGCCGCATTTTGTCATATCGGAAACGCCGCGTTTCACCGGCCGAGCCGTCGCCGCACTCGCTGCCGATCCCGATCGCAACAGATGGAACGGCCAGTCGCTCTCGAGCTTCCAGCTGGCCGATGCCTATGGTTTCACCGATCTCGACGGCACCCGGCCGGATTGCTGGCGGTATCTCGCCGAAGTGCAGGAGCCTGGCAAGCCGGCAGATGACGCTGGCTATCGCTGATCCGATCGACTGCGGCCCGGGCATTGATCGGCCGGCGAATCTGCTAGTCTGCTCCCGGAAAGGGAGCCTCGCACGACTTTGCGTATCATTTCACTGAATGCCTGGGGCGGCAGCATCCACGCGCCGCTGATCGACTATCTCGCGCATGCGGAGGCCGACGTCTTTTGCCTGCAGGAGGTGGTCCGCTCGGCGGCCGATACGCCGGAATGGCTGGAATATCGCGACGGCGGTACTCGGTTGGCCCAGCGCGCCCGTCTCTATGACGAAATCGCTGCTGTTCTTCCCGATCACGACGGTTATTTCATCCCGTTTGCGCGCGGCGACCTCTTTCACGGCGAGACCCTGTTCCCGTCCGAATTCGGGATCGCCACCTTCGTCCGCAGATCCTATCCTGTCATCGGGCAGGCGGCGGATTTCATCCATGGCCGTTTCTCGCCGGATGGCTGGGGCGAGCATCCGCGCTCGCGCAATGCCCATTGCATCCGCCTGTTCGATTATGCCGGCGGCTTTTCCGTCACCATCGCCCAGCTTCACGGCCTGCGCGATCCCGCCGGCAAGGGCGACATCCCGGCACGTCATGCCCAGGCGGATGCACTCGTCGAGCTGATCGAACGCGTCTGGCCGGATGATGAACGCCTCGTCGTTTGCGGCGATTTCAATGTGCTGCCTGACAGCATAAGTTTCGAAAAGCTCGGCCGCCTCGGCCTCAACGATCTCGTCACCAGCAGGGGTTTTACCGATACCCGCACCTCGCTCTATCCGAAGGAAGGGCGCTTTGCCGATTATATGCTGGTGACGCCAGAGGTCGTGGTGGAGCGCTTCGAGGTCGTCGAACAGCCCGAAGTTTCCGATCACCGGGCGCTTTTGATCGAGCTTGCCTGAGCAATTCCGAAGGCGAGAAGCGGTCTTGCGTCCGGAATGGCGCAGGAATTAGCGCAGCTTGAAATGCAGGTTGAGGTCGGCGATCTGCTCCTCATTCAGCTGCCGCACCTTCATGCCGCGCGTGATGATCGAAAGCTTCGCCGCCTCTTCCAGCTCTTCGATGGCGAAGACGGCGGAGTCGAGCGTGGCGGCCGAAACAATGGGCCCGTGATTTTCCAGGAGCACGGCGCTGTGTTCGGCCGCAATCTCGGCAATCAGCGGCTTCACGTCGGTTGAGCCCGGCCGCGTATAGGGCACGACCGGCACTTTGCCGACGCGCATGACCACATAGGGCGTCAGCGGCGGGATGGCGTCTTTTGGATCGGTATCCGCAAGGCAGGAAAGGGCAGTCGCATAGGTGGAGTGCAGGTGCACCACGGCGCCTGTTTGCGGCCGCTTTTCATAGAAGGAGAAATGCAGCGGCAGTTCCTTGGTCGGCGCATCGCCCGACAGATGTCTGCCGTCGCTATCAAGCTTCGACAGCCGCTCGGGATCGAGGAAGCCGAGGCAGGAATTGGTCGGCGTCGCGAGATAGCCTTCTGCGGTGCGCACGGAAATATTGCCGGAAGAGCCGGCCGTAAGCCCCCGGTCGAAAAGCGATTTTCCCCAGCGTACGATGGCTTCACGCAGTAGGGTCTCACTCATGGCCTGCAATCCTGTCCAATGCCTTGGCGAAAAAGTCGGGCGCGCCGAAATTGCCGCTCTTCAGCGCCAGTCCGATCGGCTGCATCGGGTGGCCGCGTTCCGACACCAGCACCGGCACGCCGGGATCGATCTCGGCGCCGATGATCATATGCCTGAGGCCGAGCGCCTCGACCACCGCGCCTGAGGTTTCGCCGCCGCCGACGACGATCAGCTGCGTGCCGGAATCGGCAAGCCGTTTGGCAAGGCCGCCGAAGAAATCCTCAAGAATCTTCGCCGATTCCTCGCGGCCGAAGCGCTGCTGCACGAAACTCACGACTTCAGGCGAGGAGGTGGAATAAACGATCGGATTGTCGGCCGCATTGGAAGCAACCCAGTGGGCGGCATGCTCCACCGACATGGTGCCGCGCATGATCGCCGCCGGGTCGATCGAAAGGCCTGGATGGTTCTGGAGATGGCAGGCGACCTGGTTCTGAGAGGCGAGCGAACAGGAGCCGCAGAGGATGACACCAGGCCCGCTGACGACAGGCACTTCGGCCGGGGCGCCGGAGAGCTTGCCGCGCCTGGCGAAATTGCGCGCCAGCCCCCGGGCCAGTGCCGACCCGCCGGTTACGAGTTCATGATCGGTGACGGCTTCGCCGATTGTCAGCAGATCGGCATCCTCGATCGCATCGACAACGACGAGACGATTGCCATCGGTCAGCTCATCGCGCAGCCGGCGGCGGATGGCTTCCGAACCCTGGCGCACCGTATCGAGCGTGATGCCGCCGACACCGCCGCGCGCCTGCAGCCGCAGCCAGCGGCGAATATCCGGATCGGTCATCGGCGTCAGCGGATGGTTCTCCATGCCGGATTCGCTGAGCAGCTTGTCCTTGACGAAGAGGTGACCCATGAAGACCCGTCGGCCGGTTGCCGGAAAGGCCGGGCAGACGACGGTGACATTGGCGCCGGTCAGTCGCTGCAACGCTTCGGCCACCGGGCCGATATTGCCTTCAGGCGTGGAATCGAAGGTCGAGCAATATTTGAAGAAAATCTGCTCACAGCCCTGATCCAGCAGCCAGCGTGCCGCATCCATCGATTGCCACACCGCTTCCTCGGCCGGTATCGAGCGCGTCTTCAGCGCCACCACACCTGCTTCGCAATTGACCTTGCCGCGGCCGGGGCCGACGAACTGCATCGTCGACATGCCGCCGCGGGCAAGGGTGTTGGCTAGATCGCTGGCGCCGGTAAAATCGTCGGCAATGGCTCCAAGCAGCATGTCAGGTGCGCTCCGGTAGACTATTGTTCAATTCGTCCTCGATATGGACGCGGATGGTGTCATCAAGGGATGTCCCGGCTGTGAAACCGGGCGAAAGGGTGCGGCTGGCATCGAAACTCTGCGCCGATCACAAGGATTTTCATTTGAAACGGTCCTCCGACCGATGAAGGGAACGCAAACCAGAACGCGTTGTCGCCTGAGTCGGCAGACATAGTGCGTTTCCAGTTAAGACCAGCCGGGCACGGCTGTCACGCAATTTCGGGCACAGGGCGTACCTTGCTTCGAGAGCGGTTTCGCGGCAACAAGCAGGGCATGAGCATTCCGACAGACTATCCGTTCGACTTCGATCCCACCTACGGGATGACGCTTGCCGATCTGCAGGCCATCCGCCCGCCGGAGGCGCCTGAGGGATTCGATGCTTTCTGGCAGAAGCGTTATGAGAAGGCGCTGGCGGTCAAGCCCGGGCCGCGCCTGGGCCCGAGCAAGGATACCCATCCGGATTGGCAGGTGCGCGATATCGTCTACACCTCCACTGATGATATCAGCATCGGCGGCTGGCTGCTCACGCCCCGCAAGGGCGAAGTCAGGCGCGGCCTCGTCGTCGGCCACGGTTATGGCGGGCGCGACCAGCCGGAATTCGATATTCCGGTTGAGGAAACCGCAATCCTCTTTCCCTGTTTTCGCGGCATGTCGCGCAGCGCCCATTCGCCGATTTCGCCCGACGCCCCCGGGCATGTGCTGCATGACATCGATGATCCCGACCATTACGTGATCGGCGGCTGCGCCGAGGATCTGTGGGTAGCGGTATCGGCACTGCTCTCCCTTTATCCTTCACTCGATGGTCACATCGGCTATAGCGGGATCAGCTTCGGCGGCGGTATCGGCGCGCTCGCCATTCCCTTCGACAGCAGGATCGAGCGCGGCCATCTGACGGTGCCGACCTTCGGAAACCGCAAGCTCTGGCTGACATTGCCAACGGTCGGCAGCGCCCACTCGGTGCAGGAATACGCAAAGACCCACTCGGGTGTTTTGGAAAAGCTGCGCCTTTTCGACGCCGCAACGGCTGCGACCCGCATCAGAATACCGATGCTGGCCGCCGTGGCCCTCTTCGATCCAGCCGTCGCGCCGCCATGTCAGTTCGCGGTCGCGAACGCTCTGCCGAGATCAAAATTTAACGAAATCTTCATCCTGGATGCCGGGCATTTCGACTATGCTGATAGTGCAGTGCAGCAAACTGCGCTGCGCGAGCGAGTCGGGCGGTTTTTCAGGGGTCTATGAACCGAGAATATCTGCGCTGGTACAGCGATCGGCTCCATCGTGACATGGAGCTTCTGGTGTTCGGGCATGCCGGCGCCAAAGTTTTGATGTTCCCAACGCGGGAAGGGCGCTTTTGGGAATATGAACATCTCGGTATCGTCGGCAGCCTCGCTGAAAAGCTCGAGGCCGGCCATTTGCAACTGTTCTGCATCGAAGGCCTGGCGGGCGAGACCTTTTACGATTTTGGCCGTCACCCGGCCGATCGTATCCGTCGCCATATCGCGTTCGAGGAATATGTACTGAACGAGGTCCTGCCGTTGATGGAGAGCCGCAACGGCCACGAATGCACCATCGTGCACGGCTGCAGCCTCGGCGCCTTCCAGGCCGCCAGTCTCGTCTTCCGCCACCCGCATCTCTTTCGCAAGCTGGTGGCCTTTTCCGGCCGCTACGACCTGACGATGAAGGTCGAGTCCTTTGGCGATCTTTTCGACGGCTATTACGACGAGACGGTCTATTTCCACACGCCGACGCATTTCCTGCCGGGTCTCACTTCCGACTGGCGGTTGGAAAAACTGCGGCAGGTCGAAATCGTCCTGACGATCGGCAACGAGGATCCCTTCCTCGACAACAACCGCTATCTCAGCCGCCTGCTCGCCGAAAAGGCCGTCGGCCATCAGCTGCATTTCTGGGATGGCAGGGCGCATCGCGCAGGAGCCTGGCGCCGGATGGCGCCACTCTACATCTAAACGCTGCCGGATGGCGCCACTCCATTTCCGATTACTGCATCAGCGGCTTCTTGAGGAAGCTGTTGCGGTCGGCGGATTTGATGCGCAGCCAGGCCTCGCGGCCGTTCCGCAGCACGCGCATGGGAATTTCTGCCCCGACCGGACCGCTGCCCCAGACCTTGCGGTAGAAATCGGCAAGCCCGTCCACTTCGCCGTCGCGGATTTCCGAGATGACGTCGCCCTGCTGCAGACCCGCCTGTGCCGCAGGACTACCCTTGGCAACGCTCATGACAACCACTTCGCCATTGCTTTCGGCCGAAAAGGCGCCGAGCCAGGGGCGCGGCGGGCGGTCGATCTGGCCGCGATTGAGCAGGTCGTCGAGGATCGGCGGCAGAAGGTTGATCGGTACGACCATGTTGATGTCGGCCACCTCGTCGCCCTGCACCATCTGCAGGCGCAGCGAGCCGATGCCGAGCAGCTTGCCGTCGTCGCTGACGAGCGCGGCACCGCCCCAGGAGGGGTGGGCGGGCGCGATGAAGATCGCCTCGTCGAGCAGATATTCCCAGTAGCCCGCGAATTCCTGCTTGGCGACGATATTGGCCTGCACGAATTCACCAAGGCCGTCGGCAAAGACCACGGCGTCGCCGACCGTCGTCTTGACCTTGTCGCCGATGTCGATGGCCGGCAGGTCGAGAGGCGCAAGCGACTGGATGAGGCCGAAGCCGGTTTCCTGGTCGTAGGCGAGCGCATGACCCGGCACCACCTTGCCGTCATGGCGGGTCAGCCAGATTTCGTCTGCCTCGGTGATCAGGTAGCCGATGGTGAGCACCAACCCGTTTTCCCTAATGACGACGCCGCTACCTTCCCGGCGGGTGCCCAGCGTATTCGCGGTAAAGGCATCTTCGGGGATGGAGGCGCGAACGGCCACAACTGACCGCAGGATCCTGTCGATATTCATGGTTTCATCCTCGTAAGGCGCGGCACAAAGGCCCAGAATGCAGCGAGGGCCGGCAAGGGCCGGACGCATACCATTCCTTGTATAGGTATGAAACGACAGCCGTTTCTGCAAGACCCGCGGCCTGCGGTCTTTTACTCCGCCGCGTCCCGGCCGTATTGCCGTGGCGAGCGCGCCATCACCCGCTTGAAGGCGGTGCTGAATGCGCTTTCGGACTCGTAGCCGAGGGAAAGTGCAATCGTTCCTATCGGTTCGCGGCTGTTGGCCAGCCGCTCGCCCGCCAGCATCATGCGCCAGCGCGTCAGGTAATCCATCGGAGCAGCACCGACTTTCTGCTTGAAACGCTCCGCAAAGGAGGAACGCGACATGCCGGCCATGGCTGCAAGCTGCTGCAGCGTCCAGCGCCGCGCCGGCTCGGCATGCATAGCGCCTATCGCCATGCCGATCTGCCGGTCGGCGAGCGCGAAGAGCCAGCCCGTGCCCTCCGTATCGGGTGCCGCGAGGTAGAGCCGGAGAATCTGCATCAGCATGATATGCGCCAGATGCTCAGTCATCAGGAAGCCGCCAGGGTGCCGCCCGCGCAATTCCCGCGCCATCTGGTCGATCGCAAAGCGTAAGACCGATGCTTGGTCCGAATGCTCGCGGATATGCACGACCGGCGGCAATATGCCGACGAGCAGGTCGGCGCCGGCGCCGGAAAAGCCGAAACGGCTGCCGACCAGGAAGAAGGCGCCGCCGCCATTGCAGACTGCGACACCATCCTTCGCATGCGCGTAGATGTCGTCAGCCGGGATTGGCTCAAGGCTGCGATCGCTCGTCATCCGGAAGGACCGGCTCTGCGTCAGCAGAAAACAATCGCCTTCTTCCAGTCGAACAGGCTCGGCGACACCATCCACCTCCAGCCAGCATCCGCCTGAGAGGACGGCGTTGAACTTGATACCCTGCGGTGGCGGAAAATCGATCGCCCAGTCGCGGCCGGCATCGAGCCCGAGCGAGACGTAGCTTTTCGGCTTCAAGAGCGCCAACACATCGGAAAGTGGATCCATGGAAACGGAGGTCATACGGAAATCCGGACGATCGCAAACATATCGTGGACTCTAACGCATAGATCGTATGGCCGCCACCGCATTAGTCTCCGGGCGAAATAGAGAAGGAGACATCCATGGAAAACGCACAACACCCCATCGGTTCCGGTTTTGGCGCTCGCTCGACGGCCGAAGATGTGCTCGCCGGCATCGATCTCACAGGCAAACTGGCAATCGTCACCGGCGGACATTCCGGCCTCGGATTGGAGACGACGAAGGCGCTGTCGCGGGCCGGCGCACATGTGCTTGTCGGCGCACGTCAGCCGGAAGTGGCGGCCAAGGCGCTCTCGGGCACCACCAATATCGAGGTCGACAGGCTCGATCTTTCCGATCTCGAAAGCGTGCGGCAGTTTGCCGAGCGCTTCGTCGCCTCCGGCCGCAAGACCGATATCGTCATCAACAGCGCCGGCATCATGGCCTGCCCGGAAACGCGGGTAGGGCCGGGCTGGGAGGCGCAGTTCGCCACCAACCATCTCGGTCATTTCGCACTCGTCAATCGCCTCTGGCCGGCAATATCAAAAGGAGGCCGTATCGTCTCCGTCTCCTCAGCCGCTCACGGCATCACGCCGATCCGCTGGGACGATATTCAGTTCAATAGTGGCTACGACAGATGGCAGGCCTACGGGCAGGCGAAGACCGCAAATGCGCTCTTCGTCGTACATCTGGACAGGCTGGGCAAGGATGCCGGCGTGCGTGGATTCTCGCTGCATCCTGGCAAGATCCTGACGCCGCTGCAGCGGCATCTGAAGAAAGAGGATATGGTCGCCGCCGGCTGGATCGACGCTGACGGCAATGCCATCGACCCGACCTTCAAGACACCCGAGCAGGGTGCCGCAACACAGGTCTGGGCCGCGACCTCACCACAGCTTGCAGGCTTCGGCGGCCTCTACTGCGCCAACTGCGATATCGCATCCATCTCCGACGACGGGGCGGAGACCAGTGTGCGCGCCTACGCCGTCGATCCCGACGAGGCTGCCCGTCTCTGGGCGCTCTCGGCGGAATTGACCGGTGTAAACGCGTTCAGCCGTTAAGCGTGGATGCCGGGCGCTTCGTAACCGGTGCGCTCGACATACTCGGTATAGCCACCGCCATACTGGTGGATGCCATCAGGCGTCAGCTCCAGTACGCGGTTGGAAAGGGCTGCCAGGAAGTGGCGATCGTGCGAAACGAAGAGCATCGTGCCCTCGAAATCGGCGAGCGCCTTGATCAGCATTTCCTTGGTATCCAGGTCGAGGTGGTTGGTCGGCTCGTCGAGCACGAGGAAGTTCGGCGGGTCGAACAGCATATGGGCCATGACGAGGCGGGCTTTCTCGCCGCCGGACAGCACGCGGCAGCGCTTGTCGACGTCATCACCCGAAAAGCCGAAGCAGCCGGCAAGCGCGCGCAGCGGCGCCTGGCCGGCAAGCGGGAAGGAATCTTCAAGCCATTCCAGCACGGTGCGTTCGCCGTCCAGCAGGTCCATGGCGTGCTGCGCGAAATAGCCGAGCTTGACGCTGGCACCGAGCGCCACGCTGCCGGTATCCGGCTCGGCCGTACCTGTCACCAGTTTCAGAAGCGTCGATTTGCCGGCGCCATTGACGCCCATGATGCACCATCGCTCCTTGCGGCGGACCATGAAGTCCAGCCCTTCATAGATGGTGCGGCTGCCGTATTTCTTGTGCACGTTCTTGAGGTTGACGACGTCTTCGCCCGAGCGCGGCGCCGGCTGGAATTCAAAGGCCACCGTCTGGCGGCGCTTCGGCGGCTCGACGCGTTCGATCTTTTCCAGCTTCTTGACGCGGCTCTGCACCTGCGAGGCATGGCTGGCGCGCGCCTTGAAGCGCTCGATGAACTTGATTTCCTTGGCAAGCATCGCCTGCTGGCGCTCGAACTGTGCCTGCTGCTGCTTTTCGTTCTGCGCCCGCTGCTGCTCGTAGAAGCCGTAGTCGCCGGAATAGCTGTTGAGGGAGCCGGCATCGATCTCGATGATCTTGGTGACGATGCGGTTCATGAACTCGCGGTCGTGCGAGGTCATCAAGAGCGCGCCCTCGTAGGTCTTCAGGAACTCTTCCAGCCAGATCAGGCTTTCGAGATCCAGATGGTTGCTCGGTTCGTCGAGCAGCATCACGTCGGGCCGCATCAGCAGGATGCGGCCGAGCGCCACGCGCATCTTCCAGCCGCCCGAGAGCGCGCCGACATCGCCGTCCATCATCTCCTGGCTGAAGCTCAGGCCGTCCAGAACTTCGCGGGCGCGGCCTTCCAGCGCATAGCCGTCCAGCTCCTCGTAGCGTGCCTGCACCTCGCCATAACGCTCGATGATCTCTTCCATCTCGTCCATGCGATCAGGATCGGACATGGCCGCTTCCAACTCGCGCAACTCGGCGGCAACGATGCTGACGGGGCCGGCGCCCTCCATGACTTCGGCAACCGCGCTGCGGCCGGACATTTCGCCGACATCCTGATTGAAATAGCCGATCGAGACGTGTTTCTCGACCGAGACCTGACCTTCATCCGGCAGCTCTTCGCCGTTGATCATGCGGAAAAGCGTCGTCTTGCCGGCGCCGTTCGGGCCGACGAGACCGATCTTCTCGCCTTTGTTGAGGGCTGCGGTAGCTTCGATGAAGAGGATGCGGTGGCTGTTTTGCTTGCTGATATTTTCTATACGGATCATGTCTTACGCGGGAGCTTGGGAGAATTTTGGCGCCCTTATGCCACGGGTTTGCCGCCGTGTCGCAGGTTTTCCGCGTCATGAAGCTGTGATCTTTGCAGCCTGTGTCCATTCCGCACGACTGGAAATCGAGACATCCTTCCTTATTATCCCCACGGGGAGGAGCCCATGACCGACAAGATATCAGCCAAGCCGGCAAAACCAGCGGAACCGAAGCTGCTTTCCGGCGGCAATCCGCAGATCGCCAAAGGCGAGGGCGATGGCCCGGTGCAAGCCTATATCGCTGCCATGCCCGGCTGGAAAAGGGATGTCGGCCGCCGCCTCGATGCGTTGATCATGCAAACCGTTCCCGATGCCCACAAGGCCGTCAAATGGAACTCGCCGCTCTACGGCATGAAGGGTGACGGCTGGTTCCTCAGCGTTCACTGCTTCAACAGATACATCAAGCTGGCCTTCTTCCGCGGCGCCGCCCTGCAGCCCATGCCGCCCGAGGAATCCAGGACTGCGGAAACGCGCTACTTCCACATCCATGAGAACGACCCCATCGATGAGGCACAGATTGCCGATTGGGTGAGACAGGCAAGCCTGCTGCCGGGCGAGAAAATGTAAGGAGAGAGACCATGAAGAAAGCGGCGACCACAAAAAAGGAAACGGACCTGAAGGAAGTGTCTCCCTCCGAACGCATCGATGCCAAGATCGAGGAGTTGAGCGACTGGCGGGGCGAAACGCTCGCTCGCGTCCGGGCGATCATCCGCGCGGCCGATCCCGAGGTCGAGGAGACCTGGAAATGGCGCGGCGTTCCGGTCTGGGAACATGCCGGCATCATCTGCACCGGCGAAACCTACAAGACCGTCGTCAAGCTGACCTTTGCCAAGGGCGCTTCGGTGGAGGATCCGTCCAAGCTCTTTAATTCCAGCCTTGAAGGCAATACGCGCCGCGCGATCGATATTCACGAAGGGGAGGTGATCGATGAAGCGGCGCTGAAGGCGCTGGTGCAGGCTGCCGTGACGCTGAACACCGCGCGCAAACCGGCGTCGAAGAAAGCAGGCGCCTAGTTTTGCAGGCGAAAGGCGGTCTGGCCCGACTGGTCATTGCCGACATCGCGGAGTGGTCTATGTGGAACCTTGCGAGCTGATTTCGATTGAAACCCGATAAGACGGAGGCTCTCTTGAAGGGTTACCTTCCCTATCTGCTGGGCGCACTGGCCGGAATGCTCATCGCGATTTTCCTGTCCAGCCTTTTGACGCTGACAGGAACGCCACAACTGGTTCTTTTCGCACTGCTGCCCGTCGCGGGCGGTGCGGTCGCCGAGCGTGCCGTCCGTCGCCGCTCCGGCAATTCCTGAGAGACCCATGGGACGGCTGAAGGAAATCGTCATCGATTGCGATGTGCCCTCCCGCGTCGCCCGCTTCTGGGCCGAAGCGCTCGATGGTTACGCGGTGCTGCCTTACGACGACGATGAAATCGCGCGTCTGGCAGCGCTCGGCCTGACACCCGAGACCGACCCGGTGGTGATAATCGACGGGCCTGGCACGCGCCTTTGCTTCCATCTTCGCAAGGGAGAGCGTCCGGCTCGCAACCGCGTTCATCTCGATATCGCTGTCGACGACCGGAAAAAGGAAGTCGCGCGCCTGTTATCCCTGGGCGCGACTTTCGTGCGCGAAACGGCCGACTACACCGTGCTGAACGATCCCGAAGGCAACAATTTCTGTGTCACCTCCGACTAGTTCACGTCAGACCGACTTCACCTCGCCGCCATCCATGCGCAGTGTCGTGCCGGTCATCCAGTGCGCAGCCGGCGAGACGAGGAAGGCCATGAGTTCGGCGATCTCTTCCGGCTCGCCGTAGCGGGCAATGCCGGCTTCCTTCGGAAACCTGGCCGTCGCCTCTTCCGCCGTCATGTTGTGCAACGGCGCCCAGTGCTCCAGATAGCTGCGGCGGCGCCCGGTCATGACCGGCCCGGGCAGCACGCTGTTGACTTGCACGCCATCCTCGATGCCACGATCGGAGAAAGCCTTGGCGAGAGCGGATATCGCCGCATTGATCGTGCCGACGGCGGCATAGGCGGCCTTCGGAAAAACCGCCGAGTTACCGGACATCAGCACGACGGAACCTTTCGTTTCCTTCAGCGCCGGCCAGGCGGCGATGGTCAGCCGCCGTGCGCCATGCAGCTTCAGCGCCATGCCGTCATCCCATTGTCGGTCTGTCATCTCGAACACGTCGATCTGCGGCACGGCGCCTGCAATGTTGAGCAGCGCATCGATCCGCCCGAAAGCGCTAAGCGCCTTGTCGACGATTCCCTGTGCCGCCGCCGGTTCCGCAAGGTCGGCATCGATGACCAGCGTTTTTGCGCCCGCCGCCTCGACAGCCTTGGCGGTCTCGGCGAGATTGGCCTTGTTGCGGGCAACGAGCACCAGCGCGGAAAAATCCTTTGCGAGCCGGATGGCCGTTGCCTGGCCGATGCCCTGGCTGGCGCCGGTAATGATGGCTACTCCGTCGGACATGATATCCCTCCTTTTTGCAGGTCTATCAACCGAGGAAGTCGCGGATCGCAGCGGCAATCTCGTCCGCATGCGTTTCGAGCGCGAAGTGGCCAGTGTCGAAGAATTTGATCACGGCATCAGGAATATCGCGGGCGAAGGCTTCTGCGCCCGGCGGAAGGAAGAAGGGGTCGTTCTTGCCCCAGACCGCGAGAAAGCGCGGCTTGTGGGTGCGGAAGTAGTTCTGGAAGGTCGGGTAGAGTGCAACGTTGCTCTTGTAGTTGCCCATGAGATCGAGCTGCACATCGTCAGCACCCGGACGCGAGAGATAGAAATTGTCGAGCGAATAACCGTCGGGCGAAACCGTGGTCGGATCGGCAACGCCATGCGTATACTGCCAGATCGTCGTCTCCGGACCGAGAAACGCCTTCAGCACGGCCCGGTTTTCTGCGCTGGCGTCCTGCCAATAGGCCTGCACCGGGTTCCACGCATCGCTGAGGCCATCGAGATAGGCGTTGCCATTCTGCGAAATGATGCCGCTGATCCGCTCCGGATGCTTCACTGCCAGGCGGAAACCGGTTGGCGCGCCATAGTCGAAGACATAGACGGCGTAGCGATCGAAGCCGACGATCTCGGTGAAGCGGTCGATCGTGTCTGCAATGCTGTCGAAGCTGTTGACCGCGGGATCGTCCGACTGGCCGAAGCCCGGAAGGTCGGGCGCGATGATGTGGTAACGATCGGCAAGCAGCGGGATCAGATCACGGAACATGTGGCCGGAGGTCGGGAAGCCATGCAGCAGCAGTAGCTTCGGCGCACCTTTGGGACCGGCCTCACGATAGGCGATCTTGATACCGTCGACAGTGGTGTTGCGGTAGCTGATCTTGGTCATGGTCATGTTTCCTTCAGTGAGATGATTGGTGATATGTTCGGAGATATGTCGGCCGTTCAGGCTTCGGCCACTGTTGCCGCAGCCTCGCGGATGACCTGCAGCACCGTGTCCGGTGCCGTGACCATCGGCGTATGATCGACAGCGAAGGGCCGCTGCATCGCCTGCATGCGCTCGGCCATGAAGCGCTGGTTGGCGGCCGCGATCATCCGGTCGTCTTCGGCCACCAGGAACCAGGAAGGGCGATCCTTCCAGAGCGGTCGCCCGACCGGTACCGTGATGCAGGCAGGTGAAATCGGCCGCTGCACGGCCGAGAGCACCGCCAGTTCTTCATCCGTGGCGTTCGGCGCATAGGCCGCGGCAAAGGCTTCACGCGGATAATAGATCAGGCCGTTTTCATCGGGCGCCAGTTGCGGCGCCCGCGGATCGAGTTCAGTGCGATAGAAGACATCGGCAACCGTCTCTCCCTCATCAGGGGCGAGGGCAGCAACATAGACCAGTGCCTTCACATTCTCGTTCCGCACGCCGGCGATAACCGCTCCGGCATAGGCATGGCCGGCGAGAACCACCGGCCCGTCCACACGGTCCAGCGCCTGTTCGAGGGCTTTGACGTCATCGGCATAGGAGGTCAGCGGCAGCGGTGCGGCCGTCACCGCAAAACCGTCGGCGGCAAGCGGCGCGATGATCTTGGCCCAGCCGGAGCCGTCAGCCCAGGCCCCATGGACGAGCACGATATGCATAGTCTGCTGATCAGTCGATTGCGACGGCATCTGCTTTCTCCCTTTTTCGAAGTAACCGTTTAAGGTGATATAGAACGGTTATCTTGTAGAAGCGTAACTTGTCAACAGGCTTTTGATAGGTTACATAAGAGCCGCGTTTTCAAACGCGGCTGCCGTACAGTTACGGTCTGCAACCGAATAGGACTTGTCATGGATAACCACTCTCCCGCCCTGTTTCTGGGTGACGCGCTGGCACTGGATTTCCTGAATTCGGTGGCGACGCCTGTCGACACGCCCGTTGATTGGATAGAGGACGGCGAGGGCCTGCTGCGCTGGCTGGAGCAGGCAAAGCTCGTCCCGCACGAGACGCTCGAAAGCCTGCGTGCCCAGGCATTGCCGGGGGAACTCGACAAGGTCGCCGATCAGGCGCGCAATCTGCGCGAATGGTTCCGGACTTTTGTCCGCGAGCACAAGGGAAAGCCGTTGAAGCCTCAGGCTTTGGCCGAGCTGGAACCGCTGAACCGCCTGCTCGAACGTGACGAGGGTTTCGGCCGCGTCGTGGCGCGCCAGACGGACGAAGGCGAGGTTTTCGAGTTCCAGCCGATGCGCAAATGGCGTTCGCCGGAAGCATTGCTGTTACCGGTCGGCGAGGCGCTCGGGCGCTTTGTCTGCTCCGAGGATTTTTCCAATGTGAAAGCTTGCGAGGGGCCGGTCTGCACCCTGCTGTTTGCCGACCATACCCGTGGTCATCGCCGGCGCTGGTGCAGCATGGCAATGTGCGGCAACCGCGCCAAGCAGGCCGCACACCGCGACCGGATCAGGCAGGCGTAACCTTCATTTCTTCGATAAGCCGGTCGAAGCCGATACCCGTGCCGCTCTCTCTGATATCGCCGTCTTGGGAGTCTCCGAAGACGGCCTGCTCGGTAAAGGTCATCAGCGTCGTGGCGCCCCGTCCGGTAAGTTCCACCGTGACCAGTGACGAGGAGATGCTCCTGCCTGCCGTCAGCATCGTATAGGCATAGACGATGCGTTCGCGCGGGTGAATTTCGAGATAGTGGGCGCGCATCGCCTGCTCGGTCCCATCAGGCATGCGCCATGTCATGCGCTCGGCTCCGCCGATCTCGAAGTCGAAATGATCCTCCATCACCTGCCAGTCGGGATGACACGCTGTCCAGCGCCGCTTCAGCTGGTGGTCCGACCAGAAGCGGAAGGCATGCCCGACACTACCAGGCAGGTCGCGCTCGATGACGAACGTCCGATGATTGACGGTGACACCCATCAGTGATCCTTTTCCTCAGGGGTTTCCGCCATCAGCAGGGCAAGGCGGTCGAAGGCGGCATGCATTTCGGCCTGTCGCTGCTCGAGCCACCGGTTGATGGCGCCGAAGGCCTGTTGCTGCATGCGATAGGTGCGCACGCGGCCGATCTTTTCCGAAATGACGATGCCGCTTTCCTCGAGAATGCGCAGGTGTTTCAGCACGGCCGGCAGACCGACATCGGCTGGCTCTGCCAGTTCCGTGACGGAGGCCGGTCCCCTGGCAAGCTGCTCGATGAAGCTGCGCCGATTGGGATCGGCGAGCGCCTGAAACATCCGGTCGAATTCGGCTGGCGCCGGTTCTGCCATTACATTGCCTCAAGATACCGCGCGGGCATCGCCTCCCGATAGGGAAACATCGAAAAATAGGGTTGCGCTTCCGACAGCACGCGTTTGACGGAAGGACGTTGTAACAGACGCTCCAGATAGGAGGAAAGCGCCTGCTGCTCCCCGGTGAACGGATGCACGATGGACGCGAAGAACAATCCGGGCAAGGCCGCGCAATCGGCCATGGTGAAATCATCTCCCGTTGCCCAGCGCTTTTCCTGCATGTGGGCATCAATCATCTTGTAGGCCTGATCAAGCATGGCCCTCGCTTCCACCACGCCATGCGGATCATGAGCATCTGCCGGCCGGATCCTGTCGGTGACGACCTTCTGCATCGGCACGCTGATATAGAGATCGTAGAACCGGTCCCAGAGGCGCACCTGCATCTGCGCCTCCGGATCATCGGGCAGAAGCCGCACCGGCCCCGGATAATGGGCCTGCAGATACTCTATGATGATGCTCGTTTCCGGTATCGTGCGCCCCACCGCCCGATCATGCAGAATCGGAATCTTGCCGACCGGCCACTTGTCGAGCAGCGCTGCGGCCGACTCCGGATTGCCGAAGTCGACGAATTCACTGTCGAACGCAGTCCCATTTTCATAAAGGGCAATCAGCACCTTGTGGCAGAATGAGGCGAGGGGATGAAGATAAAGCGTCAGTGTCATTAATCCACCTATAGTTTCCAAACGAGGAAACTATAGCGTCGCCGTGATGGCATGGCAAGATACTTTCCAATAACGGAAAGTTTTTATGCGTAAGCCACCCATCCCCTGAAGCTGAAGGCGGTGTAGAAAAGCGCGACACCCGAAAAGCCTGCCTCGCGCAACATGGTCTCCTCCTCCTCGGGTGCGAGGATATGCAGCCTTTCACGCATCGCCTTCCGCGCATTCTCGACACGGGCGGGGTCTGTTCCATCGATGGCGCCGAAGGCGAGATGCCGATCGATCCATATCGATCGCTCCGGCTCGCTCTGCAGAAAGCTCATATGCGCAATGACAAAGGGCGCGCCGGACTTCAGGCGACGGCGAATCTGTACAAGTGTTTCAAGCCGTTGCTCGATCGGGATATGGTGGAACGTCAGGAGGCAAACAGCGGCATCGAACGGTCCCTCGGGCGCGACATCAATGTTGCCCCGATGAAAACCGATGCGGTTGCCGTGCTCTCCGGCGACCTGCCGCGCCAGTTGCAGCATGTCGGCGGAGGGGTCGACGCCGTCGAAAGTCCAGCCCGCCTGTGCCTCGGCAAGGGCTTTAAGCTCCAGCCCGCCACCGGCGCCGAGGACAAGCACGCGACCGTTGTCAGGCATGCGCTCTGCCATCAGCAACGCCGCCATCCGGTGCAGGCTTGAAAAGCCGGGAACCTGCCGCGGTGGGCCTTCGAGATAGGATTTGACGGCATCGCCGCTGAAGGCAGATGCCGCCGTGTGAGACGTGGAGTGGCCAGGATGATCGCCGTTCTTCATGTAACTTTTATTATTACATGATTTCTGGCCTGTCAATTCGTGAGCCTATTTCGCAAACTTGCGCGCCCCGGCGACGCAGAGAATGACGGCAACCGTCACCGCAAGCATCGACCAGCTCACCGTTTCCCGCAGCAACGTTGCGGCAAGCGCCAGGCCGAAGAACGGCTGCAGCAGCTGCAACTGGCCAACGGCGGCTATTCCGCCCTGCGCAAGGCCGCGATACCAGAAGATGAAGCCGATCAGCATGCTGAAGAGTGAGACATAGGCAAGGCCCAGCATGGCCGGCGTCTGGATCTCGGCAAAGCTCGGCGGCCGGTAGGCGATGGCCGCGACGATCATGACCGGCAACGATACCACCAGAGCCCAGGAAATCACCTGCCAGCCGCCAAGCCGGCGCGACAGCCGCGCACCCTCGGCATAACCGAGCCCGCAAACGATGATCGCGCCGAGCATCAGCGCATCGCCAACAGGCGAGGCGGTCAGCCCCTGCATCAGCGCAAAACCGGCCACAAGCGCGCTACCGAGCAGCGAGAACAGCCAGAAAGCCGGCTTCGGCCGCTCGCCGCCCCTGATGACGCCGAAGATCGCGGTTGCGAGCGGCAATAGGCCGATGAAGACGATGGAATGCGCCGAGGTCACATGCTGCAGCGCCAGCGCCGTCAGCAGCGGGAAGCCGACGACGACGCCGAGCGCTATGACGACGAGCGAGATGAGATCTTGCCGCGAAGGACGCTTTTCCCGAAAGACGATCAGCAGGCAGAGCGCCAGGATGCCGGCAATTGCCGCTCGCGCTACCGTCAGAAAAACCGGATCGAGCTGCATGACGGCCACGCGTGTGGCGGGCAGCGATCCGCTGAAGATGAGCACGCCGATAAAACCATTGATCCATCCGGTCGCTGTGCGATCCATGTAGGCACTCCTTTGTTTGCCCCATGCTTATCCGCTTTCCGCACTGGCGCTGCCAGCCACAGTTCGATACAGTTTTCTGAAACTGTTATGGTGAAGGAAGCAGTACGGATGGACGAGCAGATACAGGCAGGCAGCCGGGTCGGCATGGTCATGGCGACCATCCGCCAGCGCATCGCCGGCCGCAGCCTCACACCCGGCGCCAAGCTGCCCTCGATCCGCAGCCTCTCGGGAACCTTGAAAGTCTCGGCTTCGACCGTGGTCGATGCCTATGAGCGGCTGGTCGCCGAAGGCGCGATCCTCTCGCGCCCCGGCTCCGGCTTCTATGTCGCGAGCCAGACGGCTCCGCTCTCGCTCGCCGATATTGGCCCGAAGCTCGACCGCGCCGTCGATCCCTTCTGGGTATCGCGGCAATCGCTGGAGGCGCAGGAAAGCGACCTCAAACCCGGCTGCGGCTGGCTGCCGCCTGCATGGCTTCCGGAAGAGGCGATCCGCCGAACCCTTCGATCCCTGTCGCGCGCCGATGCCGCAAGCCTTTCCGACTACGGCGCGCCCCTTGGCCTCAAGCCGCTGCGGCAGCTGATCGCACGCCGGGCGGCGGAACGCGGCATCGAGGCATCGCCGGATCAGGTCATGCTCACCGAATCCGGCACGCAGGCGATCGATTTCCTCTGCCGTTTCCTGATCGAGCCCGGCGATACCGTGCTGGTGGACGACCCCTGTTATTTCAATTTCCATGCCCTGCTCAGAGCCCACCGCGCCAAGGTCGTCAGCGTTCCCTATACGCCCTCCGGCCCCGATATCGAGCTCTTCGCCGCAGCGCTTACCGAGCATCGGCCGCGCCTCTACATCACCAATTCCGCAATCCACAATCCGACCGGGGCCACGCTCTCGCCGGTTACAGCGCATCGGCTCCTGAAGCTTTCCGAACAACACGGCCTCACCATCATCGAGGACGATATTTTCGCTGATTTCGAACTCATGCCGGCACCACGCCTTGCTGCCTTCGACGGCCTCGATCGTGTCATCCATATCGGCAGCTTCTCCAAGACGCTCTCGGCCGCCGCCCGCTGTGGCTTCATCGCCGCACGGCCGGAATGGATCGAAGGCCTGATCGACCTCAAGATCGCTACCTCATTCGGCGGCGCCCGGCTGAATGCCGAACTGGTGCTTGGTGTGCTCAGCGACGGCAGCTATCGCAAACATGCAGAGGGCCTGCGCAGCCGCCTCTCGAAGGCGATGTTCGAGGTGGCAACCCGGCTGAAATCACTGGGCATTCGCCCCTGGCTGGAGCCGCAGGCCGGCATGTTCCTCTGGTGCCATTTGCCGGGTGGTCTGGATGCCGCGGCGGTCGCGCGTGCCGCGCTCGCCCAGAATGTCGTGCTCGCGCCGGGCAACGCATTCAGCCTGTCGCAATCCGCCACCGGCTTCATGCGGTTTAATGTCTCGCAGACGCTGGAAAGCAGGGTGTTTGATGTGCTTAGGGATGCGCTTAGGCAGGCGGAACGGTCCGCTGAGTGATACGCTGTCGCATGCCGATGTTTTAGGATGACAGGATCGCCGCCCAACAATATACAGTCAATTTCGGCCGGCCGTATCAGTCCGGATGCGCATTGCGGATTACGACATGAAAGACTGGCATCCAGACCTCAGCCGCTCTTCGAGCCCTCGTTACATGGCAATCGCCGATCTGATCGAGATGGATTTGCGAAGCGGCGCACTGGCAGCGGGCGACAGGCTCCCTCCGCAGCGCGAACTCGCAAAGCGCCTCAACATCGATTTCACGACTGTTGCGCGCGGCTACGTGGAGGCGCAGAAGCGTGGGCTGGTGGACTCGCATGTCGGCCGCGGCACCTTCGTGACGGGTGGGCAGGGTAGGGAACGGCGCGACCTTTTTGCGGACGCTGCGCCGGATCCGCGCCGGACATCCGTAATCGATTTTTCGATGAACCTGCCGCCTGAGCCTGACGATCCGGAACTGCTGACACGCATGCGCGAAGGCATGTCGGCGGTGGCCGCCAATCTTATTCCGCTGCTGCGCTATCAGGGATTTGGTGGTTCCGGCATGGACAAGGAGGCGGCCGCCACCTGGCTTGCACGCCGCGGCCTACTCCCCTCGCAGGAGCGCATCTTTGTCACGCCCGGCGCCCATCCGGCGCTGCTGGCGATCTTCGGCCTTCTGGCAAAGCCCGGCGAAACCGTGCTGTCGGAAAACATCACCTATCCCGGCATGCGTTCGATCGCCGCCCAACTGCGCCTCAATCTCTCGGGTCTGCCGATGGATGAAGAGGGTATCCTGCCCGATGCCTTTGCAGAAGCCTGCGAGCGCTTGAAGCCGAAGGCGCTTTATCTCAATCCAACCTTGCAGAACCCCCTGACGCTGACCATTCCGGAAAAGCGCCGCGAGGAAATCGCTGCCGTCGCCCGCAAATATCACGTGCCCGTTGTCGAGGATGACGCCTATGGCTTCATCCCGCTGCACGGCCCGCCGCCGCTGGCCGCAATCGCGCCTGATCTCACCTGGCATATCGGCGGCCTCGCCAAATGCATCGGCGCCGGCCTGCGGCTGGCCTATGTGGTGGCGCCGGACACCAAGGCGATCTGGCCCTTCGTCAGCGCCATGCGCGCCAACAATGTCATGGCCTCGCCGATATCAGTTGCGCTCGCGACGCTCTGGATCGAGGATGGTACGGCAGACACGATCCTGCGCTTCATTCGCGCCGAGGCAGGTGCTCGCCAGCAGATGGTGGCGAATATCCTCCCCGAGGGCAGCTACAAGGCCGATCCGATTAGCTTCAACATCTGGCTGCCGCTCACCAATGGCTGGACCCGCTCCACTTTCGGCAGTCACATGCGCTCTTCAGGCATCGGTGTAGTCGCGAGCGACGCCTTCACGGTGGAAGGTGCAGCAGCCGAGGCCGTCCGTGTTTGCCTGGGTGGTCCGATCGGCCGCGAGAGGCTTAAGGGCGCGCTGGACTTCATGGCCCATGCGCTGGAAGGCCCGCCGGAAATGTCGGCGTCTTTCTTCTGAGCCGTTGCTCCGCCTAACGCCTTCAATTCAATCAATAAAGACCCTGCCCCAAACTCCTCGCAAGGGGAGGGACTCAATCTGCCGCGCTCGGCTGTCACTTATTCGGTGTTTCGGAAGGAGTGAAGGGGCGCCACAAGTTAGCCCTCCCCCTTGCGGGGAGGGGTTGGGTGGGGGCTTTTGGCGAGCGCGCAATCTCGTCCGGTTAATGATTGGATATTCCCGCCCCGCCCTCGCGCCCCATGAGCCTAACCCAAAAGATCTCTGCGTCATTCTGACTAATGGACTGGCAATTCCCTTTCAATGTAATTATATTGTATGCATTCATTATGAGGCATTGAATGGATTTCCTGATGCCTCGCAAAGTCGAAAAGCGAGATCGCGATGGACGCCGAATATCCTCCTCTCCCTCCGATGCAGACTGGCATTCGGGGCCGCTGCCCGCGCTGCGGACAGGGGCATATGTTCAAGGGTTTCCTCACGCTGCAGAAGGAATGCGAAGTCTGCGGGTTGGACTATTCCTTCGCCGATCCGGCTGACGGGCCTGCCTTCTTCGTCATCTGCTTTGCCTGCGTGCCGAGCGTGCTGCTCGGCGTATGGCTGGAAGTTGCCTTCTCTGCGCCGCTCTGGGTGCAGTTGGTGGTCACCGGCCCCTTCATGTTCGCCACCTGTATTCCGCCGCTGAGACCGCTAAAGGGATGGCTAGTCGCAAGCCAGTATTTCTATAAGGCCGAAGAGGGCAAGCTCGCCTGATCTCAGGCAGCCAAGATTTTGCTACTGTCAGGCATGCTGACCCTTCACAATGAAAGGCCGTTCGGAAAGCGAGCGGCCTTTTTGCTGCCCGGGCCGTCACCGGATTTCTCCGAAGCCAAAATGCCGCAGGAGCCCGGTATTCAAGTCTGTTGCAATTTCTGTACCGATCAGTACAATGAGTAACAAGAGGTACAGATTAATCAAGGAGACCAGATATGCCTGCACCGCTTCCTCCCTTCACCCGTGAAACTGCAATCCAGAAGGTTCGCCTTGCCGAAGACGGCTGGAACAGCCGCGATCCGCAGCGCGTCTCGCTCGTCTACACGCCAGACAGCCAGTGGCGGAACCGCGCCGAATTCGTGACGGGCCGTGCCGAGATCGTCGCTTTCCTGACACGCAAGTGGGCAAAGGAGCTGGATTACCGGCTGATCAAGGAACTCTGGGCTTTCACCGACAATCGCATTGCCGTGCGTTTTGCCTATGAATGGCATGATGACAGCGGCAACTGGTTCCGCTCCTATGGTAATGAGAATTGGGAATTCGATGCGGAGGGCTTGATGCAGCGCCGTTTCGCCTGCATCAACGATCTGCCGATCAAGGAATCGGATCGCAAGTTCCACTGGCCGCTCGGCCGGCGGCCCGATGACCATCCGGGCCTTTCCGACCTCGGCCTTTGAGGCCTCAAGGTGAACTGTGAAGACCGTTTATGAACGTGCTGATGTCGTGCAGCTGCTCGCAGAGATCTTCCGCGAGCTCGGCTACGAGGGCACGACGTTGAGCCGCATTACCGAGCGCACCGGCATCGGCAAGGGCAGCCTCTATCACTTCTTTCCTGGCGGGAAAGAAGAGATGGCGGCGGCCGTCCTTGCCGATGTCGACGGCTGGTTCGAACGCGCCATCTACGAGCCGTTGCGCCGCGACGATGCCGGGGCGGCGATCGATGCGATGTGGGCCAACGTGATGGACTATTTCCGCTCCGGCAGCCGCATTTGCCTTGTCGGTGCCTTTGCGCTGGACGAAACGCGGCAGCGCTTCTCGCCCGTCATCAGGGATTATTTCGTCCGTTGGATCGAGGCGCTGCGCCAGGCACTGATCCGCGCCGGCTACGCCGAGGATGTCGCGCTTGCCGCGTCCGAAGAAGCCGTTTCGGGCATTCAGGGCGCGCTGGTGCTCTCGCGGGCGCTGGATGACAAGGATATGTTCCGCAGGACCCTTGGTCGATTGGCCGTCAGGCTGGCTGCGACGAGACTTGGGGAATAGTCCGTGGCCGCCGCGGCTGGAGCGCAGATGACGCCAATGCAGAAGGCTGCGAGTGAGGGGTTCAGGACATCCTCACTCGTCAGGATTGTGTTTAAGAGTCGTTCTGGGAGGGCAGACGGACCGGGCGCGGATTCTCGCGCTGCGTGCGTACCTGGCGCCATTCGTTTTCCATCTGGTCGACGACGTGCTGGGGGATCTTGGTCGGAGTTTCTGCTGTGGTCGGCATCGTGTCCCTCTCTTCCTCAGCAAGAGTGTGCTTGCGGATGGAGGCATCGCACAAGAAAAACAGCGTGTAAATCTACCCCGGTCACACTTGAAACGATTAAAAAAATTTCAATCGATTAAGCGGACATTAACCACAGCAGGCCTCGGAGAAAAGCATCATGACCGTCACACTCGACCGGCAGTCCTTCTTCGACACTGTGCAGCACAGCCTGTTCAAGGGCAGCCTCACGCCGGCCCAGATCGAAGGCATGAACGCGATACTCGACTACTGGAACGCGAATTTGGCTACTGCTGATCGGCGCTGGCTGGCCTATATATTAGCGACCGCATTTCATGAGACTGCTTACACCATGCAGCCTGTACGCGAGACGCTGGCGACGAGCGATTCGCGCGCCGTGGAAATTCTCGAGACCGCCTTCGCTTCGGGTCGGCTCTCCTGGGTGAAGTCGCCCTATTGGCGGGCGGATGAGGACGGCAAGTGCTGGCTCGGCCGCGGGCTGGTGCAGCTCACCCACAAGAGAAACTATGAGGCGATGAGCGAGGTAACCGGCATCGATCTCGTCGCTCATCCCGATCGCGCCATGGAAATGGCGCCGGCTGTGACGATCCTGATCGAGGGCATGCTGCGCGGCAGCTTCACCAGCCACCGGCTTTGCGATCACCTCAACGAGGAAAGGGAAGACTGGGTCAACGCGCGCCGCATCGTCAACGGCACCGACAGGGCCGAGAAGCTCGCCGACTATGCGCAAACCTTCCTCGCGGCGATCAGCATGGAGCAATGCGGTTCATCGACTTGATCTCAACGCCTCGGGTCGGCGAGCCTCAACGATGTCGAAACTGCTGGGAGGCCGACGACTTCCAACTGCTAGCCAAAACACTATCGCGACGATGCAACTGACATTGTCCTGCCGCCCGTTTTCAGCGATAAATTGAATGTCGAGGGTAATGGTCGTGAGAGATCTAAAGCAAAGTCGTGGGCCGCTGTTTGAACCGCTTCAGCTGCCTTGCGGTTTGACCCTTTGTAATCGAATTGCAAAATCAGCGATGTCGGATTCGCTAGGCGACGGAACCGGGCATCCGACTGCTGCACAGATGAGGCTCTATCAACGCTGGGCCGAAGGTGGATTGGCCCTATCCATAATCGGAGAGGTCCAGCTTACCTCCGGCTACGCCGAGAACCCCGGCAACCTGGTGCTCAACGAAGCATCGGACCTCGAACCGTTCCGGAAACTTGCTCTGCACGGCAGCGAAAACGGCACTGGGCTTTGGCTGCAGCTCGGTCACGCTGGAGCCCTTGCCTATGCACCGACAAGCAGCCCGAGGGGTCCGAGTGCTTTCGACCTCCAAGGCCTGCGTTGCGCGGAAATCACATTGAAGGAACTCGGCCGATTGCCCTCGCAATATGCAACGACAGCCCGGCTAGCGCAGCAGGTCGGGTTTGGTGGTGTGCAGATTCACGCGGCACATGGATTTCTGCTGAGCCAGTTTCTTTCACCGCTGTTCAACAGGCGGCGCGATGCATACGGAGGGGAGATCGCCCATCGTATGCGGATCCTGCTGGAAGTTATCGAAGCCACCCGGGTCGCTGTCGGGCCGGCTTTCCCGATCGCCGTGAAACTGAATTCTTCGGACGAACTGGAAGGAGGGTTCGACGAGGATGACGCGCTCGACGTGGTGGCGGCGCTGGACCGATCTTCGATCGACCTGATCGATATCAGCGGCGGGACTTACTTTCCTGGCGCAAAATCAGCCTCCGACAGGGCGGGTCGGGGGCCCTATTTCCTTGAATTCGCGAAACGCGCACGCGCTGTCACAACCAAGCCTCTTATGCTGACAGGCGGTTTCAAGACTCGCGGGCAGGCTGAAGGCGCCGTGACATGCGGTGCCATTGACATTGTCGGTCTTGCGCGCGCACTCGTCCTTGAGCCTTCTCTTCCCAATCTTTGGAAACAAGACCAGAAATCGGAGCCGTCCTTTCCCAGGTTCCCAGACGCTCCGGAGGGTGGGATCACCGCATGGTACACGATGCGGCTCGCCGAGATCGGTGCTGACAACGATCCACCCGATTCCAGCGGCCTCGAACAGGCCGTCCGCGACTATGCGGACCGGGACAAGCATCGAACAAAAGTCTGGCTGGCTCACTTTGCGAACGAGGCAGCCGGAAGCAGCTGAAGCCGACGACGCCAGCCCTATCTGGCGGATGGAGCGATTACTGGTTTCCGACTAATCGCGTTCCATCGTCGCGAGGATAGCCGCGGCCATCCGTTTCGCCTGGCGGCCGGGCTCCGCTGTGCGAACCACTTGGGCTACGGCTGTTGCTCCCTCATGAAGAATATTGATTTCGTCCGCCACACGTCTCGGATCACGGAACCGTGCAGCATGAGCAAGTTCTTCGAAATAGGCGAGCGTCAGGCGCTTGTGCATGCTGGCGGCACGAAACACGGGATCGACGATGTCCTTGTGTTCTCCGGTAGCGGCCATAAAGCTGCAGCCCCTGAAGTCCTTGTCCTTGAACCAGAGCTGCAGAAAGTCGAACGTCAATAAAATCCGCTCTGCCGGATCACTTGCACGCTTTTCCACAAACTCCCGCATCTCACGGCGATCCTCTTCGTCGCGCCGCTCGAGCGCGGCGACGATCAGATCCTCCTTCGTCTCGAAGTGCCGATACAACGTCGTTTTCGCGACGCCGCTTTCCGCGATAATCAAATCGACCCCCGTTGCCTGATAGCCCTTCTGGTTGAACAGGCGGAGGGCCGTTTCAAGAAGATGGTCCCTGATCTCTGATCGCCGCATTGTCACTCCTCAAACGGAACTGATCTGTAGCGACAATTAGGTATTCCAGCAACCAATGGCAACGCGCAAGCGCAGGAAGATTCCTTTAAACGCCACTTCTGACGATGCAGCTCGCATGCCTTCACTATCGAAGGCGGTTGACGATCGCGCTTTCGTGATTTTGAAACGATACAGTTCTGTAGTATTTCGTTATTATCGATACAGATTTGTATCGTTTTCTATGGAGGCGAGGAGCCTCTGGAGATCAATTCAATGGGAGAAGGAAATGACCCAAGCTATCAATCGTCTCGGCAAGCAGCCGACGTCCAGGAGCACCTTCGGCATCTTGCATCTGGCGGACACCTATGGCTGTGCGGCGACAACCGCGGGCCTCTATGTTTCGATCACCGTGATTTATGCCTGGTTCGGCGGCATGAAATTCACAGCCTACGAAGCGCAGGGACTGGTCGATCTGGTCAGTAACAGCGCTCTTGTAAGCTGGATGTATGCGATATTTAGTGTTCGAGGTTTTTCGAGCTTTCTCGGCGTCCTGGAACTGAGTATCGGCGCACTGATCGCAGCAAGGTTCATTAGCCCGGTCTACTCGCTACTGGGAGGCGTCCTGTCTTCGGGACTGTTCGTCACCACCATCAGCTTCATGGTGACGACCCCTGGCGTGATTGTTCCCGAGCTCGGGTTCCCTGCCATTTCGGTCGCTCCTGGCCAATTCCTGCTCAAGGACGTCGGGCTACTAGCGCTATCCCTTTGGATTGCAATGGATTCCCTTCTCGCGATCCGGTCCGCCAGAACCTAGATCCGAGAGCCTGGCAGTTAGAACGCCCCGATCCAGCTCGGATCGGGGCGTTCGCCATTCACTGAAATCGAAACTCGTGCCATTCTGCGAAGCGCGATCTTCTTTTCTGAACGGAGGATTGGTGCTGTGGACGGATTGCCCGGCGGTGCGGAGCCAGCAGGTTTCGAGACATGGGCGGGTTTCAGCGTTATCGGTACGCTGAGCTTCGTACTCGGCTTCGCGATGAACTACGGTTCGATCTGCACCTTCATCGCTACGACCGAGTTGGTTTCCGAGCGCCGACCTGCACGATTTCTTGCTTTGGCCGAATGCGCGGTATGGGCTGCCGTCGGATATATTGTCCTCGATACGTTGCCGACCATGCATGCTGGATGGTCTCCTTTGCTTCATATGGTCAGCGCAGCCATCCTCTTTGGCGTCGGCGTATACGTGAACGGTGCCTGCGTCTTTGGATCGGTCGGGCACTTTGGCAACGGGGACCTGGAGTTCGGCTTCACGTTCCTAGGTATTCTGGTCATCCTCTCTCTCGACTTTGCGCTCGAGTTCCGCCCGGCACCGATGCCGATCAGCGCCGCACCGCCGCTTGCGCTGGGAGCGTTGCTCGTGGTTCTGTCCGCATTTCTCTTTCTAAGACTGGGCGTCTCTTTCAAATCCGAGACGAACTTTCGGCGGCTGACGCTAGCAATGGGTACGATCGGCATAACTTCGGCCACCTTGTCAGAGTTTGCCCCCCGCTTCTCGATCACCACCTCGGTTGGATCGATGCTTTCGATCCCAGTGACGAGTTCGCTCATTTTTGCCTGCATGTTCGGAGGCAGTCTCGTTTCGGCGAGAATTCGCGGCCATCGTTTTTCGCTAACCTGGCCGACATGGGGAAGTGTGTCGCGAAGGATAACGGGCGGGATGCTGATGGGCTTTGGCGCGCTCTTTATCCCTGGCGGAAACGACACCCTGCTGCTCGTCGGGCTCCCGATGGGAGCGTGGCAGGCCCTAATCGCCTACCTTCTTATGGTTGCGGCGCTTGCCGCGCTGATCGTTGGGTTTGGTTCAGCAGCGCGATCTTGGTCGTAACATCAGGCTCGCCCGTGCGGCTCAAGCTTTGTTGGTCAGCGACGCGACATTGTAGCCCGGTTGAAGGCCCGGGCGGCGCGTGTTATCGCCCGGTTGCCGGCCTTGAGAGCCTAGGCTCAGAGAATTGCCCCAGGAGTGTTCCGCGTGATCCGCCATATCGTCTTCTTCACCGTGCCGGAGGAAAACCGCGAGGCAGTGCGCAGGGGGCTCTCGATACTGACGGGTATCCCGCATGCGCTGAAGCTGGAGATCGGCGAAAACGTCAAGACCGACCAGTGGGGCAATGCTGTCGATTTTGTCGTCTACGGCGAATTCGAGAGTGAGGAAGCACTCGCCGCCTACAAGTCGCATCCCGATTATGATCTCTCGACACGCACGGTAAAGCCGCTCCGCGATACCAGGACTGCGGCCGATTTCGATAGCGATAAGGCAGTCACTACGCCCCTGCAGCATTGACGATGGCGACCGCGCCGCTTCGGCGAAAGGCCTATCCCGTTGAAAATGAATAAGTATTTTTAGCCTCCGGCATATTTGCCGTGATTTATCGGCTAAGTCATTGATTCTGTTTAAGTGATGCATCCAAGGCCAAAACTTCTTTTTGAATTCGATTTCAGCAAAGGCTGCCTCTGATTTTGAAATTCTTTACGCGAAGTTTTGAGGCAAAGTGGATCACTTATTCAGGATCAATGACTTAGCGCCCAAAACACCGCATTTAAGGCTCATTTTGAAAATTCTTATTCATATTCAAATGGATAGGGAGAAATTGGATGCTGCGCCGGTTGCCGATGAATCAATCGGTCAAGAGCCGGAATCAACCATTGAGGAAAAAGCTGCAAATGATTCAGAAGCTTAACGGATTTGCAGTCTTTGGTGCCGACTGACCGGGCTTCCTGCGCCGAGGGCAGGCGCCGGTTCTCCGCTGGTTGTGGGGACATCATAATCAACAGATTTAAACGGCCGGCCTTGGAAGACGAGCCGGCCGCCGGCAAATGGGGTGGGCTTATCCTGTCGGTCAGGCTGGCTGGACGCTCGGTCTTGCGCCACGCACCAGTGCCATCAGCATCAAAACGAAAACCAGGGCGATGGCCGCAAGCGCTGCGCAGATGATCAACGTCGGGCCGGCGCCGGCGCGGTCGAGAACTGCGGTGAAGATGACGGGCGCGATCGCATTGGCGAGGTTCTGCGGCATCGACAGGCGGGCTGTCTGCAGCCCGTATTCCCTGGCCGAAAAAAGGGCGAGCGGAAGCAGCGCACGCGCCACAGCCAGCACGCCGGAGCCGAAACCGTAGAGCAGCACGAAGGTGATGAGCAGAGGCGCCGACGGCGGCACGACGAAGAGCATCAGGAAGCTGAACAGCATCAGGCTGACGCCCATGACCGATGTCAGGATCGGATTGCCGCGCTTGCCGAGCAGCATGTCGAGCGCACGCGCCGAGATACCGATCACGCCGCGGGCCGAGCCAAGCTGCAGGGCAAGGGCCGGCGATGCGCCGGACTGGCGGAAGATTTCGAGCAGAGACGGCGAGACGCCGAAGGTGATGAAGGTGCAGAGCGTGGTGGAGACGGCAATCAGCAGGAAGGCCTTGCGGCGGTCGGCCGGCGAAAGCGCCACCGGTGGCATTTCGGCGGCGGCTCCCTGTGTATGGCTTGCGACCGGTTTGGGCAGGGCGAAGAGGTGTAGCGGCAGGCAGATGAAGAATTGCAGGCCGGCGCTGACGACGAAGGTGATGCGCCAGCCGAAGTTTTCGTTGAGCAATGTCAGGATAGGCCAGAAAATGGTGGCCGAAAGACCGGTGAACAGCATGAGGATGGCGATGACGCGCTTGCCGTTCACGCCCTCGCGCTCTACGACGGCGGTGTAGCAGGGCGCCGAGAGACCGAGCGCGCCGCCGAACCCGATCACCACCCAGGCAATGGCATAAAGGATGACATTCGTGGTGGCGGCCAGCAGCAGCAACCCGATCGCAAAGGTGATCGACGAGCCGGCCAGGACCTTTGCCGCGCCATAGCGGCCGAGCCAGCGCCCGGTGGCAGGGCCGGCGAAGGCGCTGATGATCATCATGATCGTCAGGCCGGCGAAGATTGCCTCATTTGGAAGGCCCAGCGACGGCGCGATGACGCGTCCCATGACGCCGAGCATATCGAAGGTGGTTCCCCAGCTGATAAGCTGGGTGACGGCGAGCACGCCAACCGTCTGCGCCGTACGGAGCGAAAATGATTTTTGCATCGATTTTGAAATGAAATGAATGAAGACGCGTCAAGCGATAGCAGCTTCAACCTGCTGGTGAAAGGCTCGATTGAGCAGATCCACTACCGGTCCGACCGATGCCGGAATTTTCGTTGCGTATGAGCACATTACGACAGTTTCCGGCCATCATTCGGAAATCAGGTATATTTCGCGCAATAGTCGAGAATTGTTCTAAAAAACCTGCATAGCCGTGCATTCATTTGCCATTCAGGTCGCTTGAGTACATAGTCTGGGCAAGTTGGCATTACATTGAAAGCACAGCACATGGCCTCTCCTCTGAGCGTCGCAGCATTGGCCGCCGGCCTGGCGGTTTCGGCGCCCTCACCGGACGATACGCACACGCTTGTCCTGCGTGTGGCGGGCGATTGCAGCGCCGCAGCTCAGCAGGTCGTGGACGAGACGGGCGGCCAGCTTCTCTCCGTGCAGCCGGTGGGCAATAGCTGCATCATAACGGTTCTCGTTCAGGGTAACGGCCAGCGTCCGCGCAAGGTGACGGTAAAGGTTCCGATGTAAGCGGAATCGGCTTATCAAGGTTCCAGTGATTTGCAGCGGAAGAAGGCGAAGCGATGCGCATTCTGGTAGTCGAAGACGACGTCAATCTGAACCGGCAGCTGAGCGACACGCTCAAAGAGGCGGGATATGTCGTCGATCAGGCGTTCGACGGCGAGGAGGGCCATTTTCTCGGCGACACCGAGCCTTATGACGCGATCATCCTCGATATCGGTTTGCCCGAGATGGATGGCGTGACTGTCCTTGAAAAATGGCGTGGCGCCGGCCGCACGACGCCGGTGCTGATTCTGACCGCCCGCGACCGCTGGAGCGACAAGGTGGCCGGCATCGATGCGGGCGCCGACGACTATGTGACCAAGCCCTTCCATGTCGAGGAAGTGCTGGCCCGCATCCGGGCACTGATCCGCCGCGCGGCCGGCCATGCCTCCTCCGAAATCGTCTGCGGCCCGGTGCGCCTCGACACCAAGACGTCCAAGGCGATCGTCAACGGCGTCACCCTGAAACTTACCTCGCATGAGTATCGCCTGCTTGCCTATCTCATGCATCACATGGGCGAGGTGGTCTCCCGCACGGAGCTGGTCGAACATATGTACGATCAGGATTTCGACCGTGATTCCAACACGATCGAAGTCTTCGTCGGCCGCCTGCGCAAGAAGATGGGCGTCGATCTGATCGAAACGGTGCGCGGTCTCGGTTACCGCATCCAAGCGCCGACCAATGCGAATTAAGTCTCTCACCGCACGCGTGCTGCTTCTGACCACGGTCTGGTCGACAGTGGCGCTGGTGGTGATCGGCCTGTTGATCTCGACGCTCTACAGGCGCAGCGCGGAGCGCGGCTTTCAGGACCTGCTGCGCGCGCAGCTCTACAACGTCATCAATTCCGTCACGATCGGCGATCAGGGCGCGCTGTCAGGCAGTCCGCAGCTCGGCGACCTGCGTTTCGCCCAGCCGAAGACAGGCTGGTACTGGGTGGTCGAGCCGCTCGGCACCTATACGACCGCGCCACTCGTCTCGCCCTCGCTGGGGTCTGCGACGATCCCGGTACTCTCTGTCGTCGAAGCACCCTTCGACAAGAACTATGAACGCTACTACCAGGTGACGGACGCCTCCGGAAACCGGGTACAGGTGGCCGAAACCGAAGTGGTGCTCGACACCGATGGCCGCGCCGCACGCTTCCGCGTGACGGGCAATGTCGATGTCGTGGAAGACGATGTCCGCAATTTCTCCCATCGTCTCTATCTTGCGCTGGCAGGCTTCGGCGTCGGCAGTCTCATCGTCAACGCTCTCGCCATTCTCTACGGCCTCAAGCCGCTGGATAAGGCGCGCGCCGCTCTCGAGCGCATCCGCGCCGGTGAAAGCGAGCAGTTGAAGGGTGATTTCCCGCGCGAAATCCTGCCGCTTGCCAATGAGGTCAATGCGCTGATCGACAGCAACCGCCGCATTGTCGAGCGGGCCCGCATGCAGGTCGGCAATCTCGCCCATTCCCTGAAGACGCCGATTGCCGTGCTGCTCAATGAAGCGCGCGTGCTGGAGCGCTCGCATGGCGACCTCGTGCGCAATCAGGCCGAGGCCATGCAGGGACAGGTGCAAACCTATCTCAACCGCGCGCGCATCGCCGCCCAACGCGAATCCGTGCTTGCGCGCACCGATGCCGAACCGGCGCTCGAACGGCTGGTGCGTGTCATGCGTCGCCTGAATGTCGAGACCGAGTTCGAGCTGATCGTCCAGCCGCCGCATCTCGCCGTCGCCATGGAACAGCAGGACCTCGAGGAGACGGTTGGCAACCTCCTCGAAAACGCCGCCCGTTTCGCCAAGAGCAAGGTGCGCCTCTCGGCAGTCGAAGCCGGTGACGACGTGAAGGGAACGGAAGCCAGCGCCCGCAAACATTGGGTGGAGCTTGCCGTCGAGGATGACGGTCCGGGGTTGGAGCCTGACCAGATCCGCGAGGCACTGAAACGCGGCCGGCGCCTGGATGAGAGCAAGCCCGGAACAGGCCTTGGTCTCTCCATCGTCACGGAAATTTCCAATGAATACCAGGGTCGGCTGGAACTCTCCCGCGGAGAGTGGGGCGGGCTCAAGGCCAAGCTTATCCTGCCGGGTGTGACAAAGGATGTTGCATGAGCAACTGCTTGATGTCACAAAGATAGTGGCAAATGTATAGCATGCTTTGCCTTAATGCTGACACGGGGACTCTGCACTTCGATCGGCTGTTATTTCACCCCTGATCGTGGTTCGATTGCAATGACTCTACGTTCGCAAGGCATGATCGTTTCTTCCCTTCTCGTCGCCGTTGCGCTCTCTGGCTGCACGACGACGAAGGGCGCCACAACGCGCGGTCTCTTCGGCGGCAAGCCCCCGGCTTCCGCTGCTTTCATTTCGGCTTTGCAGGGTGGCATCGTCGGCCGCACCGGTGTGGAACTCAGCGACAGCGACAAGCAGCGGGCGCTGGAAGCCGAATATCGCGCCCTGGAAGGAGCCGCCGTCGGCCAGCCGGTCACCTGGACCGGCCGAGACGCCAATGGCAGCGTCGTGGCCGCAGCGCCCTATCAGGTCGGTTCGCAGAACTGCCGCCAGTACACCCATACGGTCACTGCCGACGGCAAGGATACGCTGGCGCGCGGTGTCGCCTGTCGCAACGAAAACGGCACCTGGTCGCCGCTCGGTTGATCTCTTTTTCCCGCTATCCTTGCGGCCAAAAGCCTCAAATCTTCGTCAACACGGCATTGGCAGTTGGAATGAGGGCGCGGTTCAAGTATTTGGGCCAATATGCTGTTCTGGATTCTCGTGGCCGTCCTGACGGCGGCCGTTGCCGCCATTCTGCTTTACCCTCTTTTGCGTGGAGCAAAGACGGTGGAGGATACGCACGCCGGTGAAGCGGCTGTCTATCGCGATCAGCTTCGCGAACTCGACAGGGATCTCTCGGGCGGACTGATCAGCGCCGATGAGGCCGAATATGCGCGCGCCGAAATCGGCCGGCGGCTGATCGCCGTTTCCGGTGCTGCTCCGGCCGAACTGCGCAAGCCGGCGCGGCATCACCGCTTGACCGAAGCCTTCATCGTGCTGCTTCTGCCCGTCATCGGGCTCTGTCTTTACATGAATACCGGCAGGCCCGACCTGCCGTCGCAGCCGCTGGAGGCACGGCTTGCCAATCCCGGCAATGACATGGCCGTCCTCGTCGCCAAGGCGGAGCGGCATCTGGCGCAGAACCCTGACGACGGCAAGGGCTGGGATGTGCTGGCGCCGATCTATTTCAGCACCATGCGCGTTTCCGATGCCGAGACCGCGTATCGCAACGCTATCCGCCTGCTCGGCCCGAGCCCCGCGCGTCTCGACGGTCTTGCCGAAACGCTGATGGCGGTCTCGGAAGGCGTGGTGACGGAAGATGCGCGCAAGCTGCTCGAACAGTCGCTCTCCCTCGAGCCGAACAATCCGCGTGCACGTTTCTACATTGCCCTGAGCATGGAGCAGGCGGGTCAGCCGGAAGAGGCGCGGAGCGCTTTCGAGACGTTGGCGAAGCAATCGCCTGCCGATGCCCCCTGGCTGCCGCTGGTCAACGAGCATATCGCCAAGAATGGCGGTCAGGCTGCAGCGCCCGAGGCCCAGCCCGCGGCGCCGGGCGGCCCGACTTCCG